>PVMO01019906.1_pt1 | contig 207983 bp, 187 predicted proteins | sample 1853421 | NCBI WGS metagenome assembly PVMO01 (sample SAMN08533511, study PRJNA380276) | Human gut metagenome, whole genome shotgun sequencing project.
CTTATCTGGGCGCACAATTTTAAACGGATGGATCTTACTAATTTCTATCTCCATTGCAGATTCTTCATTTACCACACCAAGCAGTTCATCAATGCTTGCCAGTTTAATCTTTTCGCCACTTCTATTTTTCATTCTTCAAAACCTCCTGTGTTAAGTTCATATAGGCCTCTGCAACCTTTCCTTTCGGACAATGCATGTAGATGCTTTTTCCCTCTGCACTGGTCTCAGCAGCTTTTACAGACATCGGGATCACATTTTCAAATACTTCAATCATGGATAAAATCTAAAGTAAGTATTACACCATTAAAAAAGACTATTTATATTAACCAGACTTGTAAAATTAATTTACAGAACAATAAAACTAAAGTAAAATGGACAGTATCTAATAATAAAATAAGAATAGTGAACAAAAATAACAAATATGCAACTATCAAAGGGCTGAAAGTTGGATCAGCTTATATAAAAGCTAAGATCGGTAAAAAGACTTATCGGAGCAAAATGACTATCAAAAAGAAAGTTGTTAAAACCCCTTCAGCTCCTACTGTTAAAAATTATACATATAATAGAATTATTTTGGATAACGATAAACTTCAGATAAAGTTGGCATATACAACTTCTTCTGAAATTGCGTTTTCAGTATATAATAAAACAGATTCCTTATTTAAGTTTGACTGTGAATATTTTAAATTGAACGATACGGATTACGAACCAGATGAAATGACCACTTCTCCGTATATTGCTTCAAAAGACACTAGAAATTTTATTTTAAAAGCTAAAATTAAAAATCCTGAATGTACTTCTTTCGCAGGTGTTTTTAGTATCTGGGCATCAGATGGTTACATTATTGATTATCTAAATGTTTCAAAAACTACTGTGAAATAATTATCTAAATGACTTAATGGGATATAATCTCGAATTGTCGTTTTTATTATTAAAATAAAGAAGGAGAAATGCGTATGAAAAAAAAGTTTTTATGCGTTGCATTGTCTGCAATGATGCTATTACCTGCTGTACCGATACACGCAAAACAGAATACAACAATAAATAAAACATTCATAACTTTACCAAAGAAAAATAGCTATACGCTAAAAATTAAAGGAACGAAAAAGAAAGTTAAATGGAGTTCTAGTAAAAAGAAAGTTGTAGCAGTTACAAAGTCTGGAAAGGTTATTGCTAAAAAATCTGGAACTGCTTATATTACTGCAAAAGTTAATGGTCAAACATTAAAATGTGAAGTATCTGTTCGTAGTCATAAATCAATAACTAATAAATTATGGGATGCTTATGACTGGCAGTGTGAAGATATTTGGAACAATGGATACTGTGATATATATCACTATATAGAAGATGGAACCGACTCTTGCGGAAACAAATTAAATATTGATAAAACCATTTCCGACTTAAATAAAAATTATAAAAAAAGAAATTCTTGGAATAAATTTGTTTATTCTGTACAAGGTAAACATTATTCTAAATTCAAAAAGACTTGGGAAAAGCTTGACGCTGAAACTGTTCGACTGAAGAATATCCTTGACAAAAACGGAACTCCTACTCCAAAAAGTAATTATTATTTTCCGTATCAAAAATATTCTAACTATATCTGGAAATTATTTGATAATGTAAGTAATTTACAATAAAAGAAAACCGCCCAGCTACCAACTGGACGGAATTTCAGAAATTATCAATCATGGGTGATTGATGTAATCTCTGCCTGAACACCAGAATTATATCATACATCCTGCAAAATTACAAATTGATAAGGGTGTATTTTTTGTACCCTTTTTTAGAAAGGAATGATGATATATGGCACTGATCAAATGTCCAGAATGTCAATTGCAGGTAAGTGATAAGGCAATAATTTGTCCTCACTGCGGTTATCCTCTAGATACAAAAGTTATTAAACAACAACAAAGAAAAACTAATAAACGAAAACGTCTTCCAAATGGATTTGGCACTATATCCGAATTAAAAAATCAAAATCTTAGAAAGCCTTTTCGTGCATTAGTCTGTGTTGGAAAAAATTTTTATGGAAAACCTATTTATAAATCATTGAAACCAGAAACATATTTCAAAACCTATAATGATGCTTACGCTGCATTACTTGAATATCATAAAAATCCGTATGATCTTGACTCTGATCTGACAGTCGAGCAATTATACGAAAAGTGGACTGATAAATATTTTGAATCCCTGTCAAGTCCTTCAAGTGAACGTACAATTAAATCTGCCTGGAACTACTGCTCTGCTGTTTATGATATGCGTGCAAAAGATTTACGTGCCCGACATATTAAAGGTTGTATGGAAGATGGAACGTATGTAGTCGATGGTAAAGAAAAACACGCATCTCCTACTACAAAGACAAAGATAAAATCTCTATTCAACTTAATGTTGGATTATGCGCTAGAGTATGAATTAGTAGACAAGAATTATGCAAGGACCTTTAATTTGTCTGATGATGTTATTAAAGATGTTAAAGAAGCGAAGAAGGACCATATTGATTTTACGGATGAAGAAATAAAAAAATTATGGGATCATTTGTATGATACTGATTATGTGGATGTGATTCTGATCCAATGCTACTCTGGATGGCGACCACAAGAATTGGGTCTAATTGAATTAAAAAATGTAGATCTGGAAAATTGGTTTTTTATCGGCGGTATGAAGACTGACGCAGGTAAAGATCGCTTGGTTCCAATCCATCCACGGATTCGTGATCTAGTCAAGCATCGATACCAGGAAGCAATAAATCTTGGAAGTGATTATTTAATCAACTGCACTGATACAAAAACACACCGAAGTAGCTTAAAAATGACGTATGATAAATATAGACATCGATTCGAAAAGATTGTTAAGAAATTAGAGCTCAATCCAGATCACAGAGCTCATGATCCAAGGATTCAGTTTTCCACGATGGCAAAAAGAGATAAAGTAGATGAATATGCATTAAAATATATGATGGGTCACAAGATCAACGATATCACAGAAGCTACTTACACAAAACGAAAACCAGAGTGGCTAATGGCCGAGATCATGAAAATAAAATAAAACGAAGAAAAAAAGAGAGTCAAAATTAATTGGCTCTCTCTTCTTATTCACATTTTTGAGTGTAGAGATGTGGTATAGAGATAGTGTAGAGATAATATAGAGATTGTCTACATTTCACTACTTTTTACCACTTCTAACACCCTCAAAAAACCGCTTAAATACGTGGTTTCCTAGAATTTACCTGCTTTAGCAGCTTCTTCAATGGATACAGCTACTGCTACTGTAGCTCCTACCATTGGGTTGTTACCCATACCGATTAATCCCATCATTTCTACATGGGCTGGTACTGAAGAAGATCCTGCGAACTGAGCATCACTATGCATACGTCCCATAGTATCTGTCATTCCGTAAGAAGCTGGTCCTGCAGCCATGTTATCTGGATGTAATGTACGTCCTGTACCACCACCAGAAGCTACAGAGAAGTATTTTTTACCCTGTTCGATACATTCTTTTTTGTATGTACCTGCAACTGGGTGCTGGAAACGAGTTGGGTTTGTAGAGTTACCTGTGATAGATACGTCTACACCTTCTTTGTGCATGATTGCAACACCTTCTGTTACATCGTTAGCACCGTAGCAGTTAACCTTAGCTCTTAATCCTTCAGAGTAAGATTTTCTGAATACTTCTTTAACTTCACCTGTGTAATAATCCATTTCAGTTTCAACATATGTAAATCCGTTAATTCTGGAAATGATCTGTGCAGCATCTTTTCCTAATCCGTTTAAGATAACTCTTAAAGGTTTCTGACGAACTTTGTTTGCTTTTTCAGCGATTCCGATAGCTCCTTCAGCAGCTGCGAAAGATTCGTGACCTGCTAAGAATGCGAAACATTCTGTTTCTTCTTCAAGAAGCATCTTTCCTAAGTTACCATGTCCAAGACCTACTTTACGCTGATCAGCTACAGATCCAGGAATACAGAATGCCTGAAGACCTTCTCCGATAGCAGCAGCAGCGTCTGCAGCTCTCTTGCAACCTTTTTTGATTGCGATAGCAGCACCTACTGTGTAAGCCCATTTTGCATTTTCGAAACAGATTGGCTGAATTCCTTCAACCTGAGCATAAACATCTAATCCAGCAGCTTTTGTGATTTCAGCAGCTTCTTCGATAGAATTGATTCCATACTCTTTTAAAACAGCAAGAATCTGTTTTTCTCTTCTTTCATATGATTCAAATAAAGCCATTATTCGCTACCTCCTATTCCTTTCTTGGGTCAATAATCTTAACAGCGTCATCAACGCGTCCGTACTGACCTTTGGCCTTGTCAAGTGCTGTCTGAGCATCGTCTCCAGCTTTGATGAAGTCCATCATTCTACCAAAGTTAACAAACTGGTATCCAATGATTTCATCATCAGCATCAAGAGCGATACCTGTAACGTATCCTTCAGCCATTTCAAGGTAACGAGGACCTTTTTTAAGTGTTCCGTACATTGTACCAACCTGAGATCTTAATCCTTTACCTAAGTCTTCAAGACCAGCACCGATTGGAAGTCCTTCTTCAGAGAATGCACTCTGAGTTCTTCCGTATACGATCTGTAAGAATAATTCTCTCATTGCTGTATTGATAGCATCACAAACTAAGTCTGTATTCAATGCTTCTAAAATTGTTCTTCCTGGTAAGATTTCAGATGCCATAGCAGCTGAATGTGTCATTCCTGAACATCCGATTGTTTCTACTAATGCTTCCTGGATGATACCTTCTTTAACGTTAAGAGTTAATTTACATCCTCCCTGCTGAGGTGCACACCAACCAATACCATGTGTTAATCCTGAGATGTCTGTTACATCTTTCGCTTTTACCCATTTTGCTTCTTCAGGAATTGGGGCAGCTCCATGGTTTACACCCTGAGCTACTGTACACATTTGTTCTACTTCATGTGAATAAATCATGTTGAAACTCCTTTCAGTATTAAAAATAACATCTTTATTTTAGCACATCGTTAAAAATAAAACAACAAATTATCTTAAGAACTTCGTTAAGTTTTTCAATGTTTTTGTTGGTTTGTGTGATAAAAATAATTTTTTTGTCAAGTTGTTTTTCTTTTATATAAAAAATCTCGAATTTTCTTTTTTTTTAGTCAATTCAATAAATTATCTGAATTCTATTCCCCTTGTTTTCTTTAGGAATTACGGGTATAATTTAATACATATTTTTTATAACAGAAAGGAATTATGATTATGAGTCATTATGATTTGGAAACAAAATGTCTTCATTCTGGTTACACTCCTAAGAAAGGAGAACCATGTGCACTTCCTATTTATCAGAGTACTACTTTCAAATATGATACAACCGATGAAATGGGACAATTATTTGATCTAAAAGCAGAAGGATATTTCTATACGCGTCTTCAGAATCCTACGAACGATGCTGTAGCTGCCAAAATTGCTGATCTTGAAGGAGGTGTTGCAGGACTTCTTACTTCTTCTGGACAGGCTGCAAATTTCTATGCGATCTTTAATATCTGTGAAGCTGGAGATCATGTTGTTGCAGCTTCTACGATCTATGGTGGAACATTTAACCTTCTGGGTGTTACATTAAAGAAACTTGGAATTGACTGTACATTCGTTGATACTGATGCAAGTGCTGAAGAAATCGCCGCTGCATTCAAACCGAATACCAAAGTTTTATTTGCAGAGACGATTGCAAACCCTGCACTTGTCATTCTTGATATTGAGAAATTTGCAAAGGTTGCCCATGAACATGAAGTTCCATTGATCGTTGATAATACTTTTGCAACACCGATCAACTGTCGTCCTTTTGAATGGGGTGCTGACATCGTCACACATTCAACAACAAAATATATGGATGGACACGCCGTTCAAGTTGGCGGTGCGATCATTGACAGCGGAAACTTTGACTGGGACGCTTATGGACACAAATATCATGGTCTTACTGAACCTGATGAATCTTACCATGGTGTCGTTTATACAAAACAATTTGGAAAGAAAGCTTATATCACAAAAGCTACAACACAGCTGATGCGTGACCTTGGTTCCATTCCATCCCCTGAAAACTGTTTCTTATTAAATCTTGGATTAGAAACACTACCTTTGCGTGTAGAACGTCATTGTGAAAATGCTCAGAAAGTCGCTGAATTCTTAGATGCTCATGAAAAAGTATCTCATGTTATTTATGCCGGACTTCCTAATGATAAATATCACGAATTAGCACAAAAATATATGGATAAGGGAAGAACCTGTGGTGTTATTTCCTTTGAACTGACTGGTGGACGTGATGCTGCAGTACGCTTTATGGATGGCTTAAAATTAGCAAATATTGCGACACATGTTGCTGCATCCAAAACGATGGTACTTCACCCAGCTAGCCATACACACCGCCAGATGAATGATGAACAGTTAAGAGAAGCTGGTGTTTCTCCTGGAATGATCCGTTTATCTGTTGGAATTGAAAGTGCAAAAGATATTATCAATGATCTGAAAGAAGCACTTGAGAATGCATAGTTTTATAGGTGTTCGAAGATTACTTAGTAACAGTAATAATTGATATTATAAATTTCAAATATCATAGCAAAAAAGAACCTTAACTCCCAGCATTTATTATATATGCATTGAGTTAAGGCTCTTATTATTTTATATTCTATAAAATCTATAACAGATTATTCATCCCAGTTAGTATACACCTCTTGCACATCGTCATCCTCATCAAGAAGATCTAATGTTTTCTGAATACTCTTAATATCTTCTTCACTTGTAAGTTCGACCATAGTACCAGGGATCATTGTGACACTGGCATCTGCCATAGGAATTTCTTCCTTCTCTAAAGCTTCTCTGACTGCACTGAAGTCTTCTGGTGTTGTCAATACTTCAAAGCTGTCGTCTTCTTCGTTGAAGTCTTCTGCTCCGGCATCTAATGCCATCATCATAAGATCGTCTGCATCCATTTCACATTCTTCTTTAGAGATGATGATCTGTCCTTTCTTCTCGAACATATAAGATACACATCCTGGTGTTCCTACGTTACCATTTCCTTTTGTGAAAGCATTTCTTACATTAGATGCTGTACGGTTTTTGTTATCTGTTAATGTATCTACGATGATCGCAACTCCGCTTGGTCCATATCCTTCATATGTAATCTGCTCATAATTAACAGAATCTGCATCTCCGGCAGCTTTTTTGATACCACGTTCGATCGTGTCATTTGGCATATTGTTTGCTTTAGCTTTTGCAATGACATCACGTAATCTGCTATTGTTGTCTGGATCTGGTCCACCCTCTTTAACGGCTACTGCAATTTCTCTTCCAATGACTGTGAAAATCTTTCCTTTTTTCGCATCATTTTTTTCTTTTTTGTGTTTGATGTTCGCAAATTTACTGTGTCCTGACATCTTCTTCTTCCTTCCTTTTCCTTTTTTCTACCTTTACCTGTCTAATCATGTTGTCATGAATATCAACAGATTTAAAGGAATATCCTTGGTAGATAATTTCTATTTCTTCATTGTCTTCTGGTAAATGTCCCAGCTGATCAATTAAAAATCCATTGAGTGTCTCAATATCTTCAACGTCAAATTCGATTCCTAATGTATCCTCAAGTTCTTCCAGTCTCGTACTTCCTCGTACAAGATAAATATCTGCCCATCCAATCTTGGTGATATTACGGTCTTCGACATCATATTCGTCTAAAATATTCCCTACTATGACCTCTAGCATATCTTCCATAGATACAATACCTTCTGTCTGGCTGTATTCATCAATAACGATCGCCATATGAATCTTCTTGGTCTGCATCTCCTGAAAAAGCACCGATAAATTCATCGTCTGATGAACAAAAAACGGCTCTCTTGCAATATCAGAAAGTGTTGCTTCTTTCTGATTAAGATATGCATCGATCACATCTTTTAAATAAAGCACTCCTACAATGTTATCAATGTCATCTTCATATAATGGGTATCTTGAATATGGCTCATCTAACATATAATTTAATGCTTTCTCTACGGACATGTTTACATCAATCGCATCAATCTTCTTTCTTGATGTCATAACATCTGTGACATCTTTATCTCCAAATTCGAAAATATTCGTGATCATGCGGGCTTCCCCTTCCATGATCGCACCTTGCTCATGTCCTTCGTTAACAATGTTCATGATCTCTTCTTCATATTCATTGTCTTCATCCTCTTCATGTTCTTGTTCTGATGTGTGCAGTTTTTTCTTTGCTTCTTTGATCTTCTCTCTTTGTTTCATGAAAAAACACCCAACTGCAAATCCGATGATAACTGCTAAAATGATCATCATAAGCACCGAGGGAGTAAATCCTTCCATTTCTTTTTCTTTCTCCTTTTATCTTCTAGAAATTAAGACTGTACAAACTTAAATATATCATTTCTAAGAAAAAAGGTCAATATATCCAAGATTCCTGTTATGTATCAAGACTTAAACTGATCTTTAGTGCATGATCCACTTGTTTTAGGAATGTACAATTTAAATGGCATACCTTTTCTCTTAAACGACTTTTATCGATTGTTCGGATCTGTTCTAACAAAATCACAGAATCTTTTTCTAATTCACATCTGTGGCAGTCGATCGGTACATGAGTCGGCAACTTTGCCTTGTTCATCTTGCTTGTGATCGCTGCACAGATGATCGTTGGACTATATTTATTTCCCGCATCATTTTGCAATACGATCACAGGACGGATACCGCCTTGTTCTGAACCGACAACTGGTCTTAAATCTGCATAGAATATATCGCCTCGCTTAATTACCATAAGCATAAACACTCTCCATTTCTTTTTAAATATTGTATGAAGAGTATTTACGATTCTTTCAAAAGTATTCCTTATTTTTCAAAATATTCTGTTTCTTTCATCTCTCCGTTTCGAATATATACTCGTGGAACACGTTTTCCTATTCCACAGACAAATTCATAATTAAAAGATCCTGCTTCATTTGCAACTTCTTCTACGGTCAACATTTTATTGCCATCATGTCCGACTAAAGTTACTTCATCCATCACAGATACACCTTCAATATCTGTCACGTCAACCATAAACTGATCCATACAGATCCTTCCAATGATCGGTGCATACTGTCCACGGATCAATACTTTTCCTTTGGAAGAGAGTGCTCTTGGGTATCCGTCTGCATATCCTACCGGAATGGTTGCAATCTTTGTCTTCTTATCAGTTACATATGTGTGATTGTAGCTGATTCCTTCTCCTGCTTCCACTTCTTTGATATATACAATGTGTGTCTTTAATTCCATCGCTGGTCTTAAATCCAATACATCTTTTGAAACTTCTTCTGATGGATATAATCCATAAGTAATGATTCCTGAACGTACCATATCTTTTCTAAATCCATCCAGATCAATGATCGATGCACTGTTTGATACGTGTTTGATTGGAATATAGATATCTCTTTCCTCAAGCCACGTAATAAACTGATCATATTTTCGTTCCTGCTCATAAGTTTCTGTTTTATCCGCCTCGTCTGCACATGCGAAATGTGTAAAGATTCCTTGAATCTTGATATTTGGTAATTTGGCGATCTTCTCTATGATATCTACAGATTCTTTGGTTGGTTTAAATCCGATACGGTTCATTCCTGTATCCAGTTTGATATGAATCTTCGCATCTTTGCCTAGTGCCTGCGCGATCTTTGATAAGGACTCTGCCATCTCATAGCAGAATACGGTTGGCTCGATCTCATACTGAATCAATGAGCTGTACTGATATTCTGATGTGTATCCTAAAATCAAGATTGGCTGTCTGATTCCATTGTTTCGAAGTGTGATCCCTTCTTCTAGGATTGCAACGGCAAATGCATCAACTCCGATCTTATTTAATTCTTTTGCAATTGGAACTGCTCCGTGTCCGTATCCGTCAGCTTTGATCACTGGCATTACTTTCACACCTTCTCCAACTACACGTTTTACTTCTCTTATATTATGACAGATTGCATCCAGATCAATAACTGCATGCACTCTATAGTACTGGTTCATAATTTCCTCCTGTAACGTCCTTTATATGAGCAATAATATCTGATGCGATCATGCTGTAAGCGCCCAGATCATGCTTTGCATGATCTCCTGCAAGACCGTGAAGATAAACTCCGTGAACTGCTGCCTCATGAACAGATAATCCTTCCCCCAAAAGGCCTGTGATCATTCCCGCAAGAACATCTCCACTTCCTCCAGTCGCCATTCCATCATTTCCGCTTTGATTAATATACACCAAATCATCTTCTCGTGCAACGATAGTTGTTGCATCTTTTAAAACAGCTGTACAATGATATTTCTCTGCAAGATCTTGTGCACTCTGACATAGATCTTCTTTGATCTGTGTGATATCACATGACATCAATCTTGCTGCCTCCATCAAATGTGGAGTCATGATCGTCCCATATGGATATTCAATTTTCATGTTAAATCTACTGATTATATTTAATCCGTCTGCATCAATGACCAATGGTTTTTTCCCTTTTTTCAAAACCATCTCTAACATTTCTTTCATTTCTTCACTGACACCAACTCCTGGGCCAAACAAGATACAATCACACCATTCTAAAGATTCTTCTAAATCTTTTCGTTCTCCAAATAAAATTTCTGGAAGTCTTGTCTGTAAAATCTGACGATTTCCAGCATCAGAAAGCACTTTCACAAGTCCTGCACCCATCCGAAGTACTGCTTCTGCTGCAAAACATGCAGCTCCTGACATTGTTTCATTTCCAGCAATGATCAAAATCTTCCCATAGCTTCCTTTATTGGAATATGCTTTTCTTTCTGGCATTAAATGATCACTTTCCTCTAATATATATCCTGTCGCATACTTTTTGATCGTCTGGTTATGAAATCCTATGGATACCAGTTTAATATCTCCACAATATTCTCGTCCTGGATATAATAAATGACCTCTTTTATATCCACCAAATGTAACTGTTGATGACGCATGCACTGCACATCCAAGAATCTTTCCACTATCTCCACTGATTCCAGATGGAATATCAATTGCGATCACAGGCTTACCACATGCATTGATCCGTTCAATGACTTCTTTATAAACACCACCAACTTCTCTAGAAAGTCCAACTCCAAAAATCCCTTCGATCAAAAGATCATATTCATGAAAATTTACATCTTCACAATCTATCGGAAAATAGCCTAGATTCTTAAGTATCTGAAGCTGTAATTTCAGATCCGCTGAAGCTTTTTCTATATTACCAACGATCATATAATCCACTAAATAATCCTGCTCCAACAAAATTCTCGTACAAGCAAGTGCATCTCCTCCATTATTGCCAATTCCTGAAATGATCAATATCCTCTGTGAATGATCTGCTATCTGTGCAGCCTTATCTGCAACTGCTTTAGATGCTCTTTCCATCAATACAAGTCCCGGAATTCCTATTCCATGAATCGTCTCATGATCGACCGTTTGCATCTCCTGATTCTTTAATACATATCTCATACGCATTCTCCTATCGCAAAAGCTTGTGCAAATTCTCTTGTATTCGTGATCGATACATGAATTCTTGAAACTTGTTTATCTTTTGCTATCTCTTTCGCCTTTCCATATAATTTGACATATGGCGCACCTGATTCATTTCTCAACACTTCAATCTCATATGGTTCCACACCGAAAAAGCCGGTTCCAAATACTTTGGAAACGGCTTCTTTTACAGCAAAATTGCCAGCTAAAGTCGTAGCATTGTCTTTTGCATATGCTAATTCAGTTGTCGTAAAAATTCTTGAAAGATGTCTTCCTCGAAGAATCATCTCTTCTATCCGGTATATCTCTACGAGATCTGTTCCTATTCCAGCAATCATCTTCTTACCTGCTATTCGTTCTCACTCTCTTCACGGTTGTGGACATTGTATGTTAACGTCATCAGACTTTCTGCTAAATGTACATTCTCTACTGTAACATTATCTGGTAAATGAAGATCGATCGGTGCAAAATTCCAGAATCCTTTAATTCCCCATTCTGCCATCTTCTTTGCGATCGCAGGTGCCTGATCCTTCGGAATTGTCAGTGCAGCGATCTTAATTCCATGTGTTTTGATAAAGTTCTCTAGTTCATCTGTATCAAGAACTTTCACTCCACGGACAGAAATTCCGATCAGCTTTGGATTCACATCAAAAAGTGCCATGACTTTGTATCCATAATCTTCATTAAAAGACTGATAATTCGCAAGGGCCTGTCCAAGATTTCCGGCTCCAACAATAATCATGTCATTTCTCTTATCCAGACCTAAGATCTTACCAATCTCTGTATACAGATTATCTACATTATATCCGTATCCCTGCTGCCCAAATCCACCAAAATTGTTAAGGTCCTGACGAATCTGCGATGCTGTTACCATCATCTGTTCACTTAATTCTTTTGAAGAGATTCTTGTAATATTCTTCGCTTTTAACGCTCCTAAATATCTGAAATACCTAGGAAGTCGTTTGATAACTGCTGAGGAAATATTCTTATCTGAGTTTGCCATTTTATTCCTCCAAAATCTTTATTTCGCCTATAATTATATAAGATTGTCTAATAACTGTCAATCTTTCCGTCATGAAAATATTTCATTTTTTCAAAAAATATGGTATTCTGAGAAATAATGTCTATAATAAAAAATTTGAAAGGGGTATCTTAATGATATTATCATGCCAGAATATCTGCAAAACATTTGTCGAAAAACCAGTCTTGCAGAATATCTCATTTCACTTAAATGAAAACGACCGGCTGGCGATCATCGGATATAACGGTGCCGGAAAATCGACACTTTTAAAAATATTGATTGGTGAAATCTCTTATGATGAAGGTGAAATTTCTTTAAAGAAAGACGCAAGCATTGGCTATCTTGCCCAACATCAAGATCATACATTCCACCATACAATTTTTGATGAACTTCTTTCCGTCAAAAAAGAAGTCATTGAATTAAATGAACAGATGCGTACCTATGAACAGGAAATGAAACATCTGACCGGTGATGCACTAGAACAAAAAATGAACCAGTATACAAATGCTACTCATAGATTTGAGCAATTAAATGGTTTTGCATACAAAAGTGAGATCACAGGAATCTTAAAAGGACTTGGCTTTTCTGAAGAAGATTTCACAAAAGAGATCAACACTTTATCTGGAGGTCAAAGAACTCGTGTTGCTCTTGGTAAGTTACTGCTTAAAAATCCTGATATTCTGCTTCTTGACGAACCAACAAACCACTTGGATGTTGATTCCATAAGGTGGCTTGAAAATTACCTGTCTCATTACAAAGGAGCTGTGATCATCGTATCTCATGACCGCTATTTTCTTGATAAGATTGTCAATAAGGTCATGGAGATCGACCAAGGACACTCCATGCTGTTTGATGGAAATTATACAACATTTATCGAAAAACGTGATCAGATCAAAGCAATCCGTTTAAAAGAATACAAACATCAGCAACAAGAGATCAAACATCAACAAGAAGTTATCAAAAAATTAAAACAGTTCAATCGTGAAAAATCAATCAAACGGGCAGAAAGCCGTGAAAAAGCTTTAAATAAGATTGATGTATTGGAGAAACCTACGGAATATAATGCTGATATGCGTCTTAGCATTGAACCAGAGATCATCAGTGGGAATGATGTTCTGACTTTAAAAGATGTATCCAAATCTTTTGGAAACAAATCATTATTCCATGGATTAAGTGCTGATATTTTTCGTGAAGAACGCGTTGCCCTGATCGGACCAAACGGAACTGGTAAAACAACACTGTTAAAGATCATTTGCAAAAAAATCAGCAATAATGGCGGTACGATCAGCCTTGGAGCTGGAGTTTCCATTGGATACTATGACCAGGCACAAGATAACTTAGATGATTCCAAAACGATTTTTGATGAAATTTCAGATGCTTATCCAGATCTTAATAACACAAAGATCCGCAATACTTTGGCTGCATTTTTATTTTATGGAGAAGACGTTTTCCGCCCGATTTCCTCTTTAAGCGGTGGAGAAAAAGGACGTGTTTCTCTTGCAAAATTAATGCTGTCTCATGCGAATTTTCTGATTCTTGATGAGCCTACAAACCATTTAGATATTCAGTCTAAGGAGATTCTGGAATCTGCAATGAATGCTTATACTGGAACGATCCTTTATGTTTCACATGATCGTTATTTTATCAATAAAACTGCAACACGAATCTTGGAAATCTCTGATCATGGATTAACTTCTTATCCTGGAAATTATCAGGATTATATTGCTCAGAAGGAAAAAGAAAAGGCATCTCTTACTTCTTCTACTGCTTCCTCCGTTTCTGTTGATACAGAATCCAAACTCGATTGGAAACAGCAAAAAGAAGAACAAGCCAAACAGAGAAAAAAAGAAAATCGTCTTAAAAAAGTCGAAGAGCAGATCACAGAGTTGGAAACGAAACAAGAAGAACTTTCAGAAGCTATGTCTTTACCTGAAAATGCTTCTGATCCTGCGAAATTAATGGAACTTAGCAATGAGCAGGCTTCCATCGCTTCTTCTTTGGAAGAACTTTATGAAGAATGGGAAACTCTTTGCTAATTTGTAAAAAAACATATATAATAGTAACGTTAACCGTATTGAAAAACAGGAGGTTTTTATGAAATTAATATCCTTTGTTGTACCTTGCTACAACTCTCAGGAATATATGAGACACTGCATTGACACCTTATTACCAGGTGGTGATCAGGTAGAGATTCTGATCGTTAATGACGGATCTTCCGATAACACTGCTGAGATCGCAGATGAATATGAAAAAAAATATCCTGACATCTGCCGTGCAATTCACCAGGAAAATAAAGGACATGGTGGTGCAGTGAATACAGGAATCAAAAATGCCACGGGTATTTACCTGAAAGTTGTTGATAGTGACGACTGGGTAAATGAATATGCTTATGGAGAAATCCTTGATACTCTTGCGAATTTCTACAAACAGGGAACTGTCCTTGATATGCTGCTTTCTAACTATGTATACGAAAAACAAGGAGTCAAGAAAAAAACTGTTATTCATTATCGTCATGCAATCCCAAAAGATCAGATCTTTTGCTGGGATGATGTTGGACGTTTTCCTGTCAGCCAGTATATTTTAATGCACTCTGTCATTTATCGTACTGCACTGCTTCGTGAATGCAATCTAGAGCTTCCAGAGCATACATTCTATGTGGATAATATTTATGTATTCAAACCTCTTCCATATGTAAAAACAATGTATTATCTGGATGTTAACTTCTATCGTTATTTCATTGGACGTGATGATCAGTCTGTCAATGAGACAAATATGATCAAACGTATCGACCAGCAGTTTAAAGTTACTTATATCATGATTGATTATATGACTCAGTTTAATCTTGTAAGTAAGCCATTAGAACGTTATATGAGACATTATCTTTCCATTATCATGTGTATTTCTTCCGTGATCTCTGTAAAATCTGGACAGAAAGAGCATTTAAAGATGCGAAAAGAATTATGGAAATATTTATATGACAGTGACAAACGTCTGTATCGTAAGATCCGTCATAATATTACAAGCTGTGCAGTAAATCTGCCTGGATATGTTGGAAGAAAAGCTACGATTGCTATGTATAAAGCAGCTCGTAGATTTATCGGATTTAACTAAATATTTTTACATTAAAAGGTCCTGCAGAGGGCCTTTTTCTTGTTCCCCTCATCTTTTATTCTGCGTATTCTAATAATATAAAGTATGAAAGGCAACTTTCCATGCAGATTTCTGTTTCAAAACAAATCCATGCTGATCTTGCCCATCAGCATGGTTTTCTTGGAGAAGGTATCGGTATTGCTTATCTTGATACTGGCCTTTTCCCACATAAAGATTTCTCTCCGCATTCCACACGGATCGCCAAATTTGTAGATTTTGTTCATTCCAAATCTTTCAGCTATGACGATAATGGACATGGGACTCATATTACCGGCATCGCTGCTTCCTCTGCAACATTTGGTTCCGATTATTTGGGAATTGCTCCAAAATCCCATATCGTTTCTTTAAAAGTACTGGATGCCTCAGGGAACGGTGTTCAAAGCGCCTTCTTACAGGGTCTTGACTGGATTCATGAGTATCATCGCTCCTATCAAATCCGTATCGTTAACATCTCAATAGGAAGTCCTGGTTCCGAGGATAGTTCAGCCTCCAAAGAACTATTAAAACATGTCAACGCCCTATGGGATGATGGCCTTGTTGTTTGTATTGCCGGCGGAAACCATGGTCCAAAACCATACAGTATTTCAATTCCTGGAAATAGTCCAAAAATCATCACTGTTGGTTCCAGCGACGATAATTTTCAAATGATCGGAAGAAAACACTTCTCTTCAGGATATTCCGGACGCGGTCCCACAACATCCTGCGTTATGAAGCCGGATGTTGTTGCCCCTGGAACAAATATTTTTTCGTGTTCCTTAAATAACCGCTATACTATCAAAAGTGGTACTTCCATGGCAACCCCTGTCGTCTCTGGTTCTTTTGCTCTCCTGCTCGAAAAATATCCTTTTTACACCAATAAGGATATAAAAATGAAACTGCGAAAAAACTGCGACAAATTAAAAACCCCAAGACACCATCAGGGCTGGGGGCAGATCAATCTAAAGAAATTAATGGATCTTTGATAAACTTGTATCCTTAAACTTCCTCGTCAAATAAAAATTCACATAAGACCTGATTACTGACTAAGGTACCATCTTGCGTCAGAAAAACTCGGTCTCCTTCTTCTTTCATCATGCCTTGTTTCATGGATTCTATCAATGGCTTTCCATAGACAGAATCCATGGAGCAACCAAAACGTTCTATAAACTCTTTCTTCGAAATGCCTTTCGTCTTTCGAAGTCCAAGAAACATAAATTCTTCCATCTGTTCATAAACTGATAACGAACGGGCTCCTTCATATGCATCTCCGAACGGTTGAATCTCTAAATAGTCTTTCATATCGGAGGGATTCTCAAAACGTTTCTCATCCAGATACGAAGAGGCATTAAGCCCCACTCCCAAATACGGAATATGGGACCAATACCCAAGATTATGTCTGCTTTCAAAACCTGGCTTTGCATAATTTGAAATCTCATATTTGTCGTAACCATATTCATTTAAAATCTTTTCTGTCATTCGATACATTAAAACTTCATCTTCTTCTGATGGAAGAAGTTCCTCTAACTTGTTATCTTCGTAAAAAGGTGTTCCCTCTTCAATGATCAGACTATACGCAGAAATATGTTCTGGAGAAAGTTTAGCTATTTTTCTTAAATTCTCTTCATAAGAAGTTAATGTTTGTTTCGGCACCGCACTCATCAAGTCAACATTGATGTTCAAAAATCCAGCTTGTCTTGCCCAGTCGAAACTTTGTAAAAATTCTTCATAGGTATGAATTCTTCCCAGATACTCCAACTCTTCTTTCACTGTTGACTGCAAGCCAAAACTAATCCTGTTAATCCCATTTTCCCTATATGTACATAGTTTTTTTAAATCTACTGTTCCTGGATTCGCTTCAATCGTAATCTCAGCATCCTCACAAATATGAAAATGTTCAAATATAGTTTCACAAATCATTTGAATATCTTCTCTTCTAAGATATGATGGCGTTCCGCCTCCAATAAAGACGGTTACAACGTCTCGTGCTGCTAATTTCTTTCCCCAGAAAATCAGTTCTTCTTTTAGTTTTCCCAGGTATGCATGGATCGTTTCCTCCTCTGCCCGAAAGGAACAGAAATCACAATATCTGCACTTACTTTTACAAAATGGAATATGAATATAAAGCTCGATCGTATTAGTCTTCATCTAACTTCAGAACACTCATGAATGCTTCCTGTGGAATTTCAACATTTCCTACCTGACGCATTCGTTTCTTTCCTTTCTTCTGTTTCTCTAACAGCTTTCTCTTACGGGAGATATCTCCACCGTAACATTTGGCAAGAACGTCTTTTCTCATTGCTTTGACAGTTTCTCTTGCAATGACCTTACTTCCAATCGCTGCCTGAATCGGTACTTCAAACATATGTCTTGGAATTTCTTCTTTTAATTTTGTACACATCTTACGTCCACGCTCATACGCGGTATCTTCATGTACAATAAAAGAAAGCGCATCAACTTCTTCTTTGTTGATCAAAATGTCTAATTTTACAAGTCTTGATGTCTGATATCCTTTCATTTCGTAATCTAAGGATGCATAACCTCTGGAACGTGATTTTAATGCATCAAAGAAATCATAAATGATTTCATTTAATGGAAGTTCATAACGAAGTAATGCCCTCGTCTCTTCCATATACTCCATTCCAAGATATACGCCTCGTCTTTCCTGGCATAATCCCATGATCGCTCCAACAAACTCAGAAGTTACCATGATCTCTGCTGTTACGATCGGTTCTTCCATATGGTCGATCTCGGATGGATCTGGAAGATTGGATGGATTCGTTAATTCGATCATACTTCCATCCGTCTTATATACGCGATAAATAACGCCTGGTGCTGTTGTTACAAGATCCAAGTTATATTCTCTCTCTAAACGTTCCTGAATGATCTCTAAATGCAATAATCCAAGAAATCCACATCTAAATCCAAATCCTAACGCAACGGATGTCTCTGCTTCAAATTGTAGTGCTGCATCATTTAACTGTAATTTTTCTAATGCATCTCTTAAATCCGGATATTTTGCTCCATCTGTTGGATATAGTCCACAATATACCATAGGATTTACTTTTTTGTATCCTGGAAGTGGTTCAGCACATGGATCATCTGCATCTGTGATCGTATCACCAACTCTGGTTCCCTGTACATTTTTAAGGCTGGCTGTAACATATCCAACCATCCCTGCTGTCAGTTCATCACATGGATTGAATCTTCCTGCCCCAAATGTACCAACTTCTACAACTTCTGCACTCTCTCCAGTTGCCATCATCTTCATCTTTGTTCCGACTTTGATCGTTCCTTCTTTGATCCTTGTAAAGATGATAACTCCTTTATATGCATCATACATACTGTCAAAGATCAATCCTTGTAATGGTGCATTCTTATCGCCCTCTGGTGATGGAATCTTCTCTACGATCTGCTTTAATACCTGTTCTACATTTAGTCCGCTTTTTGCAGAAATCTGAGGTGCATCTTCTGCATCGATTCCGATCACATCTTCAATTTCTGCTTTAACACGCTCTGGATCTGCACTCGGAAGATCGATCTTGTTGATAACCGGCATAACTTCTAAGTCGTGATCAATCGCAAGATAAACATTTGCCAATGTCTGTGCCTCTATTCCCTGTGCAGCATCGACAACAAGGATTGCTCCCTCACATGCTGCAAGACTTCGTGATACTTCATAATTAAAGTCCACGTGTCCCGGTGTATCGATCAAGTTAAAAATATATTCTTCCCCATCGTCAGCTTTATAAACAATTCGTACTGCCTGCGATTTGATCGTAATCCCACGTTCTCTTTCAAGATCCATGTTATCAAGAACCTGCTCCTGCATCTCTCGATCCGTTAATGTTCCTGTCATCTGAATGATTCGATCTGCTAATGTTGATTTTCCGTGATCTATATGTGCGATAATACAAAAATTTCGTATTTTACTCTGATCTATTGCCATAAGTTCCTCCTAATTATATTTCAAGTACATATGTCTTTTCATATACTCCATTTTAGTATAACACATTATTTAATAATTCAGCAAGTAAACTCATAGACGCTTTTGCTTCTGATAACGTATTATTCTGCGCACCAACTTCCACTAACAAGCTTCTTCCTCTGTAGTGCAGATTATAACGATATCCTTTTACGTAAATTTTTCGTGTAAATCCAGGGTATTTCAAAGCAGCCTGTGCTTGCAATTGTAGGCTGAACGCAAGATTTGTCTGCTTATTTGGATTCTTTAAATATTTGATATTTCCATTTGTTGCTGTACGGCTCATTCCATTAAAAAACATGATCTGCGCCATTCTCTTTCCATTTTGTCTCGTCACAAGCTTTGTCGATTCATTGACTCCATCCCTGTGCAGATCGATCACAACCTGAATGGATGGATATTTTTTTAGATTCTTTTCAATTGCAGTTGCTGCATAATTATAAGCCTTGGATCGCTCCTCTTTTCCGTTTTTTACATCGTAAATGTTACGATCATGTACAACCTTGATATTTTTTTGCTCCAATCTCTTCGTTAAAACATCTCCAACACCGATCACAGTATCTGATTTTCTTCCTTTCCTGCTGCCACGGTATGCCTCACTCCCATGTGTATGATAAATTAAAATCTGCGGTTCATCAGATTTCCTTAATTTTAAGTTCGTGTTTAATAAAACTTTTCCATTTAACTCATTTTCTGTCGCCATTGTCGTACTGTCGATCTGATAAATATATTTTCTTAAATATTTTGAATTTTCCCATTTTTTTGCATGAAACAACTTTTCTTCTTTTTTTACCTCCTCTACCACCTCATCCGTTGTTTCATCATCCTGAAAATAATAATCTTGCTGTACTAGATCTTCTTCTTTTTTATCCTTATAATCTGTGCGATATTGTAAGATTGGTACTGTTTCCTGATAATACATACAGACCATGTCCGATAGAATATTTCCCGAAAATGTCACTTCCTTCTTAGATACTGCCGGAAAAAATCCTGTCATGATTCCATGATAATAATGATCCATGAATTCTAAAACCATTCCCTGCGCATTGATCTTCTGACTGAAAAAAATGATCAGAAAACAACCGATCGTAATACTCAATATCCATCTCTTTCTTTTCTCCATACTTTCATTGTATTCATTCATATTTTAATTATGCAGTAAATGGTTGATTCCTTCAGATATCGTATAACTGATCCGTTTCATAGATTCATCAATATTTTTTGGTGTAACGTGCATGGAAATAAATTCTTCATCAATATTTTCAGAAACATTTTCCAGAGATTTTTCTCCAAAAACATCATGAATGATCGCTGGAACAGAAATTACCGTTGGAACACCAATTGCAAGAACTGGAACACCGATCGTATGCTGTGTAATCTCATTCCTATGGTTTCCAACACCTGAACCCGGTGCAATTCCCGTATCGCTGATCTGAATCGTTTTATTTAACCTGCTATAACTTCTGGCCGCCAGAGCATCGATCACGATAACAACATCTGGTTTTATCCGGTCTGCTAATGATTCTAAAATCTCACTTGTCTCAATTCCCGTCTGTGCCATAACCCCCGGTGCGATCGCACTTAGTTCAAATTGATAATTTCCAATCCCCTCTTTTTGCAAATGTCTTGTAATATATAGATTGTTCACAACTTTAGGCCCTAACGAATCCGCTGTCACATCAGCATTTCCAAGTCCTGCGATCAGTATTTTTTTCTTTTTGTTTAACATTTCCTTTAAATTTAAAAACAATGCTTCACTCATTTCTTTATGAAAACTACCATCGTTTGTTGACAGATCTTTCGCTTCGATCGTAATATAGGTTCCCTTTGGTTTTCCTAAAGAGTCCTCCCCTTTTTTGTTTTTGATGATGATCTTTGTTTCTTTTATATGATTCGTTGTATCAATTCTTGTCTTTACGATAATTCCTGACTGTGCAGAGCCAATATTCTTCTCTTCTTTTAATTCCAGTGCCAGATCTGTACGATTTTGCATTGATTTTGCCTCCTTTTTTCTCTAGTATGTAATTGTTTTTAAAAAAATATTACATTTTTTCCCCAAAGATATTGACAAATTCAATCATTTTCTATAAGATATAACAGTATGTTTTGTGTATAGCTAACCGTGTCTCGCTATAGACAAGATTCAAGAAAAGAAAGAAATTTAAGTTATCATATTGGAGGTGCCCACTTTGGCAAATATTAAATCAGCAAAAAAAAGAATCAAAGTTATCAACACAAAAACAGAAAGAAATAAAGCAATCAAAACTAAAGTTAAAACATATATCAAAAAAGTAGAAGCAGCGATCGCAGCTAACGATAAAGCAGCAGCTTCTGAAGCTTTAACAGCTTGCATTTCTGAAATCAGCAAAGCTACTTCTAAAGGAATCTTCCACAAGAATACAGCTTCTAGAAAGATTGCTCGTTTATCTAAAGCCGTTAACGCTATTGCTTAATCAGATATCAAGAAACGAATTTTAATAAAATTAACCCGAAAAAAAGAAGCCACCGTCAGGCTTCTTTTTTTTCATCATTTTTATTATACTAGACTTCTGTCTTAAATTGATTGATTTATTTCTGACTGAACTGGATCAACAATAGTTCTACCCCAACTCTGTCACTGATCTTTCCTGTTTTAATTGATTCATCAGTTTTTGCACATGCTTCGATCATATCTCTGAGTGTATCCATTGAAAACATTTTCGCTTGATCTTTTAACTTTCCTGCAACAAATGCTGGAACTTTCATCTGCTTTGCGATCATCCCATTGCTCTTTCCAAGACAATCTAAATCTTTCACCTGAAGCAGCTGATTACACTGTCTGACTAACAATGCCAGAATTCCAAATGGTGATTCCTTTAACTCGATCAGATCATAATATAGTGTCAATACTTTTTCTCTTTGCTTTCTCGCAATTGCCTCAAGCATCACAAAGATCTGATTTGTCGTCTGAGAAGATGTCAACTCTTCCAGATCACGGATCGTAATTTCTTCTCTCTCTCCAACATAGGAGATCAATTTCTCTAATTCATTTTTTAAAGTATACATATCAGATCCACAGCGATATAAAAAACTTCGCATTGTTGCAGATGACATCTGTTTTCCTTCTTTCTTAAGCAATGAAGCCAGCCATCTGGATAATTCTTTATCTCCAGCAGATTCAAAACATACCGCATGTCCTTCCTTCGAAAGAAATTTATAAATCTTTGAACGCTTATCTACACTATCTTCTATAAAAAGCACAACACTTGTATCCGAGGCTTCCTTTAATCCTTCAATAAACGTATCATCACTTTTCTTTCCAAGTCCTGTTTCATCCAAGATCAAAAACCTATGATCACTAAAAAACGGCAGTGTTTTAGCCAGTTCAACAATCTCTATCGCATCAGCCCTTTTTCCTTCAAAATAAGAATAGTTCATCGTATCATCTTCTGAAACTAATGCTTTCTTTAACTGGTTTTTCATCTGGGAGATCATATATTTTTCTTCCCCGTAGAATAGATAAAAACGTTCGTATGTATTTGTCTTGATATCTTCTAATATTTTCTTCATATTCTTTGCATCTCTTTCTATAGCTTTTGATAGTATACCTTTTTTTTGGAAGATTTTCAACCATCTCTTCTTTTGAAAAAAATAATCGCACCACTTCGATCTGTTCTATAAATCTTTGTGCGATATGTCTGTAGTCTGTGAATAGTTTCTAGATGTGGGTGTCCATATCTATTTTGTTTTCCACAAGAGATGACCGTCTGTTTCGGCTGAACCTTTTGTAAAAATTCATTACTCGTGGAATTTTTTGATCCATGATGTGCTGCTTTTAATATATCTGCTCTTTCCAATTCTTCTGATAATAGTTCTTCTTCACCTTCTTTTTCCACATCTCCCGTTAACAGCACCCGATATCCAAGTATTTTTCCCTGCATTACCAACGATGCCGCATTCTTTTCCATCTGACTGTTCTTTTGAGGATGCAACACTTTCAAACTTCCATCTTTTGTAGTGATCTGCCTTCCTCTTGAAAGATAAAAAATAGTTGTTCCTCGTTTCTTCGCTATACCTATGATCTTTTTCATTGTCTCATCTTTTGGAATCTCTGGAAGCCCAAGATACTTAATTTTCCCCATCTCAAGTAATTCCTTGATCCCAGAATAATGATCGATATCCATGTGACTGATCACCGCAATCTGAATCTTCTGATACCCCAGATATTTCATATACGGAAGAATCCGATATCTTCCAACCTGATCTTCACTGCTGCTTCCACCATCAAATATGATCGCCCCAGACTTCGTATCTGCTACAAAACAATCTCCCTGCCCAACATCAAGAAATGCCAGACTCTTTCTTCTTGCCATTGGAATCCATATCAAAATGATCATGATAACATAAGCCAGACTGATCCTGATATGTCGATTTTGTCCATTTTTCTTCCATATCCACAATCCGGTCATAAAATAAAATAAGAGTACCCATAAAAATGGTACATGTCCGATCGTCAACATCCCATAAGACTGTCTGGAAATCCACAAAACCCCTTGGATCATCCATGAGATTGCTTCATGAAATACGGTATACGGCAAAAAAATCAAAAGAAAAGCTAAAGTAAAAGCACACGTTGCCAGTGGTACTGCTGCTACATTCGCAAGAAAAGAAAAAGCTGGAGCTTCATATTGAAAATATATAATCAATGGCAGCATCCCTATCTGGATAAAAATACAAAACGATAAAGATTCCTTCAACTTATAATATTTACCTTTCATCTTTGGTTTAACAAGTTGATAGATTGCGATCACAAAAACTGCTGTAAATGAATATAAAAAACCCGTATCATAGATTCTGTACGGACACATTATAAGTAAGACAATTCCTGCAAAAGCTCCTGCAGACATCATATCATAGTGTTCTCCTAATATCTCTGACAGGAAGTAAACACCCAACATCATCACTGCACGAAGTGACGATCCCGATCCACCTGTTAAAATACAATAAAACACTGCGCCTGTCATTCCTGCCAGTGAACCAACTACAAAATTTCCACACCACTTGCGAACCAATTTATATACCCTTCTTCCTGCCAACGATATATGAAGTCCTGATACCGCAAGTAAATGAATTAATCCACTTTCCTTAAAGTCATCTTTAACCTCATCACTCAGTCCATTTTTATCACCTATTAACATCCCCTTTAAGAAATCACTTACTTCATTTTTGTATTGAATTTCTAACTGATGTTTCATGTACTCTCTACATTGCAAGATCTTTTCCTGAAAATATATATTTTGATGTCCTTCGATCTCAATATTTTTCGAATATACATGATAGTAAATTCCTTTACTGAAATAATAATGTCTGCTTGAAAATTGGCCAGGGTTAGCTGTATCTTCCCATTCTTCTAATTCTCCTTGAAACCGAAGAATATCTCCTGGAATGATCTTTTCATCCTCGGGTGTATATAAAAGGATCTTCCCCTCCAAATTTTTATTTTTTAAAAGTACTGCTAATTTTCCCTTCTTTGTTTTCGATACTTCTAAAACTCTTCCCATTGTATATTCTGTTGCCTTTTCCTTTACCTGGATCAGATCAAGTTTCATGGAAGTCTTAAAACCTAACGATAATAAAATTCCTGCAAGTATTCCAACTACAACCCATCCATAACGCCTATCACTAAAAATCAAGGACGCCAACAGACAAATACCTGTCAATAGATAAAAAGCCGCTGTCATGGACATAATATTCCATACAACGGCTGTTCCGGATAACACTCCGGCAAATATAAGAACCATCGGTCTTTGTTTCATAAATTATTTCATTGGCAACTTACCAAATACAAAACTATCTCTTCCAAGAGCACCAATTGCTGTACCATCTGTATCAAGCATTGGCTCTCCAGAAATTGAAAATGATACATAATTGATATCTTTTAACTGAGTCAATGTATATACAATACCAGCACGGCAGATCAAATCTCTATTCTCTGAAATTCGTTTATACCCTGTCGAAAAATCAATCTCAACGATATTTGTATTCACTGATACACCATTGATCATAATTCTCTTTGGAATCACTGAGCGTATCTTATCACTCTTTGGAGTCTGTTGAAGTTTCTTTAATAAAATCTTCACTTTCTGCTGCTGATTCCCTTCAAGCTTCACATTTTCTTTCTTCATGATCAATTTCGTAACATCATTATTTGTATAGTAAATTGCTGTTCCTTTTTGATTGCCTTGGTCATTGGTTTCTTTTTTTGACCGGCATCCTGCCACTAAAGTCATCAAAGCCAGACAAAGCAAAAAGATCATGCATAATTTTCTTTTCTTCATCTCTTCCTCCTAGCCTTTATACTTTAATGGAATTCTAAGTGTAAATGTTGTTCCTTCACCAACCTTACTGTATAACTTAATCTCTCCATTATGAAGAGAAACAACGCTCTTTGTGATCGCTAATCCAAGTCCTGTGCCTCCAGTATCTCTTGATCTTGCTTTATCCACGCGATAAAAACGATCAAATACCTGATCCTGGCAATCCTCAGGAATTCCAACACCAGAATCTGCAACTTTCACATAAAAATACTTATGATCTGCATTCAGTGTCACGCGGATCCACCCATCATCTTTGTTATACTTGATACCATTCTCGATCAGATTCGTAAGCCCTAAAGACAACTTCACTTCATCAATCTCTGCTGTTACCGGACGGAAACTTTCAAAGATCAATTCGATATTACGCTGCAGAGCCAATGGTTTTAAACGCTTCATGATAATCTCTAACAATTCGTTGATACTTACTGTTGTGATCTGAAGCTGCGCTGCTTTCTTGTCTAGTTTCACCAGAGATAACAGATCTGAAATGATCACGTTCTCACGATCGATCTCAGCAACGATATCCTGCATGAATTCTCGATATAATTCAGCTGGAACCTGATCTCCCTGCTGAATTAAGGAATCTGCAAGAACTTTCATCGATGTCATTGGTGTCTTTAACTCATGCGATACATTCGATACAAACTCCTGTCTTGAATCTTCCAACGTCTGCATTCTTCCAAGAATCTCATTAAAACGCTGCACAATACTGCGTACTTCTAGAAATCCTGTCTCTTCAATGGATTCATCTTCATGACCAGCCGCAATAAAATCAACATCTCTCTGAATCTTCTTTAAATCTCTCGTCAGCAGATAACTGATGATCATTGCCATTGATAATCCACAGATGATACATGCTACCAGCAGCATATTCCTGCGATGCTCCATCTCCGTAACTGCTCCCATCATATCCTCAGATGGCACAGTCGCCTGCACAGCTCCCAGGATATGATTCTGCTTTCCAGCTTTTGATACGATCGGAACCATCACTTCGATATACTTTCCACTCTCTGATACAATCCTTGTCTTCTTTCCATCCATAACATCCAATATATTATCATTTAAAAAGAATCTAGACTGAAAATCTGTATGAGTATCCTTGATGATCTTATAATTATTCTTAATTACGATGATCCGCCCATTCATACTTGCTGCAAGTTCATCAATCTGATTAGAAAGAGAGTTGGAGCCATCATCTAAATGAAAATCGACTCCAACTACCTGATCACCAAGCCAGCTACACTGACTGACCACACTATCCACTTTCTGGTCATATGTTTTCTGACGATATCCATCATTTAACAACTTACTAAATAAAACTGATATTAATGTCGTCAGAAGGAAAACTGACAAGAAAATAAAGAACTGCATACTATGTAAAAAGGCAAATCTGTTCTTCTTAGGACTGAAAATAGTAACCTACCCCCCACTTTGTATGTACATAGTCCGGTACTCCCGGATTCACTTCGATCTTCTCTCTCAATCTTCGGATATGCACGTCAACCGTTCTTGCATCCCCCGGATAATCATATCCCCATACTGTATTCAACAAATCCTCTCTGCTGTATACTTTGTTTGGATGAAATACCAGTAACTCTAACAAGTCAAATTCTTTCGCTGTCAGGTTCACTTCTTTGCCATGAATATGCACTCTGCGGCTTTCACAGTCAATCTTTAAACCTCTGTATTCTACAACCTTTGCTGATTCTTCTTCTTTCACATCGTGATGTGCGCTTCGACGTAAGATTGCTTTGATCCTTGCCTTTACTTCCAGAATATTAAATGGCTTTGTGATATAATCATCTGCCCCATATTCAAGGCCAAGGATCTTATCCATATCTTCTCCCTTAGCCGTCAACATAATGATCGGGACGCTAGAGAATTCACGAATTGCCTGACAAACCTCAAACCCAGTCAGTCCTGGAAGCATTACATCAAGAAGAATAATATCATATTGATTCTCTTTGGCTTTCTCTAATGCTTCTTCTCCATCATAAGCACAATCTACCTGCATCTCATCTTGTTCCAGACTGAATTTGATGCCCTTCACGATTAGTTTTTCATCATCAACAACTAAGACCTTCCTCATTTTTCCACCTCTAAAATTATATTGTTATCTTATCTTTGATCTTATGATATATCCCCTCTTTAATTCCCTGAATCTTCATAATATCTGAAATATCAGAAAAAGGGCCATGTTCCTCTCGATAAGAGATAATATCAGAAGCCTTCGCTTCCCCTATCCCTGAAAGTGTCATCAACTCCTTGACACCTGCAGTATTGATATTGATCTTTCCAGAGGAAGATTGCACTGCTTTGGAATCAGATCCTTCATTCTTCGCTGTCTGTTTCTTTGACGGAATCGTTATCTGCTGCCCGTCTTTCATCTTCTCTGCCTGATTAATACTCTCTGCTGAAGCCTTCTTAGTTAGTCCACCAGCTGCTTTCACAGCAGAAACGATGCGTTCGTCCTTCGAAAAACGATAAACTCCCGGATGTTTTACTTCTCCACATACATAGACATAAATAGTTTCCTTAGAAGAAGACTTCTCAGCCGTTGTCTTTGTCTCCTTCTTTGGTTCTATCGATACTTCCTTCCTGCGGCTGCATCCAATGGACATCATAAAAACCATCAGCAAAATGGTTATCACTTTAACTCTCCTAAACAACATAAACCTCCCGGTCTTATGCAAAGAGTCTGGAACATGTAAATCTAACTTCTATTTTAACGAAAATTATAATACTTTACAAGAGATATTTATGATTTCCATTTAAATATTATCAATCCTGTGACAAACAAAACCACTCCTAAAAGCTTTACCCATGCAAAAGCTGTTTTTTCCACACCAAACAGACCGAAAACCTCGATCAGATAGGAAACAACACTTTGTGATGCGACGATCAGCATTGCTGACTGTGCAGGTCCTAAACTTGCCACACTTTTGATCACTGTAAATGTGATTGCAGCTCCGATCACTCCTCCTAATAAAAGGTATCTGGGACTGACCTTTAAAAGCATCGTGAAACTTTGGTCCCTCTCAGCGATCAACCAGATCAACAAACATGCGAGAAATCCTGTTGCCTGTACAAATGTACTCGTTGTCCATGTACTGCTTTGTTTAGTTACTTCTGTGTTAAATACACCTTGAATACTCATTAAAGCTCCCGAAATCAATGCAATGATCAATCCAAACATATAAAAACCTCCATGAAAAACTATCTTTTTACGGATAGTTTTTCCATAGAGGTCTTTTTTATACATTCTATGCGATACAATCTTCTAAAATAGAAATCATCTCATCTACATGTTCTTTTTCAATCACAAGCGGCGGTACAAAACGAATGACATTATTTCCTGCAGAAATTATGATCAATCCTTTCTCCAGTGCTTTCTTAACGATATCACCAACTGGATGATCTGCATTAAATTCAAGTCCTTGCATTAAAGCAATTCCGCGATGCCCTGTAATACAATCATGCTTTTCTTTTAACTCTTCTAACTTATCCCATAGATAAGTACCAATTTCTTTTGCATGTTCTGGAACCTGTAACTTCTCAAACTGGTCAAATACTGCATTGATCGCCGCTGCTGCAAATGGATTTCCACCATATGTTGTTCCATGATCACCTGGTACCAAGGCCCCATCAGCCTTTTCACCTACAACAAATGCCCCAACAGGAACACCACATCCAAGCGCTTTTGCAAGTGTTAAGACATCCGGTTTTACTCCATAAAGATCATGTGCAAACAAAGATCCACAGCGCCCCATTCCACACTGAATCTCATCAAAGATCAGTAAGATATCTTTCTCATCACAGACTTTACGAAGTCCCTCTAAGAATTCTTTATCCGCTGGGAAAATTCCACCTTCACCCTGAACAACTTCACATATGATTCCACAAGTTTTATCTGTGATCTTTGATACAACATCTTCTAAGTTATTGAATTCTGCAAATACAGCACGAAATTCTTTTGGAACAAATCCATCCTGATAATGACTGTTACCAGTCACTGATAAAGCTCCCTGGCTTCTTCCGTGGAATGAATGATTCATTGCGATAAATTCATAATCTTTGGAATCGTCTTTATTATATGCATATTTTCTTGCAACTTTTAACGCACCTTCGATCGCTTCTGTTCCACTGTTTGTAAAGAACACTTTTTTAAGCCCTGAAGCATCGACAATCTTCTTTGCAGCTTCTACTGCTGGAATATTGTAATATAAGTTTGATGTATGGATCAATTTATCAATCTGGTCTTTTAATGCCTGATTGTATGCTTCATTTCCATATCCTAATGCAAATACAGCAATTCCTGCACCAAAATCCAGATATTTCTTCTGGTCAGCATCATATAAATAGACACCTTCCCCTTTTTCTAATACAACTGGAAAACGATTGTATGTCTTTAAGATATACTGTTCTCCCTGCTCAATATATTCCTGCTGAGTTTTCATCTTAACATCCTTCCTCATCTTCTTCGTTGAATAATGGTTTATCAAATAATGGTTCTTTTAAGATGGCTGTTCCAATACCTTTTTCTGTGAAGAATTCCAGTAACAGACAATTTGTTAAACGTCCGTCTAAGATATGGACTCTGGATACTCCACCTTCGATCGCTTCAATACAGTTCTTAAGTTTTGGAAGCATTCCTCCTCCAACAACTCCGTTATCGATAAATTCTTTTGCCTGTTTAAGATCCATCTCAGAGATCAATGTTGATTTATCTTCTGGATCTACGAATACCCCTTCGATATCAGTTAAGAATACCAGTTTTTCTGCATTCAATGCTTCTGCAACTGCACATGCTGTGTCATCCGCATTAATATTATATGGTTCATAGTTATCTCCTAAACCAATTGGGGAAATAACTGGTACAAAATCATCTTCGATTAATGCTTCAAGAAGTGTTGTATCGACACTCTTAACCTCACCGACATATCCAAGATCTTTTCCAGGCATTTCTTTTTTCTTTACACGGATCATTTCAGCATCTTTTCCAGAAAGACCTACGGCTTTAACCCCAACTTCTGCCATCATGGCCACCAGTTCCTGATTGACTTTAAATAATACCATTTCAGCAACTTCCATTGTCTCTTTATCTGTCACACGAAGTCCATGGTAAAATTCTGGTTCTTTTCCTGACATACGAACCCATTTACTGATCTCTTTTCCACCACCATGTACGATGATCGGTTTCATACCTACTAGTTTTAATAGTGCAACATCTCTGATCACGCTTTTTTGAAGATTCTTGTCTTTCATAGCGCTTCCACCGTATTTTACAACAACGTAACAGTTATTGAAACGACGGATATATGGTAATGCCTCTGTTAATACTTTTGCTTTTTGTTTTGACTGCTCGATCAATTCGTTAATTTCATTTCTCATCTGTTCCATTGATTCTTCCTTTCATAGTTGTCTGCTTTTATGCCTTTTATTTTGTCGTCTATCTATAATAATCTTATTCTTATGATCGGTAATCTGCATTAATTGTTACATAATCGTGTGTCAGATCACATCCCCATGCAGTTGCTTCAAACACTCCATTATGAACATCAATATCTGCTGTCACTGCATCTGCAGATAATACTTTCGTTGCCTCATCTTCAGAATAATCTGTTGCAATTCCGTCTTTTACGATCTCGATCACACCATCCGCACTTTTTAAACTAATATCAACCTTGACTGGATCAAAATCAACTCCAGCATAACCAAGTGCACAAAGAATTCTTCCCCAGTTTGCATCTTTTCCGTAAATTGCTGCTTTTGTAAGACTTGATGTTACGACAGATTTGCTTAAGATCTTCGCATTTTCTTTGGAGTCTGCACCAGCTACATGAACTTCAAATAAACGTGTACATCCTTCTCCATCCCCTGCGATCTGTTTTGCAAGAGACTGGTTAACATATAATAATCCTTCTCTGAATGCTTCATAGTCTGCATCTTTTTCTGTAATTTCTTTATTTTCTGCCATTCCATTTGCAAATACAAAAACCGTATCATTTGTAGATGTATCTCCATCAACTGATACCATATTGAATGTATCTTCAATGAGTTCCCTCTGCAGTTCTAATAATAAAGCTTTATCGATTGCTGCATCTGTAGTGATAAATCCAAGCATTGTTCCCATGTTTGGGTGGATCATTCCAGAACCTTTGCACATACCTGCAATTGTAACTGTCTTTCCATTGATCTCTACTTCTACTGCCGCTTCTTTTGGTTTTGTATCGGTTGTAAGGATAGCCCAGGATGCATCTTCTTCACTTTGTCTGTCTGCTTTTAATTCTGGAACTAACTTCTTGATCCCTTCTTTGATCACATCCATTGGCAGCTGCTGTCCGATAACTCCTGTGGAACCTACGACAACTTCCTCTGGTTTAATATCTAACAATTTCGCTACTTCTTTTGCTTCTGTTACAACATTCTCATATCCTTGTGCACCCGTACATGCATTTGCAATTCCTGTATTAATTACCACTGCTCTGACTGCTTCTTGTTCTTCTATGATCTTCTTTCCCCATAAAACTGGAGCGGCTTTTACAATGTTCTTTGTAAATGTTCCTGCGATCTTTGCTGGCACTTCACTTACGATCATTGCCATGTCTTTGTTTGTCTTCCCTGGTTTCACTCCGGCACGAAGTCCTGCACATTTAAAACCTTTTGGAGCTGTTACTCCGGCATTGATGATCTTCATAATTCTAGTCCTTCCTTACCAAAGCCCTATGGGAACATTGGTACTAATTCTAATCCTTCAGTTTCTTTTAATCCAAACATAAGATTCATGTTCTGTACGGCCTGTCCAGCTGCACCTTTTACAAGGTTGTCCATGGCACCCATCATGATAATACGGTTTGTACGTTTATCGATCTTAAAGTTGACATCCACATAGTTACTTCCCTCTACCCATCTTGTCTCAGGGCAGACATCTTTATCTAACACTCTGACGAATTTTTCATTCTTATAATAAGAGTCGTAGATTGCTTTCACTTCTTCGTAACTTACATCTTTCTTAAGTGTTGCATATGCTGTCACTAAAATTCCACGGTTCATTGGAATTAAGTGTGGTGTGAAGTTTAATAATACTTCTTCTCCAGATGCATAGCTTAACTGATCTTCGATCTCTGGCGTATGTCTGTGAGTTGCAACTCCATATGCTTTGATATTTTCATTTACTTCACAATATAAGTTATTGACTTTCGCACCACGTCCAGCTCCGGATGTTCCTGATTTAGCATCGATGATCACACTGTTCATCTCAATGAGTCCTTCTTTCGCCATTGGATAAATGGATAATGTAGAACATGTTGGATAGCATCCTGGGTTAGCGATCAGTCGTGCTTTCTTGATATCTTCACGATTGATCTCGCAAAGTCCATAAACTGCCTCATCAATAAATTCTGGACTCTGATGTTTGATCCCATACCATTCTTCATATCGATTTACATCTTTAATACGGAAGTCCGCACTTAGATCAATGATCTTAACTTTAGATAAGATTTCTTCTGATACTAAAGAACTACAAAGTCCCTGCGGTGTTGCTGTAAAGATCACATCCACTTTAGATGCAAGCTCATCCATGTTATCATCCAGACATTTGTCATCAACGATCTGGAACATATTTCTAAATACTTCATAATATTTCTGGTCTATATAACTTCTGGATCCATACCATACAACCTCTGCATCTTTATGCTGTGTAAGGATTCTTACAAGTTCTTGTCCTGCGTAACCTGTGGATCCAATGATTCCTGCTTTGATCATGTTAATCTCCTTGTCCTTCTCTTTATAATGTAGGTTATTTTTTTAATCATTGTTCATAAGTATACAACTGAATTTTAAAATATGCAATAGTTTTGTATAAATATGCAATTATTTTTCATTTTATTCATTTTTATATTATAAATATTCATTATTTTCGAAAATAATCCTTGCAAAAGATGTAAATATAACGTATATTAGTAAACAAGCAAATATTTATATGAACATACGGGATTTTCAATATCAGATCCTATATATAATAGGAAAACATCCCGTCAATATACACTTAGGAGGATTTATTTCATGAAAGAAAAAGTTGTTTTAGCATATTCTGGAGGTCTTGATACTACAGCTCTGATTCCTTGGCTTAAGGAAACATTTGACTATGAAGTTATCTGTTGCTGTGTTAACTGTGGACAGGGTAACGAATTAGATGGACTTGATGAAAGAGCAAAATTATCCGGAGCATCTAAATTATATATCGAAGATATCGTTGATGATTTCTGCGATAACTATATCATGCCATGCGTACAGGCTGGTGCTGTATACGAACATCAGTATCTTCTTGGAACATCTATGGCTCGTCCAGCAATCGCTAAGAAATTAGTTGAAATCGCCAGAAAAGAAAATGCTGTTGCGATCTGCCACGGTGCTACAGGAAAAGGAAATGACCAGATCCGTTTCGAACTTGGTATCAAAGCATTAGCTCCAGACATCAAGATCATTGCTCCATGGCGTATGACAGATGTATGGACAATGCAGTCTCGTGAAGATGAGATCGAATTCTGTGAAGCACACGGAATCCACCTTCCATTTGATGCAAGCCACAGCTACAGCCGTGACCGTAACTTATGGCATATCAGTCATGAAGGTCTTGAATTAGAAGATCCTTCTTTAGCACCAAACTACGACAACATGCTTGTTTTAGGAGTAGCTCCAGAAAACGCTCCAGATAAAGATACAGAAGTTACTATGACATTTGAAGCTGGTGTTCCTAAAACATTAAACGGAAAAGAAATGAAAGTTTCTGAGATCATCACTGAATTAAACCGTCTTGGTGGTGAAAATGGTATCGGTATCGTTGATATCGTTGAGAACCGTGTTGTAGGAATGAAATCCCGTGGTGTATATGAAACTCCAGGTGGAACAATCTTAATGGCAGCTCACGATCAGTTAGAAGAATTAATCCTTGACCGTGAAACAATGGAAGCTAAGAAGAAACTTGGAAGCCAGATGGCTCAGGTTGTATACGAAGGAAAATGGTTCACACCACTTCGTGAAGCAATCCAGGCATTCGTTACATCTACTCAGCAGTATGTAACAGGTGAAGTTAAATTCAAACTTTACAAAGGTAATATCATCAAGGCTGGAACTACTTCTCCATACAGCTTATACAACGAATCTTTAGCATCTTTCACAACTGGTGATATGTATGATCATCATGATGCGGATGGATTTATTACATTATTTGGACTTCCTTTAAAAGTTCGTGCTATGAAGATGCAGGAAGCTGAGAAGAATAACAACAAGTAATTTGACGTAGTCGTTCGAATGTATATGAGAAAAACGAAATCATAGTATAAAAAATCCAGACCAGAAATTTTGCTCGCCGTTTTGAACGGTCGCTGATTCGCAAACTTTCCTTCGATAACTCGTGCTCAAGGGTACTAAAATCAGTAATCTTTGACGCTCAAACAATCGACCAAGTTTGCTGCGAACCGTTCAAAACGACGGCAAAATTTCAATGGTTCTGGATCTTTTATACTATGATTTCGTTTTTCTCATATACACAGACGGCTATTCAAATCACCACAAATGTGTATGTTAAACGATATTGGATTTCTATATTTATACTGAAATTATTGAATATTATAAAAATGGTTATCTGTCTGCGACCGTAGGAACACGTCTGCACTTAGCGAGTGGATGATCGTAAGATCATTCAGGAGCTTAGTACAGCTACGTGTGAGTCGAGCGAAAGCGGGTCGCAGACAGATAACCATTTTTATAATATTCCACCAATAACTTCAGCTTATCAACCAACAATTAATCAATATTGTATACCCAATTAGGTTTACGTTCAGGAATCTCCGGATACTCTCCATCGACATATCCAAGTACGCAATGTCCGATTCCAACATAATCCCCTTCAATTCCCAGAGATTTTAATAATTCTTTTCCTTCTTCACTTTCAAATTCTTCTTTTGCTCTGTGGATCCAACAGCTTCCGATTCCTAAATCATGAGCTTCTAACATTAGATTTGCCATAACAAGACTTCCGTCATAGACTGCTGTTGGACGGTTTTTGTCTGCTAAGACAACCAATACAACAGGTGCTCCATAAAATGGGTCGGTGTCTGTTCCCATGATATCTGCATTCCATTTAGACAGTTTATCTCTCACTTCTTTGTTCGTAACTGCAAGAATGATCGGTGACTGCTGTCCCATTCCTGTGGCTGCGTAAGTTCCTGCTTCTACGATCTTATCAATGATCTCTTTTGGTACCATATCTGATTTGTACTTTCTGATACTTCTTCTTGTTTTAATCATGTCTAATAATTCACTCATAACTTATTCCTCCTGTATATATTCTTAATAACATTGTTCAAAATCCGAAATCTTCATAATCTTCTGGTAAAAAACGGTGATAGATGATGTGACATCCCTCATCGTGAAAACAGTAATAATATGGATCTTCATTTTCTTCTGAAAAACAGATCAGATAATCAAATTCTCCATTATGAATTTCTTCTACAAACACGTTTTTATCATGTTGTTTAAATAACGCAATAATATCTTCCATTTTACATCCGTGTTTTCCAACGATTTCTACCAGTTCTTTGATAAATTCATTGGGGTTTGTATTTTCATGGACGTAGTTACTGCCTTCTTCTGGAATATAGAAGCAAAATCTTTCTTTTTTGCTAGTAACTTTGATATCTCCTAAAGTTTCTTTGATAAAATCTGGTATTCCATGAAGTCTGTTTTTCATCTGTTCTTCTGTATCCTGTGTTTCAAAAAAATGGTTTAACGAACTTAGTGGATAGTACAGACGGATACTTTCTCTTCGAAATCCCAATTTTGCCTGTTCTTCCTTGATAATGTCGATCAAATTTTTATAAAGACGTTTATATCCCATGATGTCTTCCCCTATTATATTTTATTCACTCTTTAAAATCTTGTTGATGCTTTTCATCATTTTTTTCGCATCTTTTCCACCAGAATATCCCATGCGGTATACATGATTATCTAGAAGGATTTCTCCTGAATCACTGATCACAAGCATTTTATTTCCAAATAACATGATCATCTGTGGCTTACTAGAATCACTCATCTGAGATGAGTTAGTTAATGTCTTTGTTGTAAAATGATAAGAATACTGATCTAAAACATTAACGATCTCTGTGTATTTTTTATCATCTTTTTTATATGAATATACCTGCTGTTTTTTCTTACCATTTGCATCTTTTGTTACAGTATCAGTCGAAGTAACCTGAATCATTTTAGATGATGCTGTATATTTTTCAAAAGAATATGGTGAGAGCATAACGATCGCAATGATTGCTACGATCAAAATTGCTACAAGGATCTTCATTGTCCTTCCCATTGTAAATTTCATTTTGTTGTTCCTCCAATCTACTATTTGTACCTATAATAGATTAACAGAATTTCCCTCAAATGTCGATAGCTTTCCCTGTGAACTGCTATTTATACTACATTCTTAAAAAATCTTATAACGTGGCTTTTCTTCATTGAATAATTTGTATCTTAGAAAATCATCCAGCACGATTGCTACACTTGAAATAAGAAACCAAAATACCGAGTACAATAAACAGATCTGCCCCTTAAAGTTATATGGAAGATGCGAATAATCCCAAATATCCATCTTAAGCCATATATTTACAATAAAACCTGTAATAAGTTCTAATACCGTGATGATCACAGAAGATAATACCATCTGACTAATAAAACTTATCTTGATCTTTACATTTTCGTTTAGAAGCCCACAGCAAAGGAAACATGCCCCACCACATAAAAACATCGAATAATGTGAATATCCACGTACTAAAACTTCCAGCAAAAAATATGCCATTCCTCCAATCGCAAACAGGATTGTATATTTTTCTATCTGATATCTCTTTTTCATAGTCACCGCCCATTTTCATAACTTTCTTTTTATTGTGCGTTAATTTTTCTCTGTCTATTCTATCTTAAATTCAAAAAATCTATATGATGAGAGTATCAAAAATAAATTTTTCCCCTTTGATGCAAAAAATTTGTGGCAAAATCGAGTTATTTCATGTAGAATAGAAAAGTAAATTCATTTGATTTTATGATAAAGAATAAAAATATATACAGAAAAGAGGAAACACTTATGGCACAATTATGGGGCGGTCGCTTCACAAAAGAAACAGATCAGTTAGTTTACAACTTTAATGCATCTATTTCCTTTGACCAGAAATTTTATAAACAAGACATCCGCGGAAGTATTGCACATGTTACGATGCTTGCAAGTGTTGGTGTATTAACAGAAGAAGAACGTGATCAGATCATCGATGGTTTAAAAGGAATTTCAAAGGATATCCAAACTGGAGCAGTTGAGATCACAAGTGAATATGAAGATATCCATAGCTTTGTAGAGGCAAACCTTATTGATCGCATCGGTGATGTTGGAAAGAAACTTCACACTGGAAGAAGCCGTAATGATCAGGTCGCTTTAGATATGAAACTTTATACAAGAGATGAAATTGTTGATATCAAATATTTATTAAAAGAATTAATGGAAACACTTCATCGTATCATGAAAGAACACATTGATACATTTATGCCTGGATTTACACATCTTCAGAAAGCTCAGCCTGTCACTCTTGCTCACCATGTAGGTGCTTACATGGAAATGTTTAAAAGAGATTACAGCCGTTTAACTGACATTTATGACAGAATGAACTACTGTCCTTTAGGAGCTGGTGCTCTTGCAGGTACTACTTATCCATTAGACCGTGAACAAACAGCTTCTTTGCTTAATTTTTATGGTCCTACATTAAACAGTATGGATTCTGTATCTGACCGTGATTATGTGATCGAGCTTTTATCTGCTCTATCTACGATCATGATGCATTTAAGCCGTTTCAGTGAAGAAGTTATCATCTGGAACTCTAACGAATACAAATTTGTATCCATTGATGACGGATTCAGTACAGGAAGCAGTATCATGCCTCAGAAAAAGAATCCTGATATTGCTGAATTAGTTCGTGGTAAGACAGGACGTGTCTATGGAGCTTTAACTTCTATCCTTACAACAATGAAAGGAATCCCTCTGGCATATAACAAAGATATGCAGGAAGATAAAGAACTTACATTTGACGCGATTGATACTGTCAAAGGATGTATTTCTTTATTTAATGGAATGATGAATACCATGACATTTAACAAACCACAGATGGAAAAAAGTGCAAAACACGGATTTACAAATGCAACTGATGCTGCGGATTATCTTGTAAATCACGGTGTTCCTTTCCGCGATGCTCACGGAATCGTTGGGCAGCTTGTACTTCTTTGTCTTGATAAACATATTTCTCTAGATGAACTTCCTCTAGATGAATACCAGAAGATCAGCCCTGCTTTCGAAGAAGATATTTATGATGCCATCAGCATGAAAACTTGCGTTGAAAAACGTAATACGATCGGAGCTCCAGGACGTGATGCTATGAAAAAAGTTATCGCGATCAATGATACTTATTTAGCTAATCTCAAATAATAAGGAGACCCTTATGAAGAAAAAAGTTTTTCTTTTTGGATTACTGTTCTCACTGCTTCTCTTATGCGGGTGCGGTGTGAATCTTACCAGTACAGTAAAATTAAATAAAGACTTTTCAGGTACAAGAGTGATGTCTTGTACCTTTTCTTCCCGCGATTTTCATAGTTATTTCAAGGGAAGCAAAGAAGATCTTAATAAACTCATCAAAGAATCCTGCCCGGATGCTCTTACTTATACTTCATCTTCTTCTGACGGAAACGATACGTATACTTTCTATCTTCGTTTTTCTTCTCTTGATGATTATAAGAAGAAAGTTCGTGATCTTCTTAATTTTTCCCCAGAGATCACTTATGAATATGGAGATTCCCCATTTGTTTCCGGTCTTATTTACAAAGAAAATTTCACATCTAAAGATCTGATGACATGGCTTTATACGGCTTTGTATGAGGGAAAATATATTGACAAAGACTCCTCTTCTGACCTATGGGATTTAAAAAGTACGGAGATTTCTTTCCTTGGAACGACTTATGAAACGAAAGATAAGATCAATATTGATGAAATGGCTTATGTACCATTATCTTCCATTCATATTGATACAAAGACAAAGAAATCTGGAAAACTTGCAAGAGTGATAGAATTTGATCTTCCACAACAAACATTAGATCAAAATGCAGGAAAGATCCGTTCTTATTTTGCTGGAAATGATATCACTTGGGAAAATACATCCGATGGAAAAACTTTATGTATCAGTTTTGACGCCAACAATTTCTCTGATCTTGCACAGAAAACAAGAACTGTCCTTCATTCAAAGAATTCTTTTGGAACTTACAGCTCCACATGCAGCAAGGACAACCCTTTTACACTGAAGATCAACTATGAAGAATCTCTGGATCTCTCTCATTTTATTCAGAAAAACCAAAAGATTCCTGTTACTTATACATTTGATGAAAAACAGATGTTTAGTGATTCGATCAAACAAAAAGAAATCAGCTTTACTTCTTCTGTTACACAGCCAATTTCAACTTATGAGATTGCTACGGTATGGAACACATCCAAAGATATCCGTCGTAAAGTGTCTTTTTCTTTTGAAAAGGCTGTGACTGACCATCAGTTATCTGTGATCAAAAAGCAGTTCAAAGGACAAACCATTGATTCTGTAAATTTAGATGGTGATCAGAATGTTACGTTATCTTTTGTACAAAAAGGAAGTGTTTCAGACTGTAATAAGGATTTCTCTGCTTTGTTTCCGAATAGTTTGATGAAATCACAAGCGCATTTTTCATTTGCTGGTGGTAAGAAGGTCACATTTTCTGATAAGATTTCATTACCTGCGAATCAAAATGGTGAGAAACTTCATGGGCATTATGTATTTGCTTCTGTGAATTCGAAAGAATCTGTTACTGTAGCTGTTATGCCTGAGAAGATTGTGACAAATACGGTAAAACAGAATACATCTACCAAAGCAGTCTCTGCCCTGATCAAGTCGGATGAGAATATTCATGATCTTTGTGATTTTGAATTGACTGGAAATCGTTTGGAATTAAGCTATCGTGGAAGTACTGCTGCCAGCTTTTGGATGGGTGCATTAAGATGGATGTTGCCTGTTGTTGTTTTGATCGTGATTGGTTTATTTTTGATTCGAAAGAAAGTGGCTATTAGAGAAATGTTTGGGGATTTGAAAAAGGAATTAGCTGAAAGTGTTAATTCACTTATTGATAGGATTAATAAGAGGTAAGACACTAATCTTTCATCCCACAACCTCTTGATTTACAACTACTAGTACTGACTTGTAGTTCGCTACACTTGGCGGTAAATACCCATGACTGGACTTGCACCAACGAGATTAGTGCCATGCTCGGCACACAAATAAGTAAGGACTGCCATAATGACAGTCCTCTCCAGCATTAAGTTGCTATTAGATTAACTTAAGCTCTACAGAATTTAACGAACTTCAATTCCTCCCCCTGTATTGCAATAAAATTCAAATGACAGCGAAACTTGCTTTGTAAAACCAGAAGAATTTTTTATGACTCCTAAACATAAAATTTCTCCTGTTCTGCCACCATCAATCACACGTTTTGTAATTGTAGATGACTTCTTCCATGAAAATCCATAACCACTTACTTAAAAACTTAAAATCTATAAAATATAGTAATATAATGCTGATAACACAAAAATCACAAAAACCACAATTCCAAATAATACTTGAGATTTTCCATATCCTTTCCAATCTTTTTGTAATTCCTTTGTTTTTTCTTCATCAATAAATCGAAGCTTATTATTTTTTGTTGACATATGAACACCTCCTCATAGCCATATATCATGGTAACGATATAGTCTTAGTTCCTGTCATAGTATATGTTCCCCCAGCTGTAAGTTTCATGTACCTTTAAATTTCATTTTATTTGCTGACCATGAAGATACCGTTACAGATGGTTTTGAATATCCTGTCGCTCCATATGCACCTGAAACACCTGTTCGATATGTTTTATAATAATCATAAGAAGCCTTTGCTGACTGCGGTTTAATAATTTCTTTTTCATCTAATCTCGAATCATATACCTCTATCGTTTCTATAGTTTCTGGAATACAACTTATTTTATTCACGTTATTATCAAATGCTTGTTTTATCACATCGTTACTCATAATATCTTTTTCCGTTGCCATACTTGTTTGAATAGACATCATTAATATTGCACTCATTAATAAAAACGCTACAATCATTTTTGGTTTAGATTTGATCCTATCATATTCCTCCTTTATTTACTTTAATACCTTCTATGTTTATGTTACCCCTTTTTCTTCCATACAATATAATCCAGGATTTTCTTCATTGTATGGATTTTTTACCGATTCTTATTTTTCGTACCCCCCCCTTTTATTTTCTAATTTCATAAATACTATGTTAATTTACGTTTAACTATATACTTTATTATTTAATATATTATTTATTTTATTATACAATTTTCTATGTATTATTGTCAACTATTACTTATATAATTTGTGTATTGTTTTATCATATATATAATATTACAATTAGTCATAGAAAATTTATTAAGTAGTGGAGAAAATATGGCAAAGAAAAGTTTTTATAAAATTGAAATGCTGTTTTTAAAAATTCTAGAAAAAGAAGACTGTTACGGATACCAACTAACACAATCCATACAAGATATCACAAACGGACAAATCAAAATTGCAGAAGGTACCATGTATCCAATTCTTTATAAATTACAAGATCAAGGATATATCTCTGATCGGCAGGTTAAAGTTGGGAAACGCCAAACCAGAGTTTACTATCATTTAGAACCCGCTGGAAAAGAATATCTTTCTCAATTGACACATGATTATTATCAAATGATAGATGCTATTCAATCCGTTTTGGGGCCTAGAGTTTAGAACAGTATATCAAAAAGTGAGGAACCTATTATGACTATAACACGTAAATACATTCGACAATGTCGTACATTATTCCCTGTTTACGGGAACTCAGAACGAACTTTTTTGAATCGTTTAAAAGTTCAAATAAATGAACACTTAGACTTATTTCCAGATTTAAGCTACGAAGAATTAGTAAAGCAGTTTGAAACACCTAAAGAAGTTATCATGGAATATTATGCTAATGCTGATGATGATTACTTGTTAAAAAAAATTGATGTATCAAAAAAATTAAAAAGATTTTTACTTTTTATTGCAATATTATTTCTGAGTTACTTTTTTTATGAAAGTTACACAATATATCAAGCTCTTAATTTGATCAAAGATCAACAAATAATATATGAAAAAGAAGGACCTGTTGAAGAAACAAAATAAATTAGCGAGGAATTTAGTGTGAAAAAATTTATAATTTTATTTTTTAGTACCTTACTTATGTTAAATCTATTTTAATTGACGATTCAGCAGATACTTCATCATCCAAATGTATTAAATCAGAAATTTCCACAACTTGCCCTGCAAGTAATTGGAAACTTTCTGAAAAAAAAGCATACATATCTGGAGCATCAGCTAAAGCAACTGCATCTTTTAAACAATATAAAAAAGATGTGTATCTTCAAACAATTACAAGGACAGTTACAATTAGTTGTAATAAATCAGGAAAATTATATTAATTTCTTTAAATTATTTCCTTTTGCCACTTGTACACTTGATGTATATGATAAAACATAAATAAGAAACCAGAATCACAGCATTGGAATTTTGCCATATTTTGAATGAGTTCGCCGCCCAATTGGACGATTGTCTGAGCTTAGAAGTCTACAAGTTTCTACTAACTTCAAAGCGAGTTTTCGTAGGAAATTGGGTGGATCAGCGACTCGTTCAAAATGTGAGTAAAATTCCACCGCTGTGATTCTGGTTTCTTATTTATGTTTTATCATATACTTATAGCCTACAATTGGCCAATCAATTAAATTTTATCTACAAACCTCTGATGTATCCGCAAATCCCCATCCAATTCCGGATGAAATGCAAATCCCATCTGTTTCCCATATTCTACCCCAACAATATTTCCGTCAACTTCTGCTAATACTTTTACCCCATCTTCTACGCTTTCCACATATGGTGCGCGGATAAATGTCATTGGGACTTCTCCGACTCCATCTACTTCTTTTGTTGTAAAGAAGCTTCCGAGCTGTCTTCCATATGCATTTCGTTTGACGCACATTGGGATTGTTCCAAAGTATGTTTCTTCCTGATCTTTAATATCTTTTGCAAGAAGAATAAGTCCTGCACAGGTTGCGAGGACTGGCATTCCTGCTTCGATCTGTTTCTTGATCGTATCAAACATATCAAGTTCTTTTAGAAGTTTCCCCTGAACGGTGCTTTCACCGCCAGGGAGGATGATTCCATCGTATGGTTTTTCTAAATCTTCTTTGTTTCGTAATTCAATACAGGAAACGCCTAGTTGTTCAAGCATTTTTTCATGTTCGATAAATGCGCCCTGTAATGCTAAAACACCGACTTGTTTCATCTTATTTTCCTCTTTCTGCCATTAATAATTCGATTTCCTGTTCGTTGATTCCTACCATTGCTTCCCCAAGGTCTTTGGATAATTCTGCGATTCGTTTGGCATCTGTAAAGTTTGTCACTGCCTGTACGATCGCTGCTGCTCGTTTGGCTGGGTTTCCAGATTTGAAGATTCCTGATCCTACGAAGACTCCTTCTGCTCCTAACTGCATCATTAAGGCTGCATCCGCTGGTGTTGCGACTCCACCTGCTGCGAAGTTTACGACTGGGAGTTTTCCATTTTCGTGAACGTATACTACAAGATCATATGGAACTCTTAACTGTTTTGCAGCTTCAAATAATTCATCTTCCCTCATGCTGACTAACTGTGCGATCTGGCTATTCATCTTTCTCATATGGCGCACTGCCTGTACGATATCTCCTGTTCCTGGTTCTCCTTTGGTACGGATCATGGATGCTCCTTCATTGATTCTTCGAAGTGCTTCTCCAAGATCTTTTGCTCCACACACAAATGGAACTTTGAAGTTTCTTTTATTGATATGATATACATCATCTGCTGGTGATAATACTTCGCTCTCATCGATATAGTCAATTTCAATTGCTTCTAAAACCTGTGCTTCTGCAAAATGTCCGATTCTGCATTTTGCCATCACTGGAATTGTGACTGCTTCCTGAATTCCTGCGATCATTTTTGGATCACTCATTCTTGATACTCCACCTGCTGCTCTGATATCTGCCGGAATTCTCTCTAATGCCATAACTGCGCATGCTCCAGCTTCCTGTGCGATCTTTGCCTGTTCTGGTGTTGTAACATCCATGATCACTCCACCTTTTAACATCTGTGCCAATTCTTTATTTAATTCGTATCTCTTTGTTGTTTCCATGTTGTAAGCCTCCACTGTATTTTTCTAAATTCATTTGCTATGTTTTCTTTACATATGCTATGGGACTGATTATAATTAATTTGTGGCCTTTTTAAAATCATCAATTTGAATATGTTCAATAAGGCCAGATTGGAGAATTTACATATCATGTTAACCTATAACTTTGCAAATAAAGGGTCAGATTCCCTTTATGAATATTTATACAAATGCATCAAAAACGACATAATACTGGAAAATCTTGACGTTCATGAAAAACTTCCTTCCAAACGAAGTTTCGCAAAAAATCTGGGTATCAGTGTGATCACTGTTGAGAATGCTTATGAGCAGTTGATGGCGGAAGGATATATTTATTCCATTCCAAAGAAAGGATTTTATGTTGCCGATCTTCGTGAGTTGAATCTTACAAAGACTCATTCTGTAGGCCCTGACAATGCATTACTTTCTATCAAAGAAAAAGTTCCTTATCTTGCGGACTTTACAAGTAATCAGACAGACAGTGAGATCTTCCCTTTTACGATCTGGGCAAGAACGATGCGTGAATTATTAAATGAAAACCAGCAGCAATTGATGGAAAACCCACCTTGTGGCGGTATTATGGCACTTCGACAGGCGATTGCCGATTATCTTCATGCATTTCGCGGGATGGTCGTAAACCCAGAGCAGATCATCGTTGGAGCTGGGACAGAATATTTATATGGTCTTTTGATCCAGCTTCTTGGAGATGATAAGATTTATGGAATTGAAAATCCTGGTTACCCAAAGATTGCTAAGATCTATGATAGTATGCATGTGTCTTATTCCGCGATCGATCTTGACAAGCATGGTGTCTGCATCGACTCCTTGGAAAATCATCAGATCGACATTATGCATCTTTCCCCATCCCACCATTTTCCAACTGGTATCATCACACCGATCAGCCGTCGTTATGAATTGCTTGGTTGGGCTTCTAAGGATGAGAATCGTTATATCATTGAAGATGATTATGACAGTGAATTACGCCTTGGCGGAAAACCGATTCCTACACTGCAAAGTATTGATATCTCTGATAAAGTCATTTATATGAACACTTTTACAAAAACATTATCTTCTACCGTAAGGATCAGTTATATGGTACTTCCGGCTTCTTTGACAGAACTTTTTTATAAGAATTTGTCTTTTTATTCCTGTACAGTTTCTAATTTTGAACAGTATACGCTGGCTCGTTTTATGGAAAGTGGAAGTTTTGAGAAACATATCAACCGACTGCGTAATTATTATCAGAATAAACGAGATGCCATTTTAGAAATTTTTAAGACTGCACCCTTGGATCAATATATTACGATCAAAGAAGAAGATTCCGGGGTTCATTTTATGATGAAATTAAAGACAGAAAGAACAGAAATGGATATGATGTCTGATTCTAAATCAAAAGGAATCAAACTTGCGCCATTATCAAAATATTTTGTTGGACAAACATCCAATGTGAACTTTCAGAATGTTTATGTTATGAATTATTCTTCGATTGATCTTGAACAATTGCCTTTAATCTTTGATGCATTGTGTCAGGTTTTAATAAAATAAGTAAGGGCTGCCACCATCGATCACACGTTTTGTAATCGTAGGTGACTTCTTCCATGAAAATCCATAACCACTTACCGTTATTTTTGCACTTTTTATTTGTGTTATAAATCTACGTTTTTTAGATTCATTGGAATATTCCCCGCCATTGTCATCTATAACAGGTTTTTGAGTATCTAATTGAATTGCTGCATTGACTGCCTTTTGAAATTCTTTGGTTAATTGTTATTCATATTATATAGACTTTTTCTAAATCATAAATATCACCTTCTAAAATAACAGTATGAAAACAAAAACAACGCACGATGCAACCATTAATTTATATTCATCGGAAAAGTTTTCTTTGTTTTGTAATTTCACAAGCACATGATATAAAAAATAAAAAAATGAAAAAAAGCATAATGCTAATATAAATAAAACTATAATATGTTCCATAGTTTGTTCCTCCTTAGCTAAAATTCATAATATTTACTATAGACTATTATAACTTTTTATAACATCTTTTGCTCGCAATTTCACTAATATTTTTTTTAAATGAAATAGAAATACTTAGATTTTTAATACTTACTGAAAAAGATGGGGAAATATTAGTTTTTGTTTCTCCATAGCTCACATAAGAAGAAAATTCAGGTACTTTCGCTTTTTTTGTCACATGAACTTTACCAGTGGCAGAATAAAGACGCATTCTACTTCCATAATGCTTATCAAAAGTAAATTTAGCACTCTGATTACCAGTTCCAACTACATTTTTTGCTATATAAGGAGAGCTACTTGGAGCTGAGAAAGAAATTTTTGTGTTATTTCTATTTGATTTATAAGTACAAGTAATCTTTATATTTTTTGAGTTAGTGTATAAACCTTCTGACCAAGCTACTGCCAAAACATCTTTATGATTATATGCAGAAGTTCCATTCCATGTAAATGTAAAAGCAATATCTGCACTGGTTTGTTTCGTTGAAGAATTATATTTATAATTTTCAATTTTATTTGTGATAGTTACTGAACCACTAAATAATGCTATAATATCTTGACTTCCATCATACTGTCGAATTAAATTTATTTGCTGTTGATTATATCCCATATTAGATAAAGTTTCATCAGATTCATTTTTTTGTAAATCATAAACATAATCTGAAAATTCATTTTTTGTTTTTTCAATTTCGTTTTCAGAACCTGTTTCTTCTGCCTCCTGGAGTGCTTGAGTATATGCATTATAATAAACAGTTCTTGAACTTTCAGTACATGGTTCGGATTCTGATGCAAATATTTCGGTACTATTGGAAACACAAATCATTCCAAATGCAATAATCAATGTAATTCCTTTCATAAATAATTTGTTTAATTTTAGCATTTTAAACTCCTTTCTTTTGTCTGTGTGAACTTAAGTTTTTATATTTTATTAATTCACACATCTTTTGTTCAATATCTTTCATTTAAAAACATTCATAATTTTTATTGCTATAATATATATTGCAAATAACTATTATATCTTGCTTTAATTCCCAATTTATGATATACTTTTTATATCCATATAATACTTGTCCTTTTAAAAGGATTTTTGGTTGGTCGCCATTCGTGTTATATGGATTTTTTCTAAATCATAAGCATCACCTTCTTTTGATAAATAAATATATTACCTATCATCTATTTAACATATATATACCCCATTAACTGTTATTTTTTTATTTGAGTTATTTTGCACAAATATCCAATATGTATCTGTTTCCCCTACTTTTATTCTCTGTATATCATTGGATTTAATATTTTTTAATGCCACATATTTTCTACTCTTACTAACAATTCCAACTCTTATTTTATTAGTTGAAGAATATGAAATTTTTAACGTAACATATTGATTAGCTTTTAATTTATAACTTCCTACCCTTTTTTCTGTATTCGGATTAACACTCATAGAAATCTTATGTTCTCTCGAAAACAATTCTGGATCATTAGAAATTTCTACATATTCTATATTGATTTTTTCTTGATCATTTATAACTATTAAATCATCACTTGCCCATACATTTATAGGACAAATAATTATGATAATCATTATACAAATATTATATAAAATTTTTTTCATTTCATTTTCTCCTAATCATTTAAAATTTCAATTTCTCCTAATAATTGCGTTTTAAAATCACTACAATTATAAACATAACTTCGATACTTTCCGTTTTTGGGAATTTTAAATATATAAGCAATTTCTTCGTTGTTCTCAACATATTTTATATGTTTTGAATAATCAATAATTCCTGTCTGCAATTTCCTATTTTTTGTAGATTCATTTGTTGTATCATAAGCATACATTTTGAAAAATACTTTCTGTCCTTTTCTTAAATATATCCATTTTGTTTGTAGGCATTCCTTAGCCTCTATTTTATCTATGTTATAAATAGCATCACTACTCTGTAAATATTTAATTCTTGAAATTTCAAATTCATTATTATCTCTATCGTGTAATTTTAAATTCATTATTTCTGGTGTTCCGTCTACTTCTATACCCTCTGATGTATTTCTATCTAAAATTCTATATCCAAATTGCATTGACTCCATTGCAGTAACAACACTGATTCCCCCAAATAATATAAAACACATGCTCAAAATAAAACCTATGATCCATTTCTCCGTATTCATTCTCTTAATATTCTTTGCGATTAATATTCTTCGTTCCAAGTTACATTCCCCAATTCCTGCACAGATATATTCCTGGAACTGAAATTGATGAATCATAATATCATAGATTGTCTTAAAATATCCCTTCTTGCTTCCCGTCTCATTGATCACACTGAAATCGCAATAGACTTCACTCCATTCATTCACTGCTTTAAATATTTGACGTTTTAATGGATAAAACCAGTAGATCAGTAAAATCATTCTGCATAATAGTTTCCAAAAGATATCCTTATGTTTTATATGTGTCAGCTCATGCAATAAAATAATCTTTAGCTGGTCTGTGGTATATTCTTCTGTCGGAAGTAAAACTTTTGGATTCCTTATTCCATATACCATCGGTGTCTGTACAAATGGGTTGTATTCAACACTTACAGAATTATGAATCTCAAATTTTTCCATTAATTCTAGCGCTTGCTTTGAAATCCATTCTCTACATGTTTTTCCTGACTGACATATATCTAAAAATACCCTCTCCTTACGTTTGCTTTTCCATATGCTGATTCCAAATCCTATTCCCCATATCCCTACCATACATATTGCAAAATTTCCTATCCTGTCATTTACCAAAAAGGTAATTCCATCCCAAAGAACCGTCCTTAAGATTACAATTGGAAAAGGAATCAAAAAAAACAAGATGACAATCTTTAACAATCCATAATTCAGCCTGACAAATCCTTTTTCCTCTATCTTTTTACATAGAATCTTCCATATAAGAAACAATATACTTCCTATGAGAAGACAGATAAATAAATAGCACAATATATAAATGCTAATCTGCTGAATCATCCAGATCATCGATCAACCTCCGTAATTTATCATTCTCCTCTTGTTTTACTACATCAGAAAGAGCTACTGAAAATTCATCCCATGAATCATCAAACCATACTTTTTTCATCTGCTCAAACTGCACTTTATGATAATCTGATTCATCAACTTTCGAATAAATAAAACTTCTTCTTCCTTCTTTCTTTGTCTCTATGAAATCTTTCTTCTCCAATCTTCTCAAATAAGTCGAAACACTATTCCTATGATATTCTTTCCCTGTATTCCTTTTTATTTCTTCCACCAGATCCTGTATTGTTACTCTGCCCTGCCTCTTTTCAATATTCCAAATAGCTTTCATTACAATCGCATTTAATCCTGTTAAATATTCAATTGCCATCCATTGATCCTCCTTCTCTGTGTTTATATTTATACAATATCATGATTATGTTTATTTTTCAATATTGAACTTATATTTTAGTGATAATATAAATCAATAAATTGTACGCCAATAACATTTAACATACACACCTGTGGTGGTTTGAATAGCCGTCCATGTATATGATAAATAATAATAAGGATCTCCCGACCATTAGAATTCTGTCAAAATGACATGCCGAATTCTAATGGTCGGGAGATCCTTATTATTTATCATATACATTTGAACGATTATCATTCAAATTACTTTTTATGTTTCCCAAAGAAACCTTTATGTTCTTTATGAGCTTCTTCCTTCTTAGGAACTTCACCCATAGCTTCCTGGAATTTCTGAAGAGCTGCTCTTTGCTCTCCGTTTAAGTGTTCTGGTACCTGAACGACAAGTGTTACATAGTGGTCTCCTCGTACATTCTTATTACGTACCATTGGCACACCTTTTCCTTTTAAGCGGATTCTGGTGTCTGTCTGTGTTCCTGGTTTGATCGTGTATTCGTATGGTCCATCGACTGTAGGAATCTGGATCTTACCACCAAGTGCTGCCTGTGTAAAGGAAATTGGCTCTGTTGAATAGATCGTTGTATCCTGACGCTGGAATTTTGGATGTCTTTCTACGATCACTTCTACTAACAGATCTCCTCTTGGGCCTCCATTTGTACCTGATTCTCCTTTTCCACGGATACGGATACTCTGTCCGTTGTCAATACCTGCTGGTACTGTCACTTCGATCGTCTTACGATTGCTTACATAACCTGTTCCATGACAATCTGGACACTTATCACGAATGATCTTACCTGTTCCATGACAATCTGGACATGTCTGAACATTCTGCACCGTTCCAAACATAGACTGCTGTGTAAATACAACCTGACCACGTCCCTGACATTTTGGACATGTTTCTGGACTTGTACCTGGTTTTGCACCGGTTCCGTGACATGTTGTACATTCATCTTTTAATGTAATTTCTATTTTCTTTGATGTACCAAAGACTGCTTCTTCAAATGTTACGTGGATTCTTGCACGAATATGTGATCCCTGTGTCGGACGATTAGCCTGTCTTGCTCCGCCACGGCTTCCTCCACCGAACATACCTCCGAAAATATCACCAAAGATATCTCCCATATCACCACCGAAATCAAAACCGCCAAATCCGCCGCCATTAAATCCGCCAGCACCCTGCTCAAAGGCAGCATGACCATACTGGTCATACTGCGCTTTCTTTTCAGAGTCGCTTAATATCTCATAAGCTTCTGTTACTTCTTTAAATTTGGCTTCTGCCTCTTTATCTCCAGGATTCGTATCTGGATGATATTTCTTGGCGAGTTTTCGGTAGGCTTTCTTTATTTCTGATGCTGAAGCATTACGATCAATGCCTAGTACTTCATAGTAATCTCTTTTTTCCGCCATTTTTAGTCTACCTTCTCTTTAAAATTATACTTCTTTGTAGTCACCATCTACAACATCATCGTTTGCTGCTCCCTGGTTTGCTCCTGCATCTGCTGCTCCCTGAGCTCCCTGCTGAGCCTGTGCTGCTGCTTCATACATCTTTGTAAATAAATTCTGAGCACTTGTCATCAGTTTGTCTTTCTTAGCTTTCAGATCTTCAACCTGAGCATCTGTCATATCCTGATCTTTTGTAGCTTCTACAAGATCTTTTAAATCTTTTAAGTCAGCTTCTACAGCTGCTTTTTCTGTAGGATCTACTTTATCTCCTGCTTCTTCTAAGGCTTTCTCTGTCTGGAATACGATAGAATCAGCTTCGTTTCTTGCATCGATCGCTTCTTTACGTTTCTTATCTGCAGCTTCGAATTCAGCAGCTTCTTTTACAGCTTTATCGATATCTTCATCAGACATGTTAGATCCAGCTGTGATCGTAATGTGCTGTTCTTTTCCTGTTCCAAGGTCTTTTGCAGATACATTTACGATACCATTTGCATCAATGTCGAATGTTACTTCGATCTGAGGTACTCCACGTCTTGCAGGTGCGATACCATCTAATCTGAATCTTCCTAAAGATTTGTTATCTTTTGCGAACTGTCTCTCACCCTGTACAACGTTGATATCTACAGCACTCTGATTATCTTCTGCTGTTGAGAAGATCTGGCTCTTCTTTGTAGGGATTGTTGTATTTCTTTCGATCAGACGTGTTGCAACTCCACCCATTGTCTCGATAGACAGTGATAATGGTGTAACATCCAGAAGAAGGATATCGCCGGCACCAGCGTCTCCTGCTAATTTACCACCCTGAACAGAAGCTCCGATCGCTACACATTCGTCTGGGTTGATTCCTTTGAATGGTTCTTTTCCTGTTAACTGCTGTACTTTGTCCTGTACGGCTGGGATACGTGTAGAACCACCAACTAATAATACTTTGCTTAATTCAGAAGCTGTCATTCCAGCATCGTTTAATGCAGAGTTTACAGGTCCTGCTGTTCTCTCTACTAAATGAGCTGTTAATTCATCGAATTTCGCTCTTGTAAGGTTCATATCAAAATGTTTTGGTCCTTCAGCTGTTGCTGTGATGAATGGCAGGTTGATGTTTGTTGTTGTTGCAGAAGATAATTCTTTCTTAGCTTTCTCTGCTGCTTCTTTTAATCTCTGCATTGCCATCTTATCTGTTGATAAGTCAACACCTTCCTGTTTCTTGAATTCATCTAACATATACTGTGTGATAACGTTATCAAAGTCATCTCCACCTAATTTGTTATCTCCTGCTGTTGATAATACTTCGATGACACCATCACCGATCTCGATGATAGATACGTCGAATGTACCACCACCTAAGTCATATACCATGATTTTCTGTTCTTCTTCGTTATCAAGTCCATAAGATAACGCTGCTGCTGTTGGCTCGTTGATGATACGTTTTACATCAAGTCCTGCAATCTTACCAGCATCTTTTGTTGCCTGACGCTGAGCATCATTAAAGTAAGCTGGAACAGTGATAACTGCTTCTGTTACTTTCTCTCCTAAGTAGTTTTCAGCATCTGATTTTAATTTCTGTAAGATCATTGCTGAAATTTCCTGTGGAGAGTATGCTTTGTCATCGATCTGAACTTTGTAATCTGTTCCCATATGACGTTTGATAGAAGCGATTGTCTTCTCAGCGTTTGTAACTGCCTGACGTTTTGCAGGTTCACCGATCACACGTTCTCCTGTCTTTGTAAATGCTACTACAGATGGTGTTGTTCTCATACCTTCTGCATTTGTAATAACGGTTGGTTTTCCACCTTCCATAACTGCTACACAACTGTTTGTTGTTCCTAAGTCAATACCAATAATTTTACCCATGATCTATGTCCTCCTAAGATTTCTTCTTATTCTATATATAATATAAATATTAGTTAGCTACTTTTACCATACTATGGCGCAGTACATTTTCTTTGTACATGTAACCTTTCTGTAATTCTTCTGCAACGATGTTCTCACCGAACTCATCATCTTCGACATGCATCACTGCGTTATGAAGATTTGCATCGAATTCTTTTCCTTGCGCATCCATTGGTGTTACTCCCACATCTTCCATTACAGCGACAAACTGTTTATAGATCTGTTCGATTCCTTTAACGAATGCGGAGTCTTTCTCTTCTTCGGATACGGCTTCTAAGCCTCTCTCAAAGTTATCAATAACTGGAAGAAGTTTTTCTAAAACTCCCATTGCTCCCATATCATAACGCTGTGTAGCTTCCTTTGCTGTACGCTTTCTTGCGTTCTCAAATTCAGCCATCAGTCTCTGATATTTGTCTTTCCAGTCAGCTACGGACGCTTCTAATTCTGCAATCTTGTCATCAGCGGCTGCTTCCTTTGTCTCTTCTGTTTCTTTGGAAGCTTCCTCTTTTGTTTCTATATCTTTTATATCTTCAGCAGTCTCTTCTGCGTTCTTTACTTCTTCGTTGATGTTTTCGTTTTTCTTACTCATCACATCACTTCCTTTCTTAAGATTTGTCTTTAAAAATATCATCTAATTCTTCAGTGAGGTTCTTTAAAGTCTTAACAACTTTCTTGTAATCCATTCTCTTCGGTCCGATGATACCAACGGTACCTGTACCTCCTTCTGCAAGCTCATATGTTGCAGTTACGATACTACAGTCCTTCATATTCTTAACCGGAGATTCTTCTCCGATATAAACCTGGATCCCTGTATGATTATCAGAATCTGATTCCAAAGTTGAATCAACCAGTTTCGTCAGTGCTTTCTTCTCAACTAATGTATCAAGAAGTTCTGTTGCCGTATCCGGATTCCCAAGCTCCGGATATTTTAAGATATTGGTCGCTCCTCCTGTGTAGATTTCCATATGATCTGCATCATGGATCGCTTTGGCAATCTCTTCAAGAATCCGTTCTAACACATCCTGTCTGATCCCTGCCTGCTCTCTCATCGTCTGGATCAGTGCAAGGTTGATATCTTGTAATGATAATCCTTGTAAAAATGTATTCAACAATACATTCAATTTCAGAACATCTTCATTCGAAAGCGGTTCTTCTACCTGGATCATCTTGTTCTTTACGATATTGCCTTGTGTAACGATCACTGCAAGCAGATGTTCGTGATCCACCTGAGACAGCTGCACAAATTTCAGTGTTACATTCTGATAATGTGGGGAAGAAACCATCGTTGCATAATTCGTGCTGTTTGCCAATGCATTGGCAACCTGTTTTAATAAGACTTCCATCTTATCAACTCTCTGAATCAATGCCTGCTTCTCTTCGTGTTCGCTGTCACGTTCCGTCATCAGCTGATCTACATAAAAACGATAACCTGTGTCGGAAGGAATTCTTCCTGCGGATGTATGAGGCTGTAAGATATATCCCATATCTTCCAAATCTGCCATCTCATTACGGATCGTTGCTGAGCTTAAATTCAACTCAGGATGTTTGGCAATGGTTCTTGATCCTACCGGCTCACCAGTTTCAAGGTAATTGGCGATAATCGCTTTCAATATTAACTTCTTACGATCATTTAACTCCATATCTTCGCCTCCTGTTATTAGCACTCATTTATATCGAGTGCTAACATCTATATTTAAAGTAGCACTTTCGCATTTTAATGTCAACCTTTTCTTTCAATTTTTTTGAAAATTTGTTCAGTTTTTTTCTTCTCTGAATAGAATGTACAAAAGGAGGTACTTTTCATGCATAAAAATACGGATTTTCATATAGAACAAACTCGACTTAATGATACATATCGAAAATTAAATTCTGGTAACGATTTTTCTTCCTATATAAATGAGCAAGAAAACCAATCACCAACATATTGGTCTTTTTTAAAATTAAGAATTGGCTTTTCTATTTTGTTTTTATTCTTTTTAATCGCATGCTTTAAGACTGCTCCTGCCAAAGAATTCAAAAAAGTTCAATCTGCTTTTTCCCACATCAACCAGACCGATTCCTACAGTGAGCATATTCTAAATCAATTTGATTTAAATTTCTCATCATGCATAGATAATCTTCACAAAAAGAAACGCTAGTTTTGGCAAAATACCAATCTAGCGCTTGTTTGTTTAAATACTTCTTTTCATTTTTCTTACTATAACTGCAGATAAGACCATCTTCCGTAAACATTCTTCTTATTAATTGTCTGATATGGACGAACTTTAATATAGAGGGTTTTCTTCTTATTCTTTACATATGTTGTAGCATTTGACACATTTTTCTTGACCATTACTGTTTTCAATACTTTTTTAAATTTCTTGTCAGTACTGAATTTTAACTGATAACCATTGGCTCCTGATACTGGCTGCCACGTTGTACGAACTTTATTATTTCCATTCTTTCTGGCTATAATATAGTCATAAGATAATTCTGTTTGCGCTTCCTTGATCCCTTTCTTATATACAAGTTTGATTCCTGTGGAATTCATAAATGCATCTGCTGCAACATACTTTGTACTTCCCTCAAATGTAACCGTCCCAATCTGGTTGATTCCAGCAAAAGCACCTATCTCTATCTTTTGAATTCCTGATGGGATTGTAAAGTTTCTGATATTTGCTGAAGCAAACGCATGATCTTTGATCACTTTTAAGGATTTTCCAAATGTTACGGATTTTAATACCGTACATTCATCAAATGCTGACTTGCCGATCATGTTTACCTGATCTGGAATTATCACGGCTTCCAATTCACTACATCCATAAAATGTATTTTCTTCGATCGTAGTGATCTTAGATGGAAGTTTGACATTCTTTAATGTTTCATTTCTATAAAATGCTTCTGGTGCGATCCATGTGATCTCTTCTGGAATTTCAACATTTGCATCTTTTCCGTCATATTTTAATAAACCGTGATCTTTTGTAATATACATATGATCTTTGTATGTAATCTGATCTGGAAGTAATTTCATTAATGACTCAATCGTGATATTCTTCCCAAGAGAACTTCCTAATGCGTAAAGGCTGTTCGCATCAAAATCTTTTGGAGCAATTTCAATGGTATCAACGTGCATATCACACGCATCCGCTCGATCCGTTTTATATTTTATTTTATTAATACTCTTTACAGATGATGGAATTACAATCTTCTTTAATTTAGAACAATTGTTGAACTCATCTCCTTCAGAATCTGTGGAATTATATAATACAGATTGCATATTAAACTCTGTACATCCTTCTTTGATCTTAAGCTCTGTTCTCTTTTGAGGTACTCTTACAATTCCTTTTCCATCTTTTGTATAGATTACACCCTCGATACTCTGATATGATGGATCATTCTTTGCAACTACCAGATTATTTGCTGACAGATATGATACATTTGCCAATTTTAATTTTGTATTAAATGTTATGGTATCAACTGCTGACTGATCACTTGTGACATACCATAACTTATCGTCAGTATCCTCTTCGAGTTTTAATTTAAAGTCTCCTGGCATAACGATCGTCTTTAAACTTTTACAACTTCCAAATGCCCCCTGCCCGATCGTCTTTGTCTTTGATGGAACCGTTATTTTAGAAATCTTTGTTCCATAGAAGCTTCGAATTCCTATCGTTTTTACTGTTGATGGAATTGTCACAGAATTCAAATTCTTACATAATGCAAACGCTTCATATGAAACAGATGTCACGCCTTTTTTAATGATAACTTTCTTGATCTTCTTGTTCCTTCGAAATTTCATCTTCGCAGGCATTGCACCTTTTCCTTTGATCGTCAATGTTCCCTTCTTAAGCGTGTATGTTACTTTAGTTTTCGCTTCCACTTTCTGCTGACCTGCTCCGCTTATAAAAATCCCCATTGTCAGAGATGCGATCATGCCTGCATACAACATCATCTTTCTTGTTCTCATCCACTGCCTCCTTTTGTTTTAATTATTAAATTACAACTTTATTATATCTTATGTATTTATTTTTGTACATAGTAACGACAGTGTTTTTACTGTAAAAACGAAAACTGCCATACGAATTTTCCTTCCATTCATATGACAGTTTCTATTATCATTTCTTTCTTATCTAGGTACTGTTTCTACGATAATCCCATTTTGTTCCATCGCATCTTTAGCTTCTAATGGCACTTGATCGTCCGTAAATACCATATTAATATCTTTGAGTCTACACTGCATGACAACTCCATGTTCTGAAAACTTGCTGGAATCTGTTAAAATGATAGAATTCCTTGCAGAATCCGCCATACTCTTGGCAGCTTCGGCCCTTAACATATCTCCGCTTGTGAATCCGATGCCAGGGATATACCCATCCGTTCCCATAAATAGTTTATCTACATAAAAAGCTTCCGCACAGGTCTTCACCAATGGTCCTACCATAACCTCTGCTTCCTTCTGATATTCTCCTCCAAGAACGATGACCTTTGTAACACCACCCTCTGTTTCTCTGATAAAACGAGCAATATAGGATGAATTCGTGATAACTGTAATATCTTTCTTAGTCTCTGAAAGGTATTTTACAAGCAATGCACAACTTGATCCCGACTCTACCATGATCGTTTCCCCATCAGATATGATCTCACTTGCTTTTTCTGCGATGCGCTGCTTTGTTTCATAACAAAAAGCCATACGATTGCTGATGTCTGACATATTCTTCATTGTTGCATACCCGTGTTCTCTTGTCAGAAAATTCAGTTCTTCCAAAGCATCAAGATCTTTTCTGATCGTGACCTGTGATACCTCCAGCATCTGTGACAAAGTTGCCACTTCTACTTTCTTTTTTTGATTTACGATTTCAAGAATCTTTGTTTGTCTGTCTGTCATGAAACTTTCCCTTTCTTCATAATATTAGGAAAGAGCCGTCTTGCGGCTCTTTATCCCTCTGCACTATTCATATAATAGCATATTTTTAATTAAAGGTCACAGATTCCTTTACCTTCTCCATAAACTGCATACCAGTCATTGTTGAAGTCTGTCACTGCTTTGTCAATATTAGGATTTGCAAATACCTGTTTTAATACTGCATATGGTGCTGTGATTGCTTCTGCTCCATAGTTAAATGCGTTCTTCACCTGTTCAACGCCTTTAAATGATGCTGCAACGATCTTACAATCATATCCATCATCTTCGATACGGTCCTGAAGATTGCTGATCAGTTCCATAGGGTCTGCCCCGAGATTTCCGATACGATTTACATATGGTGCGATATAGTTAGCTCCTGCTGCTAATGCAAAATATGCCTGCATCAGATCATAAACTGCTGTTGCTGTTACGTTAACACCTTCTGATTTTAAGATCTTGATCGCTTTTAATCCTTCATAGGATACAGGAACTTTGATATATACCTGATCATCAATCTCTTCTAAAATTCTGTGGGCTTCCTTAACGATTGTTTCTGCATCTAATGAAATTACCTGTACATGAAGGCTTCTTTCTTTCCCGATGATCTCACGAACCTTTCTCATATGTCCAAAGAAATCTTCTGGTGATGTTTTCTTAACGATGGATGGGTTGCTTGTTACTCCAACGATTGGCATGTGGTCTACACCGTCTTTGATCTCTTCAAGATCTACTGTATCTAAGATAAATTCCATGATTAAAACTCCTCCTAAGTCTTATTACGTGTTTCGTTTTTTGATACTTCTATCTTACCATAATTTTCGAATATGTCAACAATTATTTTCGTTTAATGTTTTTTAACTTTCATTTGTAAGTATATTATTTACTTTTCGTAAGTTTTGTGATAAGATATACAAAAGAATCAGAAAGGAGAAATATTATCCATGCAAACAAATGGTATTGTTTTTAATATACAGAAATTCAGCATTCACGATGGACCAGGAATCCGTACAACAGTTTTCCTAAAAGGCTGTCCACTGCGTTGTAAATGGTGTGCAAATCCGGAATCACAGTTGAGCCAAGTCCAAATTTTATATGATAAAGAAAAATGTGCTCATTGCGGTACTTGCACGCATGTCTGTCCAAACCAGGCAATTTCTATGGGAGATGACAGTTATGTAGGTATTGATCCATCAAAATGCGCTGGATGTCTTCAATGTGTAAAAAACTGTCCTGCAAAGGCCTTAAGTTATGAAGGAGAAGCAAAAGATGTAGATGAAGTTGTCAAAGTCTGTCTTCAGGATATTGATTTTTATGAGGAATCTGGAGGCGGTGTAACAATCTCTGGCGGTGAAGGAATGGTTCAACCAGATTTTGTAAAGGCTTTACTTGCAAAATTAAAAGAACATAAGATTCATACTGCGATTGAGACAACTGGATATATCAATAAAGAGATTTTTAGAGAATTGGCTCCGATGTTTGACTTGCTTTTGTTTGACGTAAAGCACTATGACAGTGATAAGCATTATGAAGGAACCCATGTCCATAACGAACTGATCATTGAAAATTTAGCATGGGCGATTTCTCAAGGAATTGAAGTTCTTCCTCGAATCCCTGTGATTCCTGATTTCAATGATTCTTTGGATGATGCAAAAGGAATCGCTGCTTTATTAAATCAGGTTGGAGCGAAGAAGGTTCAACTGCTTCCTTTCCATCAATTCGGAGAAAACAAGTATCATTTACTCGGAAAGACTTATTCTTATGAGAATGTGAAAGCATTGCATCCTGAGGATCTTACCGATTATCAGCGGATATTTTTGGATGCGGGCATCGACTGCTTCTTTTAATCTTTTAAAAATTCTGTATGCACAAAAAAGCCTTGGCAAAACAGCTTTACAGCTTCTTACCAAGACTTTTTTTCTTTCATGAATATTATTTCTTCTAGTCTATCACGAAAAACAGCAGTTAACCCTACTCAAGCCAACTGCCATTCCTCTATTTTTGTAAATTATAATGTCTGCTCTGTTCTTCCAATAATATCATCCTGTGTCTTCTTAGATAATACATTAAAGAATGCACTGTATCCTGCCACACGAACGATCAGGTCTTTATGTTTCTCTGGATGTTTCTGGGCATCGATCAGAGTTTCTCTGGATACAATATTATACTGTACATGATATCCATGTAAACGGTTGAAGAATGTACGGATCAGCATCTCTAATTTCTGTTTGTTTTCTTCTGTTGATAACATCTGTGGTGTCATCTTCTGGTTTAATAAAACTCCACCTGTGATTTTCTCTGTTGGAAGTTTCGCAACCGTCTTAAATACTGCTGTTGGACCATTCTTATCTGCATTATGTGCCGGACTGCTTCCTTCAGCTAATGGTTCAAATGCATTTCTTCCATCTGGAGTCGCAATGGTTCCCATTCCCTGTCCAACGTTCGCACTGATAGATGATGTTCCACCATAACGAATACCGCCGATCGGTCCTCTGTGGTAACGTGTGTTTGGATATTTCTTAATCTCATCTAAGTAAGAATCGTATGCTTCTACGACTAACTGATCGACATAGTCATCATCATTTCCGTATTTAGGAACGTCATTAATGAGCATTTCCTGAATCTTCTTGTTCTCTTCTGACTGGAAATCGTCTAAGATTGCATTCCAAAGCTGTTCTTTTGTGATCTTCTTCTCTTCGTATACAAGTTTCTTGATCGCTGCAAGAGAGTCTGCCATATTAGCAATACCAACCTGAAGTCCAGAGATAAAGTCATAGACTGCTCCACCTTCTTTGATCGTTTTTCCTCTTCCAATACAGTCATCTGTTAATGCAGAACATAAAACGTCTGGTACATCTCGCTCAGATGCTTTATCAATTGCATTTTCCACAATAACACTATAACGTGTCATTTCTCTGACGGTCTTATCCCATGCTGCTAAGAGATCTTCATATGTTTCCATCTCTGTAAATTTACCATATCCTTTGGTAAATCTCTTACCGCTTGTTAAGTCAACTCCATCATTCATCGCACAAAGCAGAACTCTTGGGAAGTTAATATAAGACATACCGGTACAACGATATCCCCATTTACCTGGAACAGCTGTCTCTACACATCCGATCGCACTATAATTGTATGCATCTTCTTCTTTGACACCCCAATTGATGAAAGATGGGATGATGATCTCATCATTATTTAATGCTGGCATACCAAATCCGAGTTTCATAACTTCGATACATTCATCAAAGAAATGTTTGTCGATATTAGCATGATAACGGACTGTCAAGTTTGGCTGTGTCAGTCTTGTCTGTGCAACGGATTGTAATACTACAAAACTTAATTCATTGACAGCATCTTTCTTATCAGTTGTCTGTCCACCGATCGTTACGTTTTGGTACATTGGTGATCCTGCGGAACTTAATGTATGTGACTGGGAACGTACTTTATTGATCGTTAATGTCTTGATCCAAAGACATGTTAATAATTCTAATGCATCTTCTTTTGTGATCTTTCCTTCATTGATATCTTTCATATAATATGGATACATATACTGGTCAAAACGTCCATAACTTAAGGAATGTCCGTTAGATTCGATCTGAAGGATCAACTGGATAAACCAAACAGACTGTACAGCTTCCCTAAAGGAATTTGCTGGTTCATATGGAACCTTGGCACAGATCTTGCTCATCTGTAATAATTCTTCTTTACGTTTTGCATCAGTTTCTTTGTCTGCTAATTCTTTTGCAAGTTTGCTGTAACGCTGTGCAAAATCACGAACGGCTTCAATGACTGTTAAGACTGCTTTATAAAATACGTTCTTATCAATACTTTCTGGATCTGTGAAATCTAATGCTGCTCTTAATTCTTTTACTCTTTTTTCATATCCTTTCAATCCATCAGATAAGATTCTCTGGTAATTCACTGCCAGATGGGCATCTCCAGCATTTAATTTTCCTTCCATTCCAAAGACACCTGTCTCCATAAAGACATCTACCTCTTCTGGAAGTAAAGCTTCTCCTCTGGCACGAAGATTGTTATTCTCCCAGAACGGTGCAATCTCTCTTAACTGTTCTTTTGTCTCTTCTGTAATATAGAAAACATCTCCGTCGCGTTTCTCAAAGAGATCTAATTCGTTCATCACAAATTCCATGGTATATTCTGGGAAGATTGGAGCATTCTTGTTCTTTGTTGCCTGATTTCCTGCGATCAGGGATTTGTCATCAATGTAAATGCTCATTCCTTCTAAGATCTTCTGTAGCATTAAAGCTCTTACCATAACTCTTGGCTGATTCTGGTTTTCTTTATAAGCTTCTGTTGCCAGTACGGCTCTCTGTGCGTCAATATATGGTTTTGCATCGAGCACTTCCTCACGAAATGCCTGCATGCGTTCTGTTAATTTACCGAAATGTTCTGTGTTGTTCATGGTATCTCCTTTCAGAATGTTTCGTTCGTAACTTATTTTTGTTTTGTTTGTAATTATAAGTTAGCATTTTTTTGTTTGTATGTCAATAGATTTGGTTCATAATTATTTTTATTTTCATTTGAAACTTCTTTTTTATGTAAAAGAAAAGATGCCATATTCTATTATAACATCTTTTCTTATTTTCCGATCAGTACTTTCTTTCCACAAAAGGCAAAACCATAATGTCTGATCTTTTCTTTTTTCATTCCTTTTGCAAGCAATTGTGCATCATAATGTTTTTCTTCTATCTGCTTTCCATAAAGCAAATTTTCCATGATAACTTTAATATCCGAATTACTTTGCCTGCTCTTTCTCTGATTGATTTAAAATCCTGATTCCCTACAGATATTACTTGTTGCATGTGATCACTCCCTTCTGTCCGATAATTAACTTTATTATAACATCTGATTTCTTTTTATCTACCACAATGCTTTTTTACATAACTCTATGCTTCTTATAATAAATATAAGAAGCAATCGCAGGAATCAATGTAACGATCAAAATAATCCCTACTGCTGCTCCAATTGGATCAACAAACTTCTGAAATCCAAGCAGAATCGTCAAAACTCCACCGATGATCCACCATTTCCCCGCCATTCGATGCGTATAATCCCAATTTTCTTCATTATCCAATGTCCATGGAAGTTTGATTCCGATCATATAGTTCTGTCTGCACTTTGGAAGATAATTTCCAACAACAATCAGAACTATTCCTAGTAAAACATTCGTCCACAGATTTAAATTGATCACGTCTTTATATCCTAATGCATTTCCATAGATCATTACCCCACACCAAAGTGATACAACCGGACAGATACATAGGATCAGATGATAAATCTTAGACCCAACATTCCTTTTCTTAGGATCAAATTCTGTGATAACACTACATAAAATATGCACTGCCAGCAAAAACAGATAAATTCCTGCTACTGCAAATAATTTGCTGCTGTATCGATCGGCCTCGCCGTTTCTTCCAAAATGTGTTGCCACCTGTGCTGGCAACTGATCCCATAATAAGAATCCCGCAAACATTGGTAATAAAATTACAATACAACTTGCAATAAAAAACTTCTTATTCTTCTTTAACATCATGATTTCCTCCCTTCAATTCTGACAACCATAACATAATTTCCTCAACAACTGATGTATTTAACGTGTAGTAAATATAATTTTTCTCTTTCTTCTCGAAGATCAGCTCTGCTTTTTTAAGAATCTTCAAATGATAAGAAATGGTTGCACCTGTCATATCAAAGTGAGAACCAATCTCTCCAGCGGACATACTACCATCCCGCAACATCATAAGAATCTCTCTTCGTATCGGGTCTGATAATGCTTTAAATGTCTCTGCAAATCCCATAACTCTCATCCTTTCTGTGACTATTTAGAAATATTTCTAATTACTTTATAGCATGATGTATTCCAAAAGTCAATTACTATTTAGATTTTTTTCTAAATAGTTTTCATTGCAGAAATTTAACATAGATATCATTTAAATTTTGTATTTCCCTGTTACCATCATCTTATACACACGAAAGGAGTACTTAATATGATACGATTATTTGCATCCGATATGGATGGAACTTTATTAAATGACGAAGGATATATATCTGACCGAACGATCAATGCGGTGAAAAAATTGCAGAAACATGGAATTCATTTTATTGTAAATACTGGAAGAGATTATCGCGCTGCAAAAGGAGAACTTGATGCGGCATCTCTTTCCTGTGATATGATCTGCCACAGTGGGGCTTGCACTTATGATGTGCACGGCAATGGATTTCATATCGCTTCGCTTCCAAAAAGTATTGCAAAACAGATCTTAACTGTTTTTGAACGGCATGGTGCTTTTGCCGACATTGCAACGGAATATGGAAAAACCTCAATCACTGATAAAAATACGTTATTATCTTATTATAAAAATGAAGTGTTTCCTGCCGTTGAACAAGAAGGTAAAGTATATTTCCGTACTTGGCACGACTTTGCAATGATGGTTTCTAAAGTTCGCTTTTTTGAAGGAAAAGAAAGTCTGCTTGGCTGTGAAACACCAATTTATAAAATCTCTACTACATTTTTTGATCAAGATAAGATCAATGCTTTAAAAGACGATATTCATAGGATTGATCAGTTACATGCAGTATCAACTTCCAAAAATGATCTGGAGATCACGCATGTAAATGCACAGAAAGGAACAGCTCTACTTCGTTATGCCCAAACAAGAAAGATCACTCCTTCACAAATCCTTGCGGTTGGTGATAGTGGGAATGATCTTTCTATGTTATCTCTTGATCTTGGAGTCACTGCTGCTATGGCAAATGCTTCTGCTGCTGTAAAAGATGTATGTTCTGTCATTGCGCCTTCTAATGATCAGGATGGCGTTGCATTCTTGATTGAAGATATTTTAGAGCAAAATGAACTGGCTGCACAAGTTCGTCGTTCTTTTTGTTTGGCATTGGACTATTCCAAAATTTAGCTTAGATTACATACAATATTTTTGAAATTGATACCTCAGTTTTAACTTTTCTTTCCAAGCAAGTCCTTTTGCTTCTTCTGCCAATTTATCACGAAAGTTTCTTACAGTTCGTTCCTCAAACAACTCAAGTTTAATTTCTCCATAAATCGTCTTTTCCACCAATTCACAGGCACGTTCATACTCCCCTACCTCAATATTTGCAAAATTATCCGTGATCTTTTGATCCATCTCTTTGGTCTTCCATCCAAGTTTTATCTCAATTCCAAAGATTCCTAACAATCCAAAAATCTGCCTCTGTAAGATTCTGATCACTTTTTCCAGAACTTGCAGTCTGTTTTCCTTTGTATCCATTGTTCTTTAATGCTGCATTCTTCTTAATCTGTTCTGGTGTGTTTACCATCTTCTGAAGTGTTGCCACATTATAGTAATATCCCGGAGTTACGTCCACTGCCTTCCATCCAACTCCGTCAAAATAAACTTCCACCCATGCATGAGCATTCTCCCCTGTAATAGATACCTCTCCATTTTTGCTGTCCTGGATCTTGGATGCTCCAAGATAGTATCCTTCCACGTATCTTGCCGGAATTCCATGTGCACGGAAAGCTTCCACTGCTGCTGATACATATAACATCTGATTTCCTGTACGGGAAGTTGTCAAAAACCATTGCAATGGATCTTGTCCCTCTGGCATTTTCCTCCAGATTCCATCTTTATATACGGAACCTACGTATGCTTTTAAATATAATGATTTTTTCTGTTCTGATATTACACGCATCATTTCATCTGAATTCTTCTGGAATCTGATCTTTTCCATATCTTAATTCATGAATGCAATGCACCATATCCTTTCTTGCCTGCTCTACAGCTTCTAATTTACCATCCGTAAGCCAAAAAACACCTGCCATACAAACGATCAGAAAGATTACAAAACCATATAAGCCTTTTCGTCTGATCGGCATTCCATACATAAACAGGCACGCTCCAAACAATCCAGACATCATAAATTTCGACAATTTTCTACATATTTTTTGTAGCATAAAGGGCTTTCATTATCTCTGGCTTATAATTCTGCAGTGATTCCTGCAAGATTCTGCATTGGATGTTTTAGGAAATAATTATAAACTGCAATGACTCTTCCTGTAAAAATAACTGCCAGTACAGTTCCAATTCCAAGTCCTATGATATGTCTTGTAAATACAAGTCCAATGATTCCTGACGTACAAAAACAAGTAACATCAAAAACATTTTTGCCAATCCCCATGCCTTTGCCAAGTTTATCTCCGATTGTCGCTGCAAGTGCATCTGCAGGATTGGGTACAAGCTTCATATTAACCATCGTTGCTGCACCTATTCCCGTAACAACGATTGCAAAAAATAATACCAGAAGTTTCTGTCCCAATGTATCTGGTACAATATTTAAATACTGGTCAAAAATATTGATAAATACACTTGTCACAAGACTCATTGGAATCTGTAATAATTCATATAATTTAAATTCTTTTCCTTTTAAGATTGACTCTATCAGCACACAAAAGCAGTAAAACACAAAGGTTATTGCTCCTAGGTTTAAATGCCAGATATGACAGATATTATATGGAATAGATATAATCGGTGATACTCCTAACAATGTTTTTGTATTTAATACAATTCCAAGTGCAAGCACGATCAAACCGATAAAATATATGATTCCTCTTGTGCATTTTGTTTTCAAAGTTCTCTTCCTCTTTTCTTTTTCTGATTCTCTTTCTAATATTTCTTTTTTATTTTCCTTTTGAATATTGAAAAGAATCCCGGAGTATCAACTCTCCGGGATTCCTACTTGTTTATTTTTTAATTATTTTTCTTTGATCTGGCAGAATTTCTTCTTACCTTTCTTTAATAAGATACGATCTTTATCGTCAAAGTCCACCTTACCAAATGTTGCATCAATTGCATCTACTTTCTTACCATTTACAGAAACTCCACCCTGCTGTACCATTCTTCTTGCATCTGAACGAGTTGTGCAAAGTTTAGAATCTACTAACATTGTAAGAATATCGATTCCTTCTGCTAATTTATCTGCTTCATATTCAAATGTAGGGGCATCTTCGTTTGCTCCACCGCTAACAAACATTGCTTTTGCAGCTGTCTGAGCTTTCTTCGCTTCTTCTTCTCCATGAACGATCTTTGTAACTTCATAAGCAAGAACTTCTTTTGCTTTATTGATCTCTGCTCCTTCTAAGGCTCCCAGTCTTCGGACTTCATCCATTGGAAGGAATGTAAGAAGTGATAAACATTCTTCTACTTTCACATCTTCGATATTTCTCCAGTACTGGTAGAAATCGTATGGAGATGTCTTCTCTGGATCAAGCCATACAGCACCTGCCATTGTTTTACCCATCTTCACTCCGTCGCTTCTTGTAAGAAGTGTTAATGTTAATCCGTAAGCATCTTTCTTTTCTTTTCTGCGGATCAAGTCAGCTCCTGCAAGGATATTAGACCACTGGTCGTTTCCACCCATCTCTAATTTACATCCATATCTTCTATTTAACTCAAGGAAATCATATCCCTGCATTAACATATAGTTAAACTCGAAGAATGTAAGTCCACGTTCCATTCTCTGTTTGTAACATTCTGCTGTTAACATCTTGTTGACTGAGAAATGAACTCCAACTTCACGTAAGAATTCAACGTAATTTAAATTTAATAACCAATCTGCGTTATTTGCTAAGATTGCTTTGTCATCATCAAATGTGATAAATCTTGATAACTGTTCTTTGAAACGTTTCGCATTATGATCGATCGTTTCCTTTGTTAACATATTTCTCATATCAGATTTTCCAGATGGATCTCCAATCATAGTTGTCCCGCCACCTAAAAGAGCAATTGGACGATGTCCTGCTTTCTGCATATGCATCATTGCCATGATCGTTAAAAAATGTCCTGCTGTTAAACTGTCTGCTGTTGCATCAAATCCGATATAGAATGTTACTTTTTCTTTTCCTAACAGTTCTCTTAATTCCTCGTGTGTTGTCTGTGCGATAAATCCTCTTTCTTGCAGCACATCATATACGTTTTGACTCATTTTATATATCTCCTTTTAAATTCTCTTCTTAATTTGTGTTTATATAATATAGTCCACGGCCTATGCCGTTCCTTTGAACTTATGGGAATTCCTCTATAATCTTATGCAGCCGCTCCCAAGTTCTCTTAACAGATGATCCGGACATTCGTTCTCTTCCTGTATGCATGTCCACCATATCTGATTCTGATGATATAATGTCTGCATGCTGATCTAATACCCCAAAATTGTCACCTCAAAAATATCATGATTTCTAGTTTTTAAAGCTATGGATCGGTGCTGGAATTCTTCCTCCACGATTCACAAATGCATCGCATGAAAATTCATTCACTGGCATAATTGGTGCATATCCAAGTAATCCACCAAATTCTACCTGATCTCCAACATCTTTTCCGATTGCTGGGATCACACGGACAGCAGTTGTCTTCTGATTGATCATACCAAGTGCCATCTCATCTGCGATCAGTCCTGCGATCGTTGTTGCTTTTGTTTTTCCTGGAATTGCGATCATATCAAGTCCTACAGAACATACACATGTCATTGCTTCTAATTTCTCAATTGTCAGAGCTCCAGCATTCACTGCATCGATCATTCTCTGATCTTCGCTGACTGGAATAAATGCTCCACTTAATCCACCAACGTAAGAGGAAGCCATAACTCCACCCTTCTTCACTTGGTCATTTAACATCGCTAAGGCTGCTGTTGTTCCTGGTGCTCCTGCATACTCTAATCCAATCTCTTCTAAGATCTCTCCAACACTGTCTCCTGCTGCTGGTGTTGGTGCAAGAGAAAGATCAATGATTCCAAATGGAATTCCAAGTCTCTTAGATGCTTCTTTCGCTACTAACTGTCCGACACGAGTTACTTTAAATGCTGTTTTCTTGATCGTCTCGCAAAGAACTTCAAAGTTCTCTCCTCTAACATTTTCAATCGCACGTTTTACAACACCTGGTCCACTAACACCTACATTGATGATCGCATCTGCTTCTGTAACTCCATGAAAAGCTCCTGCCATAAATGGGTTATCATCTGGTGCATTACAAAATACTACGAACTTCGCACATCCAAGACACTGGTTGTCTTTTGTAAGTTCTGCTGTTTCTTTGATGATCTCACCGATCAATTTCACTGCATCCATGTTGATTCCTGTCTTTGTAGAACCTACATTAACAGAGGAACATACAAAGTCTGTCTCTGCTAATGCTTTTGGAATAGAACGGATCAATAATTCATCTGCTTTTGTCATTCCTTTGCTTACTAATGCAGAATATCCACCTAAGAAGTTGACTCCAACTTTCTTTGCTGCTGCATCTAATACTTTCGCAAGTTCTACGAAATCATCTGGTGTCTTACATACATTCCCACCCACTAAAGAAATTGGTGTGATAGAAATTCGCTTGTTAACGATTGGAATACCAAATTCATTCTCGATATCTTTTCCTGTCTTCACAAGATCTTTTGCAACTGTTGTGATCTTATTATAAATATTCTCCTTGACCTCTTCTAGTGTTGCACCAACACAATCTAATAAACTGATACCGATCGTGATCGTACGAACATCTAAATTCATCTCATGGATCATTTTATTCGTTTCAAATACTTCATTCAGATTAATCATGATGCCACCCCACTAAATTCTGTGCATAATATCAAAGATTCTTTCGTTCTGCGCCTGAATTACAACACCGATTTCTTCACCGATCTGTTTTAACTCACTGGATAATAATGCGATATCTTTGGATGAACCAGCTGGATCTACGACCATCATCATGTTAAAGAAGCCGCCTGTGATCGTTTGGGAGATGTCTAAGATGTTAACATTGTTGCTAGCTAAATAGTTACACACCTTTGCGATGATTCCTACACCGTCTTTTCCAACAACTGTGATTACTGTTTTTTCCATTTTTGTTATTCCTCCTAAATGTTTATGATACACTGGTTACGGTAGATACCGTGTCTCTTCTGGCTACTTCGATCGGTAATGTAAAATTATGTAAAGAAATCTTTACCGTCTCGTATGCCAGTTTTTCGTAATTATTCTCTTTACTCAGATGTCCAAGATAAACTTTCTTTGTCTTCTGTGTTGCAACTTCCTCAATCAGTTCAGCACATCTTTCATTCGATAAATGTCCCTCTCTTCCAAGGATCCGTCTCTTCAAATAATACGGATAACGTCCAACCTGAAGCATATTCACATCATGATTAGCTTCTACAAATAAAATATCCGAATCATATATCTTCTCTACCAGATATTCATCGTAGTCTCCAAGATCTGTTGCAATGCTTGCCTTGGCCCCTTCTTCTGAGTAAAACGAGTAACAAACAGGATCTGCAGCATCATGCCATATATGAGATGCATTGACTTTCATATCTCCGATCTCAAATGGTTTGTCTGCTTCAATCGAATGAAAAAGGCTTTTATCAACTTTCCCAAGGTTCTTATAATCAAAAATCGCATCGATCGTCTTTCCTGTTGCAAAGATTGGAAGTCCATATCGTCTTGCGATAACACCAAGTCCCTTGATATGATCCGTATGCTCATGTGTGATCAAAATTCCATCAAATTCTGGAACGGTAAGATCAAGTTCTGAAAGTGAATTTTCAATACGCTTTGCACTGACTCCACAATCAACTAATACATTCGTCTTCTTCGTTCCAACATATATGCAATTTCCTTCACTGCTGCTTGCTAAACTTGATAGTTTCACAGATTATACCTCTTTCTTCTCTTCTGGGCTGACCCTATTGGCAAACATTATATCATAAGGTTATTTAAGATTCAAGAATTGCACTGTATTCTTAAATGTACAAAATATCAACCAAGAATCTTTATGATCTGTGCTTTTGTATCTTCTAGATCACCTGAATTATCAATGATATTGCTTGCCATAGATTTAAACTCTTCTTCTTTTTGCTGTTTTTCGATCATCTGTTTGATCTTTTCATCAGAATATCCTCTGGAAGCTTTTAAGCGTTCATATCTTACTTCTTCTCTCGTGTAAATATACCATAACTGATCAAATCTCTTTTCATATCCTGCTCCAACTAACAAAGCTGACTCTATGACAAGCAAACCTTCTGGTTCTTCTTTTCCAAACTGATCAATTCTTGATAAAATCTCTTCATCTACATTTTTATGAGTGATGCTGTTTAATAATGAAAGTTTTGTTTCATCATGAAACACGATCTCTCCAAGTATCGGACGATTGATCGTCTGGTCTTCATTTAAAATTTCATTTCCAAATGCCTGAACGATCGCATCATAACTTTTTGCCCCTGGTACCATCAGCTCATGTGCTACATGATCAGATTGAATGACTTTTGCCTGATAATCATTTTTTAGTATATTTAAAATCTCACTTTTTCCAGAGCCGACTCCCCCGGTGATTCCTATGATTTTCATTTATCTTCTCCTTATTTTGCTTCGTACCAGCTTGCTCCCTGTTCAATATCAATATTTAATGGCACACGAAGGCTTACTGCATTCATCATTTCATTCTGTAAGATTTCTTTGACTTCCTCAAATTCATCCAAATGTGTTTCAATCAGTAGTTCATCGTGAATTTGTAAAAGCAGACGGGATTTCATCTGTTTTTCTTTTAATTTCATATTCACTCTTACCATTGCGATCTTAATGATATCTGCTGCTGTTCCCTGAATCGGGGAATTCATTGCTACACGTTCTCCAAAGTTTCTCTGCATGAAATTGCTGGATTTTAATTCTGGGATTGGGCGGATTCGATTGAACATTGTCTTTACATATCCGTCTGTTTTTCCTTTTTCCACTTCCCCATCTAAGAATTCCTTAACTCGTGGATACATTGCAAAATAACGATCAATATATTCCTGTGCCTGTTTTCTTGAAATCTTAAGATCCTGACTTAAACCAAACGCACTTAATCCATAAATGATCCCAAAGTTAACCGCTTTTGCATCTCTTCTTTGTGTACTCGTCACTTCATCCATCGGAATTCCAAATACCTCAGAAGCTGTTCTTGCATGAATGTCCTGATTCTTCTCATATGCATGGATCAGTTTCTCATCCTGTGACAAATGTGCCAGAACTCGAAGTTCGATCTGTGAATAATCCGCATCTAAGAATACATATCCATCTTCTGGCAGAAATACTTTGCGGATCGCTCTTCCAAGTTCCATACGGATTGGAATATTCTGAAGATTTGGTTCCGTGCTACTGATTCTCCCTGTTGCTGTGATCGTCTGATTGAATTTCCCATGAATTCTCTGATCATCCTGAATAAAATTTGCTAATCCATCTGCATACGTTGATTTTAATTTCGTCAACTGTCTGTATTCTAAGACCATCGAAATGATCGGATAGAGATGCTCGATCTTTTCTAACACTTCCACACTGGTGGAATATCCAGTCTTTGTCTTTTTTGCACCTTCTAATTTCATATGTTCAAATAAAACAACACCTAACTGTTTTGGAGAATTGATATTGAACTCTTCCCCTGCTTCTTTGTAGATAGACTCCTGTAATTCTTCAATCCTTCCAACCAGCTGATCTCCATATTCTTTCAACGCTTTCGAATCTACGTGAATTCCTCGTACTTCCATATCATGAAGTGCAAACATTGTTGGAATCTCAATCTCTCGATAAAGATCCATCATCTCAAGTTCCGTTAATTTATCACTTAATGGTTGGATCGCTTCTCTTGAAATATAAGCTTCATAACCCATGATCTTCTTTCCTGCATCACTTAAAACCCCATCTGTAACCATTGGATGTTTCTTATCGATCAATTCTTTTCTGGATGGAAGCATCATAGATTTATAATCTCTTGCAATATCATCATATTCATAAGTGCTTTTTAATGGATTCACAAGATAAGCAGCCAGTGAAACATCAAAAATACTCTTTGTCGTCTCATGGATCGTTAAATGAGACAAATGTTCTTTCACTTCCATCATTGCCACATATCCTATGTTGTCATATAGATCATCAATTTTCTCATATAAAAAATCTTGCGTTATAAATCCAAAACCTTCACAACTAAATAAATATACTTCTTCTCCTTCTGTATTTAATGCAACCCACATTGCATCATTTTCTTTATAAATGGAGATTCCTGCTTCTTTCTTCTTCACTGCTTTTGCAAAAATATCTTCCGCCTCTGCAAGATCGATGATTTCTTTGATCTTAATTTCGAAATCCTCTTGTTCTTCTCCATCAAAACGTTTGAGAATTGCTTTAAATTCCAATTCTTTCAACATATGATACGCTTCTTTCGTATACAGATCACCAAGCTTCGCATCATCAAACGAAATATCGATCGGACTATCTACCTTGATCGTTGCAAGTTCTTTACTCATAACACCCTGATCATAGTATTCCTGCAGATTGTTTTTTGCACGATTGGGTTTTACTTCATCAATATGTGCATATGCATTTTCAATTGATTGAAATTCTTTGATCAGTTTTGTCGCTGTCTTCTCCCCTATTCCAGGAATTCCAGGGATATTATCCGATGCATCACCCATCAAAGCTTTCACGTCAATAAATTCCTTTGGCGTTACCTGATATTTTTCTAACACATCATCTTCATAATAATCTTCAACAACCGTTCCAGCCCTGTTTGTCTTTGGAATACGAATCTGCACTTTCTTTGTCGCAAGCTGTAAAAGATCTCTATCTCCAGAGACAATTTTCACTTCAAATCCTGCTTGTTCTCCAAGAACAGACATTGTCCCAAGAAGGTCATCTGCTTCATAACCTTCTTCCATCATCAAAGGAATGTTCATTGCCTTTAACACTTCACGGATCACTGGAACCTGTTCTTGTAATTCATCTGGCATTCCTTTTCTCGTTCCTTTATAATCCGCAAACATTTTATGGCGGAATGTTGGCGCTTTTAAATCAAATGCAACTGCCAGATGTGTCGGATTCTCTTCCTCTAAAAATTTAAACATAATATTCAAAAAACCAAGGATCGCATTCGTATGGAGTCCTTGACTATTGGTCATGTCGGGCAATCCATAAAATGCACGGTTTAAAATGCTGTTTCCATCAATCAATAATAATTTCTGTTTCACTCCAGATTGTTCTCCTTTTCTATAAATGCGTTCTGAGACATTGTAACACAAAACTACAGAAATTGAAAACCAATAACATTTAACATGCATTTATGAAAACAATGGTGTTGACAAATATCGATCTCCATTATCTGGCAAAAATGCTACAATTGTCTTCCCTTTATTTTCCTTACGTTTTGCCACCTGAATCGCCGCATATAATGCAGCACCTGATGAAATTCCAACTAAGATTCCTTCTTCTATTGCGATCACTTTTCCATAATCAAAAGCGTCCTCATTCTCCACTCGAATGATCTCATCATAAATTTCTGTATTTAACACTTCAGGCACAAATCCGGCTCCGATTCCTTGAATCTTATGTGGTCCTGCCTGACCTTTTGAAAGCATTGGAGATGTTGCTGGTTCAACAGCGATCACTTTCACATCTTCTTTCTTGGATTTTAAATATTCTCCAACTCCTGTAACAGTTCCTCCTGTTCCAACTCCTGCAATAAAAATATCTACTTCTCCGTCCGTGTCTTTCCAAATCTCTGGCCCTGTTGTCAGTCTGTGAACTTTCGGATTGGATGGATTAACAAACTGTCCTGCGATAAATGCATCTTCGATTTCTTCAGCAAGTTCTTCAGCTTTTGTGATTGCTCCTTTCATACCTTGTGAACCATCTGTTAATACAATTTCCGCTCCATAAGCTTTTAATAGATTTCTTCGTTCAACACTCATTGTCTCTGGCATTGTGAGGATTACCCTGTATCCTTTGGATGCACCGATCGCTGCAAGTCCTATCCCTGTATTTCCTGATGTTGGTTCTATAATAACAGACCCTTCTTTTAATTTTCCTGTTTCTTCTGCATCAACGATCATCTGATATGCGATACGGTCTTTTGCGCTTCCTGCTGGATTATATCCATCTAGTTTTACTAATAATCTTGCCTGTAGTTTAAATCTTTTTTCTACATTTTCAACTTCTACAAGCGGTGTTTTTCCGATTAATTCTATAACATTTTTATATATATTTGACATTATTTTTACTCCTTTGATTTTATTTTCATATAATTCCTATCTTTTTAATATGTTATTAGTATATCAGATTTTAAAACAATGTCAAACTCTTTTATCTTTCGCATTCCTTTTGACACTCTCATCATATTTTTAATAAAAGAAAAACGACCATGTGATCCTTAGATCACATAATCGTTTCCACCTTTGATTCTTGCTTTATTTACGACATCTTCTAATGTAATTCCACTTAAATATTCTTCAATTACCTGTCCTAATCCTTCCCAGATCTCTATCGTTGGACATTCATGGTAGCGTTCACACTGATTCACCTTATCATCCAAACACGCTACTGGCTGTAAGCTTCCCTCTGTTATCTTTAAGATTTCATAGATCGTATAATCTTTTGGGTCTCTGGAAAGCTGATAACCTCCTTTAGGTCCTCGCAAACTCTTTAAATATCCCCTGATACTTAACTGTCTTACGATCTGTTCCAAATATTTTACAGATATCTCCTGTCTTCTTGATATGTCTTTTAATGCGATCCAATCGCCTGTATGATGCATTGCAAGATCATACATTAAACGGACTGCATATCTTCCCTTTGTTGAAATTTTCATATTCTCTGCTCCATTTTCTTAATTATTGTTTAACATCCAGTAACTGTATCGCTGTCTTTAAGCTTCTGACATCCTGTGCCTCATCAAATGTCAGTTTGTTATCCATTGTCAGAATTGCTGTGTAATGGCCATCCTGTTTATAAATCTTGTAGTAGTCATAAGTATACTGTACGTATTTTTCACTGCCATAAGCATCTCTCGTAGAATCCTCTACATAGTAAAACTTCCCATTTACATTAGAAACATACTGAAGAATCGGATCTCCCTCTACGGTATACTGACAAATTACGATAGCACAATCTTTATGATCTTTTACATTCTTTAAAAACTGATTCCAAAGCTTTTTGCTTCCTTTGCCAAATGAATCATATTCAATTACCACAATTCCCTGATATGATGTATCTTCTGCCGTCATTTCTTTCGGATATTTTGAAAGCAGTTTTTTTATCTGATCATATTTTGAAAGTATTTTTATTTCGATCTTCTCATCTCTTTTTGTTTCTTTTGTGGTTTTCTCCGTCTTCGCACTTGTAGAATCCTTGACTGATTTTCCACAACCTGTAAAAGAAACTGCTGTTAAAAGTATCGCTGTACCAAGTATTGTAGCCATAATTTTCTTTCTCATCATAACTCCTTTCTTGTAATCCCCTTATTTCATATCGTTTTAGTATATAATACTTGTTTTTATGTCTATTGTCAATCTTGTTGTGATGCTTTACAATAAAAATATACAGGGAGGTAATATCTATGAGTAAGATAAATAAAATCACACCACTAACAAATGTAAAATTTCTGAATCTTTATGAATTAGAAGCTGAAAATAAATTTGGAGATACACATCCATATTATGTTGCCAGTCGCAAGAATGAAAATATAATGATGGCTGCCACGAAAGAAGTCATTCCTGATGGCGTTGTCATTTATAGTCTGTTTGGAGAAAAAGCTGATCATCTGATCATGGTAAGACAATTTCGTTATCCTTTAAATGATTATATATATGAATTACCTGCCGGATTGATCGATCCCGGAGAATCTATCAAAGAAACTGCAATCCGTGAAATGAAAGAAGAAACAGGTCTTACGTTTACACCCGCTGAATTTGATGATTTCTTAAGTCGTCCTCATTTCTCTTCTGCTGGAATGACAGATGAGACCAATTGCACGGTTTATGGAATTTCTACTGGAATGCCGAATCTTGATCATTTAGAGCCCAATGAAGATTTATCGGTAGAGTTAGTTGATAAAAATGAAGCAAAACGTATTTTAAGAGAAGAAAATCTTTCTGTGAAAGCTTATTATCTCTTATTACATTTTATCCAAAGTGATCCCTCCGATCCTTTTGCCTTTTTAAAATTGGATTAAAATTTAATTTTCATAATTTTTATAAAAATTATTGACATTATGATTCAAAAGTGATAATATATTTTAGGTCGAACAATTGAATCAGCCGATGTGTCGGAACTGGCAGACGAGACAGACTCAAAATCTGTTGTTCTTATGGACGTGTGGGTTCGAGTCCCACCATCGGCATTTGATGAGAATCTCTGAGAAGGGGTTCTTTTTTTATTGCATAGGAAATTTCAACAAAATCCCCTATACAATAAATAAGATGCTGCTCAAAAACATCGAACAACATCTCTTTATAATTACAAACTCTGTATTAATTCTTCAATTTCATCCAAGCAAGCTCCGCAAGCTGTTCCTGCTCCCGTTACCTCTTTGATCGCTTCGACACTCTTCGCTCCTTCTTTGTATGCATCCATAATCTGCCCTGCTGTGATATCAAGGCATGGACAGATGATCTGATCTCGATTCATAACAAATACCTCCATTTTTATTTTATAGAAGTATTATGTGCATTTTCATCAAGGTATATCCACATTCTTTTTCTTTATCTGTTTGTTCACAATCTCAGAAAACAGCTGATATAAGACAGAACAAAACGGAATACTAAAAATCATTCCTACGATCCCAGCGATATTTCCACCGATCGTTACAGCTACTAACACCCATATTGCCGGAAGTCCTACAGAGTTTCCTACAACATGTGGATAGATAACATTTCCTTCAAATTGTTGTACAACAACGAACATGATGATAAAAATGATAGCCTGTTTCCAATCTACCATAAAGATCAATAATACCCCGACCCAGCATCCAATAAAGCCGCCAATGATCGGAATTAATGACATCACACCGATAAAAACTGCGATCAGTACCGCATATGGAAGTCCTAATAGTTTCATTGATGCAAAAATCAGACAGCCTAAAATCACAGCTTCTAAGCACTGCCCTGATAAAAAGCTTGAAAATGCATTATTTGATAGTCTTCCAACTCGTACAATATACTTCGCAACCCGTTCCGGTAAAAAAGCGACCAATACCTTTTTCACCTGCATTGATAATTTTTCTTTCTGAAGCAATGCATTGAGTGCAAATACAAATCCCAATGCAAAACTTACAATAAATTGCACAACATCCGTAATCGCACTTACCGTTGAATTTAGCATACTTGTTGCGCCGTCTTGCAAAAATGTGATCAACTCTCCACTGATCTTATCCCAGTCAAACGTGATCTGATTCACATATTTATGTACCATTGGTTTATTCATTGATGTTTTCTCTAATAGGGCTTGTATCTCTTTTACATATTCAGGAATATTGTTTGATAACTTAAATATTGTATCTACCAATTCTGGAATGATCAATCGTGATACTAACAAGATCACACCCACAATACTAACGATTGCCATAATAAGGCTCAATGAACGCTTTCCTTTTTTTAACTTATAAAACAATTTCCTTTCAAAGAAACTCATTGGAACATTGATGATAAAGGCAACACAACTTCCTAAAATAAACGGAAATGCCACTGAGCTTACATAAGATATTCCTGAAAATACAACTGGAAGATTACTTAACACAAGATATAAGATAATCCCAAACGCCACTAAGATAAATGGCGTTTTATCATTCTCTTTAAAAAATTTCAAAACTTTAACTCCTTTATAGGTTTGTTATGTTAAAAGAGACTGTTAAAACTAACAGTCCCTTTTGTTATCTTTTGCATATCATATACCCAGAATGCCGGTCTCGCGATTTTGACGCCTAGCAGAGCTAGGTGGGTTTTCTCGATCAACGTTCTGCCGTCCCCCGGTATCAGGGCTTGACATCCGGTCGATTATACGAAGTCCCATGATAAATAAATGTAGGTTCAAAATAGCAAGTTATCGTACACCCCAGGCTTCTTATCTGATTTACATTACATATTATACTGTAAGTATGGTAATATTTCAAGTCACAGATACATGAAATTCTATCCAATCTTAATATTTTTTTTACATTGTTGAAATGGTGAGATCTTATCATATCCACTCATGTCATTCTTCAAGTCATTCTTCAAGTAGGCAAACGTATATTTTTCACCTTTTTCTGCATACATTCTAAGCAAGTTTAACAGATAATCTCTCGATGCTTCACACATGATCGATGCTCCAATTCCGTGTTCAAAATATTCCAACGGGCTCTTCTGATCGAATTCATCTCCATTATAAATCTTTCCTGCACTGACACGATCAACAAACATCTCTGCCATATATTTCTTTGGAATCTTCATCCCAACCAATCCTGGATGGTCTTTATCAATGCTGTAATCAATCCAATATTCAAAATGATGTTTGTTCCGTCCTTTATGATGCAGCCATGACATTGAAATCCCTTCCTCCATACGTTCTGCATTATTCGGACTTTCTGTTCCCTGATAATATTTCACTCCTACCAGAAATTCCGTTGGGGAATATTTGGACATATCGTGCATAATTCCCTGATAATAAAGACCCAGTTTAAAACAGCCTTTTGCCACCAGAATCTTATGTCTTGTAATCGTTTTAAAGTGACCAATAAAATGCATAATCCAATCTGCTCCCTCATACTTCTCTCTTTTATTAAGATTTTTTCTCCACGGATTATCATAGCAAAAACAATCTCTTTTGAAAAGACTTTCTCGAAAACTTATCAAAAATAGTTTTGTTTTTTACAAACGAAAAATGATGTCAGACGATATTTGTATTTCTGACATCATTTTTCAATTTTTATAACTTAAAGATTTGTATATCCCATTAATTGTTTGTCAACTTCACGAGCTGCATCTCTTCCTTCACGAATCGCCCATACAACAAGTGACTGTCCTCTATGCATATCTCCTGCAGTAAAGATATTTTCTACATTTGTCGCAAAACTATCTGGTTTTGTTTCTACATTTGTTCTCTGGTTAACTTTAACCCCAAAAGCTTCTGTGACATAAGCTTCACTTCCTAAGAATCCTGCTGCTATCAGTACAAGATCTGCTGGAATCTCTTTTTCAGATCCTTCCACTGGAACCATCATCATTCTTCCTGTCTTTTCATCTTTTTTGCTTTCAAGATTTACTAAAACAGCTTTTGTGACTTCGCCTTTTTTATTCATTTTGAATTCTTTGACTGTTGTCTGGTAGATACGTGGATCATGTCCAAAAACCGCGATCGCTTCTTCCTGTCCATAATCTGTTTTACAGATTCTTGGCCATTCTGGCCATGGATTGTTCTCTGCACGTTCATCTGGAAGTTTTGGCATCATCTCTAGCTGAGTAACACTCTTCGCTCCATGACGAATGGATGTACCAACGCAGTCATTTCCTGTATCTCCACCACCGATAACAATAACATTCTTTCCTTTAGCAGATATATATTTCTTATCTTTTAATCCAGAATCTAACAGACTCTTTGTTGTGGATTTTAAGAAATCAACCGCAAAATAAATTCCTTTTGCTTCACGTCCAGGAACTTCGATATTTCTTGGATTTGATGATCCACAAGCTAAAACTACTGCATCGTAATCTTTCTTTAACTGTTCTGGTTTGATATCTTTTCCAACGTTTGCATTAGTCACAAAGTGAATTCCTTCTTCTTTCATGATCGCAATCTTACGTTCTACGATATGTTTTTCCAATTTCATATTTGGAATTCCATACATTAACAATCCACCAAGACGGTCAGAACGTTCGTACACTGTAACTTCATGTCCACGTTTGTTTAAAGAGTTGGCTGCAGATAATCCAGAAGGTCCAGAACCGATCACTGCAACTTTCTTTCCTGTACGGAATTTTGGTGGTCTGGCTTTAGCTAATCCATGTTTGTATCCATACTCGATGATACTTAATTCATTTTGTTTGGAACATACAGGATTCCCATTTAATCCACATGTACAGGCATTCTCACAGAGTGCCGGACATACACGTCCGGTAAACTCTGGAAATGGATTTGTTTTCTTAAGTCTTAAGTATGCCTGTTCCCAGTTTCCTGTATAGATCAAGTCATTCCACTCTGGCACCAAGTTGTTAAGTGGGCAACCAGATGCCATTCCATTCAATAATACTTTTCCTGACTGACAGAATGGTACTCCACAGTCCATACATCTTGCACCCTGTTTCTGCTGTTCTTCTCTTGAAAGAGGAATATGAAATTCGTTAAAATGTTTGATTCGTTCTTTCGGAGATTCTGCACGGGCGTCTTCTCTTTCATAATCTAAAAATCCAGTTGGTTTTCCCATAATTTCCTCCTATTTTCCTGCATTTGCCTTGATATTAAATGCTTCCATCTTTGCCTGTTCACTGCTTAATCCACGTTCTTCCATCTGAACGATCAGATTTAACATTGCTTTGTAATCATTTGGCATAATCTTCTTAAATTTAGGCAGATACTGTTCAAAGTCTTTTAGAATTTCTTTTCCTTTTTCAGAATTTGTATATGCAACATGTTCTTTTAACATATCTTTTAATTCAATAACGTCATATTTGGATGTTACAGTTTCTACTGAAACCATTTCTTTATTTAAGTTCTTATATAACTTACTGTCTTCATCTAATACATAAGCAACTCCACCACTCATACCAGCTGCGAAGTTCTTTCCTGTTGGTCCAAGAACAAGAACACGACCACCTGTCATATATTCACATCCGTGATCTCCAACACCCTCAACGACCGCTGTAGCTCCTGAGTTTCTGACACAGAAACGTTCTCCAGCAACACCATTGATAAATGCTTTACCACTTGTAGCTCCGTATAATGCAACGTTACCTACGATGATGTTATCTTCTGCTTTGAATTTGATTCCTGTTGGAGGGCAAAGGATTAATTTACCGCCAGAAAGTCCCTTTCCGAAGTAGTCATTGCTGTCTCCGACTAACTGTAATGTCAGACCTTTTGGAATGAAGGCTCCGAAACTCTGTCCACCAGCTCCGTTACATTTTACAACATATGTGTCATCTTCTAATGCCTGTTCACCCCAGTGCTTTGTGATCTCTGATCCAAAGATCGTTCCGAAAGTACGATCAATATTTGTAACATCAAGCTGAATACTCTTCTTCTGTTTCTTTTCGAGTGCTGGCATTAATTCTTTCATCAGCACTTTCATATCTGCTGTCTGCTCCAGTTTGAAATCATATACATTCTTGTGGTTGTAATCCATCTTCTGTGCTGGATCATATTTATATCCAAGAATCCTTGAAAGATCTACATGTTTTTCAGCCGCTTTTGCATTTGGTTTTAATAAGTCTGTACGTCCGACTAATTCATCAACTGTAGCTACTCCTAATTTCGCCATGTATTCTCTTAATTCCTGAGCAATAAACTTCATGAAGTTTATAACATATTCAGGTTTTCCTGCGAATTTTTTACGAAGTTCTGGATTCTGTGTTGCAACTCCGACTGGGCATGTATCTAAGTTACATACTCTCATCATAACACATCCAAGTGTTACAAGTGGTGCTGTTGCAAAGCCAAATTCTTCCGCTCCAAGCATTGCTGCAATCGCCACATCACGTCCACTCATTAACTTACCATCTGTCTCAACGATAACTTTATTACGAAGATCATTCATGATCAGATTCTGATGTGCTTCTGCAAGTCCAAGCTCCCAAGGAAGTCCTGCATTGTAGATAGAGTTTTTAGGAGCAGCTCCTGTACCACCATCATAACCAGAAATCAAAATAACCTGTGCTCCGGCTTTCGCTACACCAGATGCAACTGTTCCGACTCCTGCTTCAGATACAAGTTTTACAGAAATTCTTGCATCTCTGTTTGCATTCTTACAATCATAAATTAACTGTGCCAAGTCCTCGATAGAGTAAATATCATGATGAGGTGGTGGGGAAATTAAGCTTACACCGGCTGTTGAATGACGAGTTTTCGCAATCCATGGATAAACTTTCTTACCTGGAAGATGTCCACCTTCTCCTGGTTTTGCTCCCTGTGCCATCTTGATCTGAATCTCTTTTGCACTTACTAAATATTCACTTGTTACTCCGAATCGTCCAGATGCAACCTGTTTGATCGCTGAACAACGGTTTAATCCATCTCTTCCGACTTTTAATCTCTCAGGTCTTTCTCCACCTTCACCACTGTTTGATTTACCACCTAATTTATTCATGGCAATTGCCAGTGTCTCATGTGCTTCTCCAGAAATAGATCCGTAAGACATCGCTCCTGTCTTGAAACGTTTAACGATAGAGTCAACGCTTTCTACTTCCTCAATTGGAATACCCTTTTCTGGATAATCAAATTCCATTAAACCTCTTAAGTTTCCTGGTTCTAATTCCTTATCGATCATATCGGTATATTGTTTAAACAGATCATAACTTCCTGTTCTTGTTGCAACCTGAAGTGTATGGATCGTCTGTGGATTGTATAGATGCTGTTCTTTTCCACTTCTATATTTGTGACTTCCTGCACTTTCCAGTGTCAGATCATTTTCTAATCCCAATGGATCGAACGCTGCTCCATGTCTTGCATCTACATCTGCTTCTAAGTCTTTTAAGGAAATACCTTCAACTCTGCTGACTGTATTTGTAAAATATTTTTCGATCACATCAGAATTGATACCAATTGCTTCAAAGATCTGTGATCCCTGATAAGACTGTAATGTTGAAATACCCATCTTAGATGCGATCTTAACGATTCCATGAAGGATTGCATTTGTATAATCTTCAACAGCTGCATAATAATCTTTCTGAAGCATATTTTCATCGATCAGTTTCTTAATTCCCTGTAATGCAAGATATGGGTTCACTGCACATGCACCATATCCTAACAGTGTTGCAAAATGATGAACTTCTCTTGGTTCCCCGCTCTCTAAGATCAGTGCAACAGATGTACGTCTCTTTGTCTTGATCAGATACTGATGCATTGCTGATACTGCTAATAAAGAAGGGATTGCCACATGGTTTTCATCGACTCCTCTATCAGATAGGATAATGATATTCGCTCCATCTCTGTATGCTCTGTCTGTCTCTACAAACAAGCGATCTAAGGCTTTCTCAAGAGATGTATTCTTGTAGTATGTAATAGGAAGTTCTACAACCTCAAATCCTTTTTTATTCATAGATTTGATCTTTAACAGATCTGTATCTGTAAGAATTGGATTGTGTACTTTTAATACGCGGCAGTTCTCTGGTTTCTCATCTAAAATATTACCTTCTTTTCCAACATAAACTGTTGTTGATGTTACAAGTTCCTCACGGATCGCATCAATTGGAGGGTTTGTTACCTGTGCAAATAACTGTTTGAAATAATTAAATAATGGCTGATGACGATTGGATAATACTGCAAGTGGTGTATCATTTCCCATGGCTGCGATTGCTTCAGATCCATTTAACGCCATTGGAAGGATTGCTGTACGGATATCTTCATAAGTATATCCGAATGCTTTCATCAATTTTTCGCGTTCTTCTGCTCCATATGTTGGAACTGGTTCATTTGGAATCTTTAAATCTTTTAATTCTAACAGATTACTGTCTAGCCATTCACCATATGGCTCTTTCTCTGCGTATTTTTCTTTCACTACATCATCTGCGATCACTTTTCCTTTGATCGTATCAACTAACAACATCTTTCCTGGATGAAGTCTTTCTTTCACTACGATCTTTGTTGGGTCGATGTCAAGAACTCCGATCTCAGAAGACAGGATCAGCTGATCATCATCTGTGATGTAATATCTTGATGGACGAAGTCCATTACGGTCAAGTACTGCTCCTACCTGATCACCATCTGTGAAAATGATAGATGCTGGTCCATCCCATGGTTCCATCATCGTTGCATAATATTGATAGAAATCACGTTTTTCCTGAGAAATAACTTTATTATTTTCCCATGGTTCTGGGATTGTGATCATGATCGCATGCGGAAGATCCATACCGCTCATAACTAAGAACTCTAATGTATTATCAAGTCTCGCAGAGTCAGATCCATTTGGATTTACGACTGGGATCAGTTTGTGCATCTCATTTTTAAGATATTCTGATTCCATATTTTCTTCTCTGGCAAGCATCTTATCGGCGTTACCACGGATGGTATTGATTTCTCCATTATGTACGATAAAACGATATGGATGAGCTTTCTCCCAGCTTGGTGTCGTATTAGTACTGAATCGTGAATGCACAAGTGCGATCGCTGATTCATAATCTGAATCCTGAAGATCGTTAAAGAATGTACGAAGCTGTCCAACTAAGAACATACCTTTATATACGATCGTTCTGCTGGATAATGAAACAACGTATGATTCTTCATTACTCTGTTCAAATACTTTTCTTGCGATATATAATTTACGATCAAAATCAAGTCCTTTTTCAACATCCGCAGGTTTTGCTACAAATCCCTGTAAGATCTTTGGCATGCATTCTAATGCTTTCTTACCAAGAACTGCTGGTGTTGTAGGAACTTCTCTCCATCCAAGGAATGTCATTCCTTCCTTCTCAACAATGATCTCAAACATCTTCTTCGCCTGACGAAGTCTCAATTCATCATTCGGAAAGAAGAACATTCCGATTCCGTATTCTCTTTCTTTTCCAATATTGATATTGGCTGCCTTACAGGCTTTGCTGAAGAACTTATGAGAAATCTGAAGCATGATTCCTACACCGTCTCCTGTCTCTCCTGCTGCATCTTTACCTGCACGATGCTCTAATGTCTCAACAATCTTCAGTGCATTATCTACTGTCTGATGATTCTTGACTCCCTTAATATTTACACAGGCACCGATACCGCAGTTATCGTGCTCAAAACTTGGATCATATAATCCAGGAATTTGATTTGTCTGTTTCATATCCATTCATCCTTTCTCGATGTACTGTCTCGTGTTTTTTCTTATCATATCGAAATTTTCCCTAGTTGTAAAGTATGAATTTTCTTAAGTTGTCTGATAATTAGATTTCTTAATGATTTATATATTTATTTTCTGATAATATATCGAATTATCTCTTATTTTCTCGTTTACTGAATCCTGTTTCTTAAAAAGTTTTTTAAAAAAGTTGTACTATTTTGTCATTTGTACTATACTAGATAACGTCCGTTTCGACCATTTTCGATCGTTTCGACAATCTTTTATATATATTTTAGAAAGAAGAGGTTTTATTTATTATGAACGAACAAAAGACAAATCCGCTCGGTACCGAGAAGATATCAAGTTTGCTTCTTCGTTTCGCTATTCCTAGTATTATCGCTATGGTCGTAAGTGCCTTATATAATATGGTAGACCAGTTTTTCATTGGACGAAGTGTTGGGATGCTTGGTAATGCAGCAACAAATGTTGCCTTTCCTTTAGTTATCACCTGTACTGCCATCGCCTTGATGTGTGGAATCGGCGGGGCTGCAAACTTTAATCTTTGCATGGGCCAACAAGAAAAAGAAGAGGCTGCTTCCTTCGCTGGAAATGCAATCACAATGCTTTTTTCACTTGGTGTGATCCTTTGTATCATAACAAGATTATTTTTAAAACCAATGATGATCTTATTTGGCGCAACATCTAGTGTTTTATATTATTCTTTAATCTATACAGGTATTACATCTCTTGGATTTCCATTTTTGATCTTAACAACAGGTGGTACGAACCTTGTCCGTGCTGACGGAAGTCCAAAGTTTTCCATGACCTGCACTTTAACTGGTGCGATCATCAATACGATTCTTGATCCAACCTTGATCTTTGGTTTCCACATGGGAATTGCTGGTGCTGCTTGGGCAACCGTGATCGGACAGGTCGTATCTGGAATCATGGTTATTTTATATTTAAGAAAATTTAAAACAGTAAAACTTACAAAAGAAAAGTTAAGACCACATTCTCATTATATAGGAAGAATCGTTTCTCTTGGTATGGCGCCATTCTTTAATCAGGTTTCCATGATGGTCGTACAGATCGTTATGAACAATGTTTTGATCCGTTATGGCGCAAAATCTTCTTACGGAAGCGATATTCCATTGGCATGTGCCGGAATCATTACGAAGATCAATATGATCTTTTTTGCGATTAATATTGGTATTTCTCAAGGATTACAGCCAATTATCAGTTATAACTATGGTGCAAGAAAGCTAGATCGTGTCCGTGAGGCTTATTTGAAAGCTGCGATTTCTGCAACGATCATCAGCACAGTTTCTTTCATCTGCTTCCAGCTGTTCCCACGACAGATCATTGGAATCTTTGGGTCTGAAAGTGAAGCTTATTTCCGCTTTGCAGAGAAGTTTTTCAGAATCTTCTTGTTTTGTACCTTTATTAATGGATTACAGCCAATTACTGCAAACTTCTTTACAGCAATTGGAAAGGCAAATCGTGGTATTTTCCTTTCATTGACCAGACAAGTTATTTTCTTGCTGCCTTTGATGATCATTTTGCCGATCTTCTTTGGAATTGAGGGAGTTATGTTCTCAGCACCGATCGCAGATGGATTTGCTGCGGTATGTGCGATAACATTTGCAGTAAAGGAATTGAAGTCGTTTCAGAAATTGTGATTCGTAGTTTGAAGACGGAAATTATTGGCGGAATATTATAAAAAGAGATCATGTGCCTGCAACCCACTTGCGTTCGAACTCTCACGTAGCTGTACTAAGCTCCTGAATGGTCTAACGACCATCCACTCGCTAAGTGCAGACGTGTCCGTACGGTTGCTGACACATGATCTCTTTTTATAATATTCAAATAATTTACGTGATTCAAACCACTACACAGTGTGTATGTTATACGGTACTGGCTAATAATTTTTGTATTTATTAACAGATGACAGATGGTAAAAGGGCTTAAACAACACCGATTTATCGAGATGTTTATAAAGCAAGCTTTTCTCTTTCGTATATTTTTATTTATGTCCTCGGACTTTTAAATATTCCTCTAATCCATGTCTTCTCAACTTACATGCTGGACATTCTCCGCATCCATCACCCATCACTCCATTATAACATGTCAGAGTTTCATTTCTTACAATATCAAAGACGCCTAATTTATCAGCCATCTCCCATGTCTGTTTCTTGTCAATCCACATCAGTGGTGTGATCACTTCAAACTCATAATCCATGGCAAGTGTTAATGTTGTTTCTAAAGATGAGATAAAGACATGGCGGCAATCTGGATATCCACTGAAATCACTCTGGGAAACACCCGTTACTAACACATGAATATCTCTTTGTTTTGCAAAAACAGCTGCAAATGTTAAGAATAACATATTTCTTCCATCGACAAATGAATTTGGTGTTCCTTCTTCTGGTGCTTCATGATCTACTTCCATATCTACTCTGGTAAGAGAGTTTGGTGCTAACTGATTTAACAATCCCATATCCAGAATATGATGTTCTACACCGTGTTCTTTACAGATTTTCTTTGCACACTCGAGTTCCTTTGAATGTCTCTGTCCATAGTTAAATGAAAGCGCAATCACTTCATCATATTTCTTCTTTGCCCAGAAAAGGCATGTTGTGCTGTCTTGTCCACCGCTGAATACAACAACGGCCTTGTTTGGTTTTGCCATTTTGTTTCTCTCCTTTTCTTATTTTCCTGCCTGCATCATGAAATGCCATTTTAATGTGGAATCTGTATCAAATGCTCCTCGAAGTGTTGTTGTCACTGTCTTGGCATTGTGTTTTTTGATTCCTCTTGCACTCATGCAGCTATGACATCCTTCAATATAAACAGCTACATCTTCACTTCCTGAAACTTCCATGATGATCTCTGCGATATCACTTCCGATCCTTTCCTGAAGCTGTAAACGTTTTCCAACCATATCACAGATTCTTGCAATCTTACTAAGTCCTAATACCTTGTCTTTTGGCAAATATGCCACAGAGACTTTCATATCATACATTAATGCCATATGATGCTCACAATAACTAAAGATATCAATATCTTTTACGATCACCATATCTTTATGATCTTTGACACTTAGATCATCTTCAAATGTCTTTGAAAACATCTGTGCGATCTCATGATTGCTGTAATTCATTCCTTCAAAGACTTCTTCATACATTTTCGCTACGCGATCTGGTGTTTCTTTTAACCCTTCACGGTTTGGATCATCTCCAAGTGCAACAAGAATACCTCTTATATGTTCCTTGATCGCTTCTTTATCGATTGCCATAGTATTTCCTCCTATACACCTGTCTTGTCAGGGTCCCATACAACTTTATGGATCTGAATCTGGAACCTGACTTTGTTAAGTTTGTTTTCTTTCATAAATTCAACGATTTCTTCTGGTTCGATCTTACCAAATACAGGACTGAAGTATACAATTGCTTTTTCACAAAGTCTGAATCGTTCAATGATTTCTTTCGCCCTGTTTAAATCCTCCCTGCTTCCAATAACAAATTTAACAACATCCCATGGTTTTAAATATTCCATATTTTCAAGGCACATATTCTCTTCCATATTACTGGATGGAAGTTTGTAATCCATTGTCATTGTCAGTCTGTTGTCTCTTTCTTTATAATATCTGATCGGTACACTTCCATTTGTCTCAATCTCAATCTCAACTTTTGGCATCATCAAGATACTTCCGATCAATTCTGACACATTTTCGTCAAGAAGAGGCTCTCCACCTGTTAATGTAACAAGTTCGACTCCTGCTTCTTTGATCCTTTCTACAATCTGCGGTGCCGTCAATAATTCACATCTTGCATCTCTTTTATTGGCCCATGTTGTGTCGCAGTAAGAGCAGTTTAAGTTACATCCTTTCAATCGGATAAACATAGCAAGACGACCAGCTTTCTTTCCTTCTCCGTTGATACTTACAAAGGTTTCGACTACTTTAAATGTTTCCATCTCATTTACTCCCCATATGCTGCCATATTATTTGGTGTCTCATAAACTTTCGCTAACTTGACATCATATCCGATTTCTTTCACTCTATCATAAAAATATTTTGCAAAACTCTCTGCAGTTGGACGAAAATCTACGAAGATCATTTTGAAATTTTCCTCTTTCAATGCTTCTACTGTCTTCTCTTTTAATGTTCCATCTTCTATGATCAGACTATGATCAAACTCATCTGCTAATTTTTTGATATCATCTTTTAACTGTCCAAAATCGACAACCATTCCTCGAATCTGCCCTGTCTGTTCTAATGTTTCACTTTGTACGGTAACTTCTAATTTCCAGCGGTGACCGTGGATATTGCTGCATTTTCCTTCATAACCCGATAAAAAATGAGCTGAATCAAAGGATGCATGTGTTGTTAACTGATACATTTTCTTCTTTCCCTTCTACATATATTTTCAATTAAAAAAGGATACAAGCACGCGTACCTGTATCCTGAAAATCTTCTTCTCAGTCCTAGTTTTGTTTATAGACAGGATGGTACGAATGAACTGTCTTTGATTTCTAAAATCTTATCTAGTATATCATTGTTTTATCAAAATAGCAAACAGAGATTGCAAAATTTCACAATCTCTGTTTACTTATTATAAATATTGCTTATGAAAATATGAGGAATTAATTTATTGTAAATGGTTATTTACAATCTTATTTATTTAATGGTTTCTTTGTAAATGACATAACGATCATTCCAATAACTGCACCAACTACTACAGAAATTAAGTATTGTACTGGATTCGTGATGACTCCAATAACAAAGATTCCACCGTGTGGTGCTGGAAGTCCACATTTAAATGCCATGGATAACGCACCTGCTACTGCAGATCCTACGATACATGGTGGCAGGATATGGATTGGATCTCCTGCTGCAAACGGGATAGCTCCTTCTGTAATGAATGATAATCCCATGATGTAATTTACAACACCAGATTTTCTTTCACTCTCTGTAAAACGATTCTTGAAGAATGTTGTACAAAGTGCGATTGCAAGTGGAGGTACCATTCCTCCAGCCATAACAGCTGCCATGATCGCATACTGTTCTGGTCCTGCATTGGCTACTGTTAACTGTGCAGTACCAAATACGTAAGCTGCTTTATTAAATGGACCACCCATATCAATGGACATCATTCCACCAAGAACTGCTCCTAAAAGGATAGAACTTGTTCCACTCATAGATGATAAGAAGTTATTCAGTCCTGTATTGATCGCTCCAACAACCGGATTAACTGCGATCATCACAACACCCATAATTAAAATACCACAAACTGGGAATAGTAAAATTGGTTTTAACCCTTCTAATGCACTTGGTAATTTATCAAACAGTTTTCTTAATAAAACCATGATATATCCACCAACAAAACCTGCAAATAATGCTCCGATAAATCCAGAGGAAACGGCTTTGGCAGAATCATATGCCATGATATTTGCAAATGTATAACCACCATTTGCTAATGCTCCACCAACGAAACCTATCGCTAATCCTGGTCGGTCTGCAATACTCATTGCAATAAATCCAGCTAAGATCGGAAGCATAAATCCAAATGCCTGTTCACCGATTGTCTTTAGTAAAGCTGCAAGTGGTGTATTCTTACCGAAGTTTGCCGGGTTGATCGCCTGATTATCTACTAAGAATGCAAGAGCGATCAAGATACCTCCACCGATTACAAATGGCAGCATATGAGATACACCATTCATCAGATGTTTATAAATCTGACGTCCAACGCTTTCACCTTCTGCACTATCTTCTTGTGCTGCTGCTCCTGAATGATGATATGTTGGCGCTTTCTTATCTAAAATTGTCTGGATCAGTTCTTCTGGTTTATTAATTCCGTCCGCTACTTTTGTCTGAAGAACCTGTTTTCCATCAAAACGTGCCATCTCAACGTTCTTATCTGCTGCTACGATGATTCCATCACAATTTTCAATCTCTTCTTTTGTTAAGACATTCTTTGCTCCACCTGAACCATTTGTCTCAGCTTTTAATGTAATTCCCATCTCTTTTGCTTTATTCTCAAGAGATTCTGCTGCCATGAATGTATGAGCGATTCCTGTTGGGCATGCTGTAACTGCAAGAACTCTGATCGTTCCATCGTCTGCTTTCTCTTCTTGTACAGCAGGTTTCTCTTCTTCCTTCGCCGCCTCTTCTGGGAATTTTTCTGTTTCTTTCTTGTCAATCAATGCAAGATATTCTTCCTTGCTTGTTGCCTTTAATAAACTGTCCTTAAATACTGGATCCATTAAGATCACAGATAATCTTGACAATGCCTCTAAATGCACGTCGCTTCCTTCTGCTGGTGCTGCGATCATAAAAAATACGTCAGATGGTTCTCCATCCATTGCTTCATAATCGACTCCGTCTGGTACTGTCATAGAAGCCAAACCAGCCTTAGTTACTGCTTTGTTCTTAGAATGAGGAATTGCAATCCCTCCTCCGATACCAGTTGTTCCATTAGCTTCTCTTGCTAAAATGCCCTTCTTGTATTCTTCGCGATCTGTGATGTTTCCGCCCTTGACCATTAAATCAACCAGATGATCAATTGCTTCTTCTTTGCTGTTAACCTTCACACCAAGGTCAATTGTTGCATCCTGCAACAGCTCTGTAATTCTCATACAGGTTATCCTCCTTTTTCAAAATTAAAAACGTCAAAATCAATCATTTGTTTCTTTTTTTTCTTCATTATAACACAGTTTCAGTCAAAGTCAATCATTTTAAACCATTTTCTTTCATATTTTTGAAAAAAGGAAATATTAAAAAGCATACCTCTTTTTAATATTTCCCTTCCTTTTAATTTTTATTTCACTTTGATCGCCCAGCGCATCTTTGTTGATTTTGCTCTTCCGTTCTGGGCACATTCCTCTTTTGATGGACGAATAACATCTTTGGCTACATCACTGTAGATTCCTACTTTCTTCCCATACTTAAACGCATGTTTTACAAGTCGATCTTCTCCAGAGTGGAATGTAAGGATCGCAACCTTTCCACCTGGTGCCAATGCGTCTGGAAGTTTCTCCAATAATTCTTCTAATACTTCAAACTCGCTGTTTACATCAATACGCAAAGCCTGAAATGTTCTCTGGCAGGATTTTTTAACTGCTTCTTTTCGCTCTTTTTCCGGCAAAAAGTTTAATGCTCTTTCAATGACATCTTTAAGATCCGTTGTTGTCTTGATCTTCTTTCCCCGTTTCATCGTTGCAACGGTTTCTTTTGCAATCTGTTTTGCATACGGCTCATCTGCATTTTCAATGAGCATCCCTTCAAATTCAGCCTTTGTGATATCTTCTAAGCGCTCTGCCGCTGAAATTCCTTTTTCTGGATTCAGTCTTAAATCTAATGGTCCTTCAAATTTATAAGAAAATCCTCTTTCCGGATTATCAATCTGCATGGAGGATACGCCAAGGTCGGCTAAAATGAAATCGAATGGTCCAACTTCTTCGGCTACCTGATCAATATTAGCAAAATTAATATGCTTGATCGTTAAGATATCTTCTCCAAACCCTGCATCATGCAGACGTTTCTCTGTCTTTACAGATTCGATCGGATCTACATCTAATGCGTAGATATGACCTTTGCCCTGTAACTTTTCTAACATCTTTCTTGTATGTCCGCCATATCCTAAGGTTGCATCCAATCCTTTTTGTCCCGGCTGGATGTCAAAAAATTCAAGAATTTCTTTTACACAGATGGAAATGTGCATTCCTGCCGGTGTACTTCCTTTACTAATAACTTTTTGAATCGTATCTCCGTATTTTTCTGGGTTTAATTCTTTGTATTTTTCTTCGAATCTTCTTGGATGAGTCCCTTTATATCTGACTCTTCGTTTGTGTTTCTTTTCTGGCTGCTGCTGTTCCATTGTTTTCTACCTTTCTTTGTTATAATCAGGTTAATCTAAGATTAGGACATTTTTTCCTTCAAATGCAAAACCATAGGCTTTGATATTATTTTCGTTGATTCCTGCTTCGATCAACTCTTCTTTGTATTTCTTTTCTTTGATCTGTTCTAATGCATTTTGCGCGGTTTCTTCTAAAGATTTTTCTTTCTTAGGACTGAGCACTTTAAATTCCATGATGATCGCTTTATCTTTCTTCACATTTCTAGGCCTTAACATAACATCATATCTTCCAAAGCCACTCTCACGATTAGATTTTATCTCATATTGGTCTATTAATTCTACCAGAAGTCCAAGGACAAATCCATGATAAAACCGCTCTGGTTCCAGCATCTGTGACGATTTCTTTCCTACATCGAAATAACTGAAAATATGCATTGATATCCGGTTCATATAAGCATTCATTGCTTCTATATCACCAACTAACATGGCTTTGATAAATGCATTATAGTCTCCACCTGCTTTTGAAAACCAATTCTTTACCATATGCGCAAACATTACTTGCACTTCGAAATTCGTTAATTTTAAACGATATAACTGCTTCCAATTTAGATAATCCGAATCGTTTCTTATCTTTTTCTCTACTTTCAAATATCCGCTTGCGAGCAAAAGACTCCAGATTGCTGTTTCCTCAAGATCCAGCTGATCATAAACAATCTGTTCATCTAATTCTGTAATGATTTCTTTTCCGCTTAATAATAATTCAAACGATTCTTTTACCTGTGTATTTCCTTCACGGATTAATGTTCCAATCAAAGAATTACTGCTTGTATTTGCCCAGTATGGAGCTACTTCTTTCTTGTCTAGATAATTTATGATCGACCATGGATTATAGATATCTTTCATCTCTCCGAAACAAAATCCATCATACCAGCGTTTTACTTCTTCTTTTTTATCTTCTAATCCATATTCTTTGAGAGCTTTTATAACTTCATTCTGCGTAAAACCAAACTTATCCTCATATTTCTTTGAAGTCGTTGTTACTACTTCCAGATTATTAAGATCGGAAAAGATGGATTCTTTGCTGACTCTTGTAATTCCTGTCATAATTGCTCTTTCCAGATATGGATTTGTTTTAAATGTAGAATTCAGCAGAGATCTTAAGACTCCCATCAAATCTGGCCAGAATCCGCCTACATAGGCTTCCTGAATCGGTGTGTCATACTCGTCTAATAAAATGATCGTTTTCTTTCCATAATAGCGGCTTAGATAATCTGACATTTTTCGAATAGCATCAGAAATCATGCTGTCATTCATTTTGGTTGAAATCTGTTTATATTCTTCTTTCTCATTATCTGTCAGCAAATCCGTATGAAGAAGAAAAATATTTTTATTATAAAGCTCTTGTATGATGCGGCAAATGCTTTCTCTTGCCTGTTCGTAAGTATTTTCTTTTACATTTGCAAAGCTTAGAAATATAACTGGGTATGTTCCTTGAATTTCTCTATATTCTTTGTATTTCCAAATTCTTAGTCCTTCGAATAATTCAGCTCTTTGGGCATATTCCATTGAGAAGAACTTTTCAAGCATACTCATGTTTAGCGTTTTTCCAAAACGTCTGGGGCGGGTGATCAACGTAACTGCGTCATCAGATTCCCACCATTCTTTGATAAATTCAGTTTTATCAATATAAAAATTGTTCTTTCTTCGGACGGTTTCAAAATCCTGATGTCCGATTCCGACAACTCTTGCCATGCTGATTCCTCCTTTATACTGTAACTTCCGCATTCTGCTTGATTTGATCAATCACTGTCATGATCTTCATTGCAATATCCATATCATTTTCAAAAATCTGTCCAATACTTCCGACACTTCGAAATGGCTCATCCATCATAACTCTTCGGTCTTCGATCATTCCATTTACAGAGATATAATCAACGATCAATCGCACAAAACGAATCTGATCAGCATTTAGTTTCTCCTCATTTAAGAATTCATTAAATGCCTCATTTGCTGCCTGTTGATCCATTCCTGTGATTTTTCTTACAAGAATTCCAACTGGTGTATCCCCATATTCTTTTGTATAATCTTCTTTTGATCCTAGTTCCTGCCAAAGAATTTTCTCCAGTTCCTGCATATCACTTTTTTGTAGCGGCTGGTTATTTCGTAATTTACGCACTGCCATGTTATCTTGATGCTCTTTTAAATAGAATTCTACCTTTTTGCGATAATTTTCTAATCGATTCCCCATCTCAATTGGTGTATTTTCCTGATATTCTATTACTTGATCTGCAAAATCTGTATAAACGATTCTCTGTGTCTTCTTTGGTAAAAACTGAATCAGATCTCTAAGTGCTTCCCTGACTACATCCATTTCCAGAATAAATGCTTTTTCCCAGAATTCATTTGTCTGTACCTTATCCAAAATATATTTTTGCTCTTTGATCTGTGGCACAGAATCCTGCATTAAAGATAGTTTCTCTGCAATACCAACAACTGCTCCAATATTTTTCGAAAGATTCTTTCGTTCCAACATTGCAAGTTCAATACTATACATCAGATAATCAAATCTTCGTGCCAATTCATTTTCCTTCTCAGCCTCTATAATTGGTGCGATATGTTTCTTCAGGTCAGCCATTGCTTCTGTCTCAAGAATATCCCATGATTTCTGTTCTCGATATCGAAGAACATATTTCAAATGATGTTTTACAATGAAACTTTCGTTATTCAGATCACTTATCGCTTGTATTAATTCTTTCACTAATGTATTTCGATATTCTCTGAAATCTTCGGCTTTTTGATAGTCTGTATCTTGTAATTCTCTTGCAATCCTTGCTTTACATAAAAAGATCTTCTCGGACAATGTTTCTATAAAACCACTGTCTTTTCCATGTGGATTGACTCTGAAATATTCGAAGTTATTACAATAATCAAAAATCAGGAATTTTCCTTTATCCATTCCAGGACCTAGTAAATCTTTGCAAAGTCTTGTTCCTCTTCCGATCATCTGACAGAATTTTGCATAACTTCTGACTTTCTTAAAAAATACAAGATTCAAAATCTCTGGAACGTCAATTCCTGTGTCCAGCATATCTACAGATACTGCAATCTGAGGCATCTTGTCCTTTTCTTCGAATTGTTCAATCAAATGTTCGGACTCTTTGATGCTGCAATCAATCTGTTTGATAAAATGACTGCCTTTCTCTGGAAAAAGCTTCTGAAAACGCTTGACAATTGCCTTCGCATGTTTACTATTTCTTGCAAAAATAATTGTCTTTCCCAATTTATCTCCGCCTTCTACCTTTAATCCTTCTCTCATCAGATTGATTAACACAAGATCAATCGTGTCTTTATTAAACAGCCATCGATTTACAGCTGTATTCGGAATATCTTTCTCTACATTCTCATCATCATCGAATTCATCGTCAAATGCTTCTTTTTCTTCTTCAGATAACTGATCATAGTGGATTCCTTCTTCCATGATCTTTGTCTTATATTCTCTTGTTCGATAGTCAACCAGATATCCTTCTTTTACTGCTTCATCAAGCTCATACGCATACATTGGAACCCCTCGCTCCAGATCAAAGATCGTATAGGTGTTTTTATCAATCTCATCTTTCGGTGTTGCTGTCATTCCAAGTAAAACCGCATCGAAATAGTGAAAGATTTCCTGATATTTCTTATAAATACTTCGATGACTTTCATCTACAATGATCAGATCAAAATGCGCTGGTGTAAATAATTTTTTTCCATCCTTTTTCTTTGTTTCATCGATTGCATTTAGCATCGTTGGATATGTTGAAAATATCATTCTGCTGCTTTCTGGATCTTCTTTATTTTCAAGTAAATTGCATACTGTCAAGTCTGGAAGGAGATTACTGTAACTCTTCTTTGCCTGAGAAACTAAAGCTTTACGATCTGCTAAGAATAAAATATTCTTTACATAATTATGTCTGCGAAGTACGTCTACCAGACTGATACTAACCCTTGTCTTTCCTGATCCTGTTGCCTGTACTAGCAACAGCTTTCTATGATGATTCATGATAGATTCACATAATACCGTCACGGCCTCTTTCTGATATGGCCGGTTTGTAATTTTATCTTGAATCTCTAAATGAATCAAAGGCTTTTTGCTTGTTCTTTGATCCACCATTCGCTGCAGATCTTCTTTTGTGAAAATACCTGAAACAACTCGCTGTGGATCATCCTGTGCATCATCAATGATCTGCATTTCAAAACCATTTGTTATAAAAATGATTGGTCTTTGCTGGTATTGATTTTCCAGACAATCCGCATATAATTTGGCCTGATGACTTCCTTTCATCGGATCTACACTGCTTCGTTTTGCTTCGATGACTGCCAGTGGTTTTCCATTATTGCTGTATAAAACATAATCGGCATAACCTTTTCCTGTACTGTTTGGCATACCTGTAACTGGCACTTCTGTAAGACAGTCCTTGCCAATCGTCCATCCAGCTTCCGCAAGATCAAGGTCAATGTATTTTCTTCTTGTCTCTGCTTCTGTATCTTTATCCACTTCATAACTTCGTCCAGTTTCATTTTCCTTACGAAGTTTGGTCATCTCTTCTCTTAGCTTTTCATTTTCCTTGATCGCTTCTTCTAATTTCTGGTCTTTTCCGCTTAGTTCTTTTTGAAGATTTTCTAATTCTTCCTGTGTTTTTTTCTCTTTTCCGGCATCTGGCAGCAGACTCATATCATAATGGCGATTTATATAGTTTTCGCCATAACAGTAATCAATCCATTTACAGAACTGGAAAACACAGCGTAACGAAAGTACCGCTGCATCGTGTTTTACGTTAGTATTTGTATGTACTGCGACATTTCCAAGCTTAATCGTATATTTTAGCATATCAAATAATTTAGGCTGAATCAGCTTGCGGAAAGAATATTCGTGAATCAGGCTGGAAATATTATCACGATATGGCATGGTCAGGGCATCATCGTGGACATATACCCATCGCACTGCGAGTTCTAAGGCTCGTCTTGACAAGATTGCTGCTGTTGACGGAGATATGGCGATGCTTCGTTCCGCTTCTGCTGCCTGCATCGCAAAGTCTTTGAAACGATCTGTCTGTACTAGAAAGTCAAAATTCGTCTGCATGTGGTTTCCCTCCCCCTTATTTTTCCTGATTCTTTGGTATTTGGTCTTGGTTTTATTATACTCTTTGTATTGTGGGTGGTGCAATATAGAAATTTGTGGATGACAAACTTCGATTTGTCTATTCGTTCAAGAAACATTAGATACTTCTGTTGCAGATCTATTGGCGGAACAATCATTCTTCTTTGTTTCAAAGAATTAAACTCTATGTTATCAGCTGTTACAGCCCTAACACCAGACAAAATATCTTTTTCTTGCATCTTAAATTGAACAGCTAAAAACCTCGTCAAAATTCTTTCTCCTGGTATAAATACTTTTAAATCTTGATTAACTGTTATAGGAACTTTATTCACTGCAACTGGCAATGTATGTTTTAAAATTCCACTTCTAATAACCATAATTACTGAATTCACAGGAACCAAACGTGCAGTACTATTATCTACACCTAATTGATTAATTTTAATCTGACTATCTTTCAATACATCTGTCTTCATGTCTTTAGCTGATACCCATGGTATATCGCCATCTTTATAATATTCGGGATGAGCTTTAGAAGGTGTTCCACCTCCATATATCTCTTTGCATAAATTTTTTACTGTATCTGTTTCCCATTTTTTATCATTGTATACAGCGTCACCAAAGAGTTCTACAAATCGGGCTTGGATTAAATTATCTAATAACAATTTTTCCTGTTTTTCATCTTCTATTAAATTTCTAACCTTTTCCAACTTACTAATTATACTATCTTGAATAAATAAATCAGGTAATTCCAATTTATATTCTTTAACACTTTTCGCTGATAAGTTAGGTTGTGAACTTCCATTATTAAATTTAAATAACTGCTCTTTAATTAGAGGTGTTTCCAAAGCTAACATCAAATATTGTGGTCGTACTTTTTCTAAATTCGGTCTAATAATAACAAGTGATGAAGCAATAGCCCCATATATGTTGTCATTAATAAGTGCTTTCTTTCCCAAAGAACCCCTTAGACAATATAAAATATCATTTTGTTGAAATTTTCCGGAATTTAATTTCTCATATTTTTCAGGCGTTATATAATTCATTGCTTCAAACTCTATCGCTCGACCATTTAAATGTCCCGCATTAACAAACGGGATTCCACCACTCGTTATAATTTCTTTTTGTGATGGATAATTTTTCCCTCTATCACCATTTATTAATACAGCTATATCTCCTAATTTTACTTTTCCCATCTATCATTTCCTCAAATTCGCTTATAATTTCACTTTTAAATTTAATTTTGTTATTGATATCTATATTTTTATCCAGTATAATAACTATAGATGTTACCATAACGGTAGGCGGTTAGCCTCCTATCCGGAAGTTATAGTCCGGTTTACATAGAAATCCAATTATTTTGGAAATTTACTTAGGAGGATTTGACTTATGTTGACTATTGATAACCTCATCGGCATTATTTGTCTTTGTACGACTTTTTATAGTCTTGGTTATTCACATGGACAACGTGATTCCAAGACAAAAAAATAGCCGCCCCAACCTGTAAATGAGCGACTATTTCGACTTATAATATCAGGCTAACCGTCTATCGGTAGCATCTTTTCTATTTATAGAATATCATCATCTCGCCCACTTGTCAATGCATTATTATATTGTTTAATATAGTTCAAAATACAAATTCAAATTTTAAGGAATGAATCTTCAATTTATCTGGTTATGCCATATATTTCTGATGGGATGCCTTTACATTATTCTGATTTACCATTGCATATTGCATCGTTGTATCAATCTGTGAATGTCCAAGAATCTTTTGCACTTGTTCAATTGGCATTCCTTTGTCAATCGCTCTCGTTGCCATTGTTCTTCGGAATTTATGCGGATGGATTCGTTCCAATCCAAGCTCTCTTCCTAATTGTCTTAATCGAATCTCTACCCCACTGATCTTTAAGCGATCATATGGTGCATCTAAAGTAACGAATAATGCTGGGTTCTTATCTTTCCTACTTTCTATATATTCCATTAAATGTACTTTTGCTTTCGCATCAAAATAAACTCTTCTTTCTTTATCTCCTTTTCCGTATACAACACATTCTCGTTCTTCAAAATTAATATCTCCTATGTTCAAATTTACCAATTCACCCACACGTATACCTGTTGAATATAACAGATCAATCATTGCAAGGTCTCGAATCTGTGTACAATGATCCCTTAATTGTTCGATTCCTTCATCTGTGATCACACTTTTTACCACTGTTTTTGTCTTAATCTTATGAATCCTTCTCATTGGACTTTTTAAAATGTAATCTTCTTCCTCCAACCATGTAAAAAAGCTCGATATATTCCGTCGTATATTATCAATTGTAACATTCGAGCAGTTATTCCTTTTTTGATAATCTGCAAGATATGACCTCATTTCATCTGTCGTTATCTTGCGGATTTCTTTTTCCGTTTGTGAAAGCATATGTTCTGCTGTTACCTTATAATATTGAATGGTACGTTCCGAACATCCTTCTACTCTTTTTGCATCCAAGAACATTTCCAGAAATTCTTCATTCGATATCTGTTGTTTCTCTAGTTCATTTTCTGAAAATGTCCTTAGAATTACTTCCTGTAATTTTTTCATCTGTGGCACTGTTAAATACTCTGCCATCTCATTTAGTATTGTTACAATTTTCTCTTCCATGTTGGTACACTCCTATATACCAACATCCTTCAACCATTTTCGCTCCTAAATCTATGAAATAAAATATTGACATTCCTGATAATATGTTTCAGCTTCTTTTTGCATTAATTCTAATAATTGATCCACTTTATGATGTTCTCTATATTCTTTTAGTCCTTCTAAATACTTACTGCGATCATCATCTAAGATAATAAATGGTTTTAACTCATCATATTTCAAGCTTTCCCGAAACAATATCATTCTTCCTGTTCGTCCATTTCCATCCTGAAATGGATGAATTGATTCATATCTTGCATGAAATTCAGCAAGTGTTTTCATAGTTTTTTCTTGTTTATGATACCAATCCAAAAGTTGCCTCATCTCTGCTTCTACATCCTTTGGCAATGCTGTTTTATACATTCCGATCATATTGGGACGTTTCTTATAATCTCCGATTGCATATCCATTCGCTCGATCTTCAAAAACTCCTGATTTCAACTCATAATGCATGCGTTTTATTAGATTCTCTGTTAATTCTTCTTCCAATGTATCTAACATATGATTAAACATTAAGAAATGTCCATTCATTTCCTCTACATCTTTGGCTCGATAATAGTCATCGTTGACTGGTAATGTTCCATTATCAAATAGTGATGCTGTTTGTTCTGGTGTCAATGTACTTCCTTCAATCTTATTTGAATTGTACGCCATTGCTCTTTGCGTATAAGCATAAACTCCTGTTCTGTCAAATCGTTTTCGTTCTATTTTAAAACGTTCAATTAACCATCGTTTAAATTCTGACATTTTAATATCGCCTCTTTTCTATCCGAAATATTCTTGCATTAATGAATCATATAGTAATTGTGTTTTTTCTAATGATTTCTGAACTTCAAACTTCGATTTGTTGATTTGGTGGACGAAGGCTGCGAATTGGTTTTGAAGGTTTATGTCTGCAACAATAACATCTATTGTATTAAGTTTTTTTACTGCTAATCCCGGTTGTGCAGCTCCTGTATGATATCTATATAGATCCATCAATTTTAACATGTAATAAACCCACATTGTATTATCATTTTTTAATGTAGAAACTAAAACCGCATGTTCTGTTGCATGAAATTTTCCTGTTGCATATTGTACATTACCGCATAATGCTCCTTGTCTACCTATAATAGGATAACATCCTTCATAACTTAAATTTTCTACGTATCCCCTTATCCCATTTCCACCATAGCATGGTATTTCATATTTATCTTTTAAATAATCATGAATATCTTCTGCTTTAGTTGTTATTCCTGCCTTTAAAAAATATCTTTCTTCTATTTTTTCAATCGGCAATAGCTTACTGTTTGTTATTGGATCACCAAACATCTCGACAAATCGGGCTTGGATTAAATTATCTAATAAATTTAATTCTTTTTTTGCTTTTTCCCTTATTTCGATAATTTTATTCAATTGCTGTACTATTTTTTTCTGTTCTACTATATTTCTTAATGGTATTTTCATTTTTTTCATTGCAGTTTGAGTAAGTTTTTTTCTTGTTGCACCATTAATCATCCCATCAACCTTATAAAACATAAGCGAATAACATAAATAATCAACATCTATTTCCTCTTTAGGCTTTAGTACATGTGCATGATTATTTACCCAACATTTTCCTGAAACTCTGTATGCTATAGGTTTCTCTTTTGATCCAAAATTACCACCATCTTCAGCTAATAATACTAGCTCATCATCAAAAATGTAATCATTCACATAATCTTGTATTCCGTTTGCACCATAATATGGATATTTACCTTCTTTTCTATCTGATGCCGTTATGGGAATCCTCATTGAATCCAAAATTTCACAACATTCTTCAACACGTGTATATTTCAATTTTTCCATTCTTCGTTCCTTGCAAAATTCAAATTTTTCTATCTGCTAATCATCATTTTCTTCCAACATTTTCCTTAATTCCACCAGATTCTTATGAATTTCCACCTCTAATTCCTCAATATCTTTCAATATTTCCTCTGTTGGTGGATACTCTACCGGAATATACTCGATCTCTTTATATTTATTAATAGAAAGATCATAATCATTCTCGACAATCTCTTCTTTCGGCACAAAAAAAGACTGTTCTGTTCGTTTTCTTTCTTCTTCCTTTTCTAGATTCTGATATCTCTCAATAATATCAGGAATATCATTCTCTTCAATTTCCTGACGTTTATCATCTAAGGTTCTTCCATCAGCTTTCATATCATAAAACCAAACTTTATCGGTACCACCTGCTCCTGTTTTTGTGAAGAGTAAGATAGCTGTGGATACTCCTGCATATGGTTTGAACACTCCTGATGGCATGGAAATCACTGCGTCTAATTTATGATTTTCAATTAATTCTTTTCGAATCGCTTTATGTGCACGACTGCTTCCGAACAATACTCCATCTGGTACAATAACTGCTGCCCTTCCTCCAATTTTCATGATACGAAGGAATAAAACAAGGAATAATAATTCTGTTTTCTTTGTTTTTGCAACTTTTAAAAGATCTGCTGATACTCCATCATAGTCTAAACTTCCTTTAAATGGTGGATTGGCAAGAATTAATGAATACTTTTCTTTATCTGTATTCATCTCTGACAAGCTGTCTTTGTATTCAATATTCGGATCATCGACTCCATGAAGCAGCATATTCATTGCTCCGATTCGAAGCATCGTTCGGTCCATATCGAACCCATAGAACATCTCATGATTAAAATGCTCTCTTTGTTCCGCATTTAAGAATAAATCTTTGTGGTTTTTACGCAAATACTGCTGTGCTGCCATTAAGAACCCTGCTGATCCCATTGCCGGGTCGCAGATGATATCAGATGATACTGGTTTTACCAATTCTACCATCATCTGAATGATATGTCTTGGGGTTCGAAATTGTCCGTTCTTTCCTGCACTTTCCAGTTTGGATAACAGATATTCGTATAAATCTCCTTTACTGTCTCCTTCCAGATTCAATCCATCAATCCCATCAATTACTTTGGTAAGTAATGCTGGCGTTGGAATCTTAAAGATCGCATCTCCCATATATTTACTATAAGCAGATTCTCCATCTGGATGTAGATTTTTAATAAACGGAAATACTCCATTCATCATCAGATCATAAATCTCATTCGCATCTCCCAAATTCTTAAATTTACTCCAACGATACTGCTGACAATCTGCTGGAAAAATTCCTTCGTATGGAATTCCTAAAATATTTGCATCTCTTTCCTTTCTCGTTTCTACTTCATCTAACTGCTTGATAAATAGTAAGTAGTTAAACTGTTCGATAACTTCCAGTGGATTTGTAATTCCACCTGTCCAGAAAATCTCCCATATCTTATCTACTTTGTTTTTTAATTCACCCGTAATCATCTTACTTCCTCTTCTTCATTTTCGTTTTTTATGTGAAAATTATACCATAAAATCACAAAAGGTCACAACCTGTATCTCTACCATGATACAGTTATGACCTTTCTTTAAACATATATAAAATTATTGTGCATGCCTCTTCAACGCTTCCAAATAAATCGCCCCTAATCTGCTAGGTTTCGTCTTCTTATGTGTCACATAGCCAATATGCATCTCGCCTTCTTCTGCAAGCGGAACTGCGATAATATTCTCTCCATTTAATTCCTTATCAATCACACCGCTGCTGATCGTGTATCCATTTAATCCAATCAGTAAATTAAACAGCGTTGCCCTGTCTCTGACTCGAATATTCTTTGAACGCACTTCGGTACTGAACATCTCTTCGGAATAATAAAATGAATTATGTTCTCCCTGTTCAAAAGACAGATATGGATAATCTTTGAGATCCTCCATCGTGACCTGATCTTTCTGTGCCAGCGGATTCTTATCGCAGATAAAAATATGTGGTCTTGCAACAAATAGTTCCGTGAATTTGAGATCATTTGCTTTCATGATCTTCTCAAGGACCGATGCATTGAATTCATTGAGATATAAAATTCCGATCTCACTTTTCATTCTGGCTACATCATCGATGATTTCATAAGTCTGTGTCTCTCGCAAACTGAAATCATAATTCTCGCTTCCATATTCTTTGATCAAGTCTACAAACGCATTGACTGCAAACGAATAATGCTGTGTTGAAATGCAAAATTCCTGTTTCCCACCACTTTTATGTTTATATTTCTCTTCGATCAATGCCGCCTGCTCCAATACCTGTCTTGCATATCCAAGGAAGATCTCTCCTTCTCTGGATACATGAATTCCCTTGTTCGTGCGGTCGAAGATCGTGATCTGCATCTCTTTTTCCAGTTCTTTTAAAGCTTTGGTAAGACTTGGCTGTGATACAAAGAGTTCTTCTGCTGCCTTGCTGATCGTTCCGATCTCCGCAATCGTTACGACATATCTTAGCTGTTGTAATGTCATCGTTTCTTCCTTCTTTGGTCTTTTTGTATCATTATACAATAGTTTATTTTATATGGCAAAGACTGATTGTTTCTTTTAATCTTACTCACGATTCTTTAACGCATCAGAAAGTCCGACTTTGTAAATCTTTCGTACTAATAACTTGTTAATTACCAGGTATGTAATGATAATTCCTGCATAGATCAATGCATACATCTGCCATGTGAAACTTAAATTCATACCACAAGCTATATTGGAAACCATAACTGGATACATTGCATCCATTAATTTCTTGGATAACGGAACACTGATCAGTGCTCCAATTGCGATCATATAGAAATTCTCATCTAGATAAAGCTTCTTAATCTCTTTCTTCCGATACCCAAATACTTTCATCAACGCAATATTTTGTGCAGAACGATCAATCATTACCTTGATCATTAAATACATGACAATTGCAAAGATGATAACAGAAAGTCCAACGATCATTCCCATCATCGGAATCATCATATTGATAAATACATCTGAACTCTCCTCAATTGCTTTTTTACTTGTCGTTGCATATAGTTTTCCAGAGTCAATCGACAGTTTCTTCTTTGATACAACCATATTGTAATAATCTGATGATGTCTGAAAGAGATCTCTCATGCTGTCGATATCCATAAATGCATATAACCCAGAAGAATATTGTTTGATATCTGCTACCTGAAATGCGTAATCCATTTCATCTTCCTCATCAGACAGTATGATCGAGTCACCTTTTTTTAGATCATATTTCTGTGCCATTGCAGATGAAATAACAACTTTGTTCTTTGCTTTCGGAAGATCTTTATCCTGGCTGAAATATGGATTATCATTTTCTATACCGATCAGGGAAATTTCAAGATCATATCCCCATACTTCTTTATGCAATCCTTTTACAAAACATGCATCCCCGCCTTTTGGTACTTTTTTATCCGGATATTTATATGTATACATATATTCAAATTTTGTGTCTTTCTTATTTTCTTTGCTGATATGATCACACATCACATAACAGTCCAGACCGATCATCATAACCAACAGTGCAATAAACATTCCAAATACTACCGTAAATCCGGCTCTTGCCTCACGCAGTGACTGCCTGATCCTGAATTTTGTAAGAAATGGCATATTGCCTAATTTGACTTTTGAAATATGACTCTTCTTTTGCTCATTTCTTATCATAGAAAGTGCTGGCCTTGACAGTTTCTTTCTTATAACAAAATAGTTTACGATCACTGCAACAAGTGGCGGCATAACAATTCCATACACCAATAGATAGATTAAAAGTTCTGGACTCAAATCTGGTATAGAAAAATAATCATAACAATCCTGCATCTGTGTTGGAATTCCTATCGGACTATATCCAATGATCGTTCCTGCTAATCCAGCCAGAAATGTTACGATCACAGGAACTGTTAAATAATATTTTAGAAGCTGCTTCTTTATCACTCCAAGCGCATACAATGTTCCAATAATACTATTTTCTTTCTCAATTTCATGAATGACAAAAACAGATATTACATAGGTAAATAAGATCATAATGATGACACCTGCTACCATTCCAGCAAGTTTACTAATGACCTGATCACCTGCCGCTGCTCCAATTCTTATGTTGTCATCTGCCTTTAAAAACTGAGTCAGATTCGATGTTTCCATATCAAATGCTTTCATCAGTTCTTTTGTTCCTTCTTCCAATTGATCAGTTCCTTCTTTTAACTTACTACTTCCATCTGATGCTTTTTTAACACCATTTGTATAAGCCTTGATTCCATCTCTATATGTTTTTAAGGCATCCAGCTGTTCTTTTGCTGATTCTAAGGATAATCTTGTCAACCCATCACTTGACTTTGCGATCAAACTTTTTAGAATATTCGCATAATTATTTTCTGTCAATGATGTTACACCAAAGGAGGTCAACTGGCTTTCTGCCGTTTTTAAGTATGCCTGAAAAATCTGATTGGCACCTTTTTGCAATGTTTCGTTGTTTTCACTTAGTTTGTTTAATCCGTCTGACATCTGGGTACTTGCATCTGTAAGTTTTTTGATTCCGTCTTTGATGTCATCTTTCTTTCCTGCAGTTTCTTCCCAGTAATCTTTAAAATATGGATCATCGACATCATCCGGGTTAAATGTGATCTTCTTTAATTTATTTTTCAACTGTTTCTGAGTCATTGCACCATTTAATCGGTATGCATAGATATATTCCTCAGACTGAATACTATTTTCATTGTCTTTTAGATTTTCATAAGCATCTTCTGTCACAAATGCAAGTCCAAACTGTTTGCTGTCTACAGTACTGTCTGATAACTTTTCATAACATGCATCGTAGTCTGGAACTGATCCGATTCCTGTTATTTTATAGAAGTTGCCGTCAATCGTGATCTTTGATCCTGTTTTTAAGTTGTGTTCTTGTGCATATCGTTTTTCTACAACAACTTCACTTTTGTTTTTTGCTAATCGACCTTCATCCAGATTAATTTTATTGACTTTTTTACGATTCTTAAAGATTCTTAACTTACTTCCATCTTTTTGTCTAAAATCAAGATAAAATGTCTCTTCTACTGTAAGCCCTTTCTTTGTAAAGTTTTCTTTTTGTTTTGTCGTTAGTGGCACAAATACCTGAAACTGTCCATCTTCCAGCTTATGTTTCTTTGCCTGCTTTGTAGTTCCATCAACAATCGTATCCGCTGCACCTACCAGACTGATGACCAAATACATACTGATAATAATCAAAAAAGCAAGTGCAAAATAGCGGAATTTATTTTCTTTTAAATCTCTCCATGCTCTTTTTCTCAATACTTTTTCCATCTAAAGATCCTCCAGTGATTTTGCTGGTAATCTTGTTTCATTTTCGTAATCTTCACTGATCTGACCATCTTTGATGATAATAACCTTATGTACCATATTGCGGATTGCATTATTATGCGTTACGATCAGCATGGTTGTGCCATATTGCTGATTGATCTTCTCTAATAAGATCAAGATATCTTTGGATGTTTTCGAATCAAGAGCTCCTGTCGGTTCGTCGCAAAGAAGCAGCTTTGGATTCTTGATCAACGCCCTTGCAATTGCACATCGCTGCTGCTGTCCACCGGATAATTGTGCAGGAAATTTATCTTGATGTTCTGTTAGTCCGAGCGTATCTAGCAGTTCTTCCATATCCAATGGATCTTCCGTTAAAAATTGACAGATCTCTATATTTTCTTTGACTGTAAGATTTGGTACCAGATTATAAAACTGGAAGATAAACCCTAGATTAGCTCTGCGGTATTCGGAGAGCTCATCTGCATTTAATCCTGATATTTCATTGCCATCGACTTTGACTGAACCAGAATCCATAGTATCTAATCCGCCGATGCAGTTTAGCATTGTAGATTTTCCTGAACCACTGTTTCCTTGGATAACACACATCTGCCCTTGTTCGATGTTGGTTGTGATTCCTTTTAGTACTTGATTATAGCTTTCGCCTGATCCGAAGCTTTTTTTCATATCTTTTATTTCTAAATACATATATAGTTCCTTTCGCTTCTAGAAGTTAGTCTTCTCTAACGTATAGTTAGTATCATCTAACATCATTATAACAAAAGTCTACAGACTTCACAAGATTGTGATTTGAATGACGGAAATTATTGGTGGAATATTATAACGTCTAACATACACACCCTTCCGCTTGAAAATTCTTAATTTTATACGAGAATGTCTTCAGGTATTCATAAAAACATAAAAAAGATAGAGGTACGAAATGATAGAATTCCATAGGATTTTTTGCAAAATCGCAGCCAACACGGGCACTGTTTGAACGCAGTGAGTTGTGCAGGAGTGTTGGCGGATCAGCGTTTTGCAAAAAATCCGTCAATGGAATTCGTTTTTCGTACTTCTATCTTTTTTTATGTTTTTATGAATACTCGATACATTTCCGTTATACAATTTAAAAATTTAATTTCCACACTCAATACTGATCTGATTAAACTGATCCAGAAGATCATCAACAACTAATTTTGCTTTCTCTTCTCCAGCTTTATCAAGTACCGCATGTCCCTGATGCATCATAAGAATACGATTTCCATATTCTACGGCATAACGCAGGTTATGTGTAACCATGATCGTTGTCAGTTTCTTTTCTTTGACAACTTTTCCTGTCAACTCCATGATCAGTTCTGCTGTCTTTGGATCAAGTGCAGCAGTATGTTCATCAAGTATTAAGATCTCAATTGGTGCCATCGTTGTCATAAGAAGTGCCATTGCCTGTCTCTGTCCTCCTGATAAGGAACCTACTTTGCTTCCCATCATGTCTTCCAGTCCAAGTCCTAATTGGCTTAATAATTCTCTGTAATAGTCAACTCTCTTCTTATTTGTACCAAATCCAAGTCCAAATTTCTTTCCTTTATTGTCTGCAAGAGACATATTTTCAAGGATTGTCATAGATTGGCAGGTTCCCATTGCTGGATTTTGATAAACACGTCCGATCTTTCTCTGTCTGATATACTCTTTTTGATGAGAAATATCTTCTCCATTTAAAATAATATTTCCTGCTTCCGCTTCTAAGCTTCCGCAGATCAGATTTAACATGGATGTCTTTCCTGAACCATTACTTCCGATCACAGAAATGAAATCTCCGTCATCTACCGTCAGATTGAAGTCTTTAAACAGGCAGACTTCATTAACTGTTCCAATATTATAATATTTGTCGATATGTTTTAATTCAATCATGCCTTTTTCACCTTCTTCTTACGGTCCATACTGATGATCAGAATGATCAGGAATAAGACTGCTGTGATCAATTTTAAGTCTGTTGCTGGTAATCCTACTTCGATCGCGATCGCTACACATGCTTTGTAGATCACAGAACCGATGACAACTGCAGTTGTTGCTTTGATAAGATTTCCTTTAAATACGTTTGTTCCAATGATAACACTGGCAAGTCCGATAACGATCGTTCCAGTTCCCATAGATATTTCAAAGAATCTCTGCTGCTGACACATAACACTTCCGGCTAATGCAACTAATCCGTTTGAGATCGCAAGTCCTACGATCTTCACAAATCCACTGTCTTTTGCAAGAGATGTTACGATTGTCTCGTTATCTCCAACAGCTCTTAACAAGTATCCTGATTTTGTTTTTAAATATAAGTCTAATAATATTTTGGCAATGATCATGATGATGAAAATAATGATCACCGTCTTATATGGTGCTAATGCTTCTGGAAAGATTCCGTTGATAAAGTCATTATCAAATACGGATTTGTAGTTAAATAATGGAACATTTGCGCTTCCGCCTACAATTCTTAAGTTTAAGGTATAAAGACCTGTCATAACGATAATTCCGGATAATAAGTCTCTGACTTTGAATTTTACATGTATGATTCCTGTGACCATTCCTGCAATTGCTCCGGCTGCTGTTGCTGCAATTAATGCAAGCAGTGGGTTCTTTCCTGAGGAGAGCATGACGGTTGTCACTGCTGCTCCTAATGGGAAAGTACTGTCTACGGACAGATCCGGAAAGTCTAATATTTTGTATGTGATATATACGCCAAGCGCCATGATTGCATAGATAAATCCCTGCTCAAATACGCCTATGATCAATTGTTCCATAATATTTACATCTCCTGATTATTTTTCTGGTGCGCTGATCTTGTCAAATGTCTGTTTTGCCTGTTTCTGCACATCTTTGCTGATTGTCATGTTAATCTTCTTAGCTGCTGCTGTATTAATGATGACATCTCCATTGTTAAATGTTTCGAATTTCATATCTTTTGCTTTTTCTTCGCCTTTTAAGATTTTAGCTGCCATCTTACCTGTCTGTTTTCCTAATTTTACGAAGTCAATTCCGACACAAGCTACACATCCTAATTTTACCTGTTCTACTTCAGATCCGAAAACTGGGATATTTAATTTGTTTGCTTTCTGAAGGTATGTCTGCATGTTGCTGACTACTAAATTGTCTGTTAAGTTTGTGATGCAGTCTACTTTCTTCAGTAAACTGTCTGCTGCCATTGGCATATCTGCGGAAGCTGTGATTCCCTGTGTGATGATCTTGAATCCATATTTATCAGCTACTTTTTCATAAGCTTCGATTCCTGCTTTGGAGTTTGCTTCGTTTGTGCTGTAGAAGATTCCGACATTCTTTGCTTTTGGCATCATCTGACGAATCAGTTTTAACTGTTTATCTGCAAGTACAAGATCGGAAGTTCCTGTGATATTTCCAACATTCTTTCCTTCTTTATCTACAAATCCTGCAGCTTTTGGTGATGTAACAGCTGTATAAACAACTGGGATATCACTGTCTTTTGTTGCATTGTATGCACTCTGTGCACTTGGTGTTGCAATCGCACAGATCATATCTAATTTCTTTGATGCAAAGTTTGATGCGATCTGGTTATCTGTGGCTGTATCTGCCTGTGAGTTTTTGTATGTAATCTTTAAGTTTTCTCCTTCTTTGATACCTTCAGATTCTAAACCTTTTAAAAATCCTTTGCGGCAGTTATCAAGAGAACCATGTTCTGCAAACTGGATGATTCCTAAGTTATATGTTTTAGACGAACTGTCATCTTTCTTGCTTCCACATCCAACCATTAATGACATTGCCATAACTGCTGTTAATCCTGCTGCTAATACTTTTTTCATTGTTCTCATAATTTCTTCTCCTTTTTATTTAAGTTGTACGTTTCTTCAAATAGAAAAAAAGAAAAGCCCCAAGCAAATATGCTTGAGGCGAATTATCCGCGGTACCACTCAAATTGACACTAGGTGTGTCCACTTAAATCATATACTATCATATATGCCCACTCTGGTAACGGGTCGGGTGCCCGGCGATTCCTACTTGTTACTTTCAAAATCACCCTCGAAAGTCCATTCACCAGGGAAATCATACTGCAATCTCACCACCTGCAGCTCTCTTTGAATCATTCTAATCCTGCTTACTACTCTTTCTCAACGGTTTCTTTTCTATTTGTATAAAATCATAATACTTTTATCTTTCCTTGTCAAGCATTATTTGTAAAAAGAATGTCCTTGATAGGTAAACAATCTGGTAAGTGCCTCATCAAACCATGAAACATTTTTTGGATTTGCCATCGTTTTTTCTACGAAATATAATGCTCCTTCGGAATAGTCGATTCCGTCTTCTAATGCTTTTTTTACGCTTCTTTTTGTACTCTTTGTGATATGGACGGATTCATATCTTCCATCAGCTGTCGGTGAAAACTGGACTTTCCCATAAGCTCTCTGAAACACAACGGCTTCGATCGAGTTTGGAAATTCTTTACTTCTTACACGGTTTAAAATTACATTTGCTACAAGTATCTTGCTTTTTTCATCTTTATCGGTTGCTTCTGCTTCCACGATCCTCTCAAGAATCGATCGTTCTCTTTGGGTGACTACATGCTTTGTTTTTGGAATATAGACGGGTTTGTCTTTAATCTGTTGTTCTAAATTGACTTTCGTCATAAGCTGTGCCTGCATAAGGTACGCTCTTTGTTCTTCCAAAAGTCTTGTCTGCACCACTTGTTCTACTTTGGCATTGGTTTGGGCTGGTAATCTTAGAAATTCTCCTGCGAAGACATTTTGTCCAAAGCTGCAGATGCCGATGGAACATAGGATGACTGCGATTTCTATTTTCTTCTTCAATGTCACATACTCTCCTTTAAGAAAGAGTATATGCAGTCATTTTTAGATTATTCATAGAAGTTTCATTGCCTTAGTGTGTTGCAATTGATTTTGTTTTATCAATTATCTTATCATTTGAATCTGCAAATGGCAAGGTATTGATCATCAAACCAAAACCTTGATCCACTTATCCTTCTTCACATACAAATACGTTGGTATACACTTAAACAACTGATCTGAATTCAGCAATAACACAACCATCGGTACTGGCAATTTCCATACAAATGCCCCTAAAAATGAAAGCGGCATCACGATCGCCCAGGTTGAGATCAGATTCAGATACATCATATATTTTACGTCGCCACCGCCTTTGATAATACCAATTCCTGTTGGCATCTGGTATGACATACCAACCATCACGATGGATAAAATGATCAGAATCTGGTCTGCCATTTGATATGCATTTTGTGTCAGATCATAGAGAGATAACAATGGAATCCTTAAGAAAAACAGGCTGAATCCAAGAACGCTTCCTATGATCAGATAAATAACTTGCAGTGTTTTACTGTATTCTTTTACTTTTGTAGTTCCTTTGCCTTCCCCGATCGTTGTTCCGATCAATACAGCAGATGCTGAGGCTTCTCCGATGGTTATAACTTTCAAGTACTGAAACATCGTCGTAGAAACAGAATTGGCTGCAATCGCATCTGCGGATAAGCGGCCTAAGATTCCTGTTTGAATTGGTGTCGCAAGTGCCCATAACGTATTTGATAAAAAGGATGGCCACAAAATCTTGAAAAAGCGTGAAAATGCTTCTTTTGTAAAGTGGAGGAAATCTTTACAGAATAATTTCAATTTATGATCCGCAAAGATTAAGTAGATTACAACAATCACTAATTCTAAAATACGTGCAACCAATGTTCCAACTGCCGCACCTTTAGTTCCCATTTCTGGAAAACCAAATTTTCCAAAGATCAGTGTATAGTTGATCGATACGTCTACGATCAATGATAAAATTGAAATCTTTAATGCGATAGAAACAGTCTCAACGCTTCGAAGTGCCGCCATTAAGATCGTAGACAGCACAAATAAAGGATAGGTAAAACGGATCAGTGAAAGGTAATCCATTCCTTGTATAATGTAACTTTCCTTTTTTGTAAATAGCATTAAAATTTCTCTTGGAAACAATGTGGTCAGTATAAATACAGTCAGTCCAAGGATTAATCCTGTTGCCAACGCAATCCCTGTAAATGTTCGAATTGGTTTCGTCTTTTTCTGTCCCCAGTATTGGGAAGCAATGATCACTAGTGTATCCCCGATCGCAAGTGTCATTTGTTGTAGTAAAAACTGAATCTGATTGACCGTTGCTGCCCCAGAAAGAGAGGACTGACTATACATACCAAGCATCAGATTATCTGCCATATTGATGCTGTATGCAATGATATTTTGGAAAACAACAATGATCATTAGATGAAATAAAGTTCTATAAAAATTTCTGTCCCGTGTAAATAACATAAAAATTCCTTTCTAGCTGATCCTTCGCTTATAAAATAGCAAAAACACCATTTTGCTGATAAATTAATTATATCAGAAAAATGATGTTTTCATCCACTTGATTAAAAATTATTGTATTTCATTTTCTCTGCCATCACTCACAAAAATTTCATTTTTAGCAGCTCTTTGATAGTTTCTCTTTAACATTTCAACATGTGATAAAAATGCCGGATCATCAAAATATTTTGCTTGTTTTGGACATTTTTTTACACATGCCTGACATTTGATACAAATTCCATCAATTTTACTTGGATCTTCTGAATTGATCGATCCCATTGGACAGACTTTCACACAAAGATCACAGTGATCACAATTACTTTTTGTCTTTGGTTTTGCCTTTAAGAATTTCGCTGGTTTGCCATCAATTCCAAGTGGGGTATAATATGGCGGGATTGGCTCAATTCCTTTTACATGAACTGGTTTCGGAATTTCTCCCAATGTTTGTATCATTTCTATGATCGTTACGATACGCTTAGCAAACCCTCTGATTTCTTCCTGATCTGACTTACCTGGGCGCATCATTGCTAATTGATCTGTAAAAGCATGCTGTGCTACGAACGCTCCTGCTGCAATCGTATGAAAATGATTGTTTTCTAGTTCATTTCTTAATTCAATCAATGCATTGTCATAGTTTCTGTTCCCAAATGTAACAACTGGTACTGCAAATGCATCATTTCCTTGAAATAATCCTTGTATCATCGGAAGTACTTTGTTTGGAACTCTTCCCGCATACACAGGAGTTCCAAAGATCACTAGTTCTTCTTTTGTAAATTCATAGCTATCTTTATGAGCTTGTGGAAGTGTAAAGTCAATCTCTTTATATGAAAGATTCATATTCCTTGCAATTGTTTGTCCTATTAACTTTACGACGTTCTTTGTATTTCCTGTCGCACTAAAATACACTGTTTTAATAGATTGAATCTTCATTTTTATTCCACATATTCAACTATTTGATCAATGACATAGCTGCTTCATCTGCAATAATTGTTACATCTGGATGGAATCTTAAGATAGATCCTGGTACTTCTGGTGTTACTGGTCCATAAATACTGTCTTTTAATGCCTGTGCTTTTTCTTCTCCGCTGACAACTAATAAGATCTTCTTAGAACGCATGATCGTTCCGATTCCCATGCTGTATGCCTGTTTTGGTACATCATCTGCTGATTCGAAGAATCGTTTGTTTGCTTCAATCGTGCTTTCTTTTAAGTCTACGCAGTGTGTTCCATCTTCAAAATGATCCCCTGGCTCGTTGAATCCAATATGTCCGTTTCTTCCTAATCCTAATAACTGAAGATCAACCGTTCCTAAAGACTGTACCAATGCTTCATAACGTGCTGCTTCCTCTTCACTGTTTAAGTTTGTTCCATCTGGAAGATATGTTTTTTCTGGATTGATATTTACTTTATCGAATAAGTATTCATGCATGAAATAGTAATAGCTCTGTTCATTTTCTTTTGGTAATCCTTTGTACTCGTCTAAGTTTACTGTTGTAACTTCTGAGAAATCAAGATCTCCTGCTTCGTATTTCTTTACTAATTCATCATATGTTCCGATTGGTGATGATCCTGTTGCAAGTCCTAACATGCAGTCTGGCTTTAATGTGACTACAGATGCAATGATGTTTGCTGCTTTTTTACTCATTTCTTCGTATGATTTTGTTTTGATGATTCTCATGATCTTTCTCCTTTTAATGCGCGCACAGTGTCATCGTGCATGGTTTCTTTTTTCTTTTTATCGTGTTCTAAATAGTAAGAATATATAAGATCTAACATAATAAGGATTGGAAACTGCGGAGAGATAACATTTCCATGATCTAAATATTTTCTTGATGCGATCAAAACTAATTCGTCACAGATATCCTCATAGTCATCCTTATTTTTTCCTGTGATCAAGATGGTGTCCGCTCCTCGTTTTTTTGATTCTTCTAATAGATAACAAACATCTTCACTCTCTCCACTGATACTGATCCCGATCACAAGACAACCTTCCTTTTGGAATACTGCCTGCATTCTCATCAGATCTGGATCTTGAATCGAATTGATATCTACTCCAATTCTCATAAATCTTAGACGCATCTCTCTCGCTGCAAGGCCGGAACTTCCTTTCCCACATACGAACACTCTCTTTGCCTGTCCTAATTTCTCACAGATCCTTATGATCTGTGCTTCGTCCATCAGGCTGTATGTCTTATTTAACAACTCCTGGTACATATTTAACACGGTTCTTGTATGTCCCGTGAGTTCTTTATTTTTCTCTTCAAATGATTCCTCATATTGATAAATAAATTCTCGATAGCCTCGAAATCCACATTTTTTTGCAAATCTTGATAACGAAGCTTCTGAAACAAACAAGTGTTTTGCGATCTCTTTTGCTGAAAAGTCCATTTTTTCTTCATTTTTCATAAAGAAATCCGCAATATTTTTTTCCAGAGCTGTAAAATTTTCATAATTTGATTCAATGATCGGTATGACCGATTTTACATAATAATCCATACATGATCCTTTTAAAAATGCTTTTATTTGATAGCATTTGCAAATGATTTTGTGATAAGCTGTGGTCTTGTAATTGCTGAACCTACAACTGCACAAAACGCTCCTAGTTCTAAAACTCTCTTTAACTTTGCTGGTGTATTGATATTTCCCTCTGCGATCACTGGATGTTTTACTTTGGAAAGGATTATTCTTAAGATTTCAAAATCATTTTCATCGATTTTAAGATCCTTGCTTTGTTTTGTATAGCCAACCATTGTTGTTCCGATAAAATCAAACCCTAATTCATCTGCATGGAGTGCTTCTTCGATTGTAGAACAATCTGCCATTAGTAGTTGATCTGGATATTTTTCTTTGATCTCATGGAAGAACTCATCTAATTTCTGTCCCTTTGGTCGGCTTGAAATTGTTGCATCTAATGCGATGATCTCTGGTTTTGCTTCCATTAATTCATCAATCTCTTTGATCGTTGGTGTAATATAAATCTCACAGTCATCGTAATTTTTCTTGATGATTCCGATCACTGGAAGATCTACCTGTGTTTTGATCTCTTTGATATCCTCTGGTGTATTTGCGCGGATTCCCGATGCTCCACCCTGTTTTGCAGCAAGTGCCATTCTTCCCATGATGAAAGAAGAATGTAATGGTTCATCTGGCAATGCCTGGCAGGATACGATCAGTTTTCCTTTTAAATTCTCAACTTTCGGATTCATTTTTAATTCCTCCCTTTCCTGCTTTCGTTATCTTTAGTATATCTGTTTTAAAATTAATTTCAAGTTTTTTTTGATATTTTGAAAGTTCTTTCACGAATAGTTTGATTTGTCCATTTTATCGTCATTTTTATATATATATCTGCAATTTCTTTCAAGATTTTTCTGGTTTCTGAAAGAAATACATTTGTTATAACTTCTTTTTACATATCAAAAAAAGAAGTTGTAAGATCTACTTATGATTTCTCTTACAACTTCTCTATCATTCTTATTCATAATGCTTAGCCAGACGATAAGCCGGGTTATGTCGTTGAATGGTCATCTATCTCGACTTACTGTTACCAGCAAGCTCCAGCGACCCACCTGAAAACAGATCGGGCCGATCTATCGTTTTCATCTCGGTCTTGCTTCGGATGAGGTTTACATATGCCCTGCCTGTTACCAGCCAGGCGGTAAGCTCTTACCTTACCATTTCACCCTTACCACGAATGTGGCGGTATATTTCTGTTGCACTAGCTTGAGGGTTGCCCCTACCGGACGTTATCCGGCATCCTGCCCTGTGAAGCCCGGACTTTCCTCACCGTTTCCCTTTCGTCTGAAACGGCGCGACCATTTGTCCGACTAAGCGCCAATTATTATATCATATTTTACACTTCAAAGCAACTACCACCGATAAATTCTCTTAAAAGAGATGTTTTTGGAATTGCTTCGCTTGGAATATTTAAGAAATATTCTAAGAATTTTAATAATCTTTTTGCTTCCTGATATTCTGGACAATCTCTTGGAACCGCAAATAACAAAGGTTCCGCATATTGTTTTAAGACTGCGATCTCGTAGATCTGTGCCGAATTAAACATCACATCCGCTTCTTCCTGATATGGAAAAATATTGTCTTCTTCTCCCTTTCTTACGGAATCCCATCTGGAGATCGTCTCTCTCGCATCATTTCCTCTTGTCATGGCATCTCGCACGATCCTTCGCAACAATCTTCCATCTGAACTTGGTATTCTATTATGTTCATCCAAGTTGATCTGGTTTAATGCACTGACATAGATTCTATATTTTGCATCTTCTGGTATTTCATTCGTAAGAGTACCATTTAATCCATGGATTCCTTCCATGACCAGGACATCTTTTTCTCCAATCTTTAATTTGTGTCCGTGGTATTCTCTTTTTCCCGTGATAAAGTTATAACTTGGCACATCAATCTCTTCCCCATCTAGCAACTGATTGATATGTTTTGTTAAAAGATCCACATCCAATGATGCGATCGTCTCGAAATTATAATTTCCATTTTCATCTCTTGGAGATAATTCCCTGTCTAAGAAATAATCATCCATAGAAACTGGGTGTGGTGTTAATCCAGCAATCTGCAATTGAATGGATAATCTATGGGAAAATGTTGTCTTCCCTGAGGATGACGGCCCTGCGATCAGGATGATTCTCTTGTTCTTGCTTACGATCTCATCCGCAATATCTGCAAGAAGTTTTTCCTGCAATCCTTCTTGTAATAAAATCAGATGATTGATATTTCCATGTGTGATCTCGTCATTTAGGGCACCTACTGTGTCAACACCCATCGTCTTCGTCCATTCTCTGGAACGCTGCATTACATGGAAAAGTTTTGGCTGTGGTGTAAATGGTACGATTTCCTCTGTCTGTTTCCTTTTGGGAATCTGAAGTACTACCCCATGCTGATATGCAGACACCAAAAATGCTGAAATATATCCTGTCGATGGTGCCATATATCCATAAAAATAATTATCATATCCATCCAACGAGTAGATATTCATCTTTGATTCCCTGCGAAACTGAAATAATTCTTTCTTCCCCTTAAAGCCTATCCTATCAAAATATTTTGCAGCCTGATCTGTGTCCAGCGATCTTTTTGTGATTGGAAGATTCGCTTTGGCTAGCTCTTCCATACGTTTTTGAATAGATCGTGCAAAAGCCTCATCTATCACACGATCTTCTAGGAAATCACAAAAAATACTATTTCCGATTGAATAATCCAATGCGATCTTTGTCGTTGCACCAGTTCCAAGCAGATCTTCGCATGCTTTCAGAAACATAAGCGTGGCAGTTCGTTTATATGCCATATACCCTGCCTGTTCTTTTAATGTTACAAAACGCACATGGCAGTCTTTTGTCATAGGAGTAAATAATTCTCTTAACTTTCCATCCATATAGGCAAGCAAAATGATCGGCTCCTGAGGCAGCTGTACCTGCTTCGCAAGATCAGAAAGTGTTGTTCCTTCTTTTACTTCATAAATGCTTTGATTCACTGTGGCTTTGATCATACGCCATCACTTCCTTTTTATATAACTACTATTTAAACAACTTTATAAGGGCTTCCTGCCTTATATGTGATCACATTCATATCACTGAAATGAGTCCTGATCAGATCTTTCATATCATCAATAAATACCTGTTCTAATCCATAATGTCCTGCATCGATCACACACATTCCCATATCGACTGCATCAAGGCCTTCATGATGCCCGATATCTCCAGTTAAAAATACATCTGCTCCTGTACTTTTCGCTTCACTGATCATACTTCTCCCTGATCCTGGAACAACTGCAAGTTTAGAGATCTTTGTATCTGGATTGCCAAATACCATGACATTTTCCAAAGAAAATGCTTCTTTTACTTTCTTTGCGTATTCTCCAACACTCATCTCATCTTCAATCTTGGCAACAATCCCTATTCCTTTTCCAAACGCTTTCTCATTGTGGCTTTTAGATAGCTCAACTGGTCCCTGTATTTCCTTCAAATTCAAGCGATCTGCTACTTGATCTCCCATTCTGCAGACATCGTAACATGTATGCATTCCATATGCACATATATCGTGGCGGATCAGTTTTAATAATTTCTTCTGAAGGAAATCATCACTCGTGCATTTGTTGATCTTTGAAAAAATGATCGGATGATGTGCAAGGATAAAATCTGCCTTTTGATCAATCGCATAATCTACAACTTCATTTGTGATATCTAATACAACTAAAACTTTCTTTATCTCTTTATCTTTATCTCCAACAAGAAATCCCGGATTATCCCAGCCTTCTGCTGTCTCTAACGGAACTTCTGTTTCTAAAAATGTGATCAGTTCTCTACAATTCATAATAACAAAGTGCCTCCATGATATCTCCAAGTAAATCTTCCACTTCTTCTTTTCGTCTTCTGATGTGTTCTTTTGAATCGTCTGTAAGACTTTCTTTGATTTTTGAATATTTGACATATTCCTGATCTAAGTACTCAAGAAGTACTGGATGTTTTGCGAGGATCAGTTCTTCTCCAAAACGATAAAAACACTCTTTGTCATACTGTTGCTTTCCATGAACTGCACGGATCACAACGTAGTATTTTCCATCTTCTTTTAAGAATTCTTCTTCTAAAATCCGAAATCCATGATTATTTAAGAAATGTCTCACTCGTTCTAAATGAGACTGTGGGGATAAGATCAATTCTTTTACATTCGCTAATTTATCAAAGTCCTGCTCTAAGATTCTGACAACCAGATCTCCACCCATTCCTGCGATTACAATAGAATCTACATCATCTTGCGGCAGTTCATGTAATCCATCGGAAAGAATGCAGGATACAACCTCTCCTGCATTCTCTTCTTCAATATGTGTTTTGGCACGGCTTAATGGTTCTTTATTTACATCCATCGCATAAGCTCTCGGGCAGTTTCCATTACTTGTTAAATAGATTGGTATGTATCCGTGATCTGTCCCGATATCTGCCACTACATAACCTTCTGTGACAAAAGATGCGATCGTTTCTAATCTGTTTGATAATTCCATAATCATACCTTAATCTAAATAATCTTTTAACTTTCTGCTGCGGCTTGGATGTCTTAACTTACGCAATGCTTTTGCTTCGATCTGACGGATACGTTCTCTTGTAACGTTAAATTCTTTTCCAACTTCTTCCAGAGTTCTTGCTCTGCTGTCATCCAATCCAAAACGTAATCTTAAGACTTTCTGTTCTCTCTCTGTCAGTGTTCCAAGTACTTCATCTAACTGTTCTTTTAACAGCGTAAATGCTGCTGCATCCGCTGGTACTGGTACATTCTCATCCTGAATGAAGTCTCCAAGATGGCTGTCTTCTTCTTCACCGATTGGTGTCTCTAATGATACTGGTTCCTGAGAGATCTTTAAGATCTCACGAACTCTTTCCACTGGAATATCCATCTCCTCTGCGATTTCTTCTGGAGAAGGTTCTCGTCCAAGTTCCTGAAGAAGCTGTCTGGATACACGGATCAGTTTGTTGATCGTTTCTACCATATGCACTGGAATACGGATGGTTCTTGCCTGATCAGCAATCGCTCTTGTGATTGCCTGACGGATCCACCATGTCGCATAAGTACTGAATTTATATCCTTTGCGATAGTCGAATTTCTCTACGGCTTTAATAAGGCCTAAATTTCCTTCCTGGATCAGGTCAAGGAAGAGCATTCCACGTCCAACATAACGTTTTGCGATGCTGACTACCAGACGAAGGTTGGCTTCTGCCAGTTTCTTCTTCGCTGCTTCATCCCCTTCTTCCATTCTCTGTGCAAGTTTGATCTCTTCATCTGCACTAAGAAGAGGTACTTTACCAATCTCTTTTAAATACATACGGACTGGATCTTCGATGCTGACACCATCAGGAACAGCAATTTCTGTTTCATCTTCGATTGGATCATCAAGATCTTCATCATCGTCTGCAACTGCGGCAAGAGTCAGCACATCGATTCCATTTTGTTCCAGATAATCATAGATTGCTTCCATCATATCAGAATTTAGTTTCATATCCTTAAAATATGAATCAATCTGTGCATACTCCAAAAAGTTTTTATTCTTTTTTCCTAATTCCACCAGACCTGCAAGTTTCTCGGTGAACTGTTCCATTGTACCTTCCATAATTCGTCCCTTTCTTCTCTTCCTATTTTAACCAACCTATAATGAAATATGCAGTTTCGCAAGGTTTGCTTTCTCCTTGATCAGATCCTGCCATCTCAAAATATCATTTGTTGCGTTCATCTGTTGTTCAATACTGTCTTCCTTGACCCTTCGCACGATATCATTCAACGCCTTGTCTCGATCTTCCGCTAATGGACTGATCTTTAATGTTGTGTTGAATAATTCTGCAATCTTCTTCTGGTCTTCAAGATCTGTATATTGATTTAATATTTTCCCTGGAATCACTGCTTTCTCTTCTTCGTATTGTTTGAAGAGTAACAATGCCACTCCATGGTAAATCTGTTCATAAAAATCATCGGGGCCGATGATTCCTTCTAGTTTGTCAAATAACTGTGGCTCATTGACCATCCATGTCAATAACAGTTTCTGCGGCTGTTTCTTCTTCTCTTCTTTTGCCTCATTCACTTGCAGACGTCTCTCCTGCTGACGCGGTGTTGTCTGCTGTCTCTGAGCACTACTGTATCCAGAAGTCCCATAATAATTCACAAGATCTTCCAGATCTTTTGCCCCGATATAATATTCTCTTGAAACAGCTTCAATATAATTCTTGCGTTCTAGCGGTTCTTCAATCGTTGCCAGCAGTTTAGCCGCTTCATGTTGAAACTGTGTCTTCGACTCTGGATCGTCCTGATCATATCTTCCTGCGGCTACTTTTACCTGAAACATAAAACTGCTCATTGCTTTTCTGATTCGTTCTTCCAGTGCTTGTGCTCCTAATCCTTTGATAAATTCATCGGGATCCTTATACGGAGTCAGATCAAGGACACGAACCGTAAGTCCTGCTTCTTTCAAGATCGGTATCGCTCGCAATATCGCTCGCTGTCCCGCCTCATCACTGTCAAATGACAAAATGACATTCTCTGTATATCTCTTAAGCAGCGTCCCATGACCACTTGTAAATGCAGTTCCAAGTGCTGCGACTGCATTTGTAAATCCTGCTTGATGCATGGAAATAACATCCATATATCCTTCACACAAGATAATCTCTTTCTTTCTTGAACTTCTTGCAAAATTCAGTCCGTAAAGATTACGGCTTTTATCAAATAATTTGGTTTCTTTTGAATTTAAATATTTTGGCGAACCATCTCCCATGACTCTGCCTCCAAAGCCGATCACGCGGTTGTTCACATCCATGATCGGAAACATCACTCTGTTCCAGAACTTATCACTTCCACCACGTCTTTCATCGATCGTCACCAAAGCTGAATCTTTCAGATCTTCATCACTGTATCCCTTACTCTTTAAAAATCGATACAGGTCATCATTATAAATATCAGCATATCCAAGACCAAAATGTTTGATCGTAGCATCTGTGATCCCACGGTCTTTTAAATATGCAAGCCCTTTCTGTCCCCGCTTGCTGTGAAGCAGATAATAGAAATAATTGGCTGAAAGTTTATTCATCTCCCGAAGCCTGGCTTTTTCATCCATCGCTCGTTTGGCTTCTTCATTCAATTCCTCTTCCGGAAGTTCCATCCCAGCTCTCTCTGCCAGATATTTTAATGCCTCCGGGAAAGAAAAATTCTCATATTCCATTAAAAATGTAAAAACATTACCTCCGGCTCCGCAGCCAAAGCAGTAATACATCTGTTTATCTCGGCTCACAGAAAAAGAGGGTGATTTTTCATTATGAAACGGGCACAAACCGAAATAAGAACTGCCTTTTTTCTTCAACGGTACATACGTCGAGATCAGATCAACAATATCGTTCCGGCTTCGCACCTCTTCTATGATTTCTTCACCATAAATCAACGCTTGTCCCTCCTTAAAAAATCCCTCTATATATTATTATTCTACACCTTTTTTTATTTTCCTTTATTTTTGCATAAAAAATTTGGGGATAAAAATCTCAGTATATTTCTCAATTGCAAAATGGTCTGTCATTCCAGCAATATAGTCACAAACTGCCACAGGTACATCTCCTGGTTTATCGATCATCTTCTTATTATATTCTGGCAATTGCTCAACATGTATCAGATAATACTCATATAACGGACCAATGATATTCTTGATCTTGTCTTCTTCTTTCTTCGTATTTGGTTCTTCATAAACTCTCTCAAACATAAACTTTCGAAGACCGATCATTGCATCTCTTACTTCCTTTGACATCACAATATCATTCAGATTCTCACTATGTTTTACAATATCAAGCACCATCGTATTGATCCGTTCCCGATATGTTGTTCCAAGGACTTCCGTAAATTCTTTTGGAAGATCTTCTTCCCGTAGAACCTTAGCCCGTACGGAATCGTCAATATCATGGTTGATATATGCAATTTTGTCTGCCAGCCGCACAATTTTTCCTTCTAATGTATGCGGCATGCTGTGCATTGAATGATTTTTCATTCCATCTAAGACTTCCCATGTAAGATTTAATCCCTGTCCATTCTTCTCCAGACACTGAGCAACCCTGACACTTTGTTCATTATGCTTAAATCCTGCTGGATTCATTTCATTTAACACTCGTTCTCCCGCATGTCCAAACGGTGTATGCCCAAGGTCATGTCCAAGCGCGATCGCTTCTGTCAATGTCTCATTGAGATCTAATGCTCTTGCGATCGTTCTGGCATTCTGCGATACTTCCAAAGTGTGCATTAACCTTGTTCGATAATGGTCGCCCACTGGAGATAAAAATACCTGTGTCTTATCTTTTAAACGGCGAAAAGCCTTGCAATGGACGATCCGATCCCGATCCCTTTGGAAACAGGTTCTTATCTCACATTCCACCTCAGGCTTTTTTCTTCCTTTTGTACGGATGCTTTGTGTCGCATACGGACTTAATAATTCCATCTCTGTCTGTTCTTGTTTTTCTCGGATATTCATAAGATCAGCCCTCCCATCTGCTTCCACAAAGCGTTCCATATGATATTTGTTTCTTCTATGACTGTTTAATATCAGCTTCCATCACTGAAAGAGCATCTAGGGATATTTTCATAACCTCTTTGACTTCCTCTTCTGTCATGGACAGATATTTTGCCAGTTCTTCAATCTTTGGTTCTCTTCCAAACTCTTTTGATAAGAAAGTAGAAGCATCATCCAGACGATTTGCCTTGATCGCCATCGCCTCTCCAACACTGTCAGAACCTCTTTGTATTGCGATCGCATCTAAAATAGAATCTTCTACTGCACTCTTCGCATGTGCAAGGAATCCTTCTGCGTCTTTTCCCTGATAAATTGCCATTGCTTCCAAAAGGCCAATATTACCTTCCTGTACGAGATCTCCGAATAAAACACCTTTCCCCGTATGTGTTCTTGCAATTTCAAGAATCTGTGGAAGAAAGCTTTCAATGACTGCTTCTCCATCTCCTTTCTCTACAAGCCATGCATGGATCAGTTCTTTTTGCTCTTCTTCTCCCGGAAGATCCATCTGTTCTAATTCTTCTTCATAGAATCGGATCGCACCCTGTTCTTCTTCCGAAATGTCAGCTTTTTCTTTCGCCTCTTCTTCTGCAACGATCTGTGCTTCATCAACACCCAGAACGCGAATCCCAGCTTCTACAAAACTTGCGATCAGAAGTTTTTTCGCTTCTTCATTTAATTCATAATCGCTAAAATAATCTAATAATTCTTTGTGGTCGATCTGATTACCATTCGTCTTTGCGATCTGGATCATCTCTTCCATATTCTTTAGAAATAAATTCTTATCCATGTTTTACAAACTCCTTATTTGATGAATGCAAAATACACGATCACTAACAGACCGAGTATGATTCGGTATACACCAAATGCCTTAAAGTCATTCTTCTTAATATATCCAAGCAAGAATTTGATCGCTCCGATTGATACAAGAAATGATACAACCATTCCTACGATCAGTACGATCAACTGTGTTGATGTAAATGCAAGACCGAACTTCACGATCTTTAATAAGCTTGCTCCAAACATCACAGGAATCCCTAAGAAAAATGAAAATTCAGCAGCTACTGTTCTAGAACATCCAAGCAAGATTCCTCCAAGAATCGTCGCACCAGATCTAGATGTACCCGGAATTAATGCCAATATCTGAAATACACCGATTCCAAGTGCCATTCCATAGGATAATCTGGAAAGATCATTCATTGGTCTTCTTCTGCTTCGTTTGTTGCGGTTTTCAATAATGATAAATAAAACACCATAGATAATCAGCATTGCTGCTACAACTGGTGGATTATAAAAATGATCGTTCAACCAGTCATCAAACAAAATACCAATAATTGCTGCTGGAAATACTGCAAGAATTACCTTTGTCCATAAAATGATCGTATCCATCTTCTCGTCGTGATTCTTCTTCAGTGAAAATGGATTCAACTTATGGAAATATAAGACAACGACTGCCATGATCGCACCTAACTGGATCACAACATCAAACATCTCCTTAAAGTCAGCTGTCATGTTCAGCTTGATAAATTCATCTGCTAAGATCAAATGTCCTGTACTACTGATCGGTAACCATTCCGTAATCCCCTCAACAATTCCAAGTAATATGGTTTTAAGTAACAAAATAATGTCCATAAAAAACTCCCTGTCTGTACAAATAAGGGTGTTTAGGAATCCCTAAGCACCCTGTTTTCCTTACTGTTTCTATTCTTCTGCTTCTTCGTCATCTCCGAGAATCTTAACTTTTTCTTCCCAAAGTTCTTCAACAGCTGTAGATAATGGTTTTGCACCATCTTTTTCTTCTACTAATGGCATATCTCCTGCGATGATCTGTCTTGCTCTCTTTGCACTTGCAAGCACGATAGAATAACGGCTTGAGATAACTTTCTCTTCTTCACTGTCACCATTGATGACCTTCATTAATTCTGTATATGATGGATGTAACATAATAATTCCTCCTATAGCTGTTCTAATTCTTTTTTTGTTGCTTCTATAAACTTAAGATTATTTCCAAGCAGGCATTCTTTTGCCTGCACAATGGCATGAATTCGATCCGCGCAGTCTTCTACCTGATCATTGATCACGATATAATCATATTTATCCATGTCTTCTGACTCTTCTTTGGCGCGATTTAAACGTTTATTGATCACTTCCTCAGATTCTGTGCCTCTGCCTACTAAGCGTTCTTTGATCGCAGCTGCACTTGGTGCTGTAATAAAGATCAACAATGCATCCTCATATTGCTTCTTAATATTAAATGCACCCTGCACCTCAATCTCTAAGATTACATTATGTCCTGCGGCAAGTTCATCTTCCACAAACTTTCTTGGCGTTCCATAATAATTGTCCACATATCTGGCATATTCAATAAATCCATTATAATCGATCAGATTTTTAAAATCATCCACGGTCTTGAAAAAATACTCTCTGCCCTCAACTTCACCTTCTCTTGGTTGTCTTGTTGTTGCAGAAATTGATAAACTATATCCATATTTTTCTACCAGTTTCTTTGCCACCGTTCCTTTTCCAACTCCAGAAAATCCGGAGATTACCAGTAATGAACCTCTCTTTTCCATGATCTTTCCCTTCTTATCTTACTCTATGTTCTGAATCTGCTCTCTTACTTTCTCAACATTCGTCTTCAGTTCGATTGCATGATCCGCAAGATCGACATCACTTGATTTGGATAAGATCGTATTCGCTTCTCTGTTCATCTCCTGTGCCATGAAATCAAGTTTTCTTCCGATGCTTTCATCGCTTTCCAACACATCTGTCATAGAGCTGATATGACTTTGCAATCTTACGATTTCCTCATCAACAGCGATCTTATCTGCATACAATGTAACCTCTGCTGCGATCCTGTTTTCTTCGATCGTTGAATCTTCTAAAAATTCTTTCACTTTTTCTTCTAATTTGCTTCTGTATTCCGCAATGATCTGTGGAGAACGTTCCTCAATAAACGCCACATCTGCTGCCATCTGATCAAGTTTGCCTAAAAGATCTCTCTTAAGGTTTGCTCCTTCAATCGTTCTTGTCTCTACAAACTTCTCCGCAGCCTGTCTTAATGCAGCTTCTAGCAACTCCCACCATACTTCTTCATCTTGCTGTACTTCCTCAATTGTTACAACCTCTGGATATTTGGCGAGGGCTTCTGCAGTGATCTTGGTTTCAATGTTAAAATCTTCCTGCATCTTTTTAAATACCTGCATATATTCTTCTGCCATTGCCTGATTATAATGGAGACTTACCGCTGTCTCTGACAAATCTTCATAAGACACATAAATATCAATCTTTCCACGGCTTGCGTATTCTTTCATGATATTACGGATATTTGCCTCAAACATGGCTAATTTCTTGGGAAGTTTTAATGAGATGTCACAATATCTGTGGTTGACGGATTTCATCTCCACTGTGACCTTCTGATTCTTGTCATTGGACACTTCCCCATGTCCAAATCCTGTCATGCTTCTGATCATAAAATCTATCCTTTTCTGCACTGCGGTTTAAAATCCACAGCTTTTCTTTTTCGTCAATGTTATATTATACGCAAAATTTCACTTCTCGTCAATATTTTCGACACGAATCTTATTGATCTTTTTGCTCTAATACTTTTTGCAGACATTCCAGATAATGAAGGATCATTCCCTGCTTTAGTGGAACAAAAAAACCAATATCTAATTCTTCATATTTGAAATGTTTCACTCCACCTTCTTTTGCACGATTCCAGTACTTCATCATCTCCTGAAATGACATATAATAGCAGACATGCCTTGATGTAAAATAGATCAACAAAAAACTGATTCCACCCTGTTCTTCATATTGTCTCATAAACTCTACCTGATGTTCATGAATATTCTGAAGTGGGAATATGTCTTTTGCACATTCTTTTGCATCAAAGCAAATAGGAATTCCCTGCACAACCCCAATATAATCAACAGTACTTTTCTGATCAAAATAAGCAAGCGTAATATGACGTTTTGTCTTATCAAATCTGACTGGCTTGATTGATGTCGGTATTTTCTGTACAAGAGCAAGTTTCTGTTGCCTGTATTTTTCATTCGTATAGTTGATCAACTCTTCAAGGACCGATCCTCGAAGTCCCTTTACATTCCATTTATCTTCTGCCATGACTATGCTCTCCCAAACAAGTCGTTTTTGATCATATCAAATCGCTTCGGAAGTGGTGCTTGAATTTTCTTTCCAGATAGGTTTCTGCATGTTTTCATATCTCGCGGAAAAACAACCTCTGTACAATGAAGCAGCTGATCTTTTAATCCAAATCTCTGTTTCATCTCCTGATTGATCTTTTTATCGCCATATTTAAAATCTCCGATCAACGGATGTCCAATACTTGCAAGATGCGCTCGGATCTGATGGGTCTTTCCTGTGATCAGTTCGACTTTCAATAGTGTAAATTCATCATTTGATATCACTGGCTCATAAGCTGTCTCAATATGGCTTGCTCCTGCGATCTCCTGTTTTGATACCTTTACCTTGTTTGTTTTTTCATCTTTCTTTAAATAAGCACTGACTTTTTGTGTTCTTTCAAGTTTTCCTTTTACGATGCAAAGATAGTATTTTTCCATATCACGATGTTTTAGCATTTCTGCCATCGTCTGTAATCCTTCTATAGAAATCCCACAAATGATGATTCCTGTTGTATTGCGGTCCAATCGGTTACAAATCGATGGTTTTACTACCTGCAATTCCTTTTCACTGATCAACCCTTGGTTCACTGCATATGGGATGATCTGGTCATTGATGGAAATATCCTCTGGTTTTGATTTCTGTGATAAAATTCCCCATGGTTTATTGACCATAATGACATTCTCATCTTCATATAAAACATCAAGTTTGATCTTTTGCTTTCCTGCTTTAACTTCTTCACGGAACTTGTTGATCGTATCTTCTGCAAGATAAATACACACCTGATCTCCTTGAGATAATTTCTCATTTCCCGTTGCTTTTTTGCCGTTTAACTTGATATTTTTCTTTCGAAGCATCTTGTATACAAAACTCTTTGGAGCTTTATTTAAATATTTCGAAAGAATCTTATCTAATCTCTGTCCTTCTTCTCTTGTCGTTATGTTTAATTCTCTCATTTTATATCCTTATTTACCCATGATTTTTGCGATCCATCTTCCAGGAAGAAGCTTGCAGATAACCCTAGTTACTTTCATCGTCATTCCATAAACAGATACTGCTTTATTTTTTCTCGCATCACGGATTGCTTTTCTTACAACTTTCTTTGGATCTGCCATTACGAATTTCTTATAAAATTTCATCTCTTCCTGTTCATATGCACGGTCAAAAAACTCCGTTTTTACTGGCCCTGGACATACTGCGATCACCCTGATCCCTTGATAGGACAGCTCCTGCCGCAATGCAATAGAGAAACTTTTCACATATGCTTTGGTTGCTGCATAAACTGTGAAATTCGGCTGCGGAGCAAATCCCGCAGAAGATGCCATCTGATAAATAAAAGATCCTCTTCTTAAATATGGCAATACAAGATATGTAATTCTTGTTAATGCTTCACAGTTTAAATGGATCATTCCTGCCGCATCTTCCTCTGTCTGATGTTCAAAAGACCCCGAAATCCCATATCCAGAAGCATTCACTAAAATTCTTACCACTGGCTGTTCTTTTGCAAGAACCATTTTAAGACGTTCAAAGCTTTCTTCCTCCATAAGATCTAATGGAAGAATCCTCACTCTTGTTCCAATGATTTCTTTTTTTAGTTCTCTTAGCCGCTCTCTTCGTCTGGCAACGACCCAGATCTCATCAAGCCCCTTGTATTTCTTCGAGATCTCACGGACAAATTCTTTTCCCATTCCGGAAGATGCTCCGGTTACCAATGCGATATTTCTCATATGATCATCCTTTCTCCTGGCATCTGTTATTTCTTTAATACCTCATAGGTTCCATCTAGTATGTCATAATATGTATTAATATAATAATCTGCAATTTCTTTCTTTTCTTTCACTGATCCTTGAGAATATGGATCTTTCACTGCACACACTTCCATTCCTGCACGTTTCCCTGCCAAAATCCCATATGGAATATCTTCAAAGACCAATGCATCCTTTGGTCTGGTATCGATCATCTTTGCTGCATGCAAATAAACATCCGGTTCCGGCTTACTTCTTGGAACTTCATCGGACGTGCAGATATAATCAAATGCATCCAAAATCCCATTGGATCTTAAACAATCTTTCGCCAGCTTTCTTGAATTGCTTGTTGCGATTCCAAGTTTCATATTCCGTTTTTTTAACAACTCAATAAATTCTTTCACGCCCTCTTTTAAACGAATTTCATTGATATAGATTTCGGAAGCCATACGATTCCATGTTCCCATGATCTCTTCGATCGTAAGTGGCAACGGAAAATGTTCCTTAAAATAAACTGCTGTTTCATGAAAACTATATCCTTCTAATTTATCATTTAACCCTTGCGGAACTTCCAATCCATATTTTCCCAAAAAGCGAATATCAATCTCTCTCCAGATCCACATGGAATCAACTAATGTCCCATCAAGATCAAAGATTACTGCTTTTTTATTCTCTAACATTTATCTCCTATGCTCCTTTAGTTCTTGTAACTCTGCCTTCGTTAATCTTCGGTATTCTCCAAGCTTTAACTCTTCATCTAATTTTAATGATCCCATTGACAGCCTTTTTAAATATAACACTTCACTTCCAACAGCTTTTACCATCCGTTTTACCTGATGAAATTTCCCTTCCATGATCGTGATCAGAACCTCTGATTCTTGTACATCTGCTTTAAGGATCTGAAGTCTTGCTTGTTTTGATCTTTCGCCATTGCCAATATCCAGACCTTCTTTGAATCTGGCGATCTCATTTTCGCCAAACTGCCCTGAAACTTTTGCAAAATATACTTTATCCACATGTTTTCTTGGCGAAAGAAGTTCATGTGCCAGCATTCCATCATCCGTTAATAATAATAATCCTTCTGTATCTTTATCCAATCTTCCTACGGGGAACAATCTGTCTTTATAATCTTCATGGATCAGATCGAGTACAGTCTGATCATGATGATCCTTCGTTGCAGATACAACCCCTTGTGGTTTATGTAACATCAGATAATGGAACTGTTCAAACTGAATCAGTTTGTGGTCAAATTCTACCTGATCTTGTTCTGCATCCACCTTATATTCTGGTTTCTTGATTGCTTCTCCATTAACCACAACTTTACCCTTTTTGACAGACTCTTTCGCTTCTTTTCTTGTCATATTTAAACTGTCACACAAAAATTTGTCTAATCTGGTTTTCTTTGCCATTATAACCATCTCCAGCTGGAAGAATACTTATTCTTCAGTCGTCCTTTTTTAATCTTCGCCCATCCTAATGGAAATTCATTTGTTCCAACCAGATGAATTCCTTCGGTATTTGTATCTACGTCTAATGTCTCACATTTTAAATATTTGACCGTATTCTCATCGTTGATGTCAAACGAAAGATATGGTTCATACTCATTGGCCGCCAACGCTACTGCAAATGACTGACTCGGTTCGAATCTTCCTTTTTTCATCTCTCCTAGATAAAGACCTTTCCTTAGAACTCTTACCTTCTTCATCTCTGGAATATCTTCTTTTAGGTAAAACAATTTTCCTTGATGTTCTCTAACATGACTCCAGTCAATATCCATCTTACAGTTTTTGAAGAATTCTTCTGTCTCTGGTGTCAGTTTTACTTTCTTAATCTTTTCGTATTTGAATGTTGGCTGTTCTCCGTCTGCTTTCTTCAATAAGGCAAGAAAATGTCCTTCTCCTTTGATCTTATGCGGCCATAATCGAATGCATTGTTTGATGTCTTCTCTTCCTGTCAAAGTCCATTCTGGGTGTCCGTTGTCAAATCCTTCACACATCTTCATTGGCACAAGAGAAAGATCTTCATTCTTCTCTAAGAGATATTCGATCACCTGTTCATTTTCTTCGGGTGAAAATGTGCAGGTAGAATAAAGTAGCATACCACCTGGCGCTAATAGCTTGATCGCATCATCAACGATCTCTCGCTGTAATTTTGCATAAGGTTCGCTTCCTTTCTGCTGCCAGTTCTTGATCTCATTATTCCCCTTTCGAAACATTCCTTCTCCAGAACATGGAGCATCAATTAGAATCTTATTAAAAAATCCTGTCATTGATGGTACTAAATATTTGGCTTCCGTACAAAGGATCATATCATTACGGATGCCAAACATCTCGATATTACGGATCAGAGCTTTCGTTCTTGAGATACTGACATCATTCGATACCAGTAATCCTTCTCCCATTAACTTTGCTCCAAGTTCTGTAGACTTTCCACCTGGTGCCCCACACAGATCAAGCACACGGTCTCCCGGTTCTACGGGCAGGTAGGAAGCTGGTGTCATCGCACTTGGTTCCTGTATATAATATAATCCAGCATGATAATATGGATGTTTTGATGGTTTTTCTTCCCTGTCTACATAAAATCCATTATCTGTCCAAGGCACTTTCGTCACATGAAACGGACAGATCTTCAAAAAGTCTTCCACTGAGATCTTTAGTGTATTGACTCTGATCCCATAATATGCAGGATCATCTAAATGCTTCTCATATTCCGAAAAATCCTCGCCCAATAGACGTCTCATCTTCTCTTCAAATAATTCTGGTAATTTCATATTCTTCTTAAGAAATGCTCTGAGCACGATATCCTTCTGCAATAATATCCAACTGTTTATTAAAATGCTCTAAGCGTTCCATATCTCCTGTCTCATATATTTTATAAAATTCATCCTGAATCTTTAATACTTCATGACGATTCGCAACTTTATATAAATTCTGCATCGTATGAAGGATCTCAGATACAAGATTTGACTTCTTACGGAATGAATCCTGTGCATCCATGATCTCATCACGAACTGTTGACATCTCATGATCTAAGACATCGATCGCATCTGATGCAACTAATAATTTATCTGTCACATGCTGTGGAATATCCCCTTTATACTTATACTGTAAAGAATGTTCCACGGTTGCCCAGAAATTCATCGCAAGTGTACGGATCTGTATCTCTGCCTGTATCCGCTTCTTCCCATAAATCGTATTCACTTCATAATAGATGATCACATGATAGCTTCGATATCCGCTGTCTTTGGAATGTGAAATATAGTCTTTGTGGCTCTTGATCTCCATATCAGAACGACTCTCTATGATCTCTAATACACGATCAATGTCTTCCACAAACTGACAGATCAAACGTATTCCCGCAATATCTTCCAGTTCTTTTTCTACATCATTGACATTGATCTTCTTTCTCTGCATCTTATCCAAAATACTTGAGATAGATTTTACACGTCCATCGACTTGCTCGATCGGTGAATATCTTCCGACATTTCTGTATTCTCTTATAATATGTCGAAACTTTAACACAAGTTCATCAACTGCCAGCTCATATGGGGTGAGCATTTCTCTCCATAACTGTAATTCCATGAATTCCCTCCTGTACTTATCCACTCATTATATCATATTTTAACTTCAAAAAGAATCTTGTATTACAGGATTCTTTCTTCTTACTTCATATTTTTTATTTCATTGAAATTTCCTATGCAATAAAAAAATAGTCAACTCCTATCATCTTATATGAAAGCTGACTATTTTTATCTTCATTTGTATCGTATTTGTTTGCTTCTTACCATGTAAGATAAACAGAACCCCAAGTAAGTCCTCCGCCAAAACCACTTAAAACAATCTTATCTCCTCGGTTTAGCATTCCTTTTTGATTGATCTCATCTAAAAGAATCGGAATCGTTGCTGATGAAGTATTCGCACAACGGTCTATATTCATCGGGAACTTTTCAATTGGCTGCTTCAATCTTCTCGCTGCTGCTTCAATGATCCTTTTGTTAGCCTGATGTAATACAAAATATTTGATTTCTTCTTTGGAAACGCCTGCTTCATCAAGGACTTTGTTAATACTCTTTGGTACCATACGTGCTGCAAATTTGAATACTTCCTGCCCATCCATAGCAACCTGTTGCATTGGAGAATCATCCTTTACTAAGAGATTGTTTAAATGTCTTTCTTCACATGTTAAAACATCTCCTCGTGCTCCATCAGATCCTGCATCGATAAAGATTTCTCTTTCTTCATCCGCTTCCACGATCGCGCATCCTGCACCATCTCCAAATAATACACAAGTACTGCGGTCACTCCAGTCAAGAATCTTAGAAAGTGTCTCAACCCCAATGATCATCATCTTCTTACCCATTCCTGCTCTCGCATATGCAACTGCTGTATTTAATCCAAAAACGAATCCTGAACATGCTGCATTAATATCCATACAGACTGCATTGACAGCTCCGATTCCTTTCTGTACCTGACAAGCCGTACTTGGTGTTGCATAATCTCCTGATAATGTTGCAACGAAAATATGATCTAATTCTTCCGCACTGATTCCTGCATCTTCTAATGCTTTCTCTGCAGCTTTCACTGCCATCGTTGATGTTGTATCTTCAATCGAAATGTGCCTGCTGCGAATCCCTGTCCTGAATGAAATCCATTCATCATTTGTATCCATCACTTTGGAAAGGTCATCATTGCTCACTGATTTTTCTGGAAGAAAACTTCCTGTTCCTAATATTTTTACAGACATAACTACTCCACTTATCTTAATCGCTTCTTTTTTTCTCTTCTTGATCTGTACTCATAACTGTCAGATCAAAAAACACTTTGTCTATCAAAGTATATTCTTTTTCCATCCGTTTGTCAATTGTTCTTAGATAATGATACAGACAAGACCGCCATTACTTTCATTTATGATCTTTTCCATTGTATCCTGAAGCTTTTGCTGACTCTCATCTGTCATTTTTAATGCCTTCGTCTGCATACCGTCTCCAACCAGCTGCTCTAACGTCTTTCCAAAAATATTGACATCCCACATACTTTCCCCTGGCTGATTCGATCCCTGCTCAATATAGTCCATCAGATCTTTTGCCTGATATTCTTCCCCAACGATCGGAGCGATCTCCGTTGAAATATTTGCACGGATCATGTGAATAGAAGGTGCACTTGCCTTAATTTTTACTCCGTATTTACTTCCATGTTTTACAATCTGCGGTTCTTCTAATACAATTTCTTCTTTCGTCGGTGTCACAACACCATATCCTCTTTGTTTTACTGCCGCCAATGCTTCTCCAACTTCTTCGTACTCTTTCTTTTTCTTTGCTAATTCTCCCATGATCTTGATAAATTCATATTCATTGCGAATCTCCATCCCTGTTGTTTCACTTAAAAATTCATAATAATATACATCCCCAACTTTTACTGTGATGACCACTTCCCCACTGTCCATCGCAACAGATTCTAGTTTCTGCCCCGTTATGTACTCATATTCTTTTTCTTGTTCTTCATAAATGTCTCTCATTGTTGTTTTTTCTGTGATCACATCTCTGGCCATTTGAAGTAATTCCATTTTTAATGGATGATCTTTCTTCAACATCTCTGTCCATCTTGGAACATAAAATCCAATTGATGAAATCGGAAATTCCATCAACACACTCTTTATAATTTCATAAATATCCTCTTTTTTCATCTGTTCTAAATTCATTGGTAGCACTTTTGTCTGATATTTTTCTTCCTTTTCAGCCGCTAGCTGCTTTGTGCTTTCTGAATATGGATGAATCGTATTTAATAAAACAACAAATGGCTTTTTCAATGCTTTCAGTTGTTTAATCGTTTCTTCTTCCGCTGGCTCATATTGTTTTGCTGCAATTTCCCCAAAAGAACCATCACAAGTTACAACTACACCGATCGTTGAATGTTCCGTGATCACTTTCTTTGTTCCAATTGCTGCTGCTTTCGTAAATGGTATTTCATAATCAAACCAAGGTGTTTTTACAAGCCTCTCTTCTTCTCCTTCCATGTGTCCTGTAGCGCCTTCCACCATATATCCCACACAATCGATCAGTCGGACATTTAATTCGATTCCTTCTTCCGTCTTTATTGATACTGCTTCATTTGGAACAAATTTCGGTTCTGTTGTCATGATCGTTTTACCACTTGAAGATTGTGGAAGTTCGTCATTTGCACGATTTCTGTCGTTTTCATCTTCGATATTTGGCAATACCATCAGATTCATAAAACGTTTGATAAATGTACTCTTTCCTGTTCGCACCGGACCAACAACACCAATGTAAATCTCTCCGTTTGTCCTTGCTTTCATATCCTTATATACATTAAACTGATCCATAAGTTCCTCCTTTATAGACTGATAAAGTATATGAAGACAATAAGAAAAAAAGACCAGAAATCTGCTTATTACAGTTTCTGATCTTTTTGTTTCCATATATGATCTATGTATCTTATACTCCCTGGAAGAATCTTTCTTTCACTTCATCAACCGGCATATCTTTCCCTGTAAATAATTTGAAAGATGCAACTCCCTGCCATAATAGCATTCCTTTTCCTGGAACTGTGATACATCCATGTTCTTTTGCTTCTCTTAAGAATCTTGTCTCTTCTGGATTATATACAACATCAGCTACAACTAATCCTTCATGAAACATTGTTGTATCTGAGATCACTGTTGTATCTTCTTTTGGTTTCATTCCAAGTAATGTTCCATTAACTAAAATATCTGCTGCATCAATCTTTTCACGCATTGTATCTTTCGCATCGAGATCATATAATTCTACCTGACATTCTGCTACCTTAGCTTTGATCTTCTCTACCATCTTCTGAGCTCTCTCGAAAAATGGATCTCTTGGGTTAAAGATCGTGATAGATTTTGCTCCATCTAATGCACACTGTACCTGAATCGCTGTTGCTGCTCCACCTGCTCCAAAGATTACGATATCTTTTCCTTCAACGCCGATTCCATGATCTTTTAAGTTTGCAACAAAACCTTCACCATCTGTGATATGTCCGTATAATTTTCCGTCTCTGTTTACAATTGTGTTAACGGCACCGATCAATTCTGCTGCTGGTGATAATTCATCCATATTCTGAGCTGCTGCTGTTTTATTTGGCATTGTAACATTACATCCCTGAATATTTAACAGACGCATGGATTTTACGAATTCTGGCACTTCCTCTTCTTTAATATCAAAGGCAAGATACGCTCCATCGACTCCACATGCCTGAAAACCGTAATTCTGCATTGCTGGTGATGCGGAATGTGAAACCGGTGAACCAATCAATCCGAATAATTTTGTTGTTCCTGAAATTCTTGCTTCCACGTTTGTAATTCTCCTTCGTTTCTTTATATATTTCAAAAGACAGATGTTTTATCTTCCTTCGATAATTTCCTGGATCAGATCTCTCTCATCCATATGATGTTTCACACCTTTGATCTCCTGATAGTCTTCATGCCCTTTTCCGGCAAGAATAACAATATCTCCTGCTCCAGCATGTTCCATACAATATTTGATCGCCTCTTTACGATCTGGGATCGTAACATATTCTCCATCTGCTTTGTGAACCCCGATCAAAATATCGTTGATGATATCCATTGGTTCTTCATTTCTTGGATTATCAGATGTTACAACGGTAAGATCTGCAAGTTTTGAAGATACTTCTCCCATCTCATAACGTCTTGCTTTTGCACGGTTTCCACCGCATCCAAATAAGCAGTAGATCTTCTTAGGGTTATATTTACGGATCGTTGTTAAAAGACTTTCAAGACTCATAGCATTATGTGCATAGTCGATCATTAATGTGTAATCTCCTGGAGTCTTGATGATCTCCAAACGTCCTTTGACCTGAATTGTATTCAATGCTGATAATACATCTTCTTTGACAATTCCCATATGGCGGCAAAGAGAGATTGCTGCCAAGGAATTATAAACTGTAAAGTCTCCTGGGATATCTACATGTACGTTATATTCCTGTTTTCCTTTGAGATCGTAAGCAACTCCAAGGTATCCAGGTTCCTGAATTCTTGTAATATTTTCTGCATAAACATCGTTTGTATCCTTCATTCCATATGTTTCGATCGCACATGTATGATCTTTGATGATTCTTTCTACATAGTCATCATCTCCATTGACAATTCCTTGTTTACACTGCTTAAATAACAGACTCTTACAATGAATATAGTCGTCCATATCTTTATGTTCATTTTCCCCAATATGGTCTTCTGCAAGGTTTGTAAAAATTCCATAATCAAATTCAAATCCACTTGTTCTATGAAGCATCAATGCCTGAGAAGATACTTCCATAACAACATTTTTCAATCCTGCGTCCGCCATCTTACGGAAAGATTCCTGTACGATATAAGATTCTGGTGTTGTATTGACGGATGGAATTCTCTCATCTCCGATGATTGTCTCAATCGTTCCGATCAATCCTGTTTTCTGTCCTGCATGTTCTAGGACTGCACGGATCATATACGTTGTTGTTGTCTTTCCTTTGGTTCCTGTGATACCGATCGTTGTCAGTTCTTCTGATGGATATCCAAAGTATGCTGCTGACATCTCGGCTAAAGCAAGTCTTGTATTATCAAACTTGATCACTGTCAGATTTTCTGGTACTTCTACATCTTTTTCTACTACGACTGCTGCCGCTCCAAGTTCAGCAGCCTGTGCTACAAATTTATGACCATCAAAGGCTGCTCCGCTGATACATACAAATACACTGCCTTTTTCAATCTTTCTTGAATCATATACTAATGTAGAAATCTCTACATCTTCACTTCCCTGCACGAGGGTATATTCTGAACGTTCTAATAATTCTTTTAAAATCATGTTCTATCTCCAATAATTCTTCTGTCTTTCTGCTCTTAATCGTCAATTCCTGTAAGATCGATCTCACCATCAAATACAGTTGTTGCTGGTCCTGTCATAAAGATCGTATTCTTCTTATCATCATATTCGATCTGAAGATCTCCACCTAAAAGATGTACCAAGACCTTCTTTCCTGTTTTCTTATTCAGATAAGATGCATAAGCACTTGCACAGGCTCCTGTACCGCATGCAAGAGTTTCTCCTGCGCCTCTCTCCCATACTCGCATCTTGATCGTTTTATCATCAACAAGTTCAATAAATTCTGTATTCACACGATCTGGGAACATTGGGTGATTCTCAAACTTTGGTCCGATCTTCTCAATGTCGATATCTGCAACAGAATCTACAAATACAACTCCATGTGGATTTCCCATAGAAATACATGTGATATTATATTCTTTTCCATCAACGATCACTGGCTGATCGATCACTTCATCAAGATCATCATAGATTGCAGGAATCTGTGAAGCTTTTGTGATTGGTGCTTCCATATCAACTTTCACCCATGTCACTTTGCCGTCTTCAACTGTAAGGTCTAATTCTTTAATTCCGCCTTTTGTCTCGATCGTGATCGTTGTTTTATCTGTCAGTCCATAATCATAGACATATTTTGCAATACAGCGGACACCATTTCCGCACATGGCTCCTTCTGAACCATCAGAGTTATACATGGCCATTCTAAAATCAGCTTTATCTGATGGACAGATACAGATCATTCCATCAGAACCAATTCCAAAATGCCGGTCACTGATAAATTTTGCCACTTTATTTGGGTTATTGATCTTTTCTTCTAAACAGTTTACATATACGTAGTCATTGCCACAACCGTGCATCTTTGTAAATTTCATGTATAATCAACTCCTTTTTATTATTTTACGAATAAACAGTTTTATTTTACCACATCAACGTGTTAATTGTATAGATACAATCTTTGAATTTATATTTTAAAAACCAAATACTAGTATTACAAAATCAAAACCACCGGCTTAGCCGGTGGTTTGTACTAGCCCTATAAGGGCTTATTACCGACACTAAGTCTAAAGACTCATCGAATTTGGTTCGCCAACTGTACCGTCATTTACTTATTAAGCCCTATGGGGCTTATTTTATTTATTTTGGTTTACTGGCTCACCCGTAAACGGGTCAATATATTCTTTTAGTGTCATCTGATCATACTCTAAATCATTTTGTAATTGATTTTGAATATATTCTTGTATCTTCTTTGCATTTTTCCCTACAGTATCTACGTAATATCCTCTGCACCAGAAATGGCGATTTCCATATTTGTATTTTAAATTTGCATGGCGTTCGAAGATCATAAGTGTACTTTTTCCTTTCAAATACCCTACAAAACTTGAAACACTTAAACTTGGTGGTATCTTTACAAGCATATGCACATGGTCTGGGCATATCTCTGCCTCTACTATTTCTACACTTTTTCTTTTGCATAGCATACTTAAAATATTCGCAATATCCTGTTTCATCTTCCCATACGCTACTTTTCTTCTATATTTTGGTGCAAAAACAATATGATACTTACAATTCCATTTCGTATGTGCTAAACTGTTTATATCCATTTGGATAACCTCCTTTGATTTTATGTGGTTGGCGAACCAACATAATTATATCACTGGAGGTTTTTACTGTAAGCTTAAGCAATGCTGACTCACCGGCCTAGCCGGTGGTTTATTTGTTCATCAAAGTTCCGTTTCTCTTCTGAGAAACTCCACTGTGCTGAACAGGCTTAAAGCCTAACAAACAAATGAGGAACATGCCTTATCACCATTGATAAAGAATATTCCTCATAATATTTTTTATGAACTCTTATGCCTGTTCTAACAGTTTTTCAATTCCTGCTTTCTTTACACATACACAAAACAGATCCATTGCCTGCTGTAACTCTTCTACTGTTGGGTAAGAAGGTGCCAGTCTGATATTGCTGTCTTTTGGATCATTCTTATATGGATATGTAGCTCCTGCTCCAGTTAATGTAACCCCTGCTTCTTTGGCAAGTTCTACAACTCTCTTTGCACATCCTGGAAGAACATCTACAGATACAAAATATCCACCTTTTGGATTCTCCCATGTGATCAATCCGCTTCCTTTTAACTCTTTCTCTAACGTATTAAGAACTGTCTCGAATTTAGGTTTTAAACAATCTGCTAAGATCTGCATATGTTTTCTGACTCCGTCTGCATTCTTAAAGAACTGCACATGGCGAAGCTGATTGATCTTGTCATATCCGATCGTCTGGGCTGTCATCACTTTCTTGATCTCTGCAATATTATCATCGCTTGATGCAATGATAGATACTCCTGCACCTGGGAATGTGATCTTGGATGTTGAGAAGAAATAATATGCTCTGTTATCATTTCCTGCTTCTTTACATGCATCTAAGATATTCTTAACTTTTACATCTTCAAAGATTGGATGTACTCCATATGCATTATCCCAGAAGATTCTGAAATCTTTGGCTGCTGTCTTCATAGAAGCTAAACGATCAACCGTTTCATCACTATAGCAGATTCCCTGTGGATTGGAATATTTTGGCACACACCAGATTCCTTTGATACTTTCATCTTCCGCAACCAGTTTCTCTACCTGATCCATATCTGGACCTTCAGATGTCATATCGACTGTGATCAGTTCAAATCCTAAAGTTTCTGTAACTGAAAAATGTCTGTCATATCCAGGAGCTGGACATAAGAATTTTACTTTCTCTAACTGTCCCCAAGGCTTCTCACCTGCTGTTCCAAATACAACCAGTCTCATCATCTGATCAAACATCAGATTCAGACTCGCATTTCCTCCAACAATGATATTCTTTGCTGGAATATCTAATAAATCGCTGAATATTTCTTTCATCTCTGGAAGTCCATCAAGAACTCCGTAATTACGCACATCCAGACCATCTTTTGCATGATAATCTGTCATTGTCTCAAGCATGCCATTTGCATGATCGATCTGATCTGGTGCTGGTTTTCCTCTTGCCATGTTTAGTGAAAGATGAAGATCTTTAAATTCCTGATACTTTTTGTTCACTTCCACTTCCTGTGCCTGTAACTCTTCTTTTGACATTTCCCTAAATGATTCCATTGTTGTCTTCCTTCCTTCATGTTTTTATGTTTTGTATATATTTATGTTTTTATATATCCTGATTAATTCCATTCAAGATTTGTATGTTCTTGTTTTCTCTCACGAAGGAGTAAGTTTGAAACTTCTTCTTTTGGATCCGCATTCTCAAATAACACTCTGTTCACTGCTTCCACAATTGGTACAGCTACATTGCATTTCTTTGCAAGTCCAAGGGCTGCTTTTGCTGAATATACCCCTTCTACAACCATTTTTACTTCTTTCATAGCTTCCTCTGCAGTCATACCTTTTCCCATTAAGTATCCTGCTTTACGATTTCGACTATGTACGCTTGTACATGTAACGATCAGATCTCCAACTCCTGTAAGGCCTGAAAATGTCTCTGGTTTTCCACCAAGTGCTTCTCCAAGACGTGTCAGTTCTGCGATTCCTCTTGTCATTAATGCTGCTTTTGTATTATCTCCATATCCAAGGCCATCAACCGTTCCTGCTGCTAATGCAATAACGTTCTTTAATGCTCCTCCAAGCTCAATTCCAACAATGTCAGAACTTGTGTATACACGGAATACTTTATTCATAAATACATCCTGAAGCATTTCCGCTGTCTCTTTATTCTTTGCACCAACTACAACCGTTGTAGGAATTCCTCTTCCTACTTCTTCTGCATGACTAGGCCCTGATAATACGCAAACTTCTGCATTTGGAATCTCTTCTTCAATGATATCTGATAATGTCTTATATGTAACATCTTCGATACCTTTTGCAACGTTAACAATGATCTGTCCGTCTTTTATAAATGGGGACATCTGTTTTGCAACCATACGAACAACAGGTGAAGGAACTGCCATAACAACAACATCTTCATCTGTTAAAGCTGTTTTAAGATCTGCCTCGATCATAATATTATCTGGCAATTTTACTCCAGGTAATTTCTCTACCTGCTCTCTCTTTGTGGAAAGCATCTCTATTTCATGCGGATCATGTGTCCACAATGTCACTTCATGTCCATTATTTGCTAATAATACCGCAAGGGCACTTCCCCAGCTTCCTGCACCGATAACGCTAACTTTCTTCATCTGTTTAAGTTCCTCCTAACGTTTTACTTTCTGACCTAATTTATTCTCAGTACCATTCATCAAACGCCCAATATTCGCACGATGGCGCCAGATTGCCATAGCTGTAAATATACATCCAACAATAACTAATTTCCAATCATGTGGATTGTTAAAATACAAAATAAATGGAATGATCAGCACCATGCAGATCGATCCTAACGATACATACTTAGAAATAGCCGTAATGATCAAAAATACTGCTGCACAGACCAACCCAAGCTGCCAGTGAAATGCAAAAATAACTCCCCCAGTTGTCGCTATTCCCTTTCCACCTTTAAACCCAAGATAAAACGGGAAATTATGTCCCAGTACTACTGCAAATCCTGTCAAAAGCCAAAGATAAGCTTCTCCTTCTACATGAAAAGCCGGCATGATCACATATCTCGCAAGATTCACCGCCACAAGTCCTTTGACGGCATCTCCAAGAAATGTAATGATCGCTGCTGTCTTTCCCAAAGTTCTTAATGTATTCGTTGTCCCGGAATTTCCACTTCCGTAATCTCTGATATCGATCTTATTTACTCGTCCGACAATATATCCTGTCTGAATACACCCAAACAGGTATCCGACGATCATACACACAACAATACAAACTGCCATTATCTTTCCTTCCTTTCCCTCGCAATAATATGAATTGGTGTTCCTCTGAATCCAAATGTATTACGGATCTGGTTCTCAAGATATCTTGTATATGAAAAATGCATTAACTGACGATCATTGATAAACACAACAAATGTTGGCGGTTTTACAGAAACCTGTGTAATATAGTAAAGTTTTAATCTCTTTCCTTTGTCTGATGGTGGCTGTTTCATCGCTACCGCCTCTGTAAGGATCTCGTTTAAGACTCCTGTCTGTACACGTAATGCATGATTCTCGATCACCATATCAAGAACATCAAAAATCTTAGGAAGTCTCTGTCCTGTCTTAGCAGAGATGAAAACAAGTTCTGCATATGACATATAAGATAAGACTTCTCTAACCTGGTTTGTAAACTTGTAGATTGTCTTATCGTTCTTCTCGATGAGATCCCATTTGTTAACCGCAATGATCATACCTTTTCCACGTTCGTGGGCAATTCCTGCGATCTTGGCATCCTGTTCTGTGATTCCTTCTTCCGCATCAATGACTAAGATTGCCACATCACAACGTTCTACTGCTGCAACCGTACGGATCACACTGTAACGTTCGATATCTTCTTTGACTCTGGCTTTCTTTCGAAGTCCGGCTGTATCGATGAATACATATTCTTTTCCATTACGTTTGACCGTTGTATCAATCGCATCTCTTGTTGTTCCTGCAATATCAGAAACGATCAGACGGTCTTCTCCCAATAATTTATTGATCAATGAAGATTTTCCTGCATTTGGCTTTCCGATGATTGCAACTCTTGGTCTTTCATCTTCTTTCTCATCTGCATCCTGTGGATTGCAGTGAACAAGAACTTCATCTAACAGATCACCGAATCCAATCTTAGAATTCGCTGAAACTGGAAATGGTGTTCCAAGCCCCAGATTGTAAAATTCATAAGTATCCAAAACGAATTTTTCGTAATTATCTACTTTATTGACTGCTAACACAATTGGTTTCCCTGATCGTCTTAACATATCTGCCACCTGATAATCTGCATCGACAAGCCCCTGTCTTACGTCTGTAAGGAAGATGATCACATCTGCTGTCTCCATTGCGATCTCTGCCTGTCCTCTCATGTGGCTTAATAATAGATCACCACTGTCTGGTTCAATACCACCTGTATCAATCAATGTAAACTGATAGTTTAACCATGTCACATCTGCATAGATACGGTCTCTTGTAACTCCTGGTGTATCTTTAACAATTGAAATTTTTTCTCCTGCCAGTGCATTAAACAATGTAGACTTTCCTACATTCGGTCTTCCTACAATGGCAATGATCGGCTTACTCATAATCTATATACCTCTCTAAATGTTTCAAAACCTGTACTGTTTCTTAGTATACCTTATCTTATGAAATTCGTCCAGTGTGAAGAATTTCACAAGATATATTCTTTTTATTTACCTTTTTATAACACAATAAATGCTGCCAGATTACCACGTTTCCCATGACTTGCTCTATGCGAAAACAGTAGATCAGGATTACAACATGTGCAGATATCTGTAATATCAAGATTTTCTGGACGGATTCCTGCTTCTGTCAAAATAATTTCATTTGCTTTCCAGAGATCAAGCTGGTATTTTCCATTCCCTTTATCATCCAAAAATTCTTTTGCATCATGTCCTGTCAGTTCTTTTTTAAACTCATCTGCAACATCTTCACTAACCTCGTAGCAACTTCGGCAGATTGATGGTCCAATGGCTGCGATGATATTTTCCTTTTTACTTCCATATTCATTTTCTAAAAATTGTACCATCTTGGCACCGATTCTTCCAACAGTGCCTCTCCATCCTGAATGTGCTAAAGCTGCAGCCTTTTCTACCGGATCATAAAAAAACAAAGGCACACAATCTGCATATCCTGTATAAAGCGGAATCCCCTGCTCATTTGTAGCAAGACCATCCATATCTTTCATAACTTTTCCACAATCTTCTTTCGTTACCTTATGGATTCTCGTCTCATGAATCTGATTTGAAAATACCAGCTTTGTATGATCGAATCCGATCGCTTCTGAGATTCTTCTGAAATTTTCATCCACAGCTTCTTTTTTATCTCCACGGTTATAGCTTAAATTCAACGTGGAAAACATTCCTTCGCTGACTCCACCCATACGTGTTGAAAATCCATGTCTGACTCCTGCCTGATCCAATTTTTTAAATGTCAGATATGGAACAGACCCCTCATGTAATATCGTAGACTGATTATCGTTTGATTTTTTAAAATGCATGTTTTATCACCCTGATCTTCTTTCCTAAAATCTCCACTACATCAAAACGGATCGGCTGTTCAAAAGATAGATGATTCTTCTTTAAATAAATCATTGCACTCTTTCGGATCTTCTGCTGTTTTCTTTGGTCTACAGCTTGTGCCGGATATCCCTTTTTGTCATCTTTTCTGTATTTTACTTCCACAAATACCAATGTCTGATCTTCTTTTGCTATAATATCAATCTCTCCGACTTTTGTATAAAAGTTTTGTTCAAGGACGTCATATCCTTGCTGTTTCAGAAACCAACAGGCAATCGCTTCTGCTTTTGCCCCTGTCTCCCTGTTATTTTTCTTCATATTATATATACTTTTTTGTTTTTTATATGTATTTCTTTACAAATGTTCTTCTATGGATATCACAGATTCCCTGCTTTTTGATTCCTTCAATATGTGCTTTGGTTCCATATCCTTTATTTTTTGCAAAGTCATATCCCGGATAAATTGTATCATATTCTTTCATCATACGGTCCCTTGTAACTTTCGCAACAATACTTGCCGCTGCGATCGATGCGCTTTTTGCATCTCCTTTGATGATCGGAACCTGTTCGATCTCAACGTCTGGAATTGTTACCGCATCATTCAATAAAAGATCTGGTTTTATCGAAAGCTTTGAAATTGCCTGCTGCATTGCCTTATAAGTTGCCTGCAGGATATTGATCTCATCGATCACTTCTTCTGAAGACATTCCAATACCGATTGCAACTGCTTTCTCATAAATCTCATCATATAAAAGCTCCCTTTTCTTCTCTGAAAGCTTTTTGGAATCATTCAGATATAAAATATCACAGTCTTTTGGCAAAATCACTGCAGCCGCAACAACAGGTCCTGCAAATGGTCCTCTTCCAACTTCATCAATTCCACAAATCGCCTGATGATCTCCATATTCTCTTTCAAAAGAAAACATCTCATACATTCTTTCTTTCTCAAGCCTTAATTTTTCTAACTTCCTGGCTTCTCGTTCTTCTTTCTTTGTCATAAGTCTTAAAACCCTTCCTATGGCCGGATCACACCTGCATTCTTCCATGGATAAAACCGGAAAATGATCCTCCCTGTGATCTTTGACCTCTTTACTGGACCAACCTCTTTGTATCTGCTGTCATTACTATTATCTCTGTTATCTCCTAAAACAAAATATTCATCTGATGAAAGATGAAACTTTCCTTTTAATTCACATGAATCTGTCGTATGATCTTTAGAATAATCTTTTACTTCTTTGTCGTTTACATAGACTTTTCCTTTTGTGATCTTTACCGTTTCTCCTGGAAGTGCGATCACTCGCTTTACAAAAAACTGATCGCCACCTTCTGGTCCTGGAAATACAATAATCTCATATCGTTTAGGATCCCGAAAACGATATGTTAACTTATCTAACAACACTTGATCATGATCATGCAAGTGCGGTTCCATTGAATGTCCACTTACTTTCGTCCGTTCACCAACACACATAATAAGAACAAATGCAAATGCAACCGCGATCAAAATGGTACCCAGCAACCTTAGAATACTTTTAAACATTCTTATATCTGCCCCTCAAAGGCTTTTATGCCTCTTTTGTCCCTTCTTCTGGTGTTTCCAGAGAAATTTTTCCTAATTTCCCATTTCGGAATTCCTCTAATACGATCTTTGATGCTTTTTCGTAATCTAATTCATTTCCTTTCATCTTACAATTACGATTTAGCGCAATCTGTTCTAAGATTTTCACTTTATCTTCATTTTCATCTACTTGATAGCGATCAGCAAGAATTCCCTGATAATGATTTTTTAAATACTCGATCAGTTCGATCGCCATTTCATCCTGATTGAGGATTTCATCTCTGATCGATCCGATCAATGCCAGACGAAGCCCAACCTGCTGGTCTTCAAATTTAGGCCATAAAATTCCAGGGGTATCTAATAATTCAATATTCTTATTTAATTTGATCCACTGTTTTCCTTTTGTAACTCCTGGTTTATTTCCTGTTTTTGTACAGGCTTTTCCAACCAGACTGTTGATAAATGTTGATTTTCCAACGTTTGGGATTCCTGCGATCATTGCTCTGATCGGACGGTTTTTAATCCCACGTTTTCTATCTCTCTCAAGTTTTTCCTTGCAGGCATCCATCACGATCGCCTGTGTACCTTTGACACCTTTTCCTGATCTTGCATTTGTTCTTGCTACATAGAATCCTTTTTCTTTAAAATATTCTTCCCACTGTGCAGTCACACGTTCATCTGCCATATCTGTCTTATTTAACAAGATCAATCGTGACTTGTTCGCTGCCAACTGGTCAATATCCGGATTTCTGCTGCTTAGTGGAATTCTTGCATCCACAAGTTCGATCATAATATCGATCAGTTTCATGTTTTCCTGCATCATACGTTTTGCTTTGGTCATATGACCCGGGTACCACTGAAAATCCATTCTTTATTTCTCCTTCCCTCTGTTTACCACGGCCAGTATTTGATACCGACCTTTCCAATGATATTTGTTCTTTTGATATTTCCAACACTCGCACTTCTGGAATCTTCACTATTATTATAGTTATCTCCCACAACAAAGTACTGCTTACTCTTTAATGTAATCTCATCTGCTGCTAATCCTGCAGATAAAATCTTCTGACTTGAAAATGCTTTTGTTTTCTTTCCGTTTACATAGATTCTGCCGTTTTTGATCTGAACCTTTTCTCCCGGAAGACCTATCACTCGTTTTACATAGTAATTTCCATTCTTGTCATCTGATTTAAATATGACCACATCATACCTGCTTGGTCCCTTGATCTGATAGATCAGGCGATTCACCAGATGTTTTTCACCTCTTTCAATCGTTGGTGACATAGAATCACCTTGAATCGTAAAACTGAAACACACAAATCTTACTAACAAAAATGCCAGTAACACAACTCCGACAAATTTTAAGACATACTGAATCACGATTTCCCTTTGCTGACGCTGTTTCTTGCGCATCTGATAGGTTACTGTGTATCCTTTCCTCATAGAAGAACTCCTTTCCTCTTCGTATAGAAAGATTCGTAAAATTCCTGTATACTAAAACAGGGATAAGCTATACAGCCTATCCCTCTCTTTTGACAATCTTTGTCTGATTATACTCTTTCTTTTACTTTTGCTGCTTTACCAACACGATCACGTAAGTAGTATAATTTAGCACGTCTTACTTTACCACGTCTTACTACTTCAATCTTTTCGATGATTGGAGAATGTACTGGCCATGTTTTTTCAACACCAACACCACTTGCCTGTTTTCTTACAGTAAATGTTTCGCGTGCTCCACCATTCTGTCTTTTGATGACTGTTCCTTCGAAAACCTGAATTCTTTCACGGTTTCCTTCTTTTACTTTCGCGTGAACTCTTACAGTGTCTCCTGTTTTGAATTCAGCAACTTCTCTTAACTGTGCATCTTCGATGCTTTTAATAATATCCTGTGCGCTCATTGTTGTTCCTCCTTGAACGTTTTTAGATGTTCTTAATACCAAATGTAACAGAGGACCATCCATATTTATAACAACTTGAACATATTATCATATTTTTTTATGTGAAGCAAGTGTTTTTTTGTATTTTTTAAGATTCTTTACCTTAATACAAATTTCTCCATTGCCTTTGCGACTCCATTTTCCTGATTGGAAACCGTAATATAGTCTGCGATCGCTTTCATAGAATCAAGGCCATTTTCCATAACAACCGCAAGTCCTGCACTTTCTAAAAGTTCTCTGTCATTGTCTGCATCCCCACAACTCATAATCTCTTCTTTTTGAATATTCAAGATCTTTGCAAGATGGAACAGACCATCTCCTTTATTACAGCCTTTCTTAGAAATCTCAAGATTCTTTGGAAGAGAACTTGAAAACTGAATGTCTTCAATCTTACTCAATGCATCCGCTGCTCTTCGTCTTTCTTCCATCGTCTTAAATAATAAAGTTGTCTTCTCAACAGTTGTTGACTGTTCTTTTACAAACATCTCTAAATCATCAACAAGAACTCTCGACCCCTGCACAATTGCTTTTGTATTTGAATCAAGTTCATAATAATCAATATTTTCCATTTCTTTTTTGTTAGCATAGGATTGCCCATTTAAACTAATACTTTCCATTAGATCAAATTGCTTAAGAAAATCCATCAACTCTAAAACTCGATCCATTTCAAAATGATTTTTATAAATCACTTTTTCTTCTTTTAAGTCATAAATGGTTGCACCATTACTGAAAATCCCATAGCGAATTCCTTCCATCTCTTTTAACTCTGGCGGTAATGCATTCACAGCTCTTCCTGTAGCCGGAACGAAATAAACACCTTGTGCCATTGCTTTTTTGATCACATTCTGTGTATACTTTGTAATCTTACGCTCTCGATTCAACAGTGTTCCATCCATATCCGCTGCGACAAGCTTAATCCTATTTTCCCCCATCTTTTTCTTTCATCTCCTTCTCATATGCCTCCCATAGATCCGGTCTTCTCTCTTTGGTACGTTTGACTGACTGTTCATGCCTCCATTTGCGGATATTCTCGTGATGTCCGGATAAAAGAACTTCTGGCACCTCTTTATCTAAAAACACTGGTGGTCTTGTATACTGTGGATATTCAAGCAACCCATTTTCGAAAGATTCATCCCCAGCGGAATCATCATTATGTAAAACACCTGGAACCAATCTTGAAATTGAATCGATCATCACCATTGCAGGCAATTCCCCACCAGTCAATACATAATCTCCGATTGATACATAATCTGTGACTATTTCTTCCAAAACCCTCTCATCGATTCCTTCATAATGCCCACATAAAAAAACTAATTCTTCTTCTTTTGCAAGTTCCTTTGCCATCTCCTGATGAAATGTTGTCCCTTGCGGCGTCAGATAGACAACTCTTGGTTTCTTCTTCATATCTTTTTCAAGGTCTTTATACGCACGGTAAACCGGCTCTGGCTGCATCACAAGTCCGGCTCCGCCTCCATATGGGTAATCATCCACTTTCATATGTTTATTGGTAGAATAGTCACGAATATTGACCGCATTGATCTCAAGAAGTCCTGCTTCAATCGCTCTTCCGATGATACTTGTATTCAACCCGTCCATCACCATCTCTGGAAATAATGTTAATATATGAAATCTATTCATCTAATAATCCTTTCATGACATGGACTGTGATCTCACCTTTTTGAAGATCCACATTCTTAATGCATTCTCTGATCGCTGGAAGTAAAACTTCTTTTCCATCTTCCATCTTCACTTCATAGACATCATTTGCACCCGTCTGTAAAACATCAGTTAATTCCCCAAGAACTTCTCCATTATCCTCTCTGATCACAGAAAGACCGATCAGATCTGCGATAAAGTATTCGTCTTTTTCAAGAGGTACTGCCTGATCTCTTGTAACAAACAGGCCTTTTCTTTTATACATCTCTACTTCGTTGATATTTGAAAATTCTTTAAATCTCAAAACCGGCTGGTTCTTTACGAATTTGCATGACACTACGTGTAATAGTTTTCTTTCTTTTCCTGTATCTAAATATACTTCTTTTAATTTCTTAAATCGTTTGATATCATCTGTCATCGGAAATACTTTGACTTCCCCAGCGATGCCGTGTGTGTTGGCGATTGCTCCTACTTGTAAGAATTCTTCCATGGATTCATTTTATTCCTTTCATTTTGATTTTTCTATTTATTATTGTATAAAATGGTTTAAAAAAACACAACTATTTTATTATAATCGTACTTGTTATAATATATCAATACAAAATGGCAGAAGATTCAACTCCAATAATATTATCAACAAACTGAAGATAAGCAATTTGAATATTTTCCAAACACCTCGATAAATCGGTGTTGTTTAAGCCCTTTTACCATCTGTCATCTGTTAATAAATACAAAAATTATTAGCCAGTACCGTATAACATACACACTGTGTAGTGGTTTGAATCACGTAAATTATTTGAATATTATAAAAAGAGATCATGTGTCAGCAACCGTACGGACACGTCTGCACTTAGCGAGTGGATGGTCGTTAGACCATTCAGGAGCTTAGTACAGCTACGTGGGAGTCCGAACACAAATGGGTTGCAGGCACATGATCTCTTTTTATAATATTCCACCAATAATTTCCGTCTTCAAACTACAAATCACAATTTATTTCAAAGCAGCCAACGTTTTCACAACCAGTTCCCATGTACGTTCTGTAGATGAGATACTCAACACCTCATTTGTTGTATGAATATGTTCCATCTGTGGTCCAAAGGATACTGCATCAAGCCCCGGCAATTTAGAAGCAAAGATTCCACATTCAAGTCCTGCATGAATACCTTCAACAACTGGTTCTTCTCCGTTGTATAAATGTTTATATGCTTCAACCATAACCTCACGTAATCTGGAATCTGCTTTATATTCCCATCCTGGATATGGTCCTGCAATCTCTACATTCCCTCCTAATGTTTCTGTAAGAGATGTTAATTGATCGATCAGATACTGTTTTTCTGTCTCACTGGAACTTCTAACTGCAAATGTCATCTGTACTTCAGATTCTTCTGTTGTTAAAATTCCCATATTCAGTGATGTCTGTACCAATCCTTCAATCTCTGGATTCATTCTCTGAACACCATTTGGCATATGAACCATTGCTGTTACTACTGCAAATGTTGTATCTTCTGTGAATGTTTCTATATTTGCTGCTTCTTTTACATTCACTGTTAATTTTGCATCTGGATCTGTGACTTTATATTCTTCTTTGATCTGTGCAAATGTATCTTCAACGATCTGTTTTGCTGCTTCTAATTCTTCTGGAAGTACTGCAACAGATGCTTCGCTAAACTTAGCGATCGCATTGTCTTTTTCTCCACCATTTACGGAAACAAGCTGCATTTCAACCTCATTAAACAGACTTAACAATACTCTTGCCATTGCACAGTTTGCGTTCAAACGCCCTTTGATGATCTCGACACCAGAATGCCCACCTGCAAATCCAGTCATCTTGATTTCAATAACAGATGCATTGACAGTTTCTGTCTCATATGGAATCTTACAGATTACGGATGCTCCACCTGCACAGCTGACTGTAAACACTCCTTCGTCTTCAGAATCCATGTTCATAAATAAACGTCCCTTAAGATCTGAAACATCAATAGTTGCTGCTCCAAGCATACCGATTTCTTCGTTAACTGTAAAGATTGCTTCGATTGGTGGGTGTGCCATTTCTTCATCGTCTAACACTGCAAGTGTATATGCAACCGCAATCCCATCATCTCCACCTAAAGAAGTTCCTTTTGCTGAAATATAATCTCCATTGATTTCCAGATCCAATCCTTCTTTTTCCATATCTTTATCGCAATCTGCTTCTTTGACTGCAACCATGTCCATATGTCCCTGAAGAATGACTGGTTCAGAAGCCTCATATCCTTTGGATCCATCTTTCCAGATGATCACATTCAGATCTTCATCCTGTCTGTATTTTAATTCATGTGCTTTTGCAAAATCTACCAGATAATCGCTAATCTGCTGCAGATTTCTTGATCCGTGAGGGATTGAACAAATCTCCTCAAAATATTTAAATACTTTGTTTGGCTGTAATTCTCCTAATACTGACATTTTATGTCCTCCTTATTTTTTGTGCATTTTGTAACGACTGCCCTCTTGTTCGAGCTGATTCGTTTTCAGCATATATTCTACAAGTTTCTTCGCATAGTCTCGTTTATCCTTCACAACCGCTTTATTTCTTGAAAATGGCTGTTTCGCTTCAAGACCTTCGCAAATCTGTTCTACCTGTGAAATTGTAACGTATTCATGTTGTTTTAAATACTTTTTTATTTTATCCTGTCCTTTACTAAAAAGCAAATTCATCAGGTCACTTGTCTGATTCTTTTGTTTTACGATTCCCCATCCATATAGGATCATCGTCACTATGGCAAATAAAGCAATGCCTATGATCACTGTTGATATTTTCATATTAAATCCTTTTTCACTTTTAATAATATTTATTCTTCAAAAACAATGTATTTATTTCTTTCTAAAATTGCAAAATACTGTGATAATCTTTCATATAACTGTGTTGCTGCACCTTCATGAACTGCTTGAAGTTCTTTTCCTATCTCATAAATACTTTTCTTTCCATCAATTTTCTGCCACACAAAACTTCCATATTCATCTAATTTGATAAAACTGTAACGTGGCTTTTTAAATATTTTCTGCGCGATCGTATTATAAAATCCAGTATTTTCTACTGTAATTTCTACAATTCCATCTTCTGACACATCCCATTTCATATCATTGATCTTCGGGATGTTGTCAATATAATTCTTCTTTTCTTTCATAATGCACCTTTTTATTTAGAAAGCACTACTGCAGAATCGCAGCAGTGCTTTCTTCTCACTGAAATACATATTTATTTTTATTATTTTGCGTCTACTTCAATCGTCTTTTTATTTCTTGTGAAGTAGAATAATATAGCTAACAATACTACAAAAGCTGCTAAACCTACCCAGTTACCTACACTCTGGAAGGCAGCTCCATATACAGATGACAGATTGATCTTATCTGCAACACCAAATACTGCCAGTACAGCCAGAAGGATACCAACGATACCTTCTCCTGCAATCATACCTGCAGCATAAAGGACTCCTCGATCTGATCCGTCTTTTCTTGCCGCATCACTGTCATATTTTCTCTTATTGTCAATAAACCAACGAATCAGTCCACCAACCATGATCGGTGTACTTAAGTAAATTGGTAAATAAAGACCGATTGAAAATGCTAACACTGGAATTCCAAGGATTTCAACAACGATTGCGATAAACACACCCATGAAAATCAATACCCATGGTAATGTACCACCCATAACACCTTCAACGACCATCTTCATCAATGTTGCCTGTGGTGCTGGAATCTGATCAGAACCGAATCCCCATGCTGCGTTCAGAAGGTACATAACTCCTCCGATCGCAAATGCTGCTACGATCGCACCGATCAATTCTCCGATCTGCTGTAATCTAGGTGTCGCACCTACGATATAACCTGTCTTTAAGTCCTGTGAAGTATCTCCTGCCATAGCTGCTACGATACAGATAACAGTACCAATAGAAATTGCTGATACCATACCTGCTGCTCCTGTATTCCCAGTTGCTTTTAAGATAAATGTTGTTACGATCAGTGTCGCGATCGCCATACCTGATACTGGGTTATTACTACTTCCTACAATACCAACCATTCTAGATGATACCGTTGCAAAGAAGAAACCAAATACAACAATCATCACTGCTCCCAAGAAGCTTACTGGAATCTCTGGTAATAACCAGATTAAAACTGCAATGATCAGGATTCCTCCAAGAACCACTTTCATAGAAATATCCTGCTGTGTTCTTAACTGGCTGTCACCTTTCTTACCGAATCCCTTCATAGCATGTCCAAATGTCTTGATCATTGTTGGGAATGTCTTGATCAGACTGATCAGACCACCAGCTGCTACTGCACCGGCACCAATATATCTGACATAGTTACTCCAGATCTGGCTTGCACCTAACTGATTAAATGCAAGTGCTTTTCCTGTCTCATCGACAACTTTTGATAAAGAATCTCCGCCAAAATAAGCAATTGCAGGAATTAATACAAGATAAGATAGCACACCACCTGCAAAAAGATAGCTTGATACCTGCACACCACAGATATAACCTACACCTGCTAATGCCGGAAGAACATCCATACCAACGGATGTTGTATACTGTCCCTGCATTGAAAATTCAACTTCACTAGGGAAAAGTTTTAAACCATCTGCAATAAATTTATAAACTGCCGCAATTCCGAGTCCTGCAAATACAACTTTAGATTTACTTCCTCCTTCTTCTCCAGCTAAAAGCACTTCTGCACAAGCTGTTCCTTCAGGATAAGGAAGTACCCCATGTTCTTCTACGATGAGGGCTGTACGAAGAGGTACCATAAAAAGTACTCCTAAAATACCACCGCAAAGCGCGATCAATGCGATAGATACAAAAGATGGAGCAGTAACTCCACTTCCCTTTTCTGATGCCCAAATAAAAATAGCAGGGATTGTAAAGATTGCTCCTGCTGCTAATGATTCACCTGCTGAACCAATTGTCTGTACCATATTATTTTCAAGGATGGAATCTTTCTTTAAGATCACACGGATCACACCCATGGAAATAACTGCCGCTGGAATGGAGGCTGATACAGTCATACCAACTCTTAGCCCCAAATAAGCGTTTGCACCACCAAATATAACCGCCAATATCATACCAAGGATTACTGATGTAACTGTAAACTCTGGTAATACTTTATCTGCGGAAATAAAAGGCTTAAAGTCATTTTTCTTTTCCATTTTTCTCTCCTATTTTCAATATATATTTCACTGTATCTCTCTATTATACTAAATCATACAAGAAAAAGAAACCCCTTCTTTTTCTTAAACTTCTTAACTTAGATTCCTCGCATTTTTTAATAAACAGTTTTGCTTTATGTGTTGTATAAAATGCATTATACATTAAAATAAATCAAGCATATTATCCAAATAAACTTCTTCTCTAACGCATATTTGGTATTCTGGTTTTACCATATAGTATAGTAGAAACTCCAAAACCAACGCACTTCCCAATCCACGTCCTTCAATTTTAAAATTCTCAAACCCCATTGGAAGATAAATTTTCTTTATATCATTAGCACTGATAAATCCTGGATTCTTCATTGCCTTTGAAAAACGATAGCCTTCCTTTGCATCTGGCGAGTTGCATTTGTGATCTGGTATCATTTCTCCTAAGTTTTTTCGACTGACTATTTCGTAGCATTGCTTTCTGTCTTTACATCCAAACCAACAGCATTCATTGCATAAAAATTCCACTTTATTTTTCTCCTGCTCCGAAAGCATGTTTAATTTATCAAATGCTTTATTTAACCGAAAATCTGGTACTACATACCGAAAATCTTCTTTCTTTACTTCTTGCAAAAATTCATTAAAATCCGTCAACACTTTTGTCGTAGAAGATACAAAATATAATTTTGGATAATTTATTTCCAAATACTTAAGCAATAAATCCGAATGGACGATCACACCATTTCTTTTTTCTCCAACTTCTTCAAACATTTTGCATAGGATATTACATTTTTTATCTGTTAAATGTTCTTTTCTAAGTAAACTGTTGCTAAAAGTCAGTCTGGCTGAAATTCCATATTCCTGTGTAAGTTTTAAGACTTCTTCTGGATTATCAGATCCAAATCCTGCGCGTCCGCCTCCCCAGAGACAATCTGCAGGAGAGCCATAGATGGAACTGATCTCACACCAGTCGTAAAAGTATTCTCTGTGTTCCTTATATAATGGCAGAAAGACACAATATAATTCATAAAATTCAAATAATCCTGGCAGGTGATAGTATACTTTTTTGTTTTTTCTTTGGCTCATTTGTTATTTCTCCCATTTCTGATCGTCATTTTTCATTCCTATTATTATAGTTATATTTTTCTATATTATTTTTTCTTTTTTTTTCTTCTTAAATTCCTGATTTTGAAGTGGGGCTTCTTGCTCAATGACTCTACTGAGCCAAGTATCTACAAGCTATCCTCGCGTGCCCCGCGATTCTTTTACCCGGACACGGGCATGTTTTCTTATTATCTGATTGTACAGAAAACGACAACAGCCAAATGTTTTGCCAAGAAGTATCTTCTGTTCTTCTGTCGGATAGATCCGGAAACGATATGCTATGTTCAATACTTTTTCTCTCCCTGGGTTTCAATGTATTGACGGATCACTTCTACTGGAGTGCCTGCTACTGGCACTTTTATAAGCATTGATAAATTTACTAAGTTCTGTTCTCGGCTGCGCACGGAACATTACATGCACATGATTAATGTCATGGTTCTATTATACCATAGACCGTACTATCGAACAAGTGTTCTTTTTGTCTTTATGCAATTCATCTCCAACCTGTAGAGGAGAACTCTTGCTATATTATGTTAAAATTACGTTAATCAGTAGTTTTGTGAATATGTCTGTTCGTGTGATCTTTGCTGCTATTCTTGTGTTCCATTTTTCATTGCAAATTGAAGCATTACCGTTTTTCTTATCTTGCCGGATGGATTGGAATACTTGTGGCGGAAATACCGTTGCTTTTGAAGAAATTTTAATTTGTAAGTTGGCCAACTATAAATTATAAATTTGATAGGGGTGTCAAAACATAATAATTATCGCCCATAGAAATCTATGTTCCTTGAAAATTTCTTATAAAACAACAAATATCCATTGTTAGCTCTGTTTTGGGGTAATAACCCACACCACTGTTTCTGCTCTGTTAACTGATCTGGGGAATTAAGGCGCACTGACCCACACTGTTCAGATATCCAAACGGCTTCTTGAAGTTCAGGGCTGCCAATTTTATTCCAAAACGGAGTTTAGTGGGGAGAAGCCCTCTTACCGGCATATGGTCTATCTGGTATTTCCTCCACAGGATGGATGGGATTGTTTCCACTCCGTTTCTGATCCGGGACAATTCCTTATATTTTTCTGTCTTCATTTTCTTTTGTGTCTTTGCTCTGTCAGAGGATTTTTTAGACAGAAAAACCACACTGGTCCTTTAAACATCTTGGGGTTGCACTGGTCACGGTGTGGACAGTTTTCACATTTGTTTTTTGGAAATGATATCCTGCATTGTCCAGTCTGGTTGATATAATTGCAGCGTTTGTATTGTCCCTGCCGCTATAGGCCCCATCTGTTATAAGCACTGTTGGCTCCTCTGTTTTTTCCATGGATTCAACAGTTTCCACAATGTTTGCTGTATAACCACGGTTTTGTTTCCCCTCTTTTTCACGGTAAGTTGCATCCGGGTCAGAGGGATTCTGCAGGATTTGGAAACCCATAGCTCCATCTTCTTTGGTTTTCAGCCGTCTCGTACCGAATTCTTCCACAACCGTCTGTTCTTTTAAAACACGCTCCTGAAGTGGAAGTTTGAATTGCAATTAACACGAAAAGTTATTGTTCACTGTAACATTCCGCGAGGTGTTTTTTTTTGCGAACAAAGTTCACAGAAAACCCGAGAATTGCGGCGCGAAGCGTGTTACTGTGAACGGTAACCACGAAAAAGATTTTCGTGAATTATGATCTTGGAAAATATTGACCGCTTATAATAAGATTAGTATAATGATGTAAAAATATAACGACTCAAAGGGAAAGTCTGACAATATAGCTGAAGCAGAACTTTTGGACACGTTATAATGGGAAAGGAGTGGAAGGAAAAAGAGAAATTAACAGCATCACAAAATGAAAAAACCAAATAATCAGGAGAAAAATCAAAGTGAAAAAGACAAGAAACATTTTAGTAAGCTTATTGGCATGCCTTTTCGTAATCCTGGCAGCACCTACAGCAGTAAGCGCAGCAGCAAAGGCACCTCAGTGCCCGAAGAAACAGACTATGGAGTTTTATAATGCTTATATTAGTGGAAATGAAATGCCCACAGAAGGAGATGGATATATTTATATAAAGAATTTATCCAGGTCCGCTGTAATCACAAATGTAAAATCATCTAACAAATATTATACCGCATCAAAAGCAGCTGGTCTTAACGCTGTTTATGTAACGACATCAGATTACAATTCCATACATGATGTAGAAGATGGCGAAAAAACAAAACTCCGTTTTACAGTAAAACAGAATGGAAAGAGCTATAACCTGTCTTGTGCCGTAACATTCAAAAAGCACTCTCGAGTATTTAAAAGTGTAAAGATCGGCTCCAAAAATTATGCTGCTCTTGCAAAAGGCCATTGGACGGTAAGAGATAAAGGAACTGCTCCAAAATCAAAAGTAAAGATTACTGTTAAAACTGTCAAGAATTATAAGGTGGACAGTATTGAAATCTTTTATAAAAATAAATCCAAAAAGATAAAAAATGGTAGAAAGGTTTCTTTAAAAAATGCCACAACAATTTGTATAAACTATCATATAACAGCGAAACCAAAATATTATAAAAAGCCAACTGCAGGTTACAGAGGTTACTTCTTTGGCGGAACTGTTAAGAGTCCATTGTATGAATCTTTTTATCTAGAATATGAGGGTAATATGTTGGCTCCTCAATGATGTAGAAAAATAGCCAATAACGACAGGCTATCCCTATGCCCGTCATCCCCTTATTGAGAAAGCCATGGACGATCACCACAAAAGATTCCGATTTCAGCACTGAATTACAAGATTGGAAAACTTGAGTGGGGGTATGTTAAATGTTATTATTTTTCAATTTTTGTAGTGGTAGACAGTGTTTATTATAAATACCAATACAGTAAAACATACACACTGTGTGGTGGTTTGAATAGTGTTTCGTTGTATGAGTCAGAAAGATGATAAGAAGAAATATTTATAAGAATAAAGGGTGACAACATGAGCACTTTTTGAATGCGTTTTTTACAAATTCGCAGCGCCCTGTGGTTGATTGTCTGACCGCAGTTGCGGGCATTTTGGCTCGCAGCCAGGGAGTTATCAAAGGAACAGGCGCGGATCAGCGATTTGTAAAAAACGCTTTCAAAAATGCGGAGTGTCACCCTTTATTCTTATAAATATTTCTTCTCTTGTTCTTTCTGACTCATACATGCAACACTATCAACAAATCACAATTTTATCTTGGTGTTAATTCTACATACATATCTTTGTACTGTCTTGCACTTGTCTCCCATGATACATCTTTATTCATATCACGGATCACCATATCATCCCAGCTTGCTCTATTCTCAAAGTAGCATGTCTTTGCTCTATTGATCGTATCATACAGAAGTCCGCTTTCATATCGATCAAATGTAAAGCCGTTACCTGTATTATCAAACATGTTATATGGCCAAACAGTATCTCTAAGTCCTCCTGTCTCTCTGACAATTGGAATCGCACCATATCTCATAGCAATCAATTGTGTTAGTCCGCATGGCTCGAATCTTGATGGAACTAAAAGTGCATCACATCCAGAATAGATATTGTGGGCAACATTTTCATCGTAAGCAATATAGGCACAAAAACTTCCTTTATATTGATTCTCGTAAGAACGGAAAGCTTCTTCATACCAGGAATCACCTGTACCAAGAACAACTACCTGTGTATTTCCATCCATAACGCCTGGAATTACGTCATTGACCAGATCAAGTCCTTTTTGGTTCGTAAGACGAGAAATCAATCCGATCACCATCTTGTGTTCGTCGACCTCTAATCCTAAAGATTCCTGTAGTGCTTTCTTATTCTTCTTTTTATTTTCGATTGCTGTCTTTGCATCATAATTTGCTTTTAACAACTTGTCTGTAGATGGATTCCAGATGTTGATATCAATACCATTTACAATTCCTCTGATCTTATTCTGGTGATATCTTAAGTGCTCTGCAAGTCCTTCTCCATATTCTTCTGTCTGAATCTCTCCAGCGTATGTGTTACTTACCGTTGTAAGTCTATTACAATAAGTGATTCCACCTTTTAACATATTCGCATCCAGCCAGTTCTGAGTCAGGCAGTCTTTGTTGAATACATAATCCGGAAGTCCTGACCAGTATTGGATCATTTTTCTGTCGTAGATACCTTGGAATTTTAGGTTATGTATCGTAAGTACTGCACTTGCACGTCCTACATTTGTATCTGCAAAACATGTTCTTAGATAAAGTGGTACCAACGCTGCCTGCCAGTCGTGGCAGTGTACTACATCAGGAACCCAGTCCAGATAGTTCAGTGCCGCCAATGCAGCCTTGGAAAAGTAACAGAACTTTGGAATATCATCAATCAGATTTGTATACGGATTACCCCAAGAGAAAAATTCCTCATTGTCGATAAAATCATAAATTACACCATCTTCCTGATACTCCATAATACCTACATAGTATTGTCTTCCATCAGAACAAAGATCCATATAGAAAGAGCCTTTGTATTCCATCTTTTCTTGGTATTCCCAAGGAATGCATTTATACCTTGGAAGGATTACTTTCACATCTACATTTAATTTAGCAAGACTCTTTGGAAGTGCAGACATTACATCTCCAAGACCTCCTGTTTTCACAAATGGATAGCATTCTGAGCCAATAAAAACGACACTTCTTCTTGGTCCAAGATCATGCTGTTCAATAACCTGATTTTCTTCTACTGGCGTTTCTATTTTGATTTCTTCTTTTGGTTCTGGTTGTGCAACTTCCTCTTTTATTATTGCAGGTTCTGCTGTTGGAATAACAGTCTCTTCTGTATCTGTACTTTTCACTGTTGAAACAGTTGCTTTTTTTGCCCTGCTTTTTGCATTATTTCTTGTCTTACTTTTTGTTCTTGTTTTTCTGCTCATATTTGCCTCCAATCTGCAACATACATCATGCGGTCTGCAATGAATTTTTATGATATTCTTATTATACCATAAAAAGAATGGCACTGCATATCACTTTAGTAATATACAGTATCTTTTCTTTCTTCATTATCATCATGTATCTACTTTATCTAAGCAAATTCCACATTACAGCCTGTGCTTTTTCTAAGTCTTTTTTCGCCACAAAAATTTCATACTGTATGGACTGTGATGTAGGATTCCCCACACTTCCAAAGTTTCCACGAAGTGTTCCTGATCCTGCCCATTCTCCTAAGTGATTGTATGTTTTGTATTTGTACTTAATCTTTTCCTGATCCAAGATATCCCTGATCGCATTAAATTGTATCATGTCTGTTCCAATCCATAAGCTTTCTGAGTTTAATATTGTAAGCATACTTTTCTCCTTTCTCGCAATTTCCAATTTTATTAAACTGAATTTGCCTCCCCTCTTTTGCAGCATACCGAATCCTCTTTCAACCTTTTAATTAATTTCTTATATTTTATCACAATTTCCTGACTGTGTCCTATTTTTTCCCATAAATAATTCCCATCCCGCTGATCATCCATGGTGTTGTTACAAATCCCGGAATAAAGTCTAGCTTCTTTTCCAGATTTCCTATGTAGTGAACTTCTGAAATTCCTTCTTCTTTTAAGATTCTTACAAACTCTTCCATATCTCCGTACAATGCTTTCTGTGAAAACATATCCTGAAAAGAAAATACACCGCCTTTTTTCAAAACTCTTAATGCTTCTTTTACAACATCCCTCTTATCTTTTGCTGTTCGCACTTCATGAAACACGAAATTGCTTACTACTGCATCAAATGTCTCATCAGGGAAATCCAGTTTTGCTGCATCTCCTTTTTGAAAAGTGATATGGTCTGCAACTCCTTCAATCTTTGCATTTTTCTCGCACTGCTCTTTTGCATAATTCCATTCCACACCCCAGTGATCCATCGCTGTGATCTGTGCCTTTGGAAATGCTTTGGCGCAATGAACAGTAAGTGCTGCTGCTCCGCATCCGATGTCTAGAAGTTTCCCTTCACCATCCCAATCAAGATGTTTAATCAGATGTTCATGTACTCCTGCCATCATATTTCCTTTTCCAAATGCGAATGCTTCATGACAGATCAGCATATAAATTGCCATTACCAGAGTCAAAATGCATAATACGCCTACTATGATTGCAATGACCATTTCACTTAAAGCTACTTGTACTGCTACCGCAATAACACCTAAAACAATTACTGCTCCAAATAACATATACAATGCTTTTTCAGGTACCCAGTTTCCATAATTTGCTTTTTCATTCATTCTTCTTTTCTCCCTTTCATTAGTGTTCGCTAACTATTCTCATCAACTTTCCTGTACGGATACGCCTTCTTTACAGCATCATGATATTTATAATGTTCCTCGACACTTCCAAACTCAAAGAAAATGGTTCTTTGAACCTCTTGTGACAGCTTTGGAAATTCTTTATCTTCCAAACTGTCCATCATCTGTCGATATAGATTTTTATACTGCAGATTTTTTCTTGCTTTTATAAAATATGGCTTTATACTTTCTTCACTGCACCACATAAATTTACTTAAAGTCGCTCCTTTACTCCAATAAAGGCTCTTAATCGCCAGATACAAAAATGGAACCATAACCTTCCTTGTCAATCTTGAAATCTGTGCAAATTGACCTCCATCAAAAAAGTATGCTCAATTGGGATTTTCATCTGAGAAAGAAATGTGAGTCCTAAATCTGCTCCAATCGATGAAGCGACAATAAGCGTTATTTTTTCTATTCCTTGCTTTTGCAGATACTCTCCTATCTGATGAATTTCATCTTGTTTACTTTGATAACTTTATTCCCATCGTTTGAAATTCCATTTTTATATTCCCCCTTATAGTTTTAGTATATCAGATTCAAAAAATATTTCCTATATGAGATAATAAGAAAAATTCCTATAATCTAACAAATATCCACACAATCTATGATCATCTTCTCACACCTTTCATATCCTAGCTGTGAACTGTTTAATGACAATGTATAATTCCTTGCCATTCCCCATTTTTGTTCTGTATAAAAATTATAATTTGTCCTTCGTCTTTTATCTGTATCCTTTATAAGTTTTACTGCCCCGTCTTCTGTAACATTATATAACTTGCAAATACGTTTGATCTTCTCTGGCATGTCTCCATGTATAAACACATTTAACACATCATCTCTATCCTTCAGTATAAAATCAGTATTTCTCCCAATCATAACACATGGTTCTTTTTCTGCGATTTCCAAGATTACCTTTCTCTGTGCCTCATACAGCATATCATCCACGGATTTTCCAGTGATATCACGACCCGAAAATGCATAGGCAAAAAATCCTTTCTTTGGGGATAATTCTGCATTTTCTTCGATATATTCTGGTGATAATCCTGACTGTTGCGCAATCTGATCTATAATATTTTCACTATAATAAGCAATTCCAAGCTGTTGTGCTACTTCTTCTCCGATAAATCGTCCACCGCTTCCAAATTCTCTACTGATTGTAATGATTCTTTTTGCCATAATACCTTCCTCCTTAATGTGTTAATCGCTCTACTTTTATTTTTTGGATTTTCTTTAAAAAGGCAAATCCGATCAGACATGCTGCAAGTTCTGTAATTGGGAATGCCCACCAGATCAAAGATACTCCTGCTCGTCCTTTTCTTACAAAAATTGAAAAGATTCCTGCCAGAGGTAATATAATCACAAGTTGTCTGAGAAGTGAAATAATCAGTGATTCCATACCACCATCCAATGCTTGATATATTCCCTGATATGCTACATTGATTCCTGCGAAAATAAAACTAATTGAAATAATTCTCATTGCTCCGATAAAATATTCTCTGGAACTTCCTGCATTAAATAATGTTGCAAAAGAACTTGGGAATATTTCTGTGATCAAAATTCCAAAGATCATCAATACGCTCGTGTACATCAATCCATATTTGATTCCATCTTTTATCCTCTTTTTACTTCCCATCCCATAAGCAAATGCTATGATCGGTGTAATCGCATCCCTTAGTCCAAATGCTAAGAATAAAACAAACTGCTGTACTTTATAAAACAATCCGTAGGCTGTCTGAGCGGAAGGACTGAATTTCAAAATAAGGTTCATTACATATACCATAATTGACATCAATGCCTGTGCAATGATCGCTGGAAGTCCAATCGCATATATTTCTTTGATAATTCCAGCATCTGGCTTCATATACTTTGCTCCATGTTCAAATTCTTTGTTTAATTTTATATGAAAGATAAACAATAACACTGTTGACACTACCTGTCCGATGACTGTTGCATAAGCTGCACCTTGAACCCCCATTTCTGGAACAGGTCCAATCCCATAGATCATGATCGGATCAAGGATGATATTTACCACTGCTCCCGCAACCTGACCGATTGTTGAATAGAGCGAACGCCCTGTTGCCTGTAACAACTTTTCAAATAGAGAAAAGAAAATGATTCCCATGGAAATGATACAGCATATCCTAAGATAACTTGTTCCCATAGAGATTACTTGCGGATCAACCGTCTGTGATGAAATGTATGTTTTAACTCCAAAGATTCCAAAGAGCAAACAGACCACATAAATGATCCCGCCTAAAAACAAACTGTTTCCAGCAACCTTACCTGCTTTTTTATGATTTCCCTGTCCGAGTGTTCTTGCAAGAAGTGCATTGGTTCCTACTCCTGTTCCAATCCCTACCGCAACCATCAGCATCTGAACTGGAAATACAAGCGTCAAGGCATTTAGGGCTGCCTCGCTTCCTTCTCTCATGTTACCTACAAAAGCACTATCTACAATATTGTAGACTGCCTGCAATGCCATTGATAAGATCATTGGAATTCCCATCTGGATCATGAGCTTATTGACTGGCATATCCTTCATCTTGTTACTTTCTGCCATTTTTAATTTTTCCTCCTTTTTTGCATAAAAAAAGAATGTAGTTCATCAGAATAAGCTGGTCTTACGCTGATTGGCTACACACTTTTTAATGACATTTTATGATTGTAAAAATAGAAAAACGAGTAGCAAAAACTGGATTTACGCTCGTTTGCTACTCGTTCGTTTTTTATTATATTTTGATTTTTTGAAAAAGTCAAATGAAAATTATTGTACATTCTCATAATTACAAATCTGGATTGCCGCACCATCTCATTTTGTCCTTCTAATCTGTTCTGCCATAAGTGCCTCCGCCTTTCCTTGTTTCTCAATGTTGTATTATAATCTGTCCCATATTAATTTAACATCTAAACCCCATATTTATAATCAATAGTACCATATTCCTTCTACAATAAATACTTGCCCCTCTTCTATATCACAAGCATGCTCCATAGGATTTTCATACTTTTCCATTAAGTCTTTAATTTCTCTAGATATCTAACGCCACATGATACTCTTCATACACAGCATTTATAATCGTAGAAACTTTCGATGCATCTCCGATCACTGCCACATATGGCTCAATCATCTGTGCGATTTTCACTCCTTCTGAAAGATCATAACCTCCTTCAAATAGTTCGGAACCACTCATACGAAATTCAATTGGAAATCCTTCTCCAACTGCTTCTCTTACAGATTTTAAGCCCTCAATCGCAAGGCGGCAGCGGTTTTCAAGACTTCCTCCATAGACATCTTGCCTATGATTAAAATATGGAGATAAAAACTGATTGACCAACCATCCATGACCACCATGGATCATTAACATCTCAAATCCTGCTCTTTTTGCAAGGACTGCTGTCTGTCCATAAGCTTCTACGATTTCCTTGATCATATCTTCTGTCAATGCTTTTACTTTTACTCCATCTTGTCTTACAGTATCATCTGGTCCCCATTGATGCATGGATTTTTGTTTGCTCTTATCTGTCATATAAGTTCCTGCATACATTCCAGAATGAGACAATTCAAGACTCGCGATTGCTCCATGTCTTCGGATTGCATCTGCTGTATAAGTTGCGGATGCTAAGGAATTTAGGATTGTTGTGTCTAAATGATATGCATGGGAACCATCTGTCTTTGGATGTATCATACACTCACTGACTGTAACTGCTCCTGCTCAACCCTTTCCTCTTAATTCATAAAATGCTATAGATTTTGGTCCGATGCAGCCATCATTTGTAATATCTGTTCCACCCATTGGTGCGGAAAACATACGATTTTTAAATGTTACTCGTCCAACTGTGATCGGACTGCATAAATGTGGAAATTTTCGTTTCATCTGTTTTATCTTTTCTGCTTACTTTCGTTATATTTATAATAACAGAAAAAAAGACTGCCATCTATCAAACGAATGGCAGTACCTATCAACATTTTGTTGATGCCTTTGCAGAGTTTTTCAATTGACTAATGATTTCTTCCTTTTTCATCATTTCTTTATATACCAGCGAAATCTTCCATGGAATAGCATCTTTGATCGGTACTTTGTGTAATGACTCTAATAACTTCGGATCATGATGGATATCTGCATCAATTCCAATTCCCATTTTTTCTTTACAGAAACGATAGATCAGGGAACTCTCCATTGTATGAATCACAATATCCGGTGAAAATCCGAAATCCTGACATCTTTAATTCAGACTATGGTAAATAAAATATTTTTCATTGAGACTAATCAGCTTCTGTTGTTTTAAATCTTCAATGCTGATCTCTTTCCTGTCGTAATATGGATGTTCCGAATAAACCAGTGCTGTCATATTTCCTCATCAATATATTTTATCGTCTAACACTTCAATGTAAAAACTTACCGGTCTAAACCCGTCATTGCAACTGATCATCGCTGAGTTTTTGTTTTTCATCCAGCCTTCATAAATATCACTGCCTCCATATGCTAATGTCATAACAAATGGTGAAATACTCTCCCATGCACTTTCACAAAATCCTTCTGGTCGTTTCCATCCTTCTGTGATAAATACTTGTCCTTCTTCTATATCGCAGGCATGCTGGATTGGATTTTCATACTTTTCCATTAGATCTTTATATTCTGTTTTCCGTACTGCGGTAATTTTACATCGTTTCATTGATTTCTTCCTTTCTTGTGCTTCCATTGTATGTATATCCGCTTATCGTTACTACAATATTGATGACAATTTATAAATATTAATATAACCCACACCAAGTAAAATATAATTGAATCTGCATTCTTGCGAAGGGAGCGACCGGAGACAAACAGGAACTATATGAGGACGTGTATAAATTTCAATCCACACTCCCACGAAGGGAGCGACATACCGACTACTGTAAATGTTTTATATATTGGATATTTCAATCCACACTCCCACGAAGGGAGCGACCTAATATCATACTACCACGTTTGATTTCTATTTAATTTCAATCCACACTCCCACGAAGGGAGCGACCTAATATCATACTACCACGTTTGATTTCTATTTAATTTCAATCCACACTCCCACGAAGGGAGCGACCGTTGTCTTCGTTGCCATCTTCATTCTCCTTTCAATTTCAATCCACACTCCCACGAAGGGAGCGACCTGGGGGATAGTTTGCAAAACTAACTTCTGGCTTTGATTTCAATCCACACTCCCACGAAGGGAGCGACTTGTGTCCTTTGTTGTAGATGTAGAACTGCTGTCAATTTCAATCCACACTCCCACGAAGGGAGCGACTCCGACACCTGTGCAAACTCAATCATGTATCTATATTTCAATCCACACTCCCACGAAGGGAGCGACACTCCAATGCCATATCCAATATCTTGTAAGCAAAAATTTCAATCCACACTCCCACGAAGGGAGCGACGCTTCTTTCACTGTTGTTCCTGCAATGTCAGCCTTATTTCAATCCACACTCCCACGAAGGGAGCGACAGCAATATTAACCAATAATTTTCTAATTTTTTGTTCAATATCACTAATAAATTTTATCTTATATCTACAAATCATTCAAATACTATTTATTTTTAGATACAAATTTATTTTTTACTTCATATTTTAAGTGCGAATCTCCCACTCTTTTTATGTTTGCTATATCCTCGCATCACTATAAAATCAATGGTTGATCAACTTGTATTCCTCTGTCTACACCAAAATGTTCTACTTTAGTCTGATATTTATTCCCTAAATAATATAAACGCAAGCTATCCACATTTTCATCTATGATATCATTTAAGAGTGCTTTTAGCATCACACACTGTGCATTATCAACAATGCATTCAAATACAGAATTTTGTACTCGCCTTCCATAATTTTCACATTGCTTTGCCACTTTTCTCAATCTCTTTTTCCCTGCTGCTGTTTCTGTATTTACATCATAGGTAATTAATACTAACATTTGATTTTATCACCTCATTTCCACAAAAATGCTGGGTAACCATCTAAATCTCCTCTTAAATATCTCGCCAATAACATAGCCTGAACATAAGGAACCATTCCCCATTCTACCTTTTCCTTTAAGAATGGATGTGTGATTACTTCTTTTTTCTTATTTTGCCATTCCATCAGCAACTTTTTTCTTAAATCATCATCCATTAAAACTGCACCATTTTCCTTTTTAGTAAAATTCTTTTTATTTACAATTTTTTTATTAATCAACGATAATACAAATCGATCTGCATAAACTGCACGAAATTCTTCAATCAAATCTAATGCCAAGGATGCTCTTCCAGGACGTTCTGTGTGTAAATATCCAACGCAAGGATCCAATCCAACAGACTCCAATGCAGACGTAATCTGATTTGTTAATAGTGTATAAACAAAAGACAACATTGCATTCACATTATCCATCGGCGGCCTTTTACTTCTGCCATGGAAAGAAAAATCTTTTTTCTGCTGTAAAATAAGCTCATCAAAAACACTAAAATAAATACTTGCCGCTTCTCCTTCATATCCCCTAAGTTGTTCCTTAGATTCTGCATTTTGTATATATTGTAAAAATGTTTTTAATTGTAGCGATGCCACTTTTACCCGTTCCTTATCAATTTGCATTGCATGATCTCTGATTGCGCGTTCTAAAACCCACCTTGCATTATATACTTTTCCAGAAATGCAATTTTTCGAAATTTCCAAGCTACGTTTTTCGTCTTTACTACTTGTATATTGACGATCTCTCAAAATGACATTTCCACGTGTTTTTCCAGTTACTCGTGCTAAAAATTTTCCCTGTGGTGTTAAATAACAAAGAGAAATATTCCGATCAGCACATGCACCCATAAGTGCAGGGCTTGTCCCTCTGTATCCAAAAGAAACGATTCCTTCTAAATTGTGTAATGGCACCTTACCAACTTCTTTTTCTCCATCATAAATAACAATTGTTTCTCCATCTAATCCCAAATATCCATTTTCGGACATTACATATAAAGTATTTAATAATTTTTTCATTTCCTGTCCTCCTCAAATATCTGTGACATGTATTTTTTCACGGAAACTATTTTCTCTAATTTAGGAAGACAAAGATTTTTTAATGAGCAAGATTGGCATGCCTTTGTCTTTTTTACTTTAGGAGTATAATTTTTCTTATAATATTCATGCATCTCCGAAAACATATTCTCAACTTCTTCTCTTAGTTCTGATGAAAAATACACTTGTTCTCTCCGTCTGGTTTCTCCATAAAAAATAGCTCCTTCTTCAATCCTTGTTGAAAACATCTCCTCCAAACACATTGCCTGGGCTGTCAACTGAAGTATATCTTCATCTGACTTCTTGGGTTTTCCTTTTTTATATTCTACTGGATATATAGAATATAAGTCTCGATGCCCAAATAGTTTAACGCCATCTTCACATTTATGGAATTCCACAATATCACATTCTCCACTAATACCTAATGTCCGTGAAGAAACTGGCAGTGCCCGGACGATCAATGTGTCTTTTCTTTTTTCTTTAAGATATAGATCATGTGCTTTCTTATGCATTAGTTCACCTACAACTGTATGTACATTTTCTTCCCATTGTTGTTCAATATGAATTAACGCCCACTGCCTCCTGCAAAACTTAAAATGTTGTATTCCAGATATCATTAAATATTCTTCTTCGATATATTCCATGCAATCATCCCTTTTTTATTCAAATCATCTGTTTCACTTCCACCGAATCAGGAATATTTTCTCTATTAATGTAAACTTCATAATCTTGATATTTTCTTGGATATTCAACATCATCCTTTCTCTTTACTTCTACAGAATCAAACAGCTTATATGCAGGACAATCCCCTAATTCTTTACTATGTTTAAATACTATTAATTCTCGAACTGCCATTTTTCCTCTTGCAGCGGAATGATCATTTTCAAACATATTAATAATAGCTTCCCATAAAAGTTCCAGATCATCTTCTGAAAAACCTGTCACCTTTCTTGCAAGATTCGCTGAAATGTATCCTTCTGCACGATATAAACCATATGGCACAATACACTTTCTTCCCATTTCTGTATTCTTCTTCTCTGCATCTTTTTCTGTTGTAATTGCAACTCTTGTAATTGTTACTTCCTGACTGATAATCGGATCAATACTTCGTGCAAATCCAATTTGAACAGGTCCTCGTACCTGTCCACAATTTAGTGTAGCTTTTACAAATGTCGTCATAACTGCTCCAAATGTTCTGATATCATAAAAATTATCACACATATAATCTCTTAATTTAATATCAACATCTGGATCTGTTTTCTTTAATTTTTTCACGGCCTCTTTTATTTTTTTATCGTCCGTTTCCTCAATTCCAATACTCTCATGTGCTTTTCGATCGCTTCGATTTAATGGGATGTCCTCTTTAATATAAATTCCATATCCCTTTGAATCTTCTTTTACCATTTCAACATAATTACGAATCTTGCGTTTTAAACAAACATCTGTAACTAATCCAAGTCCACTTTCCGGATCAATTCTTGGCATATTCCCCGCATCCGGATCTCCATTTGGATTTCCATTTTCCACATCAAATAGTACTACAAATTCATATCTGTTTTTAATTGGTTCTCCCATTTATTTATCCTCCTTTTTTTCATACTTTTTTTGCATCTGATGATAATAACCTAATATAAATTTTCCTTGCTCTTCTAATGGTAATTGCTTTGGAAAACCATCTTTTGTCATTTCAATTTTTCCTATAATTTCTGTCAAACTTATTTCATACCACTTTTTCTTTTCTGGATGTTCTCTTTCTAATTTTTTAGTATGACTATTTTTTAGTTTAATTAAAATAGGGAATACCAATGCAGGCGTAGCACATGCAGAATTAAAATAACGATCCCTAATTGTTGTATTAATTCCCGGATTAGCATCCTGCTGAATAGATTCCAACACCGCAAATAATCTTCCTAATACATATGCCTGATCTTCACTTTCCTGATTTAATGCCATATATTTTTCTCCTTCCTTCCATTTATAATTTTTTATTAACACAGCTTTTATAATCGCTGCTCTTCCACTTGTTACTTTTCCTTGTTCTGAACGAACTCTCAACACTGTACTAGTATATAAACTCATGGGATAACGATCATTTGCCAATATTGCTTTTAGTGTCATTGTTATCATATTAGAAAACTGCTTTTCATTTTTGGCTTTTGAACTTACCGTCTCTAATAACATTGCCTCAATTCCTAAATAAATTCTATCTTTCCATGCAGGTTGTATAACTTCCATTCGCTTATAATGTTTTTGAATATTATTAAGAATTTCTCCAAATGTATTTTGGTAGAAAAATCGGACAGATAATCTTGCCGCATTTGGTGCTAAACCAAGAATATAAAATTTTTGATCTGGATTTATTTGTATATCTTCTGTGTCTATCCATATATTTTTCTCAAGATTTCCAAATACCTTCTTTAACTCATCCTGATTATCTGGTTGTGGATTGATTAACGTAAAAAAAGTTCTTTGATATGTTTCTTGTGCAGATTCTGCCCAATAAACAATCATAGAATCTCCCAATCGAAGTGTATATTCTTTTTGATTCAGAAGATAATTCAATGCTGTTGTATACGCAAACTCCGCATATTTTCCAACTGGAGCATTATAACTCTGTTCTTTTCCATAAGATTCAAATGCTGTAGCGTTAAACGAAACTAATGCTGCACCACTTGATTGTGCTCCTGGAACACCTTTTATTCCTCTATGTATACGTGCAATTTCTGTTTCTTTTCCTGTAACAAGACATTTACCTATTTGTCCTTCTTTTATTCGTTCTTGATAATCTTCCCATGTTTTTTGTATTTCTTCATCATCTTGTGCATAATGATCTCGCATTCCAAAAATAATATTTCCGCCATCATTTAATTCTTCCCAACGCTCCTGCACTTTTGGATTATCTTTTGCTTTTTCTGGATCCCATTTTTCAAAATATTTGCAGATAGCCTTTGCAAGTATACTTTCTGTATCCTTTAAAATCTCTAAATGTTTTTTCCTAGAATCTTCAAAGCGGTCTTTTATATCAGAATTTGTTCCTTCTATATTAATTCCCATTAAATATTTTGCATTATCACATAAAAAATATGCAGGTGGACATTTTCCACTTCTTGAAAACATTTCTGGCACGCACAAAATCTGTGGTTTTAATGCTTCTGTCTTTAATGAGATAATCTGCTTTACCGTTCCATCTTCTTTCAACTCAATCATATAAGATACTCTGGCCAAACACCAACCTAATTTAGGTATTCTTTCATCCATTGGTTTTTTGTCATTTTGTTGAAGAAGATCTTCGTAATAGCGTACTAATGATTGCAATATCACCGAATCACCTCACAATCTCTAAGATCCAAAACTCCTCTCTTCATAACTGCTCTAAAAAACATTGGTTCTATATGATTGCTGTCACTATAATCCATATCATATAACATAAATCCTAAATCTTTTTCTGATACTTCGTCATAAATTGTATGTATTTCATCTTCTTCACATAAACAAAATTGTGCTGGAAATTCTCTACAGCCAAAATATGGCATATGATAGCATTGACCTCTTTTCAAACGTCTCATCATGATATCTTTAAATTTCCCTGGATTATCTGAAGCATTCGCTTTTTCCGTCATTTCAAAATGTGCCTCAATCACATATGATACATCACATAAAACCAAAGATGCTCTTTGTACAATTTCTTCCTTTGTATTTAAATAGAGTTGTTTCTTTCCGCCATTGTATACTTGTAAGGCGTTACTTGCAGATATTTTACTTTTTACTTCGTTACGTTGTACACTGGTAAATCGAATTGGATTTCTTACATAAATCTTATCAATGATCCATCGAAGTCCTGGATGCCAGTAAATCGCTTCTAAAATCCCTCTTGCAGCAGATGGGGTCATAACATCATATGAGCATCGTTCAACCTTCATCTCTGGTCTGCTAAAGAGTGCATAATCTCCCCATACCTGAACTTTGACTCCCTTTGCCATCTTATAATACTTCTCCTTCCTTATAGCATGCTGCTATATAATCTCGTGATTGATAATAAAAATCCGTATTATAATCCGAAATCACTGCATCAATCCATGAATGATATACTTCCCAAATTCCTTTCATTATTTCATTATCTGTATAACAATCCTCAATCAATCGCTCATACACTTCTCCAATGTCCCAGTAATCTGGCACTTTGTATCTGCAACTTCCAACATTATCGTAATTTCCATCTTGTATCCGATATTCTTCAATGAATTCCATTGCTACCTTCTCAATCGGCTCACAATGGAATACATCTGAATAATTATAAATTCTTTGAATTGTATCTTTCCCTAGATCTTCCACTATTTTACATCTGGTTTCTTTCTTTGTCCGTCCTATATATTCAATCAGACTACATGTATAAAATAATGCGTTATTATTTTTCGCTGCCATCTACAACCTCACTTCCTATATACTTCAATGTATCCAATGCAGATATTGTATGAAAGCTAATCTGATGTGTTGGATGATTAAATTTAGCCAACTCCCAAAACGCTGCTCTAGAAATTTTCCCATCAATATAATTCTGAATATAATTGTAAATGGTATCATCTGCCATTGGTCCTTCTACGATATCGTATGTATGTGGTTTCCCACTTCTACACTCTACAATAAAATCTAACCATTCTTCCGACATCTCCTCAAATATAAGATATTTTAATTCATAATTTGGTGTATATTCATAAGAATTTAAATATCCCTTTATCCCATAACGGCTTGCCCAACGCTTTGCCTGATTCGGAAGTTTTGTACAATAAAATCCAAAATAAAAATCTTTATGATATTGTGCTTTTCGAATTTCTGGATATTTTACAATTTCTCTGCTTCCATGGTACAAAATCATATCTTATACTCCTTCCTTCCTATAATTTTATTTACGTATTACTTTATAAGTTGACTATACTACACTTCTTTATATTTATCAAGCCACTTTTTAATATTGTTATATAAAATTCTATTGAAAAAAATTAATATATAAAATACTATTGAAGAATTAATTTATTACTGTATATTGCTATTTTTATTAAAATCCTTTATACTAACTTCGTCTAGGAAACTAGTGGATTGAAATAATAGTATTTTTGATAATGAAAATGTACAGCGGTGTAAAGAGTTTAATCTTTACACCGCTGTATTATAATCTTCTACACAAATATTGCAATTCCATTATCCATCGCATAATCCAATCCATAATCTTCCGAATATTGATCCATTGACACAAGTTCATAAAAATCTTGAATATCCTCTGAAACTAATTGTAACATATCTGCACCATTTAGTTTGCCAAAGAAATCACCATAAATTTGTACGCAATATTGTCCTGCTTTTCGCATTCTCTCTTTTGACGTTCCTTTTGTTTTAATTTCATCTAAAATTTCTTTTGCCTCTGGTTCTTTACAAATAAAAATTGTCTTTGTCTCCTGCTCAATCAACTGAAACTCTTTTGCAACCTTTGCGAAATTATATTTCCCCCGATAGAATTCTTTCATAATACCTTTCTTATCCAAATTTCTACCGTGAAATTTATATAGTCGCTTAAAATAATCCGTAATACATTCTAAATCAGATATATCTTCATAATCCTGTACAACAGATTTTGTAACATCAATCTTTTTCTGTTGGCTAGGTATCACTTTTGAATCTTCAAAATCATATATATACACCTTACTTTCTTCAGTACTTTCGTTTCCATTTCAGTTACAACGGCCTGCTGCCTGAATCAATGAATCAATACCTGCTATTTGTCTATAAACACTCAAAAAATCCAAATCAACACCAGCTTCTACAAGACTTGTGGCTATCAAAATGCATCGATCCTTATTGTCCAATCTTTCTTTTACATTTGCTAACACCTTTTTTCGATGTTTCGGATACATCGTTGTTGATAAATGATATACTCCTTCCGACTTTAATAATTGGTATAATTCTTGAGCTCTTTTTCTTGTATTTACAATGCATAATGCCCTTTGTTCTTTTTTTAATCTTTCTGCCATATTTTCTTTTGAAATATTACCAATATTTTGATATGTCACCCGTCTAAAGAATTCAAATTGTTCTTCCATTCTTGGACATAATTCAACAAAATTTTCTATTTGTCCAAAAAAATTATCTAATGATGGTTGTGTTGCTGTACACAATACTATGCTTGTCTTATAATTTTGTACTAATTCTTGCAGCATTGCTGTACATGGAATAAGATAATCCATCGGAAGCATTTGTGCCTCATCTAGAATAATTACACTATTTGCAATATTATGTATTTTTCTACATTTTGATGATTTATTCGAAAACAGAGATTCAAAAAATTGTACATTCGTAGTCACAACGATTGGTTTATCCCAATTTTCACTTGCAAGCTGCATTGGTCTAAGTTCTTCTGAATCTTCATAATCTACATTGCTGTGATTTTCTAATACATTCTCATTCCCTAAAATTTCTCGAAATACCTCTGCATTTTGCTCTATAACACTGATATATGGAACAACATAAATAATCCGATCCATATGATGTTTCACAGCATGATTTAGTGCAAATGCAAGCGATGCTATTGTTTTACCGCCTCCTGTTGGAACTGTTAACCGAAAAATACCTCTATTTCTTTTTCCTTCTTCTATACAATTTCTTAATATTTCTGTTCTTCTTCCATTTACCGTATCAATATCATTATTTTTCAACCAATCTAAAATGCGATTTTCTAACTTTTTCAATAGAATGTTCATACTTTGACCTGATTGTCGTTCCACCAGCCCATTTTTCATAAAATATTCCGTATCCAAAAAATCTGCATCCACTAGGCAGGAATAAATCATTCTTGTAAATGTACTTAATGAAAAATCTGGATCAGAAAGTGTTTTTATATCGAATGGTTCCGTATAAATCTCTGGTATTTTAATTTCTTCTTGATATGCTTCATAATTATATATTTTCTTTTTATATCTTCCACATAAACTTGAACGTTCAGCAGTGTTCCCATAGTCTGGAAGTCCTGCATGATGTCCTGCGATACAGTAATCTAACACTGGCAAATTTATTTTTTTACAAAGCTGTGCCCCTGCTGTTGCATGATCTACCATATTATTTGTATCTTCATTAATCTTTTTTTGAAACTCTTCTGAATATTTTCCAATATCATGAAGCATTCCGCCACAGTATCCCCAATCTTTACTTCCAAACTTCTCTGCAAATTGTCCTGCTAATATTGCTGTTCCAATTAAATGTTCCTTAATTGTTTGTTCCCTTTCTCTATCTTTATGTGCAATATACTTCATCTTATCATCCTTTTCCTTTCATTTTCTCCATATACAACAAAAACCCCACGTAAAAACGTGAGGTTTAAGAATGGACTAGGCGAGAATCGAACTCGCGTCCAAAAGCCAATTCACATGAGGCTCTCCCATTACAGTCAGTCTTCTTTCATTCCCTCTACCGTGCTCCGACTAACAGGATCACAGCTTCAGTAGCTTCATCAATACTTTAACCGGCACAAAGCTTGACCGGTCAAGGGTCCTGCATGTTTGAAGCCAGGATTCCAGACTACAGGTGATCTAGAGCTGACTGCTGCAAACTAGGCAGCGTACGCTAATTTATTATCTGCGTTTATATTTAAGTTTGTACCGTAAGGTGGTCCCTCCCAATGGCTCCTCAAGCTTCATAACCCCTGTCGAAACCTTTACTAGCCCGGAATTAATAAGCTTGGTTCGAGACTGAGAGCCTTCCCAGTCTCGAAATTATATTATATAGTCTCTTATATAGGATGTCAAGTCTTTTTGTATAACTTCTTATACAATCTTTAATCTTCCTTGAAATTATCCAAAGTTTCTTACTTTGAAGTCTCTCTGTGCTTCTCTTAACTGATCTCTCTTTGAGATATCTTGTCGTTTGTCGTAGAGTTTCTTACCTTTGCATAATCCGATCTGAACTTTCACCAAACTTCCACTAAAGTATACTTTTAATGGAATCAATGTATATCCCTTCTGATTGATCTGTCCGATCATCTTGGAAATCTCCGATTTATGCAATAATAGTTTTCTTGTACGAAGTGGATCTTTGTTGAAGATATTTCCTTTTTCATAAGGGCTGATATGCATCTGATGAATAAACACTTCCCCATTATCAATGTCAACAAAGGATTCTTTGATGCTGCAGTGTCCTTGTCTTAAAGATTTTACTTCAGTTCCATGAAGTACGATCCCTGCTTCAAAACTGTCTTCTACAAAATAATCATGTCTTGCTTTTTTATTATTTGCTATGAGTTTAATTCCATCCGTCTTCGCTTTGCTCATAATCATCATCCTCCACTAACTCAAAATCAATATTCTTAAGCATCATATCCACATCTTTGACACGGATTTTCGCCTTCTCTCCTAATTTAAATGTTCTTCCAGTTCTTTCTCCTACCATGGAATAGGTCTTCTCATCATAGTAATAATAGTCGCCCGGAAGAATGGATACATGAACCATTCCTTCGATCGTATTTGGAAGTTCCACATAGATTCCCCAGTTTGTCACACCGGAAATGATTCCTTCATGTACTTCTCCGATTCTTCTTCTCATGTATTCCGCTTTCTTAAGCTTACACACTTCTCTCTCAACTTCTTCTGCACGGCGTTCCATCTTAGATGACTGTTCTGCTACTTTTGGCAAAATTGCATCGTAATGACTGAATCGTCTTGTTGTAAATTTATTATGCAAAGTTTCCTTGATGATCCTGTGGATCTGAAGATCTGGATATCTTCGGATCGGTGATGTAAAATGGCAGTAATATCTTGTGGACAATCCAAAATGCATAGAGCTGTATGCAGAATATTTTGCCTGTTTCATAGATCTTAATGTCAAACGGCTGATCAATGGTTCTTCTGGTGTTCCTTCGATCTTTGTCAGTAACTTCTGTACTTCCTTTGGATGAATCTCATCATGACTGCTCTTTAAGTAAATTCCAAAGTTTTGTAAAAATACCTGTAACTTATCAATCTTCTCATGGTCTGGAATCTCATGGATTCGATACAAAAATGGAATCTCTCTCCAGTAAAATTCTTCCGCGATCGTTTCATTGGCACACAGCATAAAATCTTCTATAATCTTTGTTGCTGCATTTCTCACCTGTGGATAAACATCAACTGGACGGCCTTTTTCATCTAAGATGATCTTAGATTCTGGAAAGTCAAAGTCAATGCTTCCTCTTTCATGACGACGATGTCTTAAAATGTCGGATAATTCCTTCATTAACTCAAACATTTCTACAAAATCTTCGTATTTGTTACGTTCTTCCATATCCCCATCCAAGATTTTAGCTACGGATGTATATGTCATACGATGATCGACGTTGATCAATGTCTCTGCGATATGATGATCGACAACCTTTCCACTTGGATCAACTTCCATGATACAACTTAATGCCAGTCTGTCGCATCCCTGATTTAAGGAACAGATTCCATTCGATAATTGATGTGGAAGCATCGGAATCACACGGTCTACAAGATATACACTTGTTCCTCGTTTTAACGCTTCTTTATCTAATGGAGAGTACTCTGTTACATATTCGGATACATCCGCGATATGTACTCCAAGTAAATAATTCTTTCCTTTTCTTGATAATGTAATCGCATCATCTAAGTCCTTCGCATCTTCTCCATCGATCGTTACCATTGGCCAGTCTCTGATATCCATACGGTCTTTGTAGTCAGATGCTTTGATCTCAGATGGAATCGTATCAACCTGCTGTTTGACATCATCTTCAAACTGGGTTGGGATTCCATAAGCTTTGACAATTGATAAAATATCAACTCTTGGATCATCTTTATGTCCTAAAACTTCAATGATCTTTCCTTCTGGACTTCTTCTGGCATCTCCATAATCTGTGATCTCTACCATCACTTTAAATCCGCTGGTAAGATTCTTGCACTGAGATTTGGATACAAAAATATCACTGTCAAATCTTAAATTATCTGGAATCACGAACCCAAAGTTCTGGTTTTTCTGAAGAGTTCCGACCACTGTCTTGATTCCTCTCTCTAAAATCTTGATGATCTTTCCTTCTTTTCTTCTTCCAGAAGTTGGATGATCGTCCAATACCTGCATTAAGACCGTATCTTCATGGAAAGCTCCATTCATGTTCTTCTCATGAATGTAATAATCGTCATCTTCCCCTTCCACAGTCACAAACCCAAAACCTTTGCTTGTACAACTGAATGTTCCTTTGACCGTCTTCACACTTGGCGGCATGTATTTTCCACGTTTACTTACTTCAATCGATCCTTCTTCTACCAGTTCATTCAAAATCTCAACAAACTCGTCACGATCTTCTGGAGCTACCTGCATCAGGTATCCGATCTCTCTTTGTTTCATTGGCTGATAATACGGATCGTTGATCAACGCTTTAATTTTCTTCTTTCTGTTAAATCGTTTATCTGTCATTACGTTCTCCTGTATATTTAAATCTTCTTAATCTTTTTATGGAAATTCTCTTCGACATAAAAAGCACCTCTTAAAACAAGTTTAAGAAGTGCTTATCTTTTCTCTAAATAAATCTTGAGCAAAGGATTGCTGCTGTTACGAAAAATACGATCGTAAAGAATGTTGTCACTTTGATCAGTGTTCCTTCCTTAGAACGACCTTTGTTCTTGCTCCAGTATGTTCCGCTATCTGCTGCACCGGTTAAAGAACCTAATCCCGCCTCTTTTCCTTCTTGCATTAATACTAATATGATTAATAAAATTGATGCTATAATAAAAATTACAGTTAATGCTGTTTTCACGATATGCCTCCTAATATATTTCCATTCACTGTGGTTCATTCTAACATATACATATCAAACTTGCAAGGAAAACAACAATACTTTGCATAGTTTTTACATTTTTATCCTTTTACCAGCCATATTTTGATAAGCTTCCAAGCTCTTCTTCAATACGTAATAAACGATTGTATTTTGCAGTACGATCAGATCTGCATGGTGCTCCTGTTTTGATCAGTCCTGCATTCGTTGCAACTGCAATATCTGCGATCGTCGTATCTTCGCTTTCCCCTGATCTATGAGAAATGATTGTTTTGTAGTCTGATTTTGCAGCTGTCTCAATGGCATCTAATGTCTCTGTCAATGTTCCAATCTGATTTGGCTTGATCAAAATACTGTTTGCAATATTTTCCTTAATTCCTTCTCTTAGCCGTGCAACATTTGTTACAAATAAATCATCTCCAACTAGCAGGATCTTCTCTCCAAGACGGTAGGTCAATACTTTCCAACCTGGCATATCTTCTTCATTTAATCCATCTTCAATGGAAAAGATTGGATAATCTTCGACAAGTTTTTCATAATACTGCACCATTTCTTCAGAATTTCTTCTTACTTCCTTGCCTGCCATCCTGCTTTCTCCCATAAAATGATAAACTTTCTCATCTTCATTATAGATTTCTGACGCAGCACAATCCATAGCGATTGCTATTTCTTCTTTTGTTTTATATCCTGCCTGTTCAATTGCCTGCACCAAAAGATCTAATGCCTGTTCTGAGCTTTCCAGATTCGGGGCGAAACCTCCTTCATCTCCAACACCTGTATTTAAATGATTTCTCCTCAAAATGTATTTTAATGTATGATAAACATCAGTTCCCATCATCAAAGCATCTTTGAAAGAGTCTGCACCAACTGGTGCAATCATAAATTCCTGAAAATCAACGGTATTATCTGCGTGTTTTCCTCCATTTAATATGTTCATCATTGGTATCGGAAGTTTGGATGCAAAGCTGCCTCCGAGATACTGGTATAACGGTAAACCTAGTCCACAAGCGGCTGCCTTAGCAGTTGCAAGTGATGCTCCAAGGATTGCGTTTGCCCCAAATCTTTCTTTGTTTGGGGTTCCATCTGCTTCTAACATAATCTGATCGATTTCAATCTGATTGAGTGCATTTTTGCCAGTCAAGCGGTCTGCAATCTTGTGATTCACATGATTAACAGCTGTTTCAACACCTAATCCACGGTATCTTTTTTCGCGGTCTCTTAACTCTAACGCCTCATATTTACCTGTGGACGCACCAGAAGGGACAATTGCTCTTCCCAAGGCTCCATTTTCTAAAAGTACATCGACTTCTACCGTTGGATTTCCTCTGGAATCTAAAACTTCCCTTCCGATAACATTTTCAATGCATAAACGATTTTTCAATTTTTGTCACATCCTTCTTTATGAAAATAATAGTGGTATTATTTCCTTGGTGGGATGTTTTTATACATATCACTAATATCGATCAAATATATTTCTTTTCCATGTTGCACCAGCATCTTCTTCTCTTTTCCTGCCAGATACATTTGCGTATCATCTCTAAATTTCTTTGGCAATATAAATTTCTTATATGTCTTATTTCTTAGATTACACAAATAATCATTGCCTTGATCATCATCAAATAAAACATAATCTCCAGCATCATCAATAATATGTACTGTTTTGACATTTGGAATATCAATGGATGTTTCATATGCCAGATGTTTTAAATGTAACTTTCCTTTCTTTTCTTTGTATACATACCATTCGTTATTTGAATATTGTTCTTCTTTGGAGCGGTCATCCCATTGTTTTGTCGCTTTGGCTGTTTTTAGATTAATTTTATTCCAGACGTTGTATTCAGAATTTTTTGTCATGACAGGATTTCCCATTGCTACAATCCTGTCTTTTCCAATAAAACAAATTTCTTCATTGTGTGCATATCCACTGATTCCTGGCTGTTTGGTTTCTTTTCTTGTTTTAAGATTCAATGCACTCCAATATCCTTTGCTTCTGTAATTTAACAAAATCCATTCCCCATCTGGTGACATCTCCATATTGCAGATTTTGGTGTCATCTGTAATCTTTGTTACTTTTCCTGTTTTAAGATTTAATTTTGCAATACATTCTTTTTGTACGATATCATCTTTTTTATTCATATGATATAAAGAAACATAAATCGTATCTTCATCCCATACTTTCCAGAAAATATCACTGATATTTCCTTTCACATTGTATACATAAATTTCTCCACGAATCACTGCATACTGAAATGAAAATTTCCTTCCATTATAAATTCCATGGAACCATTTTTTCTCTGGTTTTAATTCTTTTAAATGATTCCCTTCAATTGTATATACTTTGTCTGTCACTTCGACATCGTATTTTCCTTCGTAATGATACTGACAGATAAAGCTTTGGTTGTGTCCTTGTTTGATTTCCATGTTATCTTTTAGCACAATCTTTTGGTTTTTCTTATGATCGCTGACATCTTTGGTTTCTGTTACTTTATATATCGCCTGTGACATAAATGTCTTTTGAATCCACTGCCGAAATGTTTTCGATGTTGCTGCTGCCACGCTAACACTTATTCCTAAGGTCAGAAAACAGATCAATGCAATCGTTGCTGCTTTAACCATTGGTGTCATTTGCTTAAATTTTAATTGATGTTTGTGGTTTTGGTTCTTTCTCTTTTCCATATCTTTCAATGTTTCCATCAAAAATTTATCATCCACTGCATCGATTGCCTGAAATAATGTTTTTTCCTCATCCTTATTGTCTTTCATATTTCAAATCCCTCCTCTTTCAGATATTCTTTTAACTCTTTTCTGATCCTTAACAGTTTGACTGACATATTCTTTGGAGTTATTTCATAATCTCTCGCCATTTCTGAGACCGATTGCAAAAACCAGTATCTTCTTAGAAATAAGATCCTTTTTTCTTTTGAAAGATTTTCAATAAATCTTGCTATCAGCCATTTTAATTCCCGTAATTCAATCTGATTTTCTATATTTTGTTCTTTGCTGATGCACTCTTCTAATTCTTCCAGCGAAAGATCATACTGGCTGTTTCTCTTTTTTGCATGATGATATTCATAGCGTTTTAATGATAGATTTTTTATGATCCTGCAGATATACGCTTTGAATGGATTCGGTTTCTTGGGTGGTATCTGATTCCACAAGGTAAGCCATGTATCACTGACACATTCTTCACTGTCTCTGATATCGTTTAAGATTCCCATGGAAATGCTTGTACATAATCGTCCGTATTTTTTATCTGTTTCGTGAATTGCTCTTTCTTCACGGTTTGTATATAGATCTATGATCTTTTGATCTTCCATATCCTTTCCCTTCCTTTGTTTATTTTGATGATCATCTGGTTATATATACGGAATTATTATATGATACTACATAGAAATTTTAATTTGCTGGTTTGATGACGGAAATTATTGGTGGAATATTATAAAAAGGGTTATCTGTCTGCGACGTGCTCTCGCTCGACTCACACGCAGCTGTACTAAGCTCCTGAATGGTCTAACGACCATCCACTCACTAAGTGCAGGCGTGTTCCTACGGTCTCAGACAGATAACCCTTTTTATAATATTCAAATAATTTACGTAATCGAAACCACTACCGAATGTGCATGGAGAATGATATTGGATGTAAATTAATTTTTTCAAGACAGAAGATAAGTGTTTATTATATTCCCAAACATCTCGATAAATCGGTGCTTATGCATCTCTTTAAATTCCCGTTTACGAATACAAAAATTGTTAATCAATATCATATAACATACACACTGTATAGTGATTTGAATCACGTAAATTATTTGAATATTATAAAAAGAGATCATGTGTCAGCAACCGTACGGACACGTCTGCACTTAGCGAGTGGATGGTCGTTAGACCATTCAGAAGCTTAGTACAGCTACGTTGGAGTCCGAACGCGAGTGGGTTGCAGGCACATGATCTCTTTTTATAATATTCCACCAATAATTTCTGTCTTCAAACTACAATTTACTATTCAACTACAACTTTGCATATTTTCTTAAAACAAGCAATTCCATATTTGATAAAATTTTTCATACCATCCTGTTTTAGTTTTGCCACATAATCTTTCTCTTCAATCTGTTTTAATGCCTTTTCACATGCTGCATCCAGATCTCCGTCCTCTGCATACTTTATCTCAATCACAATTCCTGTTCTATTGGTCGGAACCTCCACTAATATATCACTGTAACCAATTCCTGATTCTGCATTTGACTTGATCAGCCAGTTTGATTTATATCCTAGAAGTCCAAGCAAAATACCATGATAAAAATTTTCCTTCTTTTCTTTTGCAACTGCTGTATCACGTATACTGATGGTATTCCAGAGATAGTCTCCAAAAATCTGTTCTATCTTTTCGGAATCTTTATCTACAAATGCACTGCAAAACTCTTCCAATGTTTTTCCATCATTTCTTGATACATCAGAAAACCACTCTCTGATTTTTTTTACGAAAAGATTTCTAACCTCTTTATTCGGAATTACCAGACGGTATTTTCCACTTTCTGTACAACCTTTATGTGTCAGATATCCTGTCGTAAAAAGCACACTCCATAAATTTTCAATGCTTTTATCAATCTCATCATAAGTGAGTTCTGATACAACATCCTTTTCAATACTCTCTCCTGCTATTAAACGTTCTATCTCGTTTCTAGTCGATATATCAGCCTTGTCTATAAATCTACGAACGATAGCATTACCACTTGAGTTGGACCAGAAATCCTGTGGCTTAGCAGAAACATCTAAATATAAGCTTTTACAATATTGAATTACATCCCATGGACAATATATATCAATGTTTCCAAAATGATAACCGTCATACCACTCTTTGACTTCTAAATAATGATCTTTAAGATTGTAATCATTCAATATTTTTTTGACCTCAGCATCTGTAAATCCAAAACTCTCATCATACTGATCATTTAAGATTGATAAAACCTCAAAATTATTAAGACCTGTAAAGATGCTTTCCTTAGAAATCCGCATACAACCTGTCAAAACCGCAAACTGTAAACTATCATTGGTCTTCAACGCCATTCCGAAAAGACCTCTGATCAATGACACCATCTCTCTGTAAAAGCCATTCTGAAAAGCCTTATCCAAAGGGACATCATACTCATCAATCAAAATGATCACCTTTTTTCCAAAATGCTTGTACAATAATTGCGACAAAACCTGAAGGCTTGATATCAGCATTTTTTCATTCATTGTATTCATACCATTATTTAATGAAATAATAGCTTTGTATCGTTTTTTCTCATTTTCTGACAGATGTTCACTATCTTCCAAAAATCCAAACCGCTCTGCTTCTAGACCTATCAACTCTGTCATGCGATACTTGGCATCCTCAAAAGTTAATCCATCCACACTTTTTAATGAAAGGAAAATAACCGGATATTTTCCCATATACTCTTCACAAAGTTCTTTATTTTTTGTAATATATAATCCATCAAACAATGATTCGTCTGCATCTATTTCAAAAAAAGAGCGTAACATACTCATATTCAAGGTCTTACCAAAACGACGTGGACGTGTAAAAAGAGTAACCTCGCCACCTGTTTCCACCAACTGTTCTATAAGCTTTGTCTTATCAATATAATAAAACCGATTCTTTCTGATTTTTTCAAAACTATCGATTCCTACTGGCAGTTTTAAAGTATTTACCATATAAACCTCCACGAAATGTTCAAAATCCGCTATACTTTGTCTTAAGTATAGCGGATTTTTATTTTTAATTCAAATACACTTTTATGCTTCTGATATTAGATACCTTTACCCTTAATCACAGATTCCAAAAAATCAACATATTCTTCAAACTGTTGAATTCCCATCTCTGTGATTTCATATTGTGTTACCGCTTTCCCATTCATTAGTTTCTTTTCAGATTTAACATATTCCCAGCTTTCTAATTTCTTCAGCTGTATACTAAGATTACCGTCCGATGCATTTGTTAATTTCTTTAGTTCTGTAAAAAGCAATTTTTTTGTGATCAGATGACTGATGATCAGTAGTCTGAGTTTTGAACAAAATGCTTCCTGTATTTGATATTCTTTCACCCTGTAACATATCCTCTTTCATTTATAATCATTCTTTTCTTATACATTTTGCTAATATCATATAGCCAATAATAAGCATAACATAATAATACAAATCTTGATAGTGTATCACGATATTTCCAATTGATAATTCCTGATCTATCGCAAACGCAATCAGGTAAACGACTAAATTACCTATCGCACATACAGCATATATTTTGTTATCACGTACAAAACTGACGATTAAAAATGATACACTTAATAAGATAATTGCTGAAAACACCTGTAAATTCATCAACATTTCTAACATTTTTCCTGCCTGAGAAGCTTCATTATTTAATGTAAATGATCCGATAATTCCTGCAATCCATAAAATGACTGGGATCACAACTACAACGCTTCCATAAATATAAAGCATCGCCTGATAATAATGATTAGTATTGCTTTTTTCCTCTTTGTACATTCGGAAAATATAATACGCCAAATAAACAAAACATATCATTCTCCCAATATACATTTCCCTCACGAATCCTTGATATAAACTGACGATTAAATACAACACAACGGTTATCATATTAATAATTGCATAGCTTTTAAAAAATCCACCTAATTGATTCATTGGATTCTTTGCTCCATCGATTGCTGATCGAATCATTTTAAAATCTTCTTCGTATGTTTTATTGTCCATCTTCTCTATCTCCTTTTGTTTTTAAAGTTCCTTTATTTTATAAAGTTTATATTATTATATTTTATTTATATTTTTTTGTCAATATATTTTATTTTCTCTTTATTTATGTTATACTTACCTCGCACAACAAACGTACGTTCGATAAAGTGAGCTGCGGCTATGGCTAAATTAAATAAAATCAAACCAGATACTATATTAAAAAACTTCTGGAAAAATAATGACCGATTTGCTGATCTTTTTAATGCTTTCTATATTTGGCTGGTGTCACGCCCATCACGCTTTTAAATGCGGATGAAAATTTTCCTGGATTTTCGTATCCCATTTTCAATGCAATTTCTTGAATCTCTACTTTGGAATCTTCCATTAACAGATTGGCTGCAACATTCATACGGTATCTCTTCTGGTAAGAATAAATGGAATCTCCATAAATTTCACGAAAACATTTTTTCATGCTTGTTGCTGGCATATCGTATTGTTTTGACAATTCTTCGATTGTGACTCTCACTTGTAAATTTGATGTAATCTGCTCATGGATCGCACGGATCTTTTCCATCTGTGTTTTGTCGTAATATGGCTTGAGATCAATGGAAAAACCATGAAACATCTCATCTAAAGATTTTTGTGCTGCATGAACTTCTAGGAAAATGCTTACGCCATGATAATGTCTTAATGGATAATATGCCATGCCTTTATGATGCTTGCGGTCATCGACCCGCAGTTCATTTTCCCGCATAATACTGAAGATTCCCGGCTGGTTTTCCATCTCGATGCGTCCTTCTCTGCATTGGTCGATGCATAGAACTTTCTGTCCGCTGTTTAATTCAAACTCGGACATACATTGTTCCATATGCATATCGGTAAAACAGATCATGATACCTGGCAGAATCTGATGAACTGTCATCTTACCTTCTCCAGTTTCATCGGAAATCATCATGACCATGCTGTTTTCATCTTTTATGATCGTTTTTGTGTTGCTTCCAAATTGGGCAATATCCAGATTTAAAAATAGAAATTCTCCCAATGACGGACTACCAGCAAAGAGGAGAAACATTTTCCGTTCTTGGAAGCAAATATGATCTGTTTGAAGGTATTTATGGGCCTGCTGACTGGAAGAGACTTTGTCAGTTTCTTGAACTTGACAGGACACCAATTTGTTGTGCCATTCCTAAGAACCACCCTCTTTGTGATCACAAACAAATTTCTATGCATGATCTTGATAATCAACATATTGTTACGATTCCTCTGGATACAGATCTGACTCTGCCTTATGGATTAATGTATGCAAATGAGCCAAGTGAAGCTTTGAAAAAGTTTCTTAGAATTGTAAAAAAACTGACATGGTAAAACTGTCAGCTTTTTTGATCTCTTCTTGCAACGTATATTTATTCATTTTTATTTGTAAGTTTTTTCATGATCTTAAGCATAATAACTGCTGCGATCAATGCTGTAACCACGTCTGAACACGCCTGTGATACCAAAACTCCTGTATATCCAAACACATTTGACATGATAAAAAGTGCTAATACATAGATCACACCCTGTCTGCTAATGGATAAAACAAAAGCTCCTCCTGCATTTCCAACGGCCTGACATACGCAGGTTGAGATCAGGCTCACGGACATAAAGGTCATTCCGATCTGCTGGAATCTTAACATCATGGCTCCATTTGTTATGATATCTGGTTTATCCATAAATACTTTGATGATCTGTGGTGCGAAAATACACATGAGAATCGTAAATAATAGTCCTAATCCCATTTCAAATAAATATGCAAATTTCAGGATATTTTTTAATCTTTTTTCATTTTTAGCCCCGTAGTTGTATCCGACCAGCGGCTGTCCTCCGAAGGCAAATCCTACGAGTACTAAGGCTGTGATCATATTAACCTTTAATGCGATTCCCATCGCTGCGACTTTATCTGTTCCATATGGAAGTAAAAAATTATTGGTCATGACCATCATAAAGGTCTGCATGATATTTGTGATCGATGCTGGAATTCCGATCATTAAGATATCTCTGATCCTTCTTCCTGTGACCTTCATATGGGATGGAGAACATGTCAGTCTCTTTGATTTCTTCATCACCGCATATACATAATAAATATCTGCAATGATATTTCCAAGAACTGTTGCCATGGCGGCTCCTGCTGCCCCCTGGTTTAATCCAAAGATAAAGATTGGGTCAAAGATGATATTTACAATGGAACCAATAATTGATCCTGCCATTGACTGGACTGCTAATCCTTCGGTTCTTAGGATATTGCTTGGCACCATGCTGAAAATGATAGATACTGCACCAATCGCAATCCATGTGTAGTAGGCATTGGCATACTGGTATGTATCTTTGCCAACTCCTAATAATCCGAGAATCTGTGTACGGAATAATAATAGGATTGCACTGATACATAGTCCAAATACCAAAGATATCCAGATACAGAATGCGCATGTTTTCTTTGCCTCGTTATCTTTCTTCTCTCCTAACAATCTTGAAATCGCGGAACTTCCTCCAAGTCCGAAGATATCTCCAAATGCGATCATTAAGGTAAACATCGGTGCTACGAGTGACACTCCGGCGACCAGTTCCTGCACTCCTGTCATGGCGATAAAATAGGTGTCTACCATGTTGTATACTAATGATACGATCATACTTAATACTACTGGCAGTGCAAGTTTCATATATGCCTTTGGAACTGGCATTTTTTCAAATAAATAGTTTTCCATAAAAACTCCTTTCCAAATCTTATTTTATAGGCCAAAAAACATCCATAATCCTTACTTAAAATGGATTATGGATGTCCAAACCGTAGCATTGCATACGCAATGCCCTATCATATTTTACTTTATCACTAAGTGGCATTTTAACAGAGTTTATTTTATACGTCAAGATTCATTTAAATAAAATCTGTATCCTTTATGATCTTTGCGATCGCAGTATTCGAATAGATCAATGGATTGGATCCATGATAAAACAAACATCCCTCGCATGGCGACTTGATCACTTCAATCACATCTCCTTCATAGGTATCTATGATCTCTGCGATCTCATCTCCTACACTTAAATGATCTCCACATTTTACTTTCAAGACAAGGATCCCTGAAGTCTTTGTTCTTACCGTTACAAGTTCATTTTCTTCTACAATCCTTGAACGGTATCCCCTATTCACCTTCATATGGATCAGTCCATGATATGCAAGAAATCGGATCACTGCATCAATTCCGTAACGTGCCTGTTTTACATCAACCTGATCTGTTCCCGGTGTATAAATCGAAAATGCCTGTGTTCCCCATACCTGCCATTCATAATTCAGAGTTGTCGTATCATAAGGTTTTGGATTTCTTAACATAATATATGGCATTGCAAATTCTTTTGCCACTTCTACATTTTCATATCCTGTTTTCATGATCCTGACATGCGGAGTGAAATTTCCTTCTAGATAAAAGCTTGTAAAATGGATTCCATAAGTATAATCTTTTACTTTTTGGAAAAATCCGTCTGCAATCCTTTGTGTTGTCTCACCCAGATCATATCCTGGAAACATTCGATTGATATCTGTATTATCCGTTGCCCAGAACCTTGTACTTGTATTGAGTGAATATGGATTAACAGAAGGTACGATCATAATTCCAAGATTCTCATCAAGGCATCTTCTTTCTTCCAATAATTTTAACGTTTTGATCAGATTGGAACACATATATAATTGTTGAATTTCATTTCCAGAATACGTCCGATCAGTGATCCTTCACTTACAACCGGATATTCTCTTAGTGTAAATAATATTCCATCACATTCTGAATATAATTCTTCTTTCACAACGCTCTCCAATGGATCTAGAATTTCTCCAATCTTATCTCCCTTTTTAACATTTGTCAAATGTTCTACCGTTGGAAGAAAGATTCCTGCATATCCCGCATTCAGATAGTGGACTTCTCCATCCGTGAAGATCAACGGATCTTTCGGTGTAATAACTTCTCCTTGCCACATTCCAAGATCTTTCATCTCTACAAAAATACCATCCACTAATTGTTTGCAGTACTCTTTTGTCACGCGCATTCCAACGCCCATCTCCACGACAAGCACTGGAGTTCCGATCATATTTAATGAATGTGCAAAAGTTGCTTCTAACACAGTAGCAGCTCCATGTACCCACACATAATCAATATTTAATCGTTTCGCATAAGGAAGCAACGTATCTTTGCATAGTTCATTGATCCTTACCTGCGGAATCTCTCTTAAGAAAATATTACTTGCATGAATGTCAAAGCACTTTTATCAATGCACTTATTTGATCGCTGTCATAAACAATTCGTACATATCATCTTCACCACTTAATTTAGGCGAGTTCTCTCCTCCACCATTCGTACTTCTTCTCATTGTTGCGTAAAATTCTTCTCCAGCATTGATCAGTTCCATCGGATAAATCTCATATCCTAGTTCCTGACATTGCTTGCAAAAGGCAAGAATCGGTTCTTTTTCTTCCCTTGTTTTTAATAATGTCTTTCGTATTGTGTCATCATGCAGTGCTTTTTCCTGTAATTCTTCTAATTTTTCGTATACATCCATATCGGACACCTCCTTAAGAAAAAAGGCACTTATGCTATACTGCATAAGCGCCTTTGCCGTTATTCTTATTATATCTTGTTCTCTTGATTCTTTCAAGATGTCTTTTTAAGATCTTATTTTACGATCAGGGATTTTCCTGTCATTTCTGCTGGCTGTTCCATTCCCATTAACTCGATTAATGTAGGTACGATATCAGCTAAGCATCCACCTTCTCTTAATTTTAATCCTTCTTCAGCATTTACAAGGATAAATGGTACTGGATTTGTTGTATGTGCTGTAAATGGAGCTCCTGTTTCATAGTCTTTTAACTGCTCTGCATTTCCGTGGTCAGCACAGATAAACATCTGTCCATTTACTTCTTTGATTGCTTCTACTGCATCTCCAACGCATTTGTCAACTGCTTCTACCGCTTTGATCGCTGCTTCTTCGATTCCTGTATGACCTACCATGTCGCTGTTTGCGAAGTTCATGATGATCACGTCATATTTGTCAGATTTGATCGCTTCTACAAGTTTTGCACCAACTTCTGGAGCACTCATCTCTGGCTGAAGATCATACGTTGCTACTGCTGGAGATTTTACTAAGATTCTGTCTTCTCCTTCGTTTGGTTCTTCGACTCCACCGTTAAAGAAGAATGTTACATGAGCGTATTTCTCTGTCTCAGCTAATCTTAACTGTTTTAATCTGTGCTGTGCAAGGAATTCTCCAAATGTATTCTTGATCTCTACTTTGTGGAATGCCACTAATTTGTTAGGGATTGTCACATCATATTCTGTGAAGCATACAAATGTTGTCTTGAAGTATCCGTTTGGACGATCAAAACTGTCGAATTTATCATCACAAATAGAACGTGTGATCTCTCTTGCACGGTCTGGTCTGAAGTTATAGAAAATAACGGAATCGTTTTCTTTTAATGTTGCAACTGGTTCACCATTTTCAACAATAACTGTTGGTACTACGAATTCGTCTGTAACATCTTCTTTGTAAGAAGCATCAATTGCATCGATCGCACTGTCAGCTGTATTTCCCTGTCCCATAACGATCGCATTGTATGCTTTCTGTACACGATCCCAACGATTGTCACGATCCATTGCATAGTAACGTCCAGAGATAGATGCCACTTTACCTACTCCGATCTCATCCATCTTCGCTAATAATTCTTCGATGAATCCTTTTCCTGATGTTGGAGCTGTGTCACGTCCATCTAAGAATAAATGAACATATACGTTCTCTAGACCATTTCTCTTAGCCATTTCAAGAACGCCATATAAATGCGTATTGTGGCTGTGTACTCCACCATCTGATAATAATCCAAAACAATGTAATGCAGAACCATTCTTCTTGCAGTTTTCAATTGCTTCTAACATTGCTTCGTTCTTAAAGAAATCTCCATCCTGGATCTCTTTTGTGATTCTTGTTAATTCCTGATATACGATGCGTCCTGCACCCATATTCATATGCCCTACTTCAGAGTTACCCATCTGACCTTCTGGAAGTCCTACTGCCATTCCAGATGCATTTCCTTTTACGAATGGGTATTCTTTCATTAATTTATCCATTACAGGAGTCTTTGCTTCTGCTACTGCATTGGCTTCTTTGTTTTCATTTAATCCATATCCATCTAAAATCATCAGGACTGTTGGTTTTTTACTCATTATTTTCTCCTTCATTTCCCAAAAATTAATCTTATTTTATGTCCGTTAATATTATAACGATTTTCTTCTTGAAATTCAACTATTATATGATTGTATTTATGGACGTACATTTTAATCTGGAGTATAATATATTCAGATACAATTTTATATAACTAATATGTTGATTCGTCTTTTCTTTGCTTGCATATTAGTTTTTACAGATTTGGAGGTGCTTAGTATGCTTCATGAAGTTAGTTTTCATTCCTTTAATGGCCGTGATGAGGTGCAAGGTTGGGTTTATGTACCTGCCTGCAAACCAAAAGGAATTGTACAGGTGATCCATGGCTTTGGTGAACATTCCCGTCGTTATTTCCATATGATCGTAAAATTTATGGATGCAGGGTATATCGTTGCTGCAGATGACCATGTTGGACATGGAAAAACTGCAATGTATAACGATACCTGGGGTGACTGGGGTGATGCTGGTTTCCATACGATGATGGAAGATGAACATAAGTTAAAAGAAATCGTCAGCAAAATGTATCCTGATCTTCCTTATTTTATGTTTGGACACAGCATGGGATCTTTTATTACGAGAGATTTTGCTGCAAAATATGGAGAAGAACTTGCAGGAATCACAATCTGTGGTACAGCTGGTCATTTCCGTGGTGCTACAGAAGCTGAATCTGCCTTATTAGCTGCTGTAGCTGAAGGAAAAGGGAAAGAATCTGACCCTTCCTTTACTGCTGATCTAATGAGCTGGATGTGTGAACGTTGTGGTAATATTTCCATAGGCAATGAATGGATCTGTTCTGATCCTTATGTTCAGCGAGATCATGCAGAAGATCCATTTGATGCATTTACCCGGCCAACTACAAATCAATCTCTGCTTTATTTTGTTCAGATGATGAAAGCGATCACTGGTACCGAATGGGCTGGCAAGATTCCTTCTGATCTTCCGATTTATAATATCGGTGGAGATCAGGATCCTGTTGGTGAATATGGAAAAGGTATTTATGAAGTTACCAACTGGCTTGTAGATACTGGACATACAGTAAAAACTCGTGTTTATTCTGGTTACCGCCATGAAATTCATAATTATGATGAAATCAAAGATGAGGTGGAAGCTGGTATTATTTCTTTTATGGATTCGATTTTAGATGAATAATATACATACCAAATTGTAAACAAAACACCACAGGAGATCTTTATTTTCTTCTGTGGTGTTTTTATTCCAGTTGTACTATTTTAATTGACTTAATAAAGATGTTCCGATCGTTCCTTCTGGCATCGTAACACCAAAATTATCTGCGATCGTAGCTCCGATCACTGCAAATGTATCTTGATCTTCTAGCCTTCCATTTTCTTTCATAGACTTTGAATATGCGATAAATGGTGTGTATTCTCTTGTATGGTCTGTTCCTGTATAAGTTGGATCATTTCCATGATCTGCGGTGATGATCAATAAATCATCTTCTTTTAAAACTTCTAACAGATTTCCTAAACCAACATCAAATTTCTCGATCTCTTTTGCATAGCCGACTGGATTTCTTCGATGTCCCCAGAGTGTATCAAAGTCTACCAGATTGGTAAAACAAAGTCCATGAAAATCTTCTTTGCATACATCCACGGTCTGCTGCATTCCATGTACAGAGCTTTCAGAATGATATGCTTTTGTGATTCCTTCTCCACAGAAAATATCATTGATCTTTCCTACTGAAATTACGTCAAATTCTTCATCTTTTAATGCATTTAAGGCAGTTCTTGAAAATGGTTTTAAAGCATAATCCCTTCGATTGCTTGTTCTTACAAATTCGCCTTTTTTCTTTCCCACATATGGTCTTGCAATGATTCTTCCGACTTTCCATTCATTTTTCATCGTAAGCTCTCTTGCGATCTCACAACAGCGATAAAGATTCTTAAGATCAAAAGTTTCTTCATTTCCACAGATCTGCATCACAGAATCGGCAGATGTATATACGATCATTGAACCATTTTTAATCTCTTCTTCACCTAATTCATCCAAAATCTGCGTTCCACTGGCACATTTATTGCCAATAACTTTCTTTCCACATCTTTCTTCTAATTCATGGATCAATTCTGGTGGAAAACCTGTGTCTGTAAAGGTAAGAAATGGTTTCTCGATCTTAAGTCCCATCATCTCCCAGTGACCTGTCATAGTGTCTTTTCCGTTACTAGTTTCTTTTAATCTGGTATAGTAGGCAATTGGATGTTTTTCTTCTTCCATTTCTTTTGTTGGATGCAAATTTAACAATCCAAGCTTTTTTAGATTTGGAATATTTAATGTTCCCACGATATCACAGATATGCCCAAAGGTGTCTACATCATGATCTCCAAATCTGGCTGCATCTGGCATTTCTCCGATTCCTAAGGAATCTAAGACAATGACAAAAATTCTTTTGTATTTCTCCATATCATATGCCCCCTTTTCATCTACTCTCGGAATCTTTTTTGTACTTGATCTTATTATTTATTATAAACCGATTTATTGCTTGCTTCTAGTCTTTTATTTCTTTAATCTTTTAACGAATTCTACCATTATATAAAAAAGAAAAAATCCCCCGGATATTCAATATCCGAGGGACCCATCATTTAATTAATCAAATTTATTTATAGTTTACGATTTTACCAAAGTCTGGTTTTAATGATGCTCCACCAACTAATCCACCGTCGATATCTGGCTGTGCAAATAATTCTGGTGCGCTGGCTGCAGATACAGATCCACCATACTGAATGCGGATTGCTTCTGCTGTAGCTTCATCATATACTTCTGCGATACATGCACGGATTGCTGCGCAAACTTCCTGAGCCTGTTCTGTAGTTGCAACTTTACCTGTTCCAATAGCCCAGATTGGCTCATAAGCGATAACTGCAGTCTTAGCCTGGTCAGCACTTACTCCCTGGAATGCGATCTTGATCTGCTGGCGAACGAAGTCGATTGTAACTCCCTGTTCTCTCTGAGCAAGAGTTTCACCACAGCAAACGATTGGTGTAATTCCATGTTCAAAAGCTTTTAATACTTTCTTGTTAACAGTTTCATCTGTTTCAGCAAAGTATTCTCTTCTTTCAGAATGTCCAAGAATAACATATTTCACTCCAAGATCTGTTAACATATTAGGAGCGATTTCTCCTGTATAAGCTCCACTTTCTTCAAAGTACATATTCTCAGCACCGATTGCAATATTGCTTCCTGCTGCAGCTTCAATTGCTGCTGGAATATCGATTGCTGGTACACAGAATACTACATCAGAAGTTTCACTTGCTACTAATGGTTTTAATTCTTCGATTAATGCTTTTGCCTCGCTAGGAGTTTTGTTCATTTTCCAGTTTCCTGCTACGATTGTTTTACGCATAAGACTAATATCCTTCTTTCTTGACATTTTGTTTATAAAGTGTATTAAATATTAAATATTTAAGTGCAATGATTATTTGTCGTTGGCTGCTACTACACCTGGAAGGTCTTTTCCTTCTAAGAATTCAAGAGAAGCTCCACCACCTGTAGAGATGTGTGTCATCTTGTCTGCAAATCCTAACTGGTTAACAGCTGCTGCAGAGTCTCCTCCACCGATGATTGTTGTTGCATCTGTATCAGCTAAAGCCTGAGCAACGGCAATTGTTCCTTTGGCAAGGATAGGATTTTCAAATACACCCATTGGTCCATTCCATACAACTGTTTTAGCAGTTTTAACTGCTTCTGCGAATTTCTCACATGTAGCTGGTCCAATATCAAGTCCTTCTTTATCAGCTGGAATTGCATCAGCTGCTACAACAGATACTTCGATCTCAGCATCGATAGGATTTGGGAATCCGTCTGCTACTGTTGTATCGATTGGAAGATATAAATTCTTTCCTAATTTCTCTGCTTTTGCCATCATTTCTTTACAATAGTCGATTTTTTCATCGTCTACTAAAGATTTACCAACTTCTAATCCCTGTGCTTTTAAGAATGTATAAGCCATTCCTCCACCGATGATCAGTGTATCACATTTTTCAAGTAAGTTATCAATTACTTTTAATTTGTCAGCAACTTTCGCTCCACCTAAGATGGCTACCATAGGTCTTTCTGGATTATTAACCGCATTTCCTAAGAAATCGATCTCTTTCTGCATTAAATATCCTACAACGGCTGTGTCAACATATTCTGTTACACCAACGTTTGAGCAGTGTGCTCTATGAGCTGTACCAAACGCATCGTTTACAAATACATCACAAAGGCTTGCAAGATCTTTGCTGAATGCTTCACCATTTTTAGTTTCTTCTGCTCTGTAACGAGTATTCTGAAGAAGTACTACTTCTCCATCTTTCATAGCAGCTACTGCTGCTTTTGCATTATCTCCGACAACATTGTCATCTGCTGCAAATTTAACTTCCTGTCCTAACAGTTCGCTTAAGCGTACTGCTACTGGTGCTAAAGATAATTCTGGTTTTGGTTCTCCTTTAGGTTTTCCTAAGTGAGAGCAAAGGATTACTTTTCCACCGTCAGAAATCAGTTTCTTGATTGTTGGAAGTGCTGCTACCAGACGATTTTCATCTGTAATCTGTCCGTCTTTTAAAGGCACGTTGAAATCGCAACGTACTAAGACTTTCTTTCCTGCTACATTAATGTCATCTACAGATTTTTTGTTTAACATGTTTCGTTTTTCCTCCTAAGATTGTATGCCATAAGGCATATCTTAATTGATCAGGGTTTCTCAATCCTTGATTAAAAATAGGGGCCCGGTCCAAAAGACCGGACCCCTTATCTGAGTCTTATTACACTGTATAATTACAGGCCTGTCCTCATTCCAATATCAAATTAAGCTAATTCAGCAAAGTATTTGATTGTTCTTACCATCTGGCTTGTGTAAGAGTTTTCGTTGTCATACCAAGATACAACCTGAACCTCTGTTGTTCCATTATCTAATGGAAGAACCATTGTCTGTGTAGCATCGAATAAAGAACCATATCTCATTCCTACGATATCGCTAGATACGATTTCGTCTGTGTTATATCCGAAAGATTCTGTCTGAGCTGCTTTCATAGCTGCGTTTACTTCATCAACTGTTACATTTCCTTCAACAACTGCTGTTAAGATTGTTGTAGATCCTGTAGGAGTTGGAACACGCTGAGCAGATCCGATTAATTTTCCGTTTAATTCTGGAATAACAAGTCCGATTGCTTTAGCAGCACCTGTAGAGTTAGGTACGATGTTAACTGCTGCTGCACGAGATCTTCTTAAGTCACCTTTTCTCTGTGGTCCGTCAAGAGTCATCTGATCTCCTGTGTAAGCATGGATTGTGCACATGATTCCAGATTTGATTGCTGCAAGATCATTAAGAGCTTTTGCCATAGGTGCTAAGCAGTTTGTTGTACAAGATGCAGCAGAAATAACTGTATCCTCTGCTTTTAATTCATTGTGGTTTACATTGTAAACGATTGTTGGAAGATCGTTTCCTGCTGGTGCAGAAATAACAACCTTTCTTGCTCCTGCTTCGATATGAGCAGATGCTTTTTCTTTAGATGTGTAGAATCCTGTACACTCAAGTACTACGTCTACTCCAAGTTCTCCCCATGGAAGGTTTTTAGCATCAGCTTCAGCGTAGATTGTGATTTCTTTTCCATCAACTGTGATAGAGTTTTCACCAGCTTCTACTTTATCAGCTAATGCATATGTTCCCTGTGAAGAATCGTATTTTAATAAGTGTGCAAGCATCTTTGGAGATGTTAAATCGTTGATTGCTACAACTTCATATCCTTCTGCTCCGAACATCTGTCTGAATGCAAGACGTCCAATACGTCCAAATCCATTAATTGCTACTTTAACTGCCATCTCAAATTCCTCCTAAGTCTTGATTAATTAAATTTTGATGGATTTGCCAATCTGTTAATCTATTGACAAACTTCCTTTTTATTTTAAACAATACTGACAAAAAATTCAAGTGAAATTTAGTATTTTTATCATGTATACAATAAAACGATTTTGTACAATTCTACCAAATTTTATCCCGTTTCTTCGGCACAATGAATAAAAAACTTTTCCTTATTCTTCTTCATCATTCTGACTTAAAATGTATCTTGCAATTGTAAATGCATATCCTGCGATTCTTTCCATACTGGAAATGATATCAAGGAAATATACACCAATATCTGGAGAACAAGCTCCATCTTTCATTCTCTGAATATGTCTCTTTCTGATGATCTTTCTTGTACAATATACATCTTCTGCATAAGATAATGCTTCTTTTGCTTCTTTGGTATCGTCAAATTCAATCGCACGGATTGCTGACTCAAATGCAGCTCTTACAATATTATTCATATTTCTAAGCTCTTCAATCGCATCTTCTGAAATATTTTCATTCATATCCTTGATATGCTGCAGATATCCTGCCATATTCTCTACATGATCTCCTGAACGCTCAATATCTGTGATCGAATCAAACAGATTGTTGACAACTTTCATCTCTTTTTCTGTGATCGCCAAATGACTGATCTTTACAAGATATTCTGTGATCATTGGTTCTAAATGGTTGATCACCTGTTCATCATTATGAACTTTATCGATCTTACTCTGTCTTGGTTCTCCACTCATTGCTTCTTTTGTTACACGATTTAAATTCTTTAATACGATCTCACCCATACGTACCACTTCTTTCACTGCATTCTCAACTGCAAATGCAGGTGTTTCAAGAATACGTGGATCTAAGTGACGTAATGCTTTCTCTTCTGGTTCTTCTTCTTCGTCTTCTACTGGCTCTTCACGAATGATAAGTCCAGATAATTTTACCAATGCATTCGCGAATGGGAATAACAGTATCGTCACAGATATGTTAAAGATCGAGTGGAAAATGGAAATCTGTGTACTGGATATATGCTGCATTGCAAGATCTGGGAAGATTCCAAAGAAAATCGTCATGATCACCCCATAAATAGCTGCACCTAATACATTAAAACTTAAATGGATCACAGCTGCTCTTTTTGCTGTTTTATTTGCACCCGCACTAGATAAGATTGCTGTGATACAAGTACCAATATTCTGCCCTAACGTAATAAAGATCGCTGATCTCCAGTTTACGATTCCTCTCATCGCTAATGTCTGTAAAATACCGACAGATGCAGATGAACTCTGAATGATCGCTGTAACAACAGCGCCGACTAAAATACCAAGGATCGGATTTCCTCCTAATACCTGAAATGCTTTGTAGAATACCGGACTATCCTGATATACTCCAATGGATGATGACATAGATGATAATCCAATAAATAAAATACCAAATCCGACGGCAATCTCCGCTTTCTGTGTCATCTTCTGCTTATTAGAGAATGTGATGATGAAAGCTCCGATTCCTAAAATAAATGGTGCAAAAAAATCTGGTTTTAACGCTCCCGCCCACTCATTAGCTGATACCAGCCATGCCGTGATCGTTGTACCTACATTGGCTCCCATGATAACACCGGCTGCCTGTGTAAGATTCATAATCCCTGCATTTACAAAACCTACAACCATAACAGTGGTTGCTGATGAACTCTGAATAATTGCTGTAACCAATGCTCCTACAAGTACACCTAAAATACGATTATTTGTTAAATAGCCAAGCAGGTCTTTCATCTTATTTCCTGCTGTCTTTTGAAGTCCTGATGCCATGATATCCATTCCATACAGGAACATTCCAAGTCCGCCGATAAACGCAAACAGATTACCGACATGTGTTAGTGTATTCATTTTTTACGATTCCTCCTGTGTTTTTACAGACCCTCTTATTGGATCTCCCACATATATTTCATTTGTCGTTATTCCGACATAAATAATTTTAACAAACCTACTCTTATATTTAAAGAACTTTTTACATAGATTTTATTTTTTCTTTACCTTTCTGTCATAATGTATATAATAAAAGTATTATATTAACTATTTACAAAGGAGTTTTTTATGATTCTTGCAGATTATCATTTACATACCAGTTTTTCTTCCGATTCTGAATCTCCTATGGAAGAAATGATCCGACATGCTATTTCACTTGGTCTTAAAACTATTTGTTTTACAGAGCATCATGATATTGATTATCCTGTTAATCCTGATGGATTTGATTTCCTTCTAGATCTTCCTTCCTATAAAGAAGAAATATTTAAAATGAAAGAACACTATCAGGATCAGATTGAAATCAATTATGGAGTGGAACTTGGATTAATGCCAACAACCCTAGATCAATGTGCTGCATTCGTCAAGGATGAGCCTTTTGATTTTATCATTGGTTCTACTCATATTGTTGATTTTATGGATCCATATGATGCGATTTATTTTGAAACATATCCTGCCCGTCTGGGACTTGCTCATTATTTTGAAGATATCTTAAAAAATATTTCTTCTTTTAATCATTATTGTGTCTATGGACATCTTGATTATGCTGCACGTTATATCAAGGATCCTTCTTTTGAATTCCATTATAGAGATTATTCTGATCTTTTAGATGCCATTTTAAAGATGATCATTGAAAATGGTAAAGGTATTGAAGTGAATACTGCTGGACTTAAATACGGAATGAGTGATCCAAATCCTCATCATGAGATCATAAAAAGATATATGGAACTTGGTGGTGAAATTATTACGATCGGATCTGATGGCCATTGTCCAAAACATATGGCTTATGATTTTTATAAATTACCTGATTTTCTGTCTAATCTTGGAATTCGTTATTATACCGTCTTTCGAGATAAGAAACCTGAATTCATTAAGTTATGAGTTTCTCTGCATAAAAAGGAACGAGACAATAGGCTCATAATATTCCTATTGTCTCGTTCCTTGATTCTAGCTATATTAGAATCCCCTCATCCACTCTGATTTCAAATGAACATTTCCTTTGATTGCCTCGTCTAACAGATTGATCATTGCTTCCTTATCCTGATTTAATGTTCCTCTTAAATTCACATAATTAGATGCATGATTCGATCTCAAAATACAATCTGGGCAATCCATATATTTTAACATTTCTTTTGTCTCGATCAAAATATCATATGGATTTAACAGTTCAAATTCTCCGCTTCTGATCTTATCTGCTAACGGAAGATCTTCTTCTATCATTAATGTAAGCAATCCTATATAATCTGGCTTCATCTGGGATAAAACAAGTCCTGTATCTTTTGCATGTTCCTTCCATAGCCGTCTTCCACCTAACCCTGATATAGCTGTCACAGATAAACGGATCTTTGCCTGTTTTACTTTCTGTGCTGCCTCTATCATCTCTTGTGATGTTACACCTTTTTTCATATATGTAAGGACTTCATCATTTCCTGATTCCAATCCCATATAGATCATAGATATTCCAAGTTCTCTTAATTTGTCCAAATCTTCTTGTTGTTTCATCAAAATGCTTCTTGGCGATCCGTATAAAGTTACTTGTTTACATTCTGGAAATTGATCTTTGATAAAGTGAAGGATTGCTTCAAGATCTGTCATCTTACAAATCAATGCATCTCCATCTGCCAAAAAAATCTTCTCTACATATCGATACTTATTTCTTGCATCTTGTAAATCTTCTAAGACTTCTTCTACTTTTCTGATCCTAAATCGTTTTTCTTTAAACATGCTGCAAAAAATACAACGATTCTGACTACATCCGATCGTTACCTGTACGATCAGACTGTATGCTTCACTTGGCGGCCGATAGATCATTCCTTCATATCTCATATCTTATCCTGCTTTCTTAATTATTTTACAATTCTTCTTACAGAAAGTACTTTTCGATAATTAGCCTTTGGCGAAATCTTAATTCCTGTTTTTCTTGAACTTGCATGAACAATCTTTCCATTGCCTATATAAATAGCAATATGCCCACTATAACAGATCAGATCTCCTGGCTGTTTATTACTGTAAGAAACCTTACGTCCTGCACTTCTTTGTGAGGATGAACTTCTTGGAAGATTATATCCAAATGACTTATAGACGCTTTTTACGAATCCTGAACAATCCGCTCCCGTATTCAAGTTTGTTCCTCCCCATACATATGGATTCCCAACAAATCGTTGTGCAAAACTTGCAACGGTTTGTCCTTTGTTATAAGTACTTCCCGTAAGTTTTGGTGCATTTGTACTGATATAAACATACTTTTTTAATGCATATCCAGTTTTGTTACCAACTTTAATTTTTCTCCAGCTTCCACTTGTTGATAATACTGTAACTTTTGTTCCTACACTTAGTTTCTTGATCGTTTTAGAACGTTTAGACTTTGCTGTTCTTAATTTGCACCAGTGTTTATAAATCTTTCCACTGTACCCTGATGCTGCCTGAACGGTTGTCGACGATGCTTGATCAGCTATCGTAACTGTCGATATCATTATTACGACTGTCATTATTATAACAGCTACTTTCTTTATTGTCTTTATCATAATTCTGCCTCAATTCTACTCTTTGATATTTTGTTACATTTCTATTACATTTATTAAATTTAACACATTATTCTTCTTTTGTAAAGTGGTTTTGCAGTATTTTGTAATATTTTTGTAACATTTCACAAAGTAATCTTGCTAAAATTCAAAGGGTAAAATCTGACATACGCTTTCTTTTTCTATAAAAGAAAAAACAGACTAAATAAAATTCAATCTGTTTTCGTAACAGGGGCAGAGAGACTCGAACTCCCAACTGCGGTTTTGGAGACCGATGTTTTACCATTGAAACTATGCCCCTTTATTAAATTGTAAATGATATACCTTCAAAACAACATACAAGAATCTTTCTACATCT
>PVMO01019590.1_pt1 | contig 206758 bp, 147 predicted proteins | sample 1853421 | NCBI WGS metagenome assembly PVMO01 (sample SAMN08533511, study PRJNA380276) | Human gut metagenome, whole genome shotgun sequencing project.
ACCTGAAATATCAACGATTTCTTTAGATTTTACCCATTTGCCTTCTTCGGGTATGGGAGCCGGTCCGTGGTTAGGACCCTTCTTTACAACACACATGTGTTCCACTTCGTGTGAATAAGTCATAATTAGCTCTTTTTTTTAGTGATATAATTAAAAATACGTAGTCACGATTCTCTAAATCGCCCACAAAGGTAGTCGATTTATTTGTTTCTGCAAATCGCCATATCTTACTTTTTTGTGAAAAGTGACAAATCCGTTTACGTTTTTTCTTCGTTTGCTAAGTCGGGATTGCATTTGTGAAAGATTGCTATGCGTCGAACTATCTATTCGTTGCTTTGTTGTTATCTGAAATATAAATTTTATGGAACTCAATCAGGTTGATATACATTATTTGATAGCGGCAATCTGCGTTATTTCATCTGCATTGGTATTTTATACTATCGGTGTATGGGGAGAAAGGCTGCAAAAGAAACTGAAGTTATGGCATATTATTTTCTTTCTTTTAGGATTGGTGTCTGATGCAGTCGGGACCAGCCTGATGGAGCATATTGCCGAATTAACGCATTTGCATGATGAAATCCACACGGTAACGGGGACGATTGCCATTCTTCTGATGTTTGTACATGCTTCATGGGCGATATGGACTTATGTGAAGGGATCTGCCGAGGCGAAAAGGCATTTTAATCGTTTTAGTATCGTCGTTTGGTGCATTTGGTTAATACCTTATTTAATAGGTATGGCTATAGGAATGCATTTACATGCATAAATAATTATATGTTTTTGCATTAGATAGACTTAAAAGAGTTCCTTCTTTCAGCTATCCTATGCAAAGAAAAAAATATTTTAGTCTCACGGTCTCACTGTTTTTGTGTAATCTGCATATAATTAGTATATTACAGAATGAGAGATACTTTTCAAATAGGTATCTCTCATCATTTTCTCCCTAGAATCGCTTCATCTCAGTCTATCTCTCACTCTTTTTGGGGGTATCTCTCATTTCATTTCTTTGCCTTTTACGTAAGTAGTTGCCAAATGGATCTCGCATCTTGGTTGCTGTTTACTTGTTGTTTATATATTATGTTACTTATCTCTATGGCATTTGATGCCTTTATTCGTGTGTTATTTTACCGCAGGGAAAACGCATTATAAATCATGTAAAATAAGTTCCCATAAGAATTCATTATCCCACCCTGCTATTAATCTTTTTCTATTGATTGGTATCTCTCTTTTGTTGTTTCTCAATGTGGCCAATGCAATTTTCGCCAGTACGGAGAAGTTTAATGCTGATATATTTCTTCTTCTGGTATTGTCTTCATGGAAATTGACATCCAACTGCCAATGTAGATTATTCTCAATTTCCCAGTGTTCTCTACTATTTTTAAGTATCTTCTGCGCATCAGGTTCCAAGGAAGATATAAAACATCTTTTTTCCACTGTAGTGCCTTTGTTTGTATTTCTGGTATTCTCAATATATCCAAAAGACCGTATATTTTTCCACTTCTTTCTAATATCTGCTCCCAGAAAACCGGGATCGTTGCAGCAATAGCAGATTCTCGACTCATTCCTGCCATGTCCTTCCTCATGCGTCTCATATTTGTCAAATCGTACTGTTGTACCTTTTGATACAATACTTTCTGTTGCTGACAGTACTGTTTCCTTTAATTTCGGTTGATTATCTTTCACTATAAAAATGTAGTCACCTTCTCCCTTTATGACTTTCTCTGCAATTGTACGCTGGCATCCTAAAGCGTCAATTGTAATAATACAATCTTTTATACACAACATATCTAATAATTCAGGAATGACAACTATCTCATTTTCCTTTTCTTGTGTGCATAACTGTCCAAGGGAGATTCCCAGTTCTGTTGCAAATGCACTAATAACATGCAATTTGTATTTTCCCGTATTCGAATCAGGAAGTACTCCTTGTTTACGACGACGCTTGTCCTCTTCGGATTCATAGGCTCCTCGTATGGTTTTACCATCAATGGCTATATGACCCGAATAACATTTGAGAATGCTTTGGACCCATTGTCTATAAGATTCTTCAAATTTTAAAGGATCTAATGCCGAGAAAAAGCGATTAAATGTATCATGAGAAGGGATGCCATTAAAATTGGAAAGCTTGGCTGCAAAAAAAGATTCTTTACTTTTACCAAAGTCTTCTATTGAATTCCAAGTATCAGCGCCACATATAACAGCAGAAATGGCAATAAGAACAATGGTACTGGCCTGATGCTTTTTACAACGCTCTATCCGGTTATCTATCAATATTAATGAATCAGCAAATTCATGTAGGTTGCTGATCTCAATCCTTCTTTTAGTTTCTTGCTTCATTTTAATTGTGATTTATAATCACGTAAATGTACTTAAATAATATTGTAAATGAAAGATAAATATCTTATTAATAAGATGAAAAGACGATATTCATGTAAGATAAATGTATAAAAGATAAAAGAAAAAGTATAATGCGTTTTCCCTGTATTTTACCGACATCTTCATCGTTCCACCCGGGTGAACCGATCGTTGCACCCTTGTAAACAGGTCTGCGCACCTAGGTAGACATGCTTGTTCACCCGGGTGGAACGATGAAGAACTCCCTTTGAAAATGCGACAATAATAGTTGTAAAGCAGGTTATTATAGGGTTGTTTGCATACTATTGAACGGTAAAAGAAATGTGCTTAAAGGGTTTTCCGGGAAAGGGAAAGTATATCGGCATGCAATTATCTGGCGGATATCGGAAAGCAGAATGAGATACCCTGTTTTCATGGGTTTGAATTAAATTAATTCCGCCAACAGGTATGTTTTAGTGAGAATGTAGCGGTATTACTAGATAGATATAGAATAAAATTAGTAGCTTTGCTGAATAATTTATTGAACAAAGCTATGATAGAAGTTATGGAGTCCGCTTTACAGAAAGCTGCGGGCGAAGGAATGGATGAATTTATCCAGGTATTTACTGATAAATATAAGGAAGTAATCGGTGGTGAACTGACTGCTGACACAATGCCGTTGTTGACAGGTGAACAGCATTCATTGCTGGCTTATCAGATTTTTCGTGATGAAATAATGTTCGGCGGATTCTGTCAGTTGATTCAGAACGGTTATGGCGGATATATCTTTGATAATCCTTTTGCAAAAGTGATGCGCCTGTGGGGGGCGGAAGAGTTCTCTAAATTGGTATATAAAGCCAAGAAGATATATGATGCCAACCGGAAGGATCTTGAAAAAGAACGGACGGATGATGAATTCATGGCGATGTATGAGCAATATGAGGCTTTTGATGATTTGGAAGAGGCATATTTAGATATGGAGGAACAAGTGACAACACTGGTTGCCAGCTATGTAGATAATCACCTGGAACTTTTTGCAAAAATAATAAAGTAAACGATGCAGTATTTTTTAAGTATCTGCATTTATTAATTGTGAATTAGAATTTATATCTTTGCAAACTCTAAAAAATATGTTTATGAAACAAATGAAATTTTTATTAGTAGCTTTAATGACGGTTTTAATGGGGATGTCTGTTACTTCTTGTATGAATGGGGATGATAATACGATATATACCGGACCTGCGTTCGCTAAATGTACAAACTATTTTCCTGCTACATTTGAATTGGCTAATGGGCAGAAATTAGTTGTGAATGAATTGTCAATGTCTAACTTGAATATAGGAGAGATCTATTTCTTTTACTATCAGTTTGACACAGCGCAACAGCCAGGGAATTCTCAGACTCTTGATGTAACACTTTATGCAGGAAGTACTCCGACTTCTATTAGTGCAAAATCTACTGAAGGACCAGAGAAAGCGGCAGATTATAACGAAGCTACTGCACCTTTATATACTTTTAATAGGGATACATCAACTCAGCCGGGAATACTTTTTGATCAATATCTTGTAATTCCTATTATGTATTGGGTAAAAGTAGAGAGTACAGACGAAAAGCAGAAAGAAGAACTTAATAAGCATTCTTTTATACTCACATATGATTTTGATGAATTGGCATCAGGGTCAACTGAACTTGTATTGAATCTTAATCATGTGATTAAAGATGGTTCAGAGGAAACTGTGACTCGTGATAAGTATACTTCTACTTATAAGGCATATAATCTGTCTAGTGTTATTTATGCATTCAAACAAGCTACTGGAGTAGAACCAACTAAAATAAAAGTAAATGCAAAGACCAACTCCTCAAAGAATTCTTTGGATGGTGCCGCAAATTCAACGTGGAGTGAAACACTTAAAACAAATTGAACTACAAAGAATTATTTAATATAGCAATGAAATTGATTTCCTCTCCGGCCAAGGCCTGGGAGGAAATTTCTATGGAAGAGGATAGGCGAAAAGTTTTTATGGCTTTTGTCTATCCTATGATTGGTTTATGCGGTTTGTCCGTCTTTATCGGCTCTTTGCTGACGAATGGATGGGGAGGACCGCAAAGTTTTCAAATAGCGATGACCAATTGTTGTGCCGTAGCTGTGGCATTGTTTGGTGGTTACTTTCTGGCGGCCTATGCAATTAACGAAATGGGAGTAAGAATGTTTGGGATGCCTGCCAATGCTCCGTTGACACAACAGTTTGCCGGATACGCACTTGTTGTTCCCTTCTTGCTTCAGATTGTGACCGGACTTTTACCTGATTTTAGAATTATTGCCTGGCTATTTCAGTTCTACATTGTCTATGTAGTATGGGAAGGAGCTCCCATATTGGTGCAAGTGGAGGAAAAAGTACGATTGAAATACACCCTTTTCTCATCAGTTTTGTTAATACTATGTCCGACGGTGATTCAAATTGTATTTAGTAAGTTGATAGCCATACTTAATTAATGTGTAAAGATGAAACAACCTTCTGTAAATATCAAGAATAAACGTGCTACATTTGACTATGAGTTGATGGATACCTACACGGCAGGTATCGTATTGACAGGCACGGAAATTAAATCCATTCGTTTAGGAAAAGCAAGTCTGGTGGATACGTTTTGTTATTTTGCGAAAGGCGAATTATGGGTAAAGAATATGCATATCGCCGAGTACTTCTATGGTTCGTACAATAATCATACAGCTCGTAGAGACAGAAAGTTGTTGCTTAATAAGAAAGAATTGGAGAAAATTCAACGGGGAATGAAAGACCCCGGTTTTACTACCGTTCCTGTGCGTTTGTTTATCAACGAAAAAGGTTTGGCGAAACTGGTCGTTGCTTTGGCGAAAGGTAAAAAACAGTACGATAAACGGGAATCAATTAAAGAAAAAGATGACCGCAGAGACATGGCCCGAATGTTTAAGCGATAAGATGGCTTTATAGCGTAATAGTAAGATAAGATCGTGATAGGTCTAAGATAGGCAGAGTGACAATTAGGTGTTAATGTAATAAGGTAAGAATGAAAAAGACAATTTCTCAGATTGTATCCGAGCGTATTCTGATTCTGGATGGCGCAATGGGCACAATGATCCAACAATATAATCTTAAAGAAGAAGATTTTCGTGGTGAACGTTTTGCGCATATTCCCGGTCAGTTGAAGGGGAATAATGATTTGTTGTGTCTGACTCGCCCCGATGTCATTCAAGATATCCATCGTAAATACCTGGAAGCAGGTGCGGATATTATCGAGACCAATACATTCAGTTCTACAACTGTCTCAATGGCGGATTATCATGTAGAAGAATATGTGCGCGAAATCAATCTTGCCGCTACCAGACTGGCACGTGAACTGGCGGACGAATATACGGCAAAGAGTCCGGATAAACCGCGTTTTGTTGCAGGCTCCGTTGGACCTACTAATAAAACCTGTTCTATGAGCCCGGATGTGAACAATCCGGCGTTTCGTGCCTTGTCTTATGACGAACTGGCTGCCTCTTACCAGCAGCAAATGGAAGCCATGCTGGAAGGTGGGGTGGATGCCATTCTTATCGAAACCATATTTGATACGCTGAATGCGAAAGCTGCCATTTTTGCAGCCGGACAGGCTATGAAGGTGACAGGAATAGAAGTCCCTGTTATGTTGTCTGTGACGGTATCCGATATCGGCGGACGTACATTGTCCGGACAGACTTTGGAAGCTTTCCTTGCTTCTGTGCAGCATGCCAATATATTTTCAGTCGGATTGAATTGCTCCTTTGGTGCCCGTCAGTTGAAGCCTTTTCTTGAACAGTTGGCTTCGCATGCACCTTATTATATCAGTGCTTATCCTAATGCGGGCCTTCCGAATAGTCTGGGGAAATATGATCAGACTCCCGCAGATATGGCTCATGAAGTGAAGGAGTATATTCAGGAAGGATTGGTTAATATTATCGGTGGTTGTTGTGGTACGACAGATGCCTACATTGCAGAATATCAGACACTGATAGCAGGTGCCAAACCTCATGTTCCGGCACCCAAACCGGATTGTATGTGGCTTTCCGGACTCGAACTGCTGGAAGTGAAACCGGAAATCAACTTTGTGAATATAGGTGAGCGTTGCAACGTAGCAGGCTCACGCAAGTTTCTTCGTCTGATTAATGAAAAGAAATATGATGAAGCCCTTTCCATAGCTCGTCAGCAAGTAGAAGACGGAGCTTTGGTTATTGACGTTAATATGGATGATGGTCTGCTGGATGCCCGGACTGAGATGACTACTTTTCTGAATCTCATCATGTCCGAACCGGAAATAGCCCGTGTACCTGTTATGATCGACTCTTCCAAATGGGAAGTGATCGAAGCCGGATTGAAATGCCTGCAAGGCAAATCAATCGTAAACTCGATCTCTCTGAAGGAAGGGGAGGAAGTATTTCTGGAGCATGCCCGGATCATCAAGCAATATGGAGCGGCAACTGTCGTGATGGCTTTTGATGAAAAAGGACAGGCGGATACTGCTGCCCGCAAGATAGAAGTGTGCGAACGTGCATATCGTCTGCTGGTTGATAAAGTTGGATTCAATCCTCATGATATTATTTTCGACCCGAATGTGCTTGCGGTGGCTACAGGAATCGAAGAGCATAACAATTACGCCGTAGACTTTATAGAAGCTACCGGATGGATCAGGAAGAATCTTCCCGGTGCACACGTCAGCGGCGGAGTGAGTAATCTTTCTTTCTCTTTCCGTGGCAATAATTATATTCGTGAAGCAATGCATGCAGTATTCCTTTATCATGCCATCCAGCAAGGGATGGATATGGGAATCGTCAATCCGGGAACTTCCGTACTCTACAGTGATATTCCTGCAGATACGCTGGAAAAGATAGAGGACGTTGTATTGAATCGTCGTCCCGATGCTGCCGAGCGTCTGATAGAACTGGCGGAAGCATTGAAAGAAACGATGGGCGGTACTTCCGGTCAGGCAGCTGTGAAGCAGGATGCATGGAGAGAAGAATCCGTACAAGAGCGTTTGAAATATGCTTTGATGAAAGGAATCGGTGATTATCTGGAACAGGATTTAGCGGAAGCTTTACCTTTATATGATAAAGCTGTAGATGTAATTGAAGGTCCGTTGATGGATGGAATGAATTATGTCGGCGAGCTTTTTGGCGCAGGAAAAATGTTTCTGCCTCAGGTCGTGAAGACTGCCCGTACTATGAAGAAAGCCGTAGCTATACTGCAACCGATCATTGAATCAGAAAAAGTGGAAGGATCATCTTCTGCCGGAAAAGTTCTGCTTGCCACCGTAAAAGGGGATGTGCACGACATCGGAAAAAATATAGTTGCCGTCGTAATGGCGTGCAACGGTTATGATATAGTTGACTTGGGAGTGATGGTTCCGGCAGAAACCATTGTTCAGCGTGCCATCGAAGAAAAAGTCGATATGATCGGTTTGAGTGGCTTGATCACACCTTCTCTGGAAGAAATGACTCATGTGGCTGCCGAACTGGAGAAAGCCGGACTGGATATTCCTCTGTTGATTGGCGGAGCCACTACTTCAAAGATGCATACGGCACTGAAAATCGCACCTGTATATCATGCACCGGTTGTACATCTGAAAGATGCTTCTCAGAATGCCAGTGTTGCTTCCCGGCTGTTGAATTCGCAGATGAAAGCCGAACTGATTAATGAGTTAGATGCAGAATATCAGGCACTTCGTGAGAAGAGCGGACTATTACGCCGTGAAACAGTATCGTTGGAAGAAGCCCAGAAAAATAAGTTAAACCTATTTTAAAGACTTGTCACAATGAAAAAGATTTGTTCTTTCTTGTGTATGCTCATGGCAATGACTGCTATGATCTCGTGTTCTTCCTCAAAAGAGGAAAAAGGAACAACCGGCACCGGAAATGCCGCTTTGGATAATATCTTTGAGCGTAAGAGTGTGCGTACTTACTTGAATAAAGGGGTAGAGAAAGAGAAAATTGATTTAATGCTTCGTGCAGGGATGTCTGCTCCATCGGGAAGGGATGTTCGTCCCTGGGAGTTTGTGGTTGTTTCCGACCGTGCGAAACTGGATTCGATGGCGGCGGCTCTTCCTTATGCCAAAATGTTGACACAAGCCCGTAATGCGATTATTGTCTGTGGTGATTCTGCCCGTTCTTTTTATTGGTATTTAGACTGTTCTGCTGCAGCACAGAATATTTTGCTGGCTGCTGAAAGTATGGGGCTGGGTGCTGTATGGACAGCTGCTTATCCGTATGAAGATCGTATGGAAGTCGTTCGCAAATATACCCACCTGCCCGAGAATATTCTTCCTCTTTGTGTCATTCCTTTCGGCTATCCTGCAACAAAAGAGCAGCCGAAACAGAAATATGACGAGAAAAAGATACATTATAATCAGTATTAGTAAACAAAAGTTTTGTCTTTTCAATAAATTCCTTACATTTGCGGCTTAATTGATTAAAATCTGATACGCAAATGTTTGGAATAGATGACCCTTTTATAGTCTTGCCATATATCCTCTCAGTGATATGTGTGATTTTTGCTGCCTGGTTTGGGCTGAAATATTGGAATAAGGACGACGATAAAGACGAAACGCGATGAATACATTTACTCTTGGCTTGATTGTGATAGCTTATCTGCTGTCATTGGCCTACCTCGGTTTTTTAGGATATAAGAAGACTACGAATACCAGTGATTATCTGGTTGGCGGACGTCAGATGAATCCGATAGTGATGGCGCTTTCTTATGGTGCTACGTTTATCTCTGCGTCTGCTATAGTTGGTTTTGGCGGAGTAGCGGCTGCTTTCGGTATGGGTATTCAGTGGCTGTGTTTCCTCAATATGTTTGTCGGGGTAGTTATCGCCTTCATATTCTTCGGTTTGCGTACCCGGCGCATGGGAGCAAAACTGAATGTCAGCACTTTTCCGCAGTTATTAGGTCGTCATTTTCGTTCCCGTAATATACAGGTGTTCATTGCAGCCGTCATATTTATAGGCATGCCGCTGTACGCTGCTGTGGTGATGAAAGGGGGCGCTGTATTTATTGAACAGATTTTTCAGATTGATTTTAATATATCTCTGTTGATATTTACGTTAGTCATTGCTGCGTATGTGATTGCAGGAGGAATGAAGGGGGTGATGTATACGGATGCTTTACAGGCAGTTATCATGTTTGGCTGTATGTTGTTCCTGTTGTTCTCTTTGTATCAGGTGCTTGGCATGGGTTTTACGGAAGCAAACAAGGAATTGACAAATATAGCCCCTCTGGTTCCGGAAAAGTTCAAGGCATTGGGGCATCAGGGATGGACCGCAATGCCTGTGACAGGTTCTCCACAGTGGTACTCATTGGTTACCTCTCTTATTTTGGGAGTAGGAATCGGTTGCCTTGCACAGCCTCAGTTGGTGGTACGTTTTATGACGGTAGAAAGTAGCAAACAGTTGAATCGTGGCGTATTTATCGGTTGTTTTTTCCTGATTATAACGGTAGGAGCTATCTATCATGCCGGTGCATTAAGCAATCTTTTCTTCTTGAAGACAGAAGGAGCCGTTGCTACGGAAGTGATACAGGATATTGATAAAATCATTCCTTATTTCATCAATAAAGCTATGCCGGACTGGTTTGCCGCTTTGTTTATGCTCTGTATCCTTTCTGCAAGTATGTCTACGCTTAGTTCTCAGTTCCACACAATGGGAGCATCGGTTGGTTCTGACATTTATGGTACTTATAAACCCCGTTCTCGTGGCAAATTGACAAATGTGATTCGTTTGGGAGTACTTTTCTCTATTTTGGTCAGCTATATTATTTGCTATATGCTGCCTCACGATATTATCGCCCGCGGAACTTCTATTTTCATGGGTATCTGTGCTGCTGCATTTCTTCCTGCCTACTTTTGTGCATTGTACTGGAAGAAAGCGACGAAACAGGGAGTTATGGCAAGTCTCTGGGTAGGAACTTTAGGCAGTGCTTTTGCACTAATATTCCTTCATCAGAAAGAAGCTGCCGCAATGGGAATATGTAAATTCCTGTTTGGCAAGGATGTATTGATTGAGACATATCCGTTTCCGGTAATTGACCCTATTCTCTTTGCATTACCATTGTCTATACTGGCTATTGTTGTGGTTAGCCTTTTGACGGGCAGAAACAAGTAGTAAATAAGTAATAGGTAATAAGTAATAGGTAATAAGCCGTGCGGATACACTATTGATAAGCTACGGTTATTACCTATTACCTGATACTTATTACTTATTTTATCTTTTTTTTGTACGATTCGAACCGGGACTGAATATCACGTACGAAGTTGAACGTTTCTATGCCACGGAAATATCCATTTTTACAAACAGGATCGGTGAAGTATTCCTCATTGCTTTTGAGCAGGATGAAGTTTTCGACGTTGTCTTTCCATACGAGGTTATTCTTTCCGTATTTTTTTGCTAATGCCATGGCGTCGTAGATATGTCCTAGGCCGGCATTGTAAGAAGCCAGTATGAAGTTGAGCCGTTCCTGTTTGTCAGGGATCATATTGAAACTTCGGTCTGTGGCGGCAATGTATTTAACGGCTGCTTTTATACTTTCTTCCGGGTTTTGTTCTTTACCTGCGGGTACGCCCATTGCGCGTGCAGTGGCAGGCATCAATTGCATCAATCCTTTGGCTCCTGCCCAAGATACGGCTGTTGTGTCAAAGTTTGATTCTGTATAGGCGAGGGATGCCAGCATTCGCCAGTCCCATCCGATCTCTTGGGCGTATTTCTTGAATAAATCGTCGTAATGTGATATTTTTCCTTCTTTAAGTGAAAGGATGGGGGAGTGTGGCATCATTTTACTATTCTCGAAGTAACGCTTCATACTTGCCGTATAGGCAGGAGAGGTCATATTTTCTTTATGCCAGTTTGTGGCGGCGGCGGCCAGTTCGGGACTGTCTTTTCGCACAGCCCATGAAGAACGCTGGTCAAAACTGATAGAAAGATCGATATTCAGATTGGGATAGTAAGTTTTATTCAGTTTGGCTAAATCATTATCGGCTACGGTATAGGGAATCTTACCTTGTGCTACCTGGGTGATTAAGTCTTCCGCGGTAACGCTATCTCCCGTTATCTTATGAATATGGATACCACCTCCCAGTTCGTTGTTCAGATTCACGAGGCGATCGTAATATTTGCCTGGTTTGACATATATATCTTTGCCGATAAGTTCCGTTACATCTTTCAATGGTTTATGCTTTCCATTTCCTTGCTGGACGATAACCTGATGGGTGATTATGTCTTCTCCGCAATACAAAAGGCTGTCTTTCCATTCTTTGGTAATCGGCAGGTTGTAGGCGATCATATCTCCTTCGCCTGACTGTAATTTCTGAATCAATTCACGGACATTTCTGGCTACCTCGATTCTGAGTTTCAGTCCCAGACTTTTAGCGAACTGTTCACTGAGTTCGTATTGGAATCCCATTTCCTGTCCGCGATAAATGAAATATGAAGTAGAGCTATAGAGTGTCAGCACAACCAGTTCTCCACTGTCTTTAATCTGTGGAAGATCGTGTGCTGTTTCATTCTTTTCGGTATGATGTTTGTTCCGGCATCCGAATACACAGCACAAAAGTATAAGAAACAAGGGGAGGATCAGTGTCTTGGCACTCATTCTGAACTCTTTATCTTTCATTCTTCATTTTTCAAATGTTTCTTGATATACATTGTTAATATATCGATAGCTACTGCATTGCTGCCGCCTTCTGGAACGATAAGGTCCGCATAGCGTTTGCAGGGTTCTATGAATTGCAGGTGCATCGGTTTCAGAACACGGGTATAGCGTTCCATGACAGCTTCCGCTGTCCGTCCTCTTTCGATGACATCCCTTTGGATGACACGTATCAGGCGTTCATCGGGATCGGCGTCTACAAATATCTTTAGATCCATCATATTGCGTAGCTTCTTGTCGCACAAGGCAAGGATACCTTCAATAATGACGACTTCACGAGGCTCGATGTGGATGGTTTCCGGTTGGCGGGTACAAGTCAGATAAGAATAGGTCGGTTGCTCGATGCTTTTTCCTTCTTTCAGCATCATCACATGTTTGGAAAGCAAGCTCCATTCAAAAGCATCCGGATGGTCAAAGTTGATATTCTGACGTTCTTCAACCGGCACGTGACTACTGTCTTTGTAGTATGAATCCTGAGGTAATAGTACTACTTCTCCAACGGGGAGGCTTTCTATTATTTTTCGTACGACGGTGGTTTTTCCGGAGCCCGTTCCACCTGCTATTCCTATTATTAACATCTCTTTATAGTGTTATTTGAACCAAATAGAGTAATTTTGCATTAGTAATGTAATGCATTGACAAGACAAATATAGAAACAATTCATTAAAATAACAACGTAATGGTGAAACACATTGTATTATTTAAGTTAAAAGACGAAGTTCCCGAAGCGGAGAAACTCGTAGTGATGAATAAATTTAAGGAAGCTATCGAAGCGCTCCCCGCTAAGATTTCAGTGATCCGTAAGATTGAAGTCGGACTGAATATGAATCCGGGAGAGGCTTGGCATATAGCTCTCTATAGCGAATTTGACACGCTGGAGGATGTGAAGTTCTATGCAACACACCCTGATCATGTGGCAGCCGGAAAGATTATAGCTGAAGCAAAGGACAGTCGTGCATGCGTGGATTATGAATTATAACCCCCAATAATGAAAATGAGAAAATTAATTTCTTTTCTGCTTTTAAGCTTTGTAGCCTATACATTGCAGGCGCAGATTAAAGATCCGGTAAAGTTTAAAACAGAACTGAACTCTCTTTCTGATACAGAAGCGGAGATCGTGTTTACGGCTGCCATTGACAAAGGGTGGCATGTTTATTCTACCGATCTTGGAGACGGAGGACCTATTTCTGCCACATTTAATGTGGAGAAGAAGTCTGGTGTAGAACTGGTAGGTAAATTGAAGCCTGTCGGCAAGGAAATAGCTACTTTCGACAAACTGTTCGAAATGAAAGTGCGTTATTTCGAGAATACTGCCAAATTCGTGCAGAAAGTGAAGCTGACTGGTGGAGCTTATGCGATAGAAGGTTATTTGGAATATGGAGCCTGCGACGATGAGAGTTGTCTGCCTCCGACAGAAGTTCCTTTTAAGTTTTCGGGTGAAGCAAAGGCCGGAACTACGGCTGCTCCTGTAGCCAAAGCTGATAAGCCGGAGACAAAAGAGGCGGAAGAAGTAACTGCTCCTGCTGCGTCCAAAGACTCTGCTGCAATGATGGAACTGGTTCCTGCTTCTGCTACGGATGCAAATGCCGATATTCAACCAGCTGTAGCTTCCGGTGACCTTTGGCGTCCGGTAATCAGTGAATTGCAGGCACTGGGCGAGGAACATACTCAGGGAGATATGTCCTGGATTTATATTTTCGTGACAGGTTTCCTGGGTGGATTGCTGGCTCTGTTCACTCCTTGTGTATGGCCTATTATCCCGATGACAGTCAGTTTCTTTCTGAAACGTAGCAAAGATAAGAAGAAAGGTATTCGTGATGCGTGGACTTATGGTGCTTCCATTGTCGTTATTTATGTGGCATTAGGATTGGCTATCACACTGATATTTGGTGCCAGTGCGCTCAATGCTTTATCGACGAATGCTGTCTTTAATATCCTTTTCTTCCTGATGCTGGTAATCTTTGCCGCTTCATTTTTTGGAGCGTTTGAGATTAGATTACCGTCAAAGTGGGGCAATGCGGTAGATAGTAAAGCGGAATCGACTACCGGTCTGCTGAGTATCTTCCTGATGGCATTTACACTTTCACTGGTATCTTTCTCTTGTACAGGTCCGATTATCGGATTCCTGCTTGTACAGGTTTCTACTACAGGAAGCGTGGTGGCCCCGGCTATCGGTATGTTGGGTTTTGCCATTGCATTGGCATTGCCGTTCACACTCTTTGCTCTGTTCCCGTCATGGCTGAAGTCTATGCCGAAGTCGGGCGGATGGATGAATGTGATCAAAGTGACGTTAGGATTTCTGGAACTGGCATTTGCGCTTAAATTCCTGTCGGTTGCCGATCTGGCTTATGGCTGGAGATTACTCGACCGTGAAACCTTCCTCGCTCTGTGGATTGTCATTTTTGCATTGCTGGGTTTCTATTTGCTTGGTAAAATCAAGTTTCCGCATGACGATGATGACAATAAGGTGGGAGTGACTCGTTTCTTTATGGCACTTATTTCTCTGGCGTTTGCCGTATATATGGTTCCCGGTTTGTGGGGAGCTCCGTTAAAAGCCGTAAGTGCTTTTGCTCCTCCTATGCATACGCAAGACTTTAACCTGTATAAGAATGAAGTACATGCGAAATTTGATGACTACGATCTGGGTATGGAGTATGCACGTCTGAATGGCAAACCAGTGATGCTTGACTTTACAGGCTATGGATGCGTGAACTGTCGTAAGATGGAAGCCGCTGTATGGACGGACCCGAAAGTGAGTGATCTGATTAATAATGATTATGTGCTGATTACTCTGTATGTGGATAATAAAACTCCGTTGACCGAACCTGTGAAAATCGTAGAGAACGGTAAGGAACGTACTTTGCGTACAGTCGGTGATAAGTGGAGCTATCTGCAACGTGTGAAGTTTGGTGCTAATGCACAGCCTTTCTATGTATTGCTGGATAATCAGGGAAGTCCTTTGAATAAGTCTTATGCTTACGATGAAGACATTCCCAAATATATTGAATTCCTGCAAACTGGACTGGAGAATTATCGGAAGGAAAAATAATCCGAAGATATAACTATCAATGAGAAGCGGTCTCACTCTGTAGAGTGGGACCGCTTCATTTAAATAGAATAGAATAAAACTAGAAATAATGTTTTTTACATGGGTACTTCCATTACCAGAAGTTTGGTCCCTTTAGTAGCACGGATAGAGAAGCTTTTGGTATCCCATATTCCGATGCCGTCACGTTTGGCCAGATGTTCATCGGCCACGCTGATCTCTCCTTCTATCACAAACAGATAAGCTCCGTTACCTTCCTGATGCATACAATATTCGATGGTTCTTTCCGTATCGAAGTCTCCCATAGAGAACCAGGCATCCTGTTTGATGGAGGCCGGTGTCTTGCCGTTCGGTGAAATGAACAGAGATAACTCGTTCGGTTTCAGCAGCGGACGTATATCGAAATTGTTATATTCGGGTTTCGTATTCTCGATTCGGGGGAATACCCATATTTGCAGGAATTCCAATTGTTCTTCCTTGCTGTCGTTATACTCACTATGATAGATACCACTGCCCGTACTCATCACTTGGATATCACCGGGAGTAATCGTTTTCGTATTTTGTACACTGTCGCCATGTCTCAGATACCCTTTCAACGGAATGGAAATTACTTCCATATTTTTATGTGGATGAGTATCAAATCCCATCGACGGGTCTACACTGTCATCATTCAGCACTCGCAAGGCTCCGAAATGGATTCTTTCCGGATTGTAATAGTTAGCAAAACTGAATGTGTGGTGGGTTTTGAGCCAGCCATGATTAAAATAGCCTCTTGATGAAGCTCTGTCGATTACTTTTTTCATAATCTTCCTTTCTTTTTTATAGAACTTTGTTGTGTGCTTTGTTCGCACTTTTATAATAGGACAACAATTAAAGAGTACACAAAGTTCTCGGCCGGAAACTCAATAAGAAAGAAGGTTATTTTTTTATTTCAGAAAAAATACATACGTTTGTAACATCATAACAATACCTTTGTGCCCAAAAGTAAAGAAAATATGTACGCAACAGACACGCTTATGGACGAACGGGAGTTAGTTCTCCGTCTGATAGACGGCGATGAGGATGCCTTTTGCGAACTCTATGCCGCCTATAAGAATCGCTTGCTGTATTTTGCGATGAAGTTCGTCAAATCTCGTGAGTTTGCCGAAGATATTTTTCAGGACGCGTTTACGGTTGTATGGCAAAGCAGGCGTTTTATCAATCCGGATGCGTCTTTCTCATCCTATTTATATACGATTGTACGCAATCGTATCCTTAATCAGATACGGGATATGGCGAATGAAGATAAGTTGAAAGAGCATATCCTTTCTCATGCGGTTGATTCGGCCAATGAAACGAATAATAAAATATTGTTCGATGATTTGAAGGATGTCCTTAGCCGTGCATTGGAACAATTGACTCCCCGTCAGCGTGAAGTCTTTAATATGAGCCGAGATTTACAGATGTCCCATAAAGAAATTGCGGAAGCGCTGGGAGTCTCTGTCAATACCGTACAGGAGCATATTTCTGTTTCGTTGAAAGTGATTCGTGCCTACTTGACTAAATATTCGGGTACTTCTGCTGACATATTGCTGATTCTACTTTGTCTGAATTTATAATAAATGTTAATCATACCCTAGCTGTTTCCTGCCTTTGTGTATTACTAATACGAAGGGGAGAAATCAGCACCCTTATTTGAATATATGATGAAAGATACGAAGACAGAAAAAAATAAATTACGTCGTTATCTGGATGATATGTACATCCGGGAGGAAGCATCGCAGTTACTGGAAAGTATGAGAGATGCTGACCATAAAGATATATTGGATGAGTTGTCTGCCGAAGTCTGGGAGGAATCCGTCAGCCAGCAGCCTGTTACTGACTTGGAGCGTGAGAAGTATAAAAAGGAGGCTCGCCAGTTGCTGAAACATATTGAACATAAGAAACGTACCTGGTTCCGTCGGGTAATGACGATTGCAGCCAGTGTGGCGGCTGTAATAGCCATCGTGACAGGAAGTATCAGTTATTTCCGGTATATGAGTGAGCAGCAGATAACTTTCGCTGAAATCTCAACCTCTTTTGGAGAGAAGAAACGGGTGGAATTACCGGACGGAACTATATTAGTGTTGAACTCTTGTTCACAAGTACGTTATCCTGATTCTTTTCAAGGGGATATCCGGAAAGTGGAACTGGAAGGAGAAGGATATTTCAGGGTTGCCCATAATGAAGATATGCCGTTTATTGTACAGACGAAGCGACTGGATGTTCGTGTTTTGGGAACCCGGTTTGATGTAAAATCTTACTCTACGGATGAAATCGTATCGGTAAGTGTAGAGAGTGGCAAAGTACAGGTTGATCTGCCGGAAGCAATGATGCGATTGACTGCAAAAGAACAAGTTCTGATAAATACCGTTTCCGGTGAATATAGTAAGAAGAAGGAAGAACGTGGGGTAGCAGTCTGGATCAAGGGAAGCCTGCGTTTTAACAGTACTCCGATCCGGGATGTGGCAAAAGAACTGGAACGTGTTTATAATTGTCAGATAACCTTTGCTTCCGGACAGGAATTTGATAATCTGATTACCGGTGAACATGACAATAAGAGTCTGGAGTCCGTACTTAAATCCATCGAATTTATCAGTGATATCAATTATAAGAAAGAAGGCAGGAATATACTTCTTTATAAAAAATGAGAATTAAAAAATAGATCAATGTTTAACCCGTTAATAAGGACAGAATGAAAGCATCACCCTCATAGAAACTCCCTAAAAAGATAGAAGCACTCCTAAGGAATGCTTCTATCCGCAACCCGGACGGATATTCATTCGCTTCGACCCAAATGAATAACGTATCGCACGTTGCTTGTTTTTAATAACTTTAGTCAATTACTAAAACGCACAAATTTATGAATAATCTTCTTATTTGTAAAGGAAAAAGTAGAAATAGCTGCTCGTTTTTAGCTTTTTTACTATTCACCTTCCTTTTAGTTGCTCCGACTGCTGCTCAGACATTGAAAGAGAACAACATTACGCTCCGTGTACAAAACGAGTCGGTAGAAAATGTTTTCAATAAAATCAGTGAACAGACCAACTTTAAATTTATCTACGATCAGGAAACGGTAAATAACGCTCCGCATGTTTCTTTTGATGTAAAAAACGCTACGCTTAAACAAATTCTGGGAGTGATAACTACTCAGTCAAAACTTTATTTCAATAGGACCGATAATACAATTGCTGTCAGTAAACAGCCGCTTAAAGAAGAAAGCGCTCAACGTACACGTACCGTTCAGGGAGTGGTTGTAGATGATAAGGGAGAGCCAGTTATTGGTGCCAGTGTCCAGATCAAAGGAGAGGGCAGTGGTACGATTACCGATATGGACGGACGATATTCGTTGATGAATGTACCGGAATCGGCTACATTGACAATTTCCTATATTGGCTATAAGACCGTCAGCCTTTCTGCAAAAGATAAGAATACGGCTAAGATTACGTTGACCGAAGACAGCAAGATGATCGATGAAGTAGTAGTGGTAGGATATGGTGTACAGCGGAAACGGGATGTGTCTACTTCCATCTCTTCCGTGAAAGCCGAGCAGATTGCGGAGGTTTCTGCTTCCGACTTTCGTCAGGCATTAGCTGGAAAGATGCCGGGAGTGCAAGTGACTCAGCCGAGCGGTGACCCGGAAGGAAGTGTCAGTATCCGTGTTCGTGGTATCAGTACAGTCAATGCGGGGAGTGATCCTCTCTATATCATTGACGGTGTACCTGTGGAGCGTGGCTTTGCCAATCTGAATAATAATGATGTCGAGTCGGTAGAGGTACTTAAAGATGCTTCGTCTGCTGCGATTTATGGTAGTCGCGGATCAAATGGTGTAATTATTATCACTACCAAACAAGGGCAGTCGGAAAAAATGAAAGTACAATATGATGGATATTATGGTATCCAGAGTGTTTCAAAAAAACTTCCGATGTTGAATGCTTATCAGTTTGCGGAGTTTGCCAAAGACGGGCATGATAATTCTTATCTGGATGCTAATCCCGGTGGTTCACCCAATGACCCTAATGGTATGCGTCCGAATTCATGGGAACGGATTCCTGCAGAACTTTTTCCTTATCTGAACGGCGATCAGGGATTAACGGACACAGACTGGCAGGATGCAATTTTCCGTAGTGCGGCTACAACCAGCCATAATGTTTCTATCTCCGGCAGAGGAAAGACCGTTGGTTATTTTATTTCTGCCAATTATTATGATAAAGAAGGTATTATCATCAATTCTGATTTCAAGAAATATAGCATGCGTATGAATCTGGACGGAAAATATAAAAGACTGAAATTCGGTCTTAATTTCTCTCCTTCTTATTCGACTTCCAATCGGGTGGATGCTTCCGGATCGAATGGTATTGTTCAGTCGGCCTTGATGATGCCTCCTGTGTGGCCGGTATATAATTCCGACGGTAGTTATAACTATCAGGGAAATGGCTATTGGAGAATTGGCAATGACTATCAGCACAATGCGGTATTAAACCCTGTGGCAATGGCCAATCTGCAATCGGACGTAGTAGACCGTATGGCAATTGTAGGGAAAGTCTTTGCCGAACTGGAACTTTTCAAGGGACTTACTTATAATATTTCTTTCGGTGGTGATTATTATGGTTCTCATAATGATCAGTATCGTTCGTCAGAACTACCCTTACTGGGCCAGAAATATTATGATATCAAGTCGAACCCTACTGCATACAGCTCCTCCGGTTTTTATTTTAATTGGCTGATTGAGAATAAGATTAATTATAATACAGTGATTAATGAAGATCATTCGATTAATGCGGTTCTGGTGCAATCTGCACAAAAAGAAACTTATAAAGGAGATAATGTGACAGCTACCGATTTTCCGAATGATTATATACAGACGATCTCCGGTGGAACAGTTATAAAGGGGGCGTCTGATAAGACCCAATGGTCGATTGCTTCCTATCTGGCTCGTGTGCAATATAGTTATAAAGGTAAATATATGGCTTCCGGAGCTATTCGTGCGGATGGTTCTTCCCGTTTCGGAAAAAATAACCGCTGGGGATATTTCCCGTCCGCATCATTGGCATGGAGAGTTAGCGGGGAGGATTTCTTCACGAAGGCGAAATTTCTCTCCTTTGTAGATGACTTGAAAATCAGAACCAGTTATGGTGTTACAGGTAACTTTCAGATAGGCAACTACGATCATCTATCATTGATGGCTCTTGATAATTATATACTGGGTACGGGTAACGGGCAACTGGTACAAGGTTATAAGCCCAATACAATTAAGAATGATGATTTAAGCTGGGAAAAGAATGCAATGGTCAATGTCGGTGTGGACCTGCAAATGTTCAAAGGATTATTGGGGATAACAGTTGATTACTATAATACCAATACCTCCAATATGTTGCTGAATGTTCCTGTTCCTCATCTGACCGGATACAGCACTGCCCTGATGAATATTGGAAAAGTAAATAACCGTGGTTGGGAAATAGCCTTGACATCTCAGAAAAATTTCACCAAAGACTTTGGGTATTCTTTTAATGCCAACTATGCTACGAATACCAATGAAGTAAAAGCTCTTGGTCCGGGAAATGCTCCCATTATCTCTACCGGAAGCGTAGATCATGCTTATTATATCACAAAAGTAGGCGAACCGATCGGATGTTACTATTTGCTGGTGCAGGACGGTATCTTTTCCAATGAAGAAGAATTGAAGAAATATCCTCATTTCAGCAATACTCAGCCGGGAGACTTCCGTTTTGTAGATGTGGATGGAGACGGTGTGATGGACTTGGACAAAGATCGTACGATAGTAGGTAACTATATGCCCGACTTCACCTATGGATTTGGTGGTAAAGTATGGTATAAAGGCATTGATCTTGACTTTAACTTCCAGGGAGTTTACGGTAATGAGATTCTGAATCTGAATCGTCGCTATATTGATAATTTGGAAGGAAACACCAATGGTACCACGATTGCCCTGAATCGCTGGAAAAGTGCGGATAACCCCGGAAATGGTCAGGTGAACCGTGCCAACCGCAAATCGAAAGGTTATAATGGCCGTACTTCAACCTGGCATCTGGAAGATGGTTCTTATTTGAGATTGCAGAATGTAACGTTAGGATATACTTTGCCTCAGAATCTGACACGTCGTTTCTTTGTGGAGAAGTTGAGAGTCTATGTCTCTGGACAGAACCTTTGGACATCTACCAACTACGGTGGATACAATCCGGAAGTAAATGCACGTCCGAGCAATTCACTTTCGCCGGGTGAAGATTACGGAACATATCCGCTGGCGAAAACCTTCTTGTTTGGATTAAATATAACACTTTAGTCATCCTTAAAAATATACGGTGTATGAAAATATATAGACAAATCCTATTCTTGGCAACTGCTTTTGTATCAGTGGCCTGTACAGATAGCTTTTTCGACTTGGAGCCAAGTAGCAGTGTGCCTACAGATAAAGTATACAAGACAGCAGACGATTTTAATGTAGCAGTGATCGGCTGTTATTCTAAATTGCAGGGGCAGGTTTCCTATTTCACGGAATGCTGCGAATATCGGAGTGACAACCTGTCGTTGAGTGCTCCTACTGCCGGAACACAAGACCGTTATGATATAGATCAGTTTGCGGATAAAGCCTCTAATGGAATATTGGAATCCGCCTGGGCGAATTTTAATAACGGAGTATATCGCTGTAATTTGGTATTGGACAAAATAGACGCAGCTGACTTTGATGCTACGTTGAAGAAACAATATAAAGGGGAAGCGCTTTTCGTGCGTGCTCTTACTTATTTTAATATGTATCGCTTGTGGGGTGGAATTCCGATGACTGATAAAGTGGTGACGGTGGCTGAAGCTCTTAAAATCGGAAGAAGCTCAGAGCAGCAGGTCTTTGATTTTCTTACCGGCGATTTGAATCAGGTTATCAATGAGAATATGCTGCCTTCTTCTTATACGGGTACTGATACGGGACGTGCGACCTCCGGTGCTGCAATGGCATTGCTGGGAAAGATTTATCTGACTTTCCATAAGTGGACAGAGGCACGCAATGTACTTTCGCAACTGATAGGCAGATATTCTTTGATGCCCACACCGGATAAAGTATTTGATGTCGATAATAAAATGAACGATGAAATCATTTTCGCAGTGCGCTTTAATAAGGACGTTGAGGGTGAAGGACATGGTTATTGGTTTTCAATTATCAACCTGACAGATGATACTAACCAGACAAAGGCTTTGAAGGAGTGCTATAAAGATGGTGATAAACGCAAAGACCTGATCACTTATGTGAAAGTAGAAGATAAAGTCTGCGTAATGAATAAATTCAAGGATTTGAAAAGTGCGACATACAATACCGTCGGTAACGATCAGATTATTCTTCGTTATGCCGATGTACTGTTAATGTATGCCGAAGCACTGAACGAAATCAGCTATAGCAACTCTCAGACTTCTGATGCAATGGTTGCTTTGAATGCGGTACATACCCGTGCCGGATTATCTCCGGTTCAGATTACGGAACTGGCAGATCAGGATAGTTTCCGTAAAGCCATTATGCTGGAACGCCAACAGGAATTTCCTTATGAGGGACACCGTTGGTTTGACCTTGTTCGCATGGGAGGTGCCAAGGAAGCTATGAAAGCGGAGGGACATACAATTCAGGATTTCCAGTTTCTGTATCCTATTCCTAAAACGGAATTGGAAAGAATCAATAATACCGAGTTGTTGTGGCAGAATCCGGGATATTAATATGGTTAAACTTAAAGAATTCAGACGATGAAAAAAATAATATATAGCTTGTTGTTTGTCATTACGGCAGTTTGCGCAGCTTGTGATGAAGAACTGCCAAAAGCAAGTTTTGATTTATATGAATTAAAGACGCTTACGGCAACGGCCGGAGATATGAATGTGGCACTTTCCTGGGAAGCATATCCGGACGCCCGTCCTGATGAATATCTTATTAGCTGGACTTCGGGCTCTTCGGGAGCGGAAGGAGGGCAAATGACTGTGGAGGCTGAGGCTTCCGGTGCAACTGTCAGTGATCTTGTCAATGATGTTGCTTATACATTCTCCGTACAACCTCGCTATACCGGAGGACTGGCGAGTAAGCGATCTACTTCTTGTACGCCAAAGAATGCAAGATATCCGGTGACTGGTCTGACTGCGTCAGCGGGAGACAAGAAAGTCCGGCTGAGATGGACGAAGCCTGCCAGCGAACGGTTTACGAATTATCAGATTACCGTAAGTCCCGGCAATCAGGTTATCAAATTGGATGACACAACATTGGAAGAATATATGGTTGAAGGGTTGACTAATGATCAGGAGTATAAGTTTGATGTTGTTTGCATTTATCCGATGGGGAATTCTGTTTCGGCGGAAGCGATGGCTACTCCGGGAATTATTTATCCGGTAGCAGTCAATACGGAATTGGTTGTCTGGGAGTCTGCTGTCTTTGCTTATAACGATATGTATTTTACTGGTGGCAATGTTAAATCCGTCAGCTGGGATTTTGGTGATGGTACTGCTTCTACTGAAACGACTCCATCGCATGCTTTTGCTGCTACTGGAACTTATACAGTTACTATCACAGTAACATATACGAATAATACGACGGAGTCAGGAAGTGTGGAAATTAATGTTGTCGGATATAAATGGGATAGTCTGAATCTGAATTTTAACGGATTAACAGGATATGTCAAGACGTCCAATCCTGTATTCTCCCCGGATGGAAAGACGATGTATATTCCGACTTCAACGCCTGCCGGGCATTTGTTTGCCTTAGATGTAGTCAGCGGTGAATTCAAATGGGTATTTGCCATTGATAAAATAACTTATGGCGGCGGTGCATTAGTGGGGTCTGACGGTACTATCTATCAGTGCGTGAGAGATGCTTCTATCAAGAATGTGTATGCCATAAATCCGAATGGTACTCAGAAATGGTCATTGCAATTAGACGGACCGATAGGTGCGTTCCCTGCTTTGTCTGCTGATGGTGTACTCTATTGTTTGACTAATAAAAGTACGTTATATGCACTCGATGTTGCGAATGGTGCGATTAAATGGCAACAATCTCTTGATGGAACAACAGGAAGTGCGGTGGCTATTGATAGAAACGGACATATCTATGCAGGTACCAGTGAAGCTATTTATGCTTTCAGCGCAAATAAGGAAGAACTTTGGAAACTCAGTGGTGTTAATGTGACAGAGCAGGGAACTTTTGCTTTGAATGGCAACACGCTTTACGCAACTTTGAAGTCAAAGGCTGGACTTGTTGCTGTTGATATCACGAACGGAACCAAAAAATGGACCTATCCGACAACAGGCGGTGATGCTTATTTCCCTATCGTAGATAAGAAAGGTGTTGTTTATTTTACAGAGAAAGGTTCGCAAACAGTTTACGCTGTAGACGCTGACGGTTCAAAAGTATGGGTGAAGAAGGTAAATAATAACCTGAACTACAGTGGTGCTGCGTTGAGTACAGATGGTGTTCTTTATATCGGAACGCAGTCAAATAATAAGATTTTCGGACTTAATACGGCAGATGGAAGTACTGTTTATGAAGAATCTGTGGGTCAACAGGTAATGGCATCCGTTTCGATTGGTCCGGACAAGCGTCTTTATTGTGGTACTATTGGAGCGAGCAATATAGGTTCTATAAAAGCGTTTGACATTAATAAAACGTTGGAAACAGACTCCTGGAGTATACGGGGTGGAGATATTCAAGGTACAAACCGACAAAAATAAACGGTGATGAGAAAATTGATTTTTATCGCATTTATGGTGATGTCTGTTTGTGGATATGCACAGAAATATGAAGTAGGTACTACGACAGCAGTGTGGAAAGCACCTGCTGCTGCCGACTTCCTTCATGCAAAAGCGACTGGTGTGAAGTATGTCGAAGTAGCCTTTAATCAATGTTATAGGGGAGTTCCTGTCGATGAAGTGATTCCATGTATAAAGGAAATGAAAGCGAAGATAGACAGTGCGGATATTGAAGTCTGGTCTATTCATCTTCCTTTCTCCCGAACGCTGGATATCTCAGTTCTGGATGATCGGTTAAGGAAGGAAAATGTAGATTTTATGGCAGAGATGATAGAATTGTGTGCCATGTTCCAACCGACTTGCCTGGTTTTGCATCCAAGTTCGGAACCGATAGCCGATAGTATTCGGGCGCAACGGATTGCCAATGCTTCGGAGTCTATTGCTTATTTGAAGAAATATGCTGATAGGATTGGCGCTCAACTTTGTATAGAGAATCTGCCCAGAACCTGTTTGGGAAATACTCCGGAGGAACTTATGAGGATTGTCGGAGATATCCCGGACGTAAAAGTGTGCTTTGATACAAATCACTATACCAAAGGCACGACAGAGCACTTTGTGGCAATAGTAGGTAGCCGTATCGGCACTATACATGCTTCAGATTTTGATTTGGTGAACGAATGCCACTGGCTTCCTACACAGGGAAATATAAAATGGGGAAAGTTGATGCAAGATTTGGAGAAGACCGGATATAAAGGCGTTTTCATGTATGAAGCGACGAAGGATCACGAAAATAATAATGTGAGACCTGCTCTTGAACGGATTGCAGAGACCTTCGATAAAATAATTGATGACTATAAAACACTGAAATAATATGAATAATATAAGAAGAATACAATATTTCCTGTTTTGCCTGCTGGCAATAGGACTTGCAAGTTGTAGTGACGATGATAATAATGATAAGAAGACCGGGTACGAAGGAATTCTTACGGAACTGGCAGCAAAGGTAGATGCCACTACCCAACAGTTATGGGGAACTTCTCCATCAATTGTAAATACTGAACGTGCCGATGCTTTGAGCACTATTCAGGGATATGCCGATAAATGTCTGGATGACTATTTTATCAGTTTTCTGAATGGTTTTGATCAGGCAAGTATGAGTATGGAGAAGAGTGAACCGATCTTATACTATTACCGGAGTGCTTTTGACCGGGTGATGGACGGAATTAAAAACTCCAAAGTAGAGAATGGCACAGCAGAAATCTGGTTGCTTTATAACATGGGATATATAGTTAAGACTCCTTCCGGATGTTTTGCTATTGATATTTCTCATCGTTGGGCGAAGGAACTTGCACCCTATATCGACTTCCTTTGTGTGACGCATAAGCATTCTGATCATTATAATACAGATTTGATTCAGGCAATGTTTGATTTGGGTAAGCCGGTATTATCCAATTATTTGAAAGACACCACTTATCCCTACACGGCAAAGGGGGATAAAGATTATGAAATAGGTAAATTTAAAATCCGTACTTGTATTACCGATCATAATAATTCCGGATTATCAAATTTCGTAACTATTTTCCAGATAGACTGTGGGGACGATACTGGAAATTTCGTCTTTATGCATGTCGGTGATTCCAATTTTAAACCGGAACAATATACAAATATTGCGCCACATGTCAATGTCTTGATTCCCCGCTATGCTCCTAATGCGCTGACTGAGAATAATATTTTAGGTACCGGAGCGGGACAGGTACAGCCGGATTATGTTCTGTTATCCCATATTCTGGAAATGGCTCATGCAGGTGTTGATGCATCCAGATGGTCATTGAACATGGCACTAGAACGGGCGTCCAAGATTAACTGTGACCAGACCTATGTGCCTATGTGGGGAGAAAAGATGGTCTGGAAGAACGGTAAGCTGAACTAATAATTTTAATATTTGAATTTATGAAACGAATTTATAACTTTATATTGCTTGTATGCCTGGTGCAACTGGCTATTGCCCAAAATCGGATTGCGGAAATCAGAGAAAACCTGTTAGGAAATTATTCCGATAGAGTGTTGGTCGTTTCTCATCGTGCCGATTGGCGAAATGCTCCCGAAAATTCATTGCAAGGAATACGGAATTGCATTGATATGGGAGTGGATATGGTAGAAATAGATTTGAAGAAGACCAAAGATGGTCACTTGGTCGTCATGCATGATAAGACAATTAACCGTACAATGACAGGAAAAGGAAACGCTGAGGATTATACACTGGCAGAACTGAAAGCAATGCGACTTAAAAATGGAGCAGGCTGTAAAACCAGACATCAGATTCCTACTCTCGAAGAAGTTATGTTACTTTGCAAAGGGAAGATAATGGTGAATATCGATAAAGGTTACGATTATTTTCAGGAAGCTTATGCTGTACTTGAAAAAACAGGAACAATTGACCATTGCGTAATTAAAGCAGGACTCTCCTATGAACGAGTGAAAGCAGAAAATGGTGATGTACTTGATAAGGTTATTTTTATGCCTATTGTGAATCTGCACAAAGAAGGAGCGGAAAAGATAATCAATGATTATCAGTCACACATGAAACCGGCTGCTTATGAACTGGTATTTAAAGATGATAATGAAGAAATGCTTCGCTTGATCAGGAAAGTACGTGATAGTGGTGCCAAGCTTTTCATTAATTCTTTGTGGCCTGAACTTTGTGGAGGTCACGATGACGATCGCGCGGTAGAACTACACCAACCGGATGAAAGCTGGGGATGGATTTTGAATCAGGGGGCTAAACTGATTCAAACAGACCGCCCGGCGTTATTACTCGAATATTTGCGTAAAAAGAAACTGCACGACTAAAGATATTCCTTCATGCTGAAACATCTTATAAATTTTTACAAGGTCTCTTCACCGGGGCCTTGTAACGGAGACGTTATGTCTTCATCCGGCAAGCGTCGGTTGAAATATCTGCAATGGTCTACCTTTCTTTCGGCAACTTTCGGATACGGTATGTATTATGTCTGCCGGTTGAGCTTGAATGTAGTAAAGAAACCGATTGTAGACGAGGGAATCTTTTCTGAAACGGAACTCGGAATAATCGGTTCGGTGCTGTTCTTTACGTATGCGGTGGGTAAATTTACGAATGGATTTCTGGCAGATCGAAGTAATATAAATCGTTTTATGACTACCGGCCTGCTTGTTACCGCATTGATTAATCTTTGTCTCGGTTTCTCCCATTCATTTATTTTGTTTGCTGTTCTTTGGGGAGTCAGCGGCTGGTTTCAGTCTATGGGGGCTGCTTCGTGTGTAGTCGGACTTTCCCGTTGGTTCACGGATAAAGAACGTGGCTCTTATTATGGCTTTTGGTCCGCCAGTCATAATATTGGTGAAGCACTGACATTTATAATTGTAGCATCTATTGTTAGTGTTTGCGGCTGGCGTTATGGTTTCTTTGGGGCGGGTATGGTAGGATTGCTGGGGGCATTAATTGTATGGCGTTTTTTTCATGACAGTCCCGAAAGCAAGGGCTTTCCTCCGGTCAATGTTCCGAAAGAAAAGAAAACGATGAGTGCTTCCGAAACGGCAGATTTTAATAAAGCTCAACGGCAGGTTCTGACAATGCCTGCTATCTGGATCCTTGCTTTATCAAGTGCATTTATGTATATCAGCCGATATGCGGTAAACAGTTGGGGAGTTTTTTATCTGGAAGCACAGAAAGGATATTCCACTTTGGATGCCAGTTTCATTATTTCCATTAGTTCTGTTTGTGGTATTATCGGCACCATGTTTTCCGGTGTAATTTCTGATAAACTGTTTGGTGGCCGGCGTAATGTTCCGGCTTTGATTTTCGGACTGACGAATGTTTTAGCATTATGTTTGTTCTTATTAGTGCCAGGGGTACACTTTTGGCTCGATGCTGTGGCAATGATCCTCTTTGGACTGGGCATCGGAGTACTGATTTGTTTCTTAGGTGGGCTGATGGCTGTTGATATTGCTCCTCGCAATGCTTCGGGAGCTGCTTTGGGAGTTGTTGGGATTGCCAGTTATATCGGAGCTGGGCTGCAAGATGTCATGAGCGGAGTTTTGATTGAAGGACATAAAACGATCCGGAGTGGGGTAGAGGTTTACGACTTTACTTATATCAATTGGTTTTGGATCGGATCGGCTATATTGTCGGTATTTTTCGCTTTATGGGTGTGGAATGCGAAGCAAAAATAAATCATTGATTATCAGTGGAGTATAAAATAGGTACTTTTTCTTTTAAAGGAACGGGCTCTTGGTTTAAAACCAACGACCTGTTCCTTTAAAACCAACGGGGTGTTTCTTTTAAAGGAATGAGCCTTGATATTTCAGAATTATTTCAGTATCATAATTTTTCTTTGCGGGAGATTTATTATCTTTGTACTTTTAACCCGGTAATCGATGAGTAGAATATTTGCAATTACTAAAATACTGCTGTTTGTGCTATTGGCTGGAATGACTTCCACTGTATTTGCGCAAAGCGATGATTTCACTACATGGACTAAATTCAAAGTGAACTATAAGATCGATCCCCGATTTTCACTTTTAAGCAATCTGGAGTTTCGGACAAAGGATGACGTAAGTAGAATGGACCGTTTGGGATTGGCCATTGGAGGCGAGTATCGGGCTTATTCATTTTTGAAACTGGAAGCCGGATATGAAACTCATTTCCGGAATTTGGGAGATTCGGAATGGAAATTCAGACACCGTTATAACTTTGGAGCAACTGCAAGTTTTCAATATCAGTGGTTGAAAATTGCTTTGAGAGAAAGGTTTCAGCAAACTTTTGACCGTGGAGATTCAAAAGCTCGCCTTCGTTCCCGCTTAAAATTAGCTTATGCACCTGAAAAAGGAATCGTTTCCCCCTACTTCTCAATTGAAATTTATCAAAGTTTGGATGACGCTCCTTTTTGGAGAGCAGATCGTATGCGTTATCGGCCTGGAGTAGAGATAGCTTTGGCTAAACGATGGGCGTTAGATGTTTTTTATTGTTATCAGTATGAGTCTCCAAAAGGTAAACATATTGCCGGGGTAGAAATAGGCTATTCTTTTTGAAAATGTTAGATTACTAATATAATAATGTGTAAGCCTATTTGGTTTTGAAATATCCCTGATTTATAAAGTGCTACTAATTTGATACTTATGAATAAATATAAATATTATTTAAGAAAATGAAGTATTGGTTGATTTATGATTTATACTTTTGCTTTTGGCATTTCAGAATGAAATGTTGGAGTTGATGATTCTCCAGTCGCAACAGACGTGTTGTGTGGAATCTCATAACTGAAAGTGAATACTTCCTCTTATGTCCTTCTTTCTGCCCAATCAAAGATTTCTTATTATTTATATTTAAATAAAGAGGACATGAATATTTTGTTTAGAATGGAAAAAGGAATCGCTGTGTGCCTTTTTTCTTCTTTTTTTGTATTAGCATGTGTAAATCATATTCCGGGAGAGAAGGCTGCAGTCAGCAATGGAGATATTCCATTGAAATTTACTGCTGATATTCATGAAGCGACATATACACGTGTTGCTGGCAATGGCTTTGAAGAGAATGATGAAGTGGGAGTATTTGCCCTTGTAGGGTCCTCCACCATGAAGGAAGAACGTTATGCGGATAATTTGCGTTTCTTTCGTACTTCCGAAAAAGTTTTTGAGTCCAGTGAGCCGATTTATTATCCTGATGATGAGGTAACATTACGTTTGATCAGTTATTATCCTTATCAGGAAGAGGGAGTGAATATGGGAGAAAGTACGATGTCGGTGGCGGTAGAAACAGATCAAAATCTTTCTGCCGGCTATTTCTGCTCTGATTTTCTGGTTGCTTCTCAAAATCTGCAATCAGCTCCTAAAGGAGCCATCGCCCTGCACTATGATCACAAATTTTTCAAATTAAAAATCGCTTTGGTAGGAAAGGAAGGTGAAGAATTGCAGGGTATACTGGATGCTGACCCAAAACTTTCTGTTTGTGGTTTTTATACTAAGGCGATTTATGATTTCCAAAAAGAAACTTATTCCGCTTTTTCTAATGAGAAAAGCATTACTCCTGCCGGAAAATGGGAGATACAGGGAGATCGGTTGAGCGGAAAAGAAGTGATCCTTATTCCGCAAGAAACCACTTTGGGCTATCAATATATCGTATTGGATGTTGGAGGTAAGATATATACCAGCCCATTGCCCTCTTCATTGCAGTTGCAGAGTGGTAAGCAGAGTGAGCTGGCGATTTCCTTCATCCCGACCGAAGATGTTTTGATAAGTAAAGTCGAAGGAGAAATCAATAGTTGGGAAGATGGAAATACAGGGCAGTCCGGGTCCGAAGTCTTCCATAATTATGTGGATGTGTCAAAATTGGTATTTGACGATTCGAAGGTGTATAAAGTGTTGAGTGCTGGGCAGCAGGTAGCAGAAATATGTAAAGAATATCTAGTGACGCCTGATTTTTCTTCACAGGCAATTGTCGTTTATCCGATGAAAGATAACCATGCGGTTGACTTATCCAAGGGAACGGTAGTACAATTGGTCGGACATGCAGATAAAGTGCACGGCGGAACTGTAGCGTGGGATTTGAAAGAACATTCATTGAAATATACTCCTGGAAATCAGGCTGCCCGAAGTAAGGTGTATATTTTGCCTGACGGACAAATAGCATTGTCTATGCCTGAAGAAATGTTGCCCGTATTGGCCATGAAAGATATAATGCGTGATGTGCGTGGGAGTAGTATTCACAATTACCCGATAGTGAAAATTGGTACGCAGTATTGGATGGGAAGTAATCTGAAAACATCATTATATATAGATGGAGAAGAAATTCCGAAACTGGAGATTATGAATGCCGGAGCGACAGGTTATCTATTGTCTCAAACAGATAAGAGTTATTATTTTTATAGTTTTGGAACAATTGTCAGTAATAAGCTGCTTCCTGTGGGGTGGAATATGCCTGATTGGAATGATTGGAATATGCTGAAAACTTATTTGAGCAATGATGCCTCTTTGTTGAAAACCGGGACATGGAAAGCAATAAGTACCGGTGCCGGTGCAATAGTAGGAACTGCTACCAATCTCACGGGGTTTGATGGATATCCGGTAGGAATGTATGCCGGCAAGTTTCAGTCTGCCTATGAAGGAAAATATCTTTCTTATTGGACTTTGAATGAAGCAGGGACAGATGCGGATGAGAAAATATTCTTGTTGAGAAGTGATAAAAACGAAATAGCAGAGGGAAACACCGGGTTGGATAAAGCTTACGCCATTCGTTGCATCCGAAAGTAAATCGTGGAAAATTGTTCTTCTTTTTTATATTTTGCTTATATTTGGGAAGTGAAACTTAAATAGAAGTCATAGATTATGAAGAAAATAATAAATCCCTGGAAAGGTCTGGAAGGGTACAATTGCTTTGGTTGCGCCCCTAATAATGAAGCCGGAATAAAGATGGAGTTTTATGAAGATGGCGACGAAGTGGTAAGTATCTGGAAACCCCGTCCTGAATATCAGGGATGGATCAATACCTTGCACGGTGGTATTCAGGCTGTTCTCATGGATGAAATTTGCGCTTGGGTGATACTTCGTAAATTACAGACAACGGGAGTAACTTCAAAAATGGAGACTCGTTACCGCAAGCCGGTCAGTACTACTGATTCCCATATTGTGTTGCGTGCTTCTATTAAGGAAGTCAAGCGAAATATTGTAATTATTGAAGCTAAGTTATATAATAAGGATGGCGAAGTATGTACCGAAGCGGTTTGTACGTACTTTACGTTCTCGCACGAAAAGTCGAAAGATGAAATGCACTTTGATAAGTGTGATGTAGAGCCAGAAGAGATATTGCCTTTAATTTGAAATAAAAACTGAACTTTTTGTGATAAATGTTTGGAAGTATCAAACAAATGCTTTACTTTTGTCGCATTAAATAAAAGAAATATGAAATATACAGTTGCACATCATCATCATCATTTTCCTAACGAATAACTCGGTGGGCGTGATTGATAGTGTGTATAACTCTATAAAGATAACGAAGGCTTACCGAATACGGTAAGCCTTTTTTTATTTCTGAATTGTTCGAATTGTAAATCATAAAATAATAAATAAAATCATGTTAAGAATCGCAGTACAAGCCAAAGGACGTCTCTTCGAAGAGACAATGGCACTTTTAGGAGAGTCGGATATTAAAATCAGTACAACGAAGCGTACTTTGTTGGTGCAGTCTTCCAATTTTCCTATCGAAGTTTTATTTCTTCGTGACGATGATATCCCGCAAACAGTAGCTACCGGTGTAGCTGATTTGGGAATTGTCGGTGAGAATGAATTTATGGAAAAAGAGGAAGATGCTGAAATCATCAAACGATTGGGATTCAGCAAATGTCGTTTGTCTTTGGCAATGCCGAAAGACATTGAATATCCGGGATTGTCATGGTTCAATGGGAAGAAAATAGCTACTTCTTATCCGGTCATTTTGAGAAACTTCCTGAAGAAGAACGGAGTAAATGCAGAGATACATGTCATTACCGGTTCGGTAGAAGTATCTCCGGGCATTGGACTGGCAGATGCTATCTTTGATATCGTAAGTTCAGGATCTACTTTGGTAAGCAACCGCTTGAAGGAAGTGGAGGTAGTGATGAAATCCGAAGCGCTGTTGATTGGCAACAAAAACATGAGCGATGAGAAGAAAGAAGTACTGGAAGAACTTTTGTTCCGAATGAATGCAGTAAAGACTGCCAAAGACAAGAAATACGTGCTGATGAATGCTCCGAAGGATAAACTGGAAGAAATAATTGCTGTGTTACCTGGCATGAAGAGCCCTACTATTATGCCATTGGCACAAGAAGGCTGGTGCTCTGTTCATACTGTACTAGATGAAAAGCGTTTTTGGGAAATCATTGGCAAATTGAAGGGACTGGGTGCTGAAGGTATTTTGGTGTTGCCGATTGAAAAAATGATAGTCTAATAAGTTTGAATGATGAAACTAATCAAATATCCCTCCAAAGAACAATGGGCAGAACTTCTGAAGCGTCCGGCTTTGAATACGGAGAGCTTGTTCGATACAGTTCGTACTATTATAAATAAGGTAAGAGCGGAAGGTGATAAAGCTGTTTTGGAATATGAGGCGGCTTTTGATAAGGTGACTTTGTCTGCTCTCACTGTGACTTCCGAAGAAATACAGAAAGCCGAAGGACTGATCAGCGACGAGTTGAAATCTGCCATTACGCTGGCTAAACGGAATATTGAAACTTTCCACTCTTCCCAACGCTTCGTTGGCAAGAAGGTAGAAACAATGGAAGGAGTAACTTGCTGGCAAAAGGCGATAGGTATCGAAAAGGTGGGGCTTTATATTCCCGGTGGAACGGCTCCGCTTTTCTCTACGGTATTGATGTTGGCTGTTCCCGCAAAAATTGCGGGATGCAGGGAAATTGTGCTTTGTACCCCTCCCGATAAAAACGGAAATATTCATCCGGCTATTCTCTTTGCCGCTCAACTGGCAGGTGTCAGTAAGATATTCAAAGCGGGAGGAGTGCAAGCTATCGCTGCTATGGCATATGGAACCGAGAGTGTTCCTAAAGTCTACAAAATCTTTGGCCCTGGAAATCAATATGTGACGGCTGCCAAGCAGTTGGTAAGTCTTCGGGATGTAGCCATCGACATGCCGGCAGGTCCTTCCGAAGTGGAAGTGCTGGCTGATGCATCTGCTAATCCGGTGTTTGTTGCGGCAGATTTACTGTCGCAGGCAGAACACGGAGTGGACAGTCAGGCGATGTTGATAACAACCTCTGAAAAGCTTCAGGCAGAAGTAATGGAAGAAGTAGACCGCCAACTGGCAAAGCTTCCTCGACGGGAAATTGCTGCGAAATCTCTGGAAAACAGTAAACTGATTTTGGTGAAGGACATGGATGAAGCGTTAGAGTTGACGAATGCATACGCACCCGAACATCTGATTGTAGAGACTGAAAATTATCTGGAAGTTGCTGAACGTGTAATAAATGCCGGTTCCGTCTTCCTTGGCTCATTGACGCCGGAAAGTGCAGGGGATTATGCTTCCGGAACCAACCATACGCTGCCGACTAATGGTTATGCGAAAGCATACAGCGGCGTGAGCCTGGACAGCTTTATCCGGAAAATCACGTTTCAGGAAATTCTTCCTCAAGGCATGAAAGTTATCGGACCAGCTATTGAAGAAATGGCAGCCAACGAACTTCTGGATGCTCATAAGAATGCAGTTACAGTACGATTAAATACATTGAAATGAAAACATTACAAGAACTTACCCGGCCGAATATATGGAAACTAAAGCCTTATTCTTCGGCTCGTGATGAATATAAAGGCGCTGTGGCTTCCGTTTTTCTGGATGCGAATGAGAATCCTTATAACCTGCCTCACAACCGCTATCCGGACCCCATGCAGTGGGAACTGAAAACACTGTTGTCTAAAATTAAAAAGGTTTCTCCCCAGCATATCTTTTTAGGAAACGGCAGTGATGAGGCGATTGATCTGGTGTTTCGTGCATTCTGCGAACCGGAAAAAGATAACGTAGTTGCTATCGATCCGACTTACGGTATGTATCAGGTTTGTGCCGATGTGAATAATGTGGAGTACCGGAAAGTTTTGTTGGACGAAAACTTCCAGTTCTCAGCAGAAAAGCTTCTTGCAGCTGCAGATGAGCGTACGAAACTCATTTTCCTGTGTTCACCTAATAACCCGACGGGAAACGACCTGCTGCGTTCTGAAATAGAAAAAATACTCCGCGAATTTGAAGGATTGGTCATATTGGATGAAGCGTATAATGATTTCTCCGAAGCACCTTCTTTCCTCGAAGAGCTGGATAAATATCCGAATCTGGTTGTTTTTCAGACTTTCTCCAAAGCTTGGGGATGTGCCGCTATCCGCTTGGGTATGGCTTTCGCATCCGAAGCAATTATCGGAATCCTGAGTAAAATCAAGTATCCTTATAATGTGAATCAGCTGACACAGCAGCAGGCTATTGCTATGCTGCATAAATATTATGAAATAGAACGCTGGATAAAAACATTGAAGGAAGAACGCGACTATCTGGAAGAAGAATTTGCGAAATTGCCTTGTACAGTCCGAATGTACCCGTCCGATTCCAACTTCTTCTTGGCGAAAGTAACGGATGCGGTGAAGATTTACAATTATTTGGTAGGTGAAGGAATCATAGTGCGCAACCGTCATTCCATTTCGCTTTGTTGCAACTGTCTGCGTGTGACGGTGGGTACCAGAGTGGAGAATAATACGTTACTTGCTGCCCTCAAAAAATATCAAGGATAGTATATGAAGAAGAAAATATTGTTTATAGATAGGGACGGGACATTGGTCATTGAACCTCCCATTGATTATCAGCTTGATTCACTGGAAAAGCTGGAATTTTATCCGAGAGTCTTCCGTAATTTGGGCTTTATCCGTAGCAAGCTTGATTTTGAATTTGTGATGGTTACCAATCAGGACGGGCTGGGTACATCTTCGTTTCCGGAAGACACTTTCTGGCCTGCTCACAACTTGATGCTGAAAACATTGGCCGGAGAAGGCATTACCTTTGATGATATTCTGATCGACCGTAGTTTTCCGGAAGATAATGCGCCGACTCGCAAACCGCGTACAGGAATGTTGACGAAGTATATTGATAATCCGGAATATGATCTTGCGGAAAGCTTTGTAATCGGTGATCGTCCTACTGATGTGGAGCTGGCAAAGAATCTTGGTTGCCGTGCTATTTATCTGCAAGAAGCAACGGATGATTTGAAAGAGAAAGGTCTGGAAGATGTTTGCGCACTTGCAACAACAGACTGGGATCAGGTGGCAGAATTTCTTTTTGCCGGTGAGCGGAAAGCAGAAGTTCGCCGTACAACGAAGGAGACTGATATTTATGTGTCTCTCAATCTCGATGGAAATGGAAGCTGTGATATTTCTACCGGTCTTGGCTTCTTCGATCATATGCTTGAACAAATAGGCAAGCATTCCGGAATGGATCTGACCATTCGGGTAAAAGGCGACCTGGAAGTGGATGAACATCACACCATTGAGGATACTGCAATCGCTTTGGGAGAATGTATTTATCAGGCTTTGGGCAGTAAGCGTGGAATCGAACGTTATGGTTATGCTTTGCCTATGGATGATTGCCTTTGTCAGGTTTGCCTTGATTTCGGAGGTCGTCCTTGGTTAGTATGGGATGCAGAGTTCAATCGTGAAAAAATAGGAGAGATGCCGACGGAGATGTTCCTGCATTTCTTTAAATCATTGAGTGATGCTGCAAAAATGAATCTGAACATCAAGGCTGAAGGACAGAATGAGCATCACAAGATAGAAGGTATCTTTAAAGCGCTTGCACGTGCTCTGAAAATGGCATTGAAAAGAGATATCTATCATTTTGAGCTTCCTTCGAGCAAAGGAGTACTATAATTTGCCTCATCATATTATATAATCTCATAGGATTGCTATATGATAATCAATAACAAACGAATTTGGCTTGGTTTATTTATCGGGATAGTGATGTCTTTTTCGGTTTATGGTCAAAACATAAACGCTGAAAAGATAACTGTTCCCGATAGTAAACTGACTAATTTGTATCAGATAGACTCAGGTGTATATCGTTCGGAGCAACCATCGGATGCTGACTTTAAGGCTTTGGAGAAATACGGTATTCGTGAAGTGCTGAATCTTCGCAACAGGCATAGTGACGATGATGAGGCGGCAGGAACAAAGATTAAGCTTTATCGGCTAAAAATGAAAGCGCATTCAGTCAGTGAAGATCAATTGATCAATGCATTGCGCATTATCAAGAACCGCAAAGGGCCAATCGTCTTTCATTGTCATCACGGTTCTGATAGGACAGGCGCAGTATGTGCTATGTATCGTATTGTATTTCAAGGAGTGTCAAAGCAAAAAGCTATTCAGGAAATGACCGAAGGAGGTTTCGGTTTTCATCGTATTTATAAAAATATCATTCGCACTATTGAGAAGGCTGATATAGAACGTATTAAAAGAGAAGTATTACAATAGTGCAATTGACCGTATGTTCTATATAACTCATGCAGAAGGATTAATGTTTTCTTCTGCATGAACTGGTATTTTCTCCTGATCTATTACTTTATTCTTCTAAATGATTTAATCTGTTAGACTTGAGTAACTAATAAACTACACTTGTGTAATCAAGAGGATACACAAGTGTAGCTGAATGGTTGTTTAAGTGTATTTGGCTAATTATTCGCATTTGTAGCTAATTGGCTGAAGAACTTACTGTTATAAAGAAAATGCAGTTTTTCTTCTCCAAAAGTCAAAAACAACCGCATGTTTTTTTGTAAACTTCTCTTGAATATGGGGTGTTTTGTGAACTAAATGATTGATATACAGTTATGTGACATTTTTGTTTTACCCCGTATAATACTTAAGATAAATACAAAAATGTCACAGAAGAAAGATCAAAGAGATTATAAATCTTCTATTTCTTTGAGCCAGATAGTTGGACTTGCATCACTTGGCATTCGCCAGTCACCTCTGGGACTGATGGAAATACTACCTACCTTCGGACCATCGGGCAGACAGGAGCGCTTGAACTGCTGATTAAAGAAACGTCGGAAGAAAGTAGATAACCATTTCTTTATTGTTTCTTTGTCATATACATCCTTGAAAGCTATATTAGCCAGATAGTAAATCTTGGAAGGGCGGAAACCAAAACGCAGGAAGTAATAGAGGAAAAAGTCATGCAGTTCATAAGGCCCTACCAAGTCTTCGGTCTTCTGTTTGATTTCCCCGTTTTCGTCTGCTGGAATTAATTCGGGACTGATAGGAGTATCTACAATATCCAGTAAAGTCGCTTTAGCGTCCTCATCCATATCATTTTCCGCTACCCATTGCACTAGATACTTCACAAGTGTTTTGGGAATACTTCCATTGACACCGTACATAGACATGTGATCTCCATTGTACGTAGCCCATCCGAGTGCAAGTTCTGACAAGTCACCCGTACCCACTACCATTCCCCAAGTTTGGTTAGCGATATCCATTAATATCTGTGTGCGTTCGCGTGCCTGAGAGTTCTCATAGGTGACATCATGTACATTGATATCATGATCGATATCTTTGAAATGCTGGATACAGGCATCTTGAATACTGATTTCCCGGATAGAAATGCCCAATGATTTCATTAAATCAATGGCATTGTTATAAGTACGGTCAGTCGTTCCAAAGCCTGGCATTGTAACTCCCAGAATATCTTTGCGGGGTAAACCGAGTTTGTCGAAGGTCTTCACGCAGACTAATAATGCCAATGTTGAATCCAATCCTCCGGAAATACCGACTACAGCTGTTTTAGCTTTGGTATGAACCAGTCGTTGTGCCAAGCCGGCTATTTGGATAGAGAATACTTCTTCACAATGCTCATCCAGTTCTGCTCCTTGGGGGACAAAAGGATGTGAATTGAAGTCTCGGGTCAAAGTAAGCTCTTTGCTATTAATAAACTCCGTTGCGACGGAGATTGCTTTTTTATCTCCTGGATTTCCCTGGCTGGCAGCAAAAGTGGTGTTGATTCTACGTTCTGCCCGTATGCGTTCCACATCGATTTCGCTAATGATCAGTTGCTCCTCCATGCAGAAACGTTTGCTACGTGCCAGTAATGAGCCGTTTTCGTAAATCAATCCGTTTCCCGCAAATACTACATCCGTAGTGGACTCCCCGAAACCACAGGAAGAAAATACGTATCCTGCAATGCAACGTGCTGATTGTTGGCTGATAAGAGAACAGAGATAATGATGCTTTCCGATTCCTTCATTATCGGCAGACATATTGAAAATAATTTCTGCTCCTTGTAAAGCCAATGAGGAACTGGGAGGTATGGTAGCCCAAAGGTCTTCGCAAATTTCGATCCCAAAAGTCGTATCGGAAGTTTCAAACAGCAGGTTGGCACCTATGGGAACGATTTGTCCGCATAGGCGTACGGTATCTTCTGTCAGTTGAAGGGCAGAAGTAAACCAGCGCTGTTCGTAGAACTCCTTATAATTGGGGAGGTAAGTTTTGGCAGCAACACCTAGTACTTTTCCTTTTTGAATCACTACGGCGGCATTGATCACAGTTGAATTGACTACTACCGGCATGCCGACAATAGAGATGATGTCCAGTTGGCGGGTATTATTGAGTATCTGCATTAGCCCCATCTCTGCTTCTTCCAGCAAAATCTGCTGTCCGAATAAGTCACCGCAAGTATATCCGGTAATACTCATTTCCGGGAATACTATGATTTGCACACCCTTACCTTCAGCTATTGCGATTTGGCTTTCTATTCTCTCTACATTGAATTTACAGTCGGCCACTTTAACGTGTGGCACGGCTGCAGCTACTTTTACGAATCCGTAGTTCATCTTGTACCTTTTTATATATAGTGGGTACAAAAATAGGAAATAGTTTTGGATTTTTGCCCTTTTGACTCTGAATCCTCAAAATGAGGTGTCTTATGTCGTTTTAATGACTATTGCATAAGCAACTAATAAGAATGTCAAATGGAAAGTAATATGGTCTTATTTTTGACGGTTTATATGGGATATATCTATTTGTTTATTAATATTTTGTTAATTATGCAATAAAAAGACATTTGAGGAAATTTGGTATAAAAAATGAGACTTTTTGTTTTTTCTATTTAACTATTATAATTATATTTGTAGCCAAATTAAAGAATTTTATAGGCAATTTACACCTAAACAAACGATAAGCACTTATTAATATCTATAATTTTAGAGAGATGGACATACACTTTATTAGTATTGCAGCGACACAAGACATTTATTTAGACATATGGCGTAATATTAAAAACCAGCCAAGCTAATTTCCCTATTCTATATATTGTATAGACTATTTGATAGTCTGTCCTGGAACGATGATAAAAGTATACTTTTCAAAGTCGCTCCAAGGGGAGAAGTATATTGCTGTTTCATGCGTGAAGCGTAATATGCTAAGTTTTCGTTTTGTAGATAAATCTGTAAAAAATAAATCAATTCATTAATTTAAATTCAAGTATCAAAGATGAGAAAATCAATTCTCTTGTTTGTACTCTTTGCTCTACTGAATATTCCTCTTATGCTTTTTGCACAGAGTGGATATAAGGTAAAAGGACATGTTGTTTCGGCAGAAGATAATGAGCCGATGGTTGGTGTGTCTATTTTAGAGAAGGGTACTACAAATGGTGTAATTACCGACATTGATGGTAATTACACTCTTGAGATTAAGGGTACGGCAAGTGCTACTTTGCTGTTCTCTTATATCGGTATGCAATCACAGGCACATGCGGTTAGTGCCAAAACCGGAACACTGAATGTTCGTCTGGTTTCAGATGCTGCTTTAATAGATGAGGTAGTGGTAGTAGCGTATGGAACTCGTAAAAAAGGGACGATTGCTGGTGCCGTATCCACTGTTAAAGCGGAAAAATTAGAAAATGTGCCTGCTGCAGGTTTTGATCAGTCACTGCAGGGACAGACACCGGGATTATCTGTAATCTCTAACTCGGGAGAACCTAGTAAGGCGGCTGTTTTCCAGATTCGAGGTACGAATTCAATTAATTCGGGTACAGCACCGTTGTTTATTTTGGATGGTGTGCCTATTTCCAGTGCTGACTTTAATACGATCAGTCCGGGAGATATAGAGTCCATCTCTGTGTTGAAAGACGCTTCTTCAACCTCTATTTATGGTGCCCGTGCAGCGAATGGTGTGGTTGTAATCACTTCCAAACGTGGGTTGGCAATGGATAAAGCAAAAGTGACATTGCGCGGACAGTGGGGGTTCTCACAATTGGCGTCGGATGATAACTGGATGATGATGAATACACCGGAGCGTATCCAATTTGAAAAGGAAATTGGCTTGGACACAGGTAAGGATTATAATTTGCTTTCTCGTACAGATATTAATTGGCTGGATAAAGTATTTAATGATCGCGCTCCATTGCAGAGTTATGAACTGTCTGTTAACCGTGCTACCGATCGTTTGAACTACTATGTCTCAGGAGGATTTTACGATCAGGACGGTATTGCCCAAAGTTCAACTTTCCGTCGTTATAACATGCGTGCCAATGCGGAGGTAAAAGCCAGCAACTGGTTGAAAATAGGTACCAATACGATGATGGCTTATGAGGAAATAGCGCAGGCTGAAGAAGGGGATATGGCACTTTATACTCCTATTTCCGGTTCACGCTTTATGTTGCCTTACTGGAATCCTTATAATGCTGATGGCTCTTTGGCTTCTGAAAATGACGGAACTTGGAAAGGGACAGGACAGAACCCTATTGAGTGGATGGCAAATAACCCTGTAGAACATAAAAAATATAAGTTGTTGTCAACTGTTTTTGCAGATATTACTCCTGTTAAGAACTTGACTGTCCGGGCTCAGTTTGGTGCTGATTATTCTCATTCTACGTCATTTATGCAATCTTTTCCTAGTTATATAATTAATAATAAATCAGGAAGTGCCGGACGTAGTTCGGCGGATATTTTGAGTCTGAGTGAAACTCTTACGGCAAATTACCGATGGGCATTGAATGACGAACATTCATTCAATTTCTTGTTGGGACAAGAAGGTATAGATTATCGTTCAACTGGGTTTCAGGTTGTTACGAGAGGGCAGACAATAGACCGGTTGACAAATGTAACTTCTGGTACGCGGGCCTCTTCATGGCAAGATGTCAATAGTAGCTATTCTTATTTATCGCTTTTCTTCCGTGGCGAGTACAACTATAAGGATTTGTATTATGCGGAAGTTGCCGGGCGTATGGATGCTTCTTCCCGTTTTGGTAAAGATCATCGTTGGGGAGCTTTCTGGTCATTGGGCTTTATGTGGAACATAAAGAACGAGGCTTTCCTGAAAGATGTGGAATGGTTGACTAATGCGCAGATAAAGTTGAGTACCGGTACTTCGGGTAACTCGAGTATCCCTGACTACGATCATCTTGCACTTGTTTCCGGGAATGCCAACTATAACGATGAAGCGGGTATCTTTCCTTTACAGAGTGGAAATGAAAAACTAGGCTGGGAGCAGACTTGGGCTAACAATGTTGGTTTTACTTTGGGGTTCTTTAATCGTGTTAATGTAAACGTTGATTTTTATCATAAGAAGACTACTAATATATTGATGTATGTACCCACATCTTATGCCATAACTGGTGAGGGGTATCGTTGGGAGAATATCGGTGCTATGATGAACCGGGGTGTTGAAGTGGCAGTAGATGGTAATGTCATCCATACAAAGGATTTCACTTGGAATCTTAGTGCTAATTTCTCTTATAATAAGAATAAGTTGTTGGAACTTTACAATGGGGTAGAAGAGTATGTAAATTCTACGACTGGCTTAAAGTATATGGTCGGACATCCTACAACTGAGTTCTTCCTGAATCGTTATGCAGGTGTGAACCCCGCTAATGGGGACGCTTTGTGGTACACAGCCGACGGAGAGTTAACAACTGAATTTCGTCAGGAAGATAAAGTTATGACTGGCAAGACTTTCGATTCTCCATGGGCAGGTGGTTTTGGAACTACCCTCGTGTGGAAAGGGCTTTCATTGTCGGCGCAGTTCAGCTGGATGGCGAAACGCTACGTGATGAATAATGACCGCTTCTTTGAAGAAAGTAACGGACTGTATAGCGCATATAACCAGTCTAAGCGACTGTTGTATGATCGTTGGAAAAAGCCCGGTGATATTACGGATATTCCCCGCTACGATGTGGTGGCACAACTTGACGACCGCTTTCTTGAAAATACTTCATTCCTTCGTTTGAAGAATCTGACATTGGCTTATTCACTTCCGCAATCGTTGTTGAAGAAAAGTAATTTCTTCACAGCAGCACGCGTTTACCTGCAAGGACAGAATTTGCTGACTTGGACTGGTTTTACCGGACTTGACCCGGAAGTTGCAAGCAATATTTATAGAGCACAATACCCGGCATCACGCCAATTTACTTTGGGTGTTGAAGTTTCATTCTAAATAGTATATTAAAGAAAGATGATTAAGAAATTTAAATTATATATCTTGTTGGCTGCCGTGGCATTTTCCTGCACTTCCTGTTTGGATAAGATGCCTGAGGATGCAATCCCTTTCGATAAGTCTATCCAGACGGTAGATGATGTAAATCTGGCAGTTATAGGTATTTATGATACTTTTAAAAGTAGTGCCTTGTACTCCGGAAGTCTTACGTTATTACCCGATTTGCAGACTGACTTTGTGTATGGAGTAAACGGAAATACGAATACTTATGGAGATATTTGGCGTTGGAAAGACATTTTGGCAACCAATACAAATATTGAAGGTGTTTATGCTGCATTATATAATGTAATCAATCGTTGTAACTTTCTGCTCGACCGTGTGGATGGAGTAAGAAATAAAACTACTAATGATAACGATTTGGATAAAATAGACCAATGTTGTGGTGAAGCCTATTTTGCCCGTGCGCTTGCTTATTCGGAATTGGTAAAGCTTTTCTGTAAGGCTTATGAAAGTGATGAAGACGCAGCCAATCAGTTGGGTGTTATCCTGACCGAGCATTATGCAGGAGACGAAGAAATGAAGCGTGCTTCACTGAAAGATTCTTATCAGTTTATCCTTAGTGATCTCGATCGTGCAGCTGAATTGCTGGCATTGGATGAGGATTACAATCCGGCTACTGATGGTGCTTTGTTCAATAACGCTACTTATTTCAATGAATACACTGTATATGCTTTGCGTGCACGCGTAGCTCTCTATATGAGAAAGTGGGATGAAGCTATTAAGTATTCTAGTAAAGTAATAGACAGTGATTACTTTGTCTTGTCTAGCTGTACTCAGAATATTTCTTCCGGAGTGAGTTATTACAAGTATATGTGGACGAATGACCTCTCTACTGAAATTATTTGGAAAGTTGGTTTTACCGTAAATTCTTATGGAGGTCGCTTGGGACAGATTTTCTTTAATTACGACTATAGTAATTATCGTCCTGATTATGTGCCGGCAACATGGGTTCTCAACTCATATGATAATAACGACTTACGTGTATCTACTTTTTTCCAATCATATACTACTGGCTATAGTCACCATCTTTCTTGGCCTTTGCTGATAAAGTATTTTGGTAACGAAGCATTCCTGGAAACTAAGATACTTCACGTCTGTATGCCGAAAGTACTTCGTTTGTCGGAACAGTATCTGATACGTGCTGAGGCTTATGTACAACAGGAGAAGCCTGATTATGGTCGTGCCGGAAAAGATATCACTACTCTTCGTACAGCACGTTATTCCAGTTATGGTGGTTCTACTTCTTTGACGGCTTCCAATGCAATGGATGTTATTGAGGCAGAACGCGTGAAAGAACTTTATATGGAAGGTTTCCGTCTTCATGATTTGAAACGCTGGCACAAAGGTTTCGAGCGTAAACCACAAGACCAGTCATTGGCAAATGGTAGTAGCTTGAAAGTAGAAGCTGACGATCCTTTGTTCGTGTGGCCTATACCGCAGCACGAATTGGACGCTCCGGGCTCACAAGTCCAACCGAATGAAAGTAACAAATAAGATTAAAAGCATACGATAATGAAGAAATTATTAATAGGATGTATGGCAGCCATTGCTGCTCTGATAGCTCTTTCCGGATGCGATCAGGACAAGGTGTTATACAACGGATCCAGTTATCTTATGTTTTCTGACACGCTTTATACTTATGCCGTGCAAGAAACGAATGAGATATTTAATGTTCCTGTCTCTGCTACTAAGTCTGTTGACTACGACCGCACGCTGGCTGTCGAAGTGATAGACAAAGAAAGCAATGCCGTGGAAGGTAAGCATTACAGAATTTTGTCGAATACCGTTACCATTAAAGCGGGCGAAATGAGCACTAACGTGGAGGTGGAAGGTATTTATAAGAATATTGGTATTAGCGACTCGCTGGGCTTTGCTTTGCGGCTCGTAATTCCTGAAACTGAGCAATGGAGTATGTATGGAACTGAGGCAAAAGTTGTGATGCAGAAGGTTTGTCCGTTTGATATCAAAAACTTTACAGGATATTGCAAGGTGACTTCTACCTATTTATCATCGGATTACTATCCGAAGAATGTAGACTTGCGTTTGGTAACTTCTGATGTGGTAGAGGGTAAAGAAAATACAGTTGTTATACATGACCTCTACTTTGACGGCTACGATATGGAAATCACCTTCAATCGGGATGATATCCTGCAACCGATCGTCGAAATGGAAGAGCAAATTTGTGGAACGACAGGTGAGGCTTTCAACACCATTCACGGTGACGACAAATTGCGGCTTAATCAACCTACCGCTTATACTTCTTTTTATAGTACTAATGAGAACTTTGTCTTCCAATATGTCACAATGAGTGTGAATAATAGAGATGGCTCATTATATGGTGTAGTAGGAACATTTGCCAATGTCATAGAATGGATAAGTGAAGCGGAAGCAGAAAAATTAAAAGAACAAGGATATTAAAAAATAAGAATATAAATGGATATGAAAAAGTTTAGTTTAAAACCACTAGGAGATTCTTGTATGAAGATGTCGTGCAAGAGTTGGTTCTTCATTGGCTTACTCATGACTTTCTGTCTGGCAGCGTGTTCGGACGATGATGACGATGCAGTGGCTCCGATATTTCCGGAAAAGCAGAACATTGTTTGCAATGCAGGTGAGACAAAAGAGTTTACTTTTACGGCTAATACGAATTGGAGTTTGGCATCTTCCGCCATTTGGTGTAAGTTTCAGTCCAATGATATGGAAGAATTTGTTGTGTCCGGAACAGCCGGTACACAAACTGTAACAATCTTAGCTACTGATGACAATCAGAAAGTGGATAACATTAGTGTGGCTAAATTGGAATTGACAATGGGTGGTCAGACTATTGTGATTGGAGAGGTAACTCGTTCGGCTAAGGGATATGAATTGGAAGTATATGATGAAGCAGGCGAGGTGGTCAAAGAACTTAAAGTGGGCTATCAGGACTTCTCTAAATTTAGCGTTAAAGCTAATTTCCGTTTTGCCGCTACAAACCTGCCGGGTTGGGTAGAACTGGAAGGCGGCTCTCTTGTAGGTGCAGTTAATCAAGAAGTGACTGGTGGCTTGAAGATAATAAAAGATGAGAATCGTGAAAAATATCCGGTTGAAGCAAGCGATAAAAACGTGATTACATTCTCTGACGAAGAAGGTAAAGCATTCTATTCTTTTAAAGTTTCTTATGATGGCATGACACCTGGGGTTATGGAATTGACGCTTCCGTCAACTTATCCTACCAATTGGGTTGTTTCAATGGATGGAAAGACATTTACACAAAAAAGTACGGGTGGTAGTACTGGTGATATTACTTTACACAAAAGAATGCCATTCACTATTAAAACTTTAAGTGATAAATATGTATTTGTATATATGGAGGAATGGGAAGATATGCTGGGAAATAAGAATATTTCAACAATAGACCCTGATATGATATGGATGCATTGTGAAGGTGAAAAAGGTAAAATAAATCTCACAGTTGATGAATATACTCCTAATGTTAGTTGGGGAGAGCCTGAATCTAGAACTGGTTATGTTCTTGCGTTCTCACAGGCTGAGTATGAAAGTATCAAAGATAATTTGGAAGAAACTATTGTTGAAAATGGAGAGATAGCTTATAAGTATGAACAGAGAAATCTTTTAATTGGCTTTACTCAGAAAGAAGTGAAAGAAGAACCCGGTAATCAGAGCTTCATTATAAAAAAAGCCGGATGGGAAGAAGTTTCACCTACTAAAACAACAAATACTTCTATTTTAGAACTCCTCCAAGGAAACTATTTTATTGATGATGTTTATTCAATATCTGCTAATGCAGGCGAATATTATGCGGTTAATCCGTTATTATCCGAAAGTGAATGGATAGGTGAAGCTTATGCAATTAATGCTGATGATGAGGATGTTACTGTAACTCTTGAGGCATCAATGGATGAGACTGGAAATATGATTTTGGGGGTCACTGTACCTGACGTTTTTAAGGAAGATTTAATCATTGTTTTTAAGGGAACAGATATGCTCTTTAAGAAGGCTTTGGTGATTACCCCTGCCAATTAATTAATTTAGATAGTATATTAAATGAATCTACATAAATTATACTCAATATTCTTCTTACCCCTCATCGTCAGCTTACTAACGATGGTGGTAACTGGTTGCTCTGATGACGGTGACGAGGTACTGCAAAGCCAATACGGCTATGTGCAGTTCAAGCTCTATAAGAGCACCTCTTTTGAGAAAGGAACAACCACCCGTGCAACAGACAAACTGGAAACGTTGTCTAGTGCACAGAAGATAAAGGTTGTGATGACGCACAACGGAACGACCGTTTCACAGACTGTACCCTTGAACGCATACAATGCGAACAATGCGGAATATGGTCTGCGTAGTGATAAATTGCAGTTATTGGCCGGTACTTATAAGATTATCGGTTACTACCTGTATGATAAACTTGATGAGGTTCTGTTGGCAGGACCTGGTGGAGATGACAGCGAATTTACCGTTGTCGGTCAAGGACTTCAGGAAAAAGCGTTGGCTGTAGATGCTGTAGCACGCGGAACTGTTACTTTTAAGCTAACGAAAGAAGGTCTTAGTACACGTGCGGTCGGTGAATATTTATTTAGCAATATTCGCTATGTTGATGTTACTGTAATGAACACCTTTACTCGTGTCACAACAGAGATGAAAGGGATGAAAGTTACTTATGAAGAAGGCTCTAAGGAAAACCAGAACCCTGATAATGCTAATGACAAGTATATGGACATAGGTGTGGCAACATGTGATTCTGCCGTATGGCTTCCTGCCGGTACTTTTCAAGTAGTGGCATATACCACCTATACACAAAGTGGTGGTACGCGACCGGTATTGGAAACACAGTCCGTAAGAGGAGAACCTTTTACAGTGAAAGACAATGAATTGACAGAAGATGCTAATGTGCCTATCCAATTGAAAGAGACTGCAGAATACATTAAGGACTACAAAGCGCTGAAAATTATTTGGGAAGCCTTGGACGGAAAGAACTGGAAGTACAATGGCGGTACTGTGAATAATACTGTCAGCAGCTCAAACTGGAACTTTAATAAAGAACTGGATATGTGGGGGGATCAGCCTGGAGTTGATCTCGATAACAATGGACGTGTTATAGGGCTTTCACTTGCTGGCTTTGGTGCTAAAGGCAGAGTGCCTGATGCTATCGGACAGTTAACTGAACTAAAAACTCTTTCTTTTGGTACGCATAGTGAAATATTGAGCGGCAGACTCTTTGGTGAAGATGAACTGACCCCGGATATGAGCGAGGAACAGAAGCAAAGAATACGTATGCATTACAAAAGAACATTTCTTGATCGCGATCCGCGTCTGAATATGTCGGAACTTTTGCAAGATGGTATCAACAGACATCCTGACCTGCAACCGATAAAGAAGAATAACCGCATTTCATTAAAGGATACTCAAATAGGTATCCTTACTAATCGAATAACATTTATTTCAAAGGCTATTCAGCGATTGACTAATTTACAGACAATCTATTTTGCCAATTCGCCGTTTACTTATAATAATATCGCTGCCGATTGGGAAGATGCCGATTCAGAATATGCTAAGCAGTATGCGGATGAAGAGTTAAGTTGGAGTAATCTGACAAAACTGACGGATCTGGAATTATATAATTGTCCAAATCTGACACAGATACCGGAATTTATATATGATTTGCCGGAGTTACAGTTATTAAATATAGCTTGTAATAAAGGTATCAGTGGGGATCAACTGACTGCTGACTGGCAAAGGCTGGCTGACGATGAAGATACAGGGCCAAAAATTCAAATCTTATATATGGGTTATAACAATCTGGAAAGATTCCCCGAATCTGCATCCTTACAGAAAATGGTAAAACTTGGCTTATTAGATTGTGTACACAATAATGTAAAACAATTGGAAGCTTTCGGTACAAATGTTAAACTGACAGACCTTAAGCTGGATTATAACCAGATTGAAGAAATCCCGGATAACTTTTGTGCATTTACCGATCAGGTAGAAGGCTTGGGCTTTTCTCATAATAAGTTGAAATATATACCGAATATTTTTAATGCTAAATCGGTATATGTTATGGGTTCTGTCGATTTCTCGTATAATGAAATAGGTTCGGAAGGAAGCAATATCGATTGTCCGATGGCCCAATTCAAGGGTATCAATGCCAGTACAGTGACTTTATCGTATAATAAAATAACGAAATTCCCTACAGAACTGTTTGCATCAGGTTCACCGATATCGACTATTGACTTGAGTAATAATCTGATGACATCGATTCCGGAAAATTCGCTGAAACCCAAAGAAGGAAACTATAAGAATACGTACATGCTGACCATTATAGATTTGCGCTTCAATAAATTAACAAGCTTGTCTGATGACTTCCGGGCGACAACCTTGCCTTATTTGAGTAATATGGATGTTAGTTACAACTGTTTCTCTACGTTCCCGACACAGCCGTTGAACAGTAGTCAATTGAAGGCTTTTGGTATTCGTCACCAACGTGATGCGGAAGGTAACCGTATCTTGCGCCAATGGCCGACAGGTATCACTACCTGTCCGAGCTTGATCCAGTTGCAAATCGGTTCAAATGACATCCGTAAAGTAGATGAAACTCTGACACCGCAGCTTTATATATTGGATATCGCAGACAATCCGAATATCTCTATTGATGTGACCAAAGTATGTCCTTATATTGAGGCAGGTATGTATGCGCTGTTCTATGATACTACGCAGGATATTCGTGGTTGTGATGCTTTAGGTATTGAACGATAATATAAAAGATTCTATTAATGAAATATTTTAGTAAAATAACATTAGGACTGATTCTTTGTGCGGGGTTCGTATCCTCGTGCAAGGATGATGATGAAGTGGGAATCGATGGCATTACGATAGATAAGGAAGAAATTACTATCGGTGCCGAAGGAGGAACTGAGAAGATTGCCGTTTCGTCCAATGATCAATGGGTGGCACGTGTGTCACAACCTTGGATTGCCGTTTCACCGGCAAATGGGCTGGGCTCGGCAGTATGTGATCTTGCTATAGACTCTACACTGACAAATGTTGCGCGTACGGCGCAGGTACGTTTCACTATGGACGGTCGGGAACCTCGATTGGTTACAGTTACACAGTTTGGTTTCGGTAAGCAAATCTTAGTGAGAGAACCGGAAGTGAAAATCCCTAGTTCGGATGTTTATAAAGATCGTCATTTCGAGTCTACTATTTCCACGAATGTGAATTTCAAAATCGGAAGCGTGGATTATTCTTTTGCAGAAGAAGCGACCATGACCGATGAAGAGAAAAAGGAAGTGGAAGGAGAACGTAGCAACTGGGTGACATTGCCGAAAGATAAAGACCTGGAAGTGAATTTAGACAGAGGAGCACGTCCCCGTACTTTGAAAGTTGATTTTCGATGGGGAATGAACGTGGCTCCATATACTCGTGTGGCAAAGATTCATCTGATTCCGGTAAATTCGGATGATCAACTGGTGGACGACAATGGTAATAAAATAGATGCAGTTGTGCTGACTGTTACACAGGAAGCTGCCATGAGAATCGAAGACAATCGTGCAGGTGACTCATTAGCTATTATCACCATTAATAACAAACTCCAGAGTATGATGAGCTTTGATACCAGTGAAAGTATGATGAACTGGGATTTCGTGACACTTTGGGAAGCTACGGATAAGGAAATAAAAGATGGAGAACTTCCGGAAGAAGCTGTGGGGCGTGTACGTTCTGTACATTTTGCTATGATCGATCTGCAAGACGGTGAAACATTGCCGAAGGAAATTCGTCATCTGAAATATCTGGAATCATTTGCTGTCATGAGTAATGCCAACAGACAGATACGTACGATCCATTTAGGTGAGGAAATCTGTGAATTGGAATATCTGAAAGATTTGAAGATGTTCTCTTTCGGTATGAATGATCTCCCTAAGAATTTTGTTAAACTGGGTAAAAAGATGGTAAGTCTTGACTTGTCAAGTAATAATTTCCAGAAGTTATCTGTGATTACAGATGTGGTAAACGAAGAAAATTTCCCACATTTAAGATCATTATCATTGACCGGATGTCGTGCTACAGAAACACTGAAAGACTTAACTCAGATTGATGGAAACAATCAATATAATGGTAAGGATGTTGGGTTGCATGTTAATATTTCACAAGGACAGCCGGAAAGAGCAGCATTCCTGAAATTGCTGACTTGGGATAAACTGAATGCACTGTTCCTGTCTTATAACTTCCTTGAGGGAGAATTACCTACTGACGCAGAAGTTAAAAGTGCATTGGCTGCTGCCAGAAAACCATTAACTTACCAACATGATGATTTCTTCACTAAAGAGGAATTGACTGCTACACCATCATTATTCCTTGATAAGATATCAAAGGATACTTGTCAATGGTTGCTGACGGGTGACAATCAGGTTACTTATCAGAAGCAGTCTCCGGTAACAGGACAGGATATTCCACGTGTACTACCATTTGCCCGTACAGTTCATATTAATTTGAACTTCTTGACTGGTGCAATACCGAACTGGCTTCTGTTCCATCCTTACTTTGTATATTGGTATCCGGAAACTATGGTATTCAATCAGCAAGAAGGAGGTATAAATTCAGAAGGAAAGGCAGTTGGATTTAGCAATGTGGATGTTGTGAATTACGATTATTCTTACTACTATGGGGATAAAGACCCGGAAGCAAGTCAGGTTGTTAAAGGTGTAGCCTATCCGCTATATTACAGAAAATTTGTATTATCGGGGACAACAGACTAAGATAACTGTGGAATAAATATCATTAACAAGAATAACTTTTTAAAAAGGAACAATGAAGAAAAAAATCTTATATACAGCACTGTTTGCCCTGATGCTGGCTTCATGCTCGGAACAAGAATTTATTGAACAGCCGTCTACCCCTGCAGGGGGGACGGAAGTTCAGTTTCCGACTGATGTCACTTCCGGTGAATTGCTGATTAAATTCGATCCTGCAATGACCGAAATTCTTGACCAAGCCCTCAAGGTTGCGACAAGAAGTGGAGGAGCCATGACCCGTTCCGGGATTCCATCTACTGATGAAGTATTGGCTATTTTGGGTGCATACCAGTTTGAACGTATATTTCCGGTCGATGCTAAAAATGAAGAACGCACCCGTAGTGCCGGACTACATTTGTGGTATCGAGTGAAGTTTAATGAAAATACGGACCTGAAGGAAGCGGCCAGCCGTCTTGGTAAATTAGGTGAAATATCAAAAGTACAAGGCAATAGCCGTATTAAACGTGCTTACAAAACCGAAGGATATCGGAGTTATATCAACGAGAGCGCTTTGCGGCAAAAGGCTGCTACACGTGCTGTATCAGCAAGAAGCTCGTTCTCCGATCCAGGATTGTCTTATCAATGGCATTATAATAATACTGGAGAGAATGAATTTGATAATCAAAATGATTTAGGTAATGGTTCGGAAGCAGGGTGTGATGTCGGTTGTACGGAAGCCTGGCAGAAATGTAAGGGCGATCCGTCTATTATAGTCGCTGTACTGGATGAAGGTGTAATGAATACACATCCTGATCTGGTTGGTAATATCTGGATTAATGAAGGAGAAGAACTTTATGCTGATGACGATGCTGATGGTAACGGATATAAGGATGATAAATATGGTTACAATTTCGTAAGTAATACAGGTGTTATCTCATGGATGGAAACAAGCGATACGGGACACGGAACACACGTCGCCGGTACTATTGCTGCTATGAATAATAATGGTATCGGTGTTTGTGGTATTGCCGGTGGTGATGGGACGAAAAATTCGGGTGTGAAGATTATGTCATGCCAAGTGTTTTCCGGAGACTACGGTGTCAGCTTGGATGCTGAGGCCAGAGCCATCAAATATGCTGCCGATAATGGCGCTGTTATTTTGCAGTGTAGCTGGGGATACAACTCTTCTTTAGCTAATATGATCGAAGGATATACTCCAGGGCCGGGAACGGAAAAAGAGTGGGAGAGTATTTATCCATTGGAAAAAGAAGCATTAGATTATTTTATCAATAACGCCGGTTCTCCCAATGGAGTGATTGATGGTGGTTTGGCTATTTTTGCATCCGGTAACGAATATGCAGGAATGCCGGCATTCCCCGCTGCTTATTCCAAATGTATAGCAGTGAGTGCGGTGGCTGCCGATTTTACCCCGGCTTCTTATACTAACTACGGTGTGGAAGCGACAGTTTCTGCTCCGGGTGGTGATACGGAGTACTATAATCCGGTAGGTAAAGAAGATCCTGAAGCTTGGGCAGAAGGTATATACTCCGGTTCTATTCTTTCTACTTGGATACAGAACGGTACTGCTACTTATGGTTTTATGGATGGTACATCTATGGCTTGTCCGCATGTATCGGGAGTAGCGGCATTAGGCTTGTCCTATGCTGTAAAACAACGCCGTCATTTTAAAGCAACTGAGTTCATTGAACTGCTGAAGAATTCTGCAAAACCATTGGACGGCTGGTATACTGGCGGAAAAGTGAAAACTTATTATCGCAATCATCTTTCTGCCGGTGCTTCTCCTACAAAAGTAGAACTGTCGAAGTATGTCGGCAAGATGGGTACAGGCTTAGTAAATGCCGGAAGTTTGCTTAACAGTATTGAAGGGAGTGGTTCGGATATGGTAGTGCCAAATGTCTATGTGGCAGAAAGTACAACATCGACTCTTAATTTGGCTTACTACTTTGTAAATGGTGAAACACTGACTTATACTTGCACATCGAGCGACCCGGCTACCGCTGCAGTGAGCGTAAGTAATACGCTTATGACCGTATCTGGTATAAAAACCGGTACAGCTCGTATTACAGTGAAAGTAAGCAACGGAAGCGAACAGTCCATTGCCGTTACCGTCCGTAAAAAGGCTAATGATAACGGTTGGATGTAATTTTAATATTCAATGAAACCAATTACTTGGATACGGTTATTTTTACTCTGTGTGGTCATCGGATCATTCCGGGCGGTTGAAGCCAAGGGGATTCGTTTCATTCCGCAGGAAAAAACAGATACGCTGATAAATCCGCCGCTAATGAAGCATGGGGAACAAATTCTGCGCTTCGACAGTACTGTGTTGAATGTTGGAACAATGACGGAGGATGATGCTCCAAAGACCTATCGTTTCACATGTACTAATATAAGTAATAAAACGATAAATCTGACTCGTGTAAGGACTACCTGCGGATGTGCAGTGGCGGATGTTCGTACCGGAGAAATACCTCCCGGTGAAGCGAGTGTTATTGCATTGACCTATAATCCGAAAAACCACCCGGGGACGATAGATACGAATGCTTTCGTTTATCTGTCTCTGTCGGACCGGATGCCTGTGGCACGCCTCACATTGACGGGTAATGTATTGCCCGGAGCAGATGAATGGGGACGCTATCCTTATGCGATGGGCAAACTGAGGCTAAAACAAAACCGGATGGAATTTCGGGAGGTGATGTCAGGAAAGCGTGCTTCGGAACGAATACTTTGCGGTAACAGCGGGGAGCAATCATTGCGTTTGACAGTTCTGAACCTTCCCTGTTTTGTTACTTTTCGCACAGAACCGGAAGTAATCAGTCCGGGCAGTGAAGCCGATATAATAATCACGATAGATGCTTCCCTGATTCCTGTGGAAAAGGGCGATTCGTTTATCTTTCCTGTTATAATAGAAGGAGTAAGCGGACAACAGGCTGACCGGACATTGAGTATTAAAGTAAACTGTATTAAGTAACGATAAAAATAAAAAGAAGACATGAAGAATATTCTTAAATTAATGGCTTTATTCGCCTTCCTGCTTTGTTTCATATCTTGTGATGAAGATGAGAAGGCAGAGATCCCTACATTGCCGGTTACTGCTGCTAACCTGAACGGAACATGGCAACTTTCTGAATGGAATGGACAGCCTATGGCAGAAGGTACATATTGCTACATAACCTTTAACCGTAAAGAATTGACTTTTGAAATGTACCAGAAGTTCGACAGTATGTACGCGCGCCATATCACTGGTCATTTCAGCCTTGAAAATGATCCTTATTTAGGATATATTATCAGCGGAGAATATGATTTCGGTAATGGTGATTGGAATAATGATTATATCGTAACCGATTTGTTGGAATCGGGTTCCATGATCTGGACTGCAAAAGACGATGACAACGATGTGAGTAAATATGTTCGTTGTGAAAAAGTACCTGCATCGATCATAGAAGAAGCCAAGGTGGACAAAGACTAAGGCAGAAGCGAGGTATATTAACGCAAAAAGGTCATCTTTCAAAAGGTGGCCTTTTCGTTTGAATGGATTTTGTAATACTTCTCTGCAAAAAAAGATTGAATTTATTTGGAAATGATATTGGGACTTTCTATATTTGCATCAGATTTATAATTGTAATGAATACAACTTTGAAAAGAGGTAGAACTTATGAAACCATACGAACGATTGTTAGAGCATAATATAAAGCCTTCCATGCAGCGCATAGCGATCATGGAATATTTGATGAATCATCCCATTCATCCTTCGGCTGATGATATCTATACAGCGTTATCTCCTTCTATGCCGACACTTTCGAAAACGACGGTATACAACACTTTGAGATTGTTTTCGGAACAGGGAGCTGCATTGATGCTCACGATTGATGAGAAGAATACAAATTTTGATGCGGATACTTCTGTTCACTCTCATTTCTTATGCAGGTATTGCGGACATATTTACGACTTAAAATCTCCGGAAGCCGTGAAGAAAGTTGAAAGTCTGGAAATGGATGGGCATCAAGTGACGGAAGTTCATTATTATTATAAAGGTATATGCAAGAATTGCTTAAGAAAAGATAAAGAAACACGTATTGACTAATTAATTTAAAATTGAGAAGAAAATGAAAAAATTTAGATGTACTGTATGCGGTTACGTTTATGAAGGTGACGCAGCTCCTGAGAAATGTCCTTTGTGTAAAGCTCCTGCCAGCAAATTCGTAGAAGTTGTTGAAGTAGAAGGTGGTGCATTGTCTTTTGCTGACGAACACGTGATTGGTGTTGCAAAAGGTTGTGACGAAGAAATGATCAAGGATCTGAATAATCACTTTATGGGTGAATGTACTGAAGTAGGTATGTATTTGGCTATGAGCCGTCAGGCTGACCGTGAAGGTTATCCTGAAGTAGCTGAAGCTTTCAAACGCTATGCTTGGGAAGAAGCTGAACATGCTTCTAAATTTGCAGAATTGCTGGGTGACTGTGTTTGGGATACAAAAACTAACCTGCAAAAGCGTAAAGATGCTGAACAAGGTGCATGCGAAGACAAAAAACGTATCGCTACTCGTGCTAAAGCTTTGAATCTGGACGCTATTCACGATACTGTACACGAAATGTGCAAGGACGAAGCTCGTCATGGTAAAGGTTTTGAAGGACTTTACAACCGTTATTTCGGAGATAAGAAATAATAAAGCCTTATAAATAACTTTTAAAAGGTCTGTGTTCTATAGTGAATGCAGACCTTTTTTGTTTATATTTGCCTATCAACTTTATAAATACCACAATTATGAGAAAGATACAACTATTGTTCGTTTGTTTAATGCTTTCAGCGGCTGCTTTTGCTGCTGATAAGGTTGTTAAGTTACCAAAACCTAATTTAAATCGTACTAGTACGGTGATGAAGGCATTGTCTGAACGTCAATCTACGCGTGAGTATGCTTCGAAAGCGTTAACTCTTGCTGATTTGTCAGACTTATTATGGGCGGCCAACGGAATCAATCGTTCGGATGCTGGAAAACGAACGGCTCCTTCCGCTATGAATAAGCAGGATGTAGACGTATATGTGATATTATCGGAAGGAAGTTACTTGTATGACGCAAAGAATCATCAGTTAAATCTGATTGCTGAAGGAGATTACCGTGGAGCGGTAGCGGGTGGCCAGGCTTTTGTAAAAACGGCTCCGGTATCTTTAGTATTAATCAGTGATGTTTCCCGTTTTGGTGATGCTCAGAAGATACAGAATCAACTAATGGGAGCCATGGATGCCGGTATTGTTTCTCAGAATATTTCTATTTTCTGTTCTGCGGCTAAACTGGCTACAGTGCCACGTGCTTCGATGGATGCCGCTCAGCTGAAGAAAGTATTGAAACTGAAAGATAGTCAGATTCCTATGATGAATCATCCCGTGGGATACTTTAAATGATCTTTATTCTGCATATAAAAATGGTGACACTATCCACACCGGATAGTGTCACCATTTTTATATTATAATGTCATTATCCTGACCGGATAGTGTCACTATAATTAGGGCTCTTTATTTCAGTAGAAATTCATCGATAGCTTTCTTGTAAGTTGCTTTGTCAGCCGCTCCACGGAAAAGCTGCGGATCTCCTTTCATAGGAATGAATACAAACAATGGAATGCTTGTTGCGTTGAACAAGGCAGCAAGTTCTTTCTGTTTGTCTACATTGACTTTGTAGATTGTTATTTTCCCTGCATATTCCTTTGCCAATTCTTTCATGATTGGGGCTGTCTGGCGACAAGGACCACACCAGTCTGCATATAAGTCGATGATGGCAGGTTTGTCACCTTTGTATTTCCACTCTTTTGATTTTTCATAATCGAAGACGTCTTTCAGAAACATTTCTTTGTCCATTACGACGACTTCACCGTTACCTGTTACCTCTTTTTTACCTTGATTGGCATCCGGTTTGTCATTGAAGGCGTATACGATAACGCTCAGCATGACAAAAGCTACCATTGCTAATACTTTCTTCATTCGCTATTTTCCTTTTATATGTAATTTTGTTCGATGATTCCTTTTAATTCACTACTGTGGATAACTCCGGAATGTCTCCATACGGCTTCTCCATTTTTGAATAAAATAAAAGTCGGCACTGCCTGTATGCGATATTTAGTAGCCAAATCTTCATGTTGGTCAACATCTATCTTCACAATACGGGCTTTATCTCCTACCATTGTTTTCAATTCTTCTAAAACGGGTTTCATTGCTTTGCAGGGTCCACACCATTCTGCAAAGAAATCAACTAAAACGGGTATCGGTGACTGTATTAAATCTTCAAACTTTTCCATAATCTTTCCTTTCTTAAATTTAAATATCAGTCTTTGAAGACTGCAAATATAATTTCTATTTTATTAATATAACGGGAAAAAGCTGTTTTTGTTCATAAAATAGTAATTGTAGAGTCATCTTATTGTAATCTGGAAAAGGGAACTTTGCATAACGAAAAACAAATAAATAAGAAATAAACTAATAATGATAGCCTCATGAAATTTTTATTTATTGTACAAGGCGAGGGTAGGGGACACTTGACACAAGCTATTACCCTTGAAGAAATGTTGTTGCGTAATGGACATGAAGTAGTGGAAGTATTAGTCGGTGAGAGTTCATCACGTATCTTGCCCGGATTTTTTAACCGGAATATACAGGCACCGGTCAAACGTTTTATCAGTCCTAATTTCTTGCCTGCGGCAGATAATAAACGAGCGAATCTAAAGAAAAGTTTTATTTATAATTTACTGCGTATTCCGGAATATTTTCGCAGTATGTGCTATATTAACCAGCGGATTAAGGATACAGGGGCGGAAGTAGTGATCAACTTCTACGAGCTTTTGACAGGACTTACCTACACACTCTTTCGTCCCTCCGTTCCATATGTCTGCGTCGGACACCAATACTTGTTTTTACATCAGAATTTTGAATTTCCGGATAAAAACTCTTTTCAATTACGGATGCTGCGTTTCTTCACCAAGATGACAGCTGTAAGATCTTCGAAGAAACTTGCTTTATCTTTCAATGATATGGAACCGGACAGGGTAGAACAAGTGGTGGTAGTTCCTCCTTTAATTCGGCAGGAAGTAACTGCTATTCAACCGGAAGAAGGAAATTATATTCATGGATATATGGTAAATTCCGGTTTTGCAGATAGTGTGGAGGAGTTTCATACGATATATCCGGAAGTTCCTTTGAGGTTTTTCTGGGACAAAGCAGATGCAGATGAGGTGACCAGGATTGACGAAACACTAAGTTTCTATCAGATAGATGATGTGAAGTTTCTTAATGGGATGGCCGGTTGTCGTGCTTATGCTACCACTGCCGGGTTCGAATCTATCTGTGAAGCAATGTATCTGGGAAAACCTGTATTGATGGTTCCGGCGCATATTGAGCAGGATTGTAATGCCCATGATGCAATGAGGGCAGGAGCAGGGATTATCAGTGATTCTTTTGATTTGAAGCCTTTACTCCGTTTTGCCGGAACGTATTCTCCTAATCGTACATTCGTTCGTTGGGTACGTAGTGGTGAACGACGTATTATTCTGGAACTGGAAAAACTGGCTGCTCCACAATCAGCAATTACTTCAATACCAACATTTACTAATTATTTACCGATATGAAACTGAATAAAACAGATTATGTACTTGAGCGGGCGTCAGATGGCGGATATTATGCCTGGTTGACTGTGAATATGCAATGTAATGCTTACGGAGAGTCTCCTGAAGAAGCTGTGTTGAATTTGCAGGAAACAATGAATGAAATGATAGATGAGATGTATATGGTAGAAGAGTTTATTTAATGGAAAATGGATAATGGAAATGTCACCCTACATAGGGACTTTCCATTATCCATTTTTCATTATCCATTTATTCAATACTCAGTTCATCAATAATGTGGGAGGCTCCTGCATATTTATCGATAATAAATAAGGTATAGCGGATATCTACACAGGCGGCACGTTGTGAGGAGGGGCGGAAAGCGATGTCTCCGGTCAGACCTTCATAGTTGCGGTCGAAAGCTGTGCCCACTAGTTGTCCTTTGCTATTGAATACCGGACTGCCGGAGTTTCCTCCTGTATTATCAGTATTAACAATAAAGCAGACAGGCATTTCACCGTCTTTACCATAGCGTCCATAGTCTCTGGCTTTATATAGTTCCTTCAACTTCTGCGGAACTACAAATTCCCAGTTTCCTGGATCTTCTTTCTCCATAACTCCTTTGAGTGTAGTATGAGCATCATAAACTACTCCGTCGGCAGGTTCGTAAGGAAGTACCTGTCCGTAAGTCAGTCGTAAGGTTGAGTTGGCGTCCGGATAGATAGGCATTCCTTTTTCCTGTCTCATGTCCATCATTCCTTTTACCCATACCTTATGAGCAGCGTCGTAGTTCTGATTGGCCTCTTTCATAGCAATGGCAGTTTTCAATATTCCATCTGTGATGGAGTATTTGAAAAGTACCATCCAGTCATGACCTATCTTATATAAGCTTGGCTTTTTAATAAACTTTTCAAAGTTTTTGGGATTACCAAAAATCGAATATTCAAAACAAGCATCTACAAATGAATCTATATTTCCTTTGAAACGTGAGTTTATGATCTCGAAAATATTGATTCGTTGTTCCTCCGGAATGTAATTGGCATAAGTTTGCAGCATGGTTTTGGCAACCATTCGCTCTACTTCCGGGAAGGGAATGGAGGCAAAGTATTTTTCACCGGCTTGTTTCAGATTTTCGGTAGCTGTTTTTATTTGTTCTTTGTTTTTTGACTTAAGGGCAGTGACCATTTCTGTTGTAGAAGGGAGGCGCATAAAGTCAAGTGCTGTGACAAGTGCTTCGTTAAGGGCTTGCTGGTGATAGAGTGCATCCCGTCGATGAGCAACGATAGAACGTATTTCATCAAATGCCTTCTGATAAGAATCATCACCTTTTTCGCGGCCACGGGCCAAGAGTTCTTCTTGTTGCTTACGCTTGGTATCCAGTACTTTGAGACGTACTAATCCTTCGTTCATACCAATTGCATTTTTCCAGTAATTGGCTGAAGATGCATACTTACTTGCATAATGGATTCGTACGGCAGGATCTTTCAGCATCTGCTCCATCAGAACTTTCTGACGGGCCCCACGTACATGTTGACGCATAAAGTTGGTAGTCTGCATACGCTCTTCCACTTCGTCAGAAATCATATATCGCCAGTTGCGTCCCGGGAATCCCATAACAAAGGTGAAGTCACCTTCCTGTACTCCGGCAATGCTGATTTTCAAATGTTTTTTTACCTGCAAAGGAACATTGTCTTTAGAATATGCGGCAGGTTTCCCGTTTTTATCAGCATAGATACGGAAGAGGGAAAAATCTCCGGTATGGCGGGGCCACATCCAGTTGTCTGTGTCGGCTCCGAATTTACCGATAGAAGAGGGAGGAGCACCTACCATGCGGATATCGCTGTATACGGTCTTTACAAACATATAATATTTATTTCCTCCGTAAAAAGCTTTAAGTTCAAGTTTGGTTGCAGGAGTGACTTCTATATTTTCATCTTTGGCGAAGCGTTCTGCTACTTTGCTCAGGTAGCTTGGCGACAGATAATTAGTACCGTTCGGATCTTCATCTTTCTTCAACTGATCGGTTACGTAACTGGTTACATCAAGGATACGGTCAATAAAAGTGACGGTCAATCCCGGTGTGGGAAGTTCTGCATCACGATTCATGGCCCAGAATCCTTCTGTCAGGTAATCATGCTCTACGTTACTATGTTGTTGGATAGCTCCGTAACCACAATGATGATTGGTGAGTACCAGTCCTTCAGAAGAAATGACTTCTCCGGTACATCCGCCACCGAAGTGTACAACAGCATCTTTCAGAGAGAGGCCATTGGCATTGTATACCTCTTCAACAGGAATCTCCAGACCGAGTTCCCGCATGGCAACTGCATTTTGTGCTTTCAGGTCAGTTAGCATCCACATACCTTCATCGGCGTGGATGCTAAGAGTTGCCAGTGAAAAAATAGCAAATATAATTTGTTTTCTCATTTATTCTACGATAGTCATTTCATTAATCAGATGGCCGCAGTTTCCTAATTTCTCAAGGATAAACAGGACGTAGCGGATATCAAGATTGATACAGCGTTGCAGGTTGTTATCAAAGTTAATATCACCACTCAGAGATTCCCAGTTACCATCGAATGCACAGCCGATCAATTCTCCGTTTTCGTTCAATACCGGACTACCGGAGTTACCACCGGTAATGTCATTGGTTGACAGGAAGCAGACAGGCATATCACCGTTAGGTAATGCATAACGACCGTAGTCTTTCTTTTCTATAAGTTCTTTCAACTTGGCCGGTACCACAAATTCGCGGTCTTCCGGATTTTCTTTTTCAAGAATACCTTTTGTTGTTGTGTAATAGTTATAGTGTACACCATCTTTCGGATCATATGGTTTTACGTTACCATAGGTCAGGCGAATGGTAAAGTTTGCGTCCGGATATGAAGGAACAGGTAATTTCATTTCGCCTAAACCGCGGATGTAAGTTTTGTGGAGCAGAGCAAGTTCTTTGTCCAGCTCTTTTAGCTGATCAAGGAGATTGCCGTATTGATCGTATTTGGATTGAGCATATTGCAAAGCCAGATCCTCATCAATAGCTTTTACTGTCGGCTTTTTGAGGAATTTATCAAAGTTAGCCTGATTAGCAAAAATAGACTTGTCGTACATGTCGTCTACGAACTTATTGTAGTCTCCTTTATATTTCTGTTCAATCACTTTATAGATAGCAGGGCGTTGGTTTGCCGGAATCATTTCTGCATAGAGAGGAAGCAGTACTTTAGCTACTTTGCGGTCTACTTCATGATCATAGTCTTTGTTATGGATGCTTTTGAAGTTTTCTTTCAGACCTTCCAGACGAACTTTGATCAGAGAGTCGTTTTTATCAACCAAAGCTTCCCGTGTTTTAGTTAACATTGAGTTACCAAATTCGATAGCTCCGAAGAAAACTTCAGTCAGGCAAGTCAGTTGATAATTGAGAGGGGCTGTTTGTGCTACCAGATCATCGATCTTTTTCACAACATTGGCATATTCGGTATTGTTTTGTGCCTTTGCAAATTCAGCAAATTTAGCTTCCTGTTCTGCTTTAGTGCCCAATACGTCATTGTCAATGATCGCTTTGTTCATTCCGATAGAGTTTTTCCAGTAGTTACTGGAGCCTGCATATTTGTTTGCATACTGAATACGGATTTTATCGCTGGCGTTCATCACTTCTTTCAAAACAGCCAGGCGTGCACCACGAATGCGGATACGCGGTTCATTGGTTGATTCCATTCGTTCTTTTACTTCTGACACAGTCAGATAACGGCTGGTTCTTCCGGGGAATCCCATGATCATTGCATAGTCTCCTTCTTTTAAACCTTTGATGGAGATTGACAGATGTTTCTTCGTTTTCAGCGGAGTATTGCTTGCGCTATATTCAGCCGGCTCTCCGTTGGCATCTGCATAGATACGGAACATGGAGAAGTCACCGGTATGACGGGGCCACATCCAGTTGTCTGTTTCGCCACCGAATTTACCTACAGAAGAAGGAGGAGCGGCAACCATACGTACATCCGGATATATTTTCTTGTAGAACAGGTAGAATTTGTTTCCTGCGTAGAAAGGAAGGGCTTGCGGAACAATGCCTTTCTTATCTTTCAGGTCACTTTTCTCATAGAGTTCTTTAGCCAGTCCTTCAAGGAAAGCACCGGTGAATGACTGAGATTCTGTAATCTCTTTGGCGGCGATTTTAGCATTCACAACATCTGTTATATCTTCGATACGTTCGATGAAGGTGAACTTTAATCCCGGAGTAGGAAGTTCCTGATCTCTGGATGTAGCCCAAAAACCATCTGTCAGATAATCGTGTTCTACACTACTGTGTTGCTGGATAGAAGAATAACCGCAGTGATGGTTAGTTAGGATCAAGCCTTCCGGTGAAATGATTTCTCCCGTACATCCTCCTCCGAATATACCGACTGCATCTTTCAAAGAGACACCATTGGGATTATATAAATCCTGGGCTTCCAGTTTTAATCCTTGCTTCTTCATCATATCTATGGAATGTTGCTGTTGCATTAGTTGCAATAACCACATACCTTCGTCCGCTTTTACGGTACATACCAGCAGCGCTGTCAGCGCTAATAAATAAAGTCTTAGTCTGTTCATTACTTTATGATAACAATTATAAATTATGATGTTAATATTCTATTTTTAAACTTCCGTCTTTTAGTGCTTTCATGATGTTGGCAGGAGCCTGTTGATTCATTAATTCTTTTTTCATGAAATCCATATAGGGAGCTACATGCTGAAAGTATTGGTAATATCCTTTGCACAGATAGTTCAGACCGGGTTCGCCGTCCGCTGTCCGACTGAAGCGGTTTTTGGGACATTCTCCGTTGCAGGCAAATAGAAAGTCGCACTCCTTGCATTGTGTTGGGAGTGATTGGTATTTCATTGTCCCGAAGCTATGCTGTCGTTCACTATGCATCATTTCCACCAAAGTCTGGCTATAGATATTTCCCAATTTATATTCCGGGAATACGAAGTGGTCACAAGAGTATACGTCTCCGTTGAATTCCATAACGCCGGCATGTCCGCAATGCTTCGCCATTGTACATACGCCCGGTTGCTCACCCATCCAGTTAGCCAATGTAGAATCGAATATCTGTATGAAGAATTTGCCCACATCTTCTTTTACCCATTCATCAAAAATTGTACAGAGAAAGTTACCCCATTGTTCCGGACTTATGGAGAAATCAGCCAATGCTCCTTCTTTACCTTCTGCCAGAGAGGCAAGATGACGACCGTCCTGATGTGAAACAATGCGTTCAACAATCGGGGCGAACTGGATATAATGGCAATCTATTTCTTTGAAGAAATTATAAAAGTCTAATGGATATTCGGCATTGAAATCGTTCACAACAGCCATAGCGTTCCATTCTACTCCATGTTTTTTCAGGAGATTAATCCCTTGCATCACTTTGACGAAAGAAGGTTTGCCCATTTTGTTCTTGCGGTATTCGTCATGAAACTCTTGCGGGCCATCAATAGAAACCCCTACCAGCCAGTTGTTTTCACGGAAGAACTCGCACCATTCGTCTGTGAGTAAGGTCCCATTCGTCTGGATACAATTGTCAATCGTACGTCCGCGGGCGTATTTCTTTTGCAGTTCCATCGCCTTTTTATAAAAAGAAAGCGGACGCATCAGCGTTTCTCCACCGTGCCAGGTAAAAAGCACTTGAGGCATTGTTTGAGAACTGATATACTCGTCGATAAACTTTTCCAGTAGTTCATCGCTCATTACATGTTTGGGGTTTTCTTTGTATAGGTTCGCCTTTTCCAAATAATAGCAGTATTCGCATGCGAGATTACATACGGCTCCCACGGGCTTTACCATGACATAAAGCGGTTTGGCAAAAGGTGCATAAGTTGTTGCTTTCATGACTGCAAATTTAGATAAACTAAATGAAAAAAATGATCTCCCACCTCTGTTTATAAGGATTATTAAAGAAAAGAGTCTTACAAGTTTTAAATATTGATAAAATGTTTCTTTTAAGTCCGAATCAGTTGTACCTTTGTACCCAGAATTTAATGAAACAATGAACGTGAATAAGATTTTGCCTTTTGTGCTTTTGCTTCCCTTTCTAGCTTCGTGTACTCATAAGTATAAGATAGAAGGAACATCTTCAGTAAATGGTCTGGATGGAAAAATGTTATATCTGAAGACTTTGAGGGATGGAGAATGGACAAAACTGGACTCGGCTGAGGTAGTACATGGATCATTTTCAATGAAAGGGAAAATCGATTCTGTACAAATGACAACACTTTATATGGATGACGAAAGTGTCATGCCGGTTGTGTTGGAAAGTGGCAAGATCGTTATTACTATTAGCAATACCGATCTCAAAGCGGTTGGAACTCCTTTGAACACAGCATTGTATGACTTTATTGCAAAGAAGAATGCAATGGAAGAAAGTATCGGTGAACTGGAAAGAAAAGAAACCCGTATGGTGATGGATGGTGCTGATCTGGAAGAAGTTCATGAACAGTTACTTGCAGAAGGAGATTCACTGATGAAAGCGATGAATCAATATGTCAAGACTTTCATCTCGGATAATTATGAAAATGTATTAGGACCTAATGTCTTTATAATGCTTTGCAGCTCTTTGCCATATCCTATTATGACTCCACAAATAGATGATATAATAAAGGATGCTCCCTATTCTTTTAAGAGTAATAAGATGGTGCGAGAGTTCTTGACGAAGGCCAAAGAGAACATGCAGTTGATAGAAGAACATCAACGGATGCAACAAAATGTAGGTCCGAAGAAATAAATCTTGAGTTTTTTGCGTATTTTTGCATAAAACTCAAGATAAGATGAAAACGTCCTTTTCTATTCGTATTGCTTTTTTCTTTATTCTTTCTTTTTTGATAGTTTCCTGTCATAGAGATATGGACGCTCTCAACATGACTTTTTCAAAAGTGGAAAAGTGTATGGATCTCTGTCCGGATAGTGCTCTAAATCTATTAAAAGGTATTCCTGAACCTGAAAAATTGTGGGGCGAGTCACAGGCGACTTATGCTCTTCTGATGACGCAGGCAATGGATAAGAATTATATGAAGTTTAGTTCGGATTCGTTGATTGCATTAGCTTTGAATTACTATACCGTAGATCAAAGAAGTCCTCTAATGCACGCTAAAACACAGTTTTATTATGGAAGGGTTATGCTTGAATTGGAAGAGCATGAGGTTGCCTTGAAATCTTTTTTAGCTGCAAAAAAGATATATGAGAGTATGAAAGACTATAGAATGCTAGCACTTATCGCTGAGGAAGTTGGTATGATTAACCGAATACAGAAAATGTATGGTGATGCTTTGGCTAATTTTCAGGAATCACTTGCTATAAATAAGCAATTAAAGGATTCTCTTAGGATAATTAGTGCTAGTCTGAATATAGCCAGGGTTTATTTATTTGAATCTAAATGGGATAGTTGTTCTTTGTATTACAATAATGCTTTGGAAATAGCTGTGCAAAAGAATTATGTGTCTGAAATTACTATTTTGCATGAATTAGGTATTTTATATCGTTCGATGCAAGAATTGTCTAAAGCAGAACGTTATTTTTTGGCTGCTTATGAAAAAGAAACAGATGAGGAGAAGAAGTATATGGAATGTTTGTCTTTGGGATATTTATATATGCAAATGGGACAGACAGAAAATGCTAGAAAGTATCTGAAGATGAGTGCCAACTCTTCTAAAGCATATACGCAAATTGATGCGTATGATTGTTTATACTTTTTAGAAAAAGATATTGATAACTTTGAAGAAGCAATTATTTATCATGAATTAGCAGATTCTATAACTGCTGCAATGGCCGAACTTAATTCTCTTGAATTGATTGCAAGTTTGCAGAAGAAATATGAGAATGAGAAACTTCAAAATGATAATTTGCAAATGAAAGTACAATATACGAATTTTATTTTATGGGGTACGATTGCTTTTTTGGCAGTTGCCGCTTGTATGTGTTATTATTATTTCAAGAATCGAAATAACAAAAAGAAAATAGCCGAAATTGAATCGCAGATTCAAGAGAATGAAGAAGAAATAGAACGATATCAACAGGAAATAGAGGATATTCAAATATCAAAAGATCAGGTCCTAAAGGAAAATCTGATGTTGGAAGAAAATCGCACAAAAGTAGGAGAACTTAATGGAAAGATTGTGCTTTTGACAATGCAGAATAAAACATTGTCGGAACACTTGAAAGAATTAGGAGGTGAATTGAATGTTGGTATATCTTCAAGCTCATTTATACATGCGTTTCGGCTTTTATTAGCTATAAAAGAGGGGACGTTAAGAGGTAAGCTTTCTAATGAGGAGCGTCAGAAACTATTCAATCTATTTGATTTGATTTATTGGAATTATGTTAGTCGATTGTTGAAAAGAGCTCCAGCTCTTACTAAACATGATCTTGAGATTTGTTGTTTTCTTAAATTTGGTTTGTCTCATGAAGAGTTGAGTTGCATTTTTCATACTACTTCTGATTCTGTAACTAGGGCAAAAGGCCGATTAAAAGGACGATTAGGTATCTCTCCACAGGATGATTTAGATGCTTTTTTGAAGGAATTTTGAGAAATAAAAAATGGATTGTCCGGGTAAATGTTAAATGTTTAATTTGTAATAAATTGATATATAACGTGTTAGTTGTTGATTGTCTCTTGTAATTTGTCCGGGTTGTTTTTTTTGTTTTTTCGAATACATACCGTACTTTTGGCAAAACAAAAAAGCAATATAGTTATGAAAGTACGTTTTATTTTATCTTTTTTAGCTGCATTATTTATTGCAGGAAATATGATCGCTATTGAGAGTACAGATCGGGTAGAAAGAAAGTTGCCTATTGTATTAAGGGGAGAAGTTCCAACTACAACTAGTCGTTCTGTTCCTGTAATACCTATTGATGCATCTATTTCTACTGAAAATAATACGGTAGATATTATTTTCAGTACTGTTTTGGGCGAAGTGAAAATACTGGTGGATGGACAAGTACAGGAAGTCTGTCAGGTAACGGCTCCTGGACAAACAACTTCTTTCTCTATAGAAGGATGGGCTCCGGGCGTTTATAAACTAGAATTTAAAGTAGCCGGAGGCGGATACGTATACGGAGAACTAGTAATAGAGTAAATAAGGAACTAGACCTTAACTTTTATATAATGAATAGTCATCATACAGTTGCTATTGGCACTTGGGAAGGTGACAAACAGCAATCTATTGAATATAATTCTTCTATTGCAGTCGGGATTGATTGTCCCCGTGCAAAATTGAGAGTAAGTATTCTATTAGATACAATACAAGAGTATCAGGTGAGATATATCTTTTCTGATGAGGAGATAAGTGAAGCTGTAAATGAGGCTGGGCTTATCATTGGCGCAAGGGGTATAGCCTATGAAGGGGTATTACAACGAAAACCGGTTATTGTAGTGGGGGAATATGGTTTTGGAGGTTTAGTTACTCCAGATACATTGCATGAACAATACAATAATTATTTTAGAGGCAAAATCAATGGAATAAAAGCAGAGTACTTCTCTTTAGAGCGATTAGAAGAAGAAATAAGAAGAGGATTTGCTTTGACATTCCAGGAATTGCAAATGATGTCTAACCAGACAATAAGATTTCTACATAATATATAGACTTTTTGATTTAATAGATTAATGCATAAAGACTGGTTAGGTATGCGGGGGTGCGTGAGTATCCCCGCATTTCGTTTCTTACCGATCCTGGTCTTCGTTTGTGATCATTCCTTTATGCTTTTCAGGAAGTGCACTCTCAACAGCAGCATAAGCCTCTGCCATAGTAGCTTTTATGTTTTCCATACCTTTTCCTTTAGGAGGAATAGGGTCATGAATGGTCAGAATCATGCGATGGCGATGTATCCATTTGCCTGTACGTGGCAGGATTTCAAAAGAACCGTCGATTGTAACGGGAACAACTGCCAGTTGCAAGTCATCTGCCAATTGAAACGCCCCTTTTTTGAAATATCCCATGTGTCCGGTGAAAGTACGTGCTCCTTCGGGAAAAACGACTAAGGATACCCCGTCTTTCAGCGAATCTTTTGCTTGCCGAATGGTCTCCAGTACTTTTTTGGGACCGGACCGGTCTACAAAAATGTGTCCTGCACTTTCACATGCTTTTCCTACAAATGGTATCTTACGCAGGCTTTTTTTCATCATCCACTTGAAATTTCTTCCGATGAATCCATAAATAAGAAAAATATCGAAGGATCCCTGATGATTCGGCACAAAGATATAAGAGGTCTTCCCGTGTAATTTTTCACGACCGTGAATCTTTACAGGAATCAACAGAAAAAGACAGATGAGTTGTGACCATATTTTGCCCGGATAGTATCCCCAGAAATGAGCTCCTCCTAGTAAAGAGCCTACAATGGTGACAATCGCTGTAAGAATAGTCAATACCAATAGGATAGGTAAAGCAATACAAATTTGATAAATATAATATAGTATCTTCATGGGGAGTTTATTTTTATATATATGCAAAGATACATGATTATTGGTAAAAAAAGCAGTAGGATACAACATAATCTTTGCGATTATGTTATTTTTGTCTTCTGTTATAGACAGATAATGATATGATACGTATACTACATACTGCCGATTGGCATTTAGGACAGACATTTTTTGGTTACGACCGCGCGGAAGAACATAAGGCTTTTCTTGATTGGCTGGCCGAAGAAATCCGACAAAACGAGATTGATGCATTGGTTATAGCCGGAGACGTGTTTGATGTTTCCAATCCTTCTGCTGCGTCTCAGCGCATATATTATGAGTTTATTTATCGGGTGACTGCGGAGAATCCGAAACTGCAAATTGTGATTGTTGCCGGTAATCATGACTCTGCGGCGCGTTTGGAAGCTCCTCTGCCTTTGTTGCAGGCGATGCGGACGGAAGTCAGAGGGGTAGTGCGCAAATTGGAGGGCGGAGAGATTGACTATGATCATTTGACAATAGAATTGAAGAATAGAGAAGGGGAAGCAGAAGTACTTTGTATGGCTGTTCCTTTTTTGCGGCAGGGAGATTATCCGGTAGTGGAGACAGAAGGAAATCCATATATGGAAGGAGTTCGAGAACTTTATGCGCGACTTTTGCAAAGATTGTGGGCACGCCGGGAAACGAATCAGGCTATTCTTGCTGTCGGTCATTTACAGGCTACCGGATCAGAGATTGCCGAGAAGGATTATAGCGAACGGACAGTGATTGGTGGTTTGGAATGTGTATCACCCGATACTTTTTCGGAAAAGATAGCGTATACGGCTTTGGGACATATCCATAAAGCACAGCGGGTATCCGGCAGGGAGAATGTAAGATATGCCGGAAGTCCGATTCCTATGTCTTTTGCCGAGAAGCATTATCATCACGGAGTGGTGATGGTGACTTTAGATGAAGGCTGTGCGGTTGATATCAGAAGGATAGAGTGTCCACAATCCATACCTCTTATCAGTGTGCCGGGTGGAGAGGCTGCTTCACCGGAAAAAATAATAGAAATATTAAGAGATTTACCGGAGGTGGATGGAGAAGCTCCTTATCTGGAAGTCAAGGTTTTGCTTGAAGAACCGGAACCTATGCTTCGTCAGGAAATAGAAGAGGCATTGGCTGGTAAGAAATATCGTCTGGCACGTATCGTTTCTGCTTATCGTCAGGAAGAAAGAGTGGAAAAGGAGGCTGATGGCTGGAAAAAGGGATTGCAGGAAATGTCTCCGTTGCAGATTGCTCAATCTGCATTCGAAAAGGTTTATCAGACGGAAATGCCTGCCGACCTGACTGATTTATTCCAGGAAGCATATATTTCCGCAACTCGTAAAGAAGAGGAGGAAGGAGAATGAAAATTATAGCAATAAGATTGAAGAATCTGACTTCGATAGAAGGCAGTGTTGAAATAGATTTTACGGTGGAACCGTTATCTTCGGCTGGTATATTTGCAATTTCCGGTGCTACAGGAGCGGGAAAGTCGACTTTGTTGGATGCTCTGTGTCTGGCATTATATGATAAGGCTCCCCGTTTTGCGGCTTCGGTGGAGAGTATCAATCTGGCAGATGTGGGAGATAACCAGATCAATCAGTCAGATGTGAGAAATCTGCTTCGTCGGGGGACGAGTGACGGATATGCGGAGGTCGATTTTCAAGGAGTGGACGGACATCGATATCGTTCCCGGTGGTCGGTCAGACGGACAAGGAATAAGGCGAGTGGTTCTTTACAGCCTCAAGTGTTGGAAGTGAAAGATTTGGATACGGAAAAAGAATTTCAGGGAACGAAGAAAGAATTGCTGGCACAGTTGGTAGAGTTGGTCGGTTTGACGTATGAGCAATTTACCCGTACCGTATTGCTGGCACAAAACGACTTTGCTACTTTTTTGAAATCCAGAGGGGCAGCGAAAGCGGAACTACTGGAGAAATTGACGGGAACAGGAGTTTATTCCCGCATCTCCCAGGAGATTTTTGCCCGGAATAAGGCTGCACAAGAAGAGGTGGCAATGATTCAAAGTAAGATGAGTGTGATTGAGTTGTTGCCGGAGGAAGAACTTTTAACCTTGCAAAATGAGAAAGAACAGTTGGTTGAGAAACGTGCGGCAGGGATTAAATTGCTGGCAGAACTGAATGCGCAATTGAATGTGGTTCGTTCATTGAAAATGCAGGAAGCTCTTTGGATGAAAAAGCAGCAGGAAGAGCGGGAGGAACTGAATAAACAAAAGAATCTACAGGATGCTTTGGTTGTTCAGGAAGAAGGACTGATTCATTTTAAAGCGCAGTGGGAAGCGATACAGCCGGATCTGAAAAAGGCACGTCAGCTGGATGTACAAATACAGTCGCAGCAGGCGGGGTATATACAGTCGCAACAAATTTTGCAGGCTGCCCGTCAGCAGGTGGCGGATCAGGAGAAGAAATCTGCATCTGCGGTAGAGCAGTTACGGATTTCCTATCATTCTTTGAGTCGTCTGTTGAATCGTACGGATGTGGAGTCACTGCAGCTGGAACAGATTGAAGTCATCCTTAATGAGGAAAAGGATACATTGGAAACATGGACAAAGGTGAATGAAGAACGCCTTGGCCGGTTAAACTCTTTTGGTTATCCTTCTTTGGTAGATGAGCAGGGTAAAATTCAAAAAGAACTGACGCGCTTGCAGAATATAAAGAAATTGACTGAAGAACAATCGAAGTCGAAGCAGGATATAGAGAAACTGGAAAAGGAAGTGACTGCTTGTACACAGCAGTTGGCAGAGCAGGATGCTGTAGTTAAAGCTTTGCAGCGGCTTTATGAAAATGCCCGTATGGCGGTAGGAAAGGATGTGAAAGCATTGCGTCAGCAGTTGCAGGAAGGGGAGGCCTGTCCGGTTTGTGGAAGTACGACACATCCTTATCATCGGGAACAAGAGGTAGTGGATACTCTTTACCGGAATATGGAACAGGAATATAATACCGCAGTGTCTGCTTATCAGCAGATAAATAATCGCAGCATTGTCCTGCAACGAGATTTAACCCATCAAAGGGCAACTGAGGTACAGATAAAAGAACAGTTGTCCGTTTTACAACAAGAAGGATTGCCGGCTGGAGAGGAAGAACATATACAGAATCGGTTAAATGAGTTGGCGGAACGTATTTCAGCTTATCAGCATCTGTATGCGGAATGGCAGCAGAACGATGAGAAAATAAAGAAATTGCGGACACACTGTGATGCTCTGCGTGAGAATGTCTCACAGTGTCGTTTGGCTGCGCAAAAGGTATCAGCCGCTAAAGAACAGTCGGCTATTTTACAGAAAGCAGCTGTTGATGAGCAACAAAGATTCGAAGTGATCGCTAAAGCGTTGGATGCACTCCGACAGGAACGTTCTTTGTTATTAAAAGGGAAGAGTGCGGACGAAGCTGAGGCTGCTGTTGCCCGAAGAGAAAAAGAATTGAATGAGGCGTTGGAAAAGGCTCGTAAACAAGTGGAGGGAGTACAAAAACATCTTTCCGGCCTGCAGGGAGAAATGAAACAATTGTCCGTTGTCATTGAAGAACTTCGGGAGCAACAGAAAGGTATTGAATTTCCGGAACAGCTTCCTCAGGCTATAGCGAAACAGCAGGAAGATAATCTTAATACGGAACGTACGTTGTCGACTGCGGAGGCACGTCTGTTGCAGCAGGCAAAGAATAAAACAATCTTTGAGCAGATAACCAAAGAACTTACCGAAAAACAGGCAGTTGCCGTACGTTGGGCTAAATTGAATAAATTGATTGGTAGTGCCGACGGTGCTAAATTTAAAGTCATAGCCCAAAGTTATACTTTAAATCTGTTATTGCTTCATGCCAACAAACATCTGGCTTATCTTTCCAAACGGTATAAGTTACAGCAAGTTCCCGATACACTGGCGCTTCAGGTGATTGATTGCGATATGTGTGACGAGATACGTACGGTATATTCGCTTTCGGGAGGTGAATCTTTCTTGATTTCACTGGCACTTGCATTGGGCTTATCTTCGCTTTCGAGCAATAATCTGAAAGTAGAATCCCTGTTTATCGACGAAGGATTCGGCTCGTTGGATGCTGACAGCCTGAGAACAGCCATGGAAGCTTTGGAGCAGCTACAGATGCAGGGACGGAAAATCGGAGTCATTTCCCATGTACAAGAAATGAGTGAACGTATTTCAGTTCAGGTGCAGGTACATAAGAAGATCAATGGAAAAAGCGTGCTTACCGTCGTAGGGTAAGCACCGTTATTTCCGGCCATGCACCGAAGCGAAAAGGAAGTCCGACATAGCCGATGCCTTCATTTACGTACAAACCACGTGTCCCTTCCAGATACATCCCGCTCCATTCGGGATAGATATAAGAGGAAGGAGAATGATTCCCGAATTTTAACTGCATAGCGTGGGTATGCCCTGCCAGCATTAAATCGATGTCTGTTTGTGGGAGTACTTCCCGTCTCCAGTGGGTAGGGTTATGGCTTAAAAGTATCTGGAACATTCCTTCGGTTCCCCGCATCGCTTCGGGGAGGTCAGCATATTGGGAGAAAGGCGGTTCTCCTTCGTTTTCAACTCCAATAAGGGCGATACTGTCGCTGCCCTGAATCAGAATCGTATGAGAATTATTCAATAACTTCCAGCCCATAGCGGCTTGTCTTTGCAGGAGATCATTCAGATTATCGTCTTGCTCTTTCTGGCTTTTCCAGCGGAAATAAGGGCCGTAATCATGATTTCCTAAAATGGAGTAGACTCCATCTTTGGCTTTCAGTCCGGACAGTATATCTTGAAAATCATTTAGTTCGACTGCACGATGATTAACCAGATCTCCGGTAAAGACAATAAGATCGGCCTGTTGCTCATTCACCAGTTTTACTAACTTCTGAATAGCGGAAGTATTTCCCTGCCAACTTCCGATGTGAATATCTGATAACTGGACAATACGGTATCCATCGAAAGCCGATGGAAGCTTGGGCGAGGAATAAGTTACCTCTTTGACGTCAAACTGCGTGCGTCCGATAAAAGACCCGTAGATGATCATTACGATAGAAATCACGGCTAATGTCAGCCCGGTACAGATAAAGGGAGTTCGGGGCCACCGTAGCCATTTGTGGAAAGGTACCCCGATAATCGTGCAGAGAGACAGCAATAGTTTAGGAGCCGTAAACAGGAAGAAAAAGATGGAAAACCATCCAATAGCCTGTGTATGGCGTTCGGCAAAGGCGTTATTGGAGAAGTAAACCAGATAAAGTAATCCTGTGGATAACAGGAAAGCAGGCAGCCAGTAGAGGATTCTCAGCCAGCGTTTTGCCGTCAGATGAACGATAAATCTGAGATACAGATAAATGTCTGGTAGAATAAGGAAAATAAGTAAAAATATAAATAGGCGTTGCAACATAACAGCACGGATATTAAATTTTTAGTTGAAATAGGCGAAGTATCTGACTGGTCAGTTGTCTATGATTTTAAGTTCGTCCAGGTTCTTCTTGATTTCCTGAATACGGTTCAGGAATTTCTTGCGATAAATCCACAAGATCAGCCCCAGCCCAGCTCCCCAAAGCAGGATAAAAAACAGAATGATGGCTATTCCATATTGCCATATCTGCCAATAAATAAATGAGAGTACTGCCAGTATAAGAAGGAAAGCAGTAGCAATCAGACGTTCCCGAATCATCCATCGGTGGATGCGGTTGACACGACTGATCACTTCTATCAGAGGCATTTCGTCCACTTTCGTCTGTTGTAGAAAACGGGTGGTGGTGATGTCCCAGTAGAGTGCGGGAATCCACGATAGAATGATAATGATATAGATCGGATTCAGTCTGCCGTGCAACAGGACTTCCAGCAGGAATAAGACCAATACCGGCAAAGAAATCAAGATTAGTTTGATATTCAGCCGGGCAATGGCATGGATACCTTTGTCTGCATGTCCTATCAGTTTGCCAAGTTCTTCCTCTTTGATCAGCTCCTTGTCTTTTAAGTGCTCATCCAGGGCATTCCATGATTTTTTCAGTTCTTCCAGTTCCATATATGATTACTCCTTTTTCATTTTTTTTAGTTTGTCTTTGATACGGCTCAGTTTGGTAGCCACATTGGTCACCGTCAGTCCGGTGATCTCCGCAATATCTTCGTAACTTTTGTCTTCAAGATAAAGCAGGATAATTGATTTGTCGAGTTGTCCCAGCTGATTGATCATTTGATAAAGTTGCCTCAGCATTTCGTGGATCGGGTCATGTTCTTCTATCATCCAGTCCGCTTCGCGGGTGAGGGTGACGATTTCCGGTACATTCTTTTCTTTGCGGAAAAAGCTGATACACGTGTTCAGAGCGATGCGGTAAATCCATGTGGACATTTTGCATTCTCTTCTGAACTTGGGATAGGCTTTCCAGAGGTTGAGTATTACATCCTGATAGAGGTCATTGAGCGGGGCGTTAGGATTGGTATATAAGTAACATACCTTGTAGATCACCCGTTCATATTCGCGGATGACCGATAAGAACTCCTGTTCAATAGGGTTGGTTGCCTCTGTTGTTCGTTCTCTCATGAATTAAATGGGTTACTTTTCTGGTTAGTTAGTCGTGCGAAAAGGAGAAAAATCACAAGTAAACGAAAGTTATTGCAGATTGGCAGCCAGGAATTTTCGCATTTCCTCCGTACTTTTTCCCCGACGGCGGGCATAGTCTTCGAGCTGGTCTTCTCCTATCTTTCCGACAGAGAAGTATTCGGCAGCCGGATGGGCAAACATCAGACCGCAGACCGAAGCATGAGGGTACATGGCACCATTCTCGGTCAGTGTGATGCCTATCTGTTTCATATCCAGCAGTTCGTCCAACAGGAAATTGATGGATTGATCGGGCAGGGACGGGTAGCCTACGGCAGGGCGAATCCCTTGATATTTCTCGACCAACAGATCGGGCATTGACAGACTTTCATCTTTGGCGTATCCCCACGCTTCTTTGCGTACATATTCGTGCATCTTTTCCGTAGCAGCTTCTGCCAGACGGTCGGAAAGAGTCTGGACGAGTAAATGTTTGTAGGGATCCTGCTCGTACAGGCCTTCCATATCTGCATCTATGCAAGAAGCAAAGGCACCTATTGTATCCGGAATGCCAGAAGAAAGAGGGCGGATAAAGTCACTCAGGCAAAGGAACGGGCTTCCATCCCGTTTAGGCGTCTGCTGGCGGAGCAAAGGGAAAACTAGGAATTGACCGGTTTCTTTTTCAATCACCAGGTTATCTCCGTCCGAGTTTGCTTTGCAAAGTTTGAAGATAGTTCTCACTTCATAATCCTTGTCAAGTAAATCCAGCATCCGGTTGGCCTCCTTAAACAGTTGCATAGCTTCGGAAGCCTTGTTGCGGTCTTCTTCCGGAAAAGTAGTCAGCCATGAAGCACGGCAGACATCGCAACCGTGAATGTTGGCGATCGCTGCGAAACGAGGTTGGAATCCCCATGCATGGAAAAAGTAAATCCAATTGATGTAGGGGGCGACGTTATGTATCTTATAAGATAAAATCATATGTTTATAAGTGACGAGTTGCTGTTTATCTGAATCTTAACTCCTGTCCACGATAATTCTCGTCAATGGTTCCGTTATCATATAACAGATGACCGTTCACAAATGTTTTTTCTACCTTCCAGTGGAAAGTATGACCTTCCAGCGGGCTCCATTTACATTTGCTTAGGATGCAGTCTGTGGTAACAGTCCACGCACTGTCGGGGCGAACCAAAACCAGATCCGCCTGATATCCTTTCCGGATAAATCCGCGATTACGTATCTCATACATTTGTGCAGGGGCATGAGACATCTTCTCTACTACCTTTTCGATGCTGAAAGCGCCTTTGTCTGCCAATTCGAGCATACTGACCAAAGAGAATTGTATGGTCGGCATGCCGGACATGGCTTTTAATGCACCTCCTTCTTTTTCGCTCAGTAAGTGCGGAGCATGGTCGGTCGCAATACCGTCGATCAGACCGCTGTTGACTGCCTCCTGCAAAGCCTTCCGGTCTTCTGCCGTTTTGATGGCAGGATTACATTTGATGCGCGCTCCTAAGGTCTGATAATCTTCTTCGGTAAAAATTAGATGAGGCACACACGCTTCGGCAGTAATACGCTTCTCTGCCAAAGGTGCTTTGGAGAATAAACTCAGTTCTCTGGCAGTAGAAATATGCATAATATGCAGACGCGCATTGGTCTCGCGTGCCAATTGTACCGCCAAAGCGGAAGAACGGTAGCAAGCCTCTTCCGAGCGGATGACCGGATGAAGTGCCAAAGGCACATCGTCACTGTATTCTTTTTTATATTTATCCGTATTCTCTTTGATGATTCCCTGATCTTCACAGTGTGCTGCAATCAGTAAATCCGTACCTCCGAAGATATTGCGCAGACTTGCCATCCGGTCTACCAGCATATTTCCCGTACTGGAACCCATAAATAACTTCACCCCACATACCCGTTTTTTGTCCAGCTGACTGAATAACGGATAATTATTGTTAGTCGCTCCGAAATAACAGGAGAAGTTGACAGATGATTTTTCCGCCAGCAAAGCCAGTTTGTCATTCAGCGCCTCCAAAGTTGTGGTCTGAGGATTTGTGTTCGGCATATCCATAATCGAGGTAACTCCTCCGGCTGCCGCGGCATGGCTTTCCGTTGTGATATCTGCTTTATGAGTCAGCCCCGGATCGCGGAAATGTACGTGCTCGTCAATAGCTCCCGGCAAAAGATAACAGCCGGATGCGTCAATCGTTTCGTCACAAGGCATGGCAGCCTCTTGTCCGTCAACTAAGATCTCAGCAATCTTCTCACCTTCAATAACAACAGATCCCGGAACTTTTCTTTCTTCGTTGACAATTACGGCGTTTTTTATCAGTATACGTTTCATTTCTTTTGCGGGAATTTATGGAACCAACTATTTATTTTTAACTTGATCACTCCGAATATGGCTTCTCCAAAGATACTGCTGTTCATCTTGGAAGTTCCCAACTCACGGTTAATGAAGATGACGGGGACTTCTATGATTTTGAATCCGCATTTGTAAGCAGTGAACTTCATCTCGATCTGAAAAGCATATCCTTTGAAGCGAACATGGTCCAGATCGATTGTTTCCAGCACCTGACGGCGGTAGCATACAAATCCGGCAGTCGTATCATGCACCGGAATACCGGTAATGAAGCGGACGTACTTGGAGGCAAAATAAGACATCAGCACCCGTCCCATCGGCCAGTTGACTACATTCACACCACTTACATAACGGGAGCCGACAGATACGTCTCCTCCTTCTTTTGCACAAGCTGCGTACAAACGGGGCAGATCATTCGGGTTATGGCTGAAATCGGCATCCATCTCGAAGATATATTCGTATGCGTGCTCCAACGCCCACTTGAATCCTGCGATGTAAGCAGTACCCAATCCTAACTTCCCTTTGCGCTCGATCATAAAGAGGCGTTCGGGGAATTCCTGTTGCAAAGTTTTCACAATGCTTGCAGTGCCGTCCGGAGATCCGTCTTCTATAACCAGTATATGGAATACCTTGTCTAAACCGAAAACGGCACGGATAATATTTTCTATGTTCTCCCGTTCATTATAGGTCGGGATAATAACGATGCTATCTGATAATTGCATAGAAGTCCTATTTTTAAGACAAATGTAGCGCTTTTCCTTTAGTTATAGAGGGACTAAGGATAATTTAACGCGTTTGTATTTGTTTCCCGGTGTGAAACTATTGGTTTCATGCCTTGAAACTTTTAGTTTCATTGTTTGAAACCAATAGTTTCAAGGCTTGAAACAATCTTGAAGAAGAAAACTTCGGTGTGACTATATCAATCCCGGTTCTTTTTTCGTACTTTTGCGGTGAAATTTTATAGCTATGACAATAACTGAGTTGCAACAACAATATGCCGCTCATCCTAATACAGCAGTCATGGAACGACTGCTGAAGGATGCGTCCGTTCAAACTATTTTTTGCGGGGGCTTATGTGCTTCTTCCGCTTCTCTTTTCTCTTCTGTATTGGTGAAACAAGATGTGTGTCCGTTTGTCTTTGTACTGGGCGATCTGGAAGAGGCGGGCTATTTTTATCATGACCTGACACAAGTACTGGGAACAGAGAAAGTGTTGTTCTTCCCGTCTTCATTCCGCCGTTCCATCAAGTACGGACAAAAGGATGCGGCCAACGAGATTCTGCGTACAGAAGTACTGAGCCGGTTGCAGAAAGGAGAAGAAGGTTTGTGCATCGTTACCTATCCGGATGCGCTGGCAGAGAAAGTGGTATCCCGCAAGGAATTGAGCGATAAGACCTTGAAACTGAATGTGGGAGAGAAGCTGGACACTACTTTTATCACAGACGTGCTGCATAGCTATGGTTTCGAATATGTGGATTATGTGTACGAGCCGGGACAATATGCCGTTCGGGGTAGTATCATTGATGTCTTTTCGTTTGCTTCGGAATATCCTTATCGTATTGACTTTTTCGGTGACGAAGTAGAGAGTATCCGTACATTTGAAGTAGAGTCGCAGTTGTCCCGTGAGAGGAAAGAGGGAGTGGCTATAGTCCCTGACCTGGCAGTGACGGGAGATGTGACAACTTCTTTTCTTGATTTCATTCCTAAAGAAACCGTTTTGGCAATGCGTGACTTCCTTTGGTTGCGCGAGCGTATCCAGGTAGTGCACGATGAGGCTTTGACGCCACAGGCTATTGCCGTACAGGAAGCCGAAGAAAATGGCGGTATCACGCTGGAGGGCAAGCTGATTGATGGCAGTGAATTTACGGTACGTGCCCTCGATTTCCGCCGGATGGAGTTTGGGAATAAACCGACTGGCACGCCGGATGCAAAGATCTCTTTCCATACTTCCGTACAACCTATTTTTCATAAGAACTTTGATCTGGTGGCCGGTTCTTTCAAGGACTATCTTGAACAGGGATATTCACTTTATATCTGTAGTGACAGCACTAAGCAGACCGACCGTATCAGAGCCATCTTTGAAGACCGGGGAGATAAGATTCAGTTTACTCCTGTAGTACGTACGATACATGAAGGCTTTGTGGATCATACGCTGCATCTGTGTATTTTTACGGATCATCAGCTGTTCGACCGTTTCCATAAGTACAACTTGAAAAGTGACAAGGCCCGTTCGGGTAAGGTCGCTCTGTCCCTCAAAGAATTGAATCAGTTTACTCCGGGAGATTATGTGGTTCACACGGATCATGGTATCGGTCGTTTCTCCGGTTTGGTACGCATTCCGAATGGAGATACTACGCAGGAAGTGCTGAAACTTGTCTTTCAGAATGAGGATGTCGTGTTCGTTTCCATTCATTCCCTTCATAAAGTTTCCAAATATAAAGGTAAGGACGGAGAAGCTCCGCGACTGAACAAACTGGGTACCGGTGCCTGGGAGAAACTGAAAGACCGTACGAAGGCGAAAATTAAAGATATTGCCCGCGACCTCATTAAACTATATTCGCAGCGCCGTCAGGAAAAGGGTTTCTCTTACAGCCCTGACAGCTTCTTGCAGCGTGAACTGGAAGCCTCCTTTATCTATGAAGATACGCCCGACCAAAGTAAGGCAACGATGGAGGTGAAGGCCGATATGGAAAGCGACCGTCCGATGGATCGCTTGGTGTGCGGAGATGTGGGTTTTGGAAAGACAGAAGTAGCAATCCGTGCAGCGTTCAAAGCCGTAGCCGATAATAAACAGGTGGCGGTCCTTGTGCCGACGACTGTTCTTGCCTATCAGCATTTCCAGACATTCCGCGAACGTTTGAAGGGTCTGCCCTGCCGGGTAGAATATTTGAGCCGTGCCCGTACGGCAGCTCAGTCCAAAGCCGTATTGAAAGGACTGAAGGAAGGAGAAGTCAGTATTCTTATCGGCACCCACCGTATTTTAGGAAAAGATGTTCAGTTTAAAGATTTAGGCTTGCTGATCATTGATGAAGAGCAGAAATTCGGAGTCTCTGTGAAGGAGAAGCTGCGACAGCTAAAGGTGAATGTGGATACATTGACCATGACTGCCACACCGATTCCACGTACGCTTCAGTTCTCGCTGATGGGAGCCCGCGACCTGAGTGTAATCTCTACGCCTCCGCCTAACCGCTATCCGATTCAGACAGAAGTACATACCTTCAATGAGGAAGTGATTACGGACGCGATTAATTTTGAGATGAGTCGCAACGGTCAGGTTTTCTTTGTCAACAACCGGATTGCGAACCTTCCGGAACTGAAAGCGATGATCGAACGTCATATTCCCGATTGCCGTGTTGCTATCGGGCATGGACAGATGGAACCCACACAACTGGAACAGATCATTTTTGACTTTGTCAATTATGACTATGATGTGCTTTTGGCGACTACTATTATAGAGAGCGGTATCGATATCCCGAATGCCAATACGATCATCATCAACCAAGCGCAGAACTTTGGTCTGAGTGACCTCCATCAGATGCGTGGACGGGTAGGGCGCAGTAACAAAAAGGCTTTCTGCTATCTGCTGGCACCTCCGTTGAGCAGTCTGACGGCAGAAGGAAAACGACGCTTGCAGGCGATTGAGAACTTCAGTGATTTGGGGAGTGGCATCCATATCGCTATGCAGGATTTGGATATACGTGGAGCCGGAAACCTGCTCGGAGCAGAGCAGAGTGGCTTCATTGCCGATCTGGGGTACGAAACGTATCAGAAAATCCTAGCCGAAGCAGTTCATGAACTGAGGAATGATGAGTTTGCAGAATTGTATGCAGATGAAATAAAGGGAGAAGGTCAGATCAGTGGAGAAGAATTTGTAGACGAATGTCAGATAGAAAGCGATCTTGAACTTCTGTTGCCGGCCACTTATGTAACAGGCAGCAGCGAGCGTATGTTGCTTTACCGCGAACTGGACGGGCTGACGCTGGATAAAGACGTAGATGCCTTCCGTTTCCGCCTGGAAGACCGCTTTGGACCTGTTCCGCCGGAAACGCAGGAATTGCTTCGCATCGTTCCCCTCCGTCGCTTGGCGGCGCGACTGGGAGTGGAGAAGGTCTTCTTGAAGGGTGGACGTATGACGCTATTCTTTGTCTCCAATGCGGATAGTCCGTTCTATCAGAGTCAGGCGTTTGGCAAAATGATAGATTACATGATGAAATATACCCGTCGCTGTGACCTGCGTGAGCAGAACGGCCGACGGAGTATGCTGATAAAGGATGTGACTAATGTGGAAACTGCCGTTAGTGTGTTGCAGGAGATTGTAGCGTTGCCGGTGAAAGAACAGGATGATCATTAATTGATAAATAATAAGAGCAATGTTTGTTTTTTATATTCAAAAATGCTTATCTTTGATCTAAAGACACAGATAAGAACAAGTAAGAGCCATTTAAAATCTAAAAAATAATGAATATGAAAAACATGCTGACATTGATCGTCCTATTATCATCGTGGTTAACGGTGTATTCGCAAGAGAGTTATACGGAAGCTGAACTAAAACAGAAATGTGATTCTATTGTAGAAGAAGCTAATACTTTGTACAGATATGAAACGGCTGCCTGGAATTTCACTGATATGATCTTTGCCAAACCGGGGTTAATTGAAACAATTCAGAATATTCTGACTTACCATCAAGGCGATTCTATTAAATGTGTTGCTATTGATAAGCAGTCTTATTGTATCTATGAGGCAACTTTCCTTAATGAATCAGCTCCATGTTCGGAAGTGACTACCCGCAGGAACTTAACAGAACAGGAAATACTTTTGGCTAAGATAAAAGAAAAGATACGGAGTGAACTTGCTGATCATGAAAAATATCCAATTTATCGCTACGATAATTATCCTCTGAATTGGGATCTCATACCATTTGCAGATGGATATAAATTTTATGCTATTTCAGGAGTATCTAAAGGGCGTGCCATACCTTTCGGCAATGATTACTTGTTTATTGCTAATAAAGAAGGAGAAATTCAATCGTGGAAGAAATTTCATTCCGGACTTATTCCGGTGGAAGCTACAGAACGAATGCCGATGATTGCTTTTCCTATTCATTCGCATTTGAAGTATGAACCATTCATTTCAGCTACTGATATTTGTACATTTAGATTATATTATAATAAAACCGGTAGTACTAAGTTCGCTGTATATTCTACAGCTCTTTCCATGTATTTCGTCTATGAGTTAGCTACCAATACCATCACTCCGACAAAGGATATAAATTTTAATTCGACACCTCTTTCTGAAAAGGCTGCTCCATGATTTATTTATCATGATTGGAAAGAGAACAGGAAGGTATTAGTAAAAGTATATTGTTCATTATAAATGTATGAATATATTTTCGTCTGATGCCTTTTCTCTGTCATCTGTGATTTTTGTTTTCTCTTTCTTATACAAGTTACTTCATAAACTCGCATCACGTTTATAATAAATAGTGAGGACGTTTATTATAAACGGGTCCCAAGTTTATTATAAACTATATTTTGCCAAATTCTTCGGAATGAGAGGAATTAATTAAACAAAATGGGGTGAAATCCTTGCGGACTTCACCCCATTCTTACTCCTTACAATGTACTCTCATACATGTAAATTATATCTTTATGTCTTTATATTTGTACGTTTCATGCTTTTAATTCCGGATTTGTTTCTACAAATATACGAAATTTAAAAGGCAAAGTCAATAGGGAAGCCGTTTTAATGGTTTCATTTGTTTCTCTTTCCGTATAACTTGTCTATCAGATCCTGTCGGCCGATACGTCTTAACTCATTCAGAATACTCTTTCGTTCTTCCGGCTTATACCAGAAGAAGAATTGTCGTTGTGCCAGTTTCTCCCGTTGTGTTTTGGCACTGAATACAGGCTCCAGTGTATAGGGATGAAATCCGCTGTACCATGCTTCGGTGGCTACAGTCATCGGAGTAGGGGTAAAGTCCTGTACTTGCTCCAGATGAAAGTCCAGCCGTTTGGTGATAACAGCCAGTTCCGCCATGTCTTCTTCCTTGCAGCCGGGGTGTGAAGAGATAAAGTACGGTATAAGTTGCTGACGCAGATTCTCTTCCCGGTTGATACGGTCAAATATTTTTTTGAAAGTTTCAAACTGTTCGAATGAAGGTTTGCGCATGATGGATAACACCCGGTCGCTGGTATGCTCTGGAGCTACTTTCAATCGTCCGCTCACATGATTGACAATCAACTCGCGTGTGTATTCAGCCGTGCTGCGATTGGTGGCGGCGTCTTTACTCTGATGGAGCAATAAGTCGTAGCGCACTCCACTGCCGATAAATGATTTTTTTATGCCGGGGATGGCATCTACCGCTTTGTATACGTCCAATAACGGGCGATGGTCCGAATTAAGATTCGGGCATACTTTGGGATGAATACATGACGGGCGTTTGCACTTTTTGCATATTGCTTCATCTTTACCCTTCATCTGATACATATTGGCGGAAGGCCCTCCAAGGTCACTTAAATACCCTTTGAAGTCGGGCAACTGCATCACCTCCTTTACTTCATTCAATATAGACTTCTTGCTGCGGCTGACGATAAACTTCCCTTGATGTGCGGAAATGGTGCAGAATGCACAACCGCCGAAGCATCCCCGATGGATGTTGACGGAGAACTTTATCATATCATATGCGGGAATCCGCTTTCCTTTGTATTTAGGATGGGGAAGGCGGGTATAGGGCAGATCGTACGAATAATCAAGCTCTTCCTGGCTCATCGGAGGATAAGGAGGATTGACAATGACTACTTTATTATCTACCTCTTGTGTGATACGGGAAGCCGAATATTTATTGGATTCTTCTTCGATGTGCCGGAAATTGCTGGCCTGTTTCTTCTTGTCAGCCAGACACTCTTCATGTGAGTAAAGCTGAATATCATCTGCGGCAGGAGTCCACTCTGCCGTACGGCAGAGATAGGCTGTCTGAGGGATGGTTCCCGCTATTTTCTTGAGTTCGCCGGCTGTCAATGAAGCATCTTCCACAGGAAGCAGTTCCTTCATTTTTCGGGTTAGCTCTACAATCGGTTTTTCTCCCATACCATAGATCAGCAAGTCTGCGCCACTATCGCATAAGATACTTTTCTGAACTTTATCCTGCCAGTAATCATAATGACTCAGACGGCGCAAACTCGCTTCGATACTTCCTAATATAACAGGAACGTCCGGATAGAGTCTTTTTAGAATCTGACTGTATACGATGGAGGGATACTCCGGACGCATATCCGGACGACCGTCCGGAGTGTACGCATCCTCACTGCGCAGACGCTTGTTGGCAGTGTATTTGTTAACCATCGAGTCCATACTTCCGGCAGAGATGCCGAAGAATAATCGGGGACGACCCAGCTTTCTGAAGTCACGCAGGTCATCACGCCAGTTGGGCTGGGGGATGATCGCAACTTTCAAACCTTCCGCTTCGAGGATACGTCCGATGACGGCAGCGCCAAATGAGGGATGGTCTACGTAAGCATCACCGCTGAAAAGAATGACATCCAGTTCATCCCATCCGCGGAGTTCCACTTCTTTCTTGGTGGTAGGTAACCAATCGGTCAATCGATATTCTTTCATGCCGCAAAGATACGGATAATAAAAAACATCCCAATGATTTTTTTATTCATTGGGATGTTTAACTTCAATCATTAAGATGTTTTTTAAAACTTTTCATTGATTGTAAATTGCAATGTCATTTGCTCTCCGTCATAGATTTCACGAAAACCGATGCTTTGCTCGGAAAGATATTCCTTTAAGTCTTGGAAAGCATCTGCATGATTCATGATAATTTCGAGCGTTTCACCGAAAGGAGCCTCGCATATAGCTTTGATTGCAGGAATCAAAGGACTGTAAGCTGTTGTTCCGCAGGTATCTACCGTAATCATTATTCTTCCTCCTCTTCCGCATCCTGAGTGGAAAGCCAGGTGAGATAGAGCTTGATGAGTTGTTGCAGGCCAAATGCTTTCATGTTATTGTGATAAATAACATCTATGCAAAGATCCAGCAATTCTTTACTGTCCTCTTCCTGACTGGCAATCAGGGAACGAATATTTAGTTTCAGTTTATCCAGTACGGGTTCGTCTACAATTCCGGTACTATCAATGAGATGGCGGAATAAGGCATATTTCTCGATTGTTTTCAGATTTTCGCTGGACACCTCTATGCTGCGTGTACCGCTAGGGTTTGCTTGTATAGTATACATCGTTTTTTAGTTTTAAGGGTTATTACTAGGAGCAAAGATAGAATTTAAAATGAAAAACGGATTAAAAAAGCCCGGATATTTTTATCCGGGCTTTCAGAAAATAAATCTTATATCCGTGAGTACTTTATTTCTGAGTAAAGAAACCTAGTATCCCTGCCATAATGCTGGCTCGATCTGTTTCGGACTGAATGCTTTCGAAAGGAAAGCCGAGTATAAAGGTACGATAGTCCGCCCCTTTGTAAGCAATGCCTGCCGACTGATTGCCACGTGCATAAGTAAATACTGGAAATGCGGGAGCTACCGGAACAATACAATCCGGTGCTGTAACAGCATAACTGTTTTCATTGGGCAGGCGGGGGATCGTGATACTGCGTCCTAATCCATTGATTTGACCGGAACTTTTGTCTGTCAGACTGTTCTGATAACCGTATTTCAAAACTTTTTCTGTAAACTCCCGGTTCCCTTGTGTTCCGCTCATGTCACTTCCCACATACGCACCGCTGACGAACAAATTACCTCCTGACTGGCAATAGCTTGTAATCAGTCTTTGCATCGGTGAAGAGAATGTTTTGTAATATGCTTTGGCTATCGGGTCTTCCTTTTCAAGTCCGAGTATATAGTCTACGATCGGGTAATCTTCTAAAGTGACGATTCCATTTTCTACCGCTTCGTCGCTGCACGAAACAAAACTGTATTTCCCTGCTGCCTGAATGGCTTTTCCATGGATGAAAGGATAATCAAACGTATTTCCTGCTATCTCCATGCCTTCCAGTTCTCTGCCGCTATGTCCCAGGCTGCCTTCTCCTTCTTTTCCGGCTTGTGAACGGTTGAATCCGCTTTGTGCCCCACAAAAAGAGATATTGGACAAATAAGGCACTCCCGGATCCTGTTCCAAATCAAATCCGGCTTTGTCCGGTGTGTTAATGACAGCCGGACCGCTGATTCTGTCGAATCCATTGATAATCAAGATTCTCTCTCGTTCACGTTTTGCCTTATAAGCCGAAAGGATTTCAGAAGGAAAACTTTCTCCTCCCCGGTTTACGGCTGTCACTTTGAATGAATAGACAAGTCCCGGTTCTACTTTGACACTGTAATAGGGTTTGCTGACCAGAGTTCCGTTGTCGAATCCTCCGTATCCGATGCGTGTATATACCATATATTCCCGTGGACGGGCTGTCGGTTCCAGCGGATCGTCTTCCCCTTTCCAGGTAAGTTCCAGTGTATTTTTCTTTTTTCCGAAATGGATAGCGAAGTTGCTGACCGGAAGAGGTTGCACTACATAGTCTTTGCCATGTTGACTGTTTATAAATTGCAGGATACCTTTGTAGATAGCACGTCCTACGGTAAACTTGAAATTCGGATTATGACCGAGCTGCATATCTGCAAAGTTCTGATGAGAGAGCAATTCGATAATCGTGGAAGGAGTAGCAGGAAGTCGTGTCTCACTGTAATTCCGGTTCCACATGCTGCGGCGTGTCCATGGTAGATTGTAGTTCGTACGAATATCTTTCTGAATTTGAGTCAGCAGGATATCCGCAAGATCACGTGAAGCATATCTGTCCATTCCCGAATTTAGTTTGCCATTATTGAAATCGGTGGTATAGATGCCGAGCGAACCGATGATTTCATCGTCTTTACTGCATCCTGCGTCACTATGAAGTGCCATAGTCATTTCCAGAGGTACACCTAAACCCGCTTGTCCCGGATTATAGACAGAGCCTCCCGACAGATAGTTGATTGTATTGGAACGTGTATTGATATCGTCTGTATAATCGTTTTCTCCTTTACGCCCGGCATATACATCGTATGGCATACCGGCCCACTGGGATGAATATCGTGCTCCTTCCAGATAACGGGGAAGTCCGCTTATTTTTCCTCCTCGTGAGATATTACCCATTCCGCCTCCGAAGCGTACGGCATCTGCACACACTACGCCATGCTCTTTCTTTTCTGTTTGAATATATCGGCTGGTACCGTCAGTGAAAGGGTTTTCCCCATCTTTGTAAATGGCTTTTTTCTGGGCGAATCCTTTCACGGAAGTAGTCGTCCAGCGTGCCTTCTTACTGCCTGCTTCCAGGTAAAGGGAAGCATTCGGAGTATCGTTGTCAACGATGATTTCATTCTTTTGTGTGTCCCGTTCGCGAGGAGTATACACTATGGCACCAGCATTTTCCAACATCGGAATGACATATGGAAGAATGAAAGATTGAGTGAACATATCTTCTGTAGTGCAGAATAATCGGGGGCGTTGCCATCCCCATTCGCCTTTGTCATTCTTATAATAATTACCGTGACTTTGCCAGAGGGCAATATGCCGGTCCTGCAATCCTCGGGATATCTCATTGGGGCGGGAAGTGTTTTTCACCCATGGAGCACCTTTGTATTCGGTGTTCAGCGCCATTCGTTCTTTATCCTTTTTCTTGCTTCTGTATAAGTTGGGAACTAATTCTTCAATGGGCTTTCCATCTGCATAAATGGTGATCTGATAATAGTTTACCGGACCGGGGAGTAATTCTTTCATCTGATTGTAGATGGTTTCTACCGTTTCCGGCAGAAATGGCTGGTAGGCGAAGCTTTCCGAAGCATAAATCTGAATGGTTCTGCGGTCATAATCAATATCGAAACTGTTCAGTTTCGGTGTACTGATTTTTGCTGTCGCTGTGTATTTGGCAAAGTAATCCGTTAACCGCTCTTTTATATTTCTCTCAATGTCCTGAGCGAAGAGAAGACTGGTGCCCATTGTCAGGCACAGAAGAAAGACTATTATTTTTTTCATCGTTCCACTCTTTAGGTTGCATCCTATGATTATCTATGTCCGCCACTTTCCCCTTGATGGCATTTCCCCTTTTGGAAGGAGAATACGAAATGAATCTCGCGTTCATGTAAGTCCATTGCATTCTGTGGCAAAATCTCCTGCAAAAATAAACAAAAAAAGAGTGGGAAGTATCGAACTGCCCACTCTTCTTTGATTGTTTTATATTCTATTAATTAAGAATCTTCTTTCTTATAGAGGAATGTATTCTACAAATGCCTCCATTGCTTCATACGATGCCAGTCCTAACTGATCGTACAACGTTGCTGTGCCACGGTTACGGTCTTCGCTGCGTTGCCAGAACAGACGTTCGTCATTGCCTAAGAACGGAGCGCTTTCCATCTGCGACTGATGCTTCAGGATAGAATTACGTTTTGCACGAAGCTCTTCCGGACTGATAGGTACAGCCATTTCGATGTTCTCAATTTCCCATTCTGCCCACGCACCACGGTACATCCAGATACGACAGTCTTTCAACCATTTGGCTCCTTCTTCTTTTTCAAGATCGACAGCAGCGAATACGGCATCCGTACATACACGGTGTGTACCGTGTGGGTCAGCCAAGTCACCGGCTACGAAAATCTGATGAGGCTTTATTTCACGAAGCAGGTTACGTACGATCTCTACGTCAGCCTCGCTAATCGGATTTTTCTGAATCTTGCCGGTTTCATAGAACGGCAAGTCAAGGAAATGTACCCGATCTAACGGAATATTATTGTAAGAAGAAGCGGTACGGGCTTCACCACGACGAATCAAACCTTTGATAGTCAGAATGTCACGGCTGTCCATATCACCGTCTTTCTTTTCTTTCAGGAATTTGCGTATTTCTGCATATTTCTCGCTGATTACCAAGTCTTCGCTGTTATTGAAAATCTGATTGAATCCGTTAATGAAATGCATGAAACGAACCACTTCCTCATCACCTACGGCAATGTTACCGGAAGTTTCGTAAGCTACGTGTACCTCATGCTTCTGTTCTACCAGGCGGCGGAGGGTTCCACCCATGGAGATAACGTCGTCATCCGGATGCGGAGAGAAGATAACCACACGTTTCGGATACGGTTTGGCACGTTCCGGACGGTAGGTATCATCAGCATTAGGTTTGCCACCCGGCCATCCGGTGATGGTATGCTGCAAGTCATTGAAAATCTTGATATTTACATTGTATGCAGAACCAAACAATGCCAGAAGTTCGCTCAGACCGTTTTCGTTGTAGTCCTTGTTGGTCAGCTTCAGAATCGGTTTGCCTGTCAACTGGCACAGCCATACGATAGCGCTGCGGATCAGTTTATCATTCCACTCGCAGGATGTTACCAACCATGGACGTTGGATGCGTGTTAAGTTCATGGAAGCCGAAAGGTCGATCGCTACATGAGCATTGTTGTGAGTTTGCAGATAAGATGCAGGAATAGTGTCGCTAATCGGACCTTCCACACATTCTTTGATCATTGCTGCCTTATTTTCCCCCCATGCCAGCAAATATACCTTTTTAGCGCCAAGAATGGTAGATACTCCCATTGTGATAGAACTGATCGGAGTATTTTCTATCGTTCCGAAAATCTTGGATGCTTCGTTGCGCGATGCATTGTCCAATAAGATCAGACGTGTGGTAGAGTTCAGACGTGAACCCGGTTCGTTGAATGCGATATTACCTACACGACCGATACCCAGCAGGGCAATGTCAATACCTCCGAAACTTTCGATGCGCTGTTCGTACAGACGGCAATATTCAAAGATGGTATCTTTGGCGATGGTTCCATCGGGAGTGAATATATTCTGTTTGTCAATATCGACATGATCCAGCAACATTTCTTTCAAAGCATTGAAGTTGCTGTTGATAGCATCGGCTGTCAACGGATAGTATTCATACATATTAAATACGATCACGTTACGGAAGCTCAGTCCTTCTTCCTTATGCATGCGGATCAGTTCCGAATAGACATGACTGGGTGAGTTACCTCCGGGGAGTGCTAGTACGCAAAAGCGTCCTGCTTTCTGTTTTTCGCGGATGGTTTGTGCTATTTCGCAAGCAATGTAGTTAGCCCCTTCTTCTACAGACTCATAAATGTCTGTAGGTATTTTCTCGAGTCTTGTCAAGACTGATTTTTCAAATGCATTCTCCGGTCTGTAGTATCTGGGGGAGACCCGGTGGAGACTGATTTGAGAACTAAGATTTGTTTTCATAAAGTTGTTAATTAAGTTATGTAAGATTAGCGTCCTTACGACTGTATTTTCACGACAAAGATACAAAAGAAGTCTATATAATTAACTACTAACTTCTAGGTATTGTTGCACCTTCAAATCGTTTTTAACATTTGTTTTATCACGAATGGCGGAGTTGGAATTCGTCTGCATCTTTCCATACCGGAAACTTTTCTCTGAACTGATGAAGTGCGGTCAGATGAAGCGTAGCAGTTGCTATGCCCTCCGTTTCGTCGGGCACGGAGGCCGCTTCTTCTCCGAGCGCTGAATAGATTTTGCTTCCTCCGTTGTATTTTAGATGATATCCGTCTATACCTACTCTGTTGACCCCGCATACGTAACACTGATTTTCCAAGGCACGGGCACGAAGCAGTGTATCCCATGCCAGACGGCGGGGGATAGGCCAGTTTGCTACATATATTAATAGGTCATATTGATTGGCTACGTTCCGGCTCCACACCGGAAAACGAAGATCGTAGCATACAAGCAGGCAGATATTCCAGCCACGGTAAGGGATAATCAGACGTTCATCGCCTGCCGAGAAATATTCTGCCTCACGTCCCATGCGGAACAGATGGCGTTTATCATAATAGAATTCTTCTCCTTCCGGCGTCAGAAAGAAGGCGCGATTGTAATATCGTCCGTTGTCTACAGTAATATAACTCCCGCAGATGGCCACTTGAAACAAAGAAGCCCATTGTTTCAGTGTTGTAATCGTCTCACCGGAATTTGCTTCCGCCAGCATATCACTTTGCATACTGAATCCTGTAGAAAACATCTCCGGTAAAACAACAATCTCCGTTGTTCCACAGAGACTTTGCAGCTTCTCGTGGAGCAAACGGAGATTTTCTTGTTTGTTTTCCCAAACGATATCGGTTTGTACTATGGAAATACGAATCGAATCCATGATGCCTGTTTTAAGTAATAGGGAATAAGGAATAGGGAATAAGGAATAAGTAATAGGTAATATACCATGCGGAGCAGCATTTCAGTAGCTACGATTAATACTTAATACCTATTACTTATTACTTTATTCTTAAAGTTCTCCAAGTGCAAAATTCTCAGGATGTTTTCCTTTGAAATCCTTGAAGTACAGTTTGATTTCCCGCATATCTTTATTAAGATCTCCCGTCGGCATAATTGCTTTAGTGGACGTTATGGTCTTTGTACTATAGTCAATACCGATCAGAACGATAGGCACTTGAGCCTTAAGGGCGATGTAATAAAACCCTTTTTTCCAGTTCGGGTTCGCCTTGCGGGTTCCTTCGGGTGTGATAGCCAGATGAAACTTTTTGCATTCAGCAAAATGATGAACCATCTGATCAACTAACGAAGTTTTCCGACTACGGTCTACGGGAATTCCGCCTACAGCTTTAAAAATAATTCCTAACGGAAAAAAGAACCACTCTTTTTTCATCATGAAACTTGTTTTACGGCCTAATGCTCCATAAAACAGTTTTCCAATAAATAAATCAAGGTTCGTTGTGTGTGGTGCGGCACATATCACGCATTTATCATAATTAGGTACCGTAACGTTTGTCTTCCACCCTAACAGGCGGTAATAGATAAAGCTATAAATTGCTTTCTTCATTCTGATCTTTAGTTCAATTTTCCGATGGCCTCAATAATCTCGTTAACTTTTGCATTGAAATCTACTCGGAATTTCTTATAAAAACCTTTCACATTGCCCGGTTCTGTATGGCTGATGCGGCTGACAAATTCATCCTGCATTTTTAAAACTTCAGCCATCAGTTCATCAGCTTTAGCCTTGTCAGTACCAGGGATAAACATACTATTGATTAAGCACTCAGTGAATAATTCTCCTGCGATATAGTTTACGTTCTTTTTAAGTTCTCTTCTACTTGCCATAATATTTACATTTAATGGTGAATAATAAAAATTGCTTGGGGTAAAGATAGGGACTTTCTTTGATTCTAGCGAATAAATGGATTGAATTTTTTCTTTTTACTATTTGCTCTCTAAGTGTACTCTGCTTGGATATACAACTGACTAATCAACCGGATTTTGAAATGTTGAATTAAAATTGAACGGATTTGAATGAAATTTAGTCAAACGGGGAATTGCCCTCGACAAGGATGAGGTATTTTATTTATTACTGTTCCCTTTTGAATGATTATAGAACTTTTCCCATTTAAAAAAGAATTATCTTTGAATAATTACTTAGCAATGATATTTTTAATAACTATAATTAATTAAATGAGAAACAATGGATTTAGATTTATCTAAAAGAAGTAAGCCCTGTTTTAAGAAAAATAGGACGATGTCAATGGGAAAAGTAAAGAATCCTTTTTTAAAGGTTTGTGGTATTGGGTTGTTGACAGTAATATGCATTTCTGTTAAAGCCCAAAAAGTAAACTTTACAGTGAATTCGAAAACTGGAGCTATACGATCAATGAATATTGATAATGATAAACAGAACATGAATTGGCTGATAGCAACAGATGGTAGCCAATATCCTTGGATAAAGGAGAATTATGGTTGGGGACTTGGCTATTTCACTGAGGTGAGAAGAAATCAGAAAAACAAGCTGTTTTGGAATCTTCCTGCCAGTATAAAGCAGGATGGGAGAGAAGTTACTTACCGAGTTGGAGATATATGTATCCTTGTAGAAAGGAGTATGAAAGGAGAAGATTTAATAGAAGAGTATACTTTCCGAAACGATGGAACAGAGGAAATACTTTTATCGGATATAGGCATCTATACTCCATTCAACGATAACTATCCAGGGGCACAAGCTTGTATAAATATGCGGGCTAATGCTCATATATGGGAGGGTGATAATGCAGCTTATGTAAACGCAACACGTATGGGGGGATATGCTCCACATTTGGGACTGGTTTTGAGGGAAGGCGAAATTAAAAGTTATGAAATATCAGAGCGTGATAGAAATAAGGGTAACTCTCATACAAGAGGAATTATTTCTTTGAATCTTCCGGATATGAAATTGATGCCGGGTGATGAACAAGTATTTTCGTGGTATATCTTTTCGCATAAAGGTGGAGATGATTTCCGTCAAAAGTTATTGGAAAGAGAGAGTGTCTGGGTATCTTGCAACAAGTATGTATTTGAGAAGGGAGAAACTGCCCTTGTGAAAATATCAGGTGGGCAGATGGTAAAAGACTGTATACTTAAAAAGAATGATGTCACTATCCCTATGAAAAAACAAGGAACAGCATGGTATGCTGAAGTAGTAATGGATCAGTTGGGAGAAGTGCGTTTTGATATACTATATGGCGCAGGGAAAAAAACTCATGCAAATTGTTTGGTGATTAGTAATGTGAATGATTTGATTAAAAAACGAGTAGAGTTTATAGTTGCAAATCAACAGATGAAAAGTTCGAATACGCGTAGAGATGCTTATATGGTTTATGATAATGAAAAGAATGAAATATATCTGAATAATACGCATAACTGTAATCCGGTTGACAGGGATGAAGGTGCTGAAAGAGTCGGTATGGGGGTACTTTTAGCAAAGTATTATCAATTGCATCCTGTTGCTGAAGTAAAGGCATCTTTATTGCGATATGCAAGTTTTTTGCGTAATAGATTGCAAGATGCTGACTATAAGACTTTCTCTTCAGTCGATCAGAAGGGACGTAACAGGGCGTACAATTATGTATGGGTAGCGGATTTTTATTTCCAGATGTATAAAATAACCAATGACAAACAATATGCTAAACATGGTTATATGACTTTGCGGTCTATGTTCAAACAGTTCGGACATGGTTTTTATGCCATAGGTATACCGGTTCGTTTAGGACTACAAACTTTAAAAAATGCTGATATGCAAAGAGAATATCAAGAGCTGGAGAATGATTATATTGCAGTTGGTGATACTTTTTTGAAAAATGGTTTGAATTATCCGGCTAGTGAAGTAAACTACGAACAAGCCATTGTAGCTCCATCAGTCATGTTCTTGCTTCAACTTTATATGGAAACCGGAAGGCAGAAATATTTGGATGGGGCAAAGATTCAAATGCCTGTATTGGAAGCTTTCAATGGCAAACAACCCAGTTATCATTTGAATGAAATAGCTGTTCGTCATTGGGATGGTTATTGGTTTGGTAAGCGGGAAATGTGGGGAGATACTTTTCCACACTATTGGAGTACATTGTCAGGAGCTGCTTTTTATCTTTATTCGCAATGTACGGGAGATCATTCATATAAAGAGCGTGCAGAGAATATTGTGAGAAATAATCTGTGTTTATTCTTTGAAGATGGAAAAGCTTCTTGCGCCTATATTTATCCAAATAAGGTTAACGGAGTAAAGGGCGGATTCTACGATCCATATGCAAATGATCAGGATTGGGCTTTAGTTTATTATTTGCTTGTACAAAATGGTATATATTAACGAATAATGGAATCGTTAAATACAGAAAGCTTGATAGGGTAACTTTTAGTGATCTATTGTAAAATGAAAAGCCAGTCAACATTTAAATAGTTAACTGGCTTTTTCTAATATTTTGCTTTCTTATTTACTGTGGCTTTCCGTAAGCAGCAAATTCATAAATGCCATCTGCCCACATTGCAGAATTGTTTTTATGTACATTGACAACACCGTATACGCGGAGCCGTAAATATCTGTAGAGCGACGGATCTTCAATATTCAGAATCAGAAATCCTACCTGCCAGTTTAATTTGCCGTCTACGAGCATTTTATAACTTTTTCCATCCCGGCTTCCTTCAATGGTATATTTGTAGGCAGCCTCGGAACCGTTAACCAATCTTGTCGAAAGATTAATCTCAGAAATCACGGCTTCTTTCTGCATATCTATGGTAAACATATAAGGAGAACCTGTAGCAGCATTTGAACTTTTCTGGAAATAAGCAGAAGATTCTGTACAAGCTCCATCCGTGATACAATCAGCTTTAATTCCTCTCGCTCCTGGGACAGCGGCTGTCACCGGTACATTTAATGTCAGGTTTTTGCCGTTCTGAACAGGGATAATACCATATTTGTCACTAAATTCCAGGTATCTGTAATAATCCATCGAAGCATATCCTTTGTTAAATGCGGCTATTGAAATTCTCGGGAAATTACCGTCCGGAGTTTTATATTTTCGTTGCGCTCCCCAGTGGTAACTCCATACTCCGCAGGTTTTTCCAACTGTACTGATTCTATTAAACTGTGCATCAAAAGTAGAATTGTTGCCGATTTCTCTCATAGGTGTCCATTCACCTCCTAAATCAGCGGCAGATGTATACATGGTTTGACTCGGATACCATCCGGAAGCCTTTGAACTGAAGAAATAGTATTCTCCGTCTTTTTTGATGATTGCAGGAGTTTCCCGATGCAGTCCTTTACATATTGTATTAACTAATAAAACAGGCTTAGTCCATGAAGTGTCTAGCTTATAGATATTTATATCTCTGTTCATATTTGTAGCTGAAAGGAGATAAGCTGTACCGTCATCGTCAATGAAAAGAGATTGGTCTCTAGACTCATGGCCCAATGGTCGTTCCATAGTGCCTACTTCGAGCTCACCTTTGGGAGTTATTTGTGCCAGATAGATTTTAGCTGCAACATATCCACTTTGATCTTCATAATGTGCTGAAAGTACTACCTTGCCGGTTTTTGCGTTATATCTGAAAGTAATACCCTCAAATTTTACATTTGGGTAAAAAGCCAGTTCACGGGAAGCACTCCAACTACCATCGAGTCCTGTTGGAGAAAAGCTTTCTGTAGCTAGCCATCCTTTGAGTGTTTGTCCATCTATTTCCTTTTCAACGTTTTCCATTTTATAAGAGAAATAAAGATCTCCAATTTTCATACCCTGAGGTTTCTTGATAGATTCTTTGGTGATATATTTCCCGTTTAGATTATCATAAATTTTAGTTTCGCCGCTAGGGGTAAAGGTTGTTGCTTGTTGAGAAGCGGACGTGGCTATTTTCTTCCCCTCTTTAAATGCTTCTACATGGTAGGTAAAGGTTTTATCTGCTTTCAGATTATAATCATCGTATGTATTTCCTTTAGCTTCTCCAATACAATTTCCGTCCCGGTAGATTTTATAAAGGTCAGCGTCCTCTCGTTGCATCCAATTCAATTTTACATTGTTGACGGCTTTTTCACCGACAAGTTTGAATACAGTGGCAGTGGCTGCCCAGATATCTGTTGTTATAACTTCTTTCGATTGAGTTGCGAAAGCAGGTTGCAAAGACAGACTGCATAGATATATAAATATGAATAGAAAACTATTTTTTGCCTGTTGACTTTTTATGTTCATAATGTAACAAATTTAATTTATCAGAATTACATATGAGAAATTTATTGGGCTTCCATCTGTTTTAGATTATTAGCCTTGTAGGCAGCAGAGAATATATCTGCTTCCTTATATTTATATTTATTGGAATCGAAATATACTGCAAAATCTTGCATTAACTTCTTGGATAATTCAGTAAGATATAAATTACTTCCGGCAAATGTATTTGAACCGGAAACAGTAACATACTTCTTATCCTTCAGATTTTGTATCTGATAATAACCATCTTCCTGCAGGTTGAATACCCAGCATTGAGCATCATCTTTCTTCTCGGGATTGAGGCGTAAAGTTCCGAACAGTGATTCCAAAAACTTTCCGGTTTTGGTATCTTTTATTTTATATACGTTGGGTATATTAGTCTTTATAAACTCCAGACTTAGATTGATGTCATCATCATCATCCGCTATACTGAAACCATTGGCAGGTTTAGACACTAAACGATCAGAGGTCTTTTCTAATAATGAGTATATATTACCGGGTATGATTTCTGCAGCTCTTTTATAACGATACATACTATTAAACACGGTTAAATCCCATTGATCATACCATTTTACGACAGGATAGCCTGAGCGCATACTAATGGGCAACCACACATGATGAGACTTTCCTACATCCTTAGAGTTCCAACGGTCACCCATGTATATATAAGCTTTTTCTTTACCCTCCACTTTAAATACATAACAGCTTTGTGAGTTGTAAGTAACTTGTTTGAGTTTGTCTACAGCAAAATTATTCCCTGTTGTCCAGTTTCCCAGTATATCAGTACTGTAGGCACTTCTCCCGGGATTGGGTTCCCAGCCTGTGCAACCGGAAAACAATCCAAAATACATATCCCCAACCTTAAAAATAGCGGGTGCCTCATATTTAAGTCCCTTTAAAATTTTAGTTTCTGTTGGAGTCGGCTCCAGATAATCGTCTCTAAGTAATGCAATATTCATGTTGGTATTCATATCCGTAGAACAGAAATGATATGCTTTTCCATCTGTATCTACGAATAACGTCTGATCACGGGACTCGTTTTTATTAGGGCGAAATGTTTTGTAAAGTACATAAGGCCCCATTATTTTATCGCTTGTTGCTACACAAACACGTGCAGCTCCATATCCATCTCCACTTTCCCAATGGCTCCACATTACCCATTTCTTAGTTTGGGGATTATAAATTACTTTGGGACGTTCAAACAAACGTCCCTGCGATATATCATTCATGTCTTCTCTGGCTTCACCTGTCGTTTTCATCGACAACCCCAGCCGTTTCCAGTTGTATAAGTCTTTAGATTGATAACAGCTTACCCCATTTGATTTAAAACCTGTACGATCTTCTCCAAACCAATAATAAGTTCCTTTTTCGTAAACGACACATCCACCGTGCGCGTTAATTTGCTCCCCATCTATGTCATTCCACAAAACACCCGGACTGATCTGGGTGTTTTGTGAAAATACAGAGGTGAATGAGAACATAAAGCAGATAAATAGAGTTATTCTCATGTTTTCGTTATTTTAGTCTTCAATGTTAATCGTTATTTCAGGCTGTGCTGGTGCATAGGCTCCGGATTCATCAATTGTGAAATATTCCACATCGGCAGTATTATCTATAAAACCGAATTTGGGCGAGTATGTACGTGATGTGCCGGTCAGTTTAGCGTTGTCTACACGGACAGCTCCGATATCATTTCCCCATCCTCCACGTCCTACTGTAAAGGATACACGAATTTGGTTACATTCGGCAGAAGTAGTATAGTCCATTGAATAAGTTTCCCAGTTGTCACTGGCAATTTCTGTGATGACTTTTTTTTCAGGGTCTTGCACTTCTTCTATGATCATTTTACCGGTGAGTTTTCCTTCTTTTTTTGCTATTCCTCCTTTTAATAGAGCAGATAGTGTGTAACTTTCATTCGGTACAACATCTACCACTTGCATTAGGATACCATCACTCCAGCCAGCTGCCCATTTATAGGGTCTAATTTCAAAAACATGATTGTCCAGGTCCTGATTATTATCAATTTCTTCAGGAAGAATTTGTTGTTCTGAATTCCAACGGTCGCCAATAACAACATCCCACCCCTCAACTCTACTAACTAACTTTGTTTCTGGATTTACATCAAATTCTCCTTCGAAGTTTGGGTTCTTCAAAAGATTTTCTACTGGTTTGCCAACTTTCTCTGCAAAGTTTGGCTGAGGAGCGTAGTCTATAATTCTAACGGAATCTACAGGAATTCCATCTCTATAAATGAAGGCACGGTTATCTGGTGTTATGGCAAAACGATAAACATGTGCTTGTCCATCATTATTATAGAACTTGCCTTTTCCCCCTGCTTTTCCATTTGTTGCAGGATTATTGATCTCTTTTTTGTAGGCATTGAATAATCCAATTTCATTAGAGGTAATATACGCTTTGAATCCATAACCTTTTTCGTTTACAAAATAAGGATAAAAGTTTTTCTCCGAGTCATCTGTTTTTATTTTGAACTCAATAGTATATCCTTTTGAATTTGGAGTGAATGCTTTGGTAAATTCCGTATCATTCCCTTTCTTATAAACAGGAGATGCTGCAATGTCTTTCACTGGAAGGGCAGTTCCAAATCCTTTTACTTTTATATATGAACGGATATCTCCACTTCGCAGAATAATTTTCCCTTCAGTCAGTCTTTTAGTACTGTTTAAGGTCACTTTCACTTTTTGTTTCCCAGAGTTGGCTGCTATAACAGTCGGAGTTACGGTGAAACCGTTTGGAGCTGTAATTGTTATTTCTTTGCCGAGTAAAGCCTCGGAATTGACAATGAAGGATGATGATGCGTTTGTACCATTAATCGTTAGTAATGGTAGATGTTCCTCTGTTGAGGTTTGTAAGGCTTCATTTTCTTTTTTATCATCTTCGGGTTGAACTGCATAAGTAGCTGTTGTGCTAATTGTCAGCAATGACAATGATAAAAACATAATCTTTACATATTTTTTTTTCATGATACAGAAATGTTTTATAAATTAATTATTTATGATTGAACTGATAATCAGTGTTTACTTCTTGTTTGCAAAGTTGCTGAATCATATTCATATATAGGTGCTGGAATGATTCAAATACGTATAATTTTAAGTTATCTGTTCAAAGTGGGATAAAAATCATTCAGAAAGGTTTAAAAATAGACCACATATGTTTGTGTTAGTCTTAAATTAATATATTTTAAGGGATTTATGAACAGTGATAGCTTTCTTTGTTTTAATATTGCATAGAAAATACGTCTTTATATTTAATTCTACTATGAAACATCAAATAAAATTCTATATAGTACTGTTTTTTATTCAATTGTTTTCGTGTGCCTTTGCACAACAAATGTCGGTATCTACACTTCCATTAAATAATTATTTGCCGTCAAGTACTGTTTTACGGGTTCATTGTGACCGGGAAGGCTTTTTGTGGCTAGGAACCAAAGATGGCTTGTGTCGTTATGATGGCTATCGATTACTTGTTTTTCGTTCTGGGTTGAAATCACCGGATCTTTTGACGAATAATGAAATTACTTGTATTGCGGAAAATAAAAATGGATATTTATTTATAGGAACTAAAAAAGGGATTAATATACTGGATAAGCGAACTTATCAGATAATACCAGTTATACACAATGATTTGAAAGATCAAGAGATTCGGACAATGATAGTGGATAGTGATGGATGGATATGGGTTGGGACGTTAACTTCTGTTTTTCGTTGTTCTGCCGATTTCTCATTTTGCAAAAGATATGATTCTACTTTACCTGTTACTAGTGTGAATTCTATTTATGAAGATGCAGATAAGAATATTTGGGTAACTTTATGGGAAAGGGGATTACATCGATATAATTCAAAAACAGACTCATTTATTGCTATGCCTCATATTGGAGTTTTAAATAATCCATTTAAAGTTTTTCAAGATAATAAGAAGCAACATTGGATTTTAACATGGGAAAGCGGGATCTTTTTACTTTATCCGGAGGAGAAAGATGATTTAATGTATAGTCATGTGGATATTAAAAGTAATGAGCATTGGGACATGAATGGTTGCTTTAGTATTACTCAGGATGATAAGTATGGTTATATATGGATTGTATCTACACAGGGACTTTATGCACTTCAAAAACGTCCTGGAAATATAATTAATACTGTGGATATATCTCATATTTCTTCTAAGTTAAATAATATTTTTAGTGAAATAGTAAAAGATAAGTCAGGTAATTTATGGATTGCTGCCTTTAATGAAGGAGTATCAATGATTGATTTAAATAAACCTTTAGTACAAAATTACTCTTTTCCAGTTATTCGGGAAAAGACGGGATTTGTTACAAATATAAAGAACATATATGAAGATAAGGAAGGAGATTTATGGATAGACCAGAATCGTTGGGGAATAGGAATTTACAATCCGGATTCTAATAAACTTCTCTTTTATAAAGATATTCCTTCTCTAAAAAACATTACTAACTTGAGAAATGTAAGCTGCATTACTTCTGCTCCATTGCTTAATGAGATATGGCTGGGGTCTGAGTATTATCCGGAAATTTACAGGGTGAAGAAGGATAAAAAAGAAATAGAACTATTGGGGACTTTGAAATTAACTGATTATGTGGATAATTCAGGATTCCCGCGTTTATTTTATACTGATAGTAACCATAACCTTTGGGTGGGAACAACTAAAGGTATTTTGGTTAAACCGGCAAACGAAAAGATACTTCAAGATGCTAAGTTTCCATTTGTAGATATAATAGGAATTGGAGAAGGTAAAGATGGTTCCCTATGGATTAGTACAAGAAAGCAAGGCGTGTATAATGCAAAAATATCCTCTGATCTGACATTAGAAGAGAAAAATTTAAGAAATCTGAAGACTCACGCAGAGGGAGTAATAAGTGATAATATTGGAGCAATCTGTGTGGATGATAATGGCTTGGTGTGGATGGGTAGCCAGGATGGGGATGTATTCACTTATGACCCTCAAACCAATAAAGTGGAAAACTTATCTGATATGTTTGATATGCTTGAAGAAGGTATTTTTAATATTATAACAGATCAGTTGGGACATATTTGGATTTCTACCAATAAGCGGGTAATTGAATACGACCCTAAAAATGGTGGTATCATGGATTACTCGACAATGACTGATGTGATGGTAAATTCTTTTATGCCTAATTCTTATTATAAAACTCGTGCTGGGAAAATATTATATGGAGGAAATAAGGGAATCTCAGTATTTACTCCTTATGATCATTTGTCTGATAATCCTCGTAGAATTAGAACGATGGTGGCAGATGTTAAGATAGATGGTGTTTCTAGTCTTTTGGAGAAAAACAACCAACGTTTTAATTTAAGAAGTCAGATCATTTCTTTAAATGCAGGAGATAAAAATATTGAGATAGATTTTTCTTCTTTAAATTATGCGTTTCCTGACAAAATTAAATATGCATATAAAATGGATGGAGTTGATGATGATTGGGTGTATGTCAGAGGCGATCGTCAATTTGCATTTTACAATCAATTACCTAAAGGTAAACGTACTTTTTATCTAAAGACAACTGATGTAAATGGCTTATGGAGTAATTATATAGCAGAAGTTCAGGTGTTTAAACAGCCTGCTTTCTATGAAACATTGTGGGCTTATTTATTTTATATTGTGTTTACACTTTTATGTCTGTATCTTTTCTATCACAGGATGAAACGTCGTATTCAGTTGCGGCACGAACTGAGAATAGCTCAAATAGATAAAGAGAAGTCAGAAGAATTGGTGCAAACAAAATTACGTTATTTCACAAATATATCGCACGATTTATTAACTCCCTTAACTATTATTACTTGTTTGATTGATGATGCGGAAATGACGAATGGTAGTCGGATTTCTCAGTTAACTATGATTCGTTCTAATGTGAATAAATTACGTAGACTATTACAGCAAATTTTAGATTTCCGTAAGGTGGAAAGTGGGAACATGAAAATATCTGTATCAAAAAGTGATGTCATATCATTTATAGATGATGTTTGTAAGATAAACTTTACTCCATTGATGAGAAAGAAAAATCAAACCTTTACATTTCTAACTGAAGATAGACATTTAATGGCTTATTTTGATAGAGATAAATTAGATAAGATAGTATCTAATTTATTATCTAATGCTTGTAAATATACAGCTAATGGTGGAGATATAAAATTAATAGTAGATTCATATTGGGAGTCTGAATATCATCATTTACGAATACAGGTCGTTGATACCGGAGAAGGTATTGCTCCTGTTGATTTGGAGAATGTTTTCAAAAGATTTTATACAATAAATAAAGGAGATGAAAGTGAATCTAATGGGATTGGGTTATCCTTAACAAAGGATTTAGTGGAGTTACATCATGGCACTATTAATGTTGAAAGTGAATTAGGTAAGGGAAGTACTTTTACTGTAGATCTTCCCATTAATAAAGATAGTTATCAGGAAGATGAATTAATATCAGAACATATTTCGGTAAATGGCATAAATACGGATCTTATTTTAGAGAAAGAAGAATTGATTGATTCAAAGGTTGGCGAAGGCGAAGATATGCAAATAGCTGACGTTCATTTGTTATTGGTGGAGGATAATGAAGAATTGTTGTTTTTGATGGAGAAAATTCTATCCAAGCATTATCATGTACTTATTGCAAAAGATGGATTAGAAGCTCTGAACGTTATAAAAGATAATGAAATAGATATTATTATAAGTGATGTGATGATGCCTGAAATGGATGGTCTAGAGTTTTGTCGCACTTTAAAGTCAAATTTGGAAACCAGTCATATTCCTATCATATTATTAACAGCTAAAAATACCGTGGAAGATCGCATTGAATGTTATAATGCGGGAGCGGATGGATATATATCCAAGCCATTTGAATTAAAAATATTAGAGGCTCGTATTAATAATTTTATAATGCATAAGAAAAACAAACAAGAAGAGTTTCGATCTAATGTAGAAGTCAATATTGATTCTTTAGAACCTTCTTCTATGGATAAAGAGTTTTTGGATAAAGTGATTTCTGTTATAAAATCAAATATGTCGGAAGGAGATTTTGATGTGGTTCAATTAGCGGATGCATTAGCTGTGTCTAAGTCTTCTCTATATAGGAAAATGAAAATAGCAACAGGACTGTCACCCATTGAGTTTATTCGAAATATAAGACTAAAACATGGTAGTCAGTTATTGAAGGATAAATCAATATCTGTAGCAGAGGTAGCTTATGAATGTGGATTTTCTAATCCTAAATATTTTGCAACTTGTTTTAAAGAAGAATTTGGTGTAACTCCAAAGGAATATCAAAAATCTTGTTAGGATAAAAAATAATATGAACTTAAAATGCACAAGTACGTATCTTAATGGAAGATGCGTACTTTTCTATATATCAATGATCTATCCCTTTTGAATGATTTCTGAACTTATATTGAACGATTTTTAGACCTATGATAGTTAATAGCGATTATGGTCCAATTTTGGAGGTTTTTGAATGATTAGAGAACTTCTTTCTACTGGATAACTCGCACTTTTGTGATGCATTTGATGCACAACTAATACTTATTTGGTCTAAATAACTTTATAAATCTAATAGTATGGTGATAATTTTACCTAATTTCTTTTTGCAGAAGCCTGTTTGTCGTTTGCTGGCTGTCATGGGCTTTTTAGGATTTAGTGGAGCGATAGCGTCTCAATCAAGTTCGCCCGCGAATATTGATTCTGTGAAGACCTATATGAAAAAAGACTCTTTTGAGAAGAATGTAGGATCTCGTTTCGTTACTAATCGTAGTATAGACTCCTTTGGGGTGAGTGATACTGTTGATATCAAGATGTTGCAGCGCTCTCAATTTTTATCTATTCAGCAATTACTGAAAGGGAATGTGCCCGGTGTATATGTACAGGAAAATAATGGTGAGCCTGGTACCATTCAAAGCATGCTGGTTCGTGGCTTATCTTCACCTGTCTTTTCTAATAAAGATGTGTCCGGTGTTCAGCCGACAGTTTATTTGAATGGCGTTCCATTGATGCTGGAAAATAGCTATGTGTACGATATCAAGCAGTTTGATATTAATCCGATAGGAGCCGCTGCCAACATGCTGGCGGGATTGGATATATCTTCCATAGAGTCAATCGAAATTATCAAAGATCCGCTTCAGCTTGCCAAATTAGGTCCTTTAGCTGCCAATGGCGCCATCTGGATAACGACCAAAGACGGTTATTATGGTGGGGAGAACGTCTCTATCGGAGTTTCGGCAGGGATGGCCTTTGCTCCGTCTTCGGTTCGTATGACGAATGGATCATACGAAAAAGCATTCCGTCAACGTTTCTATGATACGTATTCTCTTACACCAAGCAAACAACCCGATTATCTTATGGATACAAGAGATGTACGTTATTTTGGTAAACCGGACTGGGCAGACGATTATTATCAGTCATCACTCTTATATAATGTAAATGCTTCTATCGGTGGTGGTTCAAAAAAAGCGAATTATGTATTTACACTCGCAACGACAAAAGATGCGGGAGCAGCGGACAATACCTCTTATACGAAATATAATATTGGTTTTGCCTTGAATATGGTTCCTTTGGATGGCTTGAATGTTAGTACAATTATTAATGCCGCTAAGATAGACCGTGTCAGGAATCGGAATTTCAGAGACAGGTTTGCTGAGATGGAGTATATGGTTGATTTTTCAACTCCGCTTGCACCTGCCGGCAATTTGTATAATGACTTTTTAATATCCAATGATTTGACTAAAGATGATAATTATAACAATTTACTGAATGGATTGTTGGCTTTGAGCTATACTAAGCAAAGATTCAATGCTACAGCCAGCATCAAACTTGATTATACAACAAATGTTCGTCGCGCTTTTTGGCCTATGGCTTTGTTGGAGTCCGTCAACTTTGTCTCTAACTATTCAGGATACAATCAACGGATTATAGGTGAAACTTCAGCGAGTTATTTGTTGCCTTTAGCTGATATTCATAAGTTGAATATTCAGTGGAATGGCTCTATAACCAGCGATTTGTATCACTATAATTATACTCGTGCCTATGATGGTGATGATGATATGAAGCCGACAACAAGTACCGGGAACTTCAAGCAGTATCGTTATGTTGATCGTTTGGAGAATAGATGGGTATCGACTTCAATAGCTTTAGATTATAAGTATAAGAATTTGCTTAATGTGGGATTATTGGCAAGATACGACGGAAATTCCGCTATCCAGTCGGATCACAGATGGATGTTTACACCCGCTGCCTCTGCTGAATGGAATTTAAAGAATCAATTTTTTACAGGTAGTACTGCATTGTCTGGATTGTCTTTGCGTGCATCTTATGCACGAATAGCCAAATCATTCCAGTCCGATAGATATGAATTAGGTCCTCAATACTTGGCTACAAGTATCACATGGAGTGGCGAACCGTTACTTTCCTCAGCTAATGGATTTGCAACAATCACTCGTCCGTATGCATCGGGTTGGGTTGGTTATGATTTAAAGCTTCCCTATTCTGATAAAATGGAGCTTGCTTTGAAAGGTTCTTTTTTCGACAATCGCATTATTGCGGAAATAAGTCTGTATAAGAATTATGAAAAGAATTTATTGACATATTTGCCTGTCACTCAAGAAATGGGATATGAGTATAAACTGGCCAGTGGAATGGATATCAGTAATCAGGGATTGGAATTAAATCTTTCGGCATCCATTTTGAAGAACACTCCGTTGAAGTGGGATTTGTCTTTCAATGCAAGTTATAATAAGAACAAACTAGAGAAACTTCCCGAAAACCAGAAGACAACTGTGATAGGCGACCATAAACTACAAGTAGGACAGTCAGTTGATGCCTTTTGGGTGTATCAAAATAAAGGCATTTATACAAACGACTCAGAAGTTCCTGTTATGAATGGGAAACCACTGAACATAAATGGAGTTCCTTTTAAAGCAGGAGATCCTGTTTGGACAGACGTTGACGGAAACAATCAGATTAACGACAATGACCGTGTGCTGACCGGACATGCTATTCCACCCTATACAGGAGGATTGACTAACCTGTTTGCTTATAAAAGATTCGATTTCAGCTTCAATCTCTTCTTTGCTTTGGGGCATAGTGCTTTAAATATGCGCGATCAGCAACGTTACGACTTTGCGACTTTGGATAATATTCAGTCCTTGCAGTCTATTAAAGAGATTTTCTTTTGGCAAAACACTAATCAGCGTGATAATTATCCTATATACAATCCGCAAAGCAGTGTTCATCCTTACCGTGCAGAACAGGATTTGTTCCTTGAAAAGCTATCTTACCTGAAACTGAGAAATATAACTGTTGGTTACACACTTCCTATAAAGAAAGTAGGTAGTAATATACCTAAAAGTTTGTATTTCTATCTGACAGGATCTAATCTGTTATCTTTCAGTAATTTTTCAGCAGGTGATCCGGAATTAGTAAACTTCAATGGCACCTATGACGGGTATTCGCTTCCCATTCCTCGCTCAGTTTCACTTGGATTGAGATTTAAATTCTAATTTACGTTTAATTAAAGAATAAGAATATGAAATTATTTGTAACAGCATTAATATTATTCAGCTGTATTTCTTCTGGTTATGCGCAAATAAGTGATGAGGAATTTGATTCTGAGATTGATAAATTATTAAAAGTCCGAACTGAAGACCTTTGGCAAATGTATGAGAAACATAATAATAGGCGTGTAGAATTAGAAAAAGAGTTATTTGCAAAGAAGCAGAAAAATAATATAACTTCCGATGAAGAAAAAGAACTCCGTAAAAAGATTGCAGTAGAGAAAGATTCTTTGGAAATGAGGAATAAAAAGCTGGCTGTTATTCGTCAACGGTCGGATAGTTTAAGAATTAGATGGGTGCGTGGTGTGTTGCCGCCAAAAGAATCTTCTGCATTTGTAAAACGTCTTTTAGAGATAAATGAAGAAGGTGATCGCCACAAGTTTTTTCCAGAATATATACGAACTGTATGGAAGCAAGATTCTATAGCGGGTATATCTGAAAATGTTCGATCTAGACGTATTAAGGCATTTTTGCAACTTTTTCGAGTGTATGAACAAAAAAATGTACAAAAGCCTAAACTTATTAGAAAAGTTAGTGGCGGGAAGATAGAATTTTAAATTTAAACCAATTGTTAGAATGATATAAACTCTTTTATTTGGTACTGCACGAGGTGGTCATAATTTTACCATGTCTGCAAAGATTTATCGATATGGAATACCTAAAAGGATAGATTAAAAAAATAATACTTATGAAGAATTATAGTATAATAAAAGTGAATAATGTGGCTACATTGCGGTTAGCTCTTTTCTCCGCACTTGCCTGTCTATTTCTGCAGTCCTGCAATGACTTTCTGGATGTAGATCCCAAACATGCAGCTTCGGAAACCCAACAATGGAAGACCCTTGAAGATACTCGATCAGCATTGATGGGAGTATATGGCTTGACACGCGCAGCCTTAGCCGATAACAATACTCATTGGATATGTGGTGATTTGCGGAAGGGGGATTTTACGGTTTATAAGCGTAGTGACTTACAAGCTGTGTCTGATAATGAATTGAACAAGCCATACGACTTGTTGAAGAAAGTATCTAACTGGAGAAGATTTTATGCGGTAATCAATGCGGCATCTGTTTTTATGGAAAAAGCTCCACGAACTGTCGAACTTGACCGGTCGTATTCTGAACAAAACTTGAAATATGACATTGCTCAAGTACGCGCTTTGAGGGCATTTGCTTATTTTTATATGGTAAGAATTTGGGGAGATGTGCCGTTAGTCACCTATTCTTATGATAACGGAACTTTTCCGTCTATGCCTCGTACAGACGCTCAAACGGTGCTGAGTTATGCTAAGGCAGAACTGTTGACAGCTATAAAGGATTTACCCTATCAATATGGTACTCAAACGAATTTATATTATGGTTCATATGGGGCCCAATGGCAGGGAAAACTGTTCAATAAGTTATCTGCATACTCTGTATTAGCTCACATCTGTGCTTGGCAGGGAAATTATGCAGAAGCCGAGACATATTCTGCATTTATAATAGACCATGCATCTGAGATTAATGCAAAATATACTTCCATTACCGATTTGACTTCAGAAACAGGGCTGTTTTACTCGAATGCGAGTGTAAAAGGTTCGAGGATTCTTGGATTTAATTTTGCTCACAATGATAACGAAGCAACTCAAAGCGGACATCTTGAACAGTTGACTTTAGCTTATCCGTTGGTACAAAAATCCTATCCTGAAATATACGTTTCAAAGGACAGCTTATTTTCGATTTTTACCAATTTCGATGACTTGCGGTTTGGAATCATGGACACCATCAAATATTCATCCTATTATGTTCAGAATTTGAATGAAGAAATTCCTGTGTTCAGTAAAATAAAGATTGTTCAGGATGGATCGGCGAAAGACAATGATTTCGGAGTATTTGGCTCGTCAATTGTTTTCACTCGCCTTGAAGATATTACCTTGCTACGGGCTGAAGCATTATGCGCACTAAACAGAAGCACAGAAGCTGTATCCTACCTGAATATGGTCCGAACAAATCGTGGATTGAGAGAAGTATCCTTTAAAAAGGATTTTGGGAATAATCGCGAAAGCTTAATTGCCGAGATATTTGAAGAGCGTCGCAGAGAGCTTATGGGAGAAGGCTGGAGATGGTATGACCTTGTCCGTCGGCAAAAGCTGATGAAAGATAATGAGACATTCTTGCGACTGATCAGCAGTGGTGGAATCTACTGGCCGGTATCGGAAGATATCATTACTGCTAATTCACAGATTGAACAAAATGAGTTTTGGAAATAAAAAGAAAACGACAATGAATAAGATACTATTTATTTTATGTCTGACTTCGGCTTCCCTTTGGATGCTGTCTTGTACAGATTACGAAGTGGCTTCATATCCTGAGGAAAATGAAACCGAAGTATTTAATGGAACCGTTCTGGATTATTTGTCCACAGGGAATGAAAGGCTGAATTTGAAATTTGATTCTATGATGGTTCTTGTCAACAATATTCCCGATTTCATACAGCAGATGGAACAGACGGATGTGCAATATACAGTTTTTGCCATACCGGATGCATGTATCCGTTCCTCGTTGGCGCAACTTAACGAGTACCGTAAACAAAAGGAGTTGGGTGAAGCGATTTATTTGAGTGATTTATTAATTGAACCGTTTGTTGTTAAAGATACGATCGTTAATGTTGTAACACCGACTTTAAATGATACGATCATTAACGAATATCATTACGATTATAGAGCTGACCTTGAGCGAATGTTATGCAAGTACATTATTAAAGGTAGTTACGATACCGATAATATTCTAGCCAATGAAGGAAATGCCTCCTTAAATTCTTTGAAGTACAATTATCAAATGAATATAGAATGTTCTCGTAAACCGGCATCCGGATTTGTGGGTGGAGGAGTCAAACAGCTTATTTTCAGTGATATGAAAAGCTCTCAAGTGAAAGATAACTGGAACAGAGTTTCTACAGTATGGAATGATGTTTATACAAATAATGGTATCATTCACATCCTTTCTCCACAACACAGTTTCGGTTTTGATGAATTTATTTACGTATTTAATAATTATGGCAATGAATATAAGAAGTAAAAATATTGCGCTGCTGTTTTCCTGCGTATTATTAAGCATATCGTGTGTCGATAAATATTTGCCGGATAGTTTGGATGCTTTCGACAGAGACGTCAATTTTACTACAAAACTATATCGTCCTCAGCTAGGAAAAAACTCTTTGATGTCCGACAACTTTTCATCGGGTAATTCAACGCTTCCTCTTACTTTCGAAATATCACGAATCGTGAGGGCCGATGGAAGTCCTGCACCTGAATTGACGGAATATTTCCCGGTAAAAGTTTGGAAAACTCCATATATGGGTACCGAAAAGTCTATAGAAGAAATAGAAGCTAAAAGAGAAATAGAATATCGTACTCTTTTTCAGGTTAAAAAGCATTCCGGAGAATTTATGATGTGGTCCAATGCCGAATCTTCTTTTGTGCAGTGTGCTCCGAGTGACGGTTATATTTTTGATGTGCTGGTGAAAAACTCTGGAGGATATAAAACTTTTACCGATATGCAGCTTATACCTGTCAGAGAAAGTGATTACGAACCGAGTATATACGATCCGGAAACAGGGTTGGTGCAGGGACAGGACTATGTTACACCCAATTCGTTAACCCTTTTTCAAACAGAAAGTGGAGACTATATGTTTCCTGAAGATGTACATATTTATTTTCGTGAGAATCAGGATAATGACGATGATGTAAAAAGTTTGACTTTCCGTTTTTATGGACCGGATTATACACCGATCTCACCATCATCTTTTAATCAGACAGACTGGGCTAATCTGATTCATGGTTTTAATATGGAGAAAACCGATGAATATGTAAAGTACGATGTCGTTTATCCGATGCCATTGGTTGAAATGAAATCAAAATATACCAATAAAGATGGTAATAGAATAAATGTCAATTTCTTATACGACCGTATTACAGCAAGTGGTTATCGTATGACATCCACTATGTCATTTGAATTTGCGATATACAAGGAAGCTCATTGGGAGATAATAGTTGTATTTACAGCAGGAGCCCCCTTGTTTGAAGATGGAAAATAACTAATTAATACCATGATTCTAATATGAGAAATATATTTAAATATGGCTTATTGGCTATGGCGATTGCCGTCACCTCAGTTGGTGTTCGGGCTCAGGATATTCCTGTCAGTGGTGTAGTCAAAGATAAAAGCAATAATACTACATTGCCTTATGCTTCTGTTATTGTTAAAAATGAAAGTGGAAAAACTGTGCCTCAACTTTCAACTACAACTGATGACGACGGAAGATTTTCTACAAAAGTAAAGAGTGGTTATCGACTTGTATTCTCTTTTCTGGCGTTCGACACTCTCTCAGTCAAAGTAACTAAACCCTCAGAACGCATGCAAATATATTTGAGTCCGGTTGAGAACATGATTGAGGAAACGGTTGTGGTCGGATTTAAAAGAGTTAGCAAAGCTGCGGTAACAGCATCGGTTACGGTTATTAAAGCGGAAGACTTGGTTAATACCCCTGTTGCCAATCCGATGGAGTTGCTTCAAGGGCGTGTTCCCGGGTTAAATATCCAGGTGAATAATGGTACTCCCGGAGGTCTTCCAAGTTTTTCAATTCGAGGAGTCTCGGATATTTCCGTTCAATCTTCCGGTGATGGCGAGTTTATGATGGGACTGACTCCTCCTTTGTTTGTTGTTGACGGTATACCGCAGGAAGACGTAACGGGCTATGATGCAGCTGGTTTGCTGTCAGGTGCGACAGTCAGTCCGTTGGCTATGATTCCACTTGAAGATATTGCGAATATCCAAGTATTGAAAGATGCAGCTGCAACCTCTCTGTATGGTTCAAAAGGTGCTTACGGAGTAATTCTTATAGAGACCAAAAGAGGAGAAACAGCCAAACCGAAAGTTTCTTATTCAGCTAACTTTGTAGTCAAAACCCCACCGAGGTTGAGAGATGTACTTGCAGGCGGGGCGGAGAGAGCGCTTAGAATTATGCAAATTTTGGGAAATGATACATCCGCCTATCACGGATATAATGAAATCCATAAATTGCAGGCACTGTCAGATAGCTTGAATCCTTATTACAATAATAATACGGATTGGCAGGGTGTCTTTTATCAGACGACTTACAATCAAACTCATAATCTTAGTTTCTCTGGTAAACCCAATGAGAAATTTGACTATAAGATCAATGCAAACTATTATACGGAAAAAGGAATTGTGAAAAACACGGACTTTAACCGATATGGTATCAGGGCAGCAGTAGGATATAAGCCTAATGATAGATTTCATTTGAATCTAAACCTTGCCACTACATTAACCCGAAACAGTAATGGTAGTGGAAATGCTTTCTCACAATCCGGCGTAGCCGCAGGTTCGGCAGCTTCTTCCTTGTTACCTCCACCGTCTATGTATACAGCTTCTAATTCTGCATTGTCTGTTTTTTCCGTTCAGGCAGATAATCAGAATGTAGTATATGATGCAAGTATGAATGTCATGTATCTGTTGCCATTTGATATAAGATGGACAAGTACTTTAGGATATAAATACGGAACTGTCGAGAATGAGAAATTTACACCGGGTATTTTGAATGCCAATAGGGCTGCTTGGAATAACGGTAGTGAATATAGTTATAATATGTATGTTCGTTCATTGTTGTCAAGAGCCGTAAAATTGGGAATTGTGAATTTTGATTTACAGGGAGGTTTTGAACTTTCATCCGAAAAGTATAGCGGTAACTTTATTACGCTGAATGGATTGGCAAGTGACCATATATGGTCGTCCGGTATGCCGTCCATGGCAGCTGGAAGGTCGAATTTTTCAGATAAAAAGAATACGTTTGCACTTATTATAGATCCTCAGTTATCGCTGCCTGGTGGGAAATACGTATTTACTCCCAATATTCGTCCTGAAATAAATTCATCTTATGGGTCGCAGGCGAAGTGGGCAATAAATCCTTCATTGGGATTTCGCTGGAACTTCAGCCGTGAATCTTTTGCTAAAAAATGGAAGTTTCTGGATGCCGGAGCTCTTCGTGTAACTTGGGGACGTAGTACCACTTATAAAGCTAGTATTTATGATATATGGGGAAGTTACAATCTGAGCAAAGATACTTATAATGGAGTTTCTATTATTCCTATTGATAAAAACGCTATGCCGAATCCGGATTTGAAGCCGGTAACGTCAACATCATGGAATCTCGGAACAGACTTATCATTCCTTAATAATAAAATTATGTTCGTTGCCGAGGCGTATTACAAACAAATTGACAATCAGCTAAGTTCGATAGAGTTGGCTAACCACAATGCTTTTAATTCCGTAAGAAGCACGAAAACGAGTCTGGTTAACTATGGATTGGAGTTTTCGTTGAACGTCCGTCCGTTGTCAAGGCAAAGTAATTGGGATTTGAATGTGGCGACTTCACTGGCAATTAATAAAGACGTGATCGCAAAGCTGCCTAACGAGGTGCGGCAGATTATTAACAGTGATGCGGAAGTGGTGAATAAATTAGGTTCTAACGCGATGGGGAATTATCTCTATGTGTATAAAGGCGTATATGCGACTGACGAAGACGTGCCTGTTAATCCGCTGACCGGAGAACGCTTGCGGATGGGAGGGAATACTTCTACTCAAGCATACTTTAAGGCGGGAGACCCTATTTGGGTGGATGTAAATGGTGATTATATCATCGATGAAAAAGACAAGGTGATTGTAGGTAATTCACAGCCGCGCATGACCGGTGGTATCAGTATCAATCTTCGTTATAAAGCGTTTTCTATCAACACTAACTGCTCGTTTACGTTGAGACGTGATATTATCAACAAGGCTCTGGCAGACCGTTTTAGGGCTTATGGAACACCTGTAGCAGGTAAGGTGGACCTTACAGGTAGTGGAGCTTTAACACCTATTGAGGCTTATAATTTCTGGACAGAAGATAATATCTATGCCCAATATCCTAATCCATTTGATTATACCCGTTCAAGTATTATTCAGCCTTTCAGGTATGACCAGACATTGTTTATGGAAGATGGCTCTTATTTTAAAATTAACGGTATATCTGTAGCTTATACTATTCCAAAGAAAATGCTGGATTTTTTTAGGATCAGCCGATGTCAGCTTAATTTTAGTATGAACAATATTTACACTTTCTCCAAATATTCAGGCATCAATCCCGAAAATGTAAACAATTTGGGATATGACACATCCGGTGGTTATCCCAATGGTCGTACTGTGACATTTGGTGTCTCAATGGATTTTTAGATGAACGATTAAATATAGAAGAATATGAAAAATATAGTTTTAATAATGACTTTGATAGTATCTTGCCTGTTTGCCGGTTGTGACTCGCTTGCAAATAAGAGTGAAGATAAATTATCGGGTGATGATTTTTGGGCGCAGGGAAATGAGACGAATGCGGAAGCTTTTTTGTTGAGCATATACAATTCGTTTCGGAATGCAACAATGTCACAACGTCCTTTCCTTACGTATAGCGGAGATATGCGGTGCGCTCCAATAACAGCCTACAGCACTGGGGATAAATATGTAGCTTATCTGGCTAACAACGATATGGGTGAATTGCGTAATACATATCCCAATGATGCTAGGGGCGGTTTAATTATGCAATGGGATGTGTTTTATACTGCTATTCAGGATGCCAATATTCTGCTTGCTGAAATAGACAAAGTGCCCGGCATGGATGAATTGAAACGGAGTCGTTTTAAGGCAGAAGCTATTTTCATGCGTAGCTTGTCTTATTTCTTCATTGTAAGGGCTTTTGGAGATGTGCCTTATTATACAAATGCCTATAATGAAGCTCCCTTGCCAAGAACCAATATGGTTATAGTTTTGCAAAATTGCCTTGCTGACTTACAACCTTTGCTTGACGATGATCCGGGAGCGGAAGTATTACCATGGTCATATTCATCTTATTCGAGCAAAGGGATTAGAGCCTCCAGAGGTTCTGTCATTGCGCTGATGATGCATATAAACTTGTGGCTTGTACAGTTTGATGCACAAAATAAAGAGCAATATTATAGGAATGTTGTTTCGCTAGGCGAGGAACTGGAACGTAACAATGGAGCTTATTCATTACTTGATATAAATAGAAGTTCCGTGATTTTCGCAGGAGGATCGGACGAAGGCTTGTTTGAGATTGCACAGAATATAAATTTCAATGAGATATTTATGATGAATGCAAAGTTTTCTGATAATGTTTCCTATTCCTGTTTGAATAAGTCAATGCCGCTATTCTGTTATTCAGGAGATTATCTTATGACGCTGTTCCCTATGTATGAAGATGATGCGAGAAAAGAATTATGGTTTGACGAAAAAATCTATTCTACATCGGTTTCAAGTTCTGCTCCTAAAGAAATCAAGAAGTTTTGGAATATTGATACTTATGGAAACGGAACAATTACATCTAATTCCGGCAATCAAATAGTATTCCGTTATGCAGGTGCACTTTTGTTGTATGCTGAAGCTCTTGCCGCTTTGGGGACTAACGATACGAAATCCTGCGAATTACTCAACCGGGTCCGCAATAGGGCACATGCTTCCGAAATTAATGCCTCGGGTAGTGAATTGATGGATGCTATTTTCTGGGAACGCTGCAGAGAGCTTATCGGTGAAGGACATTACTATTATGATTTGGTTCGTACAGGAAAGGTGTATAACAGAAACTATTGTATGAATCCGATGACGCGTACTAATTTTAATGTGGGGGCATGGACATGGCCTATTCATCGTAATGCGTTGAAAAACAACACACAGATTGGATTGAATTTATTTTGGGAGTAACTCTGATAAACTTAAAATGTATAGATATGAAAAATAATATCAAATTATGGAAGAAAATTGTCGGATGTTGCCTTTTGGCAATACTCATGTACAATTGTGCCGATGATAGTTATTTAATTGATGGTGGAAAAGCGAACCCTTATTATAATGGGAATATGATGCAATATTTGGAATCAAGACCCGATTATTTTAAAGATTTGGTGGAAGTCATCCGGCTGTCCGGTATGGAGGATGTTTTTGAAGACGAACAAATTACCTTTTTTGCACCTACCGATTGGTCAATCCGTGGTAGTTTTAATTATCTGAACCGTATTTGGTATCGTATGGGGCATGATAGCATCAAGAGTTTTAGTCAGATAAAACCGGAAGTCTGGCGTGAAATGCTGTCAATGTACATCGTAAAAGATAAATATTTGCTGAAAGATATCCCTCAAATTGATACGACTGCCATTGCAGCCTATCCGGGACAGGCATTTCTATCATACGGTCAGCAGCCTATGAACATGGGCGTTGTTTATTATGATGCAAATAATGTGAAATATGCCGGTGCAAGACAAATCATATACTCTTATGTCTATGATTTCACAATAGGTGATATGAAAAACGCTTATGTAGCAACATCTGATATACAACCGACCAACGGAGTGGTACATGTGCTCAGGTTAACCGATCATGCATTTGGTTTTGAACCATATCTTTTTGCTACCAAAGCTATAAATGCGACAATAGAAACAGAACCGGATAATTAACTATAAATAAAGATAGTACAATGAAACATATTACCATCTATTCGTTAATGATTGTTTGCTCCGTATTCACTTCGTTATTGGTAACATCCTGTAACAGTGATCTGAACAGCAATATTAAAGATGATCCGTACAGTGGTGGAAAAGCTCCGCTTGGAATCGGTTTGCTGGCTGAATCTCCTTCTCCGGAAAGCGCTTATCCCAATGATACGGTTGTATTCAAAGCAAAAGGGATGTTGAACTGGTGTGATCCGCAATCAGGACGTTACGATTTCAAGTTTTATATTTCTGATGAAGAAACTAAAATTGTAACTGCTACCGACACGACAATCACCGTGAAAGTACCTGGAAATCTTAGTTCGGGTACGGCTTATATTGTATTGAAAGAACAGGTTTTCTATGGACCTCGTCTCACTGTATTAGGAAATATTAAGATAGATCAGTCATACGGCTTTAAAGGCACTTCGGGACCTATTTACGATTGTGCGGAACATTATTCAAAAGCACGGGTATATTATCCAGTTGGCGACTATATGCAGGCCTACTACAATGAAAATAGCTCGCAGAGTTTTTCTTGTATATCTATGGTTTTGACAGACGGCTCTGTATCGGGAAAATGGGTAACTGACTTCAAACTTGATCCTGGTCAGGGAGCCGGCATTGATCTGGCCAATCCGGGAGTGACAGATATTGAATGTTACCTTAATTCATTTACTTATTTTCCTAGTGACCACAGGGTTCTTCTCTCGGGTAAATTTTCAGAATACGGCTGGGATAAGTTGCCGGTCAATAACATCACGATAGCTACTAATGAAGTAGCCTCGTATTATAAAACTGTAGCGCTGCCTTCGAAAAAGAATAATACAAGCATAAATTGTAAGATACCGGTATTCAACGGGGGAACTCTTGAAGCGCCTGTCCGTACATTTATAACTTCCAATGAGAAGGTGGTAGCAGTAGGAAATATTACAAACTACTGTCGTATTAATACCGAAAAATCCTATGCTGAGAGTATGGTTTTGGATTATTCGAAGGTTGCAAGTGTATTGCGTATGTCAAGGACTGGAGAACTTGATGATAGCTATCGCAGGGATGCAGAAGGAGTTATCGGGCAGATTTTAGATGCTTGTATGGTCGAAAGTGACGGTATTGTCATAGTAGGGACATTCAGCAGTTTCGATGGACAGTCTGTGAAGAATATTGTGAAGTTGAATGCCGAAGGTACCCTTGATGAAACTTTTATGAAAAACATCGGTACGGGCGCAAATGGAAGTATTACTAAAATCCGGTACAATAAAAACAAAAAGAAAATCCTTATAACTGGGGAGTTTTCTGAGTTCAACGGTATTCCTGCACAGAGTGTAGTTATGTTGAATGATGATGGCACACGTGATGAAATTTTCAAGATCGGAAAAATGGAAGGAGGATTGGCCAATTTTGCCTGTCTGCTTGATAATGATAATATTGTTGTTTCAGGTGCGTTTACGAAATACGATGGTGTAACTCGCCGTGGTTTCCTTATATTGGGTCGTGATGGAAAGGCGCTGCAACAATTTAATGTACCGGGCATCTTCCAGGGTGAACTCTACAAAGTAATTGAAACTCGTACTTCGACCAATTCAAACGGATTGCTGCTGCTTGGTGATTTTAGTCGTTTTGATGGTAATATGGTTCGCAATGCGATAATGATAGAAGTTGATTATGAATAACTTATTATGAAATACAATGGAAAAGTTGATAAAAAATATAATGCTTTGCCTGTTTGCTGTATTTGCATTCTCGTGCAATGAGGAGATGGAAAGGCTTTTGACTGATGATTATCCGGAGTCGGGTACTGAATATACTACGGGACACGTATTGATGGTGGTTATCGATGGTGCATCCGGAATAGCCGTTAATGAGGCGTATAATACACGAAAGGCTCCAGTTATCCGCTCCATGACGGATAAATCTTTGTTTACTTTTTACGGACTTGCCGACAATGAAGAAGGGGTAAGTAAAGAACGTGGATGGGCAAATTTGCTGACCGGAACAACAAAGAACGGGCTTGATGTCAATCAAGGAATTGACGAACTCGAAACGCCTTCTTTTCTTCAACGATTGAAAGAGGCGGATGAAAATCTAAAAGTCAGCTTTTATTCTTCCGATACGGAGTTTTTCGGAGCTTTCGGGAGTGTTGCCAATACTAAAAGAAAGACTTCGGCCGACAGTGAAACCGCTGATGCTCTTATTGCTGAAATCAATGGTGAAACAATCTCGGATATCGTAGTTGCACAGTTCGGCGGTGTTCAACAGACTGGTGAGCAATATGGATTCTGGAGCAATGAGACAACTCCTACCAGTGAGGTTATTGATGCGATTTACAATGTAGATGCTTTCATCGGTAAAATAATGAAAGCACTTGAAGCGCGTTCGCGTTACGTTCAGGAAAACTGGCTTGTAGTTATTACATCTTCTTATGGTGGTGTTTATGAAGGTAATGTAACTCCGGCATCGTTGTATGATGATCCGCGTCTCAATTCTTTCATGATGCTCTATAACAGTCGGTTTGCATCCAAATTGTTGCAAAGGCCGGGCTCGGATGAACTACAATACAAATTCTATAGTCCTTATTTCGTCGGTCCCGGACAAAAAGCGACAACAAATGCCGTTATGACTGGAAATACCGAGTTTTTTAATATGGGTAAACGATGGAGTTCCAATCCGGATGAAGAGGTGGATAAAAGTGGATATACCATTCAGTTTAAAATGTTTGATAAGCACGGCGACCCCTGGGGTAATAGAAATATAATATCGAAAAGATATCAAAAAGCGGGTACAGGTTGGCAGCTAATGTTCTCTAATAATACGCAAGTCGAATTTGCTGCTAATTTTAAAGAGGGTTCTTCGGTTTTCCGCTTACCATCTACGAGACGTGACGGATCATGGCATTCTTATACGCTAGTTATAAAAGAGGTTGATGATACCCAGAAAGGTGACTCCATCTTATTTTATCTTGACGGTAAGTATCAGATGGGATGTAAGATAGACGGCAGTAAAGATATGTGGACAGATGCGCCGCTTGCCATCGGACATACGTTTTCTCCGGACAGACCTAGTCAGGCAAATCTATATATAAACGATCTCCAGTTTTACAACGTTGCTCTACCTGCTGATATTATTGCGGAGTATCATTGTACTACAAAACTGGACCTTTTGGGTGAATTATATCCGTATTGGAATAATCTGGTGGGTTATTACCCCAACGATCGCGAAGATGATATCGGATTATCTTATTTGGAAGATTATTCGAAATATACATCAAAAGATAAAAGATTATACTTCAATAAACCGGTTGGTACGTTTGCGCCTACCGATGATTACGTAACGCGCAGGCAGGAGAGTATTGTAACGGATAAGGTATGCCCACTTATAGACGATTCCTACTATAAAACGGTTCTTAATACAGTCGATTTATCCTATCAGATTTTTCAATGGTTTGGAGAGCCGGTTGATTCTTCCTGGAATTTCGATGGTGAAGGCTGGGCATTAGATTACGTTTCTTTAAATAATTAAATTAGAATGCAATATGAAATGCTTTAATAAACTAAAAGCCGATTATGCAGTTTTGCTGTCATTCATTTCCTGTATGTTTTTTATGGGAAGCTGCAACATTGCTTATCAATATGATATCGAAAGCGGGACAGAAGATGATACCGCTGATTCTACCAATGTAACCATAGTAACAGGTGAAGGAATCGATGTCAGTATGTATGAAAGTGCCCGTGTTTTTCCGGGTTTGGTAGATACTTTAGTTGATAATACTGTCAATACACTGCTTGCGCTTGATTTAAGCAAGAGATACATTCCTGCATACGATCTTGACGTGCAACAAGTTCCTCGTCCGATATACAGTACCGGACTTTATGCCGGAGCAGGTGAATTGATTACTATAACCATTAATGACAACACTATGGGGTTGACGGTTATCATCGGTTCTCATTTAGATGATTTGACGGATATTTCTCCCTACTTGCGTTTGCCGGTAGTTACTACTTCGAAGCAACTGTTCCCAGGAAAAAACACCATTCGTAATCCTTTGGGAGGCATGATATGGATCGAAAAAAGCAAGGATGTGAATGGTAGTGCGGATTTTGTTATGGAGATTAACGGGGCTTATCGTTCGCCTGATTTTATTGTCGGTTCTACTGATGTAACAGCGTGGGTTGAGCAGTTGCGTACAACGACTGTACCGTGGCTCGAGTTGCGTGGCCGGCATGTCGCTTTTTCCGTTCAGCGTGAGCGATTATTGGATATGATAAATGATGATCCTACCATTGCTGAAAAGATGCCGAACACACTGGAAGCATGGGACAATGCTGTCGAGACCTATTATTATAACTATTACAGTTTGCAGGTTGGGGCACAGGATTTTTCAATGCGTGCTCCCGATTTTCCTGAGCGTGTGGTGCTGGATGTGGAGTTGTTGGACAATCTGTATATTCGTAATGCCGATTATGGTGTAGTGGCATTGAATACAAATTATCTGTTGAATGAGCTGGCTAGCTATCAAACGTTGAAATCCGGTAATTCTGTTGCTATTTTTAATGCGTTATATAGAAATTACTCTTTCAGAGATATAAAATCACCCTGGTGGAGCGAAGTATCTGATGCGGTAAAAGCAATTCCCCTATATCGCATGGCTGAGAAAGGATTAAGAGAGGATGGGTATCCGATGGGACCGATTTTCCCGGAAGAAGGCAGTAGCATTGCGGAGCAATTCCCTAAAGCATTGGCATATGCAGATACCGATAGTAGCCGCTGGTTTGTATCTGATATAAAGTCGGAAGTACGGCCGACATACGCATTGGCAAGCCTCGTTCAATTAGCTAACTACAAAGATGACGATTGGGCTTTTTATATAGAGTTGAACCGTATGATTAAAGATAAAATTTCCGTAGATCATTCTACTTCTACCTATTTCTTTAAGGCTTTATGTGACTATTTTAAGGAAGATTTTTCACCATTCTTTGAGCATTGGGGCTATTCGCTGACAGACGAAGCCCGTAGTTATGCATCGAAATATCCGCTGATGGATAAAGCCATATGGAAATACTCGCCTCTGGCAGAAAATCCATCAAGTGGTGTGGTTGATTTCCCAAGTAACGGGTATCACTACCGTCATAATCGAGCTGACTGGGAGATTTATGCACTGGATGCAAATGGAAGCGATAACTTTAATTCAGGGCAGTCGCCGGACCGATTGCTGGACAGCGACAAATCAACAGGATGGACTTCATATTACAACAACGATACAAGTACTCCGCCACTTCCGTATTATTTGTTTATTGATATGAAAGAGACGACAGATGTTAATGGTGTATTTCTAGCTGGCAACAACTCAGACTTTGCGGCAACTAAGCTGATTATCGAGACTCCTGTCAATCAGGATATTATAAATAATCCGCTTGACGAAAATATAGTTTGGAGGGAAATTGTGCAGATTGATTCCATTGCACATCCCGAGTTGCCCAATATTAAAAGTGAGGGTTTCTATGATTTTCCGTCAAAAGAACAAGTGAGGTATCTGCGTATAAAACTTCCTGAACCTAATCGTAATGATAACTGGAATGAAACAGATATGTCTCGTTTTAGGTTCAGAGTACAGTCGTTTACCGAGTTTGGTACATTTTATTATAAACCGTAAATTTATATCAGATGAATAAACTATTAAATATTCTCACATACAGCTTGCTTGTTGTTTGTGTCCTGGCATTTAACTATGCTTGCACGGAATACGATACACCTGCTGAAATAGCAGACGATGGAACTATAGATACCGGAATATCTACCAAAATCCATCGTAAAGTATTGTGGATAAATATAGATGGTGCGGTTGGTGAAGTGGTGAAGAACTCCCTTCCTGCCGACGGCGCCATTGCTAAGATGTTGAAAAACAGTAAATATTCGTGGACAGGGGTTAGTGACAATCGAACCCTGTCTGTCGAAAGGAACGAAGACCCTGTAACGTGGGCAACCATGCTCACTGGGGTCATACCCGAAAAGCACAGTATAACCGATGAATCTTATACTGCTAATGTGGAGTACAATCCGAACAATCCGAACGAAAAGGTAATTCACTATCAAAACATTATTAGCTATATTTCGAATAATGACGTGAATATGCTTTCATTGTGTGTGACACCTTGGGCGAAACTGAACAAAAATATGCTTAACAATGCTAAGACTACCATTACTTCAGAAAATGACGTTCAAACTCGGGATGTGGTTCTCAATCATATTGCGAATGAAGATTACACATTCATTCTGGCCGATTTTTCAGGAATGTTAGAGGCCGGGAAGAGTGGGGGATTCAAAGCGGACAACGCCGCTTATGTTAGTGCACTTAAAACTATAGATGGATACATTGGTGAATTTTTATCGGCGATTGATGCCCGTGAGAATGCATTTTACGAAGACTGGCTTATTGTTGTAACTTCCAATCACGGTGGATCGGCTGACGGTCGTTATGGTGGCACTTCGGAAGTGGAGCGTAACACGTTTGGTCTGTTTTACTACAATCATTATACGGAAAAACAATTGAATGGTAATAGACTATACGGCGCATATTTTGATTCTCAGAATGAATACAAGGCTGTCGTTTTTGATAGTATAGGTAAATATTATTCTTTAGGTATGGATGCATTTTCAATGGAGATCATAATGCGTATGGTTCCTAGACAGGATGGTACATATAATGGTAACAACTGGAATCGCATGCTTGGAAAAGATGGTTGGGGATTATATAGGCAGAGAGGAACTGTATCCATGAGAACAGATCCGAAGGAAGGTCCTGCTCTTGAACAAGCTATTACCGGATACAATGATTCTAAATGGCATCATTATGGTGTTAGCATAAGTTCCGCTGCCTCCGGAAGGAGAAATTGGCTCATTACTTTAGATGGTAAGTTGCAGGGATCTGGAACTACGGATACCCAAGGATTGGCTCCGGATTCAAGTCTTTTGGCGATAGGTGGTTATTCTGTACCAACTTCCTATTATATATCGGAAGTACGTCTATGGAAAAAGGATCTTGCTGAAAGAGAATTTTTGCAACTATCGGGAGAAATTGATATTGAACCTTCTGGTGATATGCTCGGCTATTGGAAATTCAAGCCAACAGAGCAACTTGAGAAATTAGAGGAGGATACATTAGTAATTAAAAATCAGATACAAGGTGGACTCAATATGTATTATATTAAAGATAAAACAAGCAGTTCTCCGGATATCGAACAGAAAGCTTCTGCCATGTTTGCAAATACATTGCCTACCAATGTCAATGCTGAAAGAATCTGTGTTGAGAATACGCTGATAGTACCGCAAATTCTCTATTGGTTAGGCATCTCGGTGCCATCCACATTAGATGGATACGTGTTTATCAATAACTATGCGCTTTCAGAAGAATGGCGCGAAGAGGTGGATACGGAATAATTTGACAAAAAAAAGAAAGCTCTTGTTTGATGGTGGAATTTAGAGAGGAGACCGATAGTGTATTAAAGTTTTATTATCAGCGCTCCTCTCTGTCTTGTAACGTTGTAATTATTATTTTGTTAATCTTAAAAGATTCCTTTATGAAACACTCTCTTAAATTAAAGTCTTGTGTATTTACTTTTAGGTCTTTTATGGTAATTGCCGTTTCCCTTTGGGTAGTCATTCCCTTGAAAGGATTTGCACAAGCGAAAAAAAGCGAATTGACTAGGGAAGTTGATTTTAGCAGTCAAGTAAAAATGGTTCCTCAGAAATGCCATTATTGGTGTTATTATGCATGTTTGGAAGCTGTTACGGATAACTTACAGTGCTTTTATTGTTCTGACTATATACGCCATTATCTTATGAATGAAGAATCAAATCCGTATCCCCAAAATATTGTAAGCAATGAAGATTTTGAAAATGCCATAGAAATGTTTAAAGAAAATTATGATGCGCCTTGTGAATCTTCATCTGTTTATGACAATTTTGGTATATCAGCAGGGAACTTTTATACATACCTTGAAACTAACGGTTTTGGTATATGTAGTTCCTCGGATTTCGTAAGAAAAATAAGTCAAGAAGGAGAGAATCCAACAATAACTTTTTTCGTGAAAAGAGAAGACGAAACTGCGCATTGTGTCGCCTTTGTTGGTTCCAAATTATATAATAATAATTGGAATGATCCTAATTCTGTAATTTATATTATGGACCCTGGATATAGTGATATAAAATCATATACTTTGTCTGAGCTATATACATATAATGCTATTTATTGTAAATAAAAAACGATCTTATGAAAATAATTAAATTATCAATCTTATTTCTTATTCAGACACTGTTCTTTTCATGTAGCGAACAAGTGTATGTTGATGGCACTTCCAAGCAAGTAATAAAAGAGGATGAGGCGATTACTCAGGCTGTCAGTCAACTGACACCAAAAAGTAAACTGCTTGTAGAGAAGATTAGTAAACAATTTCAAGATACTATACTTGAAGGATTAAACATTAATATTTCAGGGAGATTGCATGATTCATCTTCGTCTTTGACTTTGAAGGAGTCTACTATAAAGTTTGTACCGGTTATTGATACTCCCTCAAGACGATATTTAGTGAACGACTCTGAGAAGGTATTTAGAATTCCAAAAAAGTTTGCCTGTTTTTATGGGCAGAACGATAAAGGAGAAACAATATATTTTTATGCTATATATCATGCCGAAAACTTTACGAAAGAAGCGAATCTGGAAAACTACCAAGGGTATGCTGAGGTGTTTGGGCAGGATGCTGCGGATAAGATGGTAGAAAAGAGTATAAACAGGACTGAAGCAGAAAGATGGGAAATTATGGCGTTTACGCCACAAAAAAATGAAACTGAGAAATTCGAATATGCAAAAAAACATTCTGACGATGGGACATTTTTTATCTTGACTAGGGAGAACACTTATCCCCATATATGTTTCTTTAAAGATAAAAAGCCATATTACTGTTGGAAAACAAGGCAAAAAGAATTGTATATGGAGCCATTGGAAAAATATTTGAAACCGTAAGAAAGCATGTTCTGTATAATTTATCAGCCCTTCACCTTCTCTCTACATCCCTTATCAAATGGGGAAGAGCGGGTGAAGGGCTTCCTGTTTCATGGCTCTTTCATCGTTCTTTATATTTTAAATCCACTGACACCCTGTAATTACCCGGAACCGGAGTATATATCGGTTGATAGATCGTCCCTTTATTTTGCAATTTCTTTTCTGCCATTAACCTCTTGATATGGCGATATGCAGTGATTTGTGTCATTCCGCAGAGATATTGAAAATCTTTCCGGGTGATAATCTGATTTTCAGCAAAATATTCAGTCAGTTTCATGTCTATTTCCACTTCTGATAAATTGGCGGAGTGCGGTCTGATTTTAGAACGCTGGAATTTCATGTGACACAATTCCCCTTTCAATTCTTTATCAGCTTTAAACTTTATAGCTTTCAATTTTACCCGATGCACACGTTTGTCTTTCGGATTACGTATTTCTTCTTCGCAGGAAAGAGTGACCTGAAAGAATCCTAATCCATCGACATGTACCTTTTTACCTTCCAGGAGGCACTGAGCTACTTCATTTTTCAGTTCCTCCAAGGTTGAAATAATGTCCGATACTCTTAATGTGGAGCGATCATGGATGCGATAAGCCAGTTTCTCGGTATTGACGGTCTCAAAACTTACCGGACGGGCATGATAACGCGTCTTGTTCTTTTTCTCTTTTGGCATCGGAGTCTTATATAATTCAAATTGTACTGCCATTTCTGCTTTATCTTTAAATGATTTCTTGTTTTTAGTGCTGATATTTTATACTTATCATTACTATGATAAGATCTTATCACAATAATGATGTTATTTTATCATAGTAGTGATAATATCTTATCACATTGGTGATAAATATAATTTGTCGGTGACAAAGATAAGGTTTAATAGTATGATAAACAAGAAATGATAGGATATTAATGATAAGTCTGGTTTTCATAAAATGAATAGGATAAAAAGTTGCAAATGGCTTTTTTTTGATATTATATTCGTATCCATTAATCATAAAAAAAAGAAGAAAATGGAACAAAAAAATGGTTGGTTTGCCTTTTGGCAAAAATTGATGAAGTGTCTTTCAAAACAAGATGAAACGGGAGTAGGGGATACAAAAAGTGTAGCACCTGTCAATACTATTATTCAGTCGATTAAGGGGGTATCATCGTCTAAAGAAAAAGACTCATCGAAAGTGAAGTCACTAACTGAGAGCGTAGATACTTTTTTAAAATCCCGCTATGATTTCCGCTACAATGTGCTGACAGAAGAAACGGAATATCGTTTGTTGGAACGAATGGAGGAAGGATTTGCACCTGTGAATCAGCGTGTCTTAAATACATTCTGCCTGGAAGCTCACGAATCAGGTATTTCTTGTTGGGATCGTGATCTTTCACGCTGTATTTTCTCCACCCGTATTGCAGAGTATCATCCTTTCAAACTTTATTTGGAAGAATTGCCGGTATGGGATGGAGTGGATCGCTTGGCGGCTTTGGCACGCAGAGTTTCGAGAGACCAATTGTGGGTGAAAGAATTTCATATATGGATGCGGGGAATGACGGCACAATGGATGGGGGTTACGGGAAGTCATGCCAATAGTGTGGCGCCTTTGCTTATCAGTACGGAGCAAGGATATTTAAAGTCTACTTTTTGCAAATCACTGCTTCCTCCTGCGCTTCAGCGTTATTATATGGATAAGGTGGATTTAACCAGTCAAGGGCATATAGAACGGAGATTGGCGGAGATGGGACTTCTCAATCTGGATGAGTTTGATAAATATGCTCCGACGAAAATGCCGTTATTGAAGAATCTGATGCAGATGGCTTCATTAAGCCTGTGCAAAGCTTATCAGAAAAATTATCGCTCGCTACCTCGTATAGCATCTTTTATCGGGACATCGAATCGAAAAGATTTATTGACTGACCCGACTGGTAGCCGCAGGTTTATTTGTGTGCTGGTAGAGTATCCTATCGATTGTGAGGGGATTGACTATGCACAACTTTATGCTCAATTGAAAGCGGAGATTTTGGCGGGTGAACATTATTGGTTTACAAAAGAGGAAGAGACGGAATTGCAGCAAAGTAACATGACGTTCTATCGTCAGGGACCTGTGGAAGACGTATTGCGTTCCTGTTATCGGGCGGCAGAAAAAGGAGAAGGGTGTGAACTTCTTTCGTCTGCTGATATCTTTCAGCGATTGAAGAAGATAAATCCGGCAGCTATGCGTGGGGCAAATCCGGCGAGTTTGGCACAAATACTGATAGCAGTGGGGATAGAACGTAAGCATACCAAGTTTGGGAATGTGTATCGGGTAGTCTCCGTCTGATGGGAGGTGAAGCGGATGGTGAACAGGAGACCTTCACCCGCAATCGTCGTGCCAGAGGGAGTTGTGAAGGGTGAAGGGAGGAAAGGGGATTTGCTTATTTGGGATGAAAAATTGTATCCTTTTTGGGGACACTCTTTCCTTTTCTTTTTCGTTTTTTCTTCTTATCTTGCGAATGATAATTCATCTCATGTAAAAAGGTGAAGTAGAGAGATGTTTGATTATGGACAACATAAAATTTAATAGAAAATGAAAAACATTATTTTAATAGTAAGTTTATTATTGATGGGTGTGAGTAGTCGGGCAGACATATTGAACTCTTCTGATAATAAGAATGTGGCAGATAAATTTGATCCGATGCTTAAAGCAGCGTTGTTCCAAATGAAGATTATAGCTGATACCAGCTCTATTTTATTATCGGATATTGATTACGTGGAGGATTTGGAGCTGAAAACCAGTTTATGGATTAATAATGACGTGAATAGAGCGAAAACTACGAGACATGAAATTACCTCATTAAAAGGCCTTGAGTATTTTTCTTCTCTACGTCGGTTAAAATTGGTGGGAAATCGGATTGATACATTGGAGTGTATTCCTGATTTTTCTAGATTTAAAGAACTTCGTGAGTTGGAAATTATACAAATCTACCTTCCGAAACTGGATATAAGTGGTTGTAAAAATCTCACGACTTTAAGTTGTAGAAGTTGTGATTTGAATACGATAGACTTGAAAAAGAATATTCAATTAAGAACTTTAGATTGTACTTATAACCGACTGACAGAATTGGATCTTAGTCATAATAAACAACTTCGAACGGTTATTGTTAAATCTCAAAGAAATAAAGGATTACTTTCGGAAGGAGGTCGTTCCGGGATATTATCTAAGTTGATTCTTCCGGATAACCGATCGAATACAGAAGGAATAAGTATACTTGAATGTTCGGATAATAATCTGGAGAAATTGGATATTAGTCGATCACCGCATCTTAGAAAAATAAATTGTAGTTGGAATAAGCTAAAAGCACTTGAAACATCACATAATCAAGAATTGCGGGAACTAAATTGTGAAGCAAATTATATTGGAGAGTTGGATTTTAGTGCTAACCTAAAGATGGAATTTTTAACTTGCGGGTTGCAGGGATATGAGTGGATACGCCAAGAAGGGAATGATTATCGTTTATTGAAGAAATTGATACTCCCTGAGCAAAAAGAGAATGTGGAAGGAGTTTCGCTGCGTAAACTTTCTATTAAAGAAATATCAGAAGAAGCAATTCCGGTTTTTAGTGACTACCCTTATTTAAAAGAATTAAATTGTGCTGATAACAGACTAAACACAATTGATCTTAGTGCAAATATATATTTGGAGGTTTTGGATTGTAGTAGTAATGCTATTTCCCAGCTTGATTTGCATTCTAATGTCAACTTGTATTCATTGAATATTTTAAATTGTCCATTGCAAGTATTGGACTTGTCCCAGACAAAAGTGAAGCTAATTATGTGTGATTTCTATGATAGAAGAGAGAAGGGTGTGAAAAATGGATACATATCTGGTTTGTATTTAAAATTGATTGTTCCTAAAGGATACCATGCTGAAACTATAAACTTTAGAACCTCTACTTTCGAAACTGCCTCTTTTGAAAATGGCTCTATATATAATTATTTACCTCCACAATATGTCAGGATGGTAGTGTCAGGAAAATAGATACAAAACCTGATATAGCAGATAAAAAATAGTTGGAAATTTCTGGTAATGGATTATTTTTAAACCTATTGAGCGATTTTTGAACTCTTTATTTTGTATCATTTTAAGGAATTGGAGTATTTTGAATGATTTGAGTACTCATTTCTTTTCTATTTTTATCAACTTTGCCACCATCAATTTCTACGATGATTTTAAATTTTATAAAAATAGAATAGACATGAATGGCACAAAAATGAAGAATCTTTTTGGGAAGGGTATGTTAGGTATACTCCTTGGGGGGATAATAACACTTTCTGTTTATCCGCTTTCAGCCCAAACAAATAGTAGATCCGGTAAAGGATTATATGAAATCTTTAGTACTAAAATACCGGACGGGGCGCAGTGGAAAGCTCAGGATAATAAATTTGTCCGTGATGGGGGATACTCTAAAAAATCAGAAAATTATATATATGTAGGAGCCTCTAAAAGTCCGGCAGAGTTGACCGGGCTATCCATTCCTATTCGCGAGAATCCGGGACCGGGTGAGTTTCGCTATATCACTTTTGCCTGGGTAAAATGGGGAGGTGATCAAATTGGAATGAAATTTCATGTTTCCGAAAAGTCTGCAAATCAAAAAGGCAAGAAATATGATTTTACTTATATAGCCGGCAAATCCAAGGATTTGATAAATCCGATGGAAGGTCTTAATCTCGGTGAGCTACCGGGACACTGGATGGTGATGACCAGGGACTTATGGAAAGATTTTGGTAATATTACGTTGACCGGTATTTCTTTTATCTGCCCGGAGAGGCGTGATGCGGGATTTGATGAAATCTTTCTCGCTAAGACACAGGATGATATAAAGAATGCTCCGAAAGTACTTCCGAGCGAAATTGCAACTCCGGTACCCGTTGATGGAGAAGAGGAAGGGCTGGTATATGAAGAGGGAACAACTAATGAGGATGAACAACCGCAAGGAGTACAGATTGACTGGGCTGCACAGATTAAAGCGGGAGGATTCATGATGTATCCGTTGTATTTGCTTGGATTGCTTGCCTTAGTAATAGCTTTGCAACGCTTGCTAACTTCAAGAGAAGGAAGATTGGCACCAAAAGGACTGCGTAAAACAGTCAGCGAATGCCTTGCACAAGGAGATTTGAAAGGTGCGATTGCAGCCTGTGATAAATACCCTTCCACATTAGGAAATTCGCTGCGTTTTATTTTCGAGCATGTGAAAGCCGGAAGAGAAGCTGTCAGCCAGACAGCTGGTGATATGGCCGCACGTGATATCCGTACACATTTGTCACGCATATATCCTTTGTCAGTCATAGCTTCCCTGTCGCCCCTTATCGGTTTGCTGGGAACAGTTGTCGGTATGATCGAAGCGTTTGGTCTGGTAGCATTGTATGGTGACGAAGGCGGCGCTTCTATATTGTCCGATTCTATTTCAAAAGCTTTGATTACGACTGCTGCCGGTTTGATCATCGCAGCTCCTGCCATTGCTTTGTATTTCATTATTAAAAATCGTATTATGAAATTGGCTTCTTTGGTGGAAGTAGAAGTTGAAAATGTAATTACTACTCTCTATCTGGAAGGAGATTCGACGGATATGAACACACCGGGGAGTAAGGAGGAGAAGCATGAGACTAAACTATGATGAAGAAGACAAAGTAGAGGTGCAGATGTCGCCCTTGATAGACTGCGTCTTTCTGCTACTGATCTTCTTCCTTGTGACTACTATGATGAAGAAGTGGGAAATGCAAATACCTTTATCACTTCCTTCAATGACTTCCAGCTTGTCTACCACCCGCGCCGGAGAGGAAGCTGTTATCATAGCAGTGGATGAGGAGAAAAATGTGTATCAGGTAGTAGGACATGATGCGTATACTGGTGAGAACCACTATGTGCCGATTTCTGATCTGAATACTTTCCTTACAGAACTCCGCAACAGTGAAGGTACGGAAATTGCTATTGATGTGGCGGCTTACCGGACTGTACCCGTAAATACGGTAATAGAGATATTCGATCAATGTCAAATACAAGGATTCACGCGTACGCGTGTCCGTTTGGGTAGTAAACCTTATTAAGCTTATGAGACTATCACTATTTAATAACGAAGATGAACCGGAAGTGTCTATGTCGCCCTTGATCGACTGTGTGTTTCTGCTATTGATCTTCTTTCTTGTCTCTACAATGACGAAGGTGAAAAACAGGGATATTTCAGTGGATCTGCTGACTTCGGAATCAGCTATAAAATTGAAACCGGATGATAAACAGGCTATTGTAGGACTGGATGCTGAAGGTAACTTCTATTGGGACGGACAACCTTGTTCGACTAATTTTATGATGGAACAATTGCGGGAGACCTGTATCTCTGATCCGGGTCGGCGTATCCGCATTGATATGGATAAAAACACTCCATTCGGACGTTTTGTGGAAGTAATGGATGCTTGTCAGTTTTATAATTTAACGAATATAGGAATACGAACATATGACGAAAACTACAACAGGGAGTAGCCGTCTGACGGTTATCCTATCATGGGTTATTGCGCTGGTCTGCCTGGTAGGAGGAGCGTTGTTTATCTGGCTGATGCCATCACCAGGACAGGGAGCTATTGACTTGCAAGCGAAAAAACAGAAATCTCCGAAAAGTATCAGTGATAAAATAAAGCAGGAGCAGGCTCAGCGGGAGCTTCCCGCTAATTATTCTGAGCAATTAGTGAAGCAGTCGGAAGTATTGGTCAAGAAAAATTTGGAAGATCAGCTTCGCAAATTTCAGGAAATGGCTAAGAAGATGAGGCAGCGGAAAAATGAATTGTTGACTAAAGTAGAGCAAAGAAAGTTACCACGTACGGCACCGGATGATGCTAATGATACTTCGAAAGCAAGGAATATTCCGCAGGCGGGCAAGTTATCTGCGAATCCGTCGGTAGATGATATGTATGCTCTTTTAAGAGAATATGAGGCTGAAATACAGCAGAACCATTTGGCTGCCAATGCAGCTAAACAGGCGCTTTCCAAGGGACTTTCGTTTCCCGAGGTTTATAGTTCTCTGAAGACAGGTTCTTCCCGTATGCCAAGTTTTGATGAACTGATTCGAATGCAGACTAAAGGAGGGGAATGGGCTACTTCAGCGGGAAGTAATGCCAGCGCAGGTCTGGAAATAAAAAGTACGGCAGACTTGAACAATTACCGTGGTCTGTTGGGACAAGCGACCCGACAAGCCGGACTTGCTCAATCTCGGTTGGAAAATCTCTTTGGAGTAGTGAAGCAGGTCGGAAAGCCCGGTGGCGGCTTTGGAATTGGCAATGGTCAGCCGGGCGGAGGTGAAGGCAGTGGCAATGGGAACGGTTTCGGTGGCATGGGGGAGGCAGCTCAGGGCAGTGGAAACAGACGTCCGATGAATGCTTATGCAGGTCCCCGGCTTAATCAGGAAATGGTAAAAGCTCAGGCATTGCCCGGACGGCGTTTCTCAAAAAGCGCGGATCGTAAAGGGTGGTTATATATTAACACATGGTATATGATAGGACCATGGGAAAGCTTTGGGCGAGAGGACTTTTCGATTGTCCATCCGCCTGAGATATCTGTGGACTTTGATGCGGTATATACTGACGGACAAGTAGGTACAGGGGTGATGGAAACGGATTCTCATCCGATAAAGGTCATAGGGGAAGAAGTGTATTTGGATGGTACGCTACGATGGAAGTTTATGCAAAGTGAATCAATGCATAATACGGTTCCTGTCACTACCGGACATTCTACTTATTATGCTTATACGGAACTTTATTTTGATGAGGCTACTACCATGCTGGTTGCCATCGGTACGGATGATAGTGGCCGGGTATGGATAAATGGTAAGGATGTATGGCGCGATTATGGTACCAGTTGGTATAATATTGACGAACATATTACTCCTTTCCAGTTCCGTCAAGGGTGGAACCGTATTCTTGTGCGATTGGAAAATGGCGGAGGAGGAGCGTGTGGTTTCAGTTTCTTAATTATTCCACAAGAGTAAGATGACACACGTTGGCCGGCTTATAGAAGATGAACTACATCGACAAGGATTGTCTGTCACTTGGTTTGCAGAACAGCTTTGTTGTGCGCGGACCAATGTGTATAAAATTTTCAGGAAATCAAGTATTGATACCGAACTCCTTTTGCGAATTTCTGATATCTTGCAATATGACTTTTTTCAATGTTACTCAGCGTGTTTAAAGAACAAAAAGGAAATGATGTAGTTGTGGATACATCATTTCCTTCTCTTTTATAATTTTAGTTTTGTACCGATTGTCGTTTTCTTTTTTGTCCGAAGGTATTGAACCGATACGCAATATATGCCATAAAATATACGTTAGAAGTACTGGATTCTCTGTCGGTGATAGAATTCTCGGAAATGGAACGTTCCGAACTTTCATTCTCACGAAGTATATCATATAGGTGAAATCGGACGGTTGCCTTTTTCTTCTTGAGGAAGCTTTTCGATATTTGTGCGTTCCATAGGGTGCGGTTAGTATCATTTTTACCGCCATATCCTCTTTTTAATCTACAATTGATATTGGATGAGATTTTTATATCCCAAGGTAAGTTTAAGTTTGCTTCAGTTCCGAATGTATAATCAAATGTTTCCCGTCGGTTCTCTTTTTTGATAGAATGTTCTGATTTTTGATATCTGATTTCTGCAGATAACTCAAAGTCAATCAGATCGCTACGGTAATTCCCTTTTAAGCGTTCTGATAGAAATAGGTTGGTGGTATTGCTCTTGACTGCATCTGATTCTTTGTTTAGTACGGTGAAGCCGACAGAGTTGCCGTAATTGGCATTTGTATATGTGTTTACTGTGAATTTTTTGTTAGATAATGGGGTGCTGAAAGTGAATGAACCGTTTATTCTCCAGTTTCCATTCACATTTGTCGGTTGGGTAGTCCGGCCTCCGGTATTTTCGTCATATGTCACAATGCGGGTTGTGCTATTTATAGTATTACTATATGAGAAGTTAGCATTGAAACTACGCAATGTTTCTGTGAAATAAGTGTTGAATGTCGCTGATATATTGTTATTAAATGATGGCTTAAGATTGGGATTGGTTAATCGTATGTTTAGGAGATCTGAAATGTCGTTTTTCGAATATAAGTCGGTCATGCTGGGTTGTATCGTTCTCCCACGGTAGTTTATTCGTAAGGTCGTTTGTTTTGAAAAGGTATATTTAAAGTTCATAGTGGGGGCGTAGTTTATTGCATTTCTGGACGAATATTCGAGGGGCGTATCTCGCATATAGCTTTGATTCGTTGTTTGTTGCGGTTCTATTTCTATACCTATATTATAAAAATAATTGGTACGAATGGTACGGAAGAAGGCGCCGACTTGGTGAATGGAATATTTGTTTTTATAACAGTCACTTTGTGCTGTATCAGGATATTGACTAAATGAATCTTCCAGACCATTCCAGTCATAAACATACTTCTCGGAGAGAGAAGAACGGTGCTGATAACTATAATTAATTTCGATGAAGCGATTGGTGAATACAGGTTCCATGTATGTCAGCTGGACTCGATATTCATTGTTTTGGTTAAGATTATCAATCCATTGATTTTGGACTTTTATGCTATCACCATACTTCAGGTAATAAGTATTCGCAAGACTATATCTGTCGGAATTGCCGTTGTCCAGATTATAATAAAGGCGTAAAGCGATGTTTCTCCCTTTGCTGTTCAGTTTGCGATTGAACTGCAAAGAGCCGTTAGTGGAGAATCTGTCATTTGTTTGACGGTTCGTGGTCTCCTTCTGATTAATAGGAATTAATTCGTTATTAAGTGTTTCTGAGAAACTTCTTGAATTGGAATTTCCTTTGGAGAAATTAACTGATGGTCTGTACATAATAGTAGTAAGACTATCTATTTTCCATTCAAAACGGAAATTACCGGAAATAGCATCCGTTTTTCCATTGGACTGATTATTTTGCTGAGAAAATTGCGAGGTGTTATCCGACAAAAAGGATTCTGTATGACGCTTGCTCCATGAATCTCGTTGGTTTTCTCTGATTTCAATACTGCCTCCGTATTTAAGTTTCTGGGTATTCTGAGAATAATTGACACCTACTCTCTGGTTAGAATTAATGCCATTATCGTTGGCAGTACCATTGATTGACAGGTTCATTTTGTCTTTAAAACGATTTGCCATTCCCTTCGCTCTATAACGGTCGCCATTTCCATATCCTGCTTCAAAGTTACCGTTCCATCCTTTTTTCATGCTTGGTTTTACGCGTAAGTCGAGTACCATTTCTTCTTTTCCATCATCGACTCCGGTGACGCGCGCCATATCTGACTTCTTTTTGTAGGTTTTTAGCTGATCGATCATATCGGCAGGAAGATCTTTTAGGACTGCATTGGGATCGTTAAGGAAAAACTCTTCCCCGTCCATCACAATTTTTTTTATTTCTTCTCCGTTGATGGTTAGCTTGCCGTCTTCGTTAATTTCTGCTCCGGGTAATTTCTTGACTAACTCTTCCAGTGCTGCTCCTTCATTGACACGGTATGCAGAAGCATTGTAGGCGGTTGTGTCACCTGCAATCACTACCGGGGGAGCTTGTGCTACGATAACAGTTTCTTTTAGAAGTATAGCATCGGGTTTCAGTTCAATTTTGCCTAGTTGGATGATTGGCTTAGTTGTATTGTTTATTTGCAGAGTTTTAAATTTAGTAGTGAATCCGATAAACGACAACTTAATCAGAAAATGTCCGGGAGGAGCTGTAAGTGTAAAATTACCTTGTTCCAAGCTGGAAACTCCTTTCACATAATTACTGTCGGGCAGAGATAATAACTGTATGGTAGCTTGTCCGATAGGGAGCTGAGTATCTCCTTCCAGAATAGTCCCCTGAATAGTGACATGTTTAGTTTGCGCTTGAACAAAAGCAACATCTATACATGATATAAAAAGTATGAATAGTAGTATGTAAGTCTTTTCGTTCATAAGGTTACCCATTATGAGGCGTTTTAGTGTTTATGGTATTGGTCACAAAGGTCTTAATTTTTTCTTTAAAATCTTCTTTTTTTTCTAATTATCTCGTCTTCTTTCCTTTTTTTGTTTAATATTTTAAGAATTGTTGGCATATAATCTTTCACATCACATAAAGCGAACAAACGTTTGCGTGTAGCTTCTATATTCACCCATTCGCGGGCTATTTTTTGTTTTAAGTAATAGGTGGCTACCTCGTTCTGTATACTTACTGCATTAGAGTCGTTAACTAAGTGATAACGCCTTAGCTCTCCCATACCACGCTTTGCATCAGCCCAAGCGTCTTCTTTATATTTGGCCGCTAATAGACACTCTATTTCATTAGTAGTAAAAAGGGGAGAAACCAACATATATTCAGCTTTTCTAGCCTGAAATTTCTGTCCATTATGTTCCAATATTTGTTGTTCAAGTTCTTTCCAGCAAACAAACAGCTTTTTTATCCGCTTTTTGCTTAATTGTACTTTGGCTGAATTGGCATATACCACTGCACAACGAATCAGTGACCATGAAGGCAAGCTGTCGGAATTAACTGGAAAAGTCTGACTTATTGCATTTCTTACATTTATTATTGATAAAAGAATTACAATCATGGATATGTATATTTTCTTCATACGCTTTCTTTATTAAAAATTAGCCCATTTATTAATTTCAACTTTACCACCAATATCGTTTTCCATTTTTCAGTATAATAAATGGTCGTTCTTTGCCAGCGGTATATTCGGGAATCAAACGCAAAAGGGAATTGCGAGGCACATTTGTAAATACTAGAGTTTGGGTATCTTCTGCTGTTGTCTGCACGCCCAACGACTTCCATTCCCTGTCCCAATAGAATAGCTCATATTTCTTGTTGGGACGAAATTTCAGATAACCATTTTCCTGTTTGATTTCCACAGTGTGAAGATCGACAGTATCAGGTGCCAGATGTAATACGTGATTGTAGGCATTTAACACCGGATGGCCTGCGGGTACAGTGTCCCCGTTTTTATAATAAATCGGTAGTATCACAACGCCTTGAGGCATTTTGCTGAAAATAACAGAATCGCTTTGGGTTTCTCCCCACCATACAGGTCGCCATCTGCCCCAGTTGTAAATGTAAGCGTAGGTAATCCGTTCGGAAGGAATATCACTAAATAAGCTTGCATGCACATCTGCCGTTTCCCACCATTCGTCTGTCACATCTTTGTAATTGAGCGTGCGAAGCACGGATGAAGGTATTTCACGCCATTCCACTCGTGAAGCCAATATATTCGGTTGTTTTGAATAGGTAAGTCTAAGTACCTTGCCGGGCTCACGAGCCAATGTGGGATTAATTTGAATGTGATACGTCACATCAAAGTGAATAGGATGCATTTGTTCGTCAAAAGCAGTATTCACAAAATGCCCTCCCATAGAGGTGCCCCACCAGGGAATGAGGTCGTATGCGACTGGGATACCTTGTGAACGAAGACTGAATACCTCCAACGTTGCAATGTTCTCACATCCGGCTGTTTTCCGAAACAACAGTTGCTTGGCACTCAGTCGAGTAGATGGTTCTTCTTCAAACACAGGCTTTCCTCCATAATTGGACTTAAACCACATATTGTAATCCATAGCTGCATATTCAAGTACTCGCTCTAAGGACTTACTTTGTAGGCTGTCTCCCAGCCATTGATATCTCTCATGATATTCATGTCGCCAGTCACACAGCGGTTCCACTGTTACCCGATAAGGAAGAATATACTCGCAAAAATCCTCAAATGAAATATCCTTATACTTTGAACTGCGCCACACGCTAAATGCTTTATTAATATTGTCTATTAATAAATCTGCCTTTATAGTCTGCAAGTCGGAAGATACTGAATCCTGAAAATTCAGATGACCTTTTATCTGACGTATGGAGTCCCAAGCAGCAGAAGCTGTGTTTATGTCTGGATATTCGAACTCGGAAAAGGGAAGACGAGTGCCGGTACCATCTTTAATCGTATATGTCTCTCCGTAATGGATATCCATATTTTCTATTAAGAAATAGACGGCTTGGAGCATTTGTGAATCTCCTTTCTCTACATAATACAGAATTGCTTTCTCCAGTTCTGCTCTGTTGGAACCGGACTTTCGCAATGAAACTTCCACCTTTGAAGGATAATTCCCGCTTTCAGATAACGCCTGAGTGACAGGTAGAAGTATGATAATAGCAAGTAATAAAATTCTAAAGTTTATCATGTTCATTTTTCTTCATATAAATTCATTTCTCTTTTAATTTTTCTGACAATATCCGAATCAACTTTCACCGGCTTTTCTATGATGAGACGTGCCAGTCTGCTTGCTTCCTTTTCATTCCTCATTTTTTTATAGACATAGTGTAATCTATAAAGTGGAATAAAACGAATAGGGCACATTCGTGTAGCTTTTTCCAGATGAAACCTAGCTTCTTCATATTGTTTCAAACCAATATGCGCTTCTGCCTGCAATAATTCTAAGTCGTAATCTGCCCAATAATTACGGCAGGCAGAAGCTATTTTTAAACAATCCTTATAACGCTTATCAACACAAAGTTCGGCAGCATAGTTATATAAGAAGTAGGGTTCTTGATCTAAAGTCGACAGCAGCTTTTGATAATGCGGCAGCATTGCATGCGTTTGTCCTCGGAGTGATAAACGTGATATTTTTCTCCAATCTATTTCTGCCTTTATCCTGTTTCCAACAGCGAAAAGTAGGAACATACTCGCAACTAGCAAACATGTCGCAATCCCTTTCCTTATTAAATATGTTTTTGTAATGCGTAAATCTGCATAGCTTCTCCCTATCAATACACAAATATTCAATATAGCGATAATCCATGGAAAAGGATACGTGAATGGATAAGAAAATAATGCAAAGACAGCAATAGATAATAAAGCCAACAAAGAAACATATCCTTCAGCTGAAGGATGTCTTCTATAGCAATAGACAAGAAAAATTCCCAATGCCAGCAATAGTATCCAGCCTATCACTCCAAACTGTACGCCAATAGATAAAAATTCATTGAACGGATGTTTTACATTATCCGCTAACTTTGCAAACCGACTGTCTGGATGCTCTTCGAAATATTTAGCCTGATAATCCATATAATGTGCCTCGAACGCTCCGATACCATATCCCGTAATAGGTTTGTTTTTTATCATTTCCCACGTACACTGCCAAATAAGCAATCGCCCGTCCGCAGAATCTTTTTTCCATTGATAGATCATATTACATAGAATGATTGCACTGAGCATAAACGCGGATAATCCGATGGCGAAACATATTATTCGCTTTTTATTTTGGGGCTTATGAATATTTTGACAAATAAGGTGTGCAATGCTTATTAACGCGATACACGTCCATCCGGTGCGAGATTCAGATAGAACAACAGCTATACATATTACAGAAAATACTCCCCATACTAACCATTGTATTCTTTTGCAGTATTCCTTGCGTAAGAAATAAAAACAAAATGGAAAGCCAGCACAAAGACACCCCGCAAAGCCGGCAGTATTATCATAGGTACCTGTTATTTGATAATGTCTAGGGTGAAGAAGTACAATATCACAGAATTGAAATATCCCATATCCGGCCTGTAAAAAACAAATACCAATTAAAATGATATTGACAGTCCAAAAGTGGCAGACATACTTCTTGTTATTGAAGAGAAGAAGAGAATACACAATTCCTATTACCGCTAACCATGCGAAGGTAAACAACCATTTTGGAAGGATGCTGCTATCAGTGATATTTCCGCTATTAACAAATATCGCTCCGACACACAGTAGACTAATCAGGGTGGGCAAAAGGCTTTTCAAAGTATTCATAATTATTTTGCTTTTATTCTGTCTGATATAGCTTTCTACGTAATATAAATGCCACGATATAGAACGGGATAAAGTAAAGCAATGAATAAATAAATTCACCTACAGGAAATGTATTATCATATATATATAAATCATGTGTAGTACTTGTTACAAAAGCAATAACACCAAAATGTATGATTGTCTGTACGAAGGCAGCTAAAACTGTGATTATCATAACTGCCTGTTTGTTAAAACCACGGAGACTGCATATCCATAAATAAAGATATAGCCATATAGACAGTCCAAAAGTGGCAGACATACTTCTTGTTATTGAAGAGAAGAAGAGAATACACAATTCCTATTACCGCTAACCATGCGAAGGTAAACAACCATTTTGGAAGGATGCTGCTATCAGTGATATTTCCGCTATTAACAAATATCGCTCCGACACACAGTAGACTAATCAGGGTGGGCAAAAGGCTTTTCAAAGTATTCATAATTATTTTGCTTTTATTCTGTCTGATATAGCTTTCTACGTAATATAAATGCCACGATATAGAACGGGATAAAGTAAAGCAATGAATAAATAAATTCACCTACAGGAAATGTATTATCATATATATATAAATCATGTGTAGTACTTGTTACAAAAGCAATAACACCAAAATGTATGATTGTCTGTACGAAGGCAGCTAAAACTGTGATTATCATAACTGCCTGTTTGTTAAAACCACGGAGACTGCATATCCATAAATAAAGATATAGCCATATAATAAGCATCACATTGCCGATTACATATATACTCCAATATAAAGGTGGATGCTCATTATTTACATTATTAAGGGAATCAATCCAATCTATAATTATACTGAAAAGATAATTTAAAATTGGTGTAGTCCACCATAGAATTTTGTATACTAATATTTTACGCATAGTTTTATTCTTTTTGTAGTATGGAATTGATTATAAAGGTAAACTCATAAGTATTTTTTTTGTGGAATTTTAATGTTTCATGTAAGCCTTTGGTTGATTTATTCGGAAAATCTTCATTATAGAATAATGTCAACAAAGGTTACCTCTATAATCAATTCTTTTATTAATTCTTATCTATATACTCCATAAGATATTTGATATGGCTTTCCACCATAAATAGCTGTTAATATATTAATACTTATAACAATCCCTTCAGCTTTCCAATCACGATCCGCTCCAATTATATTAAAATCATAATCATCATATAAACCAATAGGTTCTCCTCCGTCAAGAAAAGTGATAGTAGCGTGACCTAATGCATAATCAAATTCTGAATTATTGTAATAAGATACAACTCTCTCATAATATTTAATTCCCGCAACAGTATAGCTTTTAGATTCATTGGGATCATTATAACCAGTCCTGTCAGTTGCATTTTTTATGCCATTCCAATCAAATTCAGATAGCTTCATATTTCCTTTTGCATACCAATATTGACTAAAACATTTTCTTTCGAATATTGAAAGCTTTCCTTGATCACATATTAGATTAAACATCTCATCTTTACTATATTTTAATTTAATCCATTCTGCGATTTCTTCATCGGTCATTGGGCCTTCCATTTCTCCACCGCCGATACTTCCACCACCGATACTTCCGCCACCGGTACTTCCGCCACCGGTACTTCCACCACCGATACTTCCGCCACCGGTACTTCCACCGCCGGTACTTCCGCCACCGGTACTTCCACCGCCGGTACTTCCACCGCCGATACTTCCGCCACCGGTACTTCCACCATCAGAATCTCCTTCTGAACGTGTTTTTACACGAGGTATAAAGTTTGACGATGTTTCTTCACCTACAACTTTTTCACCTGTGATATAAGGGATTAAGAAATCATAAACCAATGCAAATAAAGGTTCATCAATATTCAAATTCGAAGCGCTCAGTCTAGAAGTATCTAACTCTCCTTGCTCGTCTTTAATATTATCCACAATACGATCAAAAGTCTTATACAAGACTTGTTTTTCTTGTTTGTTCAGTTCTAACTTTTGACCCTTTTGTATTCTTTCTGACAATCCTTTTATTTCTAGAAAATCATTATTGCTAGATTGCTGCGTAATATCAATAGAGTCAAATGTATCGTCTGCGCAACTTCCAAAAATTACAGTGATTATAGCTATTACGATCCTAAGACTAAATTTAAAAAAATGTTTCATTTTCGATATTTTTGAATGGTTAGTTTTATTTAATGGGTGATGCCTGATTTAGAGTTTCACACCATCTTTCTTGAAATTTTGTATTTTTTATTTGTCTATATCTCCTATCTTTATCTTTTTTCTCATTCTCTAACTCCTGCAAAATTACACTTTTATAATCTTTCGCATTGCACAGTTTGAATAGGTTTTCTTGCGATTGTTCAATACTCACTCGTTCTTGTGTTACTTTGAGTTTCAATTCATAATCGGTAAACCTCCTTTTAGGTGTCCTTTTGATTAGAAATCGTGGATCAATTCATTTTTTTCAGTATCAGACTATAGTCACTCATATCTGCTCCTTATTAATATAAAATTAGGATCGCAAATATTTTCTAACTAAATTGTGATGACAAAGGTATGCGGCTTTTTTTTTAAGGAAGTACATAATTCATTCAATAGGGTTCAGAAATGAATCGAAGTGTGTCTAGTCAAATGGAAAGGTTAAGAAATCATTCTAAAGGTATAAGAACCTTTCAGTTCTTGGTATAGAAAAAGCTATTTTTTAATATTAGAGAATGAGATGTATGAAATAAAAGTGCCTAATAAAATTAATCCGTGCTAAAATAGTTGGATATATTATGAGACTCTTTTAATCGTTTTGTTTCAGTTTCCATAAAATGTCCCCCAGCTTTGAGATAAAATGTTTGTATTTCAGTCCTACAACACCTATATTTCTTCATTTGAACGATATTCATACCCTTTTGACTTATTTGAGGACCTTTGTTTACGCATAATACCTCATCTTTGCACCGTACTCAGTTTTCAATAGGTATTATTTTAGTTTTTAGGAACACTTGGATTATTTTCAAATTCGCTGTCGGTTTAATGGAAACATTAGCCGATAGTGAATTCTCTTTATTAAGTATGAGATATATCATGAAAACAATAGATAGAAAATGAAGAAACCTTTATTGTATTTACTTATTTTAGTAGTGGCTGTTCTTGGCAGCTCATGCTCTCAATCTTCGGAGGGCACATTTGAAGTGGGGAAGAATACTTTCTTGCTGAATGGAAAACCGTTTGTTGTAAAAGCGGCAGAGATTCATTATCCGCGTATCCCGAAAGAATATTGGGAACATCGTATTAAAATGTGCAAGGCACTGGGTATGAATACGATTTGCTTGTATGTGTTCTGGAATTTTCATGAACCGGAAGAAGGAAGGTATGATTTTGCCGGACAGAAAGATATAGCTGCGTTTTGCCGTTTGGCTCAAGAGAATGGAATGTATGTCATAGTGCGTCCCGGACCTTATGTCTGTGCGGAATGGGAAATGGGCGGCTTGCCTTGGTGGCTGCTGAAGAAGAAGGATATCAAACTTCGCGAGCAAGACCCATACTACATGGAACGTGTGAAACTCTTTTTGAACGAAGTGGGCAAACAACTGGCTGATCTTCAGATTAGTAAAGGAGGGAATATCATTATGGTACAGGTGGAGAATGAGTATGGAGCATTTGGAATCGATAAGCCGTATATATCCGAAATCCGTGACATGGTAAAACAAGCCGGTTTTACAGGTGTTCCTTTATTCCAGTGTGACTGGAACTCGAATTTTGAGAATAATGCACTGGATGATTTGCTCTGGACTATTAATTTCGGTACGGGTGCTAACATCGACGAGCAATTTAAACGGTTGAAAGAACTACGGCCGGACACTCCATTGATGTGCAGTGAATTTTGGTCCGGATGGTTTGACCATTGGGGAGCCAAGCATGAAACAAGAAGTGCCGAAGAATTGGTAAAAGGTATGAAAGAAATGCTGGACCGCAATATTTCTTTCAGCTTGTATATGACTCACGGGGGGACTAGTTTCGGGCATTGGGGAGGCGCGAATTTCCCGAACTTTTCACCGACTTGCACATCGTATGATTATGATGCTCCTATCAATGAATCCGGTAAGGTGACTCCTAAATATCTGGAAGTACGGAATCTGCTTGGTAACTACCTGCCGGAAGGTGAAACCTTGCCGGAAATTCCGGATTCGATACCGACTATAGCTATTCCTACTATTAAAATGACTGAAATGGCAGTCTTATTTGATAATCTGCCTCACCCCAAAGAGAGTGAGGATATCCGGACAATGGAAGCTTTTGATCAGGGATGGGGTAGTATTCTGTATCGGACTTCATTATCCACTTCTGATAAAGAACAGACATTACTGATCACAGAAGCTCATGACTGGGCACAAGTCTTTCTGAATGGTAAGAAACTGGCTACTCTGAGCCGTTTGAAGGGGGAAGGTGTAGTAAAGTTACCACCATTGAAAGAAGGTGACAGACTGGATATCCTGGTGGAAGCAATGGGAAGAATGAATTTCGGCAAAGGTATTTATGACTGGAAAGGTATTACCGAGAAAGTAGAACTGCAATCTGATAAAGGAGTTGAACTGGTGAAGGACTGGCAGGTATATACTATTCCGGTAGATTATAGTTTTGCCCGTGATAAGCAGTATAAACAACAGGAGAATGCTGAAAATCAACCGGCTTATTATCGGTCGACGTTTAACCTCAATGAGTTAGGGGATACATTCTTGAATATGATGAACTGGAGTAAAGGTATGGTATGGGTGAATGGCCATGCGATTGGTCGTTATTGGGAAATCGGACCTCAACAGACCTTATATGTACCGGGCTGCTGGTTGAAGAAAGGAGAGAATGAAATCATTATATTGGATATGGCTGGTCCTTCAAAAGCTGAAACTGAAGGTCTGCGTCAACCAATTCTGGATGTACAACGTGGTAACGGAGCTTATGCTCATCGTAAGATGGGTGAGAACTTGGACTTAACAAATGAAACTCCTGTTTATCAAGGGATATTTAAGTCAGGCAATGGTTGGCAACATGTGAAATTCGGTAAGAAGGTGGAGACTCGTTTCTTCTGTCTGGAGGCTTTGAACGCCCATGATGGGAAAGATTTCGCGGCTATTGCAGAATTGGAGTTGTTGGGCGAAGATGGCAAACCGGTATCCCGTCAGCATTGGAAAGTGATTTATGCCGATAGTGAGGAAACGGATGCCGCGAACAATATTGCAACAAATGTTTTTGATTTGCAGGAATCAACATTCTGGCATACCAATTATTCCTCTTCCAAACCTGCATTCCCTCATCAGATTGTGATAGATCTTGGTGAAGATAAAGTTATTACGGGATTCTCTTATCTACCCAGGGCTGAAGCCGGTAAAACGGGGATGATTAAAGACTATAAGGTATATTTGAAGATGCAACCGTTTAAGATATAATGTTTGAGATTTTTAAGAAAAGGTTAATTATTTATTAGTTTGTTCATTAAGTTATGAAAATCAGAAAGCGACTTTCACGTGAGTGAGGGTCGCTTTCTGATTTTCGTTCGAAATAAAATAATTCTTGTGATGGTTAAAACCCTAAGAGGAAGTATATTTGTTCTCTCATCTGAGATGATTTATATAATTAACTAGTGTATAAATGATGAAAAAAAATGGGTTTAGCCGATGCGCTGAGATGTACATCGGTCGTTTACGAAAAGAGGGGCGCTATTCTACTGCGCATGTGTATGAAAATGCACTTCTTTCTTTTAGAGGGTTTTGTGGCACACCTACCGTGTCATTCGGACAAGTAACCCGCGAACACTTACGGTGTTACGGGCAGTATCTTTATGAACGTGGCTTGAAGCTTAATACGGTTTCGACGTATATGCGTATGCTGCGTAGTATTTATAATCGTGGAGTAGAATCGGGGAGGGCTCCTTATGTTCACCGGTTGTTTCACGGGGTGTATACAGGAGTGGATGTCCGTCAAAAGAAAGCTTTGCCGGCAACTGAGTTGCATAAGCTTTTATATGGAGATCCTAAATCGGATATTTTACGGCGTACACAGGCGATTGCTGCTTTGATGTTTCAATTCTGTGGTATGTCTTTCGCTGATTTGGCACATTTGGAGAAGTCGTCTTTAGACAGGAATGTTCTTCATTATAATCGTGTTAAAACGAAGACTCCGATGAGTGTGGAAATACTGGATACTGCTAAGGATATGATTTATCAGCTTCAAAACAGAAAACCAGCTCTGCAAGATTGCCCTGATTATCTATTTAGTATTCTGAATGGTAATAAAAAACGGAAAGATGAAAGTGCTTATCGGGAATACCAGTCTGCCCTCCGGAATTTCAATAACCATTTGAGAGGACTGGCAAAGGCTTTGCATCTGACTTCTCCTGTCACTTCTTATACCATTCGCCATTCGTGGGCTACCACTGCGAAATATCGCGGAGTTCCTATTGAAATGATCAGCGAATCGTTGGGACACAAATCAATCAAAACAACACAAATCTATCTTAAAGGCTTTGCTTTGAAAGAACGTACTGAAGTAAATAGAATGAATTTATCTTACGTGAAGAATTGCTTGGAGAAAAGTGTAAATAATATAAAGTATTAGTAGTCAGTATATATACGTGTATGTTACTTCTTAGGTAACGGAAATAATAATGGCGCAAAGATAGACAAAAAAATAAATAACAAGCAAATAAACTATCCTTTTTTTCTTTTTTGATTTAAAAATAAGATAAAAATAGCCTAGAACATGAAAGAACCCTTTTCTTCATATTCTAAGATTTTTACGTCCCATAATCAAAGGAATTTCACCCTACGCTTAGACTGAGCCTCCTTTAGCAACTTGGTATGTCCTATTTTTCGTATTTTAAGAGATTTCTCCCTTTCCCTGTGTTTTCCGTTACCTAAGAAGTAACAGAAAAAAGAATGGTAAAAATAGAGGATTTATGAATCAAATTGGGGTAAGGTCTCTATTTAGGAATATACATAGATAAAAAATGAAACAAACTGAAGCTATTTTGGGGGATATGCGATTTATTCCATTAAAGGGTGTTGTATTAATTCTGATTCTCATCTTGACAACAAGCCGGGTTCATGCACAATATGCTCTTGGGGCAACTGGGCAGATGATGATACCTACAGCCGAGATGCAGGAAACAGGAACCTTTATGGGAAGCGCAAACTTTCTTCCTGAAGAGGTTACGCCTAATAAGTTTAACTATCCTACCATGAACTACTCGGTAGATATGTCTTTGTTCTCTTTTGTTGAACTGACTTACCGTATGACGTTACTCAAAATGCGAACGTATAATGGCAGAGTCGGTTATCACAACCAAGATCGTTCCAATACTATCCGTATCCGTCCATTGAAAGAAAGCCGTTATTTCCCTGCTGTGGTAATTGGTGCAGATGACCTTTTTACAGAAAAGGCTACTCAGTATTGGGGAGATTATTATGGTGTCTTAACTAAAACATTTGGTTTCTGCAAGGGGCATCAGTTGGCTGTTACAGCAGGCTGGTATTTTCATCAGGGCAATCAACCGGCTTTTAAGAAAGGCCCTTTTGGTGGTATTCGTTATACTCCTGCTTTTTGTCGTGAGTTAAAACTGATGGCAGAGTATGATACCAATGGATGGAATTTAGGTGGAGCAATACGTTTTTGGAAACGTTTGTCTGTCCATGTGTTTACACGCGAATTTACTTGTGTTTCTGCCGGTTTGCGTTATGAATGTACATTAATACATTAAGAAGATGAAAAGAGTATTTAGTATACTATATATTATATGTTGCTGCACTTTGGAGAGTGCAGACGCACAATCTGCTGGGATATCTGAAGTCCTGAAAGAATTGCAAATGGAAAATATTTCTGTAGTACAGAAGCAGGATACGATTACGGCAGCATTTGAGACTTCCGTATATAGGGGATCTTATAATGGTATAGGCATTGCAATACGTCGCCTGATCACTCTTCCGGAAGTAACTACATTACAATTGGTCATATTGGATAATGCTTTGCCGCAACTTTGTATCACTTTGCCTGCGAAGCTGATTGAGGATTATCAATCGGGAAAATGTGATTTGGATGGAGTTTACCGTAATATGCAGATGACTACTTCCACCAAAACTGCAATGGAGGCCTTAAAAGGAACAAAACGAGAGTCTACTACTTTTGGGAAAGTGGATGTAGTGCTTTATCCGGGTGTGATGTTAGTTAATAATGTTACTTACAAATTATATAAAGCAGCTTTTGAATTGCAACCGGCTGTAGAAATGCAACTTTGGAAAGGTGCTTCATTGAGGCTGCAGGTTTGCTTGCCTATCGTCAATAATGAGCCGGGCAAATGGGATTGCATCCGACCGGGGTATTTGACATTGCGCCAGGAATTTCGTCTGGATAATCATTGGAAGGGATACCTGACTGGTGGAAATTTCTCGGATGATCGTCAGGGACTTGCAGCCGGTATCGGTTATTTTTCTTCTGACGGTCGTTGGACAGTAGAAGGAGAAGGTGGTATAACTGGTTCGTCTCATTTATATGGCAACGACTGGGGAATGAGTAAATGGAAAAGAGTGAATGGGCAGCTTAGCGTAGGTTATTTCATTCCACAAGTAAATACTCAATTGAAAGTTAGCGGTGGACGTTTTATATATGGAGATTATGGGGTATGCGGAACTCTTTCACGTTACTTCGGTGAATATATTGTGGGACTTTATGGCATGTATACAGATGGAGAAACCAATGCCGGATTTCATTTTTCGATTCCATTGCCGGGTAAGAAGCGTAGTCGTCATGCGGTGCGTGTGATGCTTCCGGATTATTTCGCTTTTCAATATGACATGCGTAGTGGGAATGAATTTGCTCGCCGTGCTTTGGGGGTAAGCTATAGAACCGAACCGAAATCTGCTGAAAACAGCCGTTTCTGGCAACCGGATTATATCCGTTACTATTTGATTCGTACCAATGAAAAGACAAAACTTAAATAAGAGTTGATATTAGTAATTTAAACAAAAATTGAACAATTATGAGAAATTTAAAATGGTTGTATGCATGCTCTTTGGCGATAGCCTTCGGTGTGTTGTCTTTTGCAGCAGTTTCCTGTCATGATGATGACGATGAACCAAAACAAGAGCCGGGTGAAGTTATCGAAACTCCCGCTCCGGTTGTTGAGTATTACATTATGGGTACTGTGACGGATGCCGGTAAAGGTGTATCTGGTGTTGATGTAAAAATTGGTACTGAGACAATTAAGACAGACAAGGATGGTAAGTTCTCTGTAACAGAAACAAAAACAGGTAAGTATTCTGTAGAAGTTGCTCCTAAAGGTTATCTTGCTCAAAATACTTCTGTAGAGATTGCTGCTAATGCGGAAAATCGTAGTGTGGTAACTGTTGCTGTGGCTTTGACTAAGCAAAGTGAACCGGAAAATGTGAAAAAAGGTGAGGAGGCTACAGTAAAAGATAATAGTGACTCTAATAAAGACATTCCGGACCCAACTACAACTCCGGCAGATGAAGTTGTTGAGGATCTTCCTATTACAACAGTAGAAGTCACTATTCCAGCTGATGCACTTCCTGAAAGTGGAACGGGTATCAATGAAGACGGTTCAGCTGATATTAGTGTAACTACTTATGTTCCAGCTCCCGAAGAAGTAACAACGGATGTAAAACCTGCGGAAGAGAATAAAGATGTAGAAAAAACTATCCCTTTGGCTGCTGCTCATTTTGAACCGACAGGTTTGGAATTTGTAAATCCGGTCACTATTTCCATTCCTAATCCTATTCCTGATGTAACTTTTGCTGAATCGGATATGCAACTTACTTATCTGAATACCACAACAGGAAAATGGGATGTACAAACAAGTAAAGTAAACTTGAAAAATGGTAGTTATCAGGCAGATATCAAGCACTTCTCTTCTTATGCTGTAGAAAATAAAGTAACTAGTAAGATTAGTTCTGAAACAGTTGTGAAGAGTGAAGTTTTAGGACAGGCAAGCCGTGATAACAGTGAAAATCCTAAAGCTGTAACTGGCATTGCATTGACTTATAAAGAGAAATCCGGTTGGGAATGTAAAGATGCAGACATCACCAATGCTGTAAAGAGCAAATTGTCAGGTGCTAGTGATGCAACAATTAATGCAATGGTAGCTTTCTTCAAAACTCGTTTGTATTCGTTGATGGGCTCAGCATCAGGTGTGAAAACAACAGAACGTACTTATAATACTGTAAACGTAAACGGTTATACAACAATGAACTATACTTGTTATGCTAAAACTCGTACTACTACATTGTCTGCTAAGGTGCTGTATAAAGGAAATCCTGTTACAATTTCAGTAACTGCAACACGCTATACCGGAACTGATCATCAGTATAAGACAGTTACTACTAATCCTACTCATAGTGGTGGTCAGGGTGGAAGTAACTAATAAATAATAAAGATCATAAAAATAACCCTTTTTTAATAAAACCCTTTTTTATAAACCCTGTTGGGTAATAATCATATGGGATATGAGGAGGAAGAGGTCACTGTGAAGTGGTTTCTTCCTTTTCGTTTATGAGATATATGGATGTTTCTTGAATGTCCATTTCAAACAGAATTCTACTAATATAAGTTAATGTTTATAATTATGATTTGTATCCTGTAAATAAAGCCTATCTTTATCACCCAATACAACATAGGACAAATAAAATGTCATGAGCATAATTATTAAGAACCTTAATAAGATCTATCCAAACGGAAATCATGCCTTGAAAGATGTCAATCTGGAAATACCTGCAGGGATGTTTGGCTTATTAGGACCCAATGGCGCCGGCAAATCTACTTTAATGCGTATTCTTGTAGCCCTTATGGAACCAACTTCCGGGCAGGTAGAAATTTGCGGTTATGATTTGATGAAACAGCGAAAAGAAATACGCGGTATTCTGGGGTATCTTCCTCAGGACTTTCGTTTTTTTGCCAAATACAAAACGTATGAGTTTCTTGATTACGCGGCGCGTCTGTCCGGTATGACCCATAGCAGGCAGAGGAAACAGGCTGTGGATGAAATGCTCGAAAACGTAGGTTTGTTCGATGTTCGCGAACGATATGCCAATAAATTATCGGGAGGTATGAAGCGGCGGTTAGGAATCGCACAAGCGCTGATACATCATCCTAAAGTAATCATTGTTGATGAACCTACTACCGGACTTGACCCAGAAGAACGTATCCGTTTCCGTAATCTTCTTTCGGAGGTCAGCGAGAATGATGTGACTATTATTTTGTCTACTCACATTGTCGGTGATATTTCCAGTACTTGTAATAATATGGCGTTAATGAACCGGGGACAAGTTTCCTTCAACGGTTCTCCGCAAGATATGTTGAAATTAGCCGAGGGTAAAGTGTGGAGAATCAGGGCTGCGGGAGGTCAGTTGCATGAGATCGATAAAAAATATCCGGTAATCTCAACGATTCCATCGGGGACAATCTGGGAAGTACAGGTGGTTGCCGATAAAGTAGAAGGATACGAAGCGGAACCATTTCCCCCTAATCTGGAACACGCCTATGTATATTACATGGAGAATCAATTAAACCTTTGGACAAACGACTAAACACGATATGCTGATATGACCTTTATATCTAATATACAATCGGTAGCAAAATATGAAAGTAAATTATTAATCAGAAGCTGGTTCTTCAGAGTATTCACGGTACTCGCTGTAACTATCATTACTTTTTTCAATTTCCAGTTGTTCGTATCGGAAGATAGCGGAGGCTTTTGGATTGCTACAGCCATTCCATCGAACATTCCTTATCTAATTTTACTGTTGCTAAATACAGGGCAGGCTGTTATTGCTATTTTTCTGGCATCCGACTTCCTGAAAAGAGATAAAAAGCTGGATACATCAGAAGTCTTTTATGTCCGTCCATTAAGTAATGCTGAATACGTCATCGGTAAGATTTGGGGAAATCTGCGCGTCTTTTTGTTGCTGAATCTCATTATTATGGCTATTACGGCTGCATTCAACCTGACATTGGGAGAAGTGGACTGGATGGCTTATTTGCTTTATTTTCTGTTGATCAGTGTACCTACGCTGATTTTTATTATTGGTCTGGCTATCTTTCTGATGCTGGTATTGAAAAATCAGGCACTGACGTTCGTTCTATTATTGGGATATATCGGCTTGACTGTTTTTTATATTGAAGATAAGTTTTATTATCTTTTCGATTATATGGCTTATAGTCTTCCTTTGGTGAAGTCCAGCATTGTCGGTTTTTCCAACTGGGAGGTGATTTTAAATCATCGTGGCATCTATTTTCTTGCCGGACTGGCGTTTGTCTTTTTCACGATTTTCCTGTTCAGGCGTCTGCCGAATTCATCGCACAGTAATTATCCGTGGCTGGTTATTTCTTTTTGTACTCTCATGTTAGCTTTCGTATGCGGTTATTGGCATATACATTCGATTTTATATCAAAGTGATATACGCGCTACCTATACGAAGATCAACAACCAATATGTTTCTACTCCGAAGATGTTCATTCATGAATATGATCTTTCTGTAGAGCAGCATCCTGAAGATTTTCTGTCGGAAGTAACTGTGAAAGGAGTGGCATTGGACTCATCTGCCGTATTCACCTTCTGTTTGAATCCGGGATTAACCATTCATTCCGTTCATTCGGCCGGACAGCAACTCAAGTTTAAACGTGACAAGCAAATAGTATTGGTGGATTTCGGCACGAAGCATGCCAAAGGCGATACAATCTCTGCAACATTCAGGTATGACGGACAGATAGATAACTCATTCTGTTATTTGGATATCCCTCCCGAAGTGCTGCAAGCTTCCAATAAAAAGTTTCTGTTCAACATAGACAAGCAGTATAGTTTTCAGACGAAAAATTATCTGATGCTTACCCCTGAAACTTATTGGTATCCCCGTGCAGGAACAAGCTATAGTGATAAAAATCCTGACTGGCAGCAGACTTATTTCAGTAATTATCGCTTGAAGGTCAAGCCTCTACCGGGGTTAGTTCCTCTTTCTCAAGGGGAAGGAAAGTGTGATGAAGAAGGAGTGTATTCATTCAAAGGTGATTTTCCGTCTCAGACACTATCGTTGGTCATAGGTGACTATCAGCAAAAAAGTGCTTATGCGGACAGCATTCTTTATAGCGTCTGGCATTTAAGGGATCATGACTATTTTACTGCTTCGTTTGATTCTATTCACGATACCATTCCTTGGCTGATACGTAATGTGAAAGAGCAACTGGCACGGCAATATAAACTGGATTACCCTTTCAAGCGATTTTCTATTGTAGAAGTTCCTGTGCAATTTGCCAGCTATGAACGTGCCTGGTCGCAAGCGCAGGAGACAGTACAACCTGAAATGGTATTGTTCCCCGAAAAAGGAGCTATATTCTGGGAACTGGATGTGAAGAGGCAGGTGAAGAATCATATCCGGTGGTCGGGAAATAATGAAATCAGTATGCAGGAAGCCCAGATGCGGACTTTTAGTAACTTTGCCTGGATGTTTTTGCGGACAGAAGGCGATTATAACTTTTCGTCGGGTAGTAGAGGACGGGGAAATCTTTCGTCTACGGCAAATCCTTATTTCCTTTTCCCGCAGATTTATAATTTCCGGTACAATATTTACTCTTCGGAATGGCCTGTTGCCAATCGGGCTATTGAGCTATATCTGCAAAAGAAGTCGGAAAATGAAGGGTGGGAACGTCAGATAAATGGGCTTAGTAACAATGAAAAGGCCAACCTGCTGCTGGAAAAGCATACGTTCAAGGAGTTGCTGGCTGATGTGGAACAGCGTAATCTGCAAAATAATATCGTAGGACTGGAGGCAAGCCGTCTTTTTGCCCGGTCAGAAATAAACATGGGCGTAGATGCTTTCAGAGATTCACTATATGCGATGTTGAAGCGTAATACATTTCTGAACATAAAGTTTGAAAATATGCTGGATACTCTGGGAGAAATGAGCCGGACGGATCTTTATTCATATTTGAAAGAATGGGAACAGTTGACGCCTCTTCCTTTTTATTCGATCGGAGAGCCCGAACTGACCAAAGTTGTCAATAAAGGAGGAGAAGAATTCTTTGTCTTGAAAGTACTGGTGAGCAATAACTCGGATTATGACGGAATAATTCAGATGAACGTTCTTCAAAATGGCTGGTGGTATCAACCGATGGAAGATCCCAGAGCCAGAAAAAAGGTAGAGATAGCTGCCCATACAAGCAAAGAATTTGTTTCTGTCTGGGAAGAACAGATACGTGATGTGGAAATCAATACGATGGTTTCTGGCAATCTGCCTTATATGATACGGCAATCCATTGGTAATGTAAAACAAGAACGGAATAAAATAGTCAAGGACACTATCTATACCTTGCCGGAATCATCCTTAGAAATGCCGGGAGAGGTTATTGTGGATAATGAAGATTCCACTCTCTTTGTACTTTCTACCCCTGCTGTCGTAGGACTTCTGCCTAAATGGCTGGATAAAGTGGAGGATACTTCCTTTAAATATTCGGGCATATCCTGGTGGCGTGCGCCTTTACAATGGACGGCCACCACCAATGCTAAATATTATGGTAAATATATCCGTTCGGCCTATGTGATTAAGAGTGGAGACGGCAGTCAGACGGCTACATGGAAAATTCCTGTGCCGGAAGCCGGTCAATATGAGCTTTATTATCATGTATTCAAGGATGATGAGCTGCGATGGAATGATCGCCTTCAGGGTGAATATCATTTCAGGGTGGCATACGACAGCGAGATGGAAGATGCTTATATCAATCTGAGAAAAGCCAATGAGGGTTGGGAACAACTCGGTACTTACTATTTTAGTGCCGATACGGTTCGTGTCATGCTGACGGATGAATGTAAGCTGCGCTCTGTGACAGCCGACGCAGTGAAAATAGTGAAACGATAATTATTAAAACAGCAAACTATATGCAAAGTGACTTACTACTATTAAAAAGAATGCTGCTGACAATCGTAACTTTTACGGGAATTGCCTTGACATCACAAGGACAAATTCCTTTAACGATTGACAAGGCAATGGAGATTGCGCAGGAGAACAGTCCTTCTCTTCGCCGTTCCTACATGAATCTGGAGAGATATAAGCAGAATCTGCTGGCGCAGAAGGCTTCATTAAAATCTCGATTTTCATTAAATCTGAACCCGGTGGACTATAACAAGAACAGGCGTTTCGATAATCGTCTGTCACAATGGTACACGAATGAAACATTCAATACCAGCGGGACCTTTCAGGTCGATCAGCCCATTCTATGGACAGACGGTACAATTTCTTTAATCAACCGTTTTGGCTGGCAGGACAACAGCTCCATTATAGAAGGCGATAAAACTAGTAACCGGGCATTCAGCAATGACCTCTATCTGCAATTGACTCAGCCTATTTTCACATACAACAAGCGTAAAATGGAACTCAAGCAAATAGAGTATGATTATGAAAATGCCAATATCAGTTATGCTTTGCAGCAACTGAATACGGAGAAAAGTATAACCGATCAGTTCTATTCTGTCTATATGGCACAGAGTAATCTGGAAATCAGTCGTGAAGAACTGGTTAATGCCCAGCAAAGTTATGATATTATCAAGAATAAGGTAGAAGCGGATTTAGCAGCGAAGGACGAACTCTTTCAAGCGGAACTGAATCTGGCTACGGCACGTTCGTCTGTAGACGAAAGTCAGGTGAATCTGGAGAATGCGAAGGACAAACTCAAACAGACTCTCGGAATGAGGCTGGATGAAGATATTCTCGTATTTGCGGAAGTGGAGATTAAACCGATTCAGGTAAATCTGGACCAGGCCATATCGCATGGGTTGGGTTCGCGTCTGGAACTTCGTCAACGTGAAATAGAGAGCAAGGAACTTGAGTTCGATATGATTAAGACAAAAGCGCTGAACGAGTTTAAAGGAGATGTATCCATCTCTTTCGGATTGATAGGAGATAATAGCCACCTGAATAAAGTCTATAATAATCCGACACAGAATCCGAGGGTTTCTATCAGCTTTGCTGTTCCTATTTTCGACTGGGGTGAAAAGAAAGCAAGGATTAAAGCACAAAAGATGGCCCAACGGATTAATGAACTTGAGTTTCAAGAGGATAAAGTGGATATCGAGCTGAATATTCGTCAGGTATGGCGTAACCTCGAAAACCTCCGGACTCAGATTAAAATCGCCGAGCAAAATGTACAGAATGCACAGTTGACCTATGATCTGAATCAGACTCGTTATCGGGAAGGTGACATAACCGGTATGGAAATGAGCCAGTTCCAGACTCAGCTTTCGAATAAGAAGATTACTTATACGCAGGCGTTGATTAATTACAGAATAGAATTACTTAATCTTAAAATCCTTTCATTGTATGATTTCGACAAGAATATCCCTCTTGTTCCTATGAAAGACATTGTTGATAAAAAATAAGCAGACCATGAAACAGTATCAAATTTTTATTGCATCTTCTTTGTTAACAACCTTATTGTTAACCGGCTGTGGCAACAAACCACAAAACGCACCCAATAATATTGCAACTCCGGTATCTGTCGTGGAGCTGAAGAAAGGTTCTATCAGTAAATTAATAAATACAACAGGAACAGTGCAGCCGACTTACGGTGCATCTCAGAATGCGGAAATGAGCGGATTTTATAAACTTCAGACTAATCCGAGAACCGGAAAACCTTTCAAAATGGGAGACAGGGTAAGTAAGGGGGAACTGATAATCCGTCTGGAAGACAAGGAGTATGAAAACGGAATCGCTATTGACGCTAAAAAACTAAGTCTTGAAATTGCCGAACAGGAACAGTCAAAGCAGAAAGCTCTCTATGAAAAAGGAGGGGTGACGATGAGTGAAATGCGGAATACGGAAGTAAAAGTAACGAATGCCCGTTACGATTATGAAAACGCAAAACTCAATCTGGAGAAGATGAAAGTGAAAGCTCCGTTTGATGGTGTGATTGTTGATTTGCCTCACTATACGGCTGATACAAGAGTGGAGCAGGGAAAGGCTATGGTGAGTCTGATGGCTTATGATAAAATGTATATGGATATCAATCTGCCGGAAAGCAGCATTCGTTATGTCAAGGAAGCGCAACCGGTATATATTACTCATTATACCATCCCCGGAGATACTTTAAAAGCGAGAGTCGGTGAGTTGTCTCCTGCAATCAGTACGGAGACACGTACTTTTAAAGGAAAGATTCTGATTGATAATGACCAACTGAAGTTGCGTCCGGGTATGTTCGCCAAAGCAGATATTATCGTTGACAGAGCTGATAGTTCTATCATTATACCTAAAGACGTAATCTTGTCCAATCGTCGCCGGAAATACGTATATATCGTCGAAAAGAATACGGCAAAGATACGCAATCTGCAAACAGGTCTGGAGGATGAATATAATATCGAAATTCTATCCGGACTTAATGTAAATGACAATTTGGTAGTGAAGGGTTTTGAAACACTGAAAGAAGACGCCAAAGTCAAAATCCAAAAGTAAATCATGGATGCGATATATGACCGCATCTTTTGAAAATAGGAAATACTTATGAAGAATATAATCAAATTTGCAGTAGGCAATCCGGTTACGATTTGTATGGTAGTATTTGCCCTCTTATTGCTGGGAAAAGTATCATACGATCAGTTGAGTGTGGATTTATTGCCCGATCTGAATAATCCCCGCCTGTTTATTGAATTAAAGGCGGGTGAACGCCCTCCCGAGGAGATCGAAAAGCAATTCGTTAAAAATATGGAGTCTATGGCGATCCGGCAGAGTGATGTTACTCAGGTCTCTTCTGTGATTAAAGCCGGGACGGCACGAATTACTGTAGAGTATACCTGGACAAAGGACATGGATGAGGCTTTTCTTGATTTGCAGAAAGCCATGAATCCGTTTGCCCAGAACAAGGATATCACTGAACTGAAGATTACGCAGCATGATGCGAACTTGTCTCCGGTAGTTTTGGTGGGAATGTCTCATCAGAGTATTACAGATATGGCGGAATTGAGGAAAATTGCCGAAAGCTATATCCGTAATGAGTTGATTCGTCTGGAAGGTGTGGCTGAAGTTACGCTTTCGGGAGAAGAAGTCAGCACTCTTACCATTCAGACTGATCCTTATAAACTGGATGCTTTTCAACTGAAAATAGAAGATATCGCTTCGCGCATCGAATCGAACAATCAGAGCATATCCGGGGGACGGGTCAGTGAACTGGGATTACAATATCTGGTGAAAAGTTCGAGCTTGTTTGCTTCAGAAGATGATTTTGAGAATCTGATTGTCGGATACAAAGCGATACAACAACAAGAGGAAGCTTCCGGAAACAATGCTACGGGTACAGCAACCGCCAACAGTAATAAAGCTCCTGTTTTTTTGAAGGAAGTGGCGACTGTGCAGTTTTTGAACGCTCGTCCGGAGAACATTGTACGGATTAACGGGAAGCGTAGTATCGGACTGTCTATTTATAAGGAGATGCGCTTTAATACTGTAAAAGTGGTGGATGAGGTAACCCGCCAATTGGCAGTGATAGAGAATGCATTGCCCGGTTATCATTTTCAGGTGATTTCGAATCAGGGTACTTTTATAAAAAGTGCGATCGGAGAAGTAAAGAGCAGTGCTGTTTTGGGTGTTATCCTCGCTATTGTAGTCTTGTTTGTATTCCTTCGCCGGATGGGGACAACACTGATTGTCAGCCTTGCTATTCCCATTTCGATTGTGGCTACTTTTAATCTGATGTTCTTCAACGGACTGTCACTGAATATTATGACATTGGGAGGACTGGCGCTCGGGGCGGGTATGCTCGTAGATAATGCCATTGTCGTCATAGAAAGTATCTTCCGAAATCAGGAGAAAGGATTGAGTATCAAAGAGGCTGCTATTAACGGGACAGCAGAAGTTGCCAATGCGGTAATTGCTTCTACTCTGACTACTATTGTCGTCTTCCTGCCGATTGTTTATCTTCACGGAGCTTCGGGCGAACTGTTTAAAGATCAGGCATGGACGGTAACTTTCTCACTGGTCTCTTCTTTGTTTGTGGCTATCCTGGTGATTCCGATGTTATATATCCAGCTTTCCGGCAAGAAGATTAAGCTGGAAGAAGTGAAGTCCATTCGTATTACGGGATATAGCAGAGTGCTTCGCAGGCTGATTCAGCGACGTTGGCTGGTGATCGGTATGGCAGTGTTGCTTCTTATCGTGACTGGGTTACTGACTCCGTTTATCGGAACTGAGTTTATGCCCCGTGCGGAAAGCAAGACGTTTACGGCTGTAGTCAAAATGCCCGAAGGTACACAGATGGAACGTACTTCCGCTGCTGTAGGCAATTTGGAAGAATTGTTATATACCATTGTTGGCGGTGATTCTTTATGTACGGTATACAGCCATATCGGAGAGGGAAGTGGTTCGGAAAATGCGATATTTGAAGGAGAAAATACAGCAATGATGAAAGTAATCCTTTCACCGGAATGTACACTTTCACCGGAAAAGGTGATTGCGTCTTTCGTGGAATCGGCCAAGAATCCTGACGGACTGGAACTGACGATTCAGCAGGATGAGAATTCTCTGAGTTCACTGTTAGGAAGCGAAGGGGCTCCTATTGTTGTGGAGGTCAAAGGAGAGGAGTTGGATGAGATTGCTCAGTTGACTGAAGAGGTGAAGGAACGGATGATTGGTGTAAATGGAATCTATGATGTTATTACTTCCGTGGAAGACGGTGCTCCAGAAGTTGTGATCTCGATTGACCGTACGATAGCCGGTATCAATAATCTGAGTGTGGCTATGGTAATCGAACAATTGAAGCAGCAATTAAGCGGTAAGGAAGTCGGTAAAATGGAATATCGCGGTGAGATGCGTGATATCGTCATAAAGGTGCCGGATATCCCGTTGAGTTCTCTTGGTGCTCTTGTCATCAAAAGTGGAACACAGGAATTTGTATTACAAGAGATTGCTACCATTACTCACGGACAAGCGCCCAAGGAGATTCTGCGCCGCAATCAAAGCCGTATCGGTAAGGTGATGGCTAATATGGATGCGAGTAAATCACTGGATAAAGTAGCAGCCGAAGTGCGTGAAACGGTGAAAGGTATTGAATTGCCTGCTAACTACAGTATCACAGTGACAGGAGAAGAAGAAAAACGACAAGAATCAATGAACAGTCTGTTGTTTGCTCTGATGCTTTCTGTTGTACTTGTCTATATGGTGATGGCTTCCCAGTTTGAATCCTTGCTGCATCCGTTTACGATTTTGCTGACTATTCCTCTGGCTGTAGTAGGTGCTATCTTACTTTTCTTCATTACCGGAACCACTATCAATATGATGGGAGTCATCGGTATTGTCATGCTGGGAGGTATTGCCGTCAATAATTCCATCATTCTGGTAGACCGTATCAATCAGCTTAGTCAGGCAGGAATGGAGTTGACTGATGCCATTGTAGAAGCAGGGCAACAGCGTATCCGTCCGATCATCATGACTACTTTGACTACGATTCTGGCCATGCTTCCGATGACATTCAGTTTTGGTGAAGGTGCATCTTTACGTTCACCGATGGCTATAGCTGTGATCGGAGGATTGATAACTTCTACTCTGATGAGTTTGATGGTTATTCCTTGTGTCTATTATGTCTTGGAGAATATCAAAAGACGTATAAATCGCCGAACTAAAAACAGCTGAAGATGAACTTTTTACTAAATAGGAGAATAACGATTTGTATGCTGTTTATTGCACTCAGCCTGCTGGGCTATGTGTCGTATAAACAACTTCCGGTGGAGTTGCTGCCCAACGCAGAACTTCCGGTTCTGTTTGTCCAGGTGTCGTCACAGCAGGATATGGACCCTTCGTATGTAGAGTCGGAAGTGATTATTCCACTTGAAGGAGCGGTCAGTGCGATAGGTGGAGTAGACAAACTGCAATCCTATATTGACAGGAGGCAGTCCAGCATACAGATTGACTTTAAAAAGAATATCAACTTCAAGATGACCAGTCTTAAACTGCAGGAGAAGGTGAATGAAATCGCTGCCTCCCTGCCGACCGGTTTTACCGTACAGGTACAGAAAGTGGATATTGCTCAGATGAATAATAACTTCATGGTGCTTCAGGTGCGTGGTACGGGAGGAACCGACCGTGTCCGGAGTCTGGTAGACGAGGATGTTCGTTCCGATCTGGAGAACATAGATGGGGTAGCTTCCGTCAATATCTACGGAGGACGGCAGAGAGCCATTGAAGTGCGTCTGAATCCGGAGGCTTGCAAGGCTTTGAACCTCACAGCTTCCAAAATAAGCGGTTTGCTCTCGCAGAATACTCAGGAAAAGACATTTGTAGGCTTCGCAGATGAACCCGACAGCAAGAATTTTGTCCATGTCAATGCGATGTATACCAAAGTCTCTGATTTGGAGAATATAGTTGTCGCTCCCGGTCCTATTCTGCTGAAAGACGTGGCAACCGTCTTTTTTGACTTGAAAGATGAAACCACTTATAGTCGTGTGAATGGAAAAGAAGCCGTCTCGGTTGCTTTGATCAATGATTCACAGGCTAATCTGATTGAACTTTCACACCGTGTATCCGATGTGATTGAAAAGCTGAATGAGAAACTGGCTCCGCTCGAACTGGAAATTGTCATTCAGGAGAACAAGGCTGAAACCATGGAAAATAATATCAACCAGATTATTAATCTGGCATTGGTAGGGGGATTATTGGCTGTGTTCGTTCTTTGGCTTTTCCTAAAGAATATGCGGCTGGTGTTTTTTATCGCACTTTCCATACCGATTTCTGTCTATACGGCTTTCAACTTCTTCTACGCTTTTGGTATCACTATCAATAGTCTTACCTTGGTAGGAATGGCGTTGGCCATCGGAATGCTGCTGGATAATAGTGTCGTGGTGCTTGAGAATATTTATCGTTTGTCGGGAAACGGCTATACGCCCGAACGATCGGTAACGCAGGGAACGAAAGAAGTGTGGCGCTCCATTGTGGCGGCCACCCTGACTACCATTACTGTATTCCTGCCGTTCGTTTTTTCTGATAATTTCCTGATAAAACTGATCGGGCACCATATCGGAGTATCCATTATATCTACTTTGACGATCTCGCTGTTTGTAGCTTTACTTTTTATACCGATGATTACTTACCTTCTTTTGAAGAGTAAGAGTGGGAACAGCGTCGTTTATGAAAAAGTATCGATCGTTCAGCGTCCGATGCAGGTCTATCTGGTCTTATTGAAGACTTGTATGCGCAATCCGGGAGTAACGGTCTTTGGAGCTGTAATCTTGCTTTTTGCAACGCTGATTCTGTCGCTGACCTTGAATGTGCAGCAAATGAAAGAAGTAGCTTCAGACCGGTTCAACATCAGCGTCGTAATGCCTACCGGAAGTACGCTTGAAAATACGGATAAGATTGTAAAGGTACTGGAAGAACGTCTGGAGGATTTTCCGGAAAAGAAAGACCTGATTTGCCGTATTAGGGAAAAAGAGGCGACTCTGACGCTCGTTTTGCAGGAAGATTACACAAAGATTGCCAAACGGAAAATAGCCGATATAAAAGCGGATGTGCAGACTAAAGTCGCCAATATCAATGGTGCGGAAATCTATGTCTCTGATGCTATGGGAGGCGGAGGAGATAACTCGGCACTGAGCAGCCTTGGCGGATTCATGCGTTTGTTGGGCATCGGTGACAACAGTGAACGGGTGGTGATCAGAGGGTCTGATTTCGAAATGATGCAGATGGTGGCAGAGGAAGTGCGTTATTTGTTGGACGAACAGGACTTTGTACAGCATACTCATGTTTCGTATACTCCCCGTCAGGCAGAAATAAATCTGAACTTTGACCCTATTCTGCTGACTGCCTATGATATTAACCGTGGCAATATTACCACCGGATTAACTGCGCTTAATAATGAATACTCTTCCGAAGCTACTTTCAAGGTGGGAGAGGATATTTATGATATTATTATCCGTGACGAAATACCGGAAAAGGAAACTGAAGAAGAGGCACAGGAAAAAGCTCAGAAAGAGAAAACTGTGGATGACTTGCGTGCTATCCGGATAGAAAATGCCAATGGCGGTATGCACAATCTCGAAGATATATCATCTCTGAATTATGGGCGTGGACGTTCGCGGATCATCCGTGTCAATCAAGATAAGCAGATTGAGGTATACTATGCTTTTCCGAGAGATGTTCAGTCTTCGAAAGATTTATTGGGAGGATATCGTTCCGATATCGACCAGTTGATTGCCAGTTATAATCTTCCGTCCGGAGTCGCTGTGCAGGTATTCCATGAGGAGGATGAATTCGGGGATTTCAAATTCCTTATTCTGGCAGCTTTTCTTTTGATATTTATGATCCTTGCTTCAGTCTTCGAATCTGTAGTGACGCCTTTTGTGTTGCTTTTTACCATTCCGTTGGCTGCTATCGGTTCTTTGCTGGCATTATTGCTTTCGAGCAACAGTCTGATGAATGCGAATACATTGACAGGGTTCCTTATTCTGTTGGGAGTAGTCGTCAATAACGGAATCATTCTGATAGATTACGCCAACATTTTGCGTAAACGGGGATACCGCCGGAACAGGGCGTTGATGACTGCCGGTATGTCACGTATTCGTCCCATTCTGATTACTTCCATCACCACAATTGCTGCCATGCTCCCGTTGGCTATGGGAGATACGGAGTATGCAGGGGCTATCGGTGCACCTTTTGCCATTACAGTGATAGGCGGACTTTTCTTTTCCGCCATGCTGACGCTGATTTTAATTCCGACAGTTTGTATGGGACTGGAAAATGTGCTTCAGTGGTACCGTTCGTTATCCCGTAAACTATGGACCATTCACCTGATTCTTTTTGTGTCCGGTGTAATCTGTATCTGGCTATACACTGACGGAATCCTTTGGCAGTCAATCTATCTGGTAGCACTGATTGCAGGCATACCGGGGATGACATACTTTGCGCAAACTAGTCTTCGGAGAGCTAAGGCGGAGGTTATCAATCCGGATGAAGAAATTCGTATTTCTGTCCGCAATCTGGTTAAGATCTACGATTGGCCTGGACACATCAGCCGTCAGTGGAACAGTGGTTTGCAATTACGCAAACGTCTGGGATTGAGCAATGAATACCATTCTCTGAAGGACTTTATCAATGTGCTATGGCAGTTTGGTATCTTACTGTTTGCCATTTATTTCACCTATTTCTTCATTCATAACAGGCTTTGGATATTCCTGTTCTCGTTCGCTATTTATGCAGCGATACTGTATTTGTGGAGAAAGGTACGTTCCTATTTATATTATCGATACGGAGATAATCGGGTAACAAAGATCGTAAACCGGGTGATATTCTGGAGTCTTCCTCCCCTTATCCTGTTTCAGTTATTCCGGAAACTAGATAATAACGGGCTGGTCATCATGATCGGATTGTTATGGCTTGTGGGTATTGCCATCTATGTCACTTCCCAGTATCTGTATGATCATGATGTAAATATTGAGCGTGTCACCGGACGATTTGCAGGGCTTCGCCGTTCCTATTTCCGCATGGTGAAGAGTGTTCCTATGATTGGAAAACGACGCAAACCTTTCAAAGCATTGCGTGGAGTGTCATTCGAGATTCAGACAGGTATGTTCGGACTACTGGGACCCAATGGGGCAGGTAAATCGACCTTGATGCGTGTCATCTGTGGTATCTTTGAGCAGAGCTATGGTAGTATCTGGATCAATGGTCTGGATACACGTATCTACAGAGAAGAGCTACAGAGTCTGATTGGTTTCCTTCCACAGGAATTCGGAACTTATGAGAATATGACTTCGTGGGAGTTTCTGGATTATCAGGCTATACTGAAAGGGATTGTAGACGGTGAGTTACGAAAGGAGCGTCTGGATTATGTACTGAAAGCGGTACATATGTACGAGCGGAAAGACGAAAAGATAGGTTCTTTCTCGGGAGGTATGAAACAGCGTATTGGTATTGCGCTTATTCTGCTTCATTTACCGCGTATCCTGGTTGTGGATGAGCCTACAGCGGGACTCGACCCTCGCGAACGTATCCGTTTCCGTAATCTGCTGGTAGAGTTGAGTAAGGACCGTATCGTTATTTTCTCCACTCATATCATTGAGGATATATCCAGTTCCTGTAATCAGGTAGTGGTGATCAATAAGGGTGAACTGAAATATTTCGGTGATCCTTCGGACATGGTGGAAATGGCTAATGGGAAAGTATGGCAGTTTAATATAGATAAGACAGAATTTGAAAAAGTACTGGACAAATCGTTGGTAATACATCATATTCAGGAAGGCGATACGATTCGGGTGCGCTATCTTTCTGTCGGACAGCCTTATGAAGGGGCTGTAGAGGTAGAAGCTAATTTGGAAGACGCTTATCTCTGTCTGCTGAAGAATATGAATTAAAAAGAAAAGAAGGATATGACATTCAAACAATTGATACAACTGTTGCCTAAAGTAGTCAGGTATAACCTGAAGATTATATTTGCCGGGAAGTTTTTCTGGTTTCTGCTGGCTGCATTTGGTTTTTTTGCTCTTTTCATGTTTCAGAATGCCTGGAAACGGGAGGAGATTAACGAGGGACTCATCTATAGCATCCTGATGTTTCCGTCTATGCTGCTTATTTTCTACCCGGCTGTATTCGGCATTCAGAATGATGAAGATAGCCGGATATTGGAGATTCTCTTTGGAATCCCCGACTATAAGTATAAGGTTTGGGGCGTGCGGTTATTGATGATTTATGTGGCAATTTTTGTTATTCTGATTATCTTTTCATACATAGCCATTTTATTGCTGTATCCGGTCAATCCGCTTGAGATGGCATTACAGTTGATGTTCCCGATACTCTTTTTCGGAAATATGGCTTTTATGCTGTCTACCATTACGCGGAGTGGAAACGGAACTGCCGTATTTATGATTATTATAGGCATTGCATTGATGTTCTTAGGTAAGCCGGATTCTTTCTGGAACGTTCTGCTGAATCCTTTTCGTGTTCCCGATAATGTTCATCCGATCATTTGGGAGGGAATCCTTATCAAAAACCGCATTTTCCTTTTATCCGCCAGTTTAGTCTGGATGATGGTCGGATTACTTTATCTGCAGAAAAGGGAAAAGTTTGTATAACAGCAGATTAGGATGCTGAATATTCTCAAGTGTTCTTGCTGCGATGAGAAAAAATTCTCACTATGATGAGAAAAAAGTCTCATCGCAGTGAGAATTTTTTCTCATCATGGTAAGTATAGTCCTATGTATGCGGGAACAGAAATAGGGAATCAGAAGTAGTATCCCAGATTCACATAACAGCTTCCTTTATCAGTCTGATTGGAATATCCGAACGTAATCTCCAATGGACCGAAAATACTGTCCATACCATATCCGGCACTGATACCAAACAGTTGTTTCCCTTTCAGAATTTCGAAGAAGTGACTGTCCGTCAAGCCATAATTACCTGTCAGAGTGAGATAATGAATGCTTCCCATCCGTTGTCTGAGTTTCACGGATGCAATCATGATAGAATTGTCCATCAGTTCCATATTGGTCACACCGGCAAACGGCAGTTGCTGTGGAATGTAGAGTCCGTATACTTCGCCGCCAATGGCATTTTGCAAGGGATAGGCGATGTCTTTTCCAATCAGAACACGACCATAGATGGATGGAATGATAGAAAAACGTCGGGTTACGGGAACTACGCTGGCCCATGAACCGCTCAGTGCGGAGAACGGGGCGTGATCATTATACTGAGCCATATTATCGGTGTAGAGTGAATAGGCAGCTTTGAATTCAGTTCCTTTGGAAGGGAAATATCCCTTGTCGAATGTACTATAGTGTACCTGAGCGAAATAACTCAGGAAATGTTCGGATTCTACATCCAGTCCAATGAGTTCCGGTTTCTTGAAAAGAAAATCTTTGTATTTATAATATTCGAAACGAAGTCCGAGTCCGAAGCGGAGGTTTTTGTACCAGACATCCGAAAAGCCAAATTCAGCTAAATGATACTTGTAAGTAGTGTTATAGGCACGTTCACCTTCATCATAGATGTTGATGTCATTATATTGAAACATATATGAGAAATTGAAATTGCGTTGCTGCATCGGTTCGAGAGTGTAATCGATGCGTGCGGCATATCGCTTTCCTAATCGGCCGGTTAGGGATAATCGGGAAGGAACATGAGTTTTGAGATCCGCTGTGGCATTAATCAGCAGGGATGCTATTTCTTCCGAGTCGAAACGGATGCCCAGATTGATTCTTTTCTCATATTTTTCTTCTAACAAGAAATTAAGGTGGTACCCTTCGGGAGTGTTGGTAAGTGTGTAGCTGGCGCTTGAGTAAGAATGACTGCCACGCAACTGATACACAGCTTGTTCTATCTGTTGAGTGGTAATGTTACTGTTTTCTTTGAGATTACACTTCTTCATCAGCCATTTTTTGTCATCAGCCTCTACGCCGGAGAACGATATATCTGTGACGTATACTGTCCGTGAATTGGAAAGAGAAGAGTACGGTCCATGTTGTTTGGGGACATAATTGTCCGGTATACCGATTTCTTTTTTTAAGGCAATCAGGGAATTCCACTGTGCACGTGCGGCTTCTTCGCCCCGACGCATCAGAGAATCGATGGCTGCCGGAGTGAAGCTGGCGGAAGAAAATCCGTCTACATTTACCTTGATATAGGTATCAGTGAGTTCTACATTCTTTTCATGATTGGTCTGGCAAGTGAGATCAACAATCTGCCCCAATATGTCCGGAGCGCTGTTGAGTTTGTCGGCACTTTTCAGCGCATTCTGAACATCGATTCCGATAATAATATCGGCTCCCATTGCTTTGGCCACATCTGCCGGATAATTATTGACAATTCCACCGTCTACCAATACCATACTGTCTTTGCGTACCGGTGTAAATACACCAGGGATGGCCATACTGGCACGCATGGCAGTAGAGAGTACGCCATCATGGAATATGATCTGGTCTCCATTGACTACATTGGCCGATACACAAGCGAAGGGGATCGGTAACTTATTAAAATTGATCGAGTCATGGTAGCCCATTGTCAGATCAGAGAACAGATTGGCAAGATTCTGTCCTTTGATAATTCCTCCGGACATGGCAGCTTTCGGATTCTTTGTAAAAGGAAGCGAAACAATGTATTTTGCAGAGCGTTCGCGTTCGGTGAGCGACATGGCACTGCGTTTGATACGATCGCTCAAAAGGAAAGTCCAGTCTTGCTTGCGTACCATACTGTCCAGTTGTTCCGGAGTATAACCGATGGCGTAAAGTCCACCGACTATAGATCCCATACTAGTGCCTACTATATAATCGATCGGAATGCCTGCTTCCTCGATGACTTTCAGTGCTTTGATATGTGCCACTCCTTTGGCACCGCCGCCACTGAGGACGACGCCGACCTTCTTCCGTTGTTCCTGAGAATAAACAGAAAAAGGTAATATCAGGCACATTGCAAAAACTAATGTTGAAAAGATTTGTTTTTTCATTAGGACATGTTATTGTGTTGATGTACAATATAACTACAAATGTAGGGGATAAATTGTTTAGTTGATGAAACAAGAACTATAAAAAATGTTCTAAAAGTCGGAAATGTGGATAAATTCTACACTTTAAGGATGTTTTCCACACTTCTGTCTTCAAGAGGAAAAACGTAATACGTTGATAATAAGCAGATAAGATAAAACAGGATATTTTGGTATGTGTATTGCATAATAGAGTGTAGAACAAACATAAGTTAAATTAAATAATAAGATTCGATATGAGATTATTCTTTTCGAAACATGAGTTGAAACTGAGGAGAAAGAGAACCATTGCTGCTGTAGTATGTATGGTAATTGTGTTGGGAGTGTATTGGATACTGACACGACCTCAGAAGGCTGCACCGGAAATGCCGACAGTGATTGTTGAACCGGTTATAAAAGACGATGTAGAAATATTCGGAGAATATGTGGGGCGTATCCGTGCCCAGCAATTTGTCGAAGTACGTGCCAGGGTAGAAGGCTATCTGGAAAACATGCTTTTTGCCGAAGGCACTTATGTAAATAAGAATCAGGTCTTGTTTGTGATCAATCAGGACCAATATCGTGCGAAAGCCGACAAAGCGCGGGCTCAGTTGAAAAAGGACGAAGCACAGGCATTGAAAGCTGAACGTGACTTGAAACGTATCCGTCCGTTGTACGAACAAAATGCCGCTAGCCAGCTGGATCTGGATAATGCGGAAGCAGCTTATGAAAGCGCTGTTGCGACAGTAGCGATGAGTGAGGCGGACTTGGCGCAGGCTGAACTCGAGTTAGGCTATACTATCGTTCGTTCACCTCTTGCCGGACATATCAGTGAAAGAAATGTAGACTTGGGAACGCTTGTTGGTCCGGGAGGAAAGTCTCTGCTGGCTACAGTAGTAAAAAGCGATACCGTATTGGTCGATTTCAGTATGACGGCACTCGATTATCTGAAAAGTAAAGAACGTAATATTAACCTCGGTCAGCAGGACTCTACCCGGTCCTGGCAACCGAACATTACTATTACTTTGGCGGATAATACCGTATACCCCTATAAAGGATATGTTGATTTTGCGGAGCCGCAGGTCGATCCCCAGACAGGTACTTTCTCCGTACGTGCAGAGATGCCTAACCCAAAACAGGTATTGCTTCCGGGACAGTTTACCAAAGTAAAACTACTTTTGGACGTACGTGAAGGAGCCATCGTGGTTCCGATGAAAGCTGTTACCATTGAAAAAGGCGGAGCTTATATTTATACAATGCGTAAAGATGATACAGTAGAGAAACGTTTTATCGAGTTAGGACCCGAAGTGGGGAATAATGTCGTAGTGGAAAGAGGACTCGCTGTAGGAGAGACAATTGTTGTAGAAGGTTTCCATAAGTTGACCCCGGGTATGAAAGTACGGATCAGTCAGCCGGAAACGGAGGTGAAGGATACCACTATGGTGGCAGGTGATTCTACAACAGGAATGAAGAATAACGCAAAAGGAGAATAATCAATGAAAGTTAGTTTTTTTATAGACAGGCCGGTATTTTCGGCTGTCATTTCCATCGTGATTGTGATTGTCGGAGTCATCGGGCTGACCATGCTTCCGGTGGATCAATATCCGCAGATCACGCCTCCGGTGGTAAAGATCAGTGCGTCTTATCCGGGTGCGAGTGCGCTTACCGTGTCGCAGGCGGTGGCTACTCCGATTGAACAGGAAATCAATGGTACGCCCGGTATGCTTTATATGGAATCGAACAGTTCTAACTCTGGTGGCTTCTCGGCAACAGTTACCTTTGATGTATCTGCCGACCCGGATCTGGCTGCTGTGGAAATTCAGAACCGTGTGAAGCTGGCTGAATCCCGTCTTCCGGCGGAAGTGATTCAGAATGGTATTTCCGTAGAGAAACAGGCACCCAGTCAGTTAATGACACTCTGTCTGACTTCTACCGATCCTAAGTTTGACGAAATTTACCTGAGCAACTTTGCTACGATCAATGTGCTCGATGTGATTCGCCGTATTCCGGGGGTAGGACGTGTATCTAATATCGGTAGCCGTTACTATGCTATGCAGATATGGGCAGAGCCTGATAAGCTGGCTAACTTCGGATTGACTGTGCAGGACTTGCAGAATGCCTTGAAAGATCAGAATCGTGAATCGGCAGCCGGTGTATTAGGTCAGCAGCCGGTACAGGGACTGGATATAACGATTCCTATCACTACTCAGGGACGTCTTTCTACAGTAGGGCAATTTGAGGATATTGTGGTACGTGCCAATGCCAATGGTTCCATCATCCGGCTGAAGGATGTGGCACGTGTATCCTTGGAGGCTTCTTCATACAATACCGAGAGTGGTATCAATGGTGAGAATGCAGCGGTACTCGGTATTTACATGTTGCCGGGTGCCAATGCAATGGAAGTGGCCGAGAATGTAAAGAAGGCGATGGAAGAAATCAGCGAGAATTTTCCGGAAGGATTGAGTTATGAGATTCCGTTTGATATGACAACGTATATCTCCGAGTCTATTCATGAGGTATATAAGACCTTGTTCGAAGCATTGGTGCTGGTTGTGTTGGTAGTGTATCTGTCTTTGCAGAGCTGGCGTGCTACGTTGATTCCGGTGGTAGCGGTACCTATTTCCTTGATTGGTACTTTCGGATTCATGCTGATTTTTGGTTTCTCTATTAATATATTGACCTTACTCGGTTTGATTCTCGCCATCGGTATCGTGGTCGATGATGCGATTGTAGTGGTGGAAGGAGTGGAGCATATAATGGAAACGGAGAAGCTGACTCCCTATGAGGCGACAAAGAAAGCGATGAACGGATTATCAAGCGCATTGATCGCTACTTCACTGGTATTGGCGGCTGTGTTTGTTCCGGTAAGTTTTCTGAGTGGAATTACCGGGCAGCTGTATCGTCAGTTTACGGTAACTATCGTGGTATCTGTACTGATTTCTACTGTGGTTGCTTTAACGCTGAGCCCTGTGATGTGTTCGCTCATTTTGAAACCGGATAGTGGCAAGAAGAAAAATATAGTATTCAGAAAGATCAATGAGTGGCTGGGTATCGGAAGCAATAAGTATGTAGCTGCCGTCACCCGTACTATCAAACATCCTCGTCGGGTTTTGAGTGCTTTTGGTATGGTATTGATTGCTATTCTGTTGATTCACCGGATTATTCCGACCAGTTTCTTGCCGGTAGAAGACCAGGGATACTTTAAGATTGAACTAGAACTGCCGGAAGGAGCTACATTGGAGCGAACCCGTGTAGTAACGGAACGCGCGATTGCTTATCTGGAGAAGAATCCATATATAGAATATGTACAAAACGTGACCGGAAGCAGCCCGCGTGTAGGGAGTAATCAGGGGCGTGCCGAGCTGACCGTTATTCTGAAACCTTGGGAAGAGAGAAAGAGCACCAGTATTGAAAAAATTATGGATACGGTAGAAAAACATTTGAGAGAATATCCCGAATGTAAAGTCTACCTGTCTACTCCTCCGGTCATACCGGGACTGGGCAGCTCCGGTGGTTTTGAAATGCAGCTGGAAGCTCGTGGAGAGGCTACTTTCGATAATTTGGTAGATGCGGCAGATACGTTGATGTATTATGCTTCCAAACGTAAGGAGCTTACCGGTTTGTCTTCTTCCTTGCAGTCTGAGATTCCCCAGCTTTATTTTGATGTGGACAGAGACAAAGTGAAAATGCTGGGAGTACCTTTGGCAGATGTGTTTTCTACGATGAAAGCGTATACAGGTTCGGTGTATGTGAATGACTTTAATATGTTCAACCGCATATATAAGGTGTATATTCAGGCGGAGGCTCCTTATCGGGAACATAAAGACAATATCAACCTGTTCTTTGTGAAAGCTTCTAACGGAGCTATGGTACCGTTGACTTCTCTGGGTAATGCCTCTTATACAACAGGACCGGGAAGTATCAAGCGTTTCAATATGTTTACTACTGCCGTTATCCGGGGTGCTGCCGCACAGGGATACAGTTCCGGTCAGGCAATGGAGATTATGGAGCAGATCGCCCGTGACCATCTTCCGGATAATATCGGACTGGAGTGGAGCGGACTTTCTTATCAGGAGAAACAGGCAGGCGGTCAGACAGGTATGGTCATGGCATTGGTGTTCTTGTTCGTCTTCCTTTTCCTTGCCGCACAATATGAAAGTTGGACAGTGCCGATTGCTGTATTGCTATCTTTGCCTGTAGCAGCTTTGGGAGCCTATCTGGGAGTCTGGGTATGCGGACTGGAGAATGATGTCTATTTCCAGATCGGATTGGTAATGCTTGTCGGGCTTGCCGCCAAGAATGCCATTTTGATTGTTGAGTTTGCCAAAGTGCAGGTAGATAAAGGTGAAGACTTGATACAGTCGGCAATCTATGCAGCGAAATTACGTTTCCGTCCTATTCTGATGACCTCCCTTGCGTTTGTATTGGGAATGCTTCCGATGGTATTGGCGAGTGGTCCGGGTTCGGCTAGCCGACAGGCGATTGGTACGGGCGTATTCTTCGGAATGATATTCGCTATCGTATTTGGTATCATTCTCGTGCCGTTCTTCTTTGTGATGGTGTATAAAACAAAGTCGAAAATCTTAAAACATAAGAAATAATGAAACTGAATAAACTATATATTGCTATACTACTTTTTGCAGGAATACTGACTTCCTGCAAAGTAGGCAAGAGCTACGTCCGTCCTGAGCTTCATTTACCCGATAGTCTGGCTCAACATCAGGATACGGTTAGCTTTGGAGATCAGGACTGGGAAGAAATATACACGGATTCTACACTTCGGAACCTTATAGACCGTGCTTTGGAACATAATAAAGATATGTTGATAGCGGCTGCCCGCATCAAGGAAATGGCAGCTCAGAAACGTATCTCCACTGCTGCCTTGCTTCCGGATATTAAAGGTGAAGTGACTGTCGAGCGCGAGCTTGAAAATCATGGAGGAGATGCCTTCAGGAAGTCGGATACTTTTGAAGCTCAGTTTCTTGTTTCATGGGAACTCGACCTTTGGGGAAATTTACGATGGGCACGTTCAGCCAGTATTGCTGAATATTTACAGTCGATAGAGGCGCAGCGTGCACTTCGGATGACGATTGTGGCAGAAGTGGCGCAGGCTTATTATGAACTGGTGGCATTGGATACGGAACTGGATATTGTCAAGCAGACTTTAAAAGCCCGTGAAGAAGGTGTTCGTTTGGCACGTATCCGTTTTGAGGGCGGACTGACTTCGGAGACTTCTTATCGCCAGGCACAGGTTGAGTTGGCTCGTACAGCTACATTGGTTCCTGATTTGGAGCGTAAAATATCGCTGAAAGAAAATGATATTGCTTTTTTGGCCGGAGAATACCCTAACCGTATAGCTCGTTCCCGCCTGCTTCAGGAATTTAATTTTCCTGAAACTCTTCCGGTGGGAATGCCTTCCACTTTGTTAGAACGCCGTCCCGATATACGCCAGGCGGAGCAGAAGTTGATCGCTGCTAATGCCAAAGTGGGAGTAGCATATACAAATATGTTTCCCCGTCTTGCTCTGACAGGAGGTTTTGGAAGTGAGAGCACGTCCTTGTCCGAACTTTTAAAATCTCCTTATGCTGTTATGGAGGGGGCGTTGCTGACTCCTATCTTTGGCTGGGGAAAGAACCGTGCTGCGTTGAAAGGCAAAAAAGCGGCCTATGAAGCAGAAATACATAGTTATGAGAAAACGGTCCTGACGGCTTTCAAAGAGACACGTAATGCGATTGTCAACTTTAATAAGATAAAAGAGGTGTACGCACTTCGTGCCAATTTGGAACGTTCGGCTAAGAGTTATATGGATTTGGCGCAGTTGCAATATATCAATGGAGTAATCAATTATCTGGATGTTCTCGATGCCCAGCGTGGTTATTTTGACGCACAAATTGGTTTGAGTAACGCTATTCGTGATGAACTGATCACCGTAGTACAACTGTATAAAGCACTTGGCGGTGGCTGGAAGCAATAGCCTCTGTAACTATGCAGCGAAATAAAATGAGGGCTTCTCTTTCATAATTCGAGGAAAAATGCGAAATTTGCAACGCTTTTCAAGTTTGACAAGAAACTTACTAACACCTTTAAATAAAAAATTAAAGAAAATGACTAAAAGTGCATTGCAAATCGCAAGGGCTGCTTACCAGCCCAAACTTCCGAAAGCATTGGCATCAGGAGCTGTTAAGGCTGTAGCAGGTGCTGCTACTCAATCTGTAGCCGATCAGGAAGCTATCAAAGCATTATTCCCTAACACGTACGGAATGCCGTTGATTACATTCGAAGCGGGTGAAGCTGTTCAACTTCCTGCTATGAACGTAGGTGTAATCCTTTCCGGCGGACAAGCTCCGGGCGGACACAATGTAATCTCCGGTTTGTTCGACGGTATCAAAAAGCTGAATCCTGAAAGTAAGCTGTACGGCTTTATTCTGGGTCCTGGCGGTCTGGTAGACCACAACTATATGGAACTGACTGCTGACATCATTGACGAATACCGTAACACAGGTGGTTTCGATATCATCGGTTCGGGACGTACGAAGCTGGAAACTGAAGCTCAGTTTGAAAAGGGATTTGAGATCATCAAGGAATTGGGTATCAAAGCACTGGTTATCATCGGTGGTGATGACTCTAATACAAACGCTTGTGTGTTGGCTGAATACTATGCTGCCAAGAAGTACGGTGTACAGGTGATCGGTTGCCCGAAGACGATCGACGGTGACTTGAAGAACGATATGATTGAAACTTCTTTCGGTTTTGATACAGCTTGTAAGACTTATGCAGAAGTAATCGGTAACATCCAGCGTGATTGTAACTCAGCCCGTAAATACTGGCACTTTATCAAATTGATGGGTCGTTCAGCTTCTCACATCGCACTGGAATGTGCTTTGCAGGTACAGCCTAACGTATGTATCGTTTCTGAAGAAGTGGAAGAAAAAGATATGTCTCTGGATGATGTAGTAACATTTATCGCTAAAGTGGTAGCTGACCGTGCTGCACAGGGAAATAACTTCGGTACAGTATTGATTCCGGAAGGACTGGTGGAATTTATTCCGGCTATGAAGCGTCTGATCGCTGAGTTGAACGACTTCCTGGCTGCAAATGCAGAAGAGTTCTCTCAGATCAAGAAGTCTCATCAACGTGATTACATCATCCGTAAGCTGTCTCCAGAAAACTCTGCTATCTATGCAAGTCTGCCGGAAGGTGTAGCTCGTCAGCTGACACTGGATCGTGACCCGCACGGAAACGTTCAGGTATCACTGATCGAAACAGAAAAACTGTTGTCTGAAATGGTAGCTACCAAATTGGCTGCTTGGAAAGAAGATGGCAAATATGTTGGTAAGTTTGCTGCACAGCACCACTTCTTCGGTTACGAAGGTCGTTGCGCTGCTCCGTCAAACTTTGATGCTGACTACTGCTATTCTTTGGGATACACAGCTTCTATGCTGATTGCTGACGGTAAGACCGGTTATATGTCTTCTGTACGCAACACAACTGCTCCTGCTGCCGAATGGATTGCAGGTGGTGTGCCTATCACCATGATGATGAATATGGAACGCCGCCACGGTGAAATGAAACCGGTGATCCAGAAAGCATTAGTGAAATTGGATGGTGCTCCTTTCAAAGCATTCGCTGCACAGCGTGACCGTTGGGCTGTTGAAACGGATTATGTATATCCGGGTCCGATTCAGTACTTTGGTCCTACAGAAGTTTGCGACCAGGCAACTAAGACTTTGCAATTGGAACAAGCTAAATAAGAAAACTTCACCGGACTGTAGTAAGAAACAGTTGCAATGAAGAGCTCTTTCAGGCACGGATTACGCGGATTGACGCGGTTTTAGTTATACTATTTCTTAAAACCGTGTATTCCGTGTAATCCGTGCCTATCTATATCACTTTCATCATTCAAAGTAAATGTCGTCACGTAATAATCCGATTTCTGTTGTCCAAAAGAAAAGAACTGCTTCCACTACCCCCAAAAAGAGGACGGTTTCTTCTTCCAGGCCTTCCCGTGCTCCGAAAAAGGCATCGGTGAAGCAGCATTATTCGATGCCCGGTTGGCTTCGAAATATATTGGCTGTGGCAATTGTCGGTTGTTTCTCTATAGTTTTCTATTATTTCTTTATACGTCCTTATGCTTATCGGTGGAAACCTTGTAATGGTTTAAAGGAATATGGAGTTTGTATTCCTTCCGGATATGATATTCATGGGATTGATATTTCCCATTATCAAGGAAAAATAGACTGGGGGAGACTTTTACAGAATAAACAGACGGCAACTCCTTTGCACTTCATTTTTATGAAAGCGACGGAAGGGGGAGATCATAACGATACTACCTTTCAAACTAATTTTGCTAATGCGCGTAATCATGGCTTTATTCGTGGTGCTTATCATTTCTATATTCCCGGTACGGATGCTTTGAAACAGGCGGACTTTTTTATACGTACGGTCAAACTGGATTCCGGCGACCTGCCTCCGGTTCTCGATGTGGAAGTGACCGGACGAAAAGAGAAAAAAGAATTGCAGCAAGGCATTAAGCGCTGGTTGGACCGTATAGAATCCCATTATGGGGTGAAGCCCATTCTATATACCTCTTATAAGTTCAAGACCCGTTATCTGGACGATTCTATTTTCAATGCTTATCCTTATTGGATCGCCCACTATTATGTCGATTCGGTGAAGTATCAGGGCAAATGGGATTTCTGGCAACATACTGATGTCGGAAATGTACCCGGTATTAAAGAAGATGTAGACCTCAATGTATTCAACGGTACATTAGAAGAACTCAAAAAGCTGACGATCAAGTAGGATGATTGGTCTGTCATACAACTAATCTCTTCTCTTATTTGTTATAATCGTATTATTACTAAAAAGATACGATTATGAACTTTGATATAGCTATTGTTGGTGGTGGCCCTGCTGGTTACACAGCTGCCGAAAGGGCAGGGGCAAACGGACTGAGAGCCGTTCTGTTTGAGAAAAAGGCAATAGGTGGGGTATGTCTGAATGAAGGATGTATTCCTACTAAAACGTTGTTATATTCTGCTAAAATTCTGGATAGCATCAAGAGTGCTTCCAAATATGGCATTTCTGCCGAATCTCCTTCGTTTGATTTAACTAAAATAATGAGCCGTAAAGAGAAAACGGTGAAAATGCTGACTGGTGGGGTAAAGATGACCGTGAACTCTTACGGAGTGACGATCGTGGAAAAAGAAGCCTTTATAGAAGGAGAAGAAAACGGGCTGATCCGTATCATTTGTGACGGAGAAAGATATGAAGTGAAATATCTGCTGGTATGTACCGGTTCCGATACGGTTATTCCTCCGATACCGGGACTGTCGGAAGTTAGTTACTGGACGTCAAAAGAGGCTTTGGAGATCAAAGAGCTTCCTGAAACGTTGGTTGTTATAGGTGGTGGAGTCATAGGAATGGAGTTTGCTTCTTTCTTCAACAGTATGGGAGTGAAAGTGCATGTTGTCGAGATGATGCCGGAGATACTGGGAGTCATGGATAAGGAAACCAGCAGTATGCTTCGTACAGAATATGCAAAACGTGGAGTCACTTTCTACTTGAATACAAAAGTAATAGAAGTGAAACCTGACGGAGTCGTCATAGAGAAAGATGGGAAGGCTTCTACTATCAAAACGGAAAAGATCTTGCTCAGTGTGGGGCGTAAAGCAAATATTACCAATGTCGGATTGGATAAGCTGAATATAGAACTTCATCGGAATGGGGTTAAAGTAGACGAATATCTTCAGACTTCTCATCCCGGAGTATATGCGTGCGGTGATATTACAGGCTATTCTTTATTGGCGCATACGGCAATTCGGGAGGCGGAAGTGGCAATCAATCATATTTTAGGAGTGGAAGACCGGATGAATTATAACAGTGTGCCGGGAGTTGTCTACACCAATCCGGAAGTGGCCGGCGTAGGTAAGACAGAAGAAGAGCTGACCAAACAGGGCATTCCTTATCGTGTTACGAAGTTGCCGATGGCTTATTCCGGACGTTTTGTTGCGGAAAACGAACAGGTAAATGGAATATGTAAGCTGATACTTGATGAAGCTGATCATATTATCGGTTGTCATATGCTTGGAAATCCAGCGTCGGAATTGATTGTGATTGCCGGAATAGCCATTCAGAAGGGCTATACGGTTGAGGAATTTCAGAAGAATGTATTTCCCCATCCTACGGTTGGAGAGATTTATCATGAGGTGCTTTCATAACACTTTTACAGATATTTATTTTCATCTGGCGGCAGAAGAGTATTTGCTGAAGCAGGAAACAGATTCTGTTTTCATGCTTTGGCAGGACACTCCTTCTGTAGTGATGGGAAAACACCAATCTGTACAGTTGGAAGTGAACCGGGAATGGGCGGAAGAACAACAGATTCAAATAGCCCGTCGGTTTTCGGGTGGGGGAGCTGTATATCATGATTTGGGTAATGTCAATTTAACTTTTATCGAAACAGTGTCCCGCTTGCCTGATTTCAGTCTTTATCTTCATCGGATACTGGATTTCTTAAAACAGATAGGATTGCCGGCAAAAGGAGATGAACGTCTGGGTATCTATCTTGATGGTCTGAAAATATCGGGGAGTGCCCAGTGCGTACACAAGAACAGGGTGCTTTATCATTGTACTTTGCTGTATGATACGAATCTTGCTGCTTTAAATAAGGTATTGAATCCGGAGAGGGACATTGAGACGGGCGTGGCATTGCCTGTGTATGCTGTTCCGTCTGTCCGTAGTGAAGTCACAAATATCAGTCGTTATTTACCTATGGAAACGGTTGATCATTTCAAAGCGATACTTTTCGAATATTTTAGTCAGAAGGGATGTGCTGATACTTTCAGTGAGAAAGAATTGGAAGCAATCTATAAACTTCGGACTGAGAAATATATTTGCGAAGAATGGATCTTCAGTCGTTGAGTCCGGTTAAAAATACTTTAACTTAAAACTTTCTTTTTCAGCGGGTTGTTTTAATAGTTCAAGGTTGAATAATAAATTTACTGTCTATGTCAAGATTCGAAATAAAAATGCCTAAGTTGGGCGAGAGTATAACCGAAGGGACGATTGTCTCTTGGTCTGTGAAAGTGGGGGATATCATTCAGGAAGACGATGTTCTCTTCGAGGTAAATACGGCGAAAGTCAGTGCGGAAATACCTTCACCGGTAGTCGGTAAGGTAGTGGAAATCCTGTTTAAGGAAGGAGATACAGTCGCTGTGGGTACAGTGGTTGCTGTTGTAGATATGGGAGGTGAAGAGGCATCCGATGAAGAAACTGCAAGTGGAAAAGAAACTGCAGAAAGCAAGGAGAATACTTCTTCTGATGCAGGAAAAGTATCTTCTCAGGTAGCAAAGGCTGAAGAACGCTGGTATTCTCCTGTGGTGATTCAATTGGCACGAAGTGCGAATATTCCGAAAGAAGAACTTGATTCGATACAAGGCACAGGATACGAAGGCCGGTTGAGCAAGAAAGATATAAAGGATTATATTGAGAAGAAGAAAAGGGGAATTTCCGAAGTCTCGAAGGCGGCGATACCTACCGGTGATGCACCTACGGCTTCTACGACATCTTCTCCTGCATCGGTTTCCGTGCCCACGCCTGTTGCTGCACCGTCTGCTCCATCTAAACAAACACCTGCGGCTGCCAATACTCCGGGAGTAGAAGTGAAAGAAATGGATCGTGTCCGCCGGATTATTGCGGATCATATGGTGATGTCCAAGAAGGTTTCACCACACGTAACCAATGTAGTAGAGGTAGACGTAACCAGACTGGTACGCTGGCGTGAAAAGAATAAAGACGCTTTCTTCCGTCGTGAGGGAGTGAAACTGACCTATATGCCTGTCATAACAGAAGCTGTTGCAAAAGCATTGGCAGCATATCCTCAGGTCAATGTATCTGTTGACGGATATAATATTCTTTTCAAGAAACATATCAATATCGGTATTGCTGTTTCTTTGAATGATGGCAATCTGATAGTTCCTGTGGTACATGATGCCGATCATCTGAACTTGAACGGATTGGCTGTAGCTATAGACTCGCTGGCATTGAAGGCTCGTGATAACAAATTGATGCCGGATGATATTGACGGAGGTACGTTTACCATTACTAATTTCGGTACATTCAAGAGTTTGTTCGGTACGCCGGTAATCAATCAGCCCCAGGTTGCCATTTTGGGAGTGGGATATATTGAGAAGAAGCCTGCCGTAATAGAGACATCGGAAGGTAATACGATTGCTATCCGTCATAAGATGTATCTGTCCCTGTCTTATGACCATCGTGTAGTTGACGGTATGCTGGGAGGCAACTTCCTGCACTTCATTGCCGATTACCTGGAAAACTGGAAGGGCTGATAACAGATTGTTTCATTCATTAAGAACTTCATTAACTATGAAAAAGAAATATGATATAAAGACTACAGATGTTGAAACACTGAAAAAGTGGTACCATCTGATGACATTAGGGCGTGCTTTGGACGAGAAGGCGCCGTCTTACCAGCTACAATCCTTGGGTTGGTCATACCATGCTCCTTATGCGGGGCATGATGGTATCCAACTGGCTGTCGGTCAGGTTTTCACATTGGGAGAAGATTTCCTGTTCCCTTATTACAGAGATATGCTGACCGTGCTTTCTGCAGGAATGACTGCGGAAGAGATTATATTGAACGGCATTTCGAAAGCAACTGATCCCGGTAGCGGCGGACGTCATATGTCGAATCACTTCGCCAAACCGGAATGGCATATTGAAAATATATCTTCTGCTACCGGAACGCATGACCTTCATGCGGCAGGTGTAGCAAGAGCAATGGTATATTATGGGCATAAAGGAGTAGCAATCACTTCGCACGGAGAATCTGCTACTTCCGAAGGCTTTGTTTACGAGGCTATCAATGGAGCTAGTCTGGAACGTCTTCCGGTGATTTTCGTTATACAGGATAACGGATATGGTATCTCTGTTCCTAAATCTGAGCAGACTGCCAATCGTAAAGTAGCTGAGAACTTCTCCGGTTTCAAGAATCTGAAGATTATCTACTGCAATGGAAAAGATGTGTTCGATTCCATGAATGCCATGACTGAGGCACGCGAATATGCGATCAGTACCCGTAATCCTGTGATTGTACAGGCTAACTGCGTTCGTATCGGTTCTCATTCCAACTCGGATAAACATACACTTTATCGGGACGAAAACGAACTGGAATATGTGAAAGAAGCTGATCCGTTAATGAAGTTCCGGCGGATGTTATTGCGCTATAAGCGCTTGACGGAAGAGGAACTGCTGCAAATTGAAGCTGAATCAAAGAAGGAACTATCTGCTGCCAACCGCAAGGCGCTGGCTGCCCCTGAACCTGATCCTAAAAGCATTTACGATTTTGTGATGCCCGAACCTTATCAGCCGCAAAAATACAAAGAAGGTACTCATCAGGAAGAAGGAGAGAAGGCTTTCCTGGTCAATGCAATTAATGAAACATTGAAAGCGGAATTCCGCCATAATCCGGATACCTTTATCTGGGGACAAGATGTGGCTAACAGAGAAAAAGGCGGGGTCTTTAATGTGACCAAAGGCATGCAGCAGGAATTTGGCGAGGCGCGTGTATTCAGCGCACCGATTGCCGAAGATTATATTGTAGGTACAGCCAATGGTATGAGCCGCTTTGACCCTAAAATCCATGTAGTGATAGAAGGAGCTGAGTTTGCAGACTACTTCTGGCCTGCCGTAGAACAGTATGTGGAGTGTACTCATGAATATTGGCGCAGTAACGGTAAGTTTGCTCCGAATATCACTTTACGGCTTGCTTCCGGAGGATATATCGGTGGTGGATTATATCATTCCCAAAATATAGAGGGTGCTCTGACAACGTTGCCGGGTGCACGTATTGTCTGTCCTTCTTTTGCAGATGATGCAGCCGGATTGTTACGAACCAGTATGCGTTCAAAGGGATTTACCTTGTTTTTGGAACCGAAAGCTCTATATAATTCGGTAGAAGCAGCAGCTGTTGTTCCGGAAGATTTTGAGGTTCCTTTCGGAAAGGCACGTATTCGTCGTGAAGGAACGGATTTGAGCATTATTACTTATGGTAATACGACCCATTTCTGCCTGCACGTAGCAGAGCAACTGGAAAAAGAAAGTGGCTGGAAAGTCGAAGTGATCGATATTCGTTCATTGATACCATTAGATAAGGAGGCGATTTTCGAATCGGTGAAAAAGACCAGTAAAGCATTGGTTGTTCACGAAGACAAGGTGTTCTCCGGTTTCGGTGCGGAACTTGCTGCTATGATCGGAACGGATATGTTCCGTTATCTGGATGGTCCGGTGCAGCGTGTCGGTTCTACATTTACTCCTGTCGGTTTCAATCCGATTCTGGAAAAAGAGATATTGCCGGATGAGGCGAAGATCTATGAGGTAGCTAAAAAACTATTGGAATATTAATGGAATAAAATGGAGGTATAGTTTATGAAAAAGATAGGTTTGTTTTATGCCACCAAAGCTGATAAGACTACTTGGGTGGCAGAGAAAATTCAGAAAGAATTTGGAAAAGATAGGATAGAAGTGGTGCCTATTGAGCAGGCATGGCAAAATGATTTTGCAGCTTACGATTGTTTTATAGTAGGTGCTTCGACCTGGTTTGACGGAGAACTTCCTACCTATTGGGATGAGTTATTGCCGGAACTTCGTACATTGGACTTGAAAGAGAAAAAAGTAGCTGTCTTCGGGTTAGGAGATCAGATACGTTATCCCGAAAACTTTGCTGACGGAATCGGACTGCTTGCCGAGGTATTTGAAGGAGACGGGGCCACACTGGTCGGTTTTACTTCTTCCGAAGGATACACTTTCGAACGTTCCAGAGCGTTGCGTGGTGATCGGTGGTGCGGTTTGGTCGTCGATTTGGATAATCAATCCGAGCAAGCGGAAAAGAGAATCAGGGAATGGTGCGAACAGGTAAAGAATGAGTTTGATTCAAAACCTTAATACTTTATATCTGTTTCCCGGTAACATAACAGAAGGAATATTATATCATACCATTCTTTTCATTAAAGGATGGTATGTACCAGATGCTCATCTCGTACACTACTGGATGAGCATCTGGTATATAACAAGATGAGCATGCCGTACAGCACGAGATGAGCATCTCGTACATCTTATCTTTACTACAAATATATGCTGTCTTTTAAAGATACGTGGTCTGTGTCTTCTTGAAACAGATAAGGAAGATTAATGCTTAATATGTGAACTTCACTGCTGCCCAGCGGTTTTTCTCCTTATGATGTACGAAGGTCAGTCCGTTCTTTTCTGCTTCCCGGCGGATGAAAGGAATGTCGTCCACATAAAATCCACTCATATAAAGTTCCGATCCCGGGTGCAGGCAGGCAACGTATTGCTTCATGTCGTTCAATAGAATATTCCGGTTTATATTAGCGATGATGATATCAAAGGGCCCTTTGCCAACAAGCGATGAGGCATCTCCTTGTGAAACGGCGATGTCGTCTACGTGGTTTAATTCAATGTTCTCAATAGAGTTTCGTACACACCATTCGTCAATGTCGATAGCGATACATGGGCGTGCTCCCCGCATGCGGGCGAGAATAGCTAAGATCGAAGTTCCACAGCCCATATCCAGAAGTGATTTATCTTTCAACTCATTGTCCAGTAACTCCCCGATGATGAGGCTTGTCGTTTCATGATGTCCCGTGCCGAAAGCCATTTGCGGATTGATAACGATATCATAAGTTGCCTGGGGTACATCTTTATGGAAGGTACTATGGATAACACATCGGTTATCGATCACAATCGGCTGAAAGAAATTTTTTTCCCATTCTTCGTTCCAGTCTTTGTCTTCCGCTTCAACGTATGTATAAGTGATCTCCGTATCGGGCAGAGGAAATTCGGTTATTGCATTTTTTATTGTATTTTCATCGCATAATGCCTGTTGTATGTATGCAGTCAGTCCGCCTTCGCTTTCAACAAAACTTTCAAATCCGGCTTCACCTAATACGGCAGCCAGTACGTCATTTACTGTTTCTGTGCATGGACTTGTATGGAATGTGAACTCAAAATACTTCATAGTTGTTTTTAATTTGGTGAATCTTTTGCAAAGATAGTTAGAAATAGGGATTTCCCTATTATCCTTTGGGGAAAATCTCCCTAGAGTGGCGAATCTCTTCCTTATCTTTGTAATGTGAATAAGTTTAAGTAATTACATAAACCGAGATGATATGAAAAAGATTGTTTATTTCTTGCTAATTGCTTTATGCCTCCCTATAGGCTTGATGGCACAAAGCGTTGATGACGACCTTTATTTCGTACCTTCTAAAGACAAAAAGGAGAAGAAAGAAACGACTCCGGAAAAGAAGGAACCGAGAAAGCAAGTCACGACCAACATCTATACATCACCGGGCACTACCGTTGTAGTTCAGGACCGCAAGGGAAAAACACGGGATGTGGATGAATATAACCGCCGTTATGACGCTCGTGAGAATGAATTCGTAATGGAAAACGATACCTTATATATAAAAGAGAAAGCTCAGCCAGACTTGGAAGGAGAATGGGTAACCGGTGAATTTGATGGTTCGCAAGAGGACTATGAATATGCCGAACGTATTATCCGTTTCCGTAATCCACGTTTTGCTATCAGCATTAGCAGTCCACTCTATTGGGACGTTGTTTACGGACCTAATTCATGGAACTGGAATGTATATACTGATGGTATGTACGCTTATGCTTTCCCGACATTTAGTAATCCGCTTTGGTGGGATTGGCGTTACAACTCCTACGGTTGGGGATGGAACTATGGCTGGGGATGGAATCGTCCTTACTATGGTTGGGGATATTACCCGGGTTCATGGGGCGGCTGGTATGGTGGCTACTGGGGTGGCTTCTATGGCGGCGGTTATTGGGGACATCATCACCACTGGGGTGGTGGTCCTAGCTGGGGCTGGGGCGGTGGAGGCGGTAGCCATTGGGCTGGTAATTCCTACACAAATCGTCGTTCGTATGCTCCTAATAGGTCAATCTCTACCTCTCGTCGTTCTGATTACAACCGTTCACAGACTCGTAGAGCAACAAGTGTAAGCTCGGGTAGTGGTCGTACCAGTACGACAGGACGGGTAGTTTCAAGAAGAGAGTCTGCTGTACGTTCAGGAGTAAGCACTCGCTCAGACGCTTCTTCTTCAAGAAGGAGTACCTATACACGTCCAAGTAGTACTCGAAGTAGTTCTACCTATAATAGTACACGAGGAAGTAGTAGTACACGTAGTTCGTCTACATATTCTCCTTCTTCTTCATCAAGAAGAACAAGTTCTTCAACTTATAATAGAGGAAGTTCTACATCACCTTCACGTACTTATTCAGGAGGAAGTAGCACACGTAGTAGTTCTTCATCTACTCGTAGCTATACTCCTAGTAGTAGTTCTCGCTCGAGTGGTAGCTATTCATCAGGAAGTTCCTCTTCCCGTTCCAGTGGCAGTAGCTATTCTTCTGGTGGTGGTAGTTCATCTCGCTCTAGTAGTGGAAGTAGTGGCGGTGGCGGATCTTCCAGTAGAAGTAGCAGACGATAAAGTTGAGTAATAATATTCAAATGAATAATTTAAGATTATGAAAAAGATAATAACATTAGCATGTGCCTTGTCTTGTATAATAGGTGCTAGTGCGCAATCTATATATGATGCTGTAAAGTTAGCAGAAAAGGATTTGAATGGTACTGCTCGTTTTGTGGGAATGGGTGGAGCAATGGGAGCCTTAGGGGGTGACATAACTACAATGGGAACGAATCCTGCCGGTATTGGTATATATAGAAGTAACGATGTGATGACTTCGTTTAGTTTCTCCGCTTATGGTGCAGAAAGCAAATATGACAGTGAAACATTTAATAATGATAAGAATCGGTGGTCGTTTGATAATATAGGCTTTGTTTTCTCTACCAAAGTTGGTAACGAAACCCCATTGCGTTATGTGAACTTTGGTTTCAATTATAAACGTTCGAAGTCGTTGTATAAGAATATGTCGATGGCAGGATTTATGGGTGTATATGGTGATAGGCCTGTATCACAGGCTAATTACATGGCTCAACAGGCCACTGACGCTGCAAAGTATGTTTGGGATGCCTATAGAGAACATTTGGACTATAGTAAAAAAGGCATTTATAGTGATAATGAAGCGGGATGGCTTGGAGCAATAGGATTTCAAGGTGGAATGATAGAAAGAGATGGTGCCGATATTGATTTGTATCATCCATTAAATTACGGCGAACCCTATTCAACTTTTAATTCAAGAGAACAAGGTGGAGTTGGAGAATATGATTTCAATATAGCTTTTAATATTAGTGATCGTGTTTATTTAGGTGTGACTGTTGGAGCCTATGACGTTAATTATAAAAAGTTCTCAGGCTATGATGAGTCGTATGATAATAAAGAAGGATATTTATTAGATAGTTATAGTAAGATCAAGGGATCAGGATTTGATGTAAAATTCGGAGCGATTATTCGTCCGTTCGAGAATTCTCCTTTTCGTGTTGGTTTCGCTGTACATACACCGGTTTTTTATAAGTTGACTTATGCAACAAGTGCTCGTATGACTACTGATTACATTACATCAAAAGGTGATTGGGATCGTATAATAGTAGATACTTATGATTATGTAGGAGATATGGAACGAGATTACCGCTTAAATACCCCATGGTTATTTAATGTGAATATGGGATATACAGTTGGAAGTTCTTTAGCTTTGGGCATGGAATATGAATATGAAGATTATTCGACAATGAAGTTTAAGTATCCTGGTAATGAAGGAGGAGGCGATATGGAATTTGAGACAGCTGAGGCTAAGAACTGTTTGAAAGGTACACATACCTTCCGCTTGGGAGCGGAATATAAAGTAATTCCTCAATTTGCATTCAGATTAGGATATAATTATACGTCATCAGCTTTTAATGATGAGGCTGTGAAATACCTTCCTTCTAATTCTATTATGACTGATACTGATTTTTCTAATAAGATGTCACAGAATGTATTTACATTAGGTATTGGGTACAGAGGAAGTATGTTTTATGCGGATCTAGCTTATAAATTCTCTGCATACAAAGAAGACTTTTATCCTTTCTTTAATGAATTTCAGGATACTAAGTCTGGTGAATGGGCTTTAGTTACGCCACAGGCGACAAAAGTAACTAATACACGTAGTCAAGTACTGATGACTTTAGGTTTACGCTTTTAATTAGAAACTGTTTTCAATTTCAATAATAACTTTTGTGTGTTAGAGTCCCTGGAATGCTGAGTGTCTACAGCAGTTCCAGGGATTTCTTTATTATCTTTTCATTTAATGCCAAAGAAGGTTCATCCTGTTTTGTATATTGTAATTTTGTCAGCCGATATAATTATTCTTTTTGTTTAAAGAAAAAAAACTACTTATTTTCTTGTTATTTAAAATAAATTCATATTTTTGTAATCGTAGTCAGAACCAAACTATGAAATATTGACGTCCTCTCTACACACAGACAATTTTTATTAACCTTAAAAGAGCAGTATTATGTTTAAACCACTCAAATCAGTAAGTGTGCTGTTGCTCTTGTTTGCCATGCCGGCAGCAATTTCCTATGCAGCCTCTGAGAATGGAGCAACAAGTGTGAGTGTCACACAGCAAAACGGTACGTGTAAAGGTGTAGTAAAAGACAAGGCAGGTGAAGCGGTTATTGGAGCTTCAGTTGTAGTCAAGGGTACTACAAATGGTGTAATTACCGACTTGGACGGTAATTTTGTTCTTTCCAATGTTCCTGATGGAGCAACGATTCAAATCTCTTATGTAGGTTATACCCCACAGGAAGTGAAGTTCACGGGTAAACCTTTAGACATTACCTTACAGGAAGATACGCAGACACTCGATGAAGTTGTAGTGACAGCTTTGGGGATTAAGCGTCAGAAAAGGTCCCTCGGCTATTCTACAACGACAGTAGGAGGAAAAGATTTCACGGAAGCTCGTACAACGAACATTGGTAACGCACTTTCCGGTAAGATTGCCGGTGTTTCCGTTTCCGGAAATGCAACAGGTCCGGGTGGTAGTAGCCGTGTCGTAATTCGTGGTAATGCTTCTTTGACGGGAAACAACCAGCCGCTTTATGTTATCGACGGTGTTCCGTTTGATAATACTAATATTGGTAGTGCAGGTCAATGGGGAGGTAAAGATATGGGCGATGGTTTGTCAAGTATCAATCCGGATGATATTGCAGATATTCAAGTGTTGAAAGGTGCTGCTGCATCTGCTCTTTATGGATATCGTGGTGGTAACGGTGCTATCTTGATTACTACTAAATCCGGTCAGAAAGGAAAACCGGTCTCCGTTGAATTTAACAATAACTTGGCTTTTGATGTGATTTATGATTACCGCGATTTCCAGAATGTCTACGGGCAAGGAACTCAGGGTAACCGTCCGCTTTCTGCAGATGTGGCAAAAGCAACGGAAACATCTAGCTGGGGTGAAGTAATGGATGGAAAAAAAGCAGTAAACTTCTTGGGGAACGAATATGCCTATTCTCCTGTAGATAACTGGAAGAACTTCTATCGTACTGGGATTAACAATACGACAACTTTGGCAGTAAGTGGTGCTTCCGATAAGATATCCTATCGTTTTGGTGTTTCCAATATGGCGGTAAAGGGGATACTTCCCAATTCCAGCATCAGTCAGCAAGGTATCAATATGAATACGACTTATGACATTTCTTCAAAAGTTCATTTAATGGTGAATGCCAACTACGTATTCGACAAGAATAAAGGTCGTTCTAACTTGTCCGATGGTAACAGTAACACGAATGCCGCACTTCTTTATCATGCCAATTCATTTGATATCCGTTGGATGGAACGTGAAAATCCGGATTGTGACTGGGGTACCGGTGCTGACGGCAAAGAGTTGTTAGGTGGTACGAACGGTTATTTTAATAATCCGTATTGGTTGCAGTACAGGGTTACCAATGAAACCAACCGTAATCGTCTGACTGGTGGTATGACTTTGAAGTATGATATCTTTGACTGGTTATACATTCAGGGGGCTGTGACACGTGACGGTTATAATCTGGAATATTCCGAAGTGAAGCCAATCGGTTCCGCTTCTCCGGAAGATCCACGCGGTTATATAAAGGAATACACTCAGAACTTCTCTGAAATGAACCTGAACTATTTGATCGGATTCAATAAGACATTCGGAGACTGGAGTGTCGGTGCTACTTTCGGTGGAAACCGTCAGAGAAATATTACAAAGAAATACGGTCTGGATGATAAGGCCTCTTCATTCTTTGTGCCCGATTTTTATTCAAGCAGCAATACTGCGAAGCATGTGTATAAGAAAGAATATACAGAATACCGGGTAAATTCAATCTATGGTACTGCAGACCTTGGTTATAAGAATCAGGTATTCTTAAACTTAACCGGACGTAATGACTGGTTCTCTACCCTGGACCCGAATAATAATCATTATTTCTATCCTTCTATCGGTATGTCATGGGTATTTAGTGATACATTCAAGACTCCCGACTGGTTTACTTTCGGAAAGGTGCGTGCATCCTATGCAGCTGCATCTAACGGAACCAAAGCATATCAGAATCTTCTTACCTATAAAGTAGATAATTACCAATCGAACGGACAGCCTGTAGTAACGATCAATAACTCGACCGTACCTAACAAAGGACTGAAACCGGTTCAGATTTCCGAATGGGAAATTGGTTTGAACCTCTCTTTCTTGGATAATCGCCTGTCATTGGATGCTGCATATTATGTAAAAACAACCAAAGATGATATCGTGCAGGTAACCACCAGTGGTGCTTCCGGTTTTGAATCAGCTATCCAGAATGTCGGAGAAATCAGAAATAATGGTGTGGAAGTAATGGTGAATGCCGTTCCTGTTCATACAAAGGACTTTAACTGGAATTCTACATTCAATATCGCTTATAACAGCAGTGATGTGAAATACCTGGGAATAGACGGAACGGGAGAAAAGATAAAGAGATTAACTCTTGACGGAGCCAACTCACGTGTAGGTAGTGTTTCTGTTCAGAATATCTTGGGGCATCCTTATGGTGAATTAGTCGGTTATGAATACAAACGTACTTCGGACGGACAAGTTATTTTTGAAAACGGTCTTCCTGTACACTCAGACGAGGTTCAGGTATTAGGAAACGGCGTTTATAAGGTAACCGGCGGATGGCGCAATGAGTTTACTTACAAAAACATAACTCTTTCTTTCCTGATTGACTTCAAAGCAGGAGCTAAGATGTTCTCCGGAACCAATCTGTCTCTTTACAGCAACGGTCTGCACAAGAATACTTTGCAGGGACGTGGTGCTGACGGTAAAGGAACAATGGTGGGCAATGGTGTAATGTCTGATGGTAAGGGGGGCTATGTGAAGAATACCGTAGCCGTTTCTGCACAAGACTACTGGCAGGCTATTACCAGTCAGAATATTGCTGAAGAGTTTGTTTATAATGCGAGTTTTATAAAACTGCGCGAGCTGTCAGTCGGATATACTTTGCCGCAGGCATGGTTGAATAAGCAGACACTTATAAAAGGGGTAACTCTTTCCTTAGTCGGTCGTAACCTTTGGACTATATTGAAGCATACGGATAATATTGATCCGGAATCAGCTTATAATAACGGTAATGCTCAAGGTCTGGAATTGAACGGATATCCTGCCACGAGAAATGTGGGATTCAATGTAAATGTTAAGTTCTAACATCTTAAATACTGTAACAATGAAAAAGTTTACTTTATATATATTGACGGCTTTCGGTCTGATGGGATTAGCGACAAGCTGTAATGACTTTGGGGATGTGAATAACGACCCTATGAACCTGAATCCCGGAGTGGTGGATTATAAAATGGAATTTACTCAGGTTGAAGCACAGATATGTGGCTCCGACTGGGACGTGTGGCGTAATGGCTGTATTTACACAGCCAACATGATACAGCATACGGCTAGCGTAGATTGGGCGTATGGAGTTTTCTATACATGGAACGATCAGTATAGTGGTGCTTATTGGGGAGGATTCTATTCTGGTGGGCGTGCAGCTATTCGCAATATTATAGATGTGATGAATAATTGGGAAGGAGATCCCGCTTATACGAATGAATATCAGATGTGCCGCATTCTGAAAGCATATATGTTCCAGAATATGACTGACCTTTATGGAGACGTTCCTTATTCTGAAGCAGGGCAGGGGTATTCTACCAATCCGATTCCGTATCCTAAATATGATACACAAGAAGCAATCTATGATGATCTGCTGAAAGAACTAGATGAAGCACAAGCTGCATTAAGCACTTCTGCCGGTAATACGATAGGAGCTGCTGACGTTATCTATGGCGGTGATGCTGCGAAATGGAAGAAATTTGCTAATTCACTGATGCTCCGGGTAGCCATGCGCCTGACCAAAGTAGCTCCTGATAAAGCGAAAACATGGGTAGCTAAAGCGGTTTCGAATGGCTTGTTCGTAAGCAACGATGATAATGCGATCGTCAGACATACCAATGGTTCACCAAGCGATGACTCTGCCGAACCTTACGGAAAAGTATTTTCCAGTCTGGATACTCAGGCGTTCTATATCAGCGAAACATTTATAAACATCCTTCAGGACGATCCTCGTCTTCCTCTGATTGCTACAGTTTGTACCAGAGATCCTAAACCGGGATGGGGAGATGCTGATTTTGATTTAGGTGACAACACGGCTGCTAAGCAGAAAGGTATGCCGGTTGGTTATGATGTGTCAGGAGGAGACTGGGATTTGAGTAAAGCTCCAAGCTATCAGGTTGATTGGAGAAAAGCATATTCTGTTCCTAACCGTACAGTTTATGCACGCCCGGATTCACCCTCTATGCTTGTCACTCATGCCGGTAACTTGTTATTATTGGCTGATGCAGTGAAACGTGGACTCTATACAGGAGATGCAGAAAAATTTTATAGAGATGGAGTAACTGCTGCCATGAAACAATTCTCCTATTATGAAAAAGCCTCAGCTACGATTACAGATGATGCGATAACTGCCTATCTGAATGCTAATCCATTGGATGCTGATACGGAAAAAGCGCTGGAACAGATTAATACGGAATATTATATCCATACGTTCTGTAATGAGTATGAAGCTTTTGCAAATTGGCGTCGTACTGGATATCCCAAATTAACCCCGGCTCGAAATGCAGCCAGCTATCCTAACAATGTGACAAATGGAGAGATTCCTCGTCGTTTCATTTATCCGACAAGTGAAATAACAGCTAATCCTGTTAATTACAATGATGCCGTTAAGAGACTTAGCGGAGGCGATAAGATGACATCACGCGTATGGTGGGATAAGTAATAAAGTGTTATAAATAAGTCGGTCGGCTCTTGGGGACTGACCGGCTTATTATATAGTTTTTAGGTCTAAATAAAAGAACGGGATTCATACGAATCCCGTTCTTTTATTTATATAATCTGCAAGATTGTCTTTAAGTGCAATCTTCTTATCTGTACAATGGAACATTACCATCAATAATACCGCCTCCGAATTTTTTTGATAATCTGACAGAAAGTGTGCTTCCGGCTTTTAAATCAAGATCTTCCACTGCACTGATCTTCTGAGTGACTCCTCCGACAGTGATCGTTCCTATTTCCTCTCCAGCATTGATCTTTTGCGGGAGAACATTGGTAGTAACGCCTTCGGATACTTTCTTTACTTCGATATTCTCTGACAGCGCATTTTCGTTGATTTCTATGGTACCGTTCAATAAATCCTGCGTACCTTCGTTTTTCAGGCTGAGCTCAACTTTAGCTTCGCCTTCATACGGACGATCGTTCTCATCAAGTATAATAACCGGCACGGTCATTCGTTTGAATTTCAGCGATACATTCTGGCTGCCCGGAGCTGCTTCCGCTGTTCCGAACAAGTGCTCCTGACCTCCTTTTAAATAGCGTTTGTTACCGCCTGATCTGGTAGCGGCTTCGTCTGTCAATGCAGGATAGTGGGCGTAGAAGGTTACTGTGCCTGTGGCAGTTCCTATTTCGTTCCATGCGCGGCTGTCTTTGCCAACAATAAACGGAGTATAGTCCTGACCGGAGGCAGCCATGGAGATAACTTCTCCTGTAGTGATGCTATTTCTGGCAGGGAACAGATCATTGCTGGTACGGGTGAGCGGGTCAGAGAGAGCGTCGTCGATAGAGATAGAGAAGTTGGTTGCTTCTTTACTTGTTTCTTGCAGTTCATCCTGTTGCTGACAACTGAACAAACATCCTGCGGCTAGAAGAATCAAAAAGTTTTTTCTTTTCATTTTACTAAGTATTAGTGAGTTTAAGTGAGATTAGATGCTAATATTCTACTTTGTCTTCTTTGGACATCCAGGCTTCGAAGGCTGTAATGGCTTCGTTGTGCAATAATACTTCCGAGGGAAGTTTTCTGTCGGCAGGTTTTAGAGCCAGCTCATCATAAATAAAGGAATCGTCGAAACCGATGTTTTTGGCATCTGTTTTGTTGTTCCCATAATACATTTTGTCCAGTCGTGCCCAATAGATGGCACCCAGACACATCGGGCAAGGTTCGCATGAAGTATAGATTTCGTATCCGCTGAGGTTGAATGTTCCCAGTTTCGCGGCTGCGGCACGTATGGCGCTAACTTCGGCATGAGCAGTGGGATCACATGAAGAGGTTACTCTGTTGACTCCTGTAGCTATAATTTCTCCTTCTTTTGTTGCAATGACAGCTCCGAACGGGCCTCCACCATTAGCAACATTTTCCTTCGAAAGCTCTATTGCTTTCCTCATTAGTTCTTCTTTGGTCATAGTTATAAAAAATAAATATCGTTAGTTTTGCTTTTATTGCTACCTTTCGCAAATATAAAGAAAACTAACGATAGAATATAGTGATTAAATTATTTTAAGAAACAAACGAGGGAGCTTTATCTTAGAGCTTCCCTAATATTTTGTCCATTACCCAGTTAGTCAAGGTAGCACTTTCTCCGTCGCATGAGCAGACTGACTTACCGAGCAGATGATCTACTACTGCCTGAATAAGAGGTTGTTGAACATGCTCAGGATTACCGATACAGATTTCCTCCCGGCCGCGTTCGGTGTGCAGACCAATCGGTTCGTACGTAAAGACAGAGAAGCAGATCATACCTTTATCTCCGATAATTTCGATGCGGTCTTCGCGGGCGGAATCATGGGCAACAAAGCACCATGAACCACTGCCGACCAATCCGTTGTCGAACTGGAAGCAGGCGCTCAGCGTATCTTCGGCAGGATAAAGCCCTCCACGATTGCTCTTATATCCGCTGGCTTCGAGGATGCAGCCGAACATATCTTGCAGCAAGTCGATCTGATGCGGGGCAAGGTCATAGAAGTAACCGCCACCGGCAATATCAGCCTGTACACGCCAAGGAAGATTTTCACGGTTGTAATCCAAATCACGTGGCGGCTGTGCAAAGCGGACTTGTACGTTGATGACATTACCGATAGAACCGTTCTCTACCATTTCTTTCACTTTCTGAAAGTAGGGGAGATAGCGGCGGTAATATGCGACGAAACAGGGAACACCCGTTTCCTTAGAAATACGGTTGATACGTGTACACTCCTCATAAGTGACAGCCATTGGTTTTTCAATATAGGCAGGCTTGCCTGCTTTCATAGCCATAATGGCGTATGTAGCGTGTGAAGAAGGAGGAGTGGCGATATAAATGGCATTTACTTCCGGATCGTCTATCAGTTCCTGAGCGTCATCATACCATTTTCTGATCCCTCTTTCTTTTGCATAAGCCTTTGCTTTGGCGCCGTCGCGGCTCATTACAGCTACTACTTCAGAATGTTCTACCTTTTGAAAGGCGGGGCCACTTTTGGTTTTGGTTACTTCTCCGCAGCCGATGAAGCCCCATTTAATCATCTTTTCACTCATAATATACCTATTGTGCTTGTTTTAACAACTCCCAAAGATAAAGCTATTTTTTATTAAGAACAACTTTATTGATTGTTAACTGTCAGAAATAGGTAAGGGTCTGAGTATTTACTTTACCAGTACCAGCATACACCGAAAGAGAACGGATAAAGTTCGGGACCTTTGTTCTTCTCAAAGAGGCCGTAGGTGGAGTAACGCATATACACTCCTAAATCTGCATAACCGGCTTGTGCAAGTAAGTTGATACCTAGCGGGCGCCCGTTCAGTCCCTTGTCAATCGTCTTCTTCGATCCATTGACTTTGGCTTTGGATCTGAATCCGTGACGTATTTCGGCTTCGGGACCTACAGCAAAAAACAAAGGACCTTTGCCGTTGAGCCGTGTTTGCCATTCGATAGAGAGCGGAATGCGGAAGTAGAAATAGCGCAGACGGCTTTTGCTGTACTCTGTAGGTTCTTCTGCCTCCATGCCGGAGTAAATTTCAGTCACTCCGTCTATTTCACGAAAAGCATAATTGCCGTCCAGGCGCATACTGCGGTATCCCCATCCTAGTCCGATGGTGATCCCCCAGTTATAGGTAGGTGCAAAGGCGTGCGAACCGGTAAACAGATTGCCGCCTATCTCCCATGAATGACTGGTGTTGAGGTCGGCACCGTTCGACGGATTGAATGAGAGGAAGTCATTGGACAGTCGGGTGTAGCCGATGTAGAATCCGCCGGCATGTGGCTCGAACCTGTTTCTCTTGTTGTTTTTCTTCGAGAAGGGGAGAGCGCTCAGCACGGTACGGCTTTCCGTACTCTGCCCGTTCAGGTAGACTCCTTCGAAGATTTGCGCGTTTGTTATCGTATCTCCGCCGGATGCGCTTTCGTAGAGTTTCACTTTAATCTTGTCGCCTTGTTCCTTGATTACGATCTTCCGTCCGTTGACGTAAAGTGTTGTATCCTGCGGTGTACTTTCATTTTGTGCCATGCCGCTCATTGGAGCTATCATGAGCCATAGTAATAATAGTTTTTTCATATTCGTATTTCTTTATCTGTTTTTTATTCTTTCTTCATGAATAACATGGTGATCAGGTCGTCGGCATCCAGTTCTCCTTCAATATAGATAAGGGTAGCCGAATCTTTCTTTCCGGTTTTGAAGAGGATAAAGCGGTTCACATCTTCCTTAAGCTGGGGAAGTTGGTAATAGCCGGACTTGATTTGCCCGTTGGAAACCACTTCTTTCACCTTCTTTGCTTTCTTCTTGTCGGCTTCCAGGCAACGGAGAATCGTAGGTAGTGCATCGCTGGCATCCTTGAAAACAAGACTTTTATAAAGAGTCATCTGGTAAGTTTCCAGCATTTCATTGGATAGCTCTACCATAGTTACCCCTTTTTGCTTTCCGTACTTCTGGAAGACGGTGGCAATCTGTAGTCCCTGTTGGGCGGCCGCATGGGCGGCGAATGTAAGTAACAGGGTGATTAGTGTGGTACGAATGATTTTATTCATCATAATTATATGCTGTTTTTATATTATTCATCAAATAAAGTAGCGAATACTTCCTCCTCGCTGAGGCTGACGTCACGAAAGGCGACCATCGCCTGTTCACGGATTAAATGAACGTCCGTATATTCCTTACCGTCAATGATCACATAGTTGGCCGGTGCAGGGGATAGATGACGGTAGATACCGGAGATGCCCACCAGTAGCAGGATGGCGGCAGCGGCAGCACTGAGACTGTAAGTCAGATACTGTCTGACCGTTTTTGTCTTTTTCTCGAATGGGGCGAGTTCCGGCATCTCGGCGGCATTACCTTTATCGGAGATTTCCGCAAGTTCCTTCTGTTCCGCTTCGAAGAAAGCGAACATCGGGCGATATACCTCCAGATGTTCCGGTACGAGCCCTTCGGCAAAGAAACGTCGTAGTCTGCGTTCTTCTTCGCAAGTGGTTTCTCCTTCGAAATATTTGTTTAGCAAGGTTTCTATATCTTTCATGCTTTGTTCCTCCTTTTTCGTTCTTGTATCGTTTGCAAATAGACTTCCCTTACTTTCTTGCGGGCCCTCGACAGATTACTGCGGATGGCTTCTGCGTTGCAGCCGGTGATTTCGGCAATCTCTTCCGTCTCGTACTCTTCGATGTCTTTCATGCGGATAATCGTTCGTTGCAGCGTAGGCAGGGAGTCGATAATTTCCCGCATCAATCTGAACTCATCTTTCTCTTCCAGCAGTCGCTCCGGAGTAGCCGAAGGGGTGGGAGCCTGTACACGGTCGAGTGATAGAGTGTCCGGTCGTTTGGCACGCCACATATCCATGCAGAGATGATGCGTCATGGTCATGGCTACGGCTTCGATACTTCTGTACTCGTCTAGCTTCTGGCGCAGATTCCACAGCTTCAGCATGACTTCCTGTACGGCATCTTCCGCATCCGAAGGATCATCTGTCATCCTTCGGGCGTAGTTCAGCAGCTTGTCTCGAAGGGGTACAACGGTTATTTTAAATTGTTTCAGTTCCATTTACACTGATAAGACGGTGGCGGATTAAAAACGTGACATCGAAAAGGGAATTTTTTTCAAAAGTAGAGCAAATTTTTGTCAAGAGCAACTTTATTGATTGTTAACTCTTGGGAGCTGTCCGGAAACAGAGCTTCTGTTTTGGGAGAACAAAGCATCGGTTTATGGATAACAAAGCATCTGATTAATCATAACAAAGCATCTAATTAGTCATAAGATACTATGTTAAGTATGGTAACAAACGAGGTAAAACGGACTAAGCTCGGGGGTAAAATGAGCAAAAAGCTGGGAAAAAGGCTGATTTTCATTCATTGTAACAAAAAGAAAGGAGGGAACTGCGATTCCCTCCTTTACGTGTAGTTTAACTGAAACTACTTTATGATTACGTTGACAAAGATACGACATTCAAATGCGAAAGTCAAGTCTTCGGCGTATTATTTTTTATCTATTTATCACCATAGTATTTCCGGTAAATCTTTTGATACTCTTTTTCTTTTTGGAATTTATCCAGCCATGTATTCAAACTATCGAGCAATGCGGGTGATTGCTTGCTGACTGCCCATGAGTAGAATTGAGTAAAACTGATTGCGGTATTGATATCTACCTGAGGCAATGAATCTGCCACTGCACGGGCAATGCTTTCATCACAGACGGCATAATCGATATCTCCATGAGCAACTAACGAAATCAACTGCTCTGAACCGTATTTCTCTATTTCCTTTATATAAATAGTATCTCCGATTTCATTTCCCAGATTCTGAATACGTAGAATAGAAGGCGAGCCTTTTACCACATGAAGTGTCTTTTGGGCAAGGTCCAATTGGTTTCGGATATAAAGTGAATCATTCTCCCCGTTCGCTTTTCGTTGCACCAGCACCTGCTTGTTGAGTATGATGGGGGAGGTGAGAAGCAGGGAATCTTTCAGTTCGCTGGTTGCCAGTATTCCGTAAGCTATGACATCGTAGCGTCCGTCGCTTAATCCTCTCAGCCGTTCGTCGAAGCTCATGACAGGAGTGATTTCAGTTTTCAGCCCCTTGTCACGTGCGAACGCTTCTATCAGTTCATAATGGAATCCGGAGACAGTGTCACTGTCTACATAAAAACTGATTGAATTATATTCGGTGGCTACATGCAGGATGCCTTCTTTGGCGATGGCTGCGTAATCACGCGGATGCCCCCGAGGTTTTTCTTGTTTACCGCAATAGCGGACAGAGAAGATAAGTGCCAATACAATGACTACCGGCAACAGATATCTGAATAGTCTCAATTTCGGGCGCGTTTTCATAAGCCATAGAGGTTTTGTTAATCATAGAAGTTCCATGAAAGTCCGAATTTCAGCACACGTGGGTTAATGGGGTAATGAGGTGCCAGGAAGTAATTAGGTTTGCTCATTCCCTGATTGACGTGATACATCATCACATAGAAACGGGTACGTTTCAAGTGTAAGTTAGCATAAACATTCACTATCGGATAACCGCCTATCTCTACTTTACCTTCTTCCGGTTGCAGGTAGAACTGCTGTGTAGCAGGCATATAGGCCGGAGCATCATATTTAGTGAAGTAACGTACATCAGCACCTAATTGTACACTCAATACTTTTTTCGCCAGTTTGAACTGCATATAGAAGTTATGATACAGCGAAAGTTCCGGCAATGGAAGTACAGCCTGATCACTGGATTTCTGCCAGATCACTTCATTGTCCAGATGGAAGATTCCCACTTTGAAATCCTGATTGAAGCAAGCTGATACTACTTGCAAACTACCACCTTTTTGTTCCGGTAATGCCTGCTGGTTGAAATAAGTATAGTTCTTTATATTTTCAACGCCGGCTCTTAAGCGGGTCCCCCAATTAGCTATGCTCAGCTCGCCTTCGATACGGGTGCGGAATTCCTTATCCATATCATCATCCCACCAAAAATGTTTGGAGTGGTAATGACGCATGTAGAATGGAGCAAGTTTATTACTGATTTCTCCGCGTGCAATCACACTGACGGTATCTTTCCATAAAGGGATATTTAAGTCGATATCTCCTTTGACATCAAACTGTCCGATAGCCTTTCCTGCCATTCCCACTTCACCGATTGCATGATAATGAAGAAAGTTTCCCTGTTTTTTAGTCAGTTCGCCACCGATATAGATTTCTGTCTCATTGTATTTATCCTGCTTTAGCGGGTCTAGGCTCATTAATGAATATTTGCTCAGCTTATGTGAGGCAAAGGCTGTCAATCCTGCTTTTGCATATTTATTGAAGCCTTCGAGCAAAGCAATACCTATGGTATTCTTGACTCCGATATAGACAGTACTGTCTCTGACGAATGTATTCTCTTTATCAAGGAGAGTTTGCTTGTAATAGTTTTCTACATTATCATCCGAACGGAAATTATGGCGCGAACGTTCTACCTGAATGGTATGTATAAAGCTGGTGACCGGAACAAATTCCTGTTTGGCAGGCATCGTATCATTTTCTGCCTGTGGAATATCCCGGTGGAATCCCAGATTATAGCGTTGTGTCAGAAAGACATAGAAGTCATGGTTACGGTTGGCACTGGCATTGAGTACGGTAGGGATATTGACAGATTCATATTCTTTTCTTCCTTCTGCCATTTCTTCCGGTGCGGTAATGTATCGGTCGTCAGTGATACCACCGTTCTCATTCGTTTTCAGATAGTTGTTGCTATAGATTCCCTGCACCTGATAGCGGTCGCCAATGTAACTACCGAAAAGCGCGGCATTAAAATAAGAAGTGTTTTGATTATTATAGTAGCCTCGGCCATACAGATAATCAATATTAAAGCCGAAAGCCAGTTTCTTGTTTACATTGACTGAAAAATAAGATTTGAAACGTTCTTCTCCATTTTGCTTATTTCCGGCCTTGTGATAGGTCAGGTTAGTATAAGGAACATTACTATTCGTAAAGTTAAATTCCGTCGGGCGAATGAAAAAGCTGGAGAAAGGCTCCATAAAGATGGTTGGCTCCGGATAACGACGCTCAAAGAAGATACGCGACAGACGCGGTGAACCTAGGTTGGCCAGATAATTATAATGTCCGGTGATTCCTTCTGTAAGATTTGTATTCTGAAAGTGATGATAAGTTGTATCTGCCGGAATCATTGTCCGGTCGCCCAATTGATTTTTAATGCGCCACATGTAGAGTGTAGGTGGCAATCCCTGTACTTCAACATTGGCACTATCCAGTTTGTCCGGAATCATGGCAGGGTCTACCTGATTACCATATTGGTCGCGTCCGTTCTCGTCGATTTGTTGGCGGGCAGGGTTGAGCTGTGCATGGATAGCACTCAGTCCTACAACGGAGAATAATATATATAATAGTAAGATTCGTCTCATAATTGGAGGCAAAGATACTTACTTAAATTGAGAATTGAGAATTGAGAATTGAAAATTATGTTGCATCGCGCTATTATCTAGCAAATAATTCTCAATTCTCAATTTTAAACTCTTAATTTATTAAACTTCGTGGATTAATTCCATTCCTTTTTTGATCGCTTCCTCGTTCATAGGAATCAAGTGGTGATGGCGTTCCGGAAGAGTTTTCTTCAATCCTTTGATGACGTTTTCTAGAGTTACGATAGGACGGAGTTGCAGTAAACCGCCAAGTACGATCATATTGAAGGCTTTCGCATTATTCATTTCGTTGGCAGCATCCATTGCGTCGATGCGATATACTTTGATATCCTTGCGGGTAGGAGGGTTGATAATCCCATATCCGTCATAGATCAGGATACCGCCCGGCTTTACTCTGCTTTCAAACTTTTCCAGTGAAGGCTGGTTCAGTATGATCGCCGTATCATATTTACTCAGGATCGGTGAAGAGATTTTGTCATCGCTGACAATCACTGTCACATTGGCTGTTCCGCCTCGTTGTTCAGGACCGTATGCCGGCATCCAGCTCACTTCTTTTCCTTCCATCAGTCCGGAATAAGCCAGAATCTTACCCATAGACAATACGCCTTGTCCACCGAATCCAGCAATAATTATTTCTTCTTTCATTGTTCTGTTGACTTTTGCGTTATTCTTTATCTTTTAAATCACCCAGCGGATAGAATGGGAACATATGTTCTTCCATCCATTTATTTGATTTTTCCGGAGTCATCTTCCAGCCGGAGCTACAAGTTGATACGATTTCTACCAGATTGGAACCTTTGCCGTTCATCGAATTTTCGAATGCCTTGCGTATTGCTTTCTTGGCTTTGCGGATGGCGGGCACTGATTGTACCGACTGACGGGTAACGTAAGCAGTTCCTTCCAGTTGGGCGGCAATCTCGGTTATCTTCAATGGATAGCCGTGTAGTTCGACATCACGTCCGTAAGGACAAGTAGAACTCTTCATGCCTACCAGAGTCGTCGGAGCCATTTGTCCGCCGGTCATACCGTAGATAGCGTTATTGATAAAGATAATGGTAATGTTTTCGCCACGGTTCAGTGCGTGGATTGTTTCGGCGGTACCGATACAGGCCAAGTCACCGTCACCCTGATAAGTGAAAACGAGACGGTCGGGCCATAAGCGTTTGATAGCCGTAGCTACTGCAGGTGCACGTCCGTGAGCGGCTTCCTGCCAGTCTATATCCAGATAGTTGTAGGCGAAAACTGCGCATCCTACCGGAGAGACTCCCACCGTTTTTTCTTCCATGCCCATTTCCTCAATGACTTCGGCAACGAGCTTGTGTACCACGCCGTGACTGCAACCCGGGCAGTAGTGCATGGCATTATCATTCATCAGAGTCGGTTTTTTATAAACCAAATTCTCAGGTTTGATTATTTCTTCTTTAGTCATAACTTCTTCTCCTTATCTGTTGGTGAACCGTATAAAAAACTCCATCAGCTTGACAAAGATTGCCGCGCCGCATACGTAGATAAACATTTTAAAATCTTCCTTTCCTACTACAAAGTAGACAATGATAGCGGCAAGTGCCAATATCATGAAAAGGATGTTCAATACGTTTCTTATTTTATCGGGATTCATCGTCGTTTCGTTATTTGATTATTTTTTCTTCCAGAGCAGTTACAATTTCATCCGGATCGGGAACAATACCGCCGAGACGTCCGAAATGTTCTACTTTTACTTTACCATTGACAGCCAGGCGGACATCTTCAATCATCTGTCCGGCATTCAATTCTGTAACGAGCATACCTTTCACTTTGTCAGCGTAAGCGGCAATGGCTTTGGTCGGGAACGGCCACAAAGTGATGGGGCGAAGAATACCTACTTTGATTCCTTTTTCGCGGGCGAGTTCCATTGCTTTCTGACCGATACGTGCCATGGAACCGAAAGCTATGATCAGATATTCTGCATCTTCGCAGTTGATTTCTTCGAAGCGTACTTCGTTTTCCTCAATCTGTTTGTATTTAGCCTGGAAACGGATGTTGTTGATTTCCATTGCTTCCGGCTTCAGTTCGAGTGAAGTAATAATATTCGGTTTACGACCTTTCGCTTTTCCGGTAGCAGCCCACGGACATTGTTCGATAACTTCTGCATCGGTGCGGCGTGGCTTCTGTGCAGGAAGAACTACTTTTTCCATCATCTGTCCGATTACACCGTCGGCAAGGATAATAGCCGGATTACGGTATTTGAAAGCAAGTTCGAATCCGAGTGCAACGAAATCCGCCATTTCCTGTACGGATGCCGGAGCAAGGGCAATCAGTCTGTAGTCACCGTGACCGCCTCCTTTCACTGTCTGGAAGTAGTCCGCCTGACTCGGCTGGATGGTTCCCAATCCGGGGCCGCCGCGCATTACGTTTACAATCAGACAAGGAAGTTCGGCACCTGCGATGTAGGAGATACCTTCCTGTTTCAGACTCACGCCGGGACTTGAGGAAGAGGTCAATACCAT